>Ga0209578_10000028_pt1 | contig 433991 bp, 442 predicted proteins | sample tdAd472_FD_187127 | JGI IMG/M metagenome (GOLD analysis project Ga0209578, IMG submission 187127) | Marine sediment microbial communities from the Atlantic coast under amendment with organic carbon and nitrate - tdAd47.2 (SPAdes)... | ecosystem: Environmental > Aquatic > Marine > Coastal >... | reverse complement strand
CGCGCCACACGACGGTGATGCTCATACCCTCGGAGATTGGCTCCAGGTCGACTTCCGTCGACGACAGCGCCAGGGTATCGGCAGCCGGGTTCATCTGATCGATGAACGGCCAGGCGGCCAAGGCCGCGCCGATTGCGCCAACGGCGGTTGTCGTTGCGAATAGGAAGTCTCGCCGCGATTTCTCGTCGAGCTCGGCCGAATCGGCCGGATTGGCGGTATCACTCATTTGGGAATGCCCTCTCTTTCGACCCCATCCGGCCCGAGGCCCCGTCAAGGGCGCGGACCGCGCGTCAGGTATACCCGATCATGGCTGTCTTTCAAGCGGTTTGACCTATTTTACACTTGGTTTTCGGTGTTTTCCGGCACGCGAGCGGCACCATTTTTGCCTTTTCTTACCCGGCACCGGGCAAGATCGGAAAAATTCCCCTTGCTGTGGCGGTTTCATTCGTCTTTTCAATAGGTTCATTCGCTTTCTCTCCTTGCCCTGCCACAGCCGTCCCGAGTACCGCCATGAACGAACCCGATCCGCTTCTCCGCCTGGCCCTTTTCGAGCCCGATATTCCACAGAATACCGCCGCCGTGCTGCGCACCTGCGCCTGCCTGGAGGTGGCGGCGGAAATCATCGGGCCGGCGGGCTTCGTCATCGGCGGCGCGCGGGCGCGGCGCGCCGGCATGGATTATCTGGATCACGTGGCTCTCACCGAACACGACGACTGGGCGGTCTTCCAGGCCGCCTATCCGGGGCGCCGGCGCATCCTGTTGACCACCAAGGGCGCCGTCCCCTACACCGATTTCACCTTTCGGGCCGGCGATATCCTGATTTGCGGGCGCGAATCGGCCGGTGTGCCGGATGCCGTGCACGACGCCGCCGACGCGCGCATCGTCATCCCCATGGCACCAGGCATGCGGTCCTTGAATCTGGCCGTCAGTGCCGCCATGGTGCTGGGCGAGGCGTTGCGCCAATTGAACGGATTCCGGGAGGCATGACGGGGCGGACATGACCGAAGCCTACGGCGACGAACACAAAGCCCAGGCGCGCGCCTGGTTCGAGAAGCTGCGCGACGACCTCTGTGCCGCCTTGGAAACCATCGAGGACGACGTCGTCGGCCCCAATCCGTCGAGCGAAGGCGCGCCCGGCCGGTTTCAGCGTCAGGCCTGGGAGCGGCCGGTTGCCGACCAGGGCACGGAGGGCGCCGAAGGCGGCGGCGGCGTGATGTCGATCCTGCGCGGGCGTGTCTTCGAAAAGGCCGGTGTCAACGTTTCCACCGTGCACGGCACCTTTTCCGAAGAGTTTCGCGCCCGTATTCCAGGCGCCGCCGAAGACCCGCGTTTTTGGGCGTCGGGGATCTCGGTAGTCATCCATCCGCGCTCGCCGCTGGTGCCGGCGGCACATATGAACACGCGCATGATCGTCACCACCAAGGGCTGGTTCGGCGGTGGCGGCGACCTGACGCCGGTGTTCGCCGAAGACGAGGAAACGGCGCGCTTTCATTCCGCCTACCGCAAGGCCTGCGACGCGCACGACGCGGACTACTATCCGAAGTTCAAGAAATGGTGCGACGAGTATTTCTATCTACCGCACAGGGACGAGCCGCGCGGCGTCGGCGGCATTTTCTACGACAATCTCGACAGCGGCGACTGGGCCGCCGACTTCGCCTTCACCCAGGACGTGGGCCGTGCCTTCCTCGGCGTCTATCCGGCGCTGGCCCGGGCCAAGATGGACCTGCCCTGGACCGGCGAGCAGCGCCAGGCACAACGGGTAAAACGCGGGCGTTACGTGGAATTCAACCTTTTGTACGACCGGGGCACGCTGTTCGGGCTCAAGACCGGCGGCAACGTCGAGGCGATCTTGATGTCCCTGCCGCCGGACACCGCCTGGCCCTAGACCTCAGACGTTAAAGCGGAACAGCAAGATATCGCCGTCCTGGACGACGTATTCCTTGCCTTCCTGACGCATCCTGCCGGCATCCTTGGCGCCGTGCTCGCCGCCGAGCCCGATGAAGTCGTCGTAGCCGATGGTCTCGGCCTTGATGAAGCCCTTTTCGAAATCCGTATGAATGACACCGGCCGCCTGCGGCGCCTTGGCGCCCTTGGGAATGGTCCAGGCACGGGTTTCCTTGGGGCCGGAGGTGAAGAAGGTAATCAGGTGCAACAGGTGGTAACCGGCGCCGATTACCCTGGCCAGGCCGGTCTCGTGCAGGCCCAGCGCCTCCAGGAATTCCGCCCGCTCTTCGGCCTCCGTCAACTGCGCGATCTCTTCCTCGATCTCGGCCGAAATCACCACCGTTTCGGCGCCCTGCTCCGCGGCCATGGCGGCGACCCGCTCGGATTGGCTGTTGCCGCTAACCGCCGAGCCCTCGTCCACGTTGCAGGCATAAAGCACCGGCTTGGCGCTTAAGAGTTGCAGCATGCGGAAAGCCTTTCGCTCGTCCTCATGCACGTCGAGCTGTCGCGCCGGCTTGCCGTCGCGCAAGAGCTCCAGGCAGCGCTCGACCAGCTTCAGCGTCACCGCCGCGTCCTTGTCGTTGCCGCGCACACGCTTGGTCAGCGGATCGATCCGTTTCTCCAGGCTTTCGAGGTCGGCCAGCATCAGTTCCGTCTCCACCGTTTCCGCGTCGCGCACTGGATCGATGGAACCTTCCACGTGGGTGATGTTGTCGTCGTCGAAACAGCGCAGCACATGCACGATGGCGTCAACCTCGCGAATGTTGGCGAGAAACTGGTTACCGAGCCCCTCGCCCTTCGACGCGCCGCGAACCAGTCCGGCGATATCGACGAACTCCAGGTAGGTGGGGATGGTCGCAGCCGACTTGGTAATGGCGGAAATTTCGTCCAGGCGCGCATCGGGCACGGCGACGCGGCCGGTGTTGGGCTCAATGGTGCAAAACGGAAAATTCGCCGCCTCCGCTGCCGCGGTCTGCGTCAGCGCATTGAAAAGCGTCGATTTGCCGACATTGGGCAGGCCGACGATACCGCAGTTGAAACCCATTACGTGTCCTTTTCGGTGTCGTTGTCTTCGCCGGGCTTGCGATCCGGCTTGGGCGGGGCCATGTCGGCCGCCACCTTGCTCATGAACCCGCCGTCGTCGCCCTTGACCAGGCGCGGGAAATGGGCGCCGACGGCGTCCATCAATTTTTCCACCCATGGCCGCTCGGCATTGGAGAAGTCCTTCAGCACATGGCCGATGACGCGTTCCTTGTCGCCGGGATGGCCGATGCCGAGCCGCACGCGGCCATAACCGTCGCCGACGTGCTGGTGGATGGAGCGAAGGCCGTTGTGGCCGGCATGGCCGCCACCGCGCTTCACCCGCACCTTGCCGCCAGCCAGGTCGAGCTCGTCATGGAAAACCAGGACATCGGCGGGCCGGATCTTGTAGAAGGTCATGGCCGCCTGCACGGCGCGTCCCGACTCGTTCATGAAGGTGGACGGCTTCAACAGCAGAACTCTTTCGCCGGCAACCGAACCGTCGGCCATGTCGCCGTGAAACTTGCTCTTGCGAAAGGCGGAAAAGCCCTGTGCGCGCTGTATTGCGTCCACCGCCATGAAACCGATGTTGTGGCGGTTGTCGGCGTAGTCCGAACCGGGGTTGCCGAGACCGACGACGAGCAGCATTTCCGATATCCCCTACACCGGGCGCGTTCCGGAAAGCCGAGGCGCCGGCAGCGATCAGTCCTCGTCGCCGCCGTCTTCCTCTTCGCCGGCATCCTCGCCGCCCGCTTCCGCACCTTGTTCGCCTTCGACACCTTCTTCGTCCTCTTCCGAGGGTTCGGCGACGATGGTCGGCGCGGCGATGGTCGCGACGGTAAAGTCGCGATCGGAAATGGTCGGCTCGACGCCTTCGGGCAGCGAGATGGCGCTGATGTGGATGCTATCGCCGATCTCGAGACCGGTGAGGTCCGCTTCCAGCATCTCCGGGATGTTGTCGGGCGCGCAATGCAGTTCCACCGCATGGCGTACCACGTTGAGGACGCCGCCGGCACGCAGGCCCGGGCACCCTTCTTCGTTCAGGAAGTGCACGACGACCTCGACGTTGACCCGGGTGGAGGCGCTGAAGCGCATGAAATCCACGTGGATCGGCTGGTCGGTGACCGGATGGAGCTGCAGATCGCGGGGCAGCACCCGATGGGCCTTGCCGTCGATCTCGAGCTCGTAAACGCGGCCGAAAAAGCCCGGCGTCGAGACTTCTTTATAGAGCGCGATGGGATCGACGGTGATCATCACCGGATCTTGTTTGTTGCCATAGATGACACCCGGCACACGGCCCTCGCGGCGTGCTGCACGGGCTGCCCCCTTACCTGCCCGATCCCGCGCTTCGGCGGGGAAACTCGTAATGTTGGCCATTTCCAACTCCTTGGTTGCAGTGACGGGACAGCCTCCAGGGGTGCCGATCCCGAACGCGCGCAGGCATCCGCCCGCGCAAAAGAGGCGCATACATAGCCCCCGATGGGGCGTCGGTCAATCAATCAAAAAGGCTGGAGACCGACGATTCGTCGCTGATGCGCTGGATCGCCTCGGCGATCAGGGGCGCGATGGTCAGTTGCTCGATGTTGTGCGACACCCGCACCGCTTCCGTGGCCATGATGCTGTCGGTGATCATCAGGCGCTGCAGTGGCGACGAAGACACCCGCGCGACGGCGCCGCCCGACAGCACGCCATGTGTAACGTAGGCGGAAACCGACGATGCGCCGGCCTCGGACAAGGCGACGGCGGCATTGCACAGCGTACCGGCGGAATCGACGATATCGTCGACCAGGATGCAGGCCCGGCCATCGACTTCGCCGATGATGTTCATGACCTCGGAGACGCCGGCTTTTTCGCGCCGCTTGTCGATAATCGCCAGGTCGGCATTCAGGCGCTTGGCCAGGCCGCGCGCGCGCACCACGCCGCCCACGTCGGGCGACACGATGACCAGTTCGTCGCCGTCGTGGCGTTCCTCGATATCCTTGCGCATCACCGGCGCGGCATAAAGGTTGTCCGTGGGGATGTCGAAGAAGCCCTGGATCTGGCCGGCGTGCAGGTCGAGGGTAAGCACCCGGTCGGCGCCGGCCTCAGTGATCAGGTTGGCCACCAGCTTGGCCGAGATCGGCGTGCGGGGGCCGGACTTGCGGTCCTGGCGGGCATAGCCGAAATAAGGCAGCACGGCGGTCACCCGCCTGGCCGATCCGCGCCGGAGCGCGTCCAGTGTCACCAACAGTTCCATCAGGTTGTCGTTGGCCGGGTAGGAGGTCGACTGCACCACGAACACGTCCTCGCCGCGTACGTTTTCCTCGATCTCGACGAACACTTCCATGTCCGAAAATCGTCGGATGCTTGCCTTGGTCAGCGGCAGATTGACATAAGCGGAGATGGCCTCCGCGAGCGGCCGGTTCGAGTTACAGGCGATGATTTTCATAATATTCGGAAGGTCCGGATTTGTTTCAAAAGGCGGGCGTCTCGGGCTGGCCGGCTCGGAATGCCTTGGACATGTGCTGTTGGCTGGTTCCCCCTGCCAAGGATGGCCGGAAATTTATCAACCCGCCGCGCACCTGTAAATGACAGGATGATGACATTCGGCGCCTTTAACTGGGCGGCGGCAGGGCGCGGCCCGGCACCCGTGGCAATTTTGGGATTTTCGGGAATTCCGGCACCTCGCCCACCGGCGTGTATTTCGGACGGGGCGCTTCGAACAATTGCTGGATGCCGTTGGCCGCCGCCGATGAGACCAGCACCGCCACCTGCCCCCAGGAACCGTCGAGGCTGCCGGCGGCAACGACGTTTTCCTGCACCGCCTTGCCGACCTCTTGGCCGCCCATGGTGTTCACCGCCCAGGTAATGCGCGCCCGCTGTCGGCCGTTGACCGCCGGGCCCACGTCGACCTTGCCGAAAACCTCGTAGCCGGCTTGGCGCGGGTCTTCGGTGACGGTCAGGTCCTTGCCCCTGAGCGCCGCGGTGATCGCCGTTTCCAGTGCCCGGTTGCCATCGCCGGGGGCGCCCTCGACGTTGCGGATCAGGAACGCCGGCTTGCCCCACTGCACCGGCGTATCGGCGGCCGGCCGGTTGATGCCGGCCATGGTTTCCGGCGGCGCCGGCGCGCTTAGGGGAACCGGGTCGGCCGGCGGTCCGGGTGGCACGGCAGGCATCGAGGCCGGCATCCGGCCCGTGCGCGCCATGCTGTCGGGCGGCGGCTTGACGGTCATTTCCTCGGCCGTCAGGCCGCCGGCGGCAGCGGGCTGTTTTTCCGGCGTCAGCGCCATCGGTGGGCGCTCGGCCGCTTTCGGTGCAGCCGCCGGCGCCTGCATCGGCAAGGGAACCGTCTCGGAATCGGTTTCGGTGGCCGCCGGCAGATCGAGCACAAGATTTTCCAGCGGTTCCGGCGGCGCCGCTTCGCCGACCTGCGGCGGCAACGTATCGGAGGCGGACGCCTCGGCCGAGTTTTCCAGCGGGATGCCCGAGTCCGCCCGGCGGCCGAGGATCGGCGTTGCCGCCGGCTCGCCGCCGATGTCCTGCGGGGTCCGCACCGGCTCCGGCGACGGCGGCCCCTCGCGTTCGGCGATATCCGCGGGTCCGACAAAATCCGCCACCATGTTGCTGACCGCCGGCATGGCGTCGTCGAGGATCAGGTTCACCGTTTCCACCGAACCCTGTTCCCATAGCGTCTTGTCGATGACCATCTCGCGTTGGCGTTCGGCAACGATGGTGCCGTAGGGCGCGCGCAATTTCCAAACCGTGCTCACCCAAACGACGGAACCGCGCTCGCGCACGTTCTCCACCGAGATCATGATGGTTGGGCCCTGGTTGTTGGGAAGGTCGGCCAGCACCGACGGCCGTTCGGTATCGCGCAATGATGCCGCCACGGCATCGGCCAACACCAGACGCAGCGGGTTTTGCAGCCCCTCCACCGGCAGCACGAAAATGATGCTGCTGGACTGGCTCAGCGGCGCCACATCGGCAAGTTGCGGCGCCGCGGCCTTGCCTTCCCGCATGGCCGGCGTCGCCGCCGATTGGCAAGCCCCCAGGGACAGTACGCAAACGGCCAGCGCCAACCGACGCCATGGCGCCGGGATGTTCTCGGTGTTGCCCCCAGACTTCATGGGTTCATGTGGTTCCCTGACCTGATACCCACGGAATGTAACAGCCTGTCACGGAAATTTCACCGAAAACCCGGCCCGCGCAAGCGCCGGCGGCGGCCTAGGGTTTCTGGGCCGACGGCAGTTCCGGTTCCGGCGACAGTTCGGGCGGCGGTAGCTTGGGCTGGCCCTCTTCCTCGGGGACCTCGGTGTTCAATGCCGGGCCCGGCCCGGCCATGCGCACGCGTACCGTTTCCTCGGCACGGATCAGGACATCCCTGACCCCGGGCACGGCGGCGGCGGCGATGATCGACGCGGTTTCGCCCCAGCGTCCTTCGAAGGTGCCGACCGGCACCCGGTTGCGCTGCACCGCGCTGCCGGCGACGCCGCCGTCCGGATAGAGCACGGTCCAGCGGATCTCAACCGATTGGCTGTTGTCTCTGGGCGGGCCGACGGTGACCTCGCCCTTCAACTGGTGGCGCGCCGCATCGGGCTCGGAGGTCACGGCCACGTCGGCCCCCATCAAAGCGAACCGCATGGCGCGGGTCAGCGACACATCGCCGTCGCCGGGCGCGCCCTCGATCGGCCGCACCCAGACGCCGCGGGCTAGCGGCTTCGTCGGTTCTAAAGTGTCGTCGGGCGGCGCCACCGCGTCGGCGATCAGGCGCGCCGTCTCCTCGCCGATCTGCTCGATGACCTTCGGCGAGCCCCACTGCCATTCCCATTCCGAGGACTCGACATCCTGGTAGAAGTCGTAGAAGAGCTCGTTGTTCTTCTCCAGCAGTTGCCAATGGATGCGTGCCGGAGAGGCGCCGGCGCCGGGCCCCACATCGGCCTTCAGCAGATAGCGGAGCTTGCCCTCGGGGCCGGTCTGGGCCGGAATGTCCATGCGCGTCAGTTCATCGGCCACGGCTTTTGCGATCAACTTCGCCATCGGCTCGGTGGTGCCCGACGGCAGGCCGATCCGCACACCTTGGCTGCCACTGGCGCGGACCAGCGCGTCGGGCGGCGCGTCGGGGCGCCGGAACGGCTTCGGCACCGGGCCGCAAGATGCGAGCAGGCCCGCGAAAGCGAGGACAAAGCCAGCGATCTTCAAGGACGCGTGCAACGGTCCGACCACTCTCCAACAGAGATCATAGCATGGCGCAGGTGGCGAGCGTGCCGATCACTAAGAACGCAGCGAACATAAACAAATACGGCATGCCGGCACCCGTGGTTTCTTGCCACTCTACCACCAATTCCTCAACCATGCGCCAGCCGGATCAGCGAAATTCCGCGCCCGTAGTCGGGCTCGCCCTTGTGGGTGGCCCGGCGATAGCTGAAGAAACGATCCGCGTCGGCGTAGGTGTCCAGGCCGACGTCTTCCCATTGCACGCCGGCATCGGCCAGCGCGCGCGAGACGAATCCCGCCAAGTCGAACATGAAATGGCCGTCGCACTTCGAGGCCGCAAAGAATCCGGCGCTCGCTGCGTCGGCATCGACGAAGGCCTGGCGCAGTTCCGACCCGACCTCGTAGGAAGCCTGGCGAATGCAGGGCCCGACAGCGGCCACGATACCGGCGCGCGCAGCGCCGAGCCCTTCCATCGCCTCGATGGTGGCCGCGACGACGCCCCCCAGCGCGCCTTTCCAGCCCGCATGGGCGGCGCCGACGACGCCGGCATTCGCGTCGGCGAACAGCACCGGCACGCAATCGGCGGTGAGAATGCCGAGCCCCACCCCCGGCGTCCGGGTCACCAGCGCGTCGGCCTTAGGCCTTTCGTCGAGCGCCCAGGGCGCCGTCACCTCGACCACGTCGGCGGAATGCACCTGATAAAGTGTCGCCAGATCGTCAGCGCCGAGACCGATGGCATCGGCGGCACGTTCACGGTTGGCGCGCACGTTGGCGTTGTCGTCGCCAGACCCGTAGCCGCAATTGAGGGACGAAAACAGGCCCGAGCTGACGCCGCCCTGGCGGGTCAGGAAGGCGTGGCGGATACCGGGAGCGGCCGCGAGGGCATCGGCGCGAATCATGGCGGCAATTATGGCGCGCTGCGGGTCGAATGCAAATCCTCGAAACCGGCCGGCACCGGCAGTCCCGGAGATGTGATCGCCAGCACCTTGAACAGCCGACCCATGGCGTCGGTGCCCGTCAGCCGGCGAAGCGCGGCATCGATGGCGGCGCGCCCATCGGCATCGGCACCGGCCCGCAGCCGTTCGGCGCGCACCTCGATCCCGACGGATTGCAGGAAGCGGCCTTGGGTAACGGGGCCGAAGACCGCCGCGCCGGTCTCGCGCGCCGCGGTCGCCAACTGCGCGAAATCCACATGTGCGGTGAGGTCGGCTTCGCCGGGGTCCGACAGCACGTCGTGGTAGGCATGCCCCTTCACAGCCTGCAGGGTATCGCCGGGCGCGCTCGCCGCGTGCCCGTAATCGGCGATCAGCACCGCGCCGCCTTCGGCCCGGATCCGGTCGGCGAGGGCACGAATGATGCCGGTGGCCGCGGGCGCGGCCTCGACGATTTCGCCGTCCGGCACCTTATCGAGACCGGCCGGCAGCACCGGATCGATGCCGAGCCTGGGGCCGGCGATGAATTCGAGGCCGCCGTCATCGCCGACGCCGATCCCGCGCTCGCGCCAGACCTTGCCGTCGCGGATGAACTGGCGAATGGGCAGCGCATCGAAAAACTCGTTGGCGACGATCACCGCCGGTCCGGCCGGCAGGGTCTCGATCCCGGCGTGCCACTCGGGCGCCCAATCGCCGAGCGCGCTCGCCTGGCGTCGGCGCAGCACCGGGCTGGTTTCGACCATGTGCACGCTCAATACGTCCTTGAAACCGGGAACGCCCGCCATGGCGCGAAGCGCATCGGCGCTGAGCGTGCCGCGCCCGGGCCCCAGTTCGATCCAGTGCAAGCGGCCGGGCCTGTCCATGCCGATCCAGACCTGCGCCGCCCATAACCCGATCAGTTCGCCGAACATCTGCGAGATTTCCGGCGCCGTTGTGAAGTCCCCCGCCGTCCCCAGCGGGTCGCGGGTCATGTAATAGCCGAACTCGGGATGCGCCAGGCAGGCTTCCATGTATTGCGCCACGCTAAGCGGCCCCTCGTGGGCGATGCGGCGCCGGAGGTGGTCCAGGAGACCGGACATGGCTCAGGAGGCCCGGCGCGCCCGCAGCATGAAAAACAGACCGACCAACAACATCGGCAGCGATAGCCATTGGCCCATGGTCGAGCCTAGCGACAGGAACCCGATCTGGGCGTCCGGCTGACGGAAGAGTTCGACGGTCATGCGCGACAGCGCGTAGCCGGCGATAAAGGCACCTGTGAGGAAGCCGCGGCGTTCACGGATGGCGGGGCTGCGGCGCAGCAGATTGAGCACCATGAACAGCACGATGCCCTCCAGCGCCGCCTCGTAAAGCTGGCTCGGATGACGGGGCTCCGGCCCGCCGTGCGGGAACACCACTCCCCAGGAGACATCGGTAACCCGGCCGAACAGCTCACCGTTGATGAAATTGGCGATGCGTCCGAAGAACAGGCCGATGGGTGCCGCGCAGGCCATGAGATCGCCGAGCTTCAAGGGTTCGATGCCGCGCCGCCGGCAGAAAATCAGCCCGGCGATGACCACCCCGAGGAAACCCCCGTGGAACGACATGCCGCCTTGCCAAATCTGCAGGGCCTTGAGCGGATGATCTGCGTAATAGGGAAGGTTATAGAAAAGCACGTAGCCGATGCGCCCGCCCAGGATCACCCCGATGATCGCCCAGACGAGAAAGTCGTCGATGGCCTCGGCGTCGATATCAAAGGGCGGCTTCCGGGCGACGCGCCGCATCAATCGCCAGCCGAGCACCAGGCCGGCGATATAGGCGAGCGCGTACCAACGCACGGCAAACGGCCCGAATGAAACCAGCACCGGATCGATGTTCGGGAACGGAATGGCCAGCAGCATCGGTCTTAACCGAAATCAGCGGTAGGGGTCGTCGGTATCGAGGAAATCGCGCACGTAGGTGGCGATGCCGGTTTCAAGTTCCGTCATCGGCTTGCCGTAGCCGGCTGCGCGCAGGCGGTCCATCTTGGCCTCGGTGAAATACTGATACTTGTCGCGAATCTCCACCGGCGTATCGATGTATTCGATCAGCGGTTCGCGGTCCATGGCACCGTAGACGGCGTGGACCAAATCGGCGAAAGACCGCGCCTTGCCTGTGCCACAGTTGAAGATGCCGCTGACGCCTTCGTTGCCGAGCAGCCAGAGCACGATATCGACGCAGTCGCCGACCCAGATGAAATCGCGGAGCTGGCCGCCGTCCTCATAGTCGGGATGATGCGAACGGAACAGCACCGCCGCGTCCTGGTTGGCGGCATGCGGATAGGTCTGGGAGACGACGCTTTGCTGGCCGCCCTTGTGGTATTCGTTGGGGCCATAGACGTTGAAGAACTTGAGCCCCGCCCATTGCGGCGGCAGCCGGTCGCCGTCAGCGATCATCGCCGCCACGCGGCGGTCGAACAGATGCTTCGACCAACCGTAAGGATTCATCGGCCGGAGCGCCGCCAGCGCGTCGGCTGAGGCATCGTCGTCGAAACCCATCTTGCCATCGCCGTAAGTAGCTGCCGACGAGGCATAGATGAAGCGCACCCGGTTGGATGCACACCAATGCCAAAGCTGCATGGTGAAACGGAAATTGTTCTCGATGATCTTGTCGGCGTCGGTCTCGGTGGTGGCGGAAATGGCGCCCATGTGGATGATCGCCGTCACCGCGCCGGCATGGGCTTCCAGAAAGTCCATGGCGTGGTCGGGATGGACGATGTCGAACAGTTCGCGCTTGGCGATGTTGCGCCACTTGACGCCCGAACGCAGGCGGTCGATGACCGCCACGGGGCCGAGCCCAGCAGCCTCCAATCCATGAACGATGTTCGAGCCGATGAAGCCGGCACCGCCGGTGACCACATACATAACCGGTTTATAGGCGTCGGAGCCGCCCGCCGCAAGGCGTGGCACGGCGCGAGGTTGCAGGTCCGGACAGAGCTGCCCATAATTAGAGGTAAGGCTTCAGAGAACAGGTGAACCACCATGCAGACCTCGAACCGAATCCTCGACGATCTGGCCCGCGTCGCCAACGGCGCGGTGTCGACGCTGACCGGCGTGAAGGGTGAAATCGACGCCATGGTGCGCCAACGCATCGAACGGCTTCTGGTCGACGCCGACCTTGTGCCGCGCGACGAGTTCGAGGCGGTCAAGGCCATGGCCGCCGAGGCGCGCGCCGAACAGGAGCGCCTGGCCAAACGGGTGGCCGAGCTGGAAGCCCGGCTGCCCCAAACGCCGGCCAAACCGAAGCGCGCCGCGGCCAAGGCGACGCGCGCCAAGGCCGACTCAAAACCGGCCTCGAAACCCGCCCGCAAGGCACCGGCGAAACCCGCCGCCAAGACCTGACCCACACGTCCTGATCCACACGTCCTGATCCGCCGGGCCCGAAACCTGCCCAGCGGCATGCGAATGCCGAACCCTCGCGGTTGTCCACAAAAAATTCATCACCCCGACGCAATTCGCCCTTGCGCCGGAGTCCTGGTTTGGGGCAGGCTACACATAGTGCCGGTTTCGAGGGTAATCGCTACATTTAGGGGCACATACTAAATATAGTGAGAGTTCCCGGACGCGCCTCGAGAGCCGGCCTCGGCAACTGGAGGAGCGGGCATGGCCACTCTTGACGTCTCTACCGAAAACGCCTCCGGGCATCCCATGGACACCGTCGAACAACTGGTCGAGTTCAACGAATGGGCTTTCGACCGGCGCAGCCACGAGGAAATGGCTGTACAGGTGCCGGGGACTTGGTGCGATTACAGCCTGTATTTCGCCTGGAACTCGGAAATGGAAGCCATGCATTTCACCTGCGCGTTCGACATGCGGGTGGTGCCCGAGCTCTTCGAACAGGTGCATGAGCTGTTGGCCATCATCAACGAGAAGCTTTGGCTCGGCCATTTCGGCATGTGGGCCGACGAAGGCCTGCCCATGTTCCGCACCACGCTGCCGCTGCGCGGCCACAACGGCGTCACCGTCGAGCAGGCGGAAGACCTGGTGGAAACCGCGATCATCGAATGCGAGCGTTTCTATCCCGCCTTTCAATATGTGATCTGGGGCGGCAAGACTGCGCTGGAAGCCGTCGAGGCGGCGATGATCGACACCGTCGGCGAGGCTTAATCCGTGGATAGCCCTCTGGTTTTGGTGGGTGGCGGCAAAATGGGCGGCGCCATGCTGGAGGGGTGGCTTGCCCAGGGCCTGGCGCCCGCCAGCGTGTACGTGATCGAGCCGTCCGAGGCGGCGGCCGAAGCCTTCGCGGCCAAGGGCGTCCATACGGCCAGCGGCGACGATGGCCTGCCCACCGACCTGCGGCCGGGCGTCGTCATCTTCGCGGTCAAGCCGCAGGTGATGGACGCGGTGGCGCCTCCCTATGCGCGTTTCGCCGGGCCGGACACGGTTTTCCTCTCCATCGCCGCGGGCAAGACCATCGGCTATTTCGAAAGGCTTCTCGGTGCAGGCGCGGTGATCGTCCGCGCCATGCCGAATACGCCGGCCGCCGTCGGTCGCGGCATTACGGTTGCCTGCGGCAACGCGGGGGTGAGCGACGCCCAGCGTGACCAGTGCCTGGACCTGCTCAAGGCCGTCGGCGCCGCCGAGTGGGTCGACGACGAGGGCCTGATCGACGCGGTCACCGCACTTTCCGGCGGTGGGCCGGCTTACGTTTTCCTGTTGGCGGAGGTGATGGCCAAGGCCGGTGCCGCCGCCGGCCTGCCGGCCGATCTTGCCGAACGCCTGGCGCGGGCCACCGTGGCGGGCGCCGGCGAATTGCTGCGCCAATCCACCGAGCCGGCCTCGACGCTGCGCGAGAATGTCACCAGCCCCGGCGGCACCACTGCGGAGGCCCTGAGGATCCTGATGGCCGATGATGCCTGGCAACCGCTGATGGACCGCGCCATCGCCGCCGCCACGGCACGCTCCAAGGAACTGGCCGGCTAGAGCCGCTTTCCGGAATCTGTTACAATGTCGTGCGATGGCATTCATCTCGCAGGAGAGTGAAGCTTGGCACGCAAGGCAAAACCGAAGGCACCACCGGCAAACCCCGATGCGGCTCTTATCGCCGCCGCCATGGCCTTGGCGGCGAGCCGCGGCTGGCGCGGGCTGGCCATGGCTGACATCGCGGCGGAAGCCGGCATTCCGCTGGCCGATGCGCTGCGGATTTTCCCAGACCGGAACCGGTTGCTCTCGGCATTCCGCAAGTGCATCGATGCCGATGTCATGGCCGGCGCGGCCGCGCGCCTGGACGCGGAGGAAACGCCGCGCGATCGGCTGTTCGACGTCTTGATGCGGCGCTTCGACGCGCTGGCGCCCCACAAGAGGGGCATCGGCGCGGTCTTGAGCGCGCTGCCGGGCGAACCGTCGGCGGCACTCTGTCATGGGCTCGGGTTACTCGCCAGCATGCGGCTCTCGCTGGAACTGGCCGGCATCCCCGCCGCCGGCCTTTCGGGCCGGCTCAAGGCCAAGGGATTGGCGGCTATTTATGCAAATGCGCTGCGGGCCTGGCTCAAAGACGACACACCGGACATGGCACCGACCATGGCCGCCCTCGATCGCGGCCTGATGCAGGCAGAGCGGCTGGCCGGCGTCCTGTGGCCCACATCCCAGCCGGAACCAGCCCCCGAGGCCTGATCCGCCTCGTCATCCCCAATCGAATTAGCAACTGCAACAATTTTTTGTGCAGTGCACCATTTTAGTTGACAAGGTCCAGGGATCGGCGCATATTACGCTCATGTTGCAGCGCACAATTTTTCCGCGCCAACACGAGAATGGTTTTTCCGAGGGCGGGGACCCCTCACAGACTTTGACTGGAGACATCCAATGAACGCCAACATGAACCCCTTCATGAACATCGACATGACCAAGATCATGGCCGACTTCGACCCGACCAAGGTCGCCGACAACTTCGCCAAGCTGGCCGGCAACTACCAACTGCCGGACCTCAATGTCGACATCCTGGTCGAAGCCCAGCGCAAGAACATCGAAGCCCTGAACGCCGCCAACAAGGCCGCCGTCGAAGGCATCCAGGCCCTGGCCCAGCGCCAGAGCGAAATGGTGCAGGAGCTGATCAAGGAAACCACCGACGCCATCGCCGACCTGAGCAAGCTGGAAGGCCCGGAAGACGCCGCCGCCAAGCAGGCCGAGCTGCTCAAGGGCGCCTTCGAGAAAGCCGTCGCCAGTTCCAAGGAAGTGGCCGAAATGATGGCCAACTCCAACGCCGAGACCGCCCAGGTGATCAGCACCCGCATCACCGAGAGCCTGGAAGACATCCGCAAGCAGGCGCTGAAGCTGAAGAAGGGCAAATAAGCTTCCGCATCCGCTGACAGGAATTCTAGGGCCGCCTGCCCCGCCCGGAGCAGGCGGCCTTTTCTTGTCCGCCGCTGCCTGCCATAACGGCCGCGCGTCAGCACCTTGAGATCATAGGGGAGAGAAAAGATGGAAATCAGTTATGACGATTTCACCAAAGTCGATATCCGCGCCGGCACCGTTGTCCGCGCCGAGCCCTATCCGGAGGCGCGCAAGCCGGCGTACAAGCTGTGGGTCGATTTCGGCCCCGAGATCGGTGAACGCAAGACCTCGGCGCAAATCACCGTCCACTACGCACCCGAGGAACTTGTCGGCATGCAGGTCGCCGGCGTGGTCAATTTCCCGGTCAAGCAGATCGGCAAATTCATGTCCGAGGTGCTGGTGCTCGGCTTTCCCGATGCCGACGGCGAGGTGGTGCTGATCCAACCCAGCCGTGACGTTCCCAACGGCGGCAAGCTGTTCTAGAAATCGGGGCCGAAGCCTAGGTGGTGGAAGTGCTGGTCAGGCCCATGGCCGTGGCCTTGATCACCGCCTGGGTACGGTTGGAAACGCTAAGCGCCTTCAACAACGCGGTCACGTGCAGCTTCACCGTGCCTTCGGCAAGATTGAGCGTACGGGCGATTTCCTTGTTGGAATAGCCCTTGGCCATCAGGTCGAGCACATCGCACTGGCGCGGTGTCAGCGGGCCCTTGCCCCCATCGCCGCCGCGCCGTTCCGAGCCGGTTTCGGAATCGTTGGCGCCGAGCAGGTTGGTCGGCAGATAGACGCCGCCCGAAAACACCAACTTCAGGGCACTGAGGACAACGTTGCTGTCGAGGGTCTTTGGCACGTAGCCGGACGCTCCGCAATCCATCGCCTTGCGGATCTCGTTGCCGCCCTCCATGGCCGACACGACGACCACCGGCACATCGCCGATTTCGTCGCATAGACGCTTCAGGCCTGCGAACTCATCCAGACCAGGCATGGCCAGATCGACCAGCGCCATATCGAAGGCCGGTTGTTCGGCGATTTTGGCTCGGGCCTCGTCGTAACTGGCGGCCTCGACAACATCGACGCCGTCGTCGAGACCGAGCAGGATATGCTTCATGCCCTCGCGGAACAGCGCATGGTCGTCGGCGAGCAGCACGCGCAGGGTTTTTGATTGCGGCAAGGCGGCCTCCAGGGGAAAAACGGACGCGGCTTCAGTGCTCTAGAACCAAAGCCATATGACCATACTAAGGCATTGGCTGAAACCTTGCCAGACTTTTGATCGCAGAACAAACCAATTTGGCGGCTACAGAGGAAGGCGCATGCGCACCCGCAAGCCACCGAGGCTTGAATCCTCCAGCGAGATTTCGCCGCCGAGGCCGCGCACCACATCCCTGGCGATACTCAATCCGAGGCCGACGCCCCCGGTTTCCGGATTGCGCGACCCTTCGATCCTGTAGAAAGGCTTGAACACTTCCTCGCGCTGATCCTCGGGCACGCCCGGCCCGTCGTCGTCGATCACCACCTCGACGATCGCTGCGCGGACACCGGCGCGCACGGTGATGTGCTCGCCGAACCGCATGGCGTTCTCCAACAAGTTGGTAACGCATCGTCGGAAAGCCGTCGGGCGAAGGGCCACCTTGAAGGTGCCTTCGGTATGAAGGTCGATGCGCCCGCCCTTGCGACGGGCCTGCTGGACGACGCCGGCGAGAAGCGCGCTCAAGTCGGTCGGCTCCGGTGTCTCCGCGCCTTCGCCACGGGCGAACGCGAGATAACCCTCGAGCATGTGCTCCATCTCGTCCACGTCCGCCTTCAGTTCCCGCGCCGCGCCCTCGTCGAGCATGGCCAACTGCAGGCGCATGCGGGTGAGCGGCGTTCTCAGGTCGTGCGAGACACCGGCCAGCATATCGGTGCGCTGGCGAATCTGGCGGACGATGCGCTCGCGCATGGCCATGAAAGCCGATGCCGCCTGACGCACCTCTTGCGCTCCTTCCGGCTTGAAGCTGCCGACCTCGCGGCCCTTGCCGAAGTTGTCGGCGGCGATGGCCAGTCGGCGGATCGGTTTCACCTGGTTGCGCATGAAAATGGTCGCCACGCCGAACAGGATCAGGGACGTTCCCACCATCCAGGCGACGAACACATAGGCGGTCGAGGAGAACAGCCGCTTGCGCGACGTCACGACGCTGAGCACGCCTTCCGGCAACTGCACGTCGATGACCACGTGGCGGGGTACGCTTTCGGTGTCGATCTGGAACGGCTTGCCCACGTATTCGCGCATAGCCCGCGCCATGGTTTCAGCGATCAGGCTGTCGGCAACGGGCGTGGGTTTCTTCAAGACCGCGCCGTCGCGCGGCGTCACCGCCAGTTGCATGCTTTTCGCCGCCACATCGATCACCTGGGCGCGGCGTTCCGGTGCCGGGTCTCCCCGCATCAGGGAAATGACCGCGGCGATGTCGCCGGCGACGCCGCGCGCCAAGCGTAGCGATACCTTGTCCCAATGCGCCTCGAAGAAGATGAAACCGGATATCACCTGCAGCAGGATCAACGGCACGACGATGATCAGCAAGGAGCGTCCGAGCAGGCTCTTCGGCAGAAAATCCTTGATGGAAAAGGCCATGGCGCCGTTCCTTCAATCCGGAATCAGCATGTAACCCTTGCCGCGCACGGTCTGCAAGTAGCGCGGCTGGCGCGGGTTGGTTTCGATCTTGCGCCGAAGCCGGGTGATCTGCACGTCGACGGCGCGCCCACCGCCTTGCGTATCGGTGACGGCGATCAGGTCGTCGCGGGTGAAAACCTCGCCCGGGCGTGCCGCCAACGCGCACAGAAGCGCCGCCTCGGCATCGGTCAGCCGAACCGGAATGGCTCCCCGGATCAGCTCGCCGCGCACCGGGCGAAACACCACCTCACCGAGCCCGATCTCGTCGGGCAGCGTCGGCTGTTCGGGCATCCGGCGCAGGATGGAGTTGATCCTGAGCACCAGTTCGCGCGGCTCGAAGGGCTTTCCCAGATAGTCGTCGGCACCGTGCTCCAGGCCGCGGATACGGTCGTCGGCCTCGTTCATGGCGGTCAGCATCAGGATCGGCACGTCCATGGAGCGCCGGAGGTCGCGCGCAAGGTCGAGACCGCTTTCCCCCGGCATCATCAGGTCGAGCACCAAAAGGTCGAACTCCAGCATTCCGAGCTTGCCCCTGGCCGCCTTGGCGTCCTCCGCGCCGGTCACCAGGAAGCCGTTCTCGCTCAGGTACTTGAGCAACAGATCGCGGAGCCTGTCATCGTCGTCGACGACGAGAATATGCGGCAAGGTGCCTACATCGGGCATGGCCTCAGTCCTCGCCGCTCAGGCGCACGGCGCCGCGGTCGTCGATCATGGCTTCCAGCACCCGCATGAAACCGGCGTCGGCGCCGATGCCGGCCGCGTCAAAGGCGCGCCGGATACGGCGGCTCTGGCGCTCGGTCAACAGGGCCTCCAGGCGCCGGCCCTTGTCGGTCAGGCTCAGCAGCCGGCGGCGGCGATCTTGCGGATCGCTTTCCTGACGGATGTAGCCCTCCTCGATCAGTTGACCCAGCACGCGCGCCAGGCTCTGCTTTGTGATCTTCAGGATCGCCAGCAATTCATTGACCGCGACACCCGGATTGCGGCCGACGAAATAGATCGCGCGGTGATGCGCGCGACCGAACCCGTAGGCGGTCAGGATGGCATCCGCCTCGCCGGTGAAGTCGCGATAGGCGAAGAACATCAACTCGATGGCCTGACGCATGCCGTCGCCCTGTTGGCGCATACCCAGTATCCAAAATTTAAGTCAGCGATATTGACACATATGCACGACGGTGATACGGAACGCAAGAACCTTTGGTTTCTGACTCTTTGTATGAAAGATTATTTCAATGGCGACCAACAGCACCCCCTTTGACAAGCTGGACGGCCAGATTTGGTACGACGGCAAGATGGTGCCCTGGCAGGACGCCGATGTGCATGTCCTGACCCACGGACTGCACTATGGCTCGTGCGTGTTCGAGGGCGAACGGTCTTACGGCGGCAACATCTTCAAATTGCGTGAGCACACCGACCGGCTGCTGATGTCGGCCGAGGTGCTGGGCTTCAAGATTCCCTTCAGCGCCGATGAAATCGACGCCGCCTGCAACGAGGTCTGCAAGGTCAACGGCATCACCGACGGTTATATCCGTCCGGTGGCCTGGCGCGGCTCGGAGATGATGGGCGTTTCGGCGCAAGCCAACACCATTCACCTGGCCATCGCCGCCTGGCCCTGGCCGTCCTACTTCTCGCCGGAAGCGCGCGCCAAGGGCATTCGGCTGAAGACCAGCAAATGGCGCCGCCCCGCCCCCGACACCGCCCCGGTGCACGCCAAGGCCGCCGGTCTCTATATGATCTGCACCCTTTCCAAGCACGCGGCGGAGGCCGAGGGTTATGAGGATTCGCTGATGCTCGATTGGCGCGGCCAAATCGCCGAGGCCACCGGCGCCAATATCTTCATGGTGATGGGCGACGGCAAGCTGCACACGCCGATCCCGGACTGTTTCCTCAACGGCATCACCCGCAAGACCGTCATCGAGCTCGCCAAAAATCGCGGCATCGAGGTCATCGAACGGGTGATCATGCCAGAAGAACTGGCCAACGCCACCGAAGTGTTCCTGACCGGCACCGCGGCGGAAGTGACGCCGGTCGGCCAGATCGATGAGCACACCTTCACCGTCGGCGAGATCTCCAACTGGATGATCGACGATTACGACGCGGCGGTGGGCAAGGCGTCGGCGGCCGACGCCGCTTAATCCAGCCGAACCGAACCAGCGATCACGCGGCGGCGAGCGAGCCCGGAGAGGGCCCCGCCGCCGCGTTTTTGTTCGACGGCCGTTCCCACAGCCGGTCGTGCAGCGCGAACACCAAGGTCTGCACCAGCGGCTCGACCAGCCCGAGCCCGAGCGACGCCGTCAGGTCGCCGGTGAACATGTAGGCGATCGAGGTCGCCACCGCCACATGCACGGCTCCGTAGGATAGGGTCTTGAGCGCCAGTCTCATGGTCTTCTCCTCTCGGGTTAAGGCTGGTGGGCCGGTTAGCTGATCAGCGAACGCAACATCCAGGCGGTCTTTTCGTGCACCTGCATGCGCTGGGTCAGCAGGTCGGCGCTGGGTTCGTCGTTCGCATTTTCGGCGAGCGGGATCACCGAGCGCGCCGTGCGCACCACCGCTTCCTGGTCCTTGACCAACTGCTGGATCATCTCTTCCGCACTGGGCACGTCGGTCTCTTCGTCGAGAACCGTCAGTTCCGAGAACTTGGCGTAGCTGCCGGGCGCCGCGACGCCGAGCGCGCGGATGCGTTCCGCGATCTCGTCCACGGCGATGGCCAGTTCCGTGTACTGGGTCTCGAACATGAGATGCAGGCTGTTGAACATGGGGCCGGTCACGTTCCAGTGGAAATTGTGGGTTTTGAGGTAAAGCGTGTAGGTATCGGCCAACAGCCGGGACAGTCCCTCGGCGATCTGGAGCCGGTCCTGTTCGTCGATACCGATATTGATGACCTGGTTCATGAGATGCTCCTTTGCCTTTCAAGCGGTTTCATTGGATGTCGATGGAACCACCGTAGCGCCCCGCTATAATATTATGAATTAATATAATTTTTCTGTATAATTCGGTTAAATCGAATTATTTCAGGTCCCGTCAATGCGCCTGCTACCCAGCCTCAAGCAACTGGAATACCTGACGGCGTTGGCCGAAACCGAGCACTTCGGCAAGGCCGCCGAACTCTGCAACGTCACGCCGTCGACCCTCAGCGCCGGCATTCGGGAGTTAGAGGACCTGCTCGGCGTTCCCATCGCCGAGCGCACCAAGCGTGTCGTTCTGATGACCGACCTTGGGCGCGAGATCGCCACCCGCGCCGGCGCCTTGATCCGCGATGCCGAGGACCTGATGGGCCTGGCGTCAGCACACCATGAGCCGATGACCGGAGACATGGTGCTCGGCGTGATCCCGACCATCGGGCCGTTCCTGCTGCCCCGGGTCCTGCCACAGCTGAGCGCGGCCTACCCGGACTTGCGGATTTTTCTGCGCGAGGAACGCACGGCCGATCTGTTGTCGCGGCTGCGCGCCGGGAGCATCGACGCGGCGCTGATCGCACTGCCCTACGAGACCGAAGGCCTGGTGGCCCGGCCCCTGTTCGACGACGGTTTCCTGTTCGCCTGCCCGCCGGATCACCCCCAGGCCGCGCGCCGGCGCATCACCGACGCCGACCTGGCGGCGCAGCCCTTGCTGCTGTTGGAGGAAGGTCACTGCCTGCGCGGCCATGCCCTTGACGCCTGCCGGCTGGCGGGATCGGCGGCGCGGGTGCAGTTCGAGGCGACTTCCATCCATACCCTGGTCCAGATGGTCGCCGCCGGCATTGGGGTGACGCTGCTGCCGGAAATGGCGGTCGCCGCCAATATCACCGCCGGCACAGACATCCGTCTGCTGCCGCTGGCGGAAGCGGCGGTGCGCCATGTCGGCCTGGTGTGGCGGCGCGCATCGCCACGTGCCAGGGAGTTCGAGCTGCTGGCGCGGATGATCGCCGGACACCATGCCGGCGGGAATGAGTCCTAGAGCTGCCCGCCCGGCATATCGAGGGAATGCGCCGTCAACTGGCTGACGATGTACTCGAAGGCGTCGTCCAGTGAATCGGTGGTGTGGAACAACTCCAGATCCGCGGCCGAGATGGTGCCGTGCCGGACCAGGGCGTCCAGGTTCAGAACATCGTCCCAGAAGGATTTTCCGTAGAGCACCACCGGCAGGCGTTTCGAGAGCTTGCGGGTCTGGATCAGGGTCAGCGATTCGAACAGCTCGTCGAGCGTCCCGAAACCGCCCGGAAACACCACCAGCGCCTTCGCCAGATAGATGAACCAGAACTTCCGCATGAAGAAGTAGTGGAACTCGAAATTCAGTTCGCGGGTGATATAGGGATTGTCCTTCTGTTCATGCGGCAGCGAAATGTTGAAACCGATGTTGATGCCATCCGCCTCCGAGGCGCCGCGATTGGCGGCCTCCATGATACCAGGGCCGCCGCCGGTACAGACCAGAAAGCGGCGGCTCGGGTCTTCCAGACCCTTGGACCATTCGGTCAACCGATGCGCCAAGGTACGGGCGTCCTCGTAGTAGGCGGACATCTTGACGGCATGTTCAGCCTTGGCCAGATCGCCGCCGGCCCGCTTCGCCTCGGCGAGGGCACGCTCTGCCTCGTCGCGGGGTTTCACCCGCGCCGAGCCGAAAAACACGATCACGTCTGAAACGTTGAGGTCACGAAATCGCGCCTGCGGCTCCATGAATTCCGACAGGATACGGATGCTGCGCGCGTCGGAACTGGAAAGAAACCGTTCGTTGCGATAGGCCTTGCGGGTGCCGTCGGGTTTATCGCTCATGTTGCGGCTCCAAGTTCAATCAGCCGGCCGAGACCGGCCATGTCATCGACCATCAGCGTATCCGCCGGAAACGGGTTCTCGCGCACCACCGGCCGTCGGCCGACGAACGGCACGCCGTTGACGAGCGCGGCATCGCGATCGGTGAAGGTATCGCCGACGAAAATGCCGTCTTCGGGCGCCAGGCCGTGACGTGCCAGCAGCTCGGCGACGATGTCGGGTTTCAACCGGGGCGATCCGTGCACGCTGACGAAAAAATCCCTCCAGCCGCGTGCTTCGACGATGCGCTGCATCTCGTCCTCGGGCGTGCCCGAAATCACGAACATCTGGATCCGACCGGTCAGCGCATTGAGGAGATGGGTCGTACCCGGCACCTCGGCGCAGCCGACGACGGCGGCTTCCACGATGGCCTCGAATCTGGCCGCCCACTCGGTCAGTTCATCGCTGTGCAATGGACGCCCGAGCAGTTCCCGGTGCATGCGCTCGATCTTCACGATCCGCGACACGGCACCCATTTCGCGGTTGATCGCCAATGCCTGGTCGGCAATGTCCTCGCCGAACGGCTCGAACAGGGCACGGAAGGCCCCCTCCTTGAGCGCCACCGATTCGGCCAGAACGCCGTCGAAGTCGAAAAATATCGCTTTCGGGGAGAGCGGCCCGCTCACGTCAAGATTTCACCCAGCGCCGCGCCGCCGCGTCGTCGCTGTCGCGCACGTCGACCCACTTGCCACCGTCCGGCGTATCTTCCAGTTTCCAGAACGGCGCCTGGGTCTTCAGCCAATCGATGAGGAAATGGCAGGCCTCGAAAGCCGCCTCGCGGTGCGCCGAGGCGGCAGCCACCAGGACGATCCTGTCGCCGGGCTCAAGCCGGCCATAGCGGTGGATAATCAGCGTCGCATCCAACGGCCAGCGATCCTGGGCCTGGCGCTCGATGTCGGCTAGCGCCTTTTCAGTCATGCCAGGGTAGTGCTCCAGCGTCATGGCGCTGATGTCGGCATCGCCGGCCATGTCGCGCACCAGGCCGACGAAGGAACAGAGCCCGCCGATGCCGTGATTGCCGTCGGTCAGCGCCGCCAGCTCGGCGCCGATATCGAAGTCCTCCGCTTGCACCCGGATGGCCATCTCAGCCCCCCGTCACCGGCGGGAAGAAAGCGATCTCGTCATCGGCGGAAAGCACCGCGTCCATGGGGGCGTATTCTTGGTTGACCGCGACCCGCACGGTTTTCGGGTCGGCGAAGGCGGCGGCATATCCGGGGCCCCGCCCGCGCAGCCATTCGACAAGTTCACTGACGCTGGCAATCTCGTCCGGCACTGTCAGTTCCTCGCCGCCGGTGCCGATTTTTTCCCGGACCCAGGCGAAATACACCAGTTTCATCGCGCCACCTCGCTGAACGGAAGGAAATCCACCTGCTCTCCGGTCGTCACGTTGCCGCGTTCCTCCGGCAGTTCCACTAGGCCGTCGGCGAACACCATCGAAGTCAGGATGCCTGAGCCGCCGGAACGGTACTTCTGCGCCACCAGCCGCCCGTTGTCACGGTTCAGCCGCGCGCGCACCCATTCCCGCCGGCCGGTCTTTTTCTTGTAATCGAAACCGGCGATCACGGGATAGCGTGGCGCATCGATCTCCCGCGCGCCGCCGAGGCGCAGCAGCAGGGGCCGGGCCAGTACCATGAAGGTGACCATCGCCGCCACCGGGTTCCCCGGCAACCCGACGAAGGCGGTCCCGCCGACGCGGCCAAGCGCGATCGGCCGGCCCGGCTTGATCGAAAGCCGCCAGAAATGAATCTCGCCATTCCGTTCCACGGCCGCCTTGACGTGATCCTCCTCGCCGGCGGAAACGCCGCCCGAGGTGAGCAACACGTCGTGGTCGCGCGCGGCGCTCCCGAGCGCTTCGGCCATGCCGTCTTCATCGTCCGCGAGAATGCCGAGATCGGTGACGGCACAACCCATATCCTTCAACAGGCCCATCACCGAGAACCGATTGGCATCGAAGATGCAGCCTTCCGGCGCGTCGTCCGATGGATCGCGGACCTCGTCGCCGGTGGAGAACACAGCGGCACGAAGCGGCCGGTAGACCGAAAGCGTGCCCCGGCCGACCGAAGCCGCCAAACCCAGTTCCTGCGGCCGAAGGCGCGAGCCGGCGGCAATCACCACGTCACCGGCCTGCACGTCCTCGCCCCGGAAGCGGCGGTTGGCGCCCTGCTTCAGGCCGGGCGGCAGGATCACGTCGCCGCTGTCGGGGGTGCAGTCCTCTTCCATGAAAACGGTGTCCATGCCGTCCGGCATGGGCGCGCCGGTGAAGATCCGCACCGCCTCGCCGCGTTCGCCGGCACGGCCCAACGGATGGCCCGCCGCCACCCGGCCGCCGACGCGCAGGCGGGTATCTCCGCCATCCTGAAGATCGTCGAAAAACACCGCATAGCCGTCGACGGCGCTGTTGTCGTGCGGCGGCACGTCGCGCGGCGCCGAAATGTCCTCGGCCAGCGTGCGCCCGAGCGCATCGGCGAGGGGTACGGTCTCCGCCTCCGCCACCGGTTCGACCCGTTCGGCCAGGATGGCGAGCGCGTCGTCCATGGGCATCAGTTCGCCGCCGAAAGCGAAACAGTCGTCCTTAAGCTGCGCCATCGCGCGCCTTCCGATCGAGACCGCAAAACCCGGCGACGAAATCGCCGATCGACGCGACATTGTTGAGGTCCAGCACCGGCACGTCGATTTCCGGTAGCGGTTCGTCGCTGGCGACGGCGACGATACTGTCGTCGCCGGCGGCGATCATCTCCTTGCCGACCGACGGGCGGTAGACCTCCAGCTTCTTGTGGCTGTGGCTCTTGAAACCCTCGATCAGCACCAGGTCAACCGGCGCCATGTTAGCCAGCAGGCTATCGATGTCCGGTTCCGGATCGTCGCGGTTCTCGTGCAGCAGCGCCCAGCGCCTGGCACCGGTAATCAGTACCTCGTGGGCGCCGGCTTCGCGGTGACGGAACGAATCCTTGCCGGGCTTGTCGATATCGAAGTTGTGATGCGTGTGCTTCATGGTCGAGACCCGGAAGCCGCGGCGGATGAGGTCCGGCAGCAACTCGATCATCAAGGTGGTCTTGCCGCTGCCCGACCAACCGACGACGCCGAAAATCTTGGCTTCTCCCGGTTTCATAGCAACTCAGCTTCCCGTTTCGGGCGACGTGCCGGAAGCGCGCTCCGCTTCCTCGTCGGCCTTGTTGATTTGCCGGAGCCCGAGCACCAGATAGTCGAAGCCTGTTACCAGCGTCAGCACCGCCGCGGCCCAAAGGCCGTAGATACCGATCTCGCTGGTGCTGACGGGGCCGAACATGGGCCCGTTGGGTCCGACCAGCAGGAACCCGAGCGCCAACATCTGCAGCGTCGTCTTCCATTTCGCCAGCGTGCTCACCGGCATGCCGACGCGCACCTCGGCGAGGAATTCGCGCAGGCCCGAAACCAGAATTTCCCGGCACAGGATCACCGCCGCCGGCAGTACCGTGATGCCGGAAATCCGGTCGACCCCCACCAGCACCAACAGCACGGCGGCGACCAGAAGCTTGTCGGCAATGGGATCGAGAAACCGCCCGAAAGCCGATTGCTGATGCCAGGCGCGGGCCAGGTAGCCGTCGAAGAAATCGGTGACGCAGGCGTAGGTGTAGGCGGAAAAGGCCAGCCAACTGCCGGCCGGATCGTCGACGAACAGCAACAGGCACACCACCACGGGGATGGCCACGACCCGTGAAAAAGTCAGGATATTGGGCAAACGGTTCAGCATGGTGTGTTCCCAGGACGGCGCCTTCGCGCCACCAGGGGGCATTCTACGGCAAGAAAGCGCGCTGGCAACCTTCGCCGGGCGGCAAATTCGCATCCGACTAGCGCTCCGCGTGGAACCAGTCGTAAATGGCCTCGGCCATGGTCTTGGAGATGCCCTCCACCGCCTCCAGGTCGGCACGCCCCGCCTGGCTGACGGCGCGTGCGTCGCCGAAATGATGCAGCAGCGCCTTTTTGCGCTTGGCGCCGATGCCCGGCACTTCGTCCAGCATGGAACGCTGGATCGCCTTTGAGCGCTTCTGTCGGTGGCTGCCGATGGCGAAGCGGTGCGCCTCGTCGCGAATGCGCTGCAGGAAGTAGGACACCGGGTCGCGCGGCGCCAGATCGAAGGGCCGGGCGTCGGGGCGGAACACGGTTTCGCGCCCGGCATTGCGGTCCGGCCCCTTGGCGATGGCCGCCAGCGCCACGTCCTCGATACCGAGTTCCGCGAACACTTCGCAGGCGATCCCCAACTGCCCCTTGCCGCCGTCGACGAGCACAAGGTCCGGCCACTGGCCGCTTTCACGCGCCGCGTCTTCCTTCAGCGCGCGGCTGAACCGGCGGGTCAACACCTCGCGCATCATGGCGTAGTCGTCGCCGGGGCTGTAGCCGTCACTGTCCGGCGCCACGGCACCGGCGGCGCCCTTGATGTTGAATTTGCGGTAGGCGTTCTTCTGGAAACCCTCGGGCCCGACCACGATCATGGCGCCGACCGCCTTGGTGCCGGACACGTGGCTGTTGTCGTAGACCTCGATGCGGCGGGGCGGGGCGTCCAGTTCGAAGGTTTCGGCCAGGCCCTCCAACAGGCGTTGCTGCGACGCGCTTTCCGCGAGCCGGCGCTCCAATGCCTGGCGGGCGTTGACGGCGGCGTGCTGGACCAGGTTCAGCTTGTCGCCGCGCTTCGGCACCAGGATCTCGACCTTGCGCCCGGCACGCACGCATAGGGCTTGCTCCACCAACTCGCGATTGACGATGTCGTGGCCGAGCATCACCAGGCGTGGCGGCGGCGTGCGCGCGTAGAACTGGCCGAGGAACGCCTCGAGCACCGCCTCCAGCGGCTCGTTTCGGGCCTGCGCCGGAAAATAGGCGCGGTTGCCGTAGTTGGCGCCGGAGCGAAAGAAGAAGACCTGGATGCAGGTTACGCCGCCGGCCTGGTGGGCGGCGATGACATCGGCTTCCTTGATCCCGGCCAGGTTGATGTCCTGGTGTGCCTGGATGCGGGTCAACGCGCGGATGCGGTCGCGGTACTGGGCCGCCAGTTCGAACTCCAGGTCGTCGCTGGCTTCCTGCATCAGTTTGGCGAAGCGCCGCTGGATACGCTGGCTGTTGCCCGACAGAAACTCCTTCGACTCGCCGACCAATTCGCCGTAGGCCTCGGCGTCGATGATGTCGACACAGGGCGCGGCGCAGCGCTTGATCTGGTAGAGCAGGCAGGGCCGCGTGCGGTTGGCGAAAACGGTGTCGGTACAGGATCTGAGCAGGAAGGCGCGCTGCAGCACATTGAGCGTCTCGTTCACCGCCCAGACGGACGCGAAGGGCCCGAAGTAGTCGCCCTTGCGGGTCTGGGCACCACGGTACTTGAGCACCCGGGGGTACTCGTGATCGCGGGCAATGAGGATATAGGGAAAGGATTTGTCGTCTCGCAGCAGGATGTTGTAGCGCGGCGCATAGCGCTTGATCAGGTTCGATTCCAACAGCAGCGCCTCGGCTTCCGTGTGAGTCGTCACGAACTCCATCGAGGCGGTCTCGAAAATCATGCGGCGGATGCGGACCGATTGCCGCTCCGGATGGGTATAGGCGGCGACGCGCTTTTTCAGGCTCTTGGCCTTGCCGACGTAGAGCACCTTGCCGTCGGCATTGACCATGCGGTAAACGCCGGGTTTGTTGGGCAGCGTCTTGAGATGCGCCTCGATCACGCGGACGCCTTGCTGCGCCTGCCCGTCTTCGGGTTCCGCCTCCACCGAAAGCTTCCGTTCCGTCATCGCCTTAACCTTCGCACACCGGCGCCCGCGGAGCCGCCCGTACCGTCCGCGACTATAAACCGATCTATCCACCAAAGTTGTGGATATCTTTGTTGAAAAGCTCTTGGGCCCGGCCAATGAATTGAAAAATCAACGGCTTAGAGGATTTGACCAAATTTTAGGCATGCTGTTATGTTATTGAAAATATTGATAAAATTTTAGATATCCGCAACGCAATTCTGGCGTGAAAGATTGCGGAAATAAATCTGTTACATAACCGGATCGGGGAAAAGGCTGTGCAAAACCGCAGCCGCCAAAGCCTTGGAAAGGGTCCGGGAATTACTAGGAAGAACCCAAGAGTTCGCGGTTCTATACTTGGTTATGTCTTTCGATTTCGACACCGACGCTGGCGGCGTTTTCCAGAATATCGAGCTTTTCCACGCGCACCCGGACGGAACGCACCCGCGGGTCCGACAGCGACATGACGGCGATCTCGTCGGCCAGGGTTTCGACCAGATTGATATGGCCATTTCGCACGATCGCCTGAATGCCGTCGGCCATTTCCTCGTAGCAGATGACGTTGCGGATATCGTCGTTGATCTCCGCCTCGCCCTCGTACACGGCGAGGTCGAGATTGATGCGAACCCGCTGCGGGCCGTCCTTCTCGTGCGCATGGATACCGATCGAGCAAGCGACCATGTAATCGCGGATAAAAACGTGACGCACGGAATTCGCCGCGTCGGCGATGCGCAACGGCTGCACGTTGTCGGCAAGTTTCAAGTTCGCGTCCATGGCCCTGTTTCCTTCCCGTCTCGGCGGCCCGTGGATGTTGCCATCCCGCGCACGCCCGTTCGTACATCTACCCCCGATTGCCGTCGAGGACCAGCATGCATCAGCGCATACCCATATGCTGACCCGAATCGACCGCGATCATCTGTCCGGTGACCGCCGGCGATTCCAAGATGAACCTCACCGCGCGGCAGATATCGTCGGGCAGCACCTGCCGCGCCAACGGCATCGCCGTCCATTCCTCGGCGAAATCCTCATCGCTCTGGTGCACGCTCTGCAGCGTCGGGCCCGGACCGATGCCGTTGACGCGTACGTCCGGCGCCATGGCGCGTGCCAGAATCTGGGTCAAACCCCAAAGCCCGGCCTTGCTCAACGTATAGGTGGTGAAGTCCGGCGTCAGGTTCCACACCCGCTGGTCGATGATATTGACGATGGCACCCTGGCGGCCGGCCGGCAGTTGCGACTGGAACGCCTGCGAGAGCAGGAAGGGCGCGCGCAGGTTGACCTCCATGTGCAGGTCCCAGGTTTCCCGCGTGGAGGTGGCGACGGTGTCGCGCTCGAAGGTCGACGCATTGTTGATCAAGCAGTCGATGGGGCCGAGCGCATCCGCCGCGGCGGGTACCAGCGCCTGGGTTTGCGCTTCATCGCGAAGGTCGGCTTCCAGCGCCTGGGCGCGCCGGCCCATGGCTTGAATTTCGCCAACCAGCATTTCCGCTTCGGAACGCGAAGCCGCGAAATGCACCGCCACGTCCCAGCCCGCCGAAGCCAGGTCGAGGGCAATGGCGCGGCCGATGCGCTTGGCGGCGCCCGTTACCAATACCGTGCCTGAGCGCGTGTCATTCATGGGCGATCCCGGATTCCGGCCTCATCCCAGGATATTGTCGACGCCCTGCGCCTGGATCCAAATGTAGGCGATGTAGGCGGCGAACAGCACGCCGCCGGCGGCGCGAGAAATCTTCCAGCCGATCGCCAGCACCGGCACCAGCAACAGCGACGAGGCCAGCATCACCCACATATCGAAACCGACCACCTGTGCCGAGATCGGCAGCGGCGCCACCAGCGCCGTGGTGCCGGCGACGCCCAGGATGTTGAACAGATTGGAACCGACGACGTTGCCGAGACCGACCTCGGCATGTCCGCGCCATGCGGCGACCACGGTGGCGGCCAGTTCCGGCAGCGAGGTTCCGAAGGCGAACAACGTCAACCCGATGACCTCTTCCGAAACGCCCCAGGAGCGCGCGATTTCGACACCGCCCATGATCAGCAGCTCGGCGCCGCCGATCAGGCCGGCGAGCCCGATGAACACCGCCACCACTGAGCCGAGCGTCGATTTCGGCCAGCCCTCGAACTCCTCCAGCACCTCCTTGGCCTCGTCGCCGCCGCTGTCGCGGTCGCGCCAGTAGGAAATGATCAGAAACACGAAAAAACCGATCAGCAGCAGGACGCCCGCCAGCACGTCCATCTCGCCGCGCATGGCAAGCCCCATGAACAGGAGCGTCCCGCCGACCAGCATGGCGCCATCGCGCCGAAGCCCGGCCTCGGCCGGCTTGATCGGCATGATCAGCGCGGCGACGCCGAGAATCAGCAGCACATTGGCAATATTGGATCCGACCACGTTACCGACGGCGAGGCCCGGCGCCCCTTCCATCGCGGCGCGCACGCTGACCACCAGTTCCGGCGCCGAAGTGCCGACGGCGACGACCGTCATGCCGATCACCATCGGCGATACGCCGTAACGTTCAGCCAGCATCACCGCACCGCGCACCAACAACTCTGCGCCGCCGACCAGTACGATGAACCCGATCAAGACCTGGAGATACATCATGTCTTCTGTTTCCTGATTTTTTTCGGCCAGTGCTCGAAAGCGGCGACCACCTCTGAGTACAGCGAACGTTTGAACGGCACGATCAACGCCGGCAGATCCGCCAGTTCGGCCCAGCGCCATGCCGTGAATTCCGGCTTGTCGTGGTTTTCGAGATCGAAATCGGAATCCTCACCTGTGAACCTGAGCGCATACCATTTCTGTCGCTGCCCCCGATACTTGCCGCCCCAGGCCACCCCGATCAGATCGTCGGGAAGGTCATAATCGATCCAATCCCGGGTCTCTTCAAGGATTTCCACCTTATCCGTACCGGTCTCTTCCTCGACCTCGCGGATCACCGCAGCGGCGGGGTCCTCACCCCTGTCGATGCCGCCCTGCGGCATCTGCCAGTGGTTCTCGATCTTGCGGCCGGCACGCGGCGCACGGCTGCCGATCCAGACCTGGCCGTCGCGGTTGAAAATCACCGCGCCGACCCCCTTGCGCAGCGGCAACGAGGCGCGGAGCTTCCCCAGCGCCTTTGGAGTGGATTTCGAACTCATTCGATGAACTGCTTTCCGACGATGGACGAGACCGGCACCAGGGCCAGCTTCTTGCCCGGCAAGGTATTGATCCAGGCCTGAATCTGGTGGATCGACACCGGATAGGGGTGCGCCATGGCGATGCCGGTGGCGTTCTTCGAGACGAAACTCTCGAAGGTTCTCAGCCGCCGCTGGATGTTGCTCGACGACGGCGGATCGTCGAGAACCACATTGCTTTTCAGCACCGGCAGATCGATTTCCTGGGCAATGGTGGCCGCCGACGATTTCGACGTCGCGGCGGCATCGATGTAGATCAGGCCGCGCCGCTTGAGCTCTTCCAGAACCGGCTTCAATTGCCCGTCGGCGGTCGCGAACTTGGAGCCCATGCTCGACACCACGCCCACATAGCCGGCGAAACTCGACAGCACGCCGCGCAGGCGATTGATGTTTTCCGCCACCTGCACCGTGGTCGTCAGCGCCATGGGCCCGGCGTCCTTGCTCGGAAAGCCCTGGCTTTCCATCGGCAGTGACACATAGGCCTCGTGCCCGGCCAGGCGCGAACGCAACAGCCAATCCTCAAGGTCGCTGGCGTAGGGTTCGAACACCAGGCTCACTTCCGGCGGCAGCTTGCGGATGGTGGCCAGAGTCGCGGCGCGACTGAGCCCGAGCCCGGTGATCAGGATACCCACGTGCTGGCCCTGTTCGTTACCGGTCAAAGGCCGCGCATAGGCCTCCCACGGCTTGCGGCCCTGGGCATCGATCTTCGGCAACGGTTTGGCCTGGCCCGACACCGTCTCCAGCAGGGATTGGATCGGCGCCGTCGCCAGCGGCACGTTGCGCTCGATATCGGCGGTCCGCTGATATGAGACCGACGTCACCGACGGAACCACGATCCCTTGCGCACCGCTGGTGGCGCCGGCCAACGCATTGAGCGAACCGCCGGCCGCTTCCGGGGTCGTCAGGACGCTGTTCTGCACGCCGCTAGCGGGCGCCGCTGTCTCGGGCGCCGCCGTTTCACCGGCGGGCGGGGCCTGCCCCGATGCCGCCTGCCCGGTTGCCGCCTGCCCCGACGGGGCATCCGGATTCGGCGCCGCCCGGTCGCCGGCCTGGTCTTGGACCGCGTTCAACGAGCCCTGTTTGGGGGGCAGCGCCATTAGAATACGGCCGTCGTCGGGCGGCGCCTCGGCAACCTCCGCATCGTCACCCATCAGCCAGAACGCGGCACCGCCGACAATCCCCAGAATCAGGACACCGGCCGCAATGGCGGCGAAGATCAGCTTCTTGCGCCGCTCGCCCTTGCCGCCACCTGCGCCCTCTGCGTCCTCGTCGTCCCAATCGGCATCGTCATAGTCGAGTTCACTGTCGTCGACCTCGACGTCGTATTGGTCCTGGCCCATGACCGGCCCGTCGTCGTCGTCGCCGCCTTCGACATGGCTGCCGGTGCCGAACAGCGAATCGTCATCCTCCGCCATCTGGGCTTCCAGCGCTGCCAATTGCTGGTCGTGGATGCTCGGGCCGTCGTCATCTCCGTGATCGTCGGGCTCCCCGCCACCATCGTGGTCTTCGTCGTCATCCATGATGACGGTGGTGGTGAGGGAATCGTCGTCGTCTTCGAGATCGAAATCCTCGTCGTCGAAATCGTCCTCTTCATCGTCTTTCGACGACCGATTGAAAATCTTCTTGAGGAACTTCAACGCCGAATCCCTTCGCCGAACCGTTTCCGTGCGTCAGTTGGTCCGCTCTGTCTGGGCGTTCGAATAGAGCGACAGCCCGCGCAGCAGATCGAGCGCCCGCGCCAACTGGTAGTCGTCGGGCTCTTGCGTGTCGGTCTTCTCCGCGTCCGCGGCGGGCTTGTCGTCAGCAGCCGCCGGCGCCTTTTCACCGTCACCCGCATCCTCTTCCTTCTTGGCGTCGGGGTTGGCGATGGCGCCCAGAAGATCGGCTTCGCGCGTCCGCTGGCGGGTGGCGATCTTTTCCAGCTTGGCCTGCTCGACGATGATGTCGGGATCGATGCTCTTGGCCTGGATCGAGCGGCCGGCCGGCGTGTAATAGAGCGCCGTGGTCAGCCGCATGGCGCCATGCCCAGAGAGCGGCATGATGGTCTGCACGGACCCCTTTCCGAACGACTTGGTGCCCATGATGATTGCCCGGCGGTGGTCCTGCAGCGCACCGGCGACGATCTCCGACGCCGAGGCGGAACCGCCGTTGATCAGCACCACGACCGGCAGCCCCTTGGCCAGATCACCCGGGGAGGCGTTGTAGCGCAGCGTATCCTCTTCCTTGCGCGATCGCGTGGAGACAATTTCGCCGCGGTCGAGAAACGCGTCGGAAACCTTCACTGCCTGATCCAGGAGGCCGCCCGGGTTGTTGCGCAGATCCAGCACCACGCCGATCATTTCGTCGCCAAGCTCGCCCTCGAACTTAGACATGGCGCTTTCCAGGCCCTTGTCGGTCTGTTCGTTGAAGGACGTGATGCGCACGTAACCGACCTTACCCTCGACACGCGACCGCACCGAGGTGATCTTGATCACCGCCCGGGTGATGGTGACATCGAAGGGCTCCGCCACGCCTTGGCGGCGAATGGTGAGCTTGATGTCGGAGCCGACCCGCCCGCGCATGCGGTCGACCGCCTGCGACAGCGTCAGGCCCTGCACCGGTTTGCCGTCCAGATGGGTGATGAAATCACCGGATTCGACGCCGGCGCGGTAGGCGGGCGTATCGTCGATGGGCGAGATCACCTTGATGAAGCCGCTCTCCATGGTGACCTGGATGCCCAGGCCGCCGAACTCACCGCGGGTGTTGACCTGCATGTCGCGAAAATTCTTGGCGTTCATGAAGCTGGAGTGTGGATCCAGGGCCGTCAGCATGCCGGTGATGGCAGCCTCGATCAGTTCCTCGTCGGTGGGGGTTTCCACGTATTCGGCGCGCACCCGCTCGAACACATCGCCGAACAAGTTGAGAAGCCGGTAGGTGTCGGCGCTGTTTTTCTGTTCCTCCGCCGCTTTCGACACCATGGGCGCGAAACCGAGAGAGAACGCAACGAGAGTAGCCGCTACCGTGAGCTTGGAGAAAACGTTCATCCGCTTACCTTACCTTTGCGCGCTGCCAGCCAGGCTAGGGGATCGATGGGCTGGCCTTTGCGACGAAATTCTACATAAAGCGCCGGTCGTTGGACACGCGTGCGTCCGTTGGCGCTGACCCGTTTGGCTTGGCCCATGACCCCGACGGGTTCACCGACCAAGAACCACTGCCCGACGGCTGCGTCTATTCGCGCCATGCCGGCGAGGAGTGTATGATATCCGCCCGTGTGTTCGATGATCAAGAGTTGCCCGTAACCGCGAAACGGGCCGGCGAACACGACCTTGCCCTCGAACGGCGCGATGATCTGGGCGCGCGCCGAGGTCTCGATGGTCAAACCCTTGTGGACGCGGCCGCTGGTGATAGCCTGTCCGTAACGCGCGACGACCCTGCCGACCACGGGAAACGGCATTTCGCCCTTGGCGCTTTCGAACCCCTTTCCGCTGAAACCGCGCGGCATGGCGCCGGCCGGGCGTATTCCCGAAGGCCGTGCTTGGGCGCCGACGCCGCCGGGCCGGGCCGCGGCGGCCGCCGCCTGCGAGGCGGCCTGGCGTTCCGACTGCTCGCGCCGGGCGCGCAATTGGTCCAGGCGGCCGACCAGGTCCTGCAGGTTGGCGGCTTCGCCGGCCAGTTTGGCGGCCTGCCTGCCGGCCTGCGTCGATTCCTGGACGGCACGCCGGCGCAACCGCGACTTGCGCCCCAGCAAGCGCTTCAACACCAGGCGCTGCTCCTCCAGCTTGCCCAGTTCCGCATCCAACTCGGCGCGCCGGTTCTGGGCCTCGTCGCGGGCCTCCGCCAGTTCGGCCAGGCTCCGGCCGAGCAGCCGCGCCTCGCCCTCCAGGCGCGGCAGGACGGCACGCAGCAAGATGGCGCTGCGCACCATGTCGGCCGGCGGAATCGGCTGGCCGATCAGGGCTTCCGGCGGATTGCGCGCCATTCGCTGCAACGCCGCCAACACCTTGCCGAGCTGGTTGCGGCGCTCGCTGAACAGCTTGCGGATGTCGCCCTGGCGGGTGTCCAGTTCGGACAGGCGGTCTTCAAGTTCCGCCGTGCGCGTCTCGTGATGCTGGATGATCCGCGCCGCGGCGACCAAGCCTTCGCGGATCCGCTGGATGTCCTGGTCCAGGACCTCGGCCTTCTTCTTCAGCGCCTCGGTCCGGTCGCGAGCCTTGTCCAATTCCTGTTGCTTGGCGCGCAGCCGCTGCGCCGCGCTCGGCGGCGGGGGCGGCGCCGCCGACTTGGCCGGCGCCTTCGTCACCGGCGACTGCGCCGACGCCAACCCCGTCAGCCCGACGGCCAGGACAAGGCCCAAGGCAAAGATCCGGAGCCCCATGAAACCGCCCTGCAAGCGGCGGTGGGTCATGGTTACTCGGCGGCGGCGGTTGCGACGCCGCCGGAAGCGATGAGCGAATGGCCGGTCATTTCAGCCGGCTGCGGCAGGCCCATCAGTGCCAACAGGGTCGGCGCCACGTCGGCCAGGCGGCCATCGCTGAGGGTCGTCACGCCGGCCGGCGGATTGACCAGGAACGCCGGCACCTCGTTCAGGCTGTGCTGGGTGTGGGGGCCGCCGGTCTCGGGATCGAACATCTCTTCGCAATTGCCGTGATCGGCGGTGACCAGCATGACGCCGCCGGCCGTCTTCACCGCCGCTTCCAGCCGCCCCAGGCTTTCGTCCAGGGTCTCCGTCGCCTTGATCGCGGCGTCGAGGATGCCGGTATGGCCGACCATGTCGCCGTTGGCGAAATTGACGACGATGAGGTCGAAGGTGCCGCTTTCGATGGCGGCGACCAGCCTGTCGGTCACTTCCGGCGCCGACATCTCCGGCTGTAGGTCGTAGGTGGCGACCTTGGGCGATGGGACCAGGATGCGCTCCTCGCCCTCGAACACCTCCTCGCGCCCGCCGTTGAGGAAGAAGGTTACGTGCGCGTATTTTTCGGTCTCGGCGATACGAAGCTGCTTGCCGCCGGCTTCGGAGACGACCTGGCCCAGGATGCCGCTCAGTTGTTCGGCCGGAAACAGCGCCGGAAACAGGGCATTCAATTCGGTCGAATACTCGACCATGCCGAGCCGCGCGGCAAACGCCGGCGTGCACGCGCGCTCGAAGCCGTCGAAGCCGGGATCGGCCAGCGCCGCCAGGATTTCGCGCGCCCGGTCGGCACGGAAATTGGCCATCAGCAACCCATCGCCGTCGGCCATGCCGGCATAATCGCCGATCACTGTCGGCAGCATGAATTCGTCGCCCTTGTCGGCGGCGTAGCTGGCATCGACGGCGGCCAGCGGGCCACCGCTCCGCTCGCCTTCGCCGGCGGCCAACGCCTTGTGCGCCAACTCCACCCGTTCCCAGCGCGTGTCGCGGTCCATGGCGTAGTAGCGGCCACTGACGGTGGCGACGGAAAAGTTCTCGAGCCCGGCCACGTCGCCGAGGAACTTCGCCAGGTAGTCGCGCCCGTTCCTCGGCGGCGTGTCGCGGCCATCGAGGAAAGCGTGCAGCCGCACCGGCACGCCGGCGGCGGTGATGATCCGCACCAGTTCCACCATGTGGTCCTGGTGCGCGTGCACGCCGCCCGGCGACAACAGGCCGAGCAGATGGCATGCGCCACCCGATTGTTTCAGCGCGGCGATGAACGCCGCCAGTTCCGGCTTCCGGCCCAGCGAGCCATCGGCCACGGCGGCGTCGATGCGGGGCAGGTCCTGCATGACGACGCGGCCGGCGCCCAGGTTCATGTGGCCGACCTCGGAGTTGCCCATCTGTCCCGCCGGCAGGCCGACATCGAGTGCGCAGGATTTCAGCAGCGCCTTCGGATAGAGCCCGTGAAAGCGGTCCCAGTTCGGGGTGGCGCCGAGCTTGACGGCATTGCCGTCGGCCTCGGCCCGCTCGCCCCAGCCGTCGAGGATGCAAAGAACGACGGGGCGCGGCGATTGAGCGTTTTCGGAAGTGTCGATCATGGGGTTAATATAGGACGGATACACGGCATTCGCAGCCAAAATGATGGAACTTCCGGTGCCCTTTCACGTCCGCTTGTGGAAAAATGCCCGCGGCCACGCCATATAACCTGAAACCCCGATCAGGAGACCGCCATGTTCTTCAATTTCTCCAGCGCCAAATCGGAATTGCCGGACCCGGCCGTGGCGCTTCCCGGCCGGGCCGAGGCGATGGCGGTGACGGAGCCGCATTTCGTCAACGGCCGGCCGCTGACGCCGCCCTATCCGGAAGGGTTCGAGCGCGCGCTTTTCGGCATGGGTTGCTTCTGGGGCGCGGAGCGCAAGCTCTGGCAAACGCCGGGCGTCTACGTCACGGCGGTCGGCTACGCGGCGGGCTATACGCCGAACCCGACCTACGAGGAGGTTTGCTCCGGGCGCACCGGCCACAACGAGGTGGTGCTGGCGGTGTTCGATCCGAACGCGGTCAGCTACGAGACCCTGCTGGCTACCTTCTGGGAGGGCCACGATCCGACCCAGGGCATGCGCCAGGGCAACGACGTCGGCACCCAGTACCGCTCCGGCGTCTATTGTTTCGGCCGCGAGCACCTGAAGGCCGCCGAAGCCAGCCGCAAGGCCTACGGGAAGAAACTCAAGCAGGCCGGGCTCGGCGCCATCACCACCGAAATCAAGGAAGCGCCCGAGTTCTATTTCGCCGAGACCTACCATCAGCAGTATCTCGGCCGGAACCCGGGCGGCTATTGCGGCCTCGGCGGCACCGGCGTGCGGTGCGGCTGAGCCTCCCCTTTAAATGACGACGTGTCTTATTTGAAGATCACGTCGAAGAAATTCATGGTCCGGCGCCAGGAATCGCCGTCCGCCTGGGCGTTGTAGGCCAGCGGCATGTTGAACTTCTTGCCGCGCTCGGTGGCGCCGGGATTGGTGAACGAGTGCACCGCGCCCGGATACTGGACGATCTCGTAGTCGACGCCGGCACGCGCCATCTCGGCACGCAACGCACTGATCGAGGCCTGCGGCACGAACTTGTCGTCGGCGCCGTTGAACACCCGGACCGCGGCTTTCGAAACGCCGCGCTGGGCCTTCTCGATCGGCGTCAAGTTGCCGTGGAAGCTGACCACGCCCTTCAGGTCCTCGCCGAGGCGCGCCATGTCCAGCACCACCTTGCCGCCGAAACAGTAGCCGATGGCGGCGGTCTTCGCCGGGTCCACCGTGTCGTGGCGCTTGAGGCGGCTGTAGGCGGCGCGAAAACGCGCGCGCATGCGGTCGGCGTTGGCAATGGCTTCCTTCATGAACGCACCCGCGTCCTTGGGATGTTCGGCCTGCTTGCCGGTGCCGTACATGTCGAGGGCGATGGCGGTATAACCGCGCGCCGCCAACATCTCGGCGCGCTTGCGCGCATAGGCGTCGTGGCCCCACCATTCATGCACCACGACGACACCCGGGCGCTTGCCGGCAATGGCATCGTCATAGGCGATGTAGCTGGTGAATTCCTCGCCGCCGATGGTGTACTTCACCACCTCGCCCTTGACCTTGGCTTCGGCGGTGCCGGCGGCGACCGCGGCCAACAGCGCAGCGGCACAGAAAGTCGTGGTCAATTTCAACCTGATCATGTTTCGGGTCTCCTCTCTCCCTGGATCATCAAAATCTCGTCGATCTTTCATCGACGCTCGGCGGAGGCCTTCAGGCCTTGCGCCCGCCGCATTTCCTCGTCATCCAACATGCCCGGATCGTCCAGGTAGTCGCGGACCATTTCCAGGCAGTCATCGCCCCAGAACAGCTCCCCGCCGACGCGACTGGTCGGAACGCCGAACACGCCCGCCGCCACCGCGGCCTCGCCGTTCGCCGACAGCCTGGCCTTCACCGCTGGGTCGGATACCCTAGCATCGCCGTCGGAAATCCCCAAGGCCGCTTGCATGGCCGCCCAGCCGTCGGCGGCGTCGGGCAGGTGGCCGTCGACCCAGATGGCGCGGAAGATCGTCCGCACCGTCTCCAGGTCGTTCCCCATGGCGATCGACAGCCTCAGCGCCCTGAGCGGGTTGAACGGGTGCATGGGCGGCGCGCGAAACGGAATGCCGTCGCGCCTCGCCCGCCACAGGCACTGGCGGAAGGTGAACACCTTCTTCGGCGCCACCTCCGCCGGGCCCTTCTGGCCCCAGTGGTTCAAGAGCCCGGCGAACAGCACCGGCACCGGCTCGATCTCCTGGCCTTCCAGCGCCGCCTCGAGCCGCGCCGATTGCAGATAGGCATAGGGCGAGATGAAATCGAAATACCACTGGATCGGTGCCACGGGTCGCGCTCCTCGGCGATGGGGCGCCATGGTACTTCGGCGCGGCCCGCGGAGCAATCTGGCTCAATCGGGGCCGGTGTAGTCCTCGCAACCCTGGGAGAGCGCGAAACAGGCGAGGCGCACGGTCTTCGGCACCTCGATCTCGGCACCGTCGCGCACGCCCTTCTCGTAGTACTGGACGATGCGCCGCTTGAGCCCCAAGGCATCGGCCGCTTCCTTCTGCGACATCCCCAGCGATTTGCGCCAGGCCTTGAAACTTTCCGGCCGCATGGCGGCTTCGCCGGATTTTTTGTCGTCTTTGTCTTTCGCCATCGGGTGCCCTCAAACCCTTGTTTCGAAACCCTTTTAAACCCAATCCACGGATCCGGAAAACAAAAAAGTGCACACGGTGCGCTTTTTTGCTTGAAATGCGCACCGTGTGCGCATATTATCATTTCAACGGAGGAATTGATGGACATGAATCTTCCCTGAATGGTCCGTCAATCCCAACCACATGAAAAAGGAGCCAAGCCGATGGATATCCTAATGGTCTATTGGAACAGCATTTGGCAGAACACCGTCAACGGCGTCAGCGAAAAGACGACCCACGTGAACACCTCGAGCGAATGGGCCGCCTATCATCGCAGCCTTGAGCGCGCGCCCAAGGTCCTGCCCGCCCAGGCGCCCCGCGCCTGAGCCACCCGACATCCCTCTACGGGGCCGGATGCGCGACGCGTCCGGCCCCGTAGAGTCTCTAGCTTTCCCTTCCGCCCTCCTTCCGTGCGTGAACTTTTGATGTCACGCTTTCGATTTTCCGCCCGATGCTTAAGATACCGTCGCAGGATTGAAACTTGCGACAGAGGACGGGCCGCATGGACGACCGGGAACTGAACGCCTCCGACACCAGTTGGATCGACGCCGAGCTGCAAGACAGTCTCGACGAGGAACTGGAGATGGAGCTCGACGATCAGCGCATCGCGCGCGAGCTCGATCTGATCACCGACCTGCGTCACAGATCCATGCTCGACCGGCGCACCTATTTCCGCGAGCTGATCCGGCTGCAGACCGAGTTGGTGAAGCTGCAGGACTGGATCCAGCACACCGGCTACAAGCTGCTGGTCATCTTCGAGGGCCGCGACGCCGCCGGCAAGGGCGGCGTCATCAAGCGCATCACCCAGCGCCTGAACCCGCGCACCTGCCGGGTGGTGGCGCTGTCGGCGCCGACCGACCGCGAGAAGACCCAATGGTATTTCCAGCGCTACGTGCCGCACCTGCCGGCGGGCGGCGAGATGGTCCTGCTCGACCGCTCCTGGTACAACCGCGCCGGCGTCGAGCGGGTCATGGGCTTTGCCTCGCCGAAACAGGTCGAGGACTTCTTCCGCGACGTACCGGAGTTCGAGCGCAACCTGGTGCGCTCCGACATCAAGGTGCTCAAGTACTGGTTCTCGATCACCGACCAAGAACAGCAGCTCCGCTTCCTGATGCGCATCCACGACCCCATGAAGCAGTGGAAGCTGAGCCCCATGGATCTGGAATCCAGGGTCCGCTGGGAATCCTACACCCGCGCCAAGGAAGAGATGTTCGAACGCACCAACATCCCCGAGGCGCCGTGGTTCATCGTCGAGGGCAACGACAAGAAGCGCGCGCGCCTGAACACCATCCACCACCTGTTGCAACAGATCCCCTACGAGGAGGTGGTGACCGAGCCGGTGAACCTGCCGGACCGCATCTTCAATCCCGACTACGAGCGCAAGGTGCTGCCGGACGAACTTTACGTGCCGAAAAAATACTAGGCCCTAGAAAAACGCCTGAAACGAAGCGCTGAGCGAGCCGAAGCGGCTGGCCCGCGCCTGGCCGGCGAACTCCTTGGTGACCAGCGCGTTGGTATAGGCGATGCGGAAGCGCCCCAGCGTCAGCGCCGCGCCGAGCGTGAACTGCCCGACCCAGGGCTCGCGGTCGACGCTGTGGCTGTCGCGCCAGGTATTGCCGTCGAGGAAGATGTTGTGGGCGACGTAGCGCCCCTCGCCGGTGGCGAAGAAATAGAAGCTCCAGCCCTCCTCGTTGAGCTTGTCCAAGGCGGTGCCGCCCTGGATCAGCGACGGCGGACCGAAGTCGGCGGGCAGGTTGAGCCCGACGCGCAAGGCCGCGCCGGCACCCGCGTGGGTGAGCACGTTGCCGAGGCTGGCGCCGACGTTGGGGACGAAATCCGCCTGCCAGCCGCGCCCCAGCGTCCAGGGATCGGCGAGCCGCCACTTGCGTTCGTAGGCGACCATCAGGCCGGGCTCGGTCTTCAGTTGGTTGTCCCAACCGTTGAAGACGTCGATGCCGCGCAGCTTGTGGACGAAGTCCTGCGATTCCTCGCCCAAGGCCTCCGGCCCGACCAGGCCGAGGCTGACCTCGACCGTCTCCGACGTTTTCCGGCCCGCGCCCATGTCGCCGACGGTATGCACCGAGAGCGAGCCGTAGAGCCAGCCGGCATAGGGCCGGTCGCCGGCGAGAAGCCCGGTGGGGGCGGAATCGGACGGCGTGTAGATATCCTGGCCGAGCGCCCAGCCAAACCGCGTGGTCTCGTTCTCGTCCTGGGCGATGACCTCGAGCAAATCGCGCACCTGCTGCAGGATCGGCAGCGTCCGGCCGCCTTCCGGGGACAGCCACGACAGCCGCACGCCGTTGGTGTAGTAGCGGTCGGTGCCGGCGAACAGGTCGTTCTCGAACTGCAACGTGAAGGTGCCGAGCTCGGTATCACCGGCCTTGGCCAGTTCCTTGCCGTCGCCGGCGGCGGCCGGCCGGGCCAGCGCCAAGAGCACGAGGGTCATGGTGACGAGGATGCGCATGGGGCGAGTCTACCCTTCCCGTTTCGCGCGTCAACGAACGGGATGCGGCACCGGGGCCGGCCTGCTAAATTGCCCCGGCAATGCGCCCGAACCAAGGAGACCCCCGATGAAATATGCGCTTGGCGACACCCGCGTCCAGACCCACCCCGACGGCAACTGGATCGCCCCCAACGCCGCCGTGATCGGCAACGTCATCTTCGAAGCCGGCGCCAGTGTGTGGTTCAACGCGACGCTCCGGGGCGACAACGAACCGATCCGATTGGGCGCGCGCTCCAACGTGCAGGACGGCTGCGTGCTGCACACGGACCCGGGCTTTCCGCTCACCTTGGGCCCCAACGTCACCGTCGGCCACATGGTCATGCTGCACGGCTGCACCATCGGCGCGGGCACGCTGATCGGGGTCGGCAGCGTCATCCTCAACGGTGCGGTGATCGGCGAGAACTGCATCATCGGCGCCGGCTCGCTGATCCCGGAAGGCAAGGAAATCCCCTCGGGCTCCCTGGTCATGGGCCAGCCCGGCAAGGTCAAGCGCGAGCTCACGGCGGAAGACATCGAACACCTGAAATGGGCCGCCGATCATTACGTGGAGCGCTCGGCGCGCTACCTTCAGGAGTGCCGCGAAGACGCCTGACCCCCTACCCGTCCGGGGAGGACGCGGGAAAAAACGCGGGTTGGAAGCCATTGATTTGATGGGATTCCCAAAAAAATCTCAGGAACGAACCCAATTTCGATTTCCTACCCTTCCCGCCCCCTCCATCTTCCCGCTTTCGCGGGAATGACGGTTTCTCAGTCTTCCTCAGCCGGCTCCAATGCATTCCCAAAGGTGGAACCATCAGCCCCGGCGAAATCCATATTCGATTGTGAAATAGCGTGCCGGCGCCGAGGGCTCGGCGCTACGAATCGGCACCATAGCACAATACCTATAAAAGTCAATAAATTCCTATTTAATTGGCTCAAATTCATTAACCGCTAGCCTCGATTCTCCGTAGGTCTTCCCTATAATTCTCAATCGCGACGCTTCTTTCTGCCGGAGTTCATGGCCATGACGGTCCGCTATGCGCACACGAATATCATCGCCGACGACTGGAAAGCCTTGGCGGATTTCTACATCGCGGTCTTCGACTGCAAGCCCGTTCCGCCGGAACGCGATCAATCCGGTGAATGGTTGGAAACTGCAACTGGGGTCAGGAATGCAAGTCTGCGCGGCATGCACCTGAGGCTGCCCGGGCATGGCGATGACGGCCCGACCCTCGAAATCTACACCTACGCGGAGATGCTGGAAAAACCAGCGCCGCTCGCGGCCAATCGGAAAGGGTTGGGGCACCTCGCCTTCGAGGTCGATGACGTCCGTACCAGGCTCGCCAAACTGGTCGGGCACGGCGGGCAGGCATTGGGGCAGATGGTCACCAAGGAAGTGCCGGGTGTCGGCGAGATCACGGTCGTCTACGCCGCCGACCCGGAAGGCAACATCATCGAGTTGCAAAGCTGGAAGATGACGCCGGCTTGACGCGCCTGCCCCCGTCCCGGTCGCCTGAACCCGCTCAAGCTGGTGCCGCCGCCGGCTCGCGCACCAAACTCTTATAAGCATGCCAACTGGCATGCCCGATCAGCGGCATGGTGATGGCGAGGCCGACGAAGGCCGCCGCCAGGCCCGCCGCCGTCACGACGACGATGATCGCCGCCCACAGCATCATCGGACGGAAGTTGCGCATCACCGCCATGGCGCTGAGCATGACGCCGCCCAGGAACCCCATGTTCTGGCCGATCATCGCCTGCAACGAGAGGGCGCTGCAGAGGAACGCGGCGAAGGCCAGGACCGCGCCGATGGTGGAGCCGACGGCGAGGACCGTGATCCCCTCCGGCGTGAAGAAGGTCTTCACCGTCATCTCCTGGATCGAAAGCCCGGTGTAGGGGAAGTTGATGGCGTAGATCAGCGCCGCCACCCGGATCCACAGGATCATGAAGAACACCAGCGCCAGCCCGGCACCCAAGACGCAGCGCGCATCGCCGCACCAGGCACTGGCGAGCGCGGTGAAGCCGAGCGGCTCGCCGGTTTCCAGCCGCCGGCTGATCTCGTAGAAGGCGACGCAGAACACCGGCGCGATCAACAGGAAGCCCGCCGTCATCGGCCAGATCATGTAGGCGTGGTCCAATTGGTAGAGCCCGACGGTGACGGCGTAGCCGGTGGCCACGAACAACAACCCGTAGCCGACCGACAGCGCCGGCGCGGCACGCATGTCGCGCCAGCCGGCGCCCAGCCAGAGCCAGGGCTCGAGCGTGGTGATCTCGTTGATGCGGTCTTGAAAGGGCAAGGCGCCCTGCTGACGCGGCGGTGTTTGTGGCGCCGCCGCTGGTTCGCTGGTGTCGGTCATGATCTTCGCCTCCCCCCAGATGCGTCGAATGAAATGAGTCTGATCCCCGCGCCAAATTAGCGCAAACGCAGTTTCATGGGAATGGCGCCCGGCATTCCTTGATTTACATCAACCCCCGCGAAAGCCCCGGCTGATAGACTTAAGCCTGTTGAGACGAACGCGATGAAAACGCGACAGGCAAGGGAGGCAGCCATGCCCTTCATGGATTGGTCCGACGAGTACGCCACCGGCATCACCGACATCGACAACGACCATCAGGCGCTGTTCATGTTCGTCAACGACCTGCACGACAAGATCACCGGCAATCAGGGCGACGACGCCATCGCCGAGACCCTGGCCGGGCTGGTCAACTACGTCAACGTGCACTTCGTGCGCGAGGAGAACTTCATGGACGAAGCCGGCTACGCCGACCTGGAGGACCACGCCGAAGCGCACCGCCGCCTGTCGGCCCGGGTGTTCGCGCTCAAGGAACAGTTCGACGAAGCGCCCCGAGATTTCGACAACGAAGCCTTCCTTGAATTCCTCAAGGGCTGGCTCACCGGACATATCCTCTATACCGACATGGACTACGTGCCGGCGATGAAGGAAGCGAAAATCGGTTAGGCCGGGCAACCGGCCGGCTTACGCTGGGAGCGTAAGAAGCGGATCGTCGGGAGCCCCCTGACGGTCCGCTTTTTTTTCGGCGCCTGGGCGCTAGCCGGATGCCGCGGCGCGGCGCCGCCTCAGGATGGTCAGCAGCGGCAGCAGGCCGAGCAGCGTCACGCCGGAAAGCACGCCGAACGAAGCGGTATAGCTTTCCGTGGCGGCATGGATGCCGGTGAACACCAATGGGCCCAGAATGACGCCGATAAACGTCGGCACCAGAACGCCGCCCGTCACGTTGCTGACGCGGCCCTGGGGCGCCAGGCCGGCGATCTCGGCCATGAAGACGCCGTTCCACCCGACGGCCGTGGCACCGTAACCGAACAGGATCAGGAACACCGCGACGATGGACGAACCCGGGACGAGCGTCGACGTCGCCAGCGCAAAGACGATGGTCAGGCATTGCGACGCGATCAGGATCTTGATCCCGATGCGCATGCGGTCCGCCAGCGCGCCCCAGCCGAGCCGCCCGAGAACGCCGGCCACCTGCAAGCAGGCGAGCGCCAGGCCCGCCGTCACGATGTCGATCTTCAGGTCCTCGACCAGCATGGTCACGGCGAAGGCCATCAACGCCAGTTGCGCGCCGGAGAAGGTCAATGCCGAGAGCGCCAGCAGACGCAATTCCCGCTCGCGCATCAGCATGGCGATATCAGCGAAGACCTGGCCGCGGAAACGGGTGTCCGGATCGCGGTCGTTGTCCAGGTGGCGGCGCAGCGGCTGAATGGCGAGCATGACGCAAAAGGCCAAGGCCGCCCCGGCGACCAGGGAAAATTGCCATCCGAAAGCAACCGCGATCGGGGGCGCCATGAGCCCGGCCAGGACGCCGCCGAGCGGCTGCCCGGTTTGTTTGATCGAGAAGATCAGGTTGCGGTTCTTCTCCGACGCCACCTTCATCATCAGGTGCGCCGCCGACGGATTGGTCAGCCCGTAGGCGACACCGATGCCGAGCGAGCCGCAGGCCAGCGCGGCGATTTCCGCCAGGCTGATGACCAGCAGCGAAATCATGATCACGAAGGCCGCGATCTGGTTGGTCCGCACGGCGCCGAAGCGCCGCGTCACCAGGCCCGCGAACAGCGACATGACCGTCGCGCCCACATAAGCCAGGCTCACCTGAAGGCCGATGAGCGAAACCGGGAAATCGAGCGTTTCCGCGATGGCCGGAGCGACCGAGGCCGGCATCACCACGGCCATCGTCGCCACGACCTGGACCGACGTGACGCCGACAATGGTAAACAGCCCGATGGTCGCCGGAAGGGGCCGGTTATTCACCCTACAGATCCAACACCAGGTCGCTGGTCGGCCGGGCGCTGCAGATCAGGATTTCATCGTCGCTCATGGGCGGGAAGACGCCGTCGCGGAAATAGGTGAAGTTGCCTTCCGCGACCCTGTTGAGGCAGGTGTGGCAGCGTCCCTCGCGGCAGACGAAATCGGCCATGACGCCGTTGGCCTCGGCCAGGTCCAGCAGGCTGCCGGCCGTCGGCGTCCACATGAGCTCGACGCCGGAACGGCGGAAGGTGACCTTGTGGACCTCGTCCGCCGCCGCGCCGGGGACCGGTTCGGGTGCCGCCGGCGACGCGGCCTCGCCGGTCAGTTCGGAAGCCGGGCCGAAGAACTCGTAGTTGATCTGGAACGGATCGACGCCCCAGCCGACCAGCCCCTGGTAGAGCGACTTCATGAACGGCACCGCGCCGCAGAGGAAGAACTGCGGCGAGGGGCCGGGCAGCAGCGATTGCAAAAGCTCCATGTCCACATGCCCGGTGCTGTCGTAGTCGCGGCCCCCGACGTCGTCGGCGCCGGGGCGGCTGTAGCGCAGGTGCACGTGGATGTTCGGGTGCCGGGCGGCGAGGCCGCGGACGAAATCGCCGAAGGCCTGTTCGGCGCCGTTGCGCACGCCATGGATGAACCAGACGTCACGGCCGGAACCCGCATCGGCGATGGCGGCGAGCATGCTGACCAGCGGCGTGCAGCCGATGCCGCCGGCCAACAGCACCACCGGGCCCTTGCCCTCGGGCCGGAGCACGAAATCGCCGCCCGGCGCCAACAGCTCCACCACGGAACCCTCGGCCACGTGATCGTGCATGAAATTGGACGCCAGGCCCGGTTCCGCGTCCGGGGCATCGGCGGGGGCCGGTTCGCGCTTGATGGAGAGGCGGTAATGATCGGCCTGGGCGGGGCTGTCGGAAAGCGTGTAGCTCCGCATCACCGGCACGAACTGGCCGGGCACGTCGAGCTTGATGCCGATGTGCTGGCCCGGGCGGAACGGCGCCAGCGCGCCGCCGTCCTCGGGCGCCAGATAGAACGACGTGACGGTGCCGCTTTCCGGCACCTTGCGGATCACCCGGAATGCCCGGTGGCCGTCCCAGGCCGGTGGCTGGCTCATGATATTTTCTCCGCGTTCGCCAAACTTTTCCCTAGATGGCCCGCGCGCCCTGTATTTGCAAGGACCGCCGGACGCCTGATATCCTGATCGGTCTTCGAAACCTCGGAACCCGATTCCCCATGGCGCGGCGCCAAGACAACAAGGCCTGGTCGGATTTCGTCGCCTGGTGCCAGCGGCGCGGCCTCGATGCCGTGCCGGCCAATTCCTGGACCATCGCCGCCTACGCGCGCTGGTGCGAAGCGCGGATGACGCCGCGCGCCATTGCCAAGGCGATCAAGGACATCTCCGGCGTACACGCCGACAAGACGCGCAAGCGCATCGACCGCGACCCGCTGGTGCTGCGCACCCTGGCGATGATCGAACGCCACCGCGCCGAGAAGAAACCGAAGCCGAAAGTCGACCTGTTCGAGGACGAGGACGCGCTGGCCGCCCCGAAGCCCCGCAAGCGCCCGGCTGGAAACGCCCCGGCCAAGACCGCGTCGGCGAAAAGCACCGCCAGGGCGGGCGCGGCCAAGACTGGCACGGGCAAGACGGGCAAGGGCAACACCGGCAGCGCCAAGACCGGCACGGGCAAGGCCAAGGCGGGCGCCAAGCAAAGCGCCGCCAGCCGCCTGAAGCGCGGCCTCTCGGCGACGCCGCGGCTGGTTTCCAAGCGCAAGTTGAAAAGCTAGCCGATCTCCGCCGCTCTCGCGTAGACCGCCTCGGCCAGGGGTGCGATGCGGGTGGCCGCCGCCGCGTCACGCCCAGCCGCCTTCAGCGCCGCCGCCTCCAGGGCCTCGGCGGCGGCGGCGAGGCCCTGATAACCGAACAGTCCGGCCGAGCCGCTGATGGCGTGCGCCGCATCGGCCACGGCCGCCGCATCGGCGGCGTCGACGGCGGCGCGAAGCGCCTCGACGCGGCCGGGCAGGCGGGCCGCGAAGCTTTGCCGGAGCGCATCGATCTCGGCTTCGATATCGTCGTTGCCGCCTTGTCCGTTCATGGGAATCCGCTCAGTCCCGCAGGAGGATCTGGTGGCGCGCGGTGAAGCGCTCGGTCTTGCCGGCGACGGTGCGGCTCAGCACCGCCTCGCCGACGTAGGTGCCGGCGTCCCAATACAGGCCCTTGCGCCGGGTGCCGGCAAAGGCCATGCGCCGCGCCTGCAGCTTGCTCAGCTCGCTGGCGTGCTCGACGACGGCATCGCCCGACGGATCGGTGATGGTCATGCTGAGCTTGTCGCCCGGGCGCACCCACCAGGCCTCGATCCAGAAGATCAGCACCGGCGAGCGCCGGGACAAGGCCTTGGTATGATAGAGCCCCTTGCGTATGGAGGGGAGCTTCGGCCGTTCCGCCGCGAAGCCGCCGTTGAACAACGCGGTCATCGGCCGGTCGAGCCCGCGCCGGGCGGCCTCGGTCCAGAGCGCGCCGGGGGCCGGCCCGCAGGTCGGTTGCGCCGGCGGCGCCTCGCCCAGGAACGGGTCGACCACCTTGCCGGCCTTGCGCAGGCTCAGGTGCACGTGCGGAAACTGGGCCATGCCGGAATGGCCGACGAACCCGAGCCGGCGGCCGCGCGCCACGGTGTCGCCGGCCTTGACCGTGACGCTGCCCGACCGCAGATGGCAGTACTGCGTCTGCCAGCCGTCCGCGTGCTCGATCACGACGCCGTTGCCGCAATAGAGATGGCGCTGGGTGCGGCGGAAGGTCTCGTCCGGCACCTTGTCGGCCATGCCGTCGCGCACGCCTTTGACGACGCCGGGCGCGGCCGCGAGCACGGCGATGCCGCGCTTCATCACGTCAAGGTCGCGAATGGCGATGTCGACGCCCTTGTGCCCGTCGTAGGTCGCCTCGCCGCAGCGATAATCGCGCCGGCCCGGCCCGGGGTCGAGGTCGACCAGGTTCACCAGCCAGCAGTCGTCGCCGATCTTGCAGGCCGCCGGCAGGCTCAGTTGCGGCGGCGCGCCGTCCGCCGCGCGGGCCGGCATCGGCGCAAGCCACAGCACCGCCGCCAGCGAGACGGCGGCGGCGGCCCGCCACAGACCGGAAATCACGCTGGAAACGCTCATGGCCCGACCCTAACACCTGCCCGGAACGGTGTCGCGGAAAACCCGAATCGCCTCGGGTTCGGGATTTGGCAGCGCAATATTTTGTGCGAAGCATATGTTGCGAGCGCCCGGCTTCTCGCGTAAGTTTGCGCCGCAGCAAAATTTTGCGGCGCAACAGGAAGTATTTTCCGTCCGGAGAGAGGTGAGAGTGGAAACCATGACCAACCCCATGGATCGACTGCACGGCTATTATTACGAGGACCTGGAAGAAGGCATGAGCGATGTCTTCGCCAAGACCATCACCGACGCCGACATCATCACCTTCGCCGGCATCTCGGGCGACACCAACCCGGTGCACCTGAACCACGAATTCGCCAGCACGACCATGTTCGAGGGCCGCATCGCCCACGGCATGCTGACCGCGTCGTTCATTTCCACCGTGATCGGCACCAAGCTGCCGGGGCCGGGCTGCATCTACGTTTCGCAGAACCTGCGCTTCAAGGCGCCGGTGCGCTCCGGCGATACCGTCATGGCCACCTGCACGATTACCAAGATGATCCCGGAAAAGCATTTCATCGAGCTTTCCACGGTCTGCACCGTCGGCGACAAGCCGGTGGTTTCGGGCGAAGCCACGATCATGGTTCCGACCCGCAAGTCCTAACCCGCGCGGTTCCGGCCGAGAGCCGGCCGGGGCCGGAATTTGCGCAGAAATCTGCGCGCTTGACCCGGCCCGGACGCGCTGACACCTTGTGCCGCCATGCGCATCTATCGCCACTTTGAGACCCTGCCCCAGGAGGCCCGGGGCGCCGCCATCGCGGTCGGCAACTTCGACGGCGTGCACCTGGGCCACCAGGGCGTCATCGGCGAGGCCGGTCGCATCGCGCGCGCCGCCAACCGGCCCTGGGCCGTGCTCACCTTCGAGCCGCACCCGAGGCGCGTGTTCAAACCCGATCTCGAGCCCTTCCGTCTCACCCCGTTTCGCGCCAAGGCGCGCGCGCTCGAGGGCTTGGGCGTCGACGCGATGATCGTACAGCGCTTCAACCGCGATTTTTCCCAGCGCCCGGCGGAGGACTTCGTCACCCAGGTCCTGGTCGAGGGCTTCGGCGCGCGCCACGTGGTGGCGGGCTACGATTTCGTCTTCGGCCACAACCGGGGCGGCAACTGCGAGATGCTGCTGGCCATGGGCCAGAAACTGGGTTTCGGCTTCACCGCCGTCAGCGCCATCGAGGGCCCGGACGGTCAGGTCTATTCCTCGACCCGGGTGCGCCAATGCCTAGCCGGGGGCGACGTCGCGGGCGCGGCGGCCGTGCTGGGCCGGCCGTTCGAAATCGAGGGCCGCGTCGCGCACGGCGACAAACGCGGCCGCCAGATCGGCTTCCCGACGGTGAATTTGCACCTGGGCTCGATGGTGCGCCCGGCGCTCGGCGTCTATGCGGTGCGCGTCGGGCTGTTGCACGACCGCGAGGCGCGCTGGATCGACGGTGTCGCCAATGTCGGCAAGCGCCCGACCTTTGGCGGCGAGGACGTGGTCTTGGAGGCACACCTGTTCGATTTCACCGGCGATCTCTATGGCAAGCGGGTCACGGTGCAGCTTTTGCAATACATCCGCGCGGAAAAGAAGTTTGACGGATTGGCCGCGCTTCGGGCACAAATCGCCGCCGACGGCGATGCCGCGCGCGGCATCTTGAAGGAAATGCAGGCGAACCAGAAATGAGCGTCGATTACAAATCCACGGTATATCTGCCGAAGACCGAGTTTCCCATGAAGGCCGGGCTGCCGAAGCGCGAGCCGGAACTGCTGGCCCATTGGGAAAAGACCGAGCTGTTCAAACACCACCGCGAGGTGGCCAAGGGGCGCGAGAAATTCATCCTGCATGACGGCCCGCCCTACGCCAACGGCCACCTGCATATCGGCCACGCGCTCAACAAGATCTTGAAGGACGTGATCGTGCGTTCGCAGCAGATGCTCGGCAAGGACGCGCATTACGTGCCCGGCTGGGACTGCCACGGCCTGCCCATCGAATGGAAGATCGAAGAAAAATACCGCAAGAAGAAGCTCGACAAGGACGACGTGCCGATCGTGCAGTTCCGCCAGGAATGCCGCGAGTTCGCGGAAGAATGGATCGACGTGCAGCGGACCGAGTTCAAGCGCCTGGGCGTCATCGGCGATTGGGAGCATCCCTACACCACCATGACCTTCGCCGCCGAGGCCAAGATCGCCGAGGAACTGGGCAAGTTCCTGATGGACGGCTCTTTATATAGGGGCTCCAAGCCGGTCATGTGGTCGCCGGTGGAAAAGACTGCGCTCGCGGAAGCCGAAGTCGAGTACCACGACCATACCTCGACCACCATCTTCGTCGCCTTCCCGGTGAAGGAGTCGAAACTGGACGCGCTCCGCGACGCCGCCATCGTCATCTGGACGACGACGCCCTGGACCATGCCCGGCAACCGCGCGGTCGCCTACGGGCCCAATATCGATTACGTGCTGATCGAGGTGACGGCAACGGCGGAGGACAGCCGCGTGCAGGCCGGCCGCAAGCTGGTCGTCGCCGAGGCGCGGCTGGAAGCCTTCGCCACCGAATGCGGCGTCACCGGCCATGACGTGCTGGAACGCTTCAAGGGGTCCGAGTTGGATGGGACGCTTTGCAGGCACCCGCTCAACGGCCATGCGGACGCAAATGGGGGCTACGACTTCGACGTGCCGGCGCTCGCCGCCGACTTCGCCACCACCGAGGAAGGCACCGGCATCGTCCATATCGCGCCCGGCCACGGTGCCGACGACTGGGTGCTCGGCGTCAAGAACGGCATCGAGGTGCCGCAGACGGTGGGCGAGGACGGCACCTTCTTCGAACACGTGCCGCTGGTCGCCGGCTGGCACGTCTACAAGTGCAACGATGACGTGGCGGAATTGTTGAACGGCGCCGGCGCGCTCATGGGCAAGGGCAAGCTGGTACACCGCTACCCGCATTCGTGGCGCTCCAAGCAGCCGTTGATCTTCCGCAACACGGCGCAGTGGTTCATCTCCATGGAGACCAACGGGCTCCGCGAAACGGCGCTCAAGGCCATCGACGAGACCCGCTTCGTGCCGGCGTCCGGCCAGAACCGCTTGCGCGGCATGATCGCCGAGCGCCCGGACTGGGTGGTCTCGCGCCAACGCGCCTGGGGCGTGCCGATCACGGTTTTCGTCAACAAGGAGACCGGCGAGCCGCTGCGCGATCCGGCTGTCATGGAACGCGTCGTCACCGCCTTCAAGGAAGAGGGCGCCGACGCCTGGTTCGCGTCCCCGCCGGAGCGCTTCCTCGGCAACGAATACCCGGCCGACGACTACGAACAGGTCACCGATATCCTCGATGTCTGGTTCGATTCCGGCTCCACCCATGCCTTCGTCTTGGAAGACGGCGAATGGCCGAACCTCGAGTGGCCGGCGTCGCTCTATCTGGAAGGCTCCGACCAGCACCGCGGCTGGTTCCATTCGAGCCTGCTGGAGAGCTGCGGCACGCGCGGCCGCGCGCCCTACGAGGCGGTGCTCACGCACGGTTTCGTCATGGCCGAGGACGGCCAGAAGATGTCGAAATCGCTCGGCAACATCGTTGAGCCGCAGAACGTCTACAACCAGCAGGGCGCCGATATCCTGCGGCTCTGGGTGGTCGGTTCCGACTATTCGGAGGATCTCCGCGTCGGGCCCGAGATCCTCAAGCAGCACGCCGACGTCTACCGCCGGCTCCGCAATACGCTGCGCTTCATCCTCGGCAACCTGAACGGCTTCACCGAGGAAGAGAAGCTCGGCATTTCCGAGATGCCGGAACTGGAGTGCTGGGCGCTGAACCGCATCTGGCGCATGGACCAGACGCTGCGCAAGGCCTGCGACGACTTCGAGTTCCATGCGCTGTTTTCGGAGCTGCATAATTTCTGCGCCCTCGACCTCTCCGCCTTCTATCTGGATATCCGCAAGGACGCGCTCTACTGCGACCGGCTCGATTCCGTCCGCCGCCGCGCCGCGCGCACGGTCTTGGATATCCTGTTCGACTGCCTGACCGCATGGCTGGCGCCTTTCATCTGCTTCACCGCGGAAGAGGCCTGGCTGACCCGCAACCCGGATCGCTCGCCCGGCAACTCGGTGCATCTGCGCACCTTCCCGGACATCCCCGAAGACTGGCGCGACGACGAACTGGCGAAGAAGTGGCACGACATCCGCGCGGTACGCCGCGTCGTCACCGGCGCGCTGGAAAAGGAACGCGCCGAGAAACGCATCGGGTCGAGCCTGCAGGCGGCACCGGTCGTCCATGCGCCGGCGGAAACGGTGAAGCTGTTCGAAGGCGTCGACGCGGCGGAACTGTTCATCACGTCGGGCGTCACCTTCTCCGACGCCGGCGCGCCCGACGGCGCCTTCACCCTCGAAGACGTCAAGTCGGTCGCCGTGGTGCCGGCGCTTGCCGGCGGCGAGAAGTGCGAGCGCTGCTACCAGGTGCTGGACGAGGTCGGCTCGAATGCCGCGCACCCGACCGCCTGCAACCGCTGCGCCGACGCCGCCGACAATTTCCAGGCCGCCCCCGAGAGCGCATGAACGGTCTTCCCCCGCGCTGGACGGGCGTCCGGGTGGCGCTCGCCGTCCTGGTGCTCGACCAGTTGAGCAAATGGTGGATCGTCACCCGGGTCATGAACCCGCCGCAGGTCATCGAGGTGGCGCCTTTCTTCAATCTCGTGCTCGGCCTCAACACCGGCGTCAGCTTCGGCATGTTCGGCGGCGGCGCCGATTTCGGCCGCTGGGCGCTGTCGGGCCTGGCCGTGGTCATCGCCGCGGCGCTGGGGGTCTGGATGTGGCGGGTCGGGAAACCCTTGCTGGCGGTCGCGCTCGGCACGATCATCGGCGGCGCCATCGGCAACGTCATCGACCGGGTCCGGGTCGGCGCGGTCATCGACTTTCTGGACTTCCATGCGTTCGGATACCACTGGCCGGCCTTCAATGTCGCCGACACAGCGATCACGCTCGGCGCCGCGGCGCTGATCCTGGATTCGCTGTTCGCCAAGGATGAAAGCTGACCGCCAGCCGATTTCCGGCTAACCGGTTGAAAACTCGGGCCAACAAGCGTAGATTCTCAGGAGATACGGGCAATTTCCAAATCCATCATCGTGAAACGTAACTTGATCCTCGTTGGCCTCATTGCCGTGGCGTTTGCCGCGACGGGGTGCGAGTCCATGCGCAAGGTGGTCGGCGGCAAGAAATCGGCGCCCGATGAATTCGTCGTCTACAAGCGCCCGCCCCTGACCCTGCCGCCGGAATTCGGCCTGCGTCCGCCGACGCCGGGCGTCGACCGCCCACAGCAGGTGCAGCCCCGCGACGAGGCCCGTTCGGCCGTTCTTTCCAGCGGCGGCCGCCAAGCGCCGACCAACCAGGCCTCCCTCGACGGCGGCAGCCGCGGCATGAACGTGCTGCTGTCGAAGACCGGCGCCGACGCCGCCGATCCCACCATCCGCGCCAAGGTGGAAGAAGAGTCCTCCGTGCTGGCCAAGGAAGACCGCCGCTTCATCGACAAACTGATCTTCTGGGTCGACGACGCCCCCTATCCGGGCACCGTGGTCGATCCCAAGAAGGAGCAGAAGCGGATCATGGAGAACCAGGCGCTCGGCAAGCCGATCACCGAAGGCGAAGTGCCCGAGATCAAGCGCAAGCCCGCGCGCAAGGGCCTGCTCAATTTCTAAAGCTTTCGCGGCCGCGTGACCCATCACGCGCTTGTCAGGTGAAATTTTCCACGGGCGTGCCATATTTATGCCCTGTTGGTGGACCATCATCACCCCCATCCTGAAAACCGAAGCGCTCAAGGTCCCGACGTCCATGCCCATGAACCTCCTCTGCCGCCTCGCCCCTGCCCTGGTGCTCGGCATTCTGCTGCTGCCCGGCCAGTCGCGTGCCGGCGTCTTCAATCCGGAAACCTTCACCCTCGAAAACGGCATGCAGGTGGTGGTGGTCAACAACCCGCGCGTGCCGGCCGTCACCCACATGGTCTGGTACCGGGTCGGCTCCGCCGACGAGGGGCCGGGCGAATCCGGGATCGCGCATTTCCTCGAACACCTGATGTTCAAGGGCACCAAAACCCGCGGCCCCGGCGAATTCTCCGAGATCGTGGCGCGCAACGGCGGGCGCGAGAACGCCTTCACCTCGACCGACTACACGGCCTATTTCCAGACCATCGCCGTCGACCGGCTGGAAACGGTGATGGCGCTTGAGGCCGACCGCATGACCAATCTGGTCATTACGCCCAAGGAAGTGGAGCCCGAGCGCCAGGTGGTGCTGGAAGAGCGCCGCATGCGCACCGACAACAACCCCGGCGCCATCCTCGGCGAACAGATCAGCGCCAGCCTGTTCCTCAACCACCCCTACCGCAATCCGATCATCGGCTGGGAACACGACATCAAGGCGCTCGACATCGACCGCATCCTCGCCTTCTACAAGCGCTTCTACCGGCCCAACAACGCCATCCTGGTGGTGGCCGGCGATATCACCGCGGCGAAGCTGAAGCCGCTGGCGGAGAAATACTACGGCGTCATTCCCGCCGGGCCGCCGGTGGAACGCCACCGCGCCAAGGAGCCGCCGCAAAACTCGGCGCGCCGGGTCATTCACCGCGACAAGCGCGTGCGCCAGCCCGCAATCCGGCGCACCTACGTGGCGCCGGGCCTGATGTGGGGCGAGAAGCAGCACGCCTATCCGCTCGAGGTCCTGGCCGACATCATCGGCAGCGGCGCATCGAGCCGCCTCTACCGCAAGCTGGTGGTCGAGGACAAGCTGGCGGTCTCGGCCGGCGCCTACTATTCCGGCGACGACCGCGGCCCCGGCCGCTTCGTCGTCTACGCCAGCCCGAGCGCCGGCGTGCCGCTGGAAAAACTGGAAAAGGCCATGGACCGGGAACTCGCCCGCGTGCGTGCCAACGGCGTCAGCGCCGATGAATTGGCCCGCGCCAAGGAGCGCATGCAGGCGGACGCGGTCTATGCGCGGGATTCGCTGTCTGGCGGGGCGCGCTCGCTCGGCTCGTCGCTGGCCGTCGGCATCCCCGTCACCGAGGTCGAGGCCTGGCCGGAACGCATCGGCGCCGTCACCGAGGGTCAGATCACGCTGGCGGCGCGCTACACCTTCGACGACCGCCGCTCGGTCACCGGTCTCTTGCTCCCGGAGGCACCATGAGACGCTTCGCCCTTCTGATCTTCGTGCTGGCGGCCGGTTTCGGCCCGCTGCCGGCCGCCGCCGTCGACGTCGAACAGGTCACCAGCCCCGGCGGCATCACCGCTTGGTTGGTGCGCGATCACCGCAACCCGATCATCAACCTGCGCTTCGCCTTTCGCGGCGGCACCGCCCTCGATCCGAAGGGCAAGGAAGGCCTCGCCAACCTGACGTCCACCGTCCTCGACGAGGGCGCCGGCGACATGGATTCCAAGACCTTCCAGCAGACCCTAGGGGACAAGGCCATCGAGCTCGGTTTCGATGCCGGGCGAGACAGTTTCGGCGGTCATCTGAAGACGCTGACCAAGAACCGCGATCTGGCCTTTAGGATGCTGGCCATGGCCGTCACCGAGCCGCGCATCGACGCCGATCCGCTGGAACGCATGCGCGCGCAGATCTTGATCGGCCTCAAGCAGGACAAGGAAGACCCCGACACCATCGCCAGCGAGCGGTTGATGCAGGCGTTGTTTCCGAACCACGCCTACGGCCGGCTGGCCGACGGTACCGAGGAAAGCGTCAAGGCGATCACCGCCGACGACATCCGCGGCTTCGTCAAACGCCGTTTCGCCCGTGACAACCTGATCGTCGGCGTCGTCGGCGACATCGAGCCCGAAATGCTGAAAACCCTGCTGGACAAGACCTTCGCCAAACTGCCGGCGAAGGCCGAACCCTGGCAGTTGCAGGAAGTGAAGCCCGAAACCACCGGCCGCATCCTGGTGGTCGAGAAGAACGTGCCGCAAAGCAAGGTGGTGTTCGCCGACCAGGGCCTGAAGCGCGACGACCCGGATTACTACATCGCCTACGTCATGAACCGCATCCTCGGCGGTGGCGGCTTCACGTCGCGGCTCTACGCGGAGGTGCGCGAAAAACGCGGCCTCGCCTATTCGGTCCACACCAGCCTCTATCCGTTCGATGCCTCGGCGCTGATCCTGGGCGGCGCCGGCACCGCCAACGCACGGGTCGGCGAAACGGTCGACGTGATCCGCCACGAATGGACCCGCATGGCGGCGGAAGGGGTCACCGAAAAGGAACTCGAGGACGCCAAGACCTACCTGACCGGCGCCTGGCCGCTCAGGTTTTCGTCGAGCGGCCGAATCGCCCGCATGCTGGTGGGCATGCAGATCTCCGACCTTGGCATCGACTACCTGGACAAGCGCAACGCCCTGATCGAGGCAGTGACCCGGGCCGACATCCAGCGGGTGGCGAAAAAACTGTTGGACCCCAAACGCTTGACCACCGTCGTGGTGGGCAAGCCCGAAGGCGTCAACGCCACCGATTGACCATGGCCTCCGGATCGCACTGGTTGGCCCGGCCCGGCTTTGATAGGCTTGGCCAACCATGAACGACATCACCAAATCCCCACTCTGGACGCGGCTCGAAGGCGAACGCGACGCCGTCGCCACCACCACCCTGGCGGCGATGTTCGCCGACGACCCCGGCCGCGCCGAAACCCTGACGCAAGAATTCGACGGCCTCTCCGTCGATCTCGCGCGCCAGCGCCTGCGCACGGAAACGCTCTCCCTGCTGATCGAACTCGCCCGCGAGGGCGGCGTCGAGGCCAAGCGCGACGCCGCCTTCGCCGGCGAACTGGTCAACGCCACCGAGGGCCGCGCCGTTCTGCACATGGCGCTCCGGGATTTCTCCGGCCTCACCAGCGCCGCCGCCGCCGCCGAGGCCAAGGGGCAGCGCGACGCCGTCATCGCCTTCGCCGACGCGGTGCGCGACGGTCGGATCAGCAGCAACGGCGGGGCGCGGTTCACCCACGCGGTCAACATCGGCATCGGCGGCTCGCACCTGGGGCCGTTCACCGCCGCCACGGCATTGACCGGCGCCGACGAACCGCTGGAGGTTCGCTTCGTCGCCAACGTCGACGGCGTCGACCTGTCCACTCAACTCAGGGGCCTGGATCCGGAAACCACGCTATTCATGGTCGCGTCCAAGACCTTCACCACCGCCGAGACCATGGCCAACGCGCGCTCCGCGCGGGACTGGCTGACGGCTGCGCTCGGCGAGGAAGCCGTGGCGGCGCATTTCTGCGCGCTCTCGACGAATACCGAAGCGGCGGCGGCGTTCGGCATCGAGGCCGAGCGCGTGTTCCCCTTCGCCGATTGGGTCGGCGGACGGTTTTCGCTCTGGTCGTCGATTGGCCTTTCGATCGCGCTCGCCGTCGGCGGCCAGGCATTCGAGGCGCTGCTCCGGGGCGCGCATGCCATGGACCGCCATTTCAAGGAAGCGCCGCTGGAGAAGAACCTGCCGGTGCTGCTCGCCGTCACCGATCTCTGGAACCGCGTGTTCCAGGGGCTCGCGGCGCGCGCCGTGCTGCCCTACGACGAGCGGCTTCGGATGCTGCCCCTGCACCTGCAGCAGTTGGAAATGGAAAGTAACGGCAAGGGCGTGACGCTTGGCGGCGACCCGGTCGCCGGTCCGCCGGGCTGGGTAGTGTTCGGCTCGACCGGAACCAACGGCCAGCACAGCTTTCACCAGCTTCTGCACCAGGGGCCGGAATACGTGGCGGCGGAGTTCATCGGCGTCGCCGAGCCCGGCCACGCCCTTCCCGGCCACCACGAGATGCTGCTCGCCAACATGCTGGCCCAGGCGGAAGCCTTGGCGATGGGCACCATCGGCGTCAGCGACCCGCACCGGCGCTGCCCCGGCAATCGGCCGAGCAGCGTGATTTTGCTGCGCCGGCTCGATCCCCATCATCTGGGCATGTTGCTGGCGCTCTATGAACACAAGGTCATGGCCGAGGGCGCCATCTGGGGCATCAACTCCTTCGACCAGTTCGGCGTCGAACTGGGCAAGGTGCTGGCCGGGCCGCTGCTCGATGCGCTGGCCCGCGACGCGCAACCGGGGCATCCCGCCAGTGCCGCGTCGGTCGCGCGGCTGAAGCACTGGCGGGAATAACATGGCGGAACTGCGCCGCCTGCCGGAAACCGTCGTCAACCGCATCGCCGCCGGCGAGGTGGTCGAGCGTCCCGCCGCCGCCGTCAAGGAACTGGTGGAGAACGCCATCGATGCCGGCGCGACGCGAATCGCCGTCACCATCGAGGACGGCGGCCAAACCCTGATCCGCGTCGTCGACGACGGCCGCGGCATGACCCCCGCCGAGCTCGCCCTCGCGGTCGAGCGCCACGCCACCTCGAAGCTGCCGGACGACGATCTCCTGCACGTGCAGTTCCTGGGATTCAGGGGCGAGGCGCTGCCGTCGATCGGCGCCGTCAGCCGCCTCGCCATCACGTCGCGCCCGGCCGGCGCGCCGGAAGCCTGGTGCATCCGGGTCGAGGGCGGCCGGGTCCAGGCGCCGGAACCGGCCGCGCATCCGCCCGGCACCCGGGTCGAGGTGCGCGATCTTTTCTACGCCACGCCGGCGCGCCTCAAGTTCATGAAGTCGCAGCGCACCGAACAGAACCACGTCACCGACACCGTCAAGCGCCTGGCCATGGCGCATCCGGGCATCGGCTTCACGCTCACCGACGGCGAGCGCCGGCTTTTGGATTTCATGCCCGAGAACGGCGAGCTGTTCGAGGCCCGCCTGACGCGCCTCGGCCGCATCATGGGGCGCGAGTTCGCCGACAACGCGCTCGCCATCGACGCCGAGCGCGAGGAGGTGGCGCTCACCGGCTATGCGGGGCTGCCGACGCTGAACCGCGGCAACGCGCAGTTGCAGTTCCTGTTCGTCAACGGACGGCCGGTGAACGACCGCATGCTGTTCGGCGCGCTCCGGGGCGCCTACCGCGACGTCTTGGCATCGAACCGCTATCCGCTGGTGGCACTGTTCGTGGAGCTTTCCTCGTCGCAGGTCGACGTCAACGTGCATCCGGCCAAGACCGAGGTGCGCTTTCGCGACGCCGCCCTGGTGCGCGGCCTCATCGTCGGCGCCATCCGCCAAGCCCTCGCCGGCGCCGGCCACCGCGCCGCCACCACGGTCTCGGAAACGGCCTTGGGCGCGCTCCGGCCGGGCTCCGGCGTCGCCGGCGCACCGCTGCCGTTCCCGCGCCGCTCGGGCACCGCGCCACCGCCGCAATCCTTCGGCCGCGGCCTGGCGGAACGCGCCGCCGAGTTCAACAGCCCGCTGCCCGGCCTGGACGCGGCGCCGTCGGCACCGATGCTCGACACCGGGGCATCGAACGAGAACATTGCCGAGACGCCGGCGGCCGACCATCCCCTCGGCGTCGCCCGCGCGCAGTTGCACGGCACCTACGTCGTCGCCCAGACCGCCGACGGCATCGTCATCGTCGACCAGCACGCGGCGCACGAACGCCTGGTGCAGGAACGCATCAAGGCGTCGCTGATGGAACGCGGCGTCGCCCGCCAGGCGCTTTTGATCCCGGAAGTGGTGGAACTGGACGAGGCCGCCGCCGGGCGCATCGCGGCGCGCGCCGCCGAACTGGCCGAGATGGGCCTGGTGGTGGAGCCCTTCGGCGCCGGCGCCGTCGTCGTGCGCGAGACCCCGGCGCTTCTGGGCGACACCGACGTGCAGGGCCTGGTCCGCGATCTCGCCGACGACCTGGCGGAACTGGACGAGGCCATCGCGCTGTCGGACCGCATCGGCGACGTCTGCGCCACCATGGCCTGCCACGGCTCCGTCCGCGCCGGCCGGCGCCTCAACGCCGAGGAGATGAACGCGCTGCTGCGCGAGATGGAGGCGACGCCCTTGGCCGGCCAGTGCAGCCACGGGCGGCCGACCTACGTCGAGCTGAAGCTCGCCGACATCGAGAAGCTGTTCGGCCGGCGCTGATGCTGGCCGAGATGATCCAGCATTGGCGCACGCCGGCGCCCGTTTGGGTCAAGGCCATGGGTTATGTGCGCGAGAGCATTGCCCTCGATCACCGCCATCGCCGCCGCCAGGCCGGCTGGGCATCGCACCTGGAGGCCTGCAAGGACCTGATCCGCCGCGCCGCCGAGGACCTGCAATCTTATGAGCGTTGCGTCGTGCTCGGCTCCGGGCATCTCCTGGATATTCCGCTCACCGACCTGGCGACGCGCTTCCGCCGCGTCGAACTGGTCGACCTGGTGCATCCGCTCGCCGTCCGCGCGCGGACGCGGGGGCTCGGCAACGTGCACCTGGTGGAAGCCGACATATCGGGCGCGGCGCGCGCCGTTTTCGATCTGGCCGAAGGCCCGGCGCCGGAGCCGGCGCCGGACGAGGCGCTGGTCCAGGGCGCCGACATGGTGATTTCCGCCAATCTCTTGAGCCAGTTGCCGCTCTTGTTGCTCAACCGGCTGGAATCTCATGCCCCTTGGATCACGGCAGAGGACCGTCTCGCCTTCGCGCGCTCGCTGGTTGATCACCATTTGGCCTTGCTGCAACACCAGGCCGGCCGGGTCTGCCTGATCTCCGAGGTGCTGCGGCTTTTCCACGACAACGAACGCCCCATCGACAAGGCCGACCCGCTGTTCGGGGCGGCGATCCTCTATGAGGGCGAGGAATGGTGGTGGGACATCGCGCCCCGGCCGGAACTGGCGAAGGACTACGACGTCAGGCTCCGGGTGCTCGGCATCCCCGATCTGGCCGCCGCACCTCAGGCGCGGTATTGCAGGAACACGACCTTGGCCGCGCCATAGGCGCGTTCGTCCAATTGGGTGAAGCCGGGGCCGGCGACCAACGGCTCGTCGGCGCCAACCTCGACGACGCAAAGGCTGCCCGGTCCGACCCAGCCCTGGCGCGCCAGGCCGTTCAGCGCCGGCGTGGTCAGTTCCCGACCGTAGGGCGCATCCAGGAAGGCGACCTGGCAGGGGGCCTTTGCCGCCAGGGGCGGCGGCGCCAGGCGGGTGGCGTCGAGCTTCAACAGCGTCACCTCGCGCCACACCCCCAGATGCGCGGCGTTCTTCTTGACCATGGCGAGCGCCGGCCCGGCATTGTCGATGAAGGTGGCGTGCGCCGCGCCGCGTGACAGCGCCTCCAGGCCGAGCGCGCCGGTGCCGGAAAAGACGTCCACCACGGAAGCGCCGTCGAGCGATGCTTCCCAGTCCGCGAGGCCGTGCTGGATGACGTTGAACACCGATTCCCGCGCCCGGTCGGAGGTCGGGCGGGTGTCGCTTCCGCCGGGTGCCGCCAGGCGGCGGCCCTTGAGGCGGCCGGCGACGATCCTCATCGCCGCTTCTTTTTCTTGAAGCCGGCGATCTGTTCCTTCAAAACCTTGCCCTTCACTTCCTCGATGCCGCCGCGCGCCAGCTTGCCCAACTGGAACGGGCCATAGGCGGTACGGATCAGGCGGTTCACCTCCAGGCCCAGATGCGCCAGCACGTTCCTGATCTCGCGGTTCTTGCCCTCGGCCAGCGACACGGTGATCCAGGCGTTGGCCTTGCGCGCCTCGTCCTCGCCGTCGAAGGTGGCCTTGATCGGGCCGTACCGCACGCCGTCGACGGTGACGCCGCGCATCAGGCTCTTCAACTGGCGTTCGTCGACGCGGCCGTAGACCCGGGCCCGGTAGCGCCGGGTCCAGCCGGTTTCCGGCAGCTCCAGCTTACGCGCCAGCTCGCCGTCGTTGGTGAGCAGCAACAGTCCTTCGGAATCCAGGTCCAGCCGCCCGACCGAGATCACCCGCGGCATGTCGGCGGGCATCTTGTCGAACACCGTCATGCGGCCCTTCTCGTCCTTGTGGCTGGTGACCAGGCCGGCGGGCTTGTAGTAGCGCCAGAGCCGCGTCGTCTCGGCGCTGGGCAGCGGCTTGCCGTCGACCAACACCTGGTCGGCGGCGGTGACCGTGACGGCGGGGCTTTCCAGCACCTGGCCGTTGACCTTGACCCGGCCCTCGGCGATCCAGCGCTCGGCATCGCGCCTGGAACAGAGCCCGGCGCGGGACATCACCTTGGCGATGCGCTCGGCCTTTTCTTCGTCGGTTTTTTGTTCGGTATCGGACATGGGCGGCACTTTAGTGCCGCGCGGGGGCGCTGTACAGGAGCCTCGCGGGCTTGACCGTTCCGGCGGCGGCGGTCAGGCTGAGGCATGACCGCCAACGACTACATGCGCATCGCGCTCGAAGAAGCGCGCGCCGCCGGCCAGCGCGGCGAGGTGCCGGTCGGCGCCGTCATCGTCAATCCCGCCCGCGACGACATCCTGGCCCAGGCCGGCAACCGGGTCGAGGAACTGGCCGACCCGACCGCGCACGCCGAGATGATCGCCATCCGCCGCGCCACCGCCAAGGCGGGCTTGTCCCGCCTGGTGGGTTGCGATCTCTACGTGACGCTGGAACCCTGCCCCATGTGCGCGGCGGCGATCTCGCTGGCCCGCATCCGCAGGCTCTATTTCGGCGCCTACGACCCGAAATCCGGCGGCGTCGAGCACGGCGCCACCATCTTCGACCATGCCACCTGCCACCATCGCCCGGAGGTCATCGGCGGGCTGGTGGAGAGCGAAGCCGGCGTGCTTTTGGCGGATTTTTTCCGCGCGCTGCGAAAATAACGTCCGATCACGGCTCCCCGTCGCGGCCGGCCACATCGACCAGATGATCGCCGGGATGCGCGGCGACAGGTGGCTCGTCCTCTTTCGGGCGCACCAGGGTGAGGCCGGCCATCATCAGCGCCACCGCGCCCCAGAACCAGACGGAATGGCTTTCACCGAAAACGATCATGCCCCAGGCAATGCCCGATAGCGTCACCACGTAGCCGATCTGGCTGGCGAACACAGGCCCGGCGGCATCGATCAAATAGATGAACATGCCATAGGCAACGACATAGATCGCCGCCATCAGGATCACCGCCCATTCCACTTTCTGAGGCGGCCAGGCCGGCACCGAATAGGCGCCCATGCCGGCCATGACACCGGCCAACAACAGCGTCGCCGCTGTCAGCATGCCCGACAGGATGACGAAGGGGTCCTCGCCTTTCGGCAGGAAGCGACCGATGACCACGTTTTCCATGGCGTAGGACGAAGCCGCCACGACGGACACCAGCACCCATGGCCACAGGGCGGGGTCGGGCAGGCCGGTATCCGGCACGGTGAGCATCAGGATGGCACCGAAACCCGCGACGAGGCCTGTCGTACGCAGCCAGGAAAAGGCCTCCAGGCGGATGGCGGCGGCGAGCGCGAAGGTGGTCATCGGCACGGTTGCCGTCGAGATCGAGAGCACCCCGGCCGATACATGCTCCGCGGCGTAAAGGAACAACACGGTCGGCAGCGCCGTGCCCAGGATGCCGCAGGTGACGTAGAAGGCCAGATAACGGCGACCGGTGGGAAAGCCGGGCTTGCCGCGGGCAATGTTGTAGGCAATCACCATCGCCGCGCCCAAGACCGTCTGCCAGAACGAGATGCCGACGGGATGATCGCCCCGGTCCAGCGCCATGATGGTCAGCACGAAGGTGGCGCCCCACAGAATGCCGACCACCACCAGCACGGCCCAGAGCAGGAAGCGCGATGGCGGCCGCCTGCTCATGATGGGAGGGCCGTTTGCCCGGGGCGCCTAGACGCCAAGCCGGTCACGCATGCCGTACCAGGCCTGAACTGCCGGCAGGAACCAGGGACGGCCCTCGTAGAACGGGATGGCGGTGAAGACGCGGTCGGCGAAAGCGCTGGCGCCGGCCGCGTCACCGAGCATCCGATAGCCGGCCTTCTGGCCGAACCAGCGCGCCCAGACGACGCCGGACCCCGAGAAGCCGGTGGCATAGAGCACGCCGTCGCGCTCCACCAGCTGCGGCACTTTTTCCAACGGAAAGGCGACGTAGCCCCACCAGACGTGGCTGACACCGACGCCGTCGATTTCCGGAAACAGCGTGGTCAGCCGGTTGTAGAGATGGTCGTAAGGCAGCGGCTGGTCGGGCTCGTTCTTATCATAGATGCGCCCGCCCATGAGGATACGCTTGCCGTCCGGCGTCGGGCGGTAGTAGTTGCTCATGATCCGCGTCTCGCCGGCCATGCGCCGCTTCGGCATCAGGGTTTCCATCATGTTGGGCGAGATTTCATCGGTGACCAGGATCTGGCTCGCCACCGGCACCAGGCGGCGGCGCAGCCATGGGATGCCGCCATCCGTGTAGCCGTTGGTGCAAACCAGGACCTGGCGGGCGCGCACGTGGCCACGCGTGGTGAGCACCTCGAACGTCTCGCCTTCGCGGCGAATGCCTTCGACACGGGTTTGGGCCAGCACCTTGGCGCCGGCCGCGATGGTCTTCTCCAGAATGCCCTTCAACAGCATCGCCGGATGCAGGCCGCCGATGTCGGGCCGGATGATGCCGCCGTGGTAGAGATCGGTGCCCATTTCATCTTTCTGATTTTCGCGCGTCACCACGCTGGCGCCGAGGTCGAAGTTCTCGTTCAGGAGATCAGCGTCGCGCGCCAGACTGTCGTAATGCTCCGGGCGGCTGGCGCCGGTGAAACGGCCCGACAGCGAAAACATGCAGTCCACGCCCTCGTCCTCGATGAATTTCCGGAGGTCGGCCCGCGCCGCGACGCCTTCGGCGTACATTTCCGTGGCGCGGGTGGGACCGTATTTCTTGATCAGGCTGGTAATGCTCGGATAGAGGTTGCCGCTGGCGATGCCGCCGGAACGCGTGGACGCGCCAATGCCCGGGTCACCGGCATCGAACACCTGTACGCTGCGGCCCGCCCGCGCCAGCACCAGCGCTGCCGACAACCCGGCATAGCCGGCGCCGACGATAACCACGTCTGAGCTCGCGTCCACATCCAGGACCGGTTGCGGCTCGGGCGGCGCGGCTTCCCACCAATAGGGCGTGAACTTGGGCGTTGCGTTCATTGTTCCTCTCCCAACAACTTCATGGCGTCGCGCCGGTCGGCCTTCGACGGCAGCGGCGCCCCCGGATCGGCCATCCAGGCGGCCAAATCCTTCCAGACGGTGATCGCCGGCAAATCGCGCAGCAACATGTGATATCCGCCTTCGTAGATGGCGACCCGCACCCCTTGCGGCAGGTTCGCCAGCATGCGCCGCGTCGGGCGCTTCGGTATGACTTGATCGCGTTCGCCGTAAAGAATCAAGGCCGGCCTTGCGAGTTTCGGCGATGCCGCCAACGCCGCGTCCATCAAGTTAACCAGGCCGTAGATGGTGCCGATGCGGGTCTCCTTGATGACCAGCGGGTCCTGGCCGAGCCGCACCAGCATCTCGATATTATCCGACGGCAGGATGCCGAGCCCCTGTCCGGTCAGCGTCAGCCAGGGCATGGAATGCGCGCCCAGCCAGAGCGCGGCGCGCTGGTACCAGGGCATGGTGGCGCGGCCCCAGACCGCCGGCGCCACCAAGATGACGCCGTCCACCCCGTCGAGCCCACGCTGGGCCGCGACCATGGCCACGGCGCCGCCCATGGACATCCCGAGCAAATAGAGCGGCGTTGCGGGGAAGCGTTTCCTGAGCGCCGCGAGCGCGTCCCTGGCGTCATCGGCGTAAGATGAGACCCCGGCCCAACTGCCGGGATCGGGCGCGGCGCCGAAGCCGCGCTGATCGTAGGCGAAGGAGTGAATGCCGTACTGCGCCAGGAAGTCGCCGGGATCGTCGAAGAACAGCGAATAATCGTTGAAGCCGTGCAGCGCCAGCACCACGGCCTTGGGCACATTCGCCATGGGCGAACCGTCCCCGGGTGCCCAGGCACGTGCCGGCAGTTCCGTCCCGTCGGCGGCGGTGAAGGCGGCATCGGTGAAGCTGGGCTCGGTGACGCGTGGGCCCGGCGGATGCACGGCCGGCGCGCAGGCCGCCAGCAGAACGGCCAGCAGCGCGAGGACGGAGAGCCTCAACGCGCCGCCTCCGGCCGGCCGGTGAGATTGAGGAAAATGTCCTCCAATTCCGCTTCGCGCGTGGCGACGTCGATGATCTCGAGCCCGGCCTGGCCGACGGCGGTGAGAATCTGGCCGCTGGTGACGGTACTCGGCGGAAAGGCGACGCGGATCAGCCTCGGCCCCTGCAATTCGGCGGTGAAGCCGGCCAGTTCCGCCGGTACCGCCGCCAGGTCCTTGTCCACGGTGATACGCATTTCCTTGGCATCGAGCCGCGCCAGCAGCTCGGACGTCGGTTCGCAGGCGATGAGGCGGCCGTGGTCGATGATGGCGATGGTGTCGCACATGCTCTCGGCCTCCTCCAGGTAGTGGGTGGTCAACAGCACCGTCGTGCCCGCGGCGTTCATGCGCTTCACATGGGTCCAAAGCTGACGGCGCAGGTCCACGTCGACGCCGGCCGACGGCTCGTCCAGAACCAGCACCGGCGGCGAATGCACCATGGCCTTGCCGACCAGGAGCCGCCGGCGCATGCCCCCCGAAAGCGAGCGCGTATAGGCGTCCGCCTTGTCGGATAGGCCGACCGCTTCCAGCACTTCGGCGGTGCGCCGCGCGCCCTTGGGGATGCCGTAGAGCCCGGCCTGCAATTCCAGCATCTCGCGCGGCGTGAAATAGGGGTCGATGTTGAGTTCCTGCGGCACCACACCGATGGAGCGCCGGGCGGCGCGCATGTCGCGCTCGATGTCGTAGCCCCAGACGCTGGCGCTGCCGGCGCTCTTGTTGACCAGGCCGGCGAGAATGTTGATGAGCGTCGATTTGCCCGCCCCGTTGGGCCCCAAAAGCCCGAAGAAGGAACCGCGAGGGATCACCAGGTCGACGGCGTCAAGCGCCAGCTTCGGCGGTTGCGCGCCGCTCGATGCGTAGGTCTTGGAGAGGCCCTTGATGGCGATGGCATCGTCCGGCGACTCGCCGGCGCGTGTGGTGGTGGAGAAATAAGCCATGGCGTTGCATCGCGCGCGCCGGCCCGGCTGTCAAGCGGCGTTGATTCCGGCAGCCCATTCGGTATCATCGGGCGATACCATCGCGCGCCCAAACGGGTGCCGCCCAGCTCACCGCCAGCAAGGACCCTCGCCATGACCGATGCCAATCCCGCCCTCGCCGACGAGATCATCGAGGTGACCACGAAACGCGTCGCCTGCGACGGCGGCGGCGGCGCGCTCGGCCACCCCAGGGTGTTCCTGGAAATGGGCGAGAAGACCGAGATCGTCTGCCCCTATTGCTCGCGCCATTACGTCCTGGCCGAGGGAGCCCCGCTGGACGCCGGGCACTAGGCCCGGCATGGCCGATACCCCCAAACACCTGTTTTTGGTCGACGGTTCCGGTTTCATCTTCCGGGCCTATTTCGCCGGCATGGGGACGCGCCAGCGCACCATGACACGATCCGACGGCACGCCCACCAACGCCGTCTATATCTATACCCGGATGCTGCTGAAGCTGATCGAGGACACCGAGGCCGACTATGTCGCCGTGATCTTCGATCGTGCCCGCAAGACCTTCCGCAACGACATCTATCCCGAATACAAGGCGCACCGCCCGGACCCGCCGGAAGACCTGATCCCGCAGTTCCAACTGGTACGCGACGCCACCGAAGCCATGAACGTGCCGGCGGTCTCCATGGAAAATTACGAGGCCGACGACCTGATCGCCACCTACGCCGTCGAAGCCGCCAAGCGCGGCATGGAAGTGACCATCGTTTCCTCCGACAAGGACCTGATGCAGATCGTCGACGGCAACATCACCATGCTGGACGCCATGAAGAACAAAGTGATCGGCCCGGCCGAGGTGGTCGAGAAATTCGGTGTCGGGCCGGACAAGGTCATCGACGTGCAGGCGCTGGCCGGCGATTCCACCGACAACGTGCCGGGCATCCAGGGCATCGGCATCAAGACCGCGGCGCAGTTGATCAACGAATTCGGCGATCTCGATACGCTGCTCGCGCGCGCCGGCGAGATCAAGCAGCCGAAACGCCGCGAAAAGCTGATCGAACAGGCGGACATGGCGCGCATCTCGCGCGAGCTGGTGACGCTGAAGCCGGACGTGCCCGTCGAGCGTCCCATCGACGACTTCCGCAAGAAGCAGCCGGACCCGGACGTTCTGTTGGGATTCCTGCGTGAACAGGAGTTCGACTCGCTGATCCCGTCGGTGGCGGCCAAGCTGGGGGTCGAAGGTGATGCTGCGCTCCCGGCAAGTGTCGTCGATGCGGCGGAAGCACAGCCCGAGACCACTGAATACGAACTGGTGCAGACGCTGGACGATCTCAAGCGCTGGATCGCGGCGGCCGAAAAGGCCGGCGAGGTCGCCGTCGACACCGAAACCACCAGCCTCGATTCCATGCAAGCCGAACTGGTCGGCGTGTCGCTGTCGGTGGAGCCGGGCCGCGCCTGCTATATCCCGCTGGCGCACAAGGCCGCGGGCAGTGGCGAGACCGGCGATCTTTTGGACGGCGGCGGCGGCGGCGGCGAAGCGCCGAAGCAGGTGCCCTTCGACGAGGCGCTCGAGCTGCTGAAGCCGTTGCTGGCGGACCCGAGCGTTCTGAAGATCGGCCAGAACCTCAAGTACGACATGCAGGTGCTGCGCCGCTACGGCCTCGACATCACGCCGCTGGACGACACCATGCTGCTCTCCTACGTGCTGGAGGGCGGACTGCACGGGCACGGCATGGACGAACTGGCGCGCGAGCATTTAGGCGTCGAGACGGTCAAGTTCAAGGACGTGGTCGGCACCGGCAAGAACCAGATCACTTTCGATTTCGTGCCGCTCGAACAGGCCCGCGACTACGCCGCCGAGGACGCCGACATCACGCTCCGCCTGCACCGGCTGTTCAAGCCGCGCCTGGCGGAAGAGCATATGGTCACCGTCTACGAGACGCTGGAGCGCCCGCTGGTGCCGGTGCTGGAGGAGATGGAACACGCCGGCATCAAGGTCGACGCCACGGAACTGAAGCGGCTGTCGGACGATTTCGCCAAGCGCATGGCGGACCTGGAGGCGGAAGCGCACAAGCTCGCCGGGCGCGAGTTCAACGTCGGCTCGCCCAAGCAATTGGGCGAGATCCTGTTCGACGAGATGAGCCTCGCGGGCGGCAAGAAGGGCAAGACCGGCGCCTACGCCACCGGCGCCGACGTGCTGGAAGGCTTGGCCGCCGAGGGCCACGACCTGCCGCAACGTATCCTCGATTGGCGCCAGTTGTCGAAGCTCAAGAGCACCTATACCGACGCGCTGGTCGCCGCGATCAATCCGAAAACGCAGCGCGTGCATACCTCCTACGCCCAGGCGGCGACGACGACGGGCCGGCTTTCGTCGTCGGATCCCAACCTGCAGAACATTCCCGTGCGGTCGGAAGAAGGCCGCAAGATCCGCCGCGCCTTCGTGCCCGACAAAGGCCATGTGCTGCTTTCGGCCGACTATTCGCAGATCGAGCTCAGGCTGCTGGCGCACGTGGCCGGCATCGATGCCCTGAAACAGGCCTTCCACGAAGGCCAGGACATCCATGCCATCACCGCCAACCAGGTGTTCGGCGAGCCCATCGAGGGCATGGACCCGATGACCCGCAGGAACGCCAAGGCCATCAACTTCGGCATCATCTACGGCATCTCCGCGTTCGGCCTGGCGCGGCAGTTGGGCATCTCCAACGGCGAGGCCAAGGACTACATCGACGCCTATTTCGCCAAGTATCCGGGCATCAAGGACTACATGGAGCGGACCAAGACCCAGGCGCGCGATCACGGCTACGTGGAGACGCTGTTCGGGCGCAAATGCCACACCCGCGGCATCAACGACAAGAACCCCAACATGCGCGGCTTCGCCGAACGCGCCGCCATCAACGCCCCGATCCAGGGCGGTGCCGCCGACATCATCAAGCGCGCCATGGTGCGCCTGCCGGCTGCGCTCACCGACGCCAAGCTCAAGGCCCGGATGCTGCTGCAGGTGCACGACGAACTGGTGTTCGAGGTGCCCGAGGCGGAACTGGATGAGACCACTCAGCTGGTGAAGAAGGTAATGGAGGGCGCCGCGCACCTGGACGTGCCGCTGGTGGTCGATGCGGGCCATGGCGCCAACTGGGGCGAAGCGCACTGATGGCGCCGGCTTTCCCGCCCGGGATCGCCTACATCGACGGTGACTACGTGCCCATGGCCGAGGCCAAAATCTCGGTGCTCGATTGGGGTTTCCTGCGTTCCGACGCCACCTACGACGTGGTGCATGTCTGGCAGGGACGGTTCTTCCGCCTCGATGCCCATGTGGACCGCTTCCTCGCCTCCATCGAAAAGCTGCGCATGAAACTGCCGTTCGGGCGCGAGCGGCTGGAAGCCATCTTGAAGGAATGCGTGCGCCGGGCGGAACTCGACGACGCCTACGTGGAAATGGTGCTGACGCGCGGCGTCTCGCCCACCTTCAGCCGTGACCCGCGCGACGCCGTGCCGACCTTCATCGCCTTCGCCATCCCGTTCGGCTGGGTCGCGAACGAAGACCAGCGGATGCGCGGCATCGATTTGCACCTGGCCGACCAGCAGCGCATTCCGCCCAGCGCCGTCGATCCGACGGTGAAGAACTACCACTGGCTGGATCTTGTGGCCGGGCTCTACCAGGCCTACGACGCGGGGGCGGAGAACGTCATCCTGCGCGACGCGGCCGGCAACGTCGCCGAGGGGCCCGGGTTCAACCTTTTCGCGGTGACGGGAGAGACCGTCGTCACCCCGGACAGTGGCGTCCTCGAAGGCATCACCCGGGCCACGGCGCTGGAACTGCTGGCGGAAATGGGCCGCCCGGCGCAGGCCGCGCCGCTATCGGCGGCGGCGCTGTTGGCGGCGGACGAGGCCTTCATCACATCCACCGCCGGCGGCATCATGGCGGTACGCGCCATCGATGGCCGGCGCTTCCCCACCGGCGCGCCCGGCCCCGTGACCGAAGCGCTGACGGCACTCTACTGGGCCAAGCATTCGGACCCCGCCTGGACGACACCGGTCTAGGGCACCGGTCATTTCGCATCCTGCGGCAGCCACACGGAAACCGCCTGATAGCCGCCGTTGCCGGCGATTTCACCGGCCTTGGGCATCTGCTTGAACAGGATGAAGCTCTGTGCTTCGGTGGTCAAAGGCACGCTCACCGCGCCGTTCGGCTGTGCGCCGGCATCGCGTTCGACGACGCCGACATACTCCCACGGCGCGTCGGTGACATGGGCCAGGAATTCCTGGTTGTCGGCCACCCAAAGGGCGGCAAAGGGGATCAGGGCGAGTGCGAACATGGGTCCTTCCTCCGGTTTCCGTTGATGGAACGCGGATGAAGGTGGGCCGGCAAGGCGGCTGAAATGGGCCGGGAATAAGGTGATTTTCGGGCTCGCGGTTTTTTGCGTCGAGGGGAAAGAGACATGATCGACCACGTTTCCATTCCGGTTTCCGACCTGACGGCCAGCGCGGCGTTCTACGACAAGGTGCTGCAACCGCTCGGCATGACGCGCCTGGCGGAACGGCCGCATACGGTCGGCTTCGGCAAGAAGTATCCGGAGCTCTGGCTCAACCTCCGCGCCGGCATGGCGCCGTTGCGGGATTCCGGCCACCACGTCGGCTTGCGCTGCCGCACCGCCGAGGCCGTCGACGCCTTCCATGCCGCGGCGCTCGAAGCGGGTGGGCACTCCGACGGCGCGCCGGGGCCGCGTGCCGCCGAAATGACCGCCTATTACGGTGCCTTCGTCCTCGACCCCGACGGCAACAAGATCGAGGCCATGACCTTCCCGCCGGCCGTTTGACGATTTGATCTCCATCAAGGCGAAAACCGGTCGCCGGGCGTAGTCTAGCGCTGTTCATCGGGCCTCCTGAACAGGAGCGATACAGATGACCCCGAACACCACCCCGAACCGGCCGACCCAGCCGCCGGTGCCCGGATTTCCGGCATCGAGTACGCTCGACCACCTGCTGCACGCGGCCCAGGCGCCGTTCACCGGCGGCATCTCGCCGGCCGCCGTCGCCAATGCCTACACCGACTGGCTGGTGCACCTGGCCAACTCGCCGACCAAGGTTTCGCGCCTGGCGCATCTGGGCTTGAGCGATTGGGCCAAACTGGTCGCCTACGCGGCGGCGTCGATGGCCGACAAGAAGGCGCCGCCGCCGGCGCCCCCCGACCGCCGCGACCCACGCTTCCGCGATGCCGCCTGGAAGGGCTGGCCCTACAACGTCATGGCGCAGGGGTTCTTGCTGTCGCAGGCCTGGTGGGACGAGGCGACGACGCATCTGCGCGGTCTCGAAAAACAGCACGAACGCGAGATGGCCTTTCTCGCACGCCAGAACCTGGACCTGATGGCACCGGCCAACTTCCCGTGGCTCAACCCGGAGGTGATCCAGCGCACGCTGGAGGAAGGCGGCGCCAACCTGGTGCGCGGCTTCTCGAACCTGCTCGAACAATGGCGCCAACAGGCGTTGGGCGAGAAGCCGGCCGGCGCCGAGAAATACCGGGTCGGCAAGGAAGTGGCGGTCACGCCGGGCAAGGTGGTGTTCAAGAACAACCTGATCGAGTTGATCCAATACGCACCCCAGACCGACACCGTCTGGGCCGAGCCGGTGTTGATCGTGCCGGCCTGGATCATGAAGTACTACATCCTCGATCTGTCGCCCGAGGATTCACTGGTGCGCTTCCTGGTCGGCCGGGGCCACACGGTCTACATGATTTCGTGGAAGAACCCGGCCGCCGACGACCGCGATCTCGGCATGGACGACTACCGCCGGCTCGGCATCATGGCAGGCTTGGACGCCGTCACTAAGATCCAGCCCGACCGCAAGGTGCATGCCTGCGGCTACTGCCTGGGCGGCACGCTTCTGGCCATCGCCGCCGCCGCCATGGCGCGCGACGGCGACGAGCGGCTCGCCTCCGTCACCCTGCTCGCCGCCCAGACCGATTTCACCGAAGCCGGCGAGTTGATGCTGTTCATCGACGAGAGCGAGCTCTCCTACCTGGAAGACATGATGTGGGCGCAGGGGTATCTCGATACCAAACAGATGTCCGGCGCCTTCCAACTGCTGCGCGCGCCGGACCTGATCTGGTCGAGGATGATCCATCACTACCTGTTGGGCGAGGATGAGACCTTCAACGACCTGATGGCCTGGAACACCGATCTCACCCGCATGCCCTACCGCATGCATGCCGAGTACCTGCGCCGGCTGTTTTTGGAGAACCGCCTCGCCACCGGCCGCTACGAGGTCGACGGGCGGCCGATTTCGCTGACCGACATCCGGCCTGAGATTTTCGCCGTCGGCACCACGCGCGACCACATCGCGCCCTGGCAGTCGGTCTACAAGATCAAGATTCTCACGGACACCGACGTCACCTTCGTGCTCGCCGGCGGCGGCCACAATGCCGGCATCGTCTCGGAGCCGGGCCACGCGCACCGCTCCTACCAACTGATGGCGGTGAAGGAACGGGAAGCCTATACCGATCCCGAATCCTGGCGCCGCCAGGCGCCGAAGCAGGATGGATCGTGGTGGCCGGCCTGGTCCGAGTGGCTGGCGAAGCGCTCGACGCAGCGCATGAAGCCGCCCCGGATGGGATTGCCGGGCCGCGGCAACGGCCCGCTGATGGATGCGCCCGGCAGCTACGTCCTGGTCGAGTGAGCGCGCTTGCGGTTCGGCAACAACCGCACGCCGAGCAGCATCGCGAGAATGGCGCCGTAGATCAGCGGCTCCAACTGCAAGCCCTTGCGCATCATGAAGAAGTGGACGCAGGCGAGCACGCCGGCCGCGTAGACGCCCTTGTGCAGGCGCCGCCAGTTGCGCCCGCCGAGCCGTTTCATCATGCCCGTCGTCGAGGTCGCGGCCATGGCGGCGAGGATAACGAAAGCGGCCATGCCGAGCGTGATGTAGGTGCGCTTGACGATATCGGCCCAGATCGCCGCCCAGTCGAGAAACTGGTCGAGGACGACGTAGCTGGAAACGTGCAGCGTCACGTAGAAGAAGGCGAAGAGTCCGATCAGGCGGCGAAAGCGCGCCACCTCGGTCCATCCGGTGAGCTTGCGCAGAGGCGTCACCGCCAGCGCCACGAACAGCATCCGCAGCGCCCAGTCGCCGAGAAAGCGGTTGAGATACTCGGCCGGATTGGGGCCGAGCCCCTGCTGGACGGCGGTCGCCACAAGCCAAGCCAAGGGCGACAAGGCGAGAAGCCAGATCGCGGGCTTGGCATAGGCGAGCGGATGTCTCGGAAACGGCATGGCGGCGGTGATGGTGTTCATTTCAGCCTCAGTAGTATCGCTTCAGGTCCATGCCCTGGTAAAGCGACGCGACCTCTTCTTCGTATCCGTTGAACATCAGGGTCGGTTCCTTGGCGACGAATCCGAAGACATTGCGCGCACCGCCGATGCGGCGCTCCTTGGCCTGGCTCCAGCGCGGATGATCGACTTCCGGGTTGACGTTGGAATAGAAGCCGTACTCGCGCGGCCCGGCCATGTTCCACGATGTCTTCGGCTGCTTGTCGGTGAAGCTGATGCGGACGATGGACTTGATCGACTTGAAGCCGTATTTCCACGGCACCACGAGGCGGATCGGCGCGCCGTTCTGGTTCGGCAGCACCTCGCCATAGAGCCCGACCGCCATCAGCGTCAGCGGGTTCATGGCCTCGTCCATGCGCAGCCCCTCGCGGTAGGGCCAGTCGAGGACCGCAAAGCCCTGGCCCGGCATCTGTTCGGGATCGACCAGGGTCTCGAAAGCCACATACTTGGCGTCGCCCGTCGGCCCGAGGCGTTTGATGATATCGGCCAGCGGAATGCCGACCCAGGGCACAACCATGGACCAGGCCTCGACGCAGCGGAACCGGTAGACCCGGTCTTCCAGCGCGTGCGGCTTGATCAGGTCGTCGAGATCGTAGCGGCCCGGGTTCTCCACGTGACCGTCGACGACGACCGTCCAGGGCTTGGTCTTCAGCGAGCCGGCGGCGCGTTTGGGATCGGACTTCGACGTGCCGAACTCGTAGAAATTGTTGTAGCTGGTGACGTCGGCGTAATCGGTGGCCTCCACTCCCTCGCCCAGGCTTTCGAGCGTATAGGGGCTGGGCTTGATGCCCGGCAGCTTCATGCCGCGCGCCTGGGCCTGGGCGATGGCGAGCGGGCCCATGGCCACGGCGGCACCGGCCATCGCCGCAGTGCGCAGGAATTCACGCCGGCGCATATAGACCGAATGCGGCGTGATTTCGGAAGAGGCGACGTCGGAGGCCTTGCGGCTCTTGATCAACATGATGAATCCTTTAACAAATGGGTCGACGGACGATCTGACCCCAATGTAATCCGCGCCGCCCATCACCGCATCTCACAAGTCTGCGAGAAGGCCGCGAGCGGTTGCGAAAATTCCGCGCCTCGCGCTGATTGAGGTCCCGGAAAACGGGCGCTATAAGGGCCTATGCGCACCCTCTATCATCTCTGGCTGTCGCCGTTCTGCCGCAAGGTCCGCCTGGCCTTGAACGAGAAGCGGCTGGAATACCGCATGCAGACGGAGAGCGTCTGGGACCGCCGGCCCGAGTTCCTGCACCTGAACCCGACCGGCGAAGTGCCGGTGCTGGTGGAGGCGGACGGCTCCGCCATTTCCGGCTCCGACGCGATCTGCGAGTTCCTGGACGAAATGCACGCCGAACCGGGCCTGATCGGGCGCGGCGCGCTCGGCCGCGCCGAGGTGCGCCGGCTTGTCTACTGGTTCGACCACAAGTTCGACGCCGAAGTCACCCAGTACCTGGTCGGCGAGAAGATCATGAAGCGGTTCCTGGGGCTCGGCGAGCCCGATTCGAAACGCGTGCGCGCCGGCCATGCCAACATCCATCACCACCTCGACTACATCACCTACCTGACCGACCGGCGCCGCTGGCTCGGCGGCGACGAGCTTTCCCTGGCCGACCTGGCCGCCGCCGCGCATATCTCGACCATCGATTACCTGGGCGACGTGCCGTGGGGCGAGCATCCGGGCGCCAAGGACTGGTACGCGCGCATCAAGTCGCGCCCGAGCTTCCGGTCCCTGCTGGAAGACCACATCCCCGGCGCCGCCCCGGCGAAGAGCTACACCGACTTGGATTTCTGAACGAAGGGCGCTGGACCATGGAAAGATTGCTCCCCCTGGCGGAAACCATAGGCGCCCGGCTCAAACAGCGGGGCGATACCATCGCCGTTGCCGAATCCTCGACCGGCGGGCTGATTTCGGCCGCCCTTCTGGCGGTGCCCGGCGCATCGGCCTACTTCACCGGCGGCGGCGTCATCTATACCCGGAACGCCCGGCGCGGCCTGCTCGGCCTGCCCGAAGACGCCGTCACCATGCCGGGCGCGACGGAAGCCTATGCCCTGATCGTCGCCCGCGCCATCCGTGAGCGGCTCGGCGCCACCTGGGGCTTTTGCGAAACCGGCGCCAGCGGGCCGACGGGCAACCGCTACGGCGACGCGGCGGGCCATTCCTGCTTCGCCATGGCCGGCCCGGTGGAGCGGTCCATGATCCTGGAAACCGGCCTTTCGGACCGCCAGGAGAACATGCGCCTGTTCGCCGAACAGGCCTTTTCCTTCATGCAGGACGTCATCGACGGCGCCGAATAACCACCGGCCGACCGGGAAATTCGTTTCGCTTCCGTTTTTCGGGGGTCAAAAACGCTTTGTTTTCAACGGCATCAAAAAAAATCTGGGAAACGAACCCAATTTGCCCCCCTGCAGCGCGCCGAGGATGGCATGGTTGGCCGGCGCGCGTCTCCAGCGGTCTCGGCGTCCGCCCTACGCCCCCGCCCGTCGTCCCCGAGACGTCGGGGCCCCACTTGATGCCGAAGGCTTCAACTCGGCCCCATGGCCGGAGACCACGGAAAGACCGCCTGGATTCCCGCCTTCGCGGGAATGACGGGGGGAGAGCGATTTTTCACTGGTTGGAAGCCATTGAATTAAAACGGTTCCTAAAAAAAATCTCAGGAACGAACCCAATTTCCGCGCCAGCCGTCACGCGGCCCCATCACCCCCATCCCAACCTTCCCCCATCAAGGGAAGGGGCGCGGCGGCACCATCTGAGCTTTCCCTCCCCCCTTGTGGGGAAGGGCCCAAGGGACGACAAGGGTGGGGGGTATCTCACCCGGGACGAAAGCTCTATCCGATAGCCGGCCCCAACGCGTTCCCAAGGGTGGAACCATCGGCCCCGGCCAAACTCATATTCGATTGTGAAATAGCGGGCCTGCGCCGGCAACCGACGCTGCGAATCGGCACCATAACATAAAACCCATAAAAGTCAATAAATTCCTATATTAGATCTTTTGAACGCAGCCAAACCATTGGTCCGCTTCCGATTGATCAGCCGCCTTCAGCTTGCACCTTGGATGACTGCCGCTCGTGACCCGAAGGGGACTCAAGTGGCAAAAATCAGAGAACTCCAATCTTCAGGAAACCCGCCATCTATTACGAGTTTAACTAATGCTTGTCGGCACAATCTATCCGCCTGGAAATGGTTCTCAATATATCTTGTCTTTTCTAATTTTCCTGTGTGAACAGCCTCTGAGCGAGCTCCATACGCGTCCCGCACTGCGTCATGAATGGTTCTGCGTTCCTCTGCATCGCTCCCTAGAAAAAAAGCGGCATGTGTTGCAGCCCGATAACCAAGTTCCGTAGTATTCTTAACGCCATGAAGGAAAATAACTTCTAACGCTATCCCGAGGTCGATTGCCCGATTGACGGGGCTCTCATGCAATCTTGAGCTACACAATAGCTCTGCAGCCAGTAACACCGTTAATTGAACACCTTCATCCAGCACACTCACCCGCGCGAACAAGTCTCTGGTAAGATTTTTGTCAAACTCGTCATATCGACTAGTTTGCTTTTCTCCAGGTGACTTACCTCCTGATCCACCCATGAGACCGTGGTAGCTATAAGCAGGATGATCAATCCAAGATGTTTTCGCAGTTATCGTGGGTGCGGCCGTGTCGCTCGCAAGAGTGATACAAGAAATTATCATCCGCTCCAGTTTGCGGACGGTCTCCATGCTGAGCCGACCTTCCTCGTGAGATCGCGATCCGCTCGGAAATAGCACTTGCTGGTTGTTGGATATCATTAAGGCGGCTTGAGGCCTCAAGGGTTCATGCCCCGCCCCTTCAATTCTGCCCAATCGGTTTATTCGAAATACAAACTCGCGGGCCCAATTTGGCGCGATATTATCAGCTGTAACCAGCGACACTTGATCCGAAAGCGTTAGTTTATCGGCTAATGCGATACCGCTAATCCCAGCTAAATAATAGTTGGGGACATCTTTCTGACATACGAAATCAACTAGGTCTGCACAGATGCTCTCTGGCTGATCTCCAAGGCTCAATCTTTCTAAGACTGATGTCGCGATCCTAGCAACGCTAATGCTCCCACCTCCCGATATACGGCGCAGCGTCTTTTTTTCTATCCCATCAAGTTCAGGGAGGGATTGTAGCAACACTTCAACACGTGATTTAATATCGTTCGGAAATTCAAGACCTGGGTGTTCGAGCCTAGGCTCATCCCGTGACAACTGCACCACGGTTTTCGAAATATCTTTGAAATATTTTACAAGAGAATCGCAGCTCATATTCCTGTGTTCCATGCGATTTGCAAAAGCTAGTGCGATAGCCTCTTTCCCAAAGTAGCCGCTCACGGTCCAGGACTAGAAATAGCATACGCAGGTGCTAAAGTCCGCTCCTTGCTCTTTGCCGACCATTCACGCACCGAATGAAAACGTCCGCTTCAGACGCGAAACCCGCCGTCATGCCCGGACTTGATCCGGGCATCCACGTCTTTGCCGCAACCGGCACCGCCGGGCCGGGGAAGCGCCCCCTCAGACCCCGCCGCTGTGCACGGTCTCGTAGTAGACGGCTTCCAGCTCGTTCTTGTGCTTGGTTTCCTCGTTGGCGAGGTATTGGAACAGGTCCTTGAGCGGGCCGGCCGGGGTCTCAAGGGCAAGCGCGCGGTACTGTTCCATGGCCGCATGTTCGCGCATCAGGGCATATTGCAGCACCGACTGGTCGTCGGGCGCCTCGCCCAGGTCCGGCAGGTGGACGCAGTCCGAGAACTTGCGGTCGCTGGCCGGGCGTTCGATCTCGGCGGCCATGACGTCGCCGAGATCGGTGCGCTGCGACATTTCAGTGAACAGGTCGAAATGCGCCTGTTCCTCTTCCGCCAGTTCGTCCACCAGGTAGCGGATCGACTTGCTCACCTTGGGCGCCAGGTCGCGGTAGAAATCCCTCGCCGTGCGTTCGAAATCGATGGCGACCTCGAACACGTCGCCCACCGTGGTCAGGGGTTTCAGGGTCTGGTAGCCGTGTCCCTTGCTCATCGCTTCACCCTCTCGGTCTCCAGCGCCATGCGGATCGAGGTCGCGGCGCGGTGGCCGTCGGCGACGGCGTGCACCACGTCCGGGCCGTTGACGCAGTCGCCGATGGCCCAGAGCCAAGGCGCGGACGTGCGGCCCATTTTGTCGACCGCCAGGCGCCCGCGGTTCCACTCCAGCGCCTCGGTCAGGTCTTCGCCCAGAATTTCCACCTGGGCGGACTGGCCGATGGCCTCGATCACCATGTCGCCTTCGTGGATGCGCTCGTCGGTCTCGTCGTAGCTCGGCGCGAAGCGGCCCTTGGCGTCGAAAATCGAGAGCACGTTCCAGGTGCGGAGCCCGCGCACCTTGCCGTCGGCGCCGATCAGCACTTCCTGCGGCCCGCGCGCATCGACGATTTCGACCCCCTCCTCGCCGCATTCGCGGATTTCATCCGCGTCGGCCAGGAATTGCTCCAGGCTTTCCAGCGCCGTCACCGTCACCGCGACGGCACCATGCGTCTGTTTTTGCAGCCGCGCCAGGGTGCGGGCGATATCCATGGCGACGTTGCCGCCGCCGATGACGACGGCGCGCTTCGGCACGTCGAAGGTGTCCGCGTCGGTCACCTGGCGCAGCAGGTCGATGGCTTTCTTCACGTCCACATGATCGGCGCCGGGAATGCGGGTCGAGCGGCCGAGGTGCAGGCCGATGGCCAGGATCACCGCATCGTTGTCGCGCTCAAGCTCCTCCATGGCGATGTCGGCGCCGATGCGGGTGTCGCATTGGATCTCGACGCCCATGGCGCGGATGACGCCGATCTCGGCGTCGAGCACGCCGTAGGGCAGCCGGTATTCGGGAATGCCGTAGCGCGGCATGCCGCCGGGGTGCTTTTGCGCCTCGTAGACCGTCACCTTGTGGCCGGCGCGGGCGAGATCGAAGGCCGCCGTCAGGCCCGCCGGGCCGGCGCCGACGATGGCGATTCTCTTCGGCCCGCCGGGCGCCTGCACATCGGGCGTGCCGACGATACGCAGATAATCTTCCGGGGCGACTTGATCCGTAATGTGGCGCTTCAGCCAGCGGATGGCGATGGCGTCGCCCTCGTGGCGGGACGCGCAGGCGGTCTCGCAGGCATGCGTGCAGACCCGCCCGCAGACCTGGGAGAACGGGTTGGACTGATAGAGCAGCTTCAGGCCGCCTTCATAGTCGCCGTCGCGCACCGCCTTGATGTATTCCGGGATCGCCATGTGGGCGGGGCAGGTGGCGACGCAGAGCCCGCATTCGACGCAGCGGTCGGCTTCCAGCCTGGCCGCCGCAACGTCGTAGCCGGCGACGATTTCCTGGAAATTGCCGATGCGCGCTTCGGGCGCCAGTTCCGGCATTTCGATGCGCGCGTGCGCGTTCAGCGTATGGCCTTCCGGGCGCTGGTAACCGAGTTCGTCGTCATCCCAATGCTTGGCGTCGACGCCGGGGATGAAGCGGAACGCGTCGGCGTCGGCGTCGGCCCATTTGTAGGAATTGGACATGGTCAGCGAGCCGGTCATGCAGATATCGACGCAGAGCGCGCACCAGCAGCAGCGGCCGTAGTCGATCTGCGGGCGCAGGCCGGAATCGCCTTCGCGCGGCTCGAAGCCCTCGACCTCGACCATGTCGATGGCGTGGTTCTGGCAGATCGCCTCGCAGGTGCCGCAGCCGATGCACTTCTCCGTGTCGTTCTGGTGGAAGCCGCGATAGCGCTCGGAGCCCGGGCGCTGGGTCAGCGGGTCCTGGATGGTGACCGGTTCCTCGAACAGGTACTTCCAGGCGCGGAACGGCGAGAGGACTTTCGATACGGCCATGGCTACCTCTCGATCTCGGGCGGATAGGTGTGCAGCGACACCATCAGCGCCGCCACGTCGGAAATGTTGGTGTTGACGATGAGCCGTTCCAACAGCGCCATGGCGTGGGTATAGGAGGGCCCCCGCACGTTGACCCGGCGCACGTAGCCTGAGCCGTCGGTGACCACGTAGAAACCGTATTCACCGCGCGAGCATTCGCCGCGGATATAGGTCTCGCCCAGCGGGATCTTCCAATGCAGCACGTTCGGCAGCTTCGCCATCACCGGGCCTGTACGCGGCATCTTCGCCAGGATCTGGCGGATCAGGTCGATGGATTGAAGCGCATCGCGGCGGCGCACGTCGGCGCGGGCGAAGATGTCGGAGGCCTCGGCCACGTTGACCTCGAAATCGAGCTCCGGATAGACCAGGTAGGGCTGGTCCTTGCGCACGTCCTTGGCCACGCCGCCGCCCCTGGCCGTCGGCCCGGTGACGCCGTAGTCCTCGAACAGCGCCGGATCGATAACCCCGACGCCCTCGGTGCGTTTCCGGAACACCGCGTTCTGGAACATCACGTCCCAGACATCGGCCATGGTGCGCTCGGCTTCGCGCAAGGTTTCTTCCATGCGCGCATCGAAACCGTCCGGCAGGGTGTCGCGCACCCCGCCCGGCAGGATGAACATGTGATAGATGCGCGCACCGGTCAGTTCCTCGAACCGATCCAGCATCAAATCGCGCACGTAGGTGGTCCACTGGCCGATGACACCGAGGCCGAGCGATCCCGCCTGGCCGCCGAGATACATCATGAAGCTGTTGAAGCGCCCCATCTCCAGGATCAGGGTGCGGATCCAGTGGGCCTGTTCGGGCACTTGGATGCCGCCCAGGTCCTCGATGGCGGCGGCGTAGCAGTATTCGTTGAAATCCGGTTCCGGCACGCAGATGCGGCAGACCAGCGGGAAGCACTGGATGAAGGTGCGGCGCTCCATCAGCTTCTCGAAGCCCCGGTGCAGGTAGCCCACGTGGGTCTTGCCCTCGACCACCTCGTCGCCGCAGACGGTCAGTTCCAGCGACATGTTGCCGGTGATGCCGGGATGGTTGGGCCCCTGCCAGAGCTTCAGGTACTTGCCCGACGTGAGATCGATGTCGAGCGTCCCGTCCGGCTTGACGGCGGGGTATTCGCTGCGATCGGAAAGGTCTTCGACCATCAGCGATCCCCATCCGGATAGAGTTTGCGTTTCATATGCTGGGCCGGGTCCTGGGACTCACGTCCCGGGCGCTCGGCGAATTCGTCCTGCGAGAATTTGAGCGTATCGAAGTCGCGCCGGTAGGGCGGCGGGCCGAGCCAGCCTTCCAAGATGAACTCCTCATCGACGCGGGGACTGCCCGGGAAGGCGATGCCGAACATCTCACGCAGCTCGCGCTGGTAGGTCGCCGCCGTCGGCCAGAGATCGTGGATGCTGTCCATTTCGGCCCCGTCGCGCGGGATCATGACGCGCACGCCGAGATCGACGGCGGCGGTGCGGTTGCTCAACAGGTAGGTGAGCTGGAACTTGCCGTCCTCCAGCCAATCGACGGCGGTGAGCAGGACAAGATGCGTGAACCCCTCGTTCTCGCGCAGGTGATGCAGCACGCCGCGCAGGCGCGCCCGCGTCACGGTGACGAAGGCGAGTTGATCGCGCTGCTGGGTCCAATCGCCCAGTTCGAAATGCTCGCTCAGCCGTGTTTGCAGGTCCCGCATCGATGCTCACCAGTTGTAGTCGGGCATGTCCCAGTCGTGGATGACCTTCTTTTGGTTGGCCTTGTACCATTCGAAGTTCTCGGCGTAGCGGTTCGCACCCTCGCCGTCGCCGGCGCGGATCTTGGTCTTCAGTTGCTCGAACCCGGCCAGCAAGGCTTCGGGTCTCGGCATGCAGCCGGCGATGTAGATGTCGACCGGCAGGTATTCGTCGAGCTTCTTGATGGTGTTATAGGAATCGAAATACATGCCGCCGTTGATGGTGCAGGACCCGAGCCCGACTACGTATTTCGGGTTCTGCATCTGCTCATAGGACCGGATGGCCCGCTTTAGCGTCTTGGTCGACAGATAGCCCGAGATCATCAGCAGGTTGGCTTGGCGGGGCGTCGGGCGCCACTGGATGCCGTAGCGGTAGGCATCGAAGCGGGGCGTCATCAGGGGCCGCATCTCGATGGCGCCGCAGCCGGTGCCGAAGCCCAGGATCCAGAGCGATTCCGAGCGCGCCCAGTTGAAGAAGTCCTCGACGATCTTGACGTAGACCGGCGGGCGCACCTCGGGCGGGGCGTCACAGAAGTAGTCGGTCATGGGATCGATTTCGAACTCCATGCCGTCGGGCCCCTTGATGGTGCGCTTCTTCAGCTCTTCCTTCATCGGGACGGTGGGTCTTTCCAGATCGTCCTTCATGTCATTTCACCTCGTCTCACACCCAAAACAGACCGGCGATGCCGATCGGCACCGCCCAGACCAGGAACCAGCGCACCGACTGCTCGACACGGAAGCGCGGGAACACGACGCCGACGAACGCCGAGAACAGGTACAGGCAGAACACTTTCGCACAGAATACCGGCCAATTGGTCGCGCCGCCGAAAAACAGGTTCATGTAGATCACCATCTTGGCGATGGGAAAGATGGCGCGGTTGGTCTGCATCATCGCCAGGAAGGCGGAATGGTATTCGGTCGGCGGGCCGATGGGGATTTCCTGCGGCGCCAGCACCACGTCGAAGGGCGGACGCATCATCGAACCCAGGAACGACAGCATCGCCGCCGTCACCGCCAGCGGGTTGGTGAACAGCGTCCAGCTCAAGACGCCGCCTTGCTGGGCGGCGACGATGTCGGTGATCGACAGCGTCTGGTATTGCAGCGCCACGGCGAAGACGGCGATGGCGAAGGGCAGTTCCGCCGCCGTCACCTGCGAGAGCCCGCGCGACACGCCGATGGCCGAATAGGGATGGCCGCTTTCCCCCGCGCCCAGGGCCATGCCGAGCGTGCCGAAAAAGACGAAATAGAGCGCCAGGATCAGATCGCCGGCGAACGCGAAGTTCTCGTGCATGGCGACGCCGTAGAGCGTCGGGACGAACAACAACAGCCCGACGCCGCCGCTCAAGCGGAACACGGGCCCCAAGTAGAACATGAAGCCATGCGTGATGGTGGTGCGCATGGAATAGTTCTTAATCAGGTCGATGTAGTTCTGGTAGACCGGGATGCCGTAGCGCCGCCCGGCGCGCGCGCCGATCTTGCGGATCACGGCGGAGACGAAGAGCCCATAGGCGAGCACGATGCCGAGCGTCAGCAGCGCGTGCGGGATCTTGATCCAATCGAAATCCATTGCCTAGCCTCCGATCACCATCAGATAGACCGCGACCACGAAACCGATCAGGTGCACCGCATAGACCTGGCCGTCGCCGGTATAGACGCGCCGGCCCATGTCGGCGGCACCATGAAAGGCGCCGGCGACGCCATCCCAAAACCTGGACACGTGCGGCTTCAGCAAGAAGCCGAGCGCTTTCCTGTAGGGCGCGAAGAAGTTCCAGGCGAAATGCGTGGTCTCCGGTCGGAACGGACGCTCGGCGGCATAGACGATGTTGAACTGTTTCACCTTCTGGGCCCGGTGGTTGAGTGCCACCATGACGACCAGCAGCGTGGCGAAGATCACGCCGGTGACGATCATGATCGGCACCGGCGCCCAATAGCCGAACGAACTGGTGATGGTCAGCCCCTCCCAGGAGAGACCGCCGTCGGGAAAGAAGCGGCCGATGTAGGCGTCGACCCGGCGCAGCGCCAGCCCCGGGAACAGCGCGAAGCCCAGCAGGAAGAGAACGAACAGCATCTGCGGCAGCACGATCCAGAACGGCGCTTCCTTGAGCTTTCGGTGCTCGTCCTTCAACTGGCCGAGGAAGATGGTGTGGATCAGGCGGAAGAGATAAAGGAACGCGATGGGACCCGAGAGGAAAATGACGATGATCGGCAGCCGGTATTCGGCGGTCATGATGGCGTTGTAGAAAATCCACCGGCCACCGAAGCCCGACAAGGGCGGCACGCCGGACATGGCGATGATGCCGATCAGGACGGCGATGAAGGAAAGCGGCATCAGCGTGATCAGCCCGCCCATCTTGTACATCAGCTTGGTGCCGGTGCGCTTGGCGATGCCGCCGACGGATAAAAACAACATCGACTTGTAGACATAGTGGTTGATGACGAACATCAAGGCCATCAGCCAGCCCAGGTGGTTCATCATCGCCAGGCCGAACAGCGCATAGCCCATCTGGCCGATGGAGGAATAGGCGAGCAGGCGCTTGGCGTCTTCCTGGAAGGCCGCCATCAGGTTGCCCAACAGCGCCGAGATCGCGCCCACCCATAAAAGTACATGGGTCAGCTCGACGCCGTAAAATTCGGTCTTGCCCATGGTCATCAGCAACGTGAACAGCCCGAACAGGCCGGCCTTCAGCAAGATACCCGAGACCATCGGCGAGACGTCGGTCTCCGCTTCCGCATGCGCGCCGGGCAGCCAGACATGCAGGCCGATGGCGGCGGTCTTGGTCAGGAAGCCCGTCGCCAGCAAGATGAACACCCAGGGTGCCGCGGCTTCGGCGACGGAAGCCAGCCCGCTGATGGGGAACGGCGCCAGGCCGTCGGCGGCGATGGCGAAGCCGGCCAGGATGGCGAAGGCGCCGCCGAGCGAGAAGATGATGTAGGAGAGCGCGTGCGGCTCCGATTCCCGGCCGCGCAGGATCAGGAAATAGGACCCGACGGTGAGCGCCTCCCAGGCGGCGAAAAAGGCGAAGGAGGTTTCGGCGACAACCAGCATGGCGAGGCCGGCGAACATCAGCATCGCCGACGGATAGAAGCCGTTGCGCCGGCCGTGCTCGTGAAAGCTGGCGACCAGGATGACGGCGCCGCCGAGCAAGATGATGCCGGCGAAGATCAGTTGCAGCGGGTCGTAATCGGGAAAGCTGTCATAGAAGAACGCCACCATGCCGGCGATGGCGATGGCGTTCTTGATCCGGGCCGGCAGGCCGTCGATGACGATGAAGCCGAGCGCGAACAGCAGCGCGATGCCCTGCAAAAGATTGCCGTAGGGCGACAGCGCGCCCCAGGCGTAACCGACGCCCCATCCGCCGAGCGCGGCGGCCAGCACCACGGCCACTTTTCTGGGCGCGAACGAAGCGGCGCCATCCGGCAGCGGCCGTTTGATGGCATAGCCGAACCAGCGGAACATGTAACCGGCCTCGATCAGCGCCCCCACTAAGATCAGCGCCAACAGGCCGAGCCGCCCCTCGGCGGCCAGCGCGTGCGCCAGTTCCCACTTGGCATAGAATCCCGGAAACGGCGGCAGCCCGACCAGCATCGCCAGGAAGGTGGCGAAGGCGAAGATCAGCAGCGGTTTCCGCCGCAGCACCGCCCAGGAGGCAAGGCCGCGCTCCTGCACCAGGCCCGAAAGCCAGAACAGGCCGGCCTTGGCCACCGCGTGGGCGACCAGGATGCCGCCGGCGACGAACAGGTAGCGCTCCCCCAGGAGGTCGCGGAGCCCAATAACGGTGAGGATCAGCCCGATCTGCGCCACCGACGAATAGCCCAGGAGCCGCCGGTCGTCGGTCTGCGACAGGGCCAGGACGTTCGACGCGATGAAGGTGATGATGCCGATGGCGCTGACCACGGGCAACCAGAGTGCGCCGCCGGCCGGCAGGACCTTGTCCACCGCATAGATTGCCGCCGTGCCCGACGCGGCGGAGAAGATGGCGGAAAAGGCCGGGTGCGCGGCCTCGTAGATATCCAGCGCCCAGCCGTTGGCCGGAAACGGTTTCAGCTCCAACACCAGCGCCATCAACACCAAAAAGAAGGCCAGCATGCCGCCCTTCACGAAGGCTTCCGAGGCACCGGCCATGCCGTCGATATTGAGCGTGCCGGTCAGGTGATAGCTGAAGATGATACCGACCAAAAGCAGGATGGAGATCGCCTGGGCGACGATGAGGTACTTGATGCCCGCGCCCAGCGCGCGCGTCTCGGCACTGAGCAAGATCAACCCGCCGGTGGAGATCACCGCCAGTTCGAAGAACACGAACATGTTGAACAGGTCGCGCGTCAGCACGATGCCGGAAAGCGCCATGACGGTAATCAACAGCACCGCCATGGCCCGGCGCCCGAGGCGCATCAGCGTATCGGTCAGGTAAACCGCCGACGCCAGCCCGGTCAGGCAGATCAGCGCCAGAAGCGCCGCCTCCGGCAGGTCGATGCGCAGGTTGATGGCGAAGGGCGGCGGCGAGCCGGCGGTCTCGATGAAACGCCCTAGCGCCCCGTCGACCGTGAAGGCCCATAGCCAGCCGGCGGCGATCGCCGACATAGCCGCCAATGCCGCCAGCGTCAGCCCATAAGCCCGGGCGCGCCATTCGTCACGCAGAAGGCCGAGCACGAACGCCGCGCCCAAGCCGATGGTGATGATATGGATGGCGCTTACCATTTGAGCTCCGTGAAGCGTGAGATATCGAGCGTGCCGTGGGTGGCGAACAGCTTGTAGGCATAGGCGAGCATCAGCGCGGTGACGCCGAGGCCGATGACGATGGCCGTCAGCACCAGCGCCTGCGGCACCGGGTCGATGATGCGCTCGGCGGCCTCGATCACCGGAACGGCGGCATCCAGGATCGGCGCCGTGCGGCCGGGCAGGTAGCCGACCGCGATCAGCACCGTATGGACGCCGGTGTTGGCGACGCTGAAGGAAACGATCATGCGCAGAAGGTTGCGGTTGGTCAGCGCCCCGTAGAGGCCGATCAGGATCAGGATAAAGCCGGTCGCCAGGGAAACGTAGACCATCAGGTGTCCTCCGTTTCCGACAGGTTCGCCATCATCGACGAGAACTCCGCCCCTACCTTGAGGCCGATGAGCGAATAGATGACCGGAATGGCGCCGGCGGAAAGCAGTTCGCCGAACGCGCCCAGCGGCAGGATGCGGTTGTCCAGGAACCCGCCGGCCAGCACCAGCCCCAAGACGCCGATCGCCACGTAGACGACGCCGGCGGTCGATTCGACCCGCGAAATCAGCCGGTGGCTGAAGCGGCGCATGGGATCGGTGAGCAACATCAACAACACCGCAGACGCGGCGATGGCGCCGCCCTGGAACCCGCCGCCCGGCGTCAGGTGGCCGTTGGTGAAGACATAGGCGGCGGCCAGCATGATCAGCGGCACCAAAAGCCGTGTCCCGGTCTGCAACAGCTCGCCCACCGGACGGTGGTCCGCCGCCGGGTTGGCGCGCGCGCTTTCGCGGCGCAGTACCAGGGCGACAACGGCGGCGGTCAGGAACAGCACCGTCACCTCGCCCAGGGTATCGAGCCCCCGATAGGTGACGATGATGGCGGTAACGATATTGGCCGCGCCGGTGTCGGCCGCGGTATTGCGGGCGTAGTAATCCGCGCTCAGGTTCAACGCCGCGTCCGGGCTGTAGCCAACGAACAGGCCGGCGAAGACCATTCCCAACCCGGCCAGCAGCACGAAGGCGACGACACGTCTAATCATCGTCGCCTCCGCGCACGCGCCCGAGCACGAAAAAGAACAGGAAGGTGGTCAGGCCGCTGCCGATGGCGGCCTCGGTCATGGCCACGTCCGGCGCCGCCAGCACCAAAAACAGCACCGAGGCGAACAGGCTGACCGAGCCGGCGGCCAGGATGGCGATATGCAGGCTGCGTCCGTGCACCGCCATGACGGCGGCGGCGATCATCGCCGCGGCCAATACCAGGCTCATGGGCAGCGCCAGATCCATCATGGCTTTTCCGCCGCGTCTTCGGCGAGGGCATCGGCATGGGTCTGGGAGGCCTTGGCGACGCCCGCGCGATGCGCGGCGCGGGCCAGGACCTGCGCCGACAAGGGATTGGTGAACAGCAGGAAAAGGCCGATCAGCAAGAGTTTAAGCGACCAATCGGGCTCCAGCAGCGCCGCGCCCAAGAGCGTCAGGATGGTGCCCAGCGTCGTCGCCTTGGTGCCGGCCTGGATACGGTTGAAGGCGTCGGGCATGCGGATCACGCCGAGCCCGCCCAGGAACAGGAACACCGTGCCGGCCAACAGCACGAGGGCGCCCAGGATATCCAAGGGAAGATCGGCGGCGGGCGTCATTTCGGGCCCTCCTCGACGTAGCGGGCGACGACGATGACGCCCAGGAACGACAACAGCGCATAGACCAGTGCCGCATCCAGATAGACGATGCGTCCCGACCACAACGCGGCGAACACGATCCCGGTGATGGCGACGATGGTCAGCACATCGAAGGCGATGACCCGGTCGACGGCGACGGGCCCGCGCACGAACCGGATCAGCGCCAGCAAGAACGCCAGCCCGGCGAAAGCGGCGGCGACGGTGAGCAAGACCTCAACCATACATCACCGCCAGATAGCGCTCGAACCCGGCGACGATATCCGCTGTCGCCTGTTCGGCGTCGGTATGCTCGACGGTGACGCAATGGACGTAGAGCCACTCGCCGTCCATCTCGATGGTGAGCGTGCCGGGGGTGAGCGAAATCGAATTGGCGAGCAACAACCGGCCCATGGGGCTTTTCAACCGCGTCCGCACCTTGACGATGCCGGGTCGGATCGGCAGCTCCGGCGACAGCACGATGACGGCGAGCCTGAGGTTGGCACGGACCAGTTCCGCCGTGAAATGGCCGAAATACATGAACGTCGCCACCGCGCTCGCCGGCGTCAGGCGGGCGTCGGCGAGGAACGAGAGGCCGCCCCGGAACAACATGACGATCGCCACCGCCACCAGGGCGCCGACGACGAGTACGTCGACGGCCAAGCTGCCGTTCAACAGGACCCAGAAGGCAAAGAGGACGGAAATCAGTTCCAGGGACGGGCGCATCGTGGCGGCGGGTTTCGGTTCCATGGCCTTGTTCTTTGTGCGTCCCGGGCTGTCCCCAAACCCCGAACGCCTGCCGGATTCAAACTCGGTTGACCGAGAACGGTGAAGTCGGTTCGCGCTCAATCACGGGATTCATCGCACCAATGCCCTCGCCAACATCGGCCGATCGTGAAATTGTAAACATTCGAAGTTCCGAATATCAAGGAAACTCGTGATCCGCCAGGCGTGAAGATTTCATGACGCGTTGCCGGCCTTGCGTGCCGATTCGTTTCGGCAGGCGCAAACGTGCGCGGCTTATTCGTAACCTTTCTCGATTTCCATCGCCTTTTGCACCGACGGCCGGGCCAGCATGCGCTCATGATGCGCTTCCAGCGCCGGGTAGGTGCCGGGCGCGGCGTCGATGGTCGGACGGAAGCGCCAGTAAACGCGGAACAGGTGAATGTCGGCGATGGTAAACCGCCCGATCGCCCATTCGCGGTTTCCCAGCTTTTCATTGGCGACGCGGAAGGCATCGGCGACGGCCTCCGGCCCCTTCGGCGGCGAGCCGTGCACGGTCGAAGCCGTGAACGACATCCAGGAAATTACGTCGGCTTCGGCTTCCAGATCTCCGTCCGGCCAGAGGCCCGCTTCCGGATAGCGCTTGGCAATATAGTAGAGCGTCGCCGCCACTTCAGTGATGATGTGGCCGCTTTCGGTTTCCAGCGCCGGCACCTTGCCGTTCGGGTTGACGGCGAGATATTCGGGCGTGCGCGTTTCCTGGTTGCCGATCAGCGTCGGGCAGGGTTCGTACTCGGCGCCGCTCTCGATCAGTGCGATATGCGTCGCCAGCGAACTGGTCATCGGCGAGAAATAAAGTTTCAGCATCTTGAATCCCCCAAGCTGGCGTGAAGACGGAAGCATTCACCACCGGCGGCGCCGGCGCAAGCCCAACCGGACGAACGCGCCGCTACGGAAAGAACCTAGGCCTGCGGGTCCGGCATGGCTTCGAGCCACCGCTCGTAGACCGGCTTTTCCAGCCATTCGGCAAAAGCGCGCCGCCGCTTCGCCAGACGGTCGGGATCGGCGGCAAGCTTCTCAACCTCGAGCCAGCGGTTCCATTCGATGACGGCGCTCCATCCAGATTGCGAAAGCCGTGCATCGGGCAGGCGGTAGTGAAAGGTCGGGCGCGCCTTGACCAGGCTGCAATCTTCCAGCGCGGCCAGCAGGGTGTCTTCGTCCAGGTGGCGAAACAGCGGCGTCATATCCAATCCACGGTTCCGGGTCTGGTTGTCCGTCGCGTAGTCGTGGATCAACTGCGCCAGGTCGGGGGCATAGCCGTCACGCATGATCCGGCGCAGGTAGCCTGCCGGAAACGGATCGATATGCGGCAAGGCGCGGCGCATGGCGTCGATGTCGATCTCGTGGCGAAGCCATTCTTCCAGGATCGCGTAGGCCTGTAGGTGTCGAAGCGCGTAGTCGGCGGACGTCGCCGCGACCTCGGGATTGAGATGCAGGCCGAAGCCGTAGAGCAGGCCGCCTTCCGTTCCTTCGGCGCCGGCCGCGCGCAGCGCGTCGAACAGTGTGTTCAGGGCGTCGAGTTCGTCCCACGGGATCGGCGGGCAAACCACTTCCGTCGGCACCAGGCCGGCAACCACATGTCCGGCAATGGCGCGGGCATTCCCCTCGATATCGAACTCGGATTCGGCCGGCGCGGCGCTGTCCTTCTTCTTGTGCGCGCCCTGCCAATCCAACTCCACGGTGAAATCGCCGAGACGCGTCTCTCGGACGACCACGCGATGCTCGCTTTCCGGATCCTGTCTTCCGCCGAACAGCTTCTCGACCAGGCCCGCGCTGTCGAGAACATTGACGTTGGCGAATTCGATCTCGACGCCGACCCGGCGAAGCTCGCCGTTCGCATTCCGCACCTGGGGTGGGGTTTCGACGTTTGGCGCGCTCGCAGGCATGATTTCAGTCTCCCGGATTCACGACTGTCTGGCAAACGTGGAAACCACGCTCGCCCCTAGCGCACCTTGACGTCCATCTTTTCCAGGTTGGTGCGCGCCGCGTCCGCCGCCGCGCCCTCCGGCGAGAGCGACAGCACCATCAGCCAGTCGGCGCGCGCGCCGTCGTCGTCGCCGGCGAGGCGGCGCAAGTTGCCGCGTTCCAGCAGCGCCGGCGCATGGTTGATGTTGAGCCGCAAGGCCTGCTCCACGTCCGCCATGGCGCCCTTGGTGTCGTCCAGGTAGCGCCTGGCGGCGGCGCGGAAGGCGAAGGCGTCGGCGCGGGTGGGATCAATTTTGATCGCCGCGTCCAGATCGACGCGCGCCTGGGCGTAGTCGGCCAAGGCGGCGCGCGCCTCGGCGCGGTCAAGCAGCAGATCGACGCTGTCGGGCGACAGCGACAGCGCCGCGGTGGCCGTCGCCTCGGCGCGCGCCGGCACTCGCGCCAGCAGCCAGGCCTGGGTCGCCTGGCCTAGGAGTTCCGCCTTGAAGGCCGGTTCCTGCATGATCCGCTGCGCCAGTTTCTCCAACCGGTCGGCGGCGTCCTTGTAGAGGCCGATCTGGATCAGCGCCGTGGCTGCGCAATGTTCGGCCGCGCCGCCGCCGCCCATGTCGCGCCACTGGATGGCGTCCTCGAAGGCATCCTTGGGGTATTTTTCCGTCTTTTCCATGCAGGCGCGGTAGCGCGCCGCCTGGCCGGGCTCGGCCGCCGGCGCCGCGAAGGGCAAGCCGGCAAGGATAAGTGCAGGAATGAACCGGATCATGGACATTTCAAGCCGGGACACTACCTTATCGCCAGGAAGGAGCAAACCATGGAACCGGGATCGCTGTTCTGTTTCGGATTGGGCTATAGCGCCATGCGCCTGGCCAACCGCCTGAAGGCGGAGGGGTGGCACATCGCCGGCACCTGCCGAGAGGCCGAGCAGGCCGAAAAACTGCGCGCGGCGGGCATCGACGCGCATGTCTTCGCCGGCGGTGACGTGGCAGATGCGGTCTGGCTCGAAGGAGCGACGCATGTGCTTTCCTCCGTGCCGCCGGGCCAGGCGGGCGATCCGGTGCTTGCCGCCTTCGGCGGTATTTTGGCAGAGCGGCACGATCTCGCCTGGGTCGGGTATCTCTCGACCACCGGCGTCTATGGCGACACCGGCGGCCAATGGGTGGACGAGGCGACACCGGTGCAGGCCAATGTCGAGCGCAGCCGGCACCGCGCCCAGGCGGAGAGGCAATGGCTGGGCCTGCACGCAGATCACGGGCTGCCCGTGCATCTGTTCCGCCTCGCCGGCATTTACGGGCCCGGCCGCTCGCCGCTGGAACGCATCAAGGCCGGCCGGGCGCGCCGCATCGACAAGCCGGGCCACCGCTTCAGCCGCATCCACGTCGACGACATCGCCACCGTGCTGATGGCGTCGATGGCGAGGCCCAATCCGGGCGCCATTTACAACGTCTGCGACGACGAGCCGGTGGAACCGGCGACGGTCACGGCCTTCGGCTGCGAGTTGCTGGGTGCCGAGGTGCCCGCGCTGATCCCGTTCGCCGAAGCGGCGAAATCCATGACCCCGATGGGGCTCACGTTCTGGCAAGACAACCGCCGGGTGCGGAACGACCGCATCAAGCGAGAACTCGGCGTGACGCTGGCCTACCCGACCTACCGGGAAGGATTGCGGGCGTTGGCCGGGGGCGCGTAGCTCAGGACAGTTCAGCCAAAAGCGCCGTCAGCGTCCGCTCCAGCCGGCGAATGTCATGCTCTTCGGAGAGCCGGTGATCGCCCGTTTTGACGAAGGTCACCTCGACGTCGCCGCTGGCGACCCTGTCGGTGATGGCGAGCGCCGTCTTCCACGGCACGTCCTCGTCACGCATCCCCTGGATCAGGCGCACCGGCACGTCGAGAGGGATGGTGTCGCGCAGCAAGAGATTGTTCCGCCCCTCGTCCAGCAGCTCCTTGCGGATCAGGTAGGGTTCCTGGTCGTCGTAGCAGTTGGGAATCTCGATGAAGCCTTGAGCTTCCAGCTTGGCCATTTCCGCCTCGCCCAAGGCTGCCGGGATCAGGTCCTCGGTGAAATCCGGGGCGGCGGCGATGCCAATCAGCCCGGCGACTCGGTTCGGCCGGGCCCGCGCCGCGAGCAGCATGATCCACCCGCCCATGGACGATCCGACCAGCACCTGCGGGCCTTCCGTCAGCTTATCGATGGCGAACACGGCGTCATCGGCCCAGCGGCCGATGGTGCCGTCCTCGAAGGCGCCGGACGACTGGCCGTGGCCGAAATAATCGAAACGCAGGCAGGCATGCCCCAGGCGCTTGCAAAGCGCTTCCACGGCCAGCGCCTTGCCGCCCATCATGTCGGACTTGAAGCCGGTCATGAACACCACCCCCGGCGCCTTGCCAGGGGTCCGGTGGTAGGCGATAGTCGCGCCGTCATCCCGTGTTAGACTGTCCGGTGCGGCATTGAGGTCGCTTGGGGTATCTTTGGGGGTATCGTTCATGAAACGGCATGATCCTTGTCATAGACGAAACGGGTGCTTTCGGAACTTATAAACCATGAACGATCGCCCGGACCAGACCACCTCCCTGGAAATTCCCGCCCGTCAGGCAACCGTGCTGCAGGTGCTGCCGGCGCTGGGCTCGTCGGGCGGCGTCGAGCGCGGCACCGTGGAGATCGCCGAGGCCATCGTCGAGGCCGGCGGCCGCGCCATCGTGGCATCGGCCGGCGGCGCGCGGGTGCATGAGTTGCAGCGCGTGCACGCCGAGCACGTGACGCTGCCGATGGATTCCAAGAACCCGGTGGTCATGTACAACAACATCAAGCGCCTGGTGGACCTGGTGGAAGCGGAGAACGTCGATCTGATCCACGCCCGCTCGCGTGCGCCGGCCTGGAGTGCCTGGCTGGCGGCGAAACGCACCGGGCGCGCCTTCGTCACCACCTTCCACGGCACCTACAACGCCCGCAATTTCATGAAACGGCGCTACAACGCGATCATGACCCGAGGCGACCGCGTCATCGCCATTTCCGCCTTCATCGCCAGCCACATGCGGCGCATCTACGGCGTGCCGGCAACCCAGATCCGCATCATCCCGCGCGGCGTCGATCTCTACCGTTTCGACCCCGCCCAGGTCAGCGCCGAGCGGGTCATCAAGCTGGCCAACGACTGGCGCCTCGACGACGGCATGCCGGTGGTGATGCTGCCCGGCCGGCTGACCCGCTGGAAGGGCCAGGGCGTGTTCATCGAGGCTGTCGCCAAGCTCCAGCGCCGCGACCTCCGCTGCCTGATCGTTGGCGCCGACCAGGGCCGTACCGAATACCGGGCGGAACTCGAATCGTTGGTCGAGAAACACGACCTGGGGGAAGTGGTGCGCATCGTCGATCACTGCGACGACATGCCCGCCGCCTACATGCTTTCCGACGTGGTGGTTTCGGCCTCGACCGATCCCGAAGCCTTCGGCCGCGTCATCGTCGAGGCCCAGGCGCTGGGCCGGCCGGTCATCGCCAGCGAACACGGCGGCGCCACCGAAACGGTGCTGGAAGGCAGGACCGGCTGGCTGGTGCCGCCGGGCGAGGTCGACCCGCTCACGGAGGCCCTGGCCAAGGTGCTATCCCTCGACGAGAACCAGCGCGCCGAATTGTCGGAGGCCGCCATCGCCAACGTGCGCGACAACTTTTCCAAGCAGGCCATGTGCGAAAAAACCCTCGAGGTCTACAACGAGGTGCTGCACGAGCGGGGCCGCGCTTGAGCCGTCCGGTGATCCTGGTCATCAAGCTGGGCGCGCTCGGCGATTTCGTGCAGGCGCTGGGCCCGATGGCAGCGATCCGCAAGCAGCATCCGCGCGAACGCATCATTCTCCTGACCACGCGCGCTTACGTGGAATTCGCCGAGGCGTCCGGTTGCGTGGATCAGGTATGGCTCGATTCCAGGCCCACGTTCTGGGAGGTTGGCAAATGGCGCTCGCTCCGGCGCTGGCTTCGGAAATCCAACATCCAGCGCGTCTACGACCTGCAGACGTCCGACCGCAGCTCCTTCTATTTCCACCTGTTCTTTCCCGGCAAGCCGCCCTTGTGGTCGGGCATCGCCAGGGGCTGCTCGCATCCGCACGCCAATCCCGACCGCGATGCCATGCACACGGTCGAGCGCCAGAACGAACAGCTCACCCAGGCCGGCGTCAAGATGGCGGGCTTCGACGATCCGGCACGGCTCGATCTTTCATGGGCGACGGCCGACGTCTCCGCGCTCGGTTTGCCGGAGCGCTTCTGCATCCTCGCCCCTGGCGGCGCCCGGCACCGCCCGGCCAAGCGCTGGCCGGCGGAGAACTACCTCGATCTCGCCCGTGAACTGGCGGCCCGCGGTCTCGCGCCGGTTCTGGTCGGCGGCGACGACGAGAAAGACACCACCGCCGCCATCGCCGCCGCCGTTCCCGAGGCCCTCGACCTGGCCGGCAAGACGGAGCTTCTGCAACTGGCGGAGGTCGGCCGCCGGGCGGAAGCGGCGGTCGGCAACGATAGCGGCCCCATGCACATGACCGCCGCCGTCGGCTGCCGCTCAGTGGTGCTGTATTCGAACGAGTCCGACCCGGCGCTTTGCGGCCAGCGCGGGCGCGACGTCACCATCCTGCGCCGCCCGACGCTCGCCGAGCTGGCCGTCGAAGAGGTGCTCGCGGCGCTGGCGGCGTAACTGCCGCGCTCAGTAGAGCCGGCGCCGGAACAGCCAAGCGGCGAGGCCCAGGTTGACCAGGGCGATGAGCGCCATGGGCCAAAGCTGCCCGAGCACCAGGTTCGCCGGCAGCCCTTTGAGGAAGATGCCGCGCACGATGATCAGAAAATAGCGGATGGGATTGGCGTGGGTCAGCCACTGCACCCAGTCCGGCATGTTTTCGACGGGCGAGGCGAAACCGGAGAGGATGATCGCCGGCACGATGAACAGGAACGCCCCCAGGATCGCCTGCTGCTGGGTGCGTACCAGCGACGATATCATCAAGCCGATGCCGATAACGGCCAGCAGGTAGACCACAAGCGCGCCATACAACAGCGCCACGGAACCCAGGAACGGGATTTCGAACCACAGTACAGCGACGGCGAAAATCAGCGTCGCTTCACCCAGCCCGATGACAAGGCCGGGCAGGGTTTTGCCGATCATCACCTCGATCGGGCGCATGGGCGTCACCAGCAATTGATCGAAGGTTCCCAATTCGCGTTCCCGCGCCACCGAGAGCGCGACCACGATCAACACCACAACGAGCGTCAGGACCGCAACCAATCCCAAGACGATGAACCACTGACTGTCCAGGTTGGGGTTGAACCAGCGGGTGACGACGACGGCGGCCGGCACCGGCCTGCCGCCATGCCGTTTCAGCCATTCGGCGTTATGGCGCTCCAGGATCCTGGTGGCATATCCCGCCAGGACCTGCGCCGAGTTGGACATGCGCCCATCCGAAATGAATTGAATGACGGCGGGCCGTCCCGCTTCCACCCCAGCGGAGCCGCCTTTCAAACGGCGGCTGAAATTTTCGGGGATCACCATCACCACGGACACGTCCTTGGCATCGATAACGGCCTTGATCTCGTGGCCTGCGCGCAGGTGCCGGGTGATCTGGAAGGCGCCGGAATTGCCGAAGTCGTCGATCAGGCGCTGGGCCTCGGGCCCGCCGTCCCGGTCGAGCACCGCCATCGCTGCGTCCTTGATGTCGAAAGTCGCCGCATAGGAAAACACCACGAGCTGGATGAGCGGCGGGCCGATCAGGACGAAGCGGCTACGTTTGTCTCGCCAAACGGCCAGGAACTCCTTGATCACCAAAGCGCGGATTCGTCTCCACATGGCCGGCTTCGCGTCCCTTCTCAGTCCAGCCCTTTGGGCGTGCGTTTCGCGGTGATCAGCAACAAGACGGCGGCCAACGCCGCCATCGCCAGGAGGTCGGGAACGATGACGCTCCAGACGTTTCCGGCCAAGAACAGGGTCTGCAGTGCCGAGACGAAATAGCGCGCCGCGAACAGATAGGTGAGGCCCTGAATGACGGCGGGCATGTTGCTGATCTCGAACAGGAACCCGGACAGCATGAAGGCAGGAAGGAAGGCCGAGACCAGGGCGATCTGCCCGGCGACGAATTGGTTTTTGGCCAGGGTCGAGATCAACAGCCCCAGGGCGAGCGCGGAGACCATGAACACGGCGGAAACGCCGCTCAGCACGAAAAACGATCCGCGCAACGGCACATCGAACACGAACACCGCCATCGCCACCGAAAGCGCCATGCCGCCCATGCCGAGGAGGAAATAAGGGGTCAGCTTGCCGACCAACAATTCCAGGCGTGTCACCGGTGTGGTGATCAGCGCCTCCATGGTGCCGCGCTCCCATTCCCGCGCGACCACCAGGGCGGTCAAAAGCGTGCCGATCAAGGCCATGATGATGGCGATCAGGCCGGGGACCAGGAAGTTGCGGCTGCGCACTTCCGGGTTGAACCAGACGCGCGGGTCAAGCATGAGCGCGATATCGATGCGCCGGCCTTCCGTCATCGCCTCCAACTGAAGCCATTTGCCCCAGGCGCCCTCCACGTAGCCCTGCACCAGCCGCGCCGTATTGGCGTCGGTGCCGTCCAGGATTAGCTGGATGGGAGCGCTCCCCCGTCCGTCCCAGGCACGCGCCCAACGCTCGTCGAAATCGGATGCCAGGACCAGAACACCGCGGTAGTCTCTGGCCAGAAGCCCGGCTTCCGCCTGCTGACGGGTGGCCGCGAGCGACAGGTCAAAAAATTCCGAATGGGCGAAGGACGCCGCCAGCCGCGATGCCACCGCGCTGGGCGCTTCGGTCACGAATGCCAGCTTTACGTTCCTGGCATCCAATGAAACGCCGAAACCGAACAGGAACAGCAAGATTATCGGCATCACGAAGGCAATGGCGATGGACGACGGATCACGCACCACTTGGCGCCATTCCTTGGCAATCAACCCTTTCAGCCTAAGCGCGGGACCCGCCTTCATGCTGCGGCCTCCCTGGGCCGATGCGATTCGATCAAGGCGATGAAGGCGTCTTCCAACGACGGGTCCGGGCGCGTGTCCGAGCGGAACCGGTTTTTCAAAACGTCCGGCGCGCCATCGGCGATCAGCCGGCCTTCGTAGACGATGCCCAAGCGGTCGCAGTATTCGGCTTCGTCAAGAAAATGGGTGGTCACCAACACGGTCACGCCGTCGGCCGCCAAGCCGTTGATGCGGCGCCAGAACTCACGCCGCGTCAGTGGATCGACGCCCGAGGTCGGTTCATCCAAGAACAGGATTTCCGGACGGTGCATGGTGGCGCAGGCCAGGGCCAGCCTTTGCTTGAAACCCAACGGCAAGTCTTCGGCGTTGTCGCCGGCAAAGGGCGCCAGCCCGTAACCGTCGAGGACGTCCTGGATCGCGGCGCGGCGCGCCTTGCCTTTCAGGCCATAGACCTCGGAAAAGAAGGCTAGGTTCTGGTGCACGCTGAGTTGGCCATAGAGCGAGAACTTCTGCGACATGTAGCCGATCTTGGCGCGCCCTTCCGACGGCGCCTCCGCAAGATCGACCCCGGCAACACGCGCGATACCCGCGCTTGGCGGCAACAGCCCGCAGAGCATCTTGAAGGTCGTCGATTTTCCGGCGCCGTTGGGGCCGAGCAGCCCGAAAATCTCCCCCTTGCCGACGGAGAACGAAACATCATCAACCACCGTGAAATCGCCGAACACACGCGTCAGGCCGCGGGCTTCGATCACCGTATCGCCGTCCGCCACCCGGTTGCCGACGCCATCCGCTTCGCGATGCGCCAGGTGCGGGTGCGCCGCATCGGCCTGTTCTTCGAGCAGGGCAAGGAACGCATCCTCGAACCGGGGCGCCGTCGCTTTGGCGCCGGCGGGCGGTTGCGCCCCTTCGTTCAGGACCAGGCGGATGCTCCGTCCCTGAATCAAGGCATCCATCACGCCCGGCAGCGCTTCCATATCCATTTGCGCCCGGCGTTTGTCCTCGGGTTCGGGGATCATATAGGTCCGTCCGGCGACACGGCCAGAAAGCGCCGCGGGCGGACCGGAATAGAGCAGCCGCCCCCCATCGAGCAAAAGCGTATCGTCGCACCGCTCCGCCTCGTCCAGATAGGCGGTGCTCCAGACCACGCCGATATCCTGCGCCAACAGGTCCTGCACCATCCCCCAGAGCTCGCGCCGCGATACCGGATCGACGCCGACGGAGGGCTCGTCCAACAGCAGCAGGCGAGGTTTGACGATCATGGCACAGGCAATGCCGAGCTTTTGCTTCATGCCGCCCGACAACCGGCCGGCGAGCCGTTTCTGGAAGGGCTCCAGGTTGGTGAAGTCCAGCAAGCGGGCGAAGGTTTCCTTCCGTTCGGCGTCGGTGACGCCGCGTAGATCGGCGTACAGGGTCAGGTTCTCCAGGACACTCAGGTCTTCATAGAGACCGAAACTCTGCGGCATGTAGCCGACCGCCTCGTGAACGGCGTGAGTGTCCTCAGCAGGGTCGAAACCGCAGACGTTGAGCGTGCCGGCGTCGGCGTGCAGCAGGCCGGCGATCAGCCGCATCAGGGTCGTTTTGCCAGCGCCGTCGGGCCCCACAAGACCGGTCATGCGCCCGGCATGGATGTCTGCCGTCAGACCATCGAGGGCGAGCGTTCCCTTGAGGCGCTTGGTGAGCGATTGGATTTGAACCAATGGCGCGCCCACGGCGAGCTCCTATTGTCCGGATGCCGGCGGATCTTCATCCAAGAACACCGTCACGGGCATTCCCTGGCGCAGGCCCTGGTCTGGATTGTCGACCACCACGCGGAAACGATAGACGAGACTGGTGCGCAGGTCGCGGGTCTCCACCGACTTGGGCGTGAATTCCGCCGTCGGTGAGATAAAACCGACCTGTCCCGCGTAGGGTGCATCAGGCCGGCTATCGGTGACGATGCGCGCCTTTTGTCCGGGATGAATGCGGCCGAGATCGATTTCCGACACATAGGCGCGCACCCAGACCGGATCGGTCATGGACATGGCAAAAACCGGCGTCCCGGAGGCGATAACGGCACCAGGCTCCTTGATCCGGGTCAGGATGGTGCCCGCGGCGGAGGCGCTCAGCGTGGCATCGTTGAGGCGCCGCTCCGCCAGGGCAACGGTCGCCTGCTCAGCCTTCATGGAGGCGCGTGCGGCGGCGATCTCTTCGTCACGGAACCCCGCGCGGACGAGATCGAGCGCCTCGCGTGCCGCATCCCGGTGCGCCCGCGCTTGGCGGAGCGCGCTCTGGGCGTCGTCCAGCGCCTGACGGGACGCGGCGGATGTTTTGGCCAGTTCTTCCTGGCGCTTGAAAACGGTCTGTGCGTTCGCCAATACGGCCTCGGCGGCGGCAAGATCGGCGGCGGCACTGGCAATCTCCTGCGGCCGGCTGCCCGCTTCGAGCTTGGCGAGGGTCGCTTGCTGGGCCGCCAGCCGCGCGCGCGCCAGCGCCAGAGTGTCCTCGAAATAGCCGCTATCCAGGATCGCCAGGATATCGCCCTTTTCGACACGGTCCCCCTCCTTGACGCGCATTTCCTGAATGCGCCCCTCGACCAGAAAAGCTAGGTCCACCTGCCGTATGTCGACGTTGCCGCTCACCTGAAACGGACCGCCATTATTGCTGCCATTGGTATAGGCCCACCATCCGCCCGCGGCAGCGGCAATAACGAGAGCGGCGATGGCAAGCGGGCGTTTTGAGGCCAAGGAAGGAGATCCGTCAATTCACGGGAAAGCAGTGGAGAATTGTAGGGCGGGGACCGCCCGCAATGCAATGACCACCGGTAGTACTGGAAAATCGTTCCCGCAGCGGCACCATGCGGTCTTTTGGGTCGTCCAAGAACCTCGACAATCACCGGTGGGCTGGTGTAAAACGCGCCCATGATGATGCAAACGATCCTTTGCCTCTTTCCCGGCGCTTCCGGCCGAACTACCGGCACGGACGGGATCACGGCTGCCTGACGCCCCAGCGGCGCGGCATCCTCCAACCCCCGCCCGATTTTCCCCATTCGATTGCAGCGCCGCCCGCTGTTTACTGGCTCGGCGCTTGACAGCAACCGCGAACCCAATAGGGTTCCACCGATTTTTGTAGAAGGAAGCGTGACATGCCGCGCATTACGTTGCCGGACGGCTCAATCAAGGAATTCGATCAGCCGGTCTCCGGCGCCGACGTCGCCGCCGATATCGGTCCCGGCCTGGCCAAGGCCGCGATGGCCATCCGGCTGGACGGAAAGGTCATGGACCTCTCCACGGTCATCGCCGAGGACGCCGAGGTGGCGATCATCACGGAGCGCGACGAAGAGGAAGCGCTGGATTTGATCCGCCACGACACGGCGCACGTGCTCGCCGAAGCCGTGCAGGCGTTGTTCCCCGGCACCCAGGTGACCATCGGCCCCAACATCGAAAACGGCTTTTATTACGATTTCGCCCGCGACGAGCCGTTCTCCACCGACGACCTGGAAGCCATCGAGGCCAAGATGGCGGAGATCGTCGATCGCGATTCTCCCTTCGTGCGCCAGGTCTGGGACCGCGACGAGGCGGTGGCGTATTTCAAGAACAAGGGTGAAACCTACAAGGCCGAGATCATCCGCGACCTGCCCGCCGACGAGGACGTCTCCATTTACACCCAGGGCGACTGGACGGATCTCTGCCGCGGCCCGCACATGCCGTCGACGGGAAAGATCGGCAAGGCGTTCAAGCTGATGAAGGTGGCCGGCGCCTATTGGCGGGGCGATTCCAACAACGAGATGCTGCAACGCATCTACGGCACGGCGTGGCGAAACCCGAAGGAACTGCGCCAGTACCTGAACATGCTCGAAGAGGCCGAGAAGCGCGACCATCGGCGGCTCGGGCGGGAGATGGAACTGTTCCACCAGCAAGAGCAGGCGGCGGGCTCCGTCTTTTGGCATCCCAAGGGCTGGCGCTTCTACCGCACCATTCAGAACTACATGCGAAAGCGCCTGGACGAAGCGGGCTACGTGGAGGTGAACACGCCGCAACTGGTCGACCGCTCGCTGTGGGAAGATTCCGGCCACTGGGAGAAGTTCCGCGAGAACATGTTCATCTCGGAGGCCGAGGACAAGATCCTCGCCATCAAACCCATGAACTGCCCGGGTCACGTGCAGATCTTCAAGCAAGGGCTGAAGAGCTATCGCGAGTTGCCGCTGCGTATCGCCGAGTTCGGGTCGTGTCACAGGAACGAGCCGTCGGGCGCGCTGCACGGGCTGATGCGGGTGCGCGCCTTCGTCCAGGACGACGCCCACATCTTCTGCCGCGAGGACCAGATCGAGAGCGAGACCAAGATTTTCATCGACCTCCTCGCCTCCATCTACAAGGACTTCGGCTTCGACGACTTCGTCATCAAGTTTTCCGACCGCCCGGATACGCGGGCCGGCTCGGACGAAACCTGGGACCGGGCGGAGAAGGCGCTGATGGACGCCAGCCGCGCCGCCGGCGCCGAACTGGTCATGAACCCGGGCGAAGGCGCCTTCTACGGGCCGAAGCTGGAGTTCGTGCTGCGCGATGCCATCGGCCGCGATTGGCAGTGCGGCACGCTGCAGGTGGATTTCGTGCTGCCCGAACGGCTCGACGCCAACTTCATCGCCGAGGACGGCGAGAAACACCGTCCGGTGATGCTGCACCGGGCGATCCTGGGTTCGTTCGAGCGCTTCATCGGCATCCTGATCGAGCACTACGCCGGGCGTTTTCCCATGTGGCTGGCGCCGTTGCAGGTGGTGGTGGCGACGATCACCAACGAGTCCGACGCCTATGCCGAGCAGGTGGCGGCGGCGCTTGCCGATGCCGGGTTGACGGCGGAGGCCGATCTGCGCAACGAGAAGATCAACTACAAGATCCGCGAACACAGCCACGCCAAGGTGCCGGCGATCATGGTCGTCGGCGCGCGCGAGGCGGAAAACGGCACCGTGGCGCTCAGGCGCTTGGGCGGCAAGGATCAGGAAATCCTTGCACTGGAAGAGGCTGTTGCTAGACTGAGCCGCGAAGCGCAAAGCCCCGCCGACTAGAGCAGGGCGGCGCGGGGAATTTTCGATCTCGTACAGGTTATAATTGGATAGGAGACGGCGACATCGCCAGACGACCTTTTAATCAGCCGCCGACCAAGGATGGTCCGCGGGTGAACGATGAAATCGACGTGCCAACGGTACGCGTCATCGATGCCGAAGGTGAGAACCACGGCGTGATTTCCCTGGAAGATGCTCTAGAGATCGCCGAAGAGGCGGGCCTGGACTTGGTGGAGGTTTCCCCCCAGGTGAGCCCACCTGTCTGCAAGGTGCTCGATTACGGCAAGTACAAGTACGAGCAGCAGAAAAAGGCGAACGAGGCGCGCAAGAAGCAGAAGACCATCGAGGTCAAAGAAATCAAGATGCGGCCCGGCATCGACGAGCACGATTACCAGGTCAAGATGAAGGCCGTCCGCAAGTTCATTGAGAATGGCGACAAGGTCAAAATGACCATCCGTTTCCGCGGCCGTGAAATGGCCCACCAGGATTTGGGGCTCAAGGTCCTGACCCGCGTGCGCGAGGAAATGGACGAGATGATCAAGATCGAGCAGATGCCCAGGACCGAGGGCCGCTTGATGGTCATGGTCATCGCGCCGAAATAACCGCCACCGCCGCTTGGGTCAGAAGCGCCGGGGCCGCAATCCGGCCTGAAACCAGGTGACGAAACTGTAGAAATCGTAGACGGGCATGCCCAGTTCGGCCGCGATGTCGGCCGAATAGGGAGCCATGTTGGTGCATTCCAACACCAAGGAGCCGATTTCGGGATACGCCGCCACCAGGGCGCGGGCGCCATCCAGCAGGTCTTTTCGCGCCAGGTCCACATCCAATGCCGGCTCGTCGCCGAGGATCACGCGAGCGAACTCGCGCCCGCCCGGCGCCGTGTCGCCGATCGGAGTATCGGCGGGGACACCCGCCGCCGCCAGGTGTGCGGGCGTCAGCGACGCCGCCGAGATGGTCAGGATTCCGACCCGCTTGCCCGGCGGCAGCAGCGCCTGCACCGCCGGCACCTGCATCAGGCTCGACGTCGCCACCGGTACGCCGGCGGCCTCGGCCAATTCCGCCTGAAACAGCACCAGGAACCCGCAACTGGTGGTGATGCCGGCGACGCCGGCGCGCACCAGTTCGCGCGCGCCATCGACGAAGGCCCCAGCCAGACCGCCGACGCCGCGCAGCACGGCGTGCTCCGGGCTGGCGCCGGAAATGGTCTTGAGCAGAACGGGAAACGGCCAAGTCGCGGCGTTGCCGCCGTCGCCGGGTATCCGGGGAAAGCTGGAATCCAGCATCAGTATGCCGACGCTGGCGCCGCCGTCTCGATGGCCGTCGTTCTGGTACACCATGAAATCGTCGATACAGACCGCGCCTCGGCGGGTCAAGGCCGGGAACCGGAGGCTTTCCAAACCGGCCCGGCGCGCTTACACCTTCGTGCAGCGCCAACGATCCGAGAACCGGAGGGAGGAGACCGCCATGCCCGTCGATGTCAGTTTCGAGGACGAGTTCTGTATCGTCACGCTGAACCGCCCGGACGCGCTCAATGCGCTCAACGCCGAGGTGATCGCCGGGTTGGGCGCCGCCATCGACCGGGCAGCGGACTCGAAAGCCCGCTGCCTGATCTTCACCGGCGCCGGTGACAAGGCCTTTTGCGCCGGCGCCGACATCAAGGAACTGCAGGGCGCGACGCCGCTCGATCACAAGCGCCTGCTGGAACGCGGCCAGCGCACCTTCGACCGCTTGGCCGGCCTCGCCATTCCCTCCATCGCCGCCATCAACGGCTTCGCCTTCGGCGGCGGGCTGGAACTGGCGCTGGCCTGCACCTTCCGGCTGGCATCTTCGAACGCACGCGTCGGCCTGCCAGAGATCAAGCTCGGCCTGACGCCCGGCTACGGCGGCACCCAGCGCCTGCCCCGCGTCGTCGGCGAGACGGCGGCATTGGAGATGATCATGACCGGCCGCCAGGTCGCGGCCTCGGAAGCGCTGCAACTGGGGTTGGTGAGCCGCGTCGTCGATGAGGGGAACGTGGTCGATGCCGCCAAGGACTTCACCCGCACCTTCACCGGCTTCTCGCTGCCGGTGCTGAAGATGGTCCGCGATGCCGTCACCCGCGCCGGCGAACTGCCGCTCGACCAGGGCCAGAAGGTGGAAGCGGAGATCGGTGCACTGGCCTATTCGACCGACGACGCCAAGGAAGGCATCGCCGCCTTCGCCGAGAAACGCCCGGCCAAGTTCAAGGACGCTTGAGCGTCCAAAACCTCAAACGTACTGCGCGACCCAGGTCTTGAGTTGTGCGGCCGGCATGGCGCCGGACTGGCGCGCGATCTCGCGCCCGCCCTTGAAGATCACCAGCGTCGGGATGGATCGGATGCCGAATTGTGCGGCGATGCCCTGCTCCGCCTCGGTATCGACCTTGGCGAAGCGGGCACGCGGTTCCATGTCATGGGCGGCGCGGGCGAACTCCGGCGCCATCATCTTGCAGGGCCCGCACCATTCGGCCCAGAAATCGACGACCACGGGAATGTCGCTCTTGGCGACATGGCGCTGGAACGCCTTGGCATCGAGGGCAACGGGATGGCCGTCGAACACGGGTTTGCCGCAATGGCCGCACTTGGCCTCATGCGCGGGCTTGGCGGCGGGGATGCGGTTGGTCGTGGCGCAATGCGGACAGACGACGTGATAACTGTCTGGCGAGGCGGACATGGCGAACTCCGGTCATTGTTCCCCCAACAACCTTCGCCCTAGAGGTAGCCGGAATTCACCCGCCCGCAAGGGGCGCCGATCAAAGGAACATGCCGCCCGAGACCTCAATGCGCTGGCCGGTGATCCAGGCGGAATCGGGACCGGCGAGAAAGGCCACGGTACCGGGCACGTCCGAAGCCTCGCCGACGCGGCCGAGCGCGGTATTGCCGGCGATCATCTCGACGATGGCGGGATTGGCCTCGAAGGTGGCGCGGTTGAAATCGGTGGCCAGCGCCCCCGGCGCCACGGTGTTGACGGTGATGGCACGCGGCCCGAGCGTCTTCGCCATGTAGCGCGCGAACACGTCCTGGGCCGCCTTGGTGGCGCCGTAGACGATGTAAGGCGGCAGCGAAAAGCGCGATAACCCTGAACCGATGAGGATGATGCGACCGCCATCGTTGAGCTGTTCCAGCAATGCCTGGGTAAGGAAGAAGACCGCCTTGACGTTGGTGTTCATGATGGCGTCATAGTCGTCTTCGCTCACCTGGCCGAGGACGCCGCCGCGCTGGATGCCGGCGTTGTTGACCAGGATGTCGAGCTTGTCCGATCCCCGCATTGCGGTGAGCGCGCCAGCGAGCTCGTCCTGGAAGCGCGGCAGATCATGGGTGCCTTCCAGATCGACGGGCAAGGCGGCGGACTTGCGGCCGAGGGTGGCGATCTCGGCAACAACAGCTTCGGCTTTTTCGGCCTCGCTCCGGTAGGTGATCACCACGTCGGCGCCGGCTTTCGCCAGCCCGAGAGCGATGGCGCGGCCGAGGCCGCGGCTTCCACCGGTGACGAGAGCGGTCTTTCCATGCAGGTCTTGGGTCATGTTCGAGTCCTTTCAAAGAGTCGGTATGCGTTGATCCATTGGCTGGCACCCTATCTGTTGCGATATCGATTGGATATTTTTCATTCAGCAAACTATTGTTGCTTTTTATGCAACATATGGCGTGCCCTTCATGACCCCTTTCGGCCCTTATGCGGAACTCCGGCTATTCCTGCGCGTGGTCGAACTCGGCACCATCCGCGCGGCGGCGCGGGAACTGGGCCTGGAGCCCTCCTCCATCTCGCGCCGACTGAGCGCCTTGGAGGCACGGCTCGGTACGAAATTGTTGGAGCGCGCCCGCGCCCACACCCGCCCCACGGAAGCGGGCCGGCGCTACTACGAACGGCTGCGCGCCCTGATGGCGGAGATCGATGCGCTGGAGGCCGACGTCGCCGGCGAGGCCGAGCGTCCGCGCGGACTGCTTCGGGTCAATTCCACCATCGATTTCGGCCAGTTGTACCTGGCCGGCTGGCTGCTGGATTTCAAGGCGCTGCATCCGGGGCTCGACGTGGAACTGACCCTGGCGGCACAGCGCATCGACTTGGTGGCCGCCGGCGTCGATGTCGCCATCCGGGTCGGCGCCCAGCCCGACTCGGCGTTGAAATCACGTACGCTGGCAAGGGCGGAACGGGTTCTTGTCGCCGCGCCCGCGTATTTGGCCCGGCGCGGTGTGCCGACGGCACCCGCGGACCTCGCTGATCACGACCACATCTTTTTCCTCAGCGAGAACCGCCACCAGCCGCTCCGTCTCACCGGTCCCGACGGCACGCGGCATGAAATCCGACGCCGTGGCGGAGTCACCATCAACGCCGTGATGTCGCTGGTCGATGCGGCGAAGCGTGGTTTCGGGCTGCACATGGGTCCGCGCTGGGCACTGGCCGATGCGCTGGACCGTGGCGAGGTGGTGGAAGTTCTGCCCGACTACCGCCATGAGCCGATGCCGATGATGGCAGTCTGGGCGCCGGCGGTGTTCCTGCCGGCGCGCATCCGCGCCTTCGTCGACTTCATCGCCGATCGGGTGCGTGCGCTCCCGGGGATGGAAGCTTAAACGACCTACAACGGATCGTGCGCAATGACCGCGCCGTCGGCCACCAGGCTTTCGATCTCATCCGCCGCGTAGCCGAACTCGGCCAGCACTTCGCGGGAGTGCTGGGCGTAGATGGGTGCGGCGGAATGCACGGCGCTGGGCGTTTCGGTGAACTTCACCGGGCAGCCGATGGTTTTGACGCTGCCGATGCGGTCGTGCTCGACCTCGACCACCATGTCGCGCGCCAGGGTGTGCGGATCGGCATGCATCTCGTTGACGTCGAACACCGGGCCGGCCGGAATTTTCGCCGCTTCCAACTCCGCCAGCCACGTGTCGCGCGGCTTCTTGCGGAACTCCACGGACAGCAATTCCATCAATTCGTCCAGGTTGCCCATGCGACCGGCGTTGTCATGAAAGCGCGGATCGTCGGCCAGCTCGTCCAAGCCCAGAAGTTCCAGCAGTCGCTTCCAGTTGCGGTCGTTGGCGCCGGAAAAGGTGATCCAGCCGTCGGCGGTCTCCACCGCCTGGTAGGGCGCGTTCAAGGGATGCGCCGAACCCATGGGGCCGGGCGCGATGCCGGTGGCGAGCGCAATGGCGGACTGCCAATAACTCAGGGTAATGCCGGCTTCGTAAAGCGAGGTATCGACCATCTGCCCCTCGCCGGTCTTGAGGCGATGCACATAGGCCGCCAGCACGCCCATGGCGGCGAGGATGCCGGCCGTGATGTCGCAGACCGGCGCACCGACCTTCACCGGCGGGCGGCCCGGGCCCTCGCCGGTGAAGCTCATCAAGCCGCTCATCCCCTGCGCGATCAGGTCGTAGCCGCCGCGCGATGCATAGGGGCCGGTGCGGCCGAAACCGGAAATCGCACAATAAACCAGTGCCGGATTGACCTTCCTCAGTTCCTCGTAGCCGAGGCCCAGCTTGGCCATGGTGTCGGCGCGGTAGTTCTCGGTGACGATGTCGGCGGTGGCGAGCAGGCGCTTCAACACGTCCTTGCCGCGCTCGTTCTTGAGGTCGACGGCGATGCCGCGCTTGCCGGAATTCATCATCATGAAGGCGGCGGGCTCGCCCTCGATGTCGGGCGGCAACATGCGCCGGGTGTCGTCGCCGTCGGGGACGCGTTCCAGCTTGATGACGTCGGCACCCATGTCGGCGAGCATCCGCCCGCAGGTGGGCCCGGCCATGACGTGGCACATCTCGATCACCTTGACGCCGGTGAGCGGTCCGGTCTTCTGCATTCTATTGCATCCCCCAACGTGGCAACTTGATTTCTGGTCTCTTGCCGTTGAACCTCGGCGTCTCCATGGCGTCGCTCATCAGGCCTCTCCGGCGAGATAGCTCATGGCCTGCTGCACGCCACCCTTCTGGTGCGGCACGCCGGCGATGCCGAGCCCCATCTCGACTCCGGCCAGGGTCCCCATCAGCGTCAGATCGTTGAAATCGCCCAAATGCCCGATGCGGAAGATCTTGCCCTTCACCTTGCCGAGCCCGGTGCCCAAGGACATGTCGAAGTTCTCCAAGATCACGCCGCGCACGTGATCGGCGTCGTGGCCGTCGGGCACCATGACTGCGGTCAGCACCGAGGAATATTCCGCCGGGTTGTTGCAAAGGATCTCCAGCCCCCAGGCCTGCACGGCGCGCCGCGTCGCTTCCGCATGGCGGTCGTGGCGGGCGAAGACATTGTCGAGCCCCTCCTCGAACAGCATGGCGAGCGCTTCCTTGAGGCCGTACAACAGGTTGGTCGCGGGCGTGTAGGGAAAGTAGCCCGCCTTGTTGTTGGCGATCATCGATTGCCAATCCCAATAAGAGCGCGCCAGCTTGGCCGCCTTGCTGGCTTCCAGCGCCTTGTCGCTGACGGCGTTGAAGCTCAGCCCCGGCGGCAGCATCAACCCCTTCTGCGAACCGGAAATCGTCACGTCGACACCCCATTCGTCGTGGCGATAGTCGATGGAGCCGAGCGACGAGATGGTATCGACCATCAGCAGCGCCGGATGCCCGGCGGCGTCGATGGCGCCGCGCACGGCGGCAACATTGGTGACGGCGCCGGTGGAGGTTTCGTTGTGGACGACGCAGACGGCCTTGATCTCGTGGCCGGTGTCGGCACGCAGGCGTTCCTCGATGGCCGCCGCGTCGGCGCCGCCGCGCCAATCGCCCTCGATGAATTCCGGTTGAACGCCGATACGTGTCGCCAACTCGTTCCAGAGCGACGCAAACTGGCCGGTCTCGAACATCAGGACCTTGTCGCCGGGGCTCAGGCTGTTGACCAAGGCCGCTTCCCAGGCACCCGTCCCGGACGCCGGGTAGATGATCACCGGGTTCTCGGTCTTGAAGACCTTCTTGATGCCGTCCAGGCAGGCATGGCCCAGGTCCGCGAACTCGGGCCCCCGGTGGTCCATGGTCGGATTGTCGATGGCGCGCAGAATACGGTCCGGCACGTTGGACGGACCCGGAATCTGCAGGAAATGGCGGCCGCTGCGATAAGCCATGACGGCGTCCCCTTTGGCTGGTGAAATGGAAGTTTCGAATTATGCATTCATTTTTTAAGGCAGCAACCCTTATTTTTCCGTAGCGCATTGCTTTTTGAATGCAAAATGATACCATCCAGGCCTGAACAACCAGGAATTCATCCATGTCACTAGCAAAACCCGCACTGACGGGCTCGGGGCGGATCGGCGATTCGGCCCTAGCCGCGCGCCTGGGCCGCGAGATCGAAGGCGAGGTGTTGTTCGACGGCTTCAGCCGTGGGCGCTACAGCACCGACGCGTCGCATTACCAGGTCGAACCGATCGGCGTCACCGTGCCGAAATCCGCCGCAGACGTGACACGTGTGTTGGAGATCGCGGCGGACGAGAACGTCGCCGTACTGCCGCGCGGCGGCGGCACGTCGCAATGCGGGCAAACGGTTGGCGAAGCCGTCGTCATGGATTGCTCGCGCCACATGAACAAGGTCCTGGACTTCGATCCGGAAGGCCGCCGCATCGCGGTCGAGCCCGGCATCGTCCTGGACCAGTTGAACGCTTTTTTGAAGCCGCACGGGCTCTGGTTCCCGGTCGACGTCTCCACCTCGAGCCGTGCCACCATCGGCGGCATGGCCGGCAACAACTCCTGCGGCGCGCGCTCCATCGTCTACGGCACCATGCGCGACAACGTGCACGCCATCGACGCCATCCTCGCCGACGGCTCGGCCATGACATTCGGCGAAGTGGCCGACAACGCCTCGCTGGCGCATCTTTCCGATAGCCAAAGCGCGCTGGTCTCGCGGCTTCTGGATTTAGGCCGCGACCGGGCCGAGACCATCACGGCCGGTTTTCCCGATCTCATGCGCCGGGTCGGCGGCTACAACGTCGATGCATTGCTGCCGGGCGGGCCGCCCCGGGGCGAGTGGGCCAAGGCGACCATGGGGCGTGCGCAGACGCACCCCAACCTGGCGCACCTGCTGGTGGGCTCGGAGGGGACGCTCGCCTTCTCGACGCGGCTGGAGCTCAACCTGAGCCCGCTGCCGAAACACAAGACACTCGGCATCTGCCACTTCCCGACCTTCTACGCGGCCATGGACTCGGCCCAGCACATCGTCAAGCTAGGCCCAGCGGCGGTGGAACTGGCGGACAAGACGATGATCGACCTGGCGCGCGACATTCCCATGTTCCGCCCCACCATCGAGCAGTTTATTCAGGGCGACCCGGCGGCGGTGCTGCTGGTGGAATTCGCCGGCGACGACCCGGACGCCAATACGGCCAAGCTCAAGGATCTCGTCCAGTTGATGGCCGACCTGGGCTTTCCGGGCGGCGTTGTCGAGGCCATCGATCCCGGCTTCCAGAAGGCGGTCTGGGAGGTGCGCAAGTCCGGCCTCAATATCATGATGTCGATGAAGACCGAGGGAAAACCCATCTCCTTCATCGAGGACTGCGCGGTACGCCTGGAAGATCTCGCCGACTACACCCAGCGCCTGACCGACGTGTTCGAGGCGCACGGCACCACCGGCACCTGGTACGCGCACGCGTCGGTCGGTTGCCTGCACGTGCGCCCGGTGGTGAACCTGAAGCTTGAGGCCGAAGCCAAGAAAATGCGCGCCATCGCCGAGGCCGCCTTCGAGATGGTGCGCGAGTACAAAGGCTCGCATTCCGGCGAGCACGGCGACGGGCTGGTGCGCTCCGAGTTTCACGAGGCCATGTTCGGCACCCCCATGATCGACGCCTTCAAGCAGGTGAAGGAAGGTTTCGATCCCACGGGCATCATGAACCCCGGCAAAATCGTCGATCCGCCGAAGATGGACGACCGCTCGCTGTTCCGTTTCAAGCCGGGTTACGAGGCCAGAGTCCCGGAGACGGCGCTGGATTGGTCGGAATGGCGAGACTTCGCCGGCGCGGTGGAGATGTGCAACAACAATGGTGCCTGCCGCAAGGCCGACGCCGGCGTCATGTGCCCGAGCTTCCGCGCCACCGGCGAAGAGAAGCACCTGACCCGCGGCCGCGCCAATACCCTGCGCCTTGCCATCTCCGGCCAGTTGGGCCCGGACGCCTTCACCTCCGACGACATGGCCGAAACCATGAAGCTCTGTGTCGGCTGCAAGGGCTGCAAGCGCGAATGCCCGACCGGCGTCGACATGGCCCGCATGAAGGTGGAATTCCTTTATCACTACACCAGGCGCCACGGGCTCAGGCTGTTCGACCGGCTGGTCGCCTACCTGCCGCGCTACGCACCCATGGCGTCGAAGTTCGCCTGGGTGCTGAACCTGCGCGACCGGCTGCCGGGCATGGCGAAACTGAGCGAGAAACTGGCGGGCTTCAGCGCCGAACGCTCCTTGCCGGTCTGGAGCCTGGTGCCGTTCCGCACCGATGGCGTCATGCCAACGCAGGGCGACGGGCCCGAGGTGGTGCTCTGGGCCGACACCTTTACCACCTGGTTCGACCCCGAGAACGCGCGCGCCGCCTGGGCGGTCTTGCGCGCGGCCGGCTACCGGGTGCACCTGGCGAAGGCGCAAGGGGGCGGCCGGCCGCTCTGTTGCGGGCGCACCTTCCTGGCGTCGGGCCTGGTGGACGAGGCGAAACAGGAAGCCCGGCGCACCCTCGACGCGCTCATGCCGTTGATCGAAAAGGGCGTGCCGGTGATCGGTCTGGAGCCTTCCTGCCTGCTTACGTTGCGCGATGAGTTCAAGGCGATGCTGCCGGGCGAAGACACCGAGCGGCTGGCCGGCAACGCCTTCCTGTTCGAGGAGTTCATCGCCCGCGAGATCGATGCCGGGCGCTTTGCCCCGCCGCTGAAACCGCTGGCGGAAAAGAAGGCGCTGTTGCACGGGCACTGCCACCAGAAGGCCTTCGCCGTCATGGGCAGCGTCGAGAAGGCGCTCAAGCTGGTGCCGGAACTTCGGGTCGAAACCGTCGAAAGCAGTTGCTGCGGCATGGCCGGCGCCTTCGGCTACGAGACCGGAAACGTGGAGATCTCCAAGCGCATGGGCGAGGCGAACCTGCTGCCGGCCGTGCGCGCCGCCGATGATGGAACCCTCATCGTCGCCGACGGCACCAGTTGCCGCCACCAGATCGCCGATGGCACCGGGCGCCGCGCCGAGCACGTGGCGAGCGTGTTGGAGCGCGCCTTGAGCGCGCCTGAGGGATAAGCCATGGAAGCCATCCCCGAGCGCGTCCAGCCCGAAACCCAGCTGATTCGCCGGCCGCTTTTGCACGAAGAGATCGTCGAGCGCCTGCGCGATCAGATCTTCGCCGGCGAACTGACGCCGGGCATGCGCGTGCCGGAGAAGCAGCTCTGTGAGCGCTACGGCATTTCCAGGACACCGCTCCGCGAAGCGCTCAAGGTTCTGGCCTCCGAGGGACTGATCACGCTGTTGCCCAACCGGGGCGCACGCGTTGCCCGGCTGACGGCATCGGACGCCGAGGAACTGTTCCCGGTAATGAGCGCGCTGGAAGCGCTTTCCGGTGAGCTCGCCTGCCAACACGCCTCCGAGGCCGACCTGGCCGAGGTACGCGCGCTGCATTATCAGATGGCACTGCACCACACGCGCGGCGAGCGCGAGGACTATTTCCGCGCCAACCAGGCGATCCACCGCAAGATCATGGACATGGCCGGCAACCCGACGCTGGCCGGCGTCTATGACGCGCTGGCCGGGCGCATCCGCCGGGCGCGCTATCTCGCCAACGCCAGCCGCACGCGCTGGGACCAGGCCATGGCCGAACACGAGGCGATCCTGGCCGCCCTGGAAGCGCGCGACGGCAACCGGCTGGCGGCGCTGCTGAAATCGCACTTGATGAACAAGCTCGCCGCGGTGAAACGCGTCATCGAGGACGAAAACGCCGAAGCCTAGACGCGTTCTGTGATTGCCGTCACTTCGCCGGCGGCGGAAACCTGTCATAACCCCAACAACGGCCGAGAAACGAAGCCGGATTTTCCCACGGGGTCAAAGACCGATGAGCGACACTTACCGTTTCTTTCAGGGGATCGCGCGACTGCTGGGCCTGCCGGCCGGGCGGCGCTCACGCATTGTTTACCGGGTTCCGCCCAGCGGCCGCTAACACCGGCTTTTCCACCGCCCGCCGAATGTTACACTGTCGCCGGCAGGAGTAACGGCATGAGCGGGCGCATCTCTGATTTTCTATTCGGCCAACCGGTGCCGGGCGACCTGCCCGCGCGGGTGCGCGACACCATCCGCCTCAACCAGGTCGAAAGCGAACGCCTGATCGGCTGGGTGCAGTTGGCGCTGGTGACGGTGTTCGGCACGCTTTACGCCATCGCGCCGCCCCCGGCGGAGATGGCGGAGTTCCGCCTGGAACCCTGGGCGCTCGCCGTCTATTTCCTGTTCACCGTGATCCGGCTTGTCTGTGCCTACCGCAACTACCTGCCGCACTGGCTGCTGGTGATTTCCGTGATCATGGATATCAGCGTCCTGATGGCGTTGATCTGGAGCTTCCATATCAAGTACATGCAGCCGCCGTCGTTTTATCTGAAGGCGCCGACGCTGCTTTACGTGTTCATCTTCATCGCCATCCGCGCGCTCCGCTTCGAGCCGCGCTACATCCTGCTCACCGGCGCCGCCGCCGTTGTCGGCTGGGGGGCGTTGATGGGCTATGTGGTGTTCGGCGAGGGCGGCGAATCGATGGTGACGCGCAACTACATCACCTACATGACCGAGAACTCGATCCTGATCGGCGCCGAGATCGACAAGATCATCTCGATTGTCGTCGTCACCGTCGTGCTCGCCGCCGCCGTGCTCCGGGCCGAACGCGCCTTTTGCCGCTCGGCCATCGACAACGAGGCAGCCAAGGACCTGACCCGCTTCGTCTCGCGCGAGGTCGCCGACCGCATCACGTCGGCCGACCGGGCGATCCAGCCCGGCGACGGTGAATCGCGTTACGCGTCGGTGGTATTCACCGACATCGAGGGCTTCTCCACCGTGTCCGAGAAGCTGACGCCGAAACAACTCGCCGGCATCCTGAACGAATACTTCACCGCCATGGGCGATGTGATCGAACGCTTCGGCGGTGTCGTCGTCCATTACCAGGGCGACTTGATGCTGATCACCTTCAACGCGGTCACGCCGGACCCGGACCATGCCGCCAATGCGGTCAAGACGGCGATGGCCATTGCCGATCTGGCCCAGACCCGAACCTTCGGCGACGGTCATTGGCTAAGGACCCGCTGCGGCGTCAACACCGGGGAGATCACCGTCGGCGCTATCGGCACCAAGGGCCGGCTGGCTTTCACCGTGCATGGCGACGAAGTCAACATCGGCGCGCGCCTGGAACAGATGGGCAAACAGTTCGGCACTTACGTCCTGGTCGGCGAGAATACCGCCGAGGCTTGCCGGGAGCTTTGCGAGTTCGAGCCGGTGACGGAAGTGACGGTACGCGGCCGCAGCCAGCCGACCCAGGTGTTCAAGCCGCTTTAGCCGTCGCTGACATTGTTGCGGGCGGCGTCCCAGAAATCCGTCAGTGACGCCTGTTCCGAAGACTGTGCGTTGCGCCTAACCTCCTGAACCTCCTCGATGTTGGCGATCAGGAGATCGACCACGCGCCCGTCGAGCTTCCGCTTTTCGACCATATCATGAAGGATTTCCAGAACCTTTCCGTCCGCCATGCCGGTCCGATATGGGCGGTCCTCGGCGAGCGCAGTGAAGACATCGGCGACGGCAAGAATCCGCGATTCGACCGGCATTTCGTTGCCTGTATTGCGGAACGGATAGCCTTCGCCGTCGAGATTTTCATGGTGCTGGGATGCCCATACGGCGATGTCCTGCAGGCCGTCGACGGTATCGAGAATCTGGAAGGTGTGGTAGGTATGCGAGCGCATGGCGCGCCACTCGACAAGGTCCAGGCTGCCGTTCTTTTCCAGGATGGAATCGGGCACCGCGAGCTTGCCGATGTCATGCAGGTAGCCGGCAATGCGCACCTTCTTGCCGTGCAATTCATCGAAGCCCCAGAGCCGGGCGATCCGCTCCGCCGTTGCGGCGACGCCGCTGGAATGGGTCGCGGTGAAACGCGAACGGGTGTCGATGATCAGGGCATAGAATTGCGACATCTCGACGAGTTGGTCGATATTGAGGCTGACGCTCCCCAACCGCGATTTCTTGCGCAGCACCTTGTTCATGTCGCGGCTGACGAAATCCAGCCAGAAAACCTCCTTGCGCGACATCTCCAGGAAGGCTTCGACCAGCTCCGGCATGAAGGTGGCGCCGGCCAGCATGCTGATCTTGTCGCGCACCTCCGGCACCTGTTCGAAAACCGGCTTGTTGCGGTCGATCAGGACGGCGACCCGGTCGGCGAGATGAATTAGATGGCTTCCTTGCGGTACCGGCTGGCCCCGGAATTCCGCGCCGGCGCCATCTTGCCAGGGTACGTGGTGATACTTGATCAACGGCGCGAACTTACGGAACGGCGGGAACTTGGACAGCAGCACGGCACCGAGCTCGCCATGCAGGTGGGCATCGCGCTCCTCGAACTCCAGGAGCTTCATCCGGTCGGAAAGCGCGATGGCGCCGATATCGTGCAGGATGGAGGCGGCGAACAGATCGTTATAGGCGTCGCCGCCGTAGCCCATTTCCTCGGCGATGCAGCAGGTGACGTAGCAGGTCAGTTTGTGGTGGTCGCTGAGCGCCGGGTTGATCAGGTCGAGGGCGGTGGATAACGAATCCATCATGTCGAACAGCGAGATCGACATATCGGTAGCCTGGGTCGTTGCGGCGGTCCCCGGAGTGGTATCCAAGGCACCCTCCCTAGCAGGCCGGGTGCGGGAACCGTTAGCCGCGCGGTTCCCGCCCTGGGTTAAATCCGAGCCTTAAACAACCTTTCCAACCTCAACCAGGAAGGCGTCCATTTCCTTGCCCAGCAATTCGCCCTGCTGGGAAAGCTCGTTGGCGGCGGAAAGGACTTCGCCGGCGGCATGGCCGGTCTCGCCGGCGGCCACGGTGACGCCGGAAATGTTCGACGTCACCTCCGAGGTGCCGGCCGAGGCCTGCTCCACGTTGCGGGCGATTTCCTGGGTCGCGGCGCTTTGCTCCTCCACCGCCGCTGCGATGGTGGACGAGATCGAGCTGATCTCGTCGATGGTGCCGCCAATGGACTTGATCGCCTCGACGGCGTCGCCGGTGGCGGTCTGGATGCCGCCGATCTGGGTGCCGATCTCCTCGGTCGCCTTGGCCGTCTGATTGGCCAGGTTCTTGACCTCGGAGGCGACCACCGCGAAGCCCTTGCCGGCGTCGCCGGCGCGTGCCGCCTCGATGGTCGCGTTGAGCGCCAGCAGGTTGGTCTGCTCGGCGATGTCGGTGATCAACGCCACCACCTCGCCGATCTTCTGCGAACTTTCGACCAACCCCTGAACCATCTGGTTGGCCCGGTCGGCTTCGTTCACGGCGTTGGCCGCGACCTGGGTCGACTGCGTCACCTGGCGGGTGATTTCGCCGATGGAGGAAGAAAGCTCTTCCGCCGCCGCCGCCACGGTCTGCACATTGGTGGATGCCTCTTCCGCGGCGGCGGCCACGGCGGTGGCCTGTTCCGACGTGGTCGACGCAGTGTTTTCCATGACCTGGGCCGACGACTGCAGCTCGGTCGCCGCCGCCGAAACCGACTGCACGGCGGTTTTCATGTTGCGCTCGAAGTTCTCGATCACCGCCTTGAACGTGGTGACCTTGGCGGCGATCGCGCCGTTGGCGTTGTTGATGGCCCGCGCGCCCAGCAGGAACGAACCGGTCATGCCCTTTTCAACAATGGTGCGGAAATACTGGTTTTTGGCCACGTACTCCAGACAGGCCTGCGATTCCCGCACATAGGCGTCGGTGCGGTCGACCATGTCGTTGAGCGCGTGCTGCAGTTCGCCGATGGTGCCGGTCGCGGTGATATCGATGATCCGGGCCTCGAAATTGCCCTGGTCGATCTGTTTGCAAAGTTCGATGCAGCGCCGCAGCTCGGCTTCGTTATTGCCGCTGCCGCCACCGGAACTAAAGAGTGAGGATAAACTCATCGTAACCGACACCTTTTTCCTTGAGTAGATTGACCAGCATGTTCGTTGATGCATCCAGGCCTTCCTTGCGGTTGCCATGCTTGGCTTCCTCCGCGAGAAGGTCCTTGTAGAGAGGCCTGATGATGTCGTCGAGGATACGACGGTCCGGAACGCGCCGGTTGGAATGATAACCGATAATATTTCCCGAAGCGTCATAGCTGGGCGTCACGTGTGCGAGCACCCAGTAGTGGTCGCCATTCTTGGAACGGTTGACCACGTAAGCGAAAATTTCCTTGCCCTGCTGGATGGTGTCCCAAAGCAGCTTGAACACGGCGCGCGGCATTTCGGGATTGCGAATCACGCTGTGCGGCGCGCCCAGGGCCTCTTTCTCGGTCATATCGGCCAGACGCAGAAATACGTTATTGGCGTATGTAAGATGACCTTTCAAATCGGTTTTGGAGACGATGATCTCGTCATCATCGAACATGCGCTCGACGCCAGTCAGAGTTGTGTCTCGAGCCATTCTCAAAGTTTCCCTATCATTGCGGACTTAGGTTTTCGGCCGGCTTATCGTTTTGCAGCCGTTACTTTCCTTCTTGTCTAGGTATCATAGAACAAAAGGCATAGTAAGAAAAGCCGGAAAACGACTCTCGAATTATTTCGATTTTTGTGGAATCACCAACTGCAAATCATGCCCGGCGGCTCAGCCGCGCAATTGGGCACCGGTGCGCTGCTGCACGCTGGCGACGATGCGCGCCGCCACATCCTCGATCTCCGTTTCCGTCAGGGTCGCGTCCATCGGCTGCAACGTTACCGAAACGGCCAGCGATTTGCGTCCCTCGCCGAGGGATGCCCCTTCGAACAGATCGAACACCGCGACGTCAGTGATCAGCGTCTTTTCCGCGGCCTTGACCGCGCCGACCACGTCCTGGGCCGGAACCCCGGCATCGAGAACAAAGGCGAAGTCGCGCTCCACCTTTTGGTAGGCCGAAAGCGTAAGGTGCGGCCGGGCGGCGCTTTTCTTCTTCGGCCGCGGCAGGTTGTCGAGATAGACCTCGAAGGCGGCGATGGCGCCGGTGGCATCCATGTCGCGAGCCAGGCCCGGGTGGATTTCGCCAAACCTCGCCAGGATGTTCTTCGGACCCTGGCGGATAACCCCGGAACGGCCCGGATGGTAATAGGGCAGGGCTTCCTGCGCGACCTGCAGGCGGTCTTCGGGAATGCCGAGATCGGCCAACAGCGCCAGCGCGTCAGCCTTGGCGTCGAAGGCATCGACGGCGCGCGGCGGCTGGTTCCAGTGGCGCGCGCCGGTGGCGCCGGTGCGGATGCCGGCGGCGACCATCGACTGATCGTCCGGCTTGTCGCCGGCGTATTGCGGCCCGACCTCGAACAGCGCCGCGTTGGCGATGCCGCGCTGGCCGTTGCGCACCGCCGCCGAGATCAGGTTGGGCAGCAGGGACGGACGCATGACATCGAGATCGGCGCTGATCGGGTTGACCAGGCGAACCTCGCCCGAAACCTCGGCGAAAAGCTTGGCGTCGGCCTCGGCCAGAAACGAATAGGTCACCGCCTCGACCATGCCGCGCCCGGCCAACGTGCGCCGCGCCTGCGAGCGGCGCCGGCCCTCGGCGCTCAGCGCCAAGCCGGGCAGCGCGCCCTCGTGGCGGAGCGGCACCACCGGTATGCGGTCGTAGCCGTATAGCCGCAGCACTTCCTCGACCAGGCAGGCCTCGCCGACGATATCGCCGCGCCACGACGGCACGCCGGCGACGAAATCGCCGCCGTCCTTGCGCATGTCGAAGCCGAGCACCTTGAGGATGCGCTCGATTTCATCCGCCGGCACATCGACACCGCCCAGGGTACGAGGCCGGTCGCCACGCATCGTCACCTCGCGCCGCCAATCCGGTTCGGCGCCGGCGATGACCGGCTCGGAGGGCTCGCCGCCGCAAAGATCCATGATCAGGCGGGTCGCGATCTCCATGCCGTCGACCAGAAAGGCCGGGTCGACGCCGCGCTCGAAGCGGTAACGCGCATCGGACATCAGGTTGAGTTTGCGCCCGGTCATGGCAGTGCGCACCGGATCGAAGTAAGCGCACTCGACAAAGACGTCGGTGGTGGTTTCCGTGCAGCCCGATTCCTCGCCGCCCATGACGCCGCCCAGGCCCTCGGCCTTGGCATCGTCGGCGATGACGCACATTTCCGCGTCCAACTCGTAGGTCTTGCCGTCGAGCGCCAGCAATTTCTCGCCGGCCTTGGCCAGGCGCGGTCGGATGTCGCCCTCGACGCGGGCCAGGTCGAACACGTGCAACGGCCGGCCGAGATCGAAAGTAACGTAGTTGGTGATGTCCACCAGCGCCGAGATCGGCCGCAGCCCAATGGCCCGCAGTCGGTCCTGCATCCACTTGGGGCTGTCCGCGTTCTTGACGCCCTTGACCGTGCGGCCGACGAAATAGGGACATGCCGACGTGGCGTCTTCGGGGAAATCCAGAACAACCTTAGTCGGGCTCTCGAAGGTGCCCGGCACCGGATCGGTGTTCAGGGGCTTGAGCGTGCCGAGGCCGGACGCCGCCAGGTCGCGGGCAATGCCGCGCACGCCCAGGCAATCGCCGCGGTTCGGCGTAATGGCGATCTCGATGATCGGATCGTCGAGCCCCATCACCTGTACCGCCGGCGCGCCGACGGGCGCGTCTTCCGCCAGTTCGACAATGCCGTCGTGGGCATCCGATAGGCCCATCTCTCGCTCGGACAGCAGCATGCCGCAGCTCTCCACGTCGCGAATCTTGGTCTTCTTCAGCGTAATGCCGGTGCCGGGTACGAAACTGCCCTCGGCGGCGAACACGCCCTTCATGCCGGTGCGCGCGTTGGGCGCGCCGCAGACGACCTCGAACGTTTCGCTGCCGGTATCAACTTGGCAGACCCGCAGCTTATCGGCGTTGGGGTGTTGCTTGGCCTCGATCACATGGGCGACGACGAAGCTTTCCAGCCCCGCCGCGCGGTCGGTGACCTTTTCCACTTCGAGCCCGACCATGGTCAGGCGGTGCAGGAGCGTTTCCAGATCGGCGTCGAAATCCAGATGGTCGCGGAGCCAGCCAACGGTGAATTTCATCGGTTCAGCCCTCCCACCACGCTGGGCACGTCGAGCGCGCTGAAGCCGTAATGGCGGAGCCAGCGCAGGTCGGTCTCATAGAAGGTGCGCAAATCGGGGATGCCGTACTTGAGCATGGCCAGGCGCTCGATGCCCATGCCGAAGGCGAAACCCTGGTACTTGCTCGAATCGATGCCGCAGTTCTCCAAAACCTTTGGGTTGACCATGCCGCAGCCGAGAATCTCCAGCCAGTCGTCGCCATGGCCGATGCGGAACTCGCCGCCTTCGCGCGTGCAGCCGACGTCCATCTCCGCCGACGGCTCGGTGAACGGAAAGTAGCTCGGCCGGAACCGGGCGGGCAGGTCGTCGACGTCGAAGAAGGCGCGGCAGAACTCGATCAGGCAGCCCTTCAGGTGGCCCATGTGCGTCGCCTCGTCGACCACCAGGCCCTCGACCTGATGGAACATGGGCGAGTGGGTGGCGTCGTAGTCGCAGCGGTAGGTGCGGCCGGGCGCGATAACCCGGAACGGCGGCTCGGAATTCTGCATGGTGCGAATCTGCACCGGCGATGTGTGGGTGCGCAGCACCATGCGCTCGCCGTCATGTTCGCCGGGCAGGTAAAAGGTGTCGTGCTCCTGGCGGGCGGGATGGTCGGGCGGAATATTGAGCGCGGTGAAATTGTGCCAGTCGTCCTCGATGTCGGGGCCCTCGGCGACGCTCAGGCCCATCTCGCCCAGGATCGCCACCACCTCGTCGATGGTCTGGCTGATGGGATGGATGCGGCCCTCGGTCTCGGGGCGGATCGGCAGGGTGACGTCGATGCGCTCTTGCAGCAGCCTGGCTTCCAGTTCGCTGGACGAAAGCGCGGCCTTGCGTGCCTCGATGGCGTCGGCGACCTCGGACTTCAGCGCGTTCAGGGCCTGCCCGGCGGCCTTGCGCGCTTCCGGATCCATGCCGCCCAAACCCTTCATCAACTGGGTGATGCGGCCCTTCTTGCCGAGTGCATCGACGCGCAGTGCCTCCAGCGCATCGCTGCCACCGGCGCCGGCGACGGCGTCCATCAGTTCGCTTCTAAGCGCATCCAGGTCTTGCATCTTCCGTCTTTCCCTTGTTCGCCCGCCCCTTGCCTATTCGGCTCCGGGTCCACCACACGCGAACGGGAGCCGCCGCACAGGCGGGCTCCCATTTAAAATCGCTTCGGTGAGGACGCGCGGAGGCGTCAAGCGGTCTTGGCGAGAGCGGCCTGTGCCTGATCCACCAAGCCCTTAAACGTCTCGGGCTCCTGCACGGCGAGGTCCGCGAGAATCTTGCGGTCGACCTCGACGCCGGCCTTGCCCAGGCCGTTCATGAACTGCGAATAGCTCAAGCCGTACTCGCGCGCGCCGGCGTTGATGCGCTGAATCCACAGCCGCCGGAAGTTGCGCTTGCGGGTGCGGCGGTCGCGATAGGCATACTGCAAGCCTTTCTCGACGCGCTCCAGCGCGAGCCGGATGTTGTTCTTGGAGCGACCCCGATAGCCCTTGGCGAGCTTCAGGATCTTCTTGCGCTTGGCGTTACGGGCGACGGCGCGTGTGGCACGTGACATGATCTATCTCCCGTATCTCAGGCGTAAGGCATGTAGGACTTGACGATGCGCGCGTCCGGGGCGCTCAGCATCACGGTGCCGCGGGCCTTGCGCTTCATCTTCTGGGTGCGCTTGCGCAGGTTGTGGCGTTTGAAGGCCACGCCGGCGCGGACCTTGCCCGTCGCCGTGAGCCGGAAGCGCTTCTTGGCGCTCGACTTGGTCTTTAATTTGGGCATTTCGGACTCCTCTCTATAATATAACGAGGTTCACGATCAGGCGCTGGGGCATGCCCTTTTAGCCGCAGCCGCCCGGGAAGCGCGGTTTATAGCCCCAGCGACCGCCTGTTGCAAGGCCCCCGTCGCGGCCCCGCGACTGTCGCTTTCGTGTCATGAGCGGGCGCTATCCTTGACCTGAATCAAGGCGCCAACCCCCGCATGGCGGTTATCTTGGACGCCGGCTCAATCGAGGCCGAAATCCGCAGGACACAGGGGAGAACAAGCGTGTTCCAGATACGCATACACGGCCGCGGCGGCCAGGGCGTTGTGACGGCGGCGGAGCTCCTGTCCGTGGCCGCATTCAAGGAAGGCCGCCACGCACAAGCGTTTCCGAGCTTCGGTTCGGAGCGCATGGGCGCGCCGGTGGTGTCGTTCTGCCGCATCGCGGACGAGGAAATCCGCCTGCGCGAACCGATCCAGGAACCGGACGCGCTGATCATCCAGGACCCGACGCTGCTGCATTCGGTGGATGTCTTCGCCGGGTTGAAACCGACCGGCTATATCCTGATCAATTCGCGCCGCAGCTTTGAGGAACTGGGGATCGCCGATTACGTCGCCGGCTTTCCCGCCCATCACGTCTGCGACGTCGGCGCCACCGAACTGGCGATGAAACACATCGGCCGGCCGTTGCCCAACGCCGCGCTGCTGGGCGGCTTCGCCGCCATTTCCGGCGAGATGCACATGGAAAGCGTCGCCGACGCGATCATGGAGAAATTCCCCGGCGCCGTCGGCGAGGCCAACGTGGCCGCAGCGCGCGAAGCCTTCGAGATCGCCGCCAAGGCCTAGGCGCAGAGCTTACGCAAAAGGAACCGAGACATGCTGAAACAGGTTGAAGGATCGCAAGCCATCGCCGAGGCCATCGGCTATTGCCGCCCGGAGGTGGTCTGCGCCTATCCGATCACGCCGCAGACCCACATCGTCGAGGGGGTCGGAGCGCTGGTGAAGGCGGGCACGCTGCAGAACTGCGAATATATCAACGTGGAAAGCGAGTTCGCCGCCTTGAGCGTCGCCATCGGCGCGTCCGCGGCGGGTGCGCGCACCTACACGGCGACGGCCAGCCAGGGCCTTCTGTTCATGGCGGAAGCCGTCTACAACGCCGCCGGGCTGGGCCTGCCCATCGTCATGACCATCGGCAACCGCGCCATCGGCGCGCCCATCAACATCTGGAACGACCATACCGACTCCATGGCCATGAAGGACGCCGGCTGGATTCAACTGTTCGCCGAAACCAACCAAGAAGCGGTCGACCTGCATATTCAGGCCTTTCGCCTGGCCGAGGAGCTGAGCTGCCCGGTGATGGTCTGTGTCGACGGCTTCATCCTCACCCATGCCTACGAGCGCATCGACGTGCCGACCCAGGAAGAAGTCGACGCGTTCCTACCCCCGTTCGAGCCGATCCAGGTGCTGGATCCCGCCGAGCCCTATTCCATCGGCGCCATGGTCGGCCCGGAAGCCTTCACCGAGGTGCGCTACCTGGGTCACGAAAAACAACTCCAGGCGCTGCGCCTGATCCCGGAGATCGCCAAGGTGTTCAATGACGTGTTCGGGCGCGAGACCGGCGGTTTGGTGCATCCCTACAAGACCGAAGGCGCGGAAACCGTCGTCGTCGCGCTGGGCTCGGTCAACGGCACCATCAAGGACGTGGTCGATGCCATGCGCGACGACGGTGGCTCCATCGGGTCGGTCAGCATCTGCTCGTTCCGGCCGTTCCCGCTGGAAGCCCTGGCCCAGGCCCTCGACGGCGCCAAGCGCGTCGTCGTCGTGGAAAAAAGCCTGGCGCCCGGCTTGGGCGGCGTGGTGGCATCGAACGTGCGCATGGCGTTGGCCCGCAAGAGCGTCCCCGTGCACACGGTGATCGCCGGGCTGGGCGGGCGGCCGATCACCATGGCGTCGCTGAAGGAGACGTTCGAGGCCGCCGGCGAGGACCGGCTGCCGGACGTGCAGTTCCTGGATCTCGACCACGGTGCCGTCGAACACGAACTGGTCCGCTCGCGCGCCACGCGCAAGTCCGGCCCGACGGCGGAGAACATCCTGCGCCAACTCAATCCGTGCCGCCCGGCGGCGCAAAGCTGAGAGAAACGCCATGACCGATCCAACCCCGCAGCAACGCGTCAAGTTCTACCAGACCGGCACCCACACGGTCGGCAACCGGCTCCTGGACGACGCCAAGCGCACCGTGCAGGCCAGCATGGAACGTGCCAATGCCATCACGTCCGGCCACCGGGCCTGTCAGGGCTGCGGCGAGGCGCTGGGTGCGCGCTACGCGCTCGATTCCGCCATGCGCGCCACCGAAGGCCAATTGGTCGCGGTCAACGCCACCGGATGTTTGGAGGTGTTCACCACGCCCTATCCTGAAACGTCGTGGCAGATTCCGTGGCTGCATTCGCTGTTCGGCAACGCACCGGCGGTGGCGACCGGCGTTGCCGCGGCGTTCCGCGTCAAGGGCCGCAAGGATGTCCGCGTCGTCGCCCAGGGCGGCGACGGCGGCACCACCGATATCGGCTTCGGCTGTTTGTCCGGCATGTTCGAGCGCAACGACGACGTCTTATACATCTGCTACGACAATGAGGCCTACATGAACACCGGCGTGCAGCGTTCCAGCGCCACGCCGCCGGCGGCGCGCACGGCAACCACGCCGGCCGTCGGCGATGCACCGGGTAATGTCTTCGGCACCGGCAAGAACCTGCCGCTGATCGCCATGGCGCATAACATCCCCTACGTGGCGACCGCGAGCGTCGCCGACCTACACGACCTGGAAGCCAAGGTGACCAAAGCCATGGAAGTCCACGGCGCGCGCTATATCCACATTATGGTGCCCTGCCCGCTCGGATGGGGCTCGGCGTCGGACGCCACCATCCACGTCGCCCGGCTGGCGGTGGAGTCGGGCCTGTTCCCGTTGTTCGAGGCCGAACACGGCGAGGTCACCAACGTCAGCAAGATCCGCCGCCGGGTGCCGGTAACGGAATATCTGAAACTGCAACGGCGTTTCGCGCACCTGTTCAAGAAAGGCGCCGAGGACACCGAACGCATCGAGCGCATCCAACGCATGGCCGACGCCAACATCAAACGCTTCGGCCTCTTGGACGAGGAGGCCGAGACATGAGCGACAAACTGCCCTTCGCCATCACCCTCGATCCCGGCACATCGCTCGCCAACCAGACCGGTTCTTGGCGCACGTCCAGGCCGGTCTACCTGGACCGCCTGCCGCCCTGCAACAACGCCTGCCCGGCCGGCGAGAACATCCAGCGCTGGCTGTTTCATGCGGAAGAAGGCGACTACTTCACCGCCTGGCAGAAGCTGATGGAGGACAATCCGCTTCCCGGCGTCATGGGCCGGGTCTGCTACCATCCTTGCGAGGGCGCCTGCAACCGCGCCCAGTTGGACGAGGCGGTCGGCATCCACGCGGTCGAGCGCTTTCTCGGCCGCCAGGCCTGGGAACACAAGTGGAAGCCCGAGTTCGACGCCCAGTCGTCGGGCAAGCGCGTGCTGGTGGTCGGCGCCGGGCCGAGCGGCCTTTCGGCGGCCTATCACCTGACGCGCCTCGGCCACGCGGTTACCATCCGCGAGGCCGGCCCCATGGCCGGCGGCATGATGCGCTTCGGCATTCCCAAATACCGGTTGCCGCGCGACGTGCTGGACTATGAGATCCAGCGCATCCTCGACATGGGCGTGACGCTTGAACTGAACACCAAGGTGGACGACATCGACGCCGCCTTCGACAATGAAGGTTTCGATGCGGTGTTCGTCGCCGTCGGCGCGCATCTGGCGAAACGCATCGACATCCCGGCCCACGCGGCGGGCCGGATTCTCGATGCCGTCAGTGTGCTGCGCGACATGGAAACCGGCGCCGAGCCGCCGCAACTGGGCCGCCGCGTCATCGTCTACGGCGGCGGCAACACCGCCATGGACGTGGCGCGCACGGCCAAGCGCCTGGGCGTCGAGGAATCGATGATCGTCTATAGGCGCTCCAGAAAGGAAATGCCGGCGCACGACTTCGAAGCCACCGAGGCCGAGGAGGAAGGCGTGATGATCCACTGGCTCCGGACCATCAAGCAGATCGACGAGACCACCTTCACCGTCGAGAAGATGGCTATCGACGAAAACGGCCGCCCGCAGCCGACCGGCGAATTCGAGGAGATCGAGGCCGATACCCTGATCCTGGCCTTGGGCCAGGACGTGGACACCGATTTCCTCACCCGCGTCGCCGGTGTCGAGGTGGCAAAGGACGGTGTCGTCTCCGTCAGCGATCAGATGATGACCGGGCGGGACGGCCTGTTCGCCGGCGGCGACATGGTGCCGTCTGAACGCACCGTCACGGTGGCCGTCGGCCATGGCAAAAAGGCCGCGCGCCACATCGACGCCTGGCTCAGGGGCACCACCTACGAAAAACCGCCCCGGCCGGAGATCGCCGAATACGCCAATCTGAACACCTGGTACTACGACGACGCGCCGCAGGCCGAGCAGCCGGCCCTCGACCTCGTCCGCCGGCAAACGGAGTTCGCGGAAGTGCTGCAAGGCCTGACGGAGGAGAACGCATTGTTCGAGGCGCGCCGCTGCCTGAGTTGCGGCAATTGCTTCGAATGCGACAATTGTTATGGGATTTGCCCCGACAATGCCGTCGACAAGCTGGGACCGGGACTGCGCTTCCAGTTCAAGTACGACTACTGCAAGGGCTGCGGCATGTGCGCCGCCGAATGCCCCTGCGGCGCCATCAAGATGGTGGCGGAAGACATCTAGCCGGCGAGCGCGCGCTGCACGGCGCGAACCCGTTCCTCCACGGAAATGGCGGTGATCGAGGTCAGTTCCAGGTTCCGGTCCTCGTAGGCGTTGGCGCCGCGATGCGCCGCCTGCCAAGCGGCGACGGTGCGGTCGCGCTTCCTCAGCAGATTTTCGATATCGGGCCGGAACAGTCTCAGCATGTTGGTAATCCAGACGTTGGTCGGCCAGCTCGGATGTGCCTGGTCGACCTCGAAACGGTCGAGCATGGCGATGACGTCTTCGGCCTCGTACCAGGTCTCGCCGGTGACCCATCGGTTGGTGGAGAACAACCGGATGGGATAGCCGGCGGAATCCATGGATATGCCGATGAAATGGGTGAGCGCGTCATTGGGCTCTTCCGGCGGCTGGTAGTCGTCCACCGGGGCCGGGCGAATGCCCGCCGGCATGCCGCGCGGTCTGAGGAAGGTGTGGAAATGGCCGTGCTCCTCGCCGTAGCGATGCGCCCGGTTCTCCGGCGGATGGGCGTGGTAGTAGTATTGGGAATGACTGTCCCAGTCGTAGACATCGCCCTTCGGGTAGTGATCCCACTCGAAGAACTCACCCTGATCCTTGAGCAGCTCGGCGACCACGTTGGCGTCGCTTTTTCGGAGCACCCGGTAGCAGTCCTGGATGCACCGGCCAGCCTCGGCCATGGCGGTGAGGTCGTCTGGACCGAGCGCGTCGAGCAGCGCGGGTTCGAGCAAGATATCGTCGGCCGGAGTATCCATGTCTTCCGATGTCCGGTTTCGTTTGCTTGCCAACTATAAGGCCTCGCCCAGGCCGCCGACAACGGCAGTCCCGAAAAAGTGAGCGCAAGCCTGCCTGATTTCGCGCATACTCGGCACATGGGGAGGTTGGCTTTTCTCGGCTTTTTCTGGCTGATCGCATCGGCGCAAGCGGCGGCCCAGGAGGCGCCGCTTACGGTTCCGGTCAACGCCGGACCGTTCATCATGGGCTCCGACCGGGCCGAGCGCGACGAGGCCTACCGGCTCGATGCCATGGCGCGAGGCGGCACCCGTCCCGGCAAACAACGTTACGAAGACGAGCCCCGCCGCGAGGTCTCGACCGGCTTCTACGAGATTACCGTGATGCCGATCACCAACCGCCAGTACCGCGACTTCGTCGCCGCCACCGGCCATCCGGCGCCGGACGTGGACGCCGCGACCTGGCGGCAGGGCGATCCGTCGCTTCCCTACGCGCGCACGCGGCGCCATGCCTGGGCGAACGGCCGTCCGCCCGAAGGCCGGCTCGATCATCCGGTGGTGCTGGTCAGTCTCGCCGACGCCAGGGCCTACGCCCACTGGCTCAGCCGCGTTACCGGACGCCAATGGCGGCTGCCGACGGAGGCCGAATGGGAAAAGGCCGCGCGCGGCGAATTCGGCGCCCGCTTCCCCTGGGGCAACTGGTTCGATCCCAGGCTGCTGAACAGCCGCGACCGGGGACCGGCAGACACCACGCCGGTGGGCCGCCTCACCGACGGCATGAGCCCCTTCGGGCTGCTCGATGCCGCCGGCCAGGTGCTGGAATGGACCGAAACGGAGGCCGGCGGCGCGACCGGGCGCTTCGTCGTCAAGGGCGGATCCTGGAACGATCGCGGCTGCGGCGCCTGCCGGCCCGCGGCGCGCGGGGCACGGCCGGCAGGCCTGAAACATATATATATGGGCTTTCGGCTGGTGCGGCTGCAGTGAGCCGCCCTATTCGCTCAGCACGATCCTGATTTCGAGCGGCTTGCCGTCGCGCTCGAGCGTCACGGCGGCGGTCTCGCCCGGGCGGTGCATGTATAGCGCCGCCGCTGCGTCCGAGGGCCGATGGACGTCACGCCCGTCCACCTGGTGCACCAAATCGCCGGTCTTCACGCCGGCGCCGGCCGCGGCGCCGGCGGGATCGAGCCGGGCCACGCGTGCACCGCTGGCCTTGCGCCGGTCCTCGGCGCTCAAGGGACGTAGCATCCACCCGGTCTTGCCGAAGCGGACCCGGCCCAGGTTCCGGAGGTCACTGACAACGCGCATCAGGAGCGCCGACGAGGTGGCGAAATTAACGCCGATGTTGGCGTCGCTCTGTTTGGTGAAGATCGCCGACAACAGGCCGACCAGCCGGCCGTGCCCGTCGACCAGCGCGCCGCCGGACGCGCCGGGATTGACCGCGGCGTCGGTTTGGATGAAGTCCTCGATGACGTTGAAGCCGGTGTTGGTGCGGCGCGTTGCGGAAACCACGCCGCAGCTCACCGAAATCCCGAGCCCGAACGCGTTGCCGATGGCGCAGACCTGCGCCCCGGCAGGCGGTGCGGCGGCGATGGTCGGCACCGGCGTGTCAACCGGCGCCTTCAGGAGAGCGATATCTGAGCGCGTATCGCGGCCGAGAATAATGGCGGCGCGCAACTGCCCGTCCGGCAGGCGCACGTCGACCTTCGTCGCCGGGCCCAGCACGTGGGCGTTGGTGGCGAAATAGCCGCCCGGCATCACCGCCACGGCGGAGCCCTCGGGCTCTTCCGGCTGGCCGGGCTGGCGCCGGTAGCCGCCGCCCCAGTCGGGCAGCACCGCGACCACCGATACCATGGCGTCGGCCACCGCGCCGGCCTTGGCCGGCGGCGGCATCAAGAGCCCTATCGACAGGGCGAGGATAAGCCAGATCCGCATATCCTAGCTCTACACCCTTTCCCGTCACCGGGGAAGACTGCGCGGGTTGACGGCTCACGGCGCGCATGATCTTTAATCCAGCAACAATTCCGGGGGAGGAGAGCCATGTCATCACCATCGTCAACCGCCCAGGCGCCGCGCGTGCGCCTGGCCCATGCGCCGACACCGCTGGAATTCCTGCCGAACCTGAGCGCGCGGCTCGGCGGTCCCAAGATTTACGCCAAGCGCGACGACTGCACCGGACTTGCCATGGGCGGCAACAAGGCGCGGCAGCTTGAATACTATCTCGGCCAAGCCGTCGCCGAGGGGGCCGACACCATCCTGATCACCGGTGCCGTGCAGTCCAATTTCGTCCGCCAGGCGGCGGCGGCGGCACGGAAATGCGGCATGGATTGCCATATCCAGCTCGAGGACCGGGTGCCGCACAACGACGCCACCTACATGGGGTCGGGCAATGTGTTGCTCGATCAATTACTGGGCGCCACCCTGCATGAGTTCCCCGAGGGCGAGAACGAGGCCGCCGCCGATGCCAACCTGGAAGCCATCGCGGACGGCCTGCGCGCCGAAGGCCGCAAGCCCTACGTCATTCACCTCGGCATCGATCATCCGCCGTTGGGCGGGCTCGGCTATGTCGACGCCGGGCGCGAGATCGCCAGCCAGGCGCACGGCATGAACCTGAAACTCGACGCGGTGATGGTGGCGACGGGCAGCGGCCTGACCCACGCGGGCCTGCTGGCGGGGCTCCGCGCCGCCGGCGAGAAGGTGCCGGTCTACGGTATCTGCGTGCGCCGCGACGCGGTGCAGCAGCGCGCCCGCATCGAACGGCGCCTGGCTGAAATCCTCGATCTCGCGGGCCTGCCGGCGGACACCGCCGGTGCCGATGACATTTCGGTGGACGATACCTGGCTCGGCCCCGGCTACGGCCGGCTCACCGACGAGATTCGCGACGCTCTCGACCTCGCCGCCACGACCGAAGCGCTGATTCTCGATCCGGTCTACACGGGCAAGGTGATGGCCGGCCTGATCGGCATGGTGGGGCGCGGTGCGTTCAGTCAGACGGACAATGTCCTGTTCGTGCATACCGGTGGCAGCCCGGCGCTGTTCGGTTATGAGGAACTGAACCGCGCACACACGGCGGGGTAAAAGTTTTCGGGTGACGAACCCGGTCCGCCTAGCTAGGATGCCGGGAAGAGTTGTGGAAACCCAATAGGATAGGGTGTCCACGGCGAACAAAACGGTAGGAACCAGGGCAGGAACCTCTTGAAATGGTGAGGGACCTTTCGTTTGCATTTTGCGCGTCACGGGCCGTGGGTCTCGTGACCGGGCTGACACTTGCCCTGGCCGTACCGCAAGACGCCATGGCGAAGGACAAGTTCGTGGCGCTCGGCACCGGCTCGCCCAGCGGCACCTACGCGCCGGTCGGCGCCGGCATCTGCGATCTCGTCAACGACAACCGACCGACCCACGGCGTGCGCTGCATCGCCTACAATACCGGCGGCTCCGTCTACAACATCCAGGCCATCATGTCGGGCGAGTTGGAGATGGGCATCACCCGCTCCGACCTCGCCTTCCAGGCCTACAAGGGGATCAATGCCTTCAAGGCCATCGGCCCCAACCCGGACATCCGCGCCATCACCACGCTGTATTCCATGCCGATTGCGGTGCTGGTGAGAAAATCGGCGGAGATCAACAGCTTCGAAGAACTTGAAGGCAAGCGCATCAACATCGGCAACAAGGGCTCGGGCAAGCGCTCCGTCTCGGAGTTGATCCTCAACATCATGGGCTGGAAGAAGGGCGACTTCAGCGCCGTCCTGGAGCTCGACACCAAGCAGATGGGCAAGGCCTTTTGCGACGACAACGTCGATATCCTGATCGAGGGTCTTGGCAATCCGTCCAAGTTCTACGAGGAAATGGTGCGCGACTGCGGCGGCAAGTTCCTGACCGTGCCGAAAGAAGTCGTGGCCAAGATCAAGAAACAGTTCCCCTATTTCGCCGCGCTCGACATTCCGGGCGGCCTCTACTCGGGAACGCCGGACGCCGTCGGCACCTTCGGCTTCAAGGCGACGCTGGTGACCAAGCGCGACGTGCACCCCGATACCGTCTACGACGTCACTGCCGCCATGTTCGACGCCTTCGAGAAATTCCAGGACAAGCACCCCTCGCTGAAGCTGTCATCGCCCAAACCCATGGTGCAGAACGGTATCTTCATCCCGTTCCATCCGGGCGCCGAACGTTACCTGCGCGAAAAGGGCTATCTGACGCCCGACCCGCCCGCCGCCAAGCCGGAAAAGGTGGCGATGGACAAGAAAGACGACAAAGCCGAGACGAAAGGCGACGTGAAGAAGTGAGCGAAGCCCCCAAAGTGTCGCTGTTTTCGCGCGTCCGCCGCCAGGCAAGGCTAGGCGCTTCGGTGCTGGCGCTGGGCCTGTTGGCCGCCGGCTGCCAGACCGACGACATGTTCGGCGCGCCGCCCGAAACCGCCAGTCAGATCCGGGACATCCCGGCGGACAAGATCAACACCGATTCCAGGCGGTACGCGGCGCTGGCCATCGCCGCGCTGAAAAAGGAAGACCTGGACAACGCCTCGAAGTTCATCAACAACGCGCTCAGGCTGGAAATCAACAATTCCTACCTGCAGTTCCTCAACGGCTACGTCTATCACCAACAGGTCTCCAACGGCGATGTGACCAAGGCCGAAATGGCCAAACAGGGTTACGAGTTGGCGATCCAGTTCGACGCCACCAATTGGCTGGCGCGCTATCACCTCGGCCTAATTTACCTGGATCAGCGCGAATACGCCGAGGCACAGAAGCACTTCGCCGAGGCCATGCATTACAACGCCGACGATCCAGGCCTGCTCTACAACCTGGCGATCTCGTCCTATTACGCCCAGGACCCGGTTACCGCCGACGGCGCGCTCCGCCGCCTGCGCGCGCTGCCCGGCTACGGCCAGGACCGCCGCGTGCTGCGGGCCTCCTCGATGGTCTTGGCGGCGCTCAACAAACCGAAGGAAGCCAAGCGTTTCTTCGATCTCTACAAGGATGCGCCGGGCGCCAAGACAGCATTCGTCGGCCGCCGGCTGCGCGACTGGCATCAATTCCACGAAGGTTTCGGCAAGCGCACGCCGGCGCAGATGGTGCAGGTCGAGCCGCTTCCCGACCCCAACCAACCGGCCGGCGCGATGATGGGCCAGCCGGCCGATGCCGCGGGCGCCCCAGGCTTCGGCGAACAACAGGCCCAGGACCAACAGCCCGGTTTCGGGCAGGATGCCGCCGAACAGCCACAGGAGGAGCCGGCACCAATCGACGAGAACGGCATGGTCATCGTCGACGTGGTCATCATCCGCACGGAGGAAAGCTACACGACATCAAAGGGCGTCAACCTGTTGAACGGCCTGCAATTGCAATTCGGCGGTTCCAACGCGGACACGGCGGGGCTGTCTTATTCGAAGACGGTGCAGCCCTCGGGCGCGAGTGTGGATCCGGGCACCGGTTCGATCCTGATCCGCCGCCTGACGATTCCGGCGATCACCTATTCGCTCAACATCGCCAACACCAACACCACACGGAACGAAATCCTGGCGCGCCCGACCCTGGTGGCGCTCAATGGCCAGCCATCCGAGTTCTTCTCGGGCGTGGAAATCAACGCCGCCGCCGTCGGCGGCAACAACGGGGACGGATCGACCGTGCAGATCGAGAAGGAGATCGGCGTCAAACTGACGGTGACGCCGGAATTCCTCGAAGACGGCCGGGTCAAGCTGGCAGTCACGGCGGAGCGCACCTTCCTGACCACGCCGAACACGTCATCGGTGACTTTCACGCTACGGATCGACACCTCCAAGACCAACGTCAACGCCAACGTCGCCATGAACTACGGCGAGACGCTGATCCTGAGCGGCCTTTCCGAAAAGGAAACCGAGCGCAAGCGTGACGGCGTACCCGGCCTGCAGGATGTCCCCGGCGTGCAGTACCTGTTCTCCAACCGCACCACCACGGACTTCCAGAAATCGGTACTGATCCTGCTCACGCCGCGCCCGACGCAATACATCTTCCAATCGGAACGAAACCGCAAAAAGGGCACGCAGCGCCTATCGCGCGACGAACGGGTGTTGAGCGAGTTGCAGGCGCGCTATTCCGACTGGTTCCGGCCCTATCCCAACTGGGCATCGGTGTTCCATCACATGCAGGCGAACAAGCTCTACCGCGAGTTCCGCACCGGCGACGTGGCGCTGGAGAAATGGGAAAATCTGGAAACCCGGCGCAACCGCCTGAACCAGGCGCTCGACTTCCTGTTCTTCTGATCGGCACGGCAACCTAACGACGCCGAAACCGTCCGAAAATTGGCGCACCCGACAGGATTCGAACCTGTGACCTCTGCCTTCGGAGGGCAGCGCTCTATCCAGCTGAGCTACGGGTGCCTTGGCCGGTAAGTTTATGGCGGTTCTCTTACACCGGATCGCAGCGGCGGACAAGCCGGCAGGGTGTTCGGCGCAATCGCCGGTTTCCAAATTTCGGCCGAGCGCCTACCTTCGAGACCTGGACCCCCACCCCGGTGGCTGGCGATGGAGACACCTGTATGAAATTCGGCACCGTTCCCCTGATCGATGCCGCCGGCGCGATCCTGGCCCATTCCCTACGCACGCCAAAAGGCGCGGTGAAGAAGGGAACGTGCCTCGGCTCGGACGAACTGCAACGCCTTGCCGACGCCGGCATCGCCGACGTGATGGTGGCGCGGCTCGAAGACGGTGACGTCGGCGAGAACGCCGTCGCGGCGCGCATCGGCGCCGTGCTTGCGGGCGCGGGCGTACGCGCCGCCGACGCCTTCACCGGACGCGCCAACCTGTTCGCCGCCGGGGCCGGCGTGCTTGAGTTCTCAGCCGAAGCCATCGGGGAGTTGGCCGCCATCGACGAAGCCATCACTCTCGCCACCTTGGCACCTTTCCAACGCGTCGCCGCCGGCCAAATGGTGGCGACGGTCAAGGTCATTCCCTTCGCGGTTCCGAAGGACGTGGTCGAACGGGCCGAACGCTGCGCCGCGCAACCCGACGCCGGGCTGCGCGTACACCCATTCCGGCCCTTGCGCGCGCACCTGATCCTGACCCGCTTCGCCCACGACAAGCCAAGCCTCCTGGAGAAACGAAAGGCCGCTGTCGCCGATCGGGTGCGATCGCTCGGCGGCACGATGGGGGAAATCGACACCTGCGGCCATGTCACCGACGAGCTGGCGGCGCGCTTGAAAAGGCTCGCGCCCGATGCCGGGGATATCGTCATGATATTCGGCACCTCGGCCATCCTGGACCGGCGCGACGTGGTGCCGGCGGCGCTCGAAGCGGCGGGCGGCAGCGTCGAACGGCTCGGCATGCCGGTCGATCCGGGGAACCTTCTGATGTTGGGCCGGCTCGGTCCGGCGCTCGCCATCGGCGTGCCGAGCTGCGCCTCGTCGCCCAAGATCAACGGGTTCGATTGGGTGCTGGAGCGTGCCTTCGCCGGGCTGCCTCTCGATGCGGGCGCGGTTTCCGCCATGGGGGTGGGCGGCCTGCTGGGCGAGATCGCGTCCAGGCCCCAGCCGCGCCGCGGCAAGGGCAAATGAATTCGGGCGCCCGGCTATTCCCGGTGATAGGGATGGCCGGCGAGGATCGATTGAGCCCGGAACAACTGCTCCGCCAGCATGGCCCGCACCAAGAGATGCGGCCAGGTCTGCGGCCCCAAGGATAGACGCAGCTCGGCGCGCTCGATCACCGCACCGCCGTGCCCGTCGGCGCCGCCGATCAGCCAGGCCGTCTGGCGCACGCCCTCGTCGCGCCAGCGCCCGACGGTCTCTGCCAGTTGCAAGCTGGAAAGCGCCTTGCCCGAACCATCGAGCGCAACGACCCGCGCGCCGTCCGGAACGGCGGCCAGCAACAGCTCGGCTTCCTTGATTTTGAGTTCGTCGGCGGAGAGGTTGCGGCGCTCCTCGACCTCGCGCAGGTCGGGCGGCGGGCGCATGCGCGCCGCGTAGTGTTCGAACAGATCGCGCTCCGGCCCGCGTTTCCAACGCCCGACGGCAATGATGATGGAATTCATCCTCGCCTACACCGTCGGGCGCCTCAGACCGGTGACCGCCGGCTCAGACGCCGGCACCGATGGCCGTTTCCGCGTCGGAGACGATGCCCGGCGTGGCCCAGATTTTCTCCAGGTTGTAGAATTCGCGGACTTCGGGGCGGAAAAGGTGGACGATGATGTCGCCCGCGTCGATCAATACCCAATCACACTGCTGGTCGCCTTCGACGGCGACGCTCTTGACGCCCAGGCCCTTGATGCGGCGGTGCAAGTGATCGGTCATGGCGCCGACGTGGCGCTGCGATGTCCCAGAGGCAATAACCAGGTAGTCGGCGATTTCGGTCTTGCCGGCGAGTTCGATGACGACAACCTGATCGGCCTTGTCGTCCTCGAGGGTCGTTTCCACCAGGTCGAGCACTTTGGCAACCGGTGGCGGATTCACGGCGTGTGGTATTTTCGCACTCCTTCTCTATGGCCCTCGCTCCCGGTTTCCCGAATGCAACCTATGGGCCGTTGGTCGTTGCGGTTCAGTGGCTCCGCTCTTGTCGGCGGATTTGCGTTGCCGAAAGCGGGTTCAGCGGACGCTTGAACAAGACCCAAGCCGGCGGCTTCTTGTCCACCAGCCGGGCCGCCTTGTAGGGAGGGATCCGGTATCTGGCGAACCGCTTCGCCGCTTTCGCCTGCTCGGCCCTCAAAGAATAAGTTGGGCGCGCGAAAACCGCAACGGGAACGGTATGAAAGATTCGTGACCACTCGCGCCACTTGTGAATCTGCAAAAGGTTGTCGGCGCCCATAAGCCAGACGAACCGCGCCTTCGGGAAGGTTTCCACCAACGCCGCCAGGGTATCGGCGGTATAGCGGGTGCCGAGCTCGGTCTCGATGCCGGTGACGCTGATCCGGGCATCGGCGGCGATCTTTTCGGCATCGGCGATTCGCTTTTGCAGCGGCGCCATGCCCTGTTCCGACTTAAGCGGGTTTTGCGGCGACACCAGCCACCAGACCTGATCGAGCGCGAGCTTGCGAATCGCCAGGCGGCTCAGTTCCAGGTGTCCGGCGTGGGCGGGATTGAACGAACCGCCGAGCAGTCCGATACGCTTGCCGTCCGGATCGTCGGCCTTGGCCGTCAAGGACGGCACTGCCCCGTGCCGCGCACCACGTACTTCATCGATGTCAGTTGCTCGACGCCGACCGGGCCACGGGCATGCAGCTTGCCCGTCGAGATGCCGATCTCGGCGCCCATACCGAACTCGCCGCCGTCGGCGAACTGGGTCGAGGCATTGACCATGACGATGGCGCTGTCGACCTCGTTCAGGAACTTCTCGGCCATGCCGGCGTCGGCGGTGACGATGGCATCGGTGTGCTGCGAGCCGTGCTCTGCGATGTGGCGGATGGCGTCATCGACGCCGTCGACGGTCTTCACGGCGATGATCGAATCCAGGTATTCCGTGTCCCAGTCCTCGGGGCTCGCGGCGGCCATGCGCGCATCCGTGGCGCGCGCCGCTTCGTCGCCGCGCACCTCGCAGCCCGCCTCCATCAGGCCGTCGACGATGCGGGTGAGCATCGGCAGGGCGGCGCGGTCGATGAGCAGGGTTTCCGTGGCACCGCAGATTCCGGTGCGGCGCATCTTGGCGTTGACCACGATATCGTGCGCCATGGCCGCATCGGCGCCGGCGGTGACGTAGGTGTGGCAGATGCCTTCCAGGTGCTTGAACAGCGGCACCCGGCTTTCGGCCGAAACACGCTCGATCAGCGACTTGCCGCCGCGCGGCACGATGACGTCGATATGATCGGTCATGGCCAGCATCTCGCCGACGGCGGCGCGGTCGCGGGTGGGGACGCGCTGGATCGCGGTTTCCGGCAGGCCGGCATCGCGGAGCCCGGTCTGTAGGGCGTCGAGGATCGCGGCCGACGAATGGAAACTTTCCGAGCCGCCCCGGAGGATCGCGGCGTTGCCGGCCTTGAGGCAGAGCGCGCCGGCGTCGGCGGTGACGTTGGGGCGCGATTCATAGATCACGCCGATGACGCCCAGCGGCACGCGCCACCGTTCGATGTGGAGCCCGTTGGGCCGGTCCCACTCGTCGGTGACGGCGCCGACCGGGTCGGGCAGTTTCGCCACCTCGTCCAGGCCCTTGGCCATGCCCTCGATGCGCGCCTCGTCGAGCGCCAGGCGGTCGAGCATGGCCGACGTGAGCCCCTTTTGCCCGCCGAAGGCCATGTCCTTGGCGTTTTCGGAGATGATCTGGTTCTGGTTGCGCCTGAGCGCCTCGGCGGCGCCGGTGAGGGCCTTGTTCTTGGCGCCGGTCGGCGCCGTGGCGAGCACGCGGGCAGCCGAACGGGCGGCGTCGCCGATCTCCATCATCATTTCATGGATGTCTTGCGTGTCGCTCATGGTGACGATCTCCTTCGAATCCCCCGGTCCGTCAATCCAGGGCCAAATCGTCGCGATGGACCATCTCATCGCGGCCACGGTAGCCGAGCAGGGCCTCGATTTCACTGGTTTTGTTGCCCATGATGCGCCTCGCGTCGTCGGATGAATAAGCGCTCAGGCCGCGCCCGATCTCGCGTCCGTCGCGGGTGCGGATGACCACCGCGTCGCCGCGCTCGAAGCTGCCGGTGACGCCGGTGACGCCGGCGGGCAGCAGGCTTTTGCCGGTCTTCAGCGCCCGAAGCGCGCCATCGTCGACGATCATTTCCCCGGCCGGTTTCAGCGCGCCCGCGATCCAGCGCTTGCGCGCGGTCTTCGGATTGGCATCGGGCAGGAACCAGGTACAGGGCCCGCCAGCGTCGATGCGCCGCAGCGGATTGGGCTCGGTGCCGTCGGTGATGACCATGCGCATGCCCGCACCCAACGCGATTCGCGCCGCTTCCAGCTTGGTGACCATGCCGCCGGACCCGTCATAGCTCTTCGACGTGCCGGCCATGTTCTGGATCTCGCCGGTGATATCGCCGGTCACCTCGGGCACCAGTTTGGCGTCGTCGTGTTGGCGCGGATCGCGGTCGTAGAGGCCATCGATGTTGGACAGCAACACCAGCGTGTCGGCGCTGATCATGGCCCCGACACGCGCCGCCAAGCGGTCGTTGTCGCCGAAACGGATCTCGTCGGTGGCGACGGTGTCGTTCTCGTTGATCAGCGGCACCGCGCCCAGCCGCACCAACGTCTCCAGCGTATTCCTTGCATTGAGATACCGCCGCCGGCTTTCGCTGTCATCGAGGGTCACCAGCACCTGCGCGACGGTCATCTCGTGGTGCGCCAGCACTTCCTGGTAGGCGTGCGCCAGGCGGATCATGCCGGTGGCGGCGGCGGCCTGGCTTTCCTCCAGCTTCAGCCGCCCATCCGAAAGGCCCAGATGCCGGCGCCCCACCGCGATGGCGCCGGACGAAACGATCACCACCTCCTGGCCGCGTGCCCGGCATTCGGCCAGGTCCTCGGCCAGCGCCTCCAGCCAACGCCGGTGCACGGTGCCGCGTTCGGGATCGACCAGCAGGGTCGAGCCGATCTTGATCACCAGCCGCCCGGCGGTCTCGATTCGATGCAGCACGCTCATGGCAGGTACACCCGGGGTTCGGCCTCGGCCTCTTCCTCCCGGCGTTGCGCGTCGCGGACGCTTTCGAACAATTGACCCCGGATTTCGTCCATGCCGAGGCCGGCGACGGCGGAAATGGCCAGCACCGGTCGGCCGATGGCCGCTTCCAGTGCCTGGCGTTTTTCCTCGGCTTCGTCAGCGGCCATGGCGTCGCACTTGTTGAGCGCTACCAGTTCCGGTTTGACCTCGAGGCCATGGCCGTAGGCTTCGACCTCGTGGCGGACGATGCGGTAGCTCTCCAGCGGGTCGGCCTCGACGCCGTCGATCAGGTGCAGGAGCATGCGGCAGCGTTCCACGTGACCCAGGAACCGGGTGCCGAGTCCAGCGCCCTCGCTCGCCCCTTCGATCAGGCCGGGGATGTCTGCGAGCACGATTTCTTCCGTATCCAGGCGCATCACACCCAGGTTCGGATGCAACGTGGTGAAGGGATAGTCGCCGATCTTCGGATGCGCGCGGGTGACGGCGGCAAGGAAGGTCGACTTGCCGGCGTTGGGAAGTCCGATCAGGCCGACGTCGGCGATCAGCTTGAGCCTCAACCAGATCCACTTTTCCTCGCCGGGCCAGCCGGGGTCGGCGCGCTCGGGCGCCTGGTTGGTGGAGGTCTTGAAGCGCGTGTTGCCGCGCCCGCCGTCGCCACCGCGCGCGATCACCACTTCCTGGCCGGCCTCGGTCAGGTCGGCGAGCAGCGTTTCGCCGTCCTCGTCGAGGATCTGGGTGCCGACGGGAACCTTGAGGACGGACGGCTTGCCGCCCGGCCCGGTACGGTTCTTGCCCATGCCGTCCTTGCCACGCTCGGCCTTGTAATGCTGGCGGTAGCGGAAATCGATCAGGGTGTTGAGGTTGGCGACGCACACGACCCGTACGTCGCCGCCGCGCCCGCCGTCGCCGCCGTCGGGGCCGCCGAACTCGACATACTTCTCGCGCCGGAACCCGACGCAGCCGTTACCGCCGTCGCCGCTCTTGATATAGACCTTGGCTTGATCGAGAAATTTCATTCGCCGGGTTCCGGAAAGGGGCCAGTTGAAAAAGGGCCAAACAAAAAGGGGAACGGCAGGCCATTCCCCTCATGTTCAATCGGCGAATGACCTGCGATCAATTCACGCCGACGGCTCCACGCCCACATAGGTGCGGCCACCGGTGCGCTTGCGGAAGCTGACGGTGCCGGACACGGTCGCGAAAATGGTGTGGTCCCGGCCCATGCCGACGTTTTCGCCGGGATGGTACTTGGTGCCGCGCTGGCGCAGGATGATGTTGCCCGGTTCGACCACCTGGCCGCCGAACTTCTTGACGCCAAGGCGCCGGCCTTCGGTGTCGCGGCCGTTGCGGGAGCTACCGCCTGATTTCTTATGAGCCATTGGGTGTTACTCCTTGTTCTCGGTCGCCTCGGGGGCCGCTTCTTCAGCGGCCTTCTTAGCCGGAGCCTTTTTCTTCGCCGGTTTTTCCGCGGCCGCGTCCTTCGTCGGCGCCGCTTTCTTGGCGGCGGCCTTCGGCTTCACGCCGTTGGCGCTCACTTCCAGGATACGCAGCACGGTCTGGCTCTGGCGATGGCCGTTCTTGCGGCGATGGTTCTGGCGGCGCTGCTTCTTGAAAACGATGATCTTGTCGGCGCGGGTCTGCTCGACCACTTCCACCAACACGGCGGCCTTGTCGACGACCGGCGTGCCGACGGTCGGGGCCTTGCCCTCCTCGCCCAGCATCAGCACGGTGTCCAGGGCCAACTGGTCGCCAGGCTCGCCGAGAAGTTTCTCGACGGTGATGATATCGTCCTTGGCAACCCGGTACTGCTTGCCGCCGCTTTTGATGACTGCGAACATGTTCGCCTCGAATTCCTACAAACCAAAAAAACCGCACCCTCAGGTAGCCGCCCTGCCGTCAGCCGGGGCCCCGTCGTTGCGAGGGCGGCAATATAGCGCTTTGCGGACACTTGTCAACGCCGCCAGAAGGCGATTTTTTAAGAAAAGCGCGAGCCAATTCAAGGGCCTTGAAACCCCGCCCAGGGCGGCGTTCGGATGTCTTGGAACGCACCCCTATGCCGCTTGCAGCCCCGGGGGCTTTCGGTTACCCTCCGCGCGCTCTGAACGGACCACGTTTAGAAAGACCTGCGGAGAGGTGCCGGAGTGGTCGAACGGGGCGGTCTCGAAAACCGTTGTGCGCTTGCGTACCCAGGGTTCGAATCCCTGTCTCTCCGCCATTTTCTCCAGAAAAGCCCGGATTTCTGCGATTTTTCTCCGCCTAAAAATGGCGTGTTTCCGCTGTTGGTACATCAGACTGGTACAACGCAGAGGCGCAAATGCGGGGTTCTTCACAGCAACATATGACCACCAGAAACGGGGTTTTCTACTTCAGAATGGCCGTCCCGAGGCCATTGAGACAACGCATAGGACGGCGTGAATTCAAGGTCTCATTGCAGACAAGAGATGCGGCTATCGCTAGAATGCGATGTCGTGTTTTGAGCACTCGATTCGAGAACCTTGTACGCATGGTGCGGATGATGCCCATCCTCAAACAGGAAGAGATCGACCGGTTGGTTCGTGGGTACTTCGAAGAGCGAATGCTGGATGCCAACGAATTGCTTTTTTGTTTCTCACATGATCCGGACATCGATCATGCTGAAGAGGCCATCGGTTTCCAGGATGCTCTAGAGAGGTTAAAGCGGGAAGCCATTGTTCGGTCCTTCAGCGGCTTTGTCGCCCACGACGCCCGCAAACTTGCTGAGAAAGCTGGCGTTCCCAATCTACCACGGCATACCGAGGAGTTTGAGAATCTCTGTCATGGTGTTCAGCGCGCCCTGATAGAAGAAAACCGAATATTGCTTGCCAATCTCACAGGAGATTTCCCGAACTCGGCACCCAAGGACCCGTTATTCGAAGGTCTCAATTATCAGAGTCTTCCGCCGTTACCAGATGAAGAACCTGTATCCAAAGACCTCAGCGTCGATGCGCTGGCAAGAAAGTTTTGTGACTACAAAGGAAAGCACGAGTGGGCACCGAAGACCTTGGGCGATTATCAGCGCGTGTTAGGCTGGTTCAAGGAGTTGGTCGGCGCGGAGAAGATCGTAACAAACATCACAGTCGATGATGTGCGGGCGTTCCGCGATGTCATATTGAGGCTGCCCAGTAACCTTTCCAAATCAAAGAAGTATCAAGGGCTTCCGTTGCTTGAAGTAGCCAAGCTGGAAACAGAGGAGAAGTGCATCGGCCCCAAAACTGCACGAAAGTACCTCCACAATCTCAAGACATTCCTCAATTGGTGCGTAGATGAGCAATACATTGCCAAAAACCCGGCAGGAACCCTGAGCATTAAACTTCCTACCAAGAGTGAGGACGCCCGTGATCCGTACTCGAACCAACAATTGGAACGGCTCTTCAAATCTCCTCAATACACAGGGCACAAATCACCAAGCCGCCGATCGATACCCGGGGAGGTGATTACAAAAGATGGCAAATATTGGGTGCCGTTGGTGGCTCTTTTCACGGGCATGCGAATGAGTGAAATAATCCAAATGCAAGTAAAAGACATTCAAGCCATTGACGGAATCCATTGCTTCACGGCGACGGTCCGTGGTGCAGATGATAAGAGCCTAAAGTCACCGTCGAGCAAGCGGATTGTCCCGATCCACCCGAAACTCAAAGAACTTGGGTTCTTGGGTTTTGTCGCCAAACGCCAATCTGAGGACCCGGCTGGACGCATATTTGGGGATATCAAAAAGGGCCACGGCGGCTCTTTCTCCCATAACTTCAGCAAGTACTACGGCCGATACGCTAGGCAGGTTGGTGTCCACCAAACAGGAACGGCATTTCATTCATTTAGGCACAACTTCACGGACGCCTTGATAGCTGCTGAAGCGGAGGATTCACAAATCCGTGCGTTGCTGGGCCACTCCGACCAAACCATGATGGCTGTATATAAATCTAAAATCCCAGCGAACGTGCTCTACGGCGTAATCGAACGTGTGAAATACGATATCGACCTAGATCACCTGCTTTGCCAGGACGAGAAGAACCCGTCATGATCTTGATCACGTCACCAACTCACGGAGGAGACCGGTGGTTGTCGTTTTCAAGTCTGGGGGCAAGAGCAAGGGTCCCTCTAACAAGCCCCATAAAGGCCCATCCAGTGCAGAAGACCACGTAGAGCCAAAGCGCCCGATACTGCATAAACCGAAGATTGATAAGCTCAGTGTCGTCCTGCCCATAGAGAACCTGCAAGAGCGTGATCACGTAATCCATGCCCTGAACGGGATGATCATGCTTGGCGGACCAACAGGGTTTTACGCGCCCGGCACTAAGAAGGGGGGGTACAAGCAGTCTGTCCGCATCCACTCCTATACAAAAGCGGGACACCCATCAAAGGAGTTCATGCTCGTCCAGGCCAATCCATCCAATGAAAAAAAGGCGTTTATGCGCTGTGAGTGGAACCCGGCAAGACTTGGACCTGTAGGGTTTGCACAGATGAAACACGAGATGGAAACAGAAGTCCTGCCAAATTGGCTAGTGAAATTGATTTCACTCGGGCGGGTCACACGTCTGGATATTGCGGTAGACCTGCGGGGCACACACATGGACGACTTGATCATCCGGAACAAGCAATCCAGGGCCATGACGTTAATCACGGGAACGGACGGGCGTACAGAAACCATCTACTTCGGCAAACCAAAGTCCAACCAGCTATCTGCCTACGACCTCGTCAAGAAGGCAAAGGCGAAGGGCCTTCCCATCCCGAAGGTTCCCATGACGCGAATAGAGAAGCGCTGGAAGAACCCCGGCATGGTCAAAGAGCTTCCCAACCTAAAAAACCCACTCTCGGGCATCACGATCTATCACCCCGACCCGATTTCCTACCATGGCCCGAAAGTGGGGTATGAGTCATTCCGAAACCTCTGCCAAGTGAGGGGCGTAAAGCGTGCGCTGGAGCAGCAGCCCTATACCATGAAGAAGCTGACGAAGCCTTGGCTGGAGGCACAGAGGGCAAAATGGTGGGCTCCAAATGCGCTGTGGTCTCACTGGCCTACAGTCCTGGAGAATGCCGGGCTTGCGTCAAAGGAATAAGGCCTTGCTACTTCCTGCATGCAAAATACCCCCCGCTATTTCTGACCAGTGAAATCAATTTCGCCGGCCAAAAATCAGGATTCGTTACAGGAAGTTAGATTCTTGTTTGCTGGGTTGGCCGAATTCCTAAGGAGAGGGGGTTTTGTCAGTCATCCTCTAGGTCCCGGAAGACGAATACGGAGGATCATTATAAGCAGGTTCCGAGCCCGCGAAAGAACCGCTCCGTGATGCTCTCACTGGAAAACCGGATGAGGTCGTGGGCGACATAAGTATCAACTAGCACCAAGCCATCCGATGCTTGACGCAACTCGACCAAGGTCTGAAAACCTCCTACCGATGACTTGCGGAGGCCTTGGATTTGATAGAGGCGCTCGTCCGGGAAATCGCGGGGCACCCGACCACCAGCCGCGTTTTCATCCAGCCATCGGGAAAGGCAGGTGCCGAGCACGGCGTAGTCTCCCGCCACGGACTTGCTGGTGTGGATCGAGTTGGCCCTGAGGTCCTGGAGGGTGAAGGTAAAGCACCCCACCAATGAAAACAGCGCGATTGCTCCGATTACTCGTATCGCCATCATGCCAGCAGAATTCCTCATTCCTCGCCTCATCACCAGCCAAGCAAAACCGAGCATGTAGCGGCTGTCTCACGGACGCTCACAGAACGCGCGGATGGTGACGCCGCACGACTGATACACGCTTCCATGGCCACGGCTTTCGGCCGAAGGGCTCGCATGGAGCTGAGCCTACCCATCCAAAACACAGCGGCGGCGTCGGCGGCAGTGGCCAAGCGGTTCCTGTAACTCGCCCGCGACCACTGCGCTAGTGATGCGGTTGAAAGCGTGCCGCCCTGGTACCATTCGGCAACAAGATGGATATTCCCGGATTGCCCTTGTGGCGACCCAGTCGATATGGCCAGCGACAATGTGGCCGCGATCAAACTTGATGAAATCATTTCTGAGGTCTCCCGATACCTTGAGGCCAGAGCCTCCAGCGCGCCCGCTGGAAGATGGCATCAATCCGACTGGTGATCGGGGTGTTGGAAAAACCGCCTAGAGACGGCCCCTGGGTTTTTAGCCGGAGGCCTGGACATAGCCCAGGCACCCCGACCATAAGTCAGGGCTACTGTTGACGGTCAGTAACGACCGCTCTAGGTGGGGTTTTCCAAGCCCCAGAACCGTGCGTAGCGGTTCCGGGAACGAGTCTAGCGGATGGCCGTAGACAGGGAAATAGGTGGATTCACAAGGAACAGCAGTACGAGTGAAATCAATTTCACTGACAGGCTATGTAGAAACGATGGCACTTCAAAGGCTACAAAGACGAGCGAGAAGCACCTGCTCTCTGGTAGCCGTAGGTAGCGATATTTTGCCCTTTGATTTGTGCATCTCCGCTTTTTCTCAGGGCGTAACATCATCTTAAACCACCGTTTAAGGTGACGTGAAACGTCTGCTTAGCTCCCCAAACCGGCCATTTCCGCTGTCGGCTCAGGATGTCCGAGAAGTGCCATTTGCGGACATCGATAATATTTTCCAGAGTGGTTGTGATAGCTTCGGAAATGGCCGGCAATCAGTTCATCACAGGGGCGGGTTCACGGAGAAGACACAATGAATCTATCATCACTCTTGGCCAAACGTGCCGAGGAAAGCAAACCGGTGCGCGTCGGCATGATAGGAGCCGGCAAGTTCGGCACCATGTTTCTGGCCCAAGCCGAGCGGCAAACAGGCATCCACGTGGTCGGCATCTGCGACCTAAACCCTGACGGCACGCGTTCCAACCTCGCTTTGGTCAATTGGGCGCCTGAGCGCTATGGGGCCGCGTCTCTGGATGCCGCCGCTGATGCGGGTACAACGCATGTCGGTGATGATTGGGAAGCGCTGGTCACGCATCCGGCGATTGAGATCGTCATCGAATGCACGGGCAATCCCATGGCCGCCGTCACGCATATCCTTCGGGCGTTTCGCGAGGGAAAGCACGTCATCAACGTGACGGTCGAAGCCGACGCGTTCTGCGGGCCCGGTTTCGGCGTTAAGGCTCGGGAGGCCGGTGTAATCTACTCCATGGCCTACGGGGACCAGCCCGCCTTGGCCGCCGACCTGGTGGACTGGGCACGTGCCTGCGGCTTCTCCGTCGTCGCAGCTGGGCGGGGGCACAAATGGTTGCCGCATTACCGGCAATCGACGCCAGACACGGTCTGGGACCACTGGGGACTGACGGCGGAACAGGCCGAGCGCGGGCGGTTGAACCCGAAGATGTTCAACGCCTTCCTCGACGGTTCGAAACCGGCTATCGAGAGCGCGGCCATCGCCAACTGTTGTGGGCTCGATGCGCCGGAAGACGGATTAGTGTTTCCCCCGGGTTCCATCGACGATGTGCCGACATTGGCGCGCCCACGTTCCGAAGGCGGCGTCCTTGATCATAAGGGAATGGTAGAAGTGATCTCATGTCTTAGGGAAGACGGGACACAGATCGATCACGATATTCGAAAAGGCGTCTGGGTCTGCTTCGAGGCGGACACCGACTACCTGAAAAATTGTTTCGAGGAATACAAAGTGGTGACCGACCCCACCGGTCGCTACATGGTCAATTACAAGCGCTGGCACCTGATTGGACTGGAACTGCCGATTTCAGTCGCATCGGTCGGTATCCGGGGCGAACCCACCGGCGTAGCGACCGAATTCCGCGGCGACGTGGTGGCGGTTTCCAAACGCGCCCTGAAGGCTGGCGAAATCCTGGATGGCGAAGGCGGCTATACCGTCTCGGGGGGATTGCGTCCGGCTCCGACCTCCGTTGCAAACGGTTATCTGCCGCTTGGCCTCGCGTATAATGTGACCCTACGCAGGGACGTGGCGGAAAATGTGCAGGTGACCTGGGGCGATGTCGAAATCGACACAACGACGGACGCTTATCGGCTACGCAAGCAGGTGGAAGCGATGATCGATTAGGTGTCTGTGCGTAAGACGAGCCTGTATTCGGCTCTGGGTCATCAGCACGCATTCTTGGGCCCCGCCAACGACGTCCGCTACCGAGGGCTAAGCAGTCATTGAGTTCGGGAAATTCGATCGGCCTCGAAGCTAGGTCCGCTCGCCCCTCGGGACCGGACGGAAATCGCCCGCTCTGATTTCTTCAGCCCCTAGCCAAAAGGAGCCTTCTGGGGGTGACGAGATTTTTCTACCGGTGCTGAAAAGAAAGCAGACCTAATATGCGCGCTGGCGGAAATTCTCGAAAACTATAGCAGCTTGCGCATCGGCTGCGGCCAAATAGACACCTGAGCCTGAACGGGTGCTGATGACCCAAGTCGACCGCACGCCGTCGCCCAGGGCTAACGTCGGCTATTGGATGAAATACGTATGAACCTTGGAGTCGCTAGCTGTGAGGCAAGTAGGGATCATAGATCGCATAATCAACTTCGCGCCCGATTCCGTAACGTAAAGGTTCGATCTCGGCAACTTGGTTATATTTGAGATTGCCGATGTTAACGGTCGTCCCCATTTCGCGCATGAACCATCCGATCTGTTTGGGCTTGTTGGTTTCGACCATTAACTTTTCCGGCCCCACCAGCTCGAACAACTGTTTGAGCCGTTCCGGAAAATCGCCTTTGCCATCGTCCCCGATCAACAAGTCGACCTCGCCTTCTTCGATAATCACGACGGAGACGCCGGCATTCACGTAACGTTGGATTTCCTCGGCTGCTTTCTCCGGGACCAACGGATCCGTGGGCTTTTTCAAACCCCATTCGTAAAACACCTCGAGCCCGTCGTCGGCGCAACGCTTGATCAGATCGAGCTTAAGGTCGTCCGGAAAGGTGATGTAGGTTTCCGAAATCTCGGTGGCTTCCCAGCCATGGCGCTTTGTGTAGTCCAAATGCTCTTCCAGGGTGCCTTGCGCATAGGCAAGTTCCGCGACGTTGCCACCCATAAACGGCTTGATGTCGTGTTGCTTCGCCATCTCGATTTTTCGGAAGGTGAAAGCCTCTGGATAGATCGCATGGTACATGGAACTGGGCTTGTAGTAGTCGATATAGGCGCCGACGGTCTCGAAGATGCCGGCGATCTCGGCAAGGGTCGCACCTTTGTCCTGGACCAGCGTCCGCCCCACGGTGCGCGGCTTCGCCTGCCGTGTGGGAAAAGTCAGATAGGGGTATGTGTTCAGGCTCATCTCTTTTCCAACCTTTTCTTTTGTCCGTAAGCAGAAAAACCAGGCTGCGCCAGTTAATCGAAATCCAAATTTTCGACGAAAGATTTTGCTTGCGCGCGAACGATCTCAGCGAAACGCGTCGTTTCTTTGGTGTGTTCCGCACCACGTAGGAACAACAAACCGAAATCCAAATTTACGCTTGGTTCAATAGGACGCATCTTGATCTCTTTGCCAAAAACCTGCGGGGTCATCGGATCGGTGATGGCCACACCCAATCCCTGAGCCACCAAATTACAACATACGGATGCCTGGGATACGTGAATGGGTGATTTCGGGATGACCTTGGCTGCGTCAAGGATTTCTGCGACCTGTTGTCCCAGCAAGGTATCGAGCGGCATCGTAATCAGGCGCTCACGTGAAAGCTCGCTGACCGGCACTGACAAACGCGAGGCGAACATATGGCTAGGAGGGAAAATGGCAACCGCAGGAACACTACAAATTTTCTCTGTTTGAAGATCGGAATGGCGTGCAGGCAACGCACCTATCCCGAGATCAAATTCTCGACTAACGACCCATCTCTCGACGAACCCCGGCGGTTGTACATCAATCGTCATGCCGACTTCGGTAAACTCGTTGAGAAACGCGGAAACTGCTGGCGCCGCGATGCTGCTCGCAATTCGCGGTGTCACGATAATCCGCATCTGGCGCCTCGCGCCTTTCTTGATCTCATTCACGATCTCAGGGAAATGCCGAAGATGATCAAGCATGCGTTCCGCTTCGCGGAATAGGGATTCCCCTTCTTCTGTCGGAATGAGGCGTCTTTTGACCCGAGAAAACAGTATGAGTCCGAGTTCCTCTTCCAAGAGGGCAAGCTGTCGGCTCAGGGCCGACACGCTCACATTCATATCCTCAGCAGCGGCGCTCAAAGTGCCGGTTGCCATGATGCGGGTGAATGCTTCGAGCCCCTTTAAATTCACAACTATAGTTTCCTATATTCGAACAAGTGTTCCAATAATTGCGATATACAAAAAAACTTACAGGACCTAATTTGATTCCGCAATGTTCGTATTCAGCCCAATCGAAACCTTTTGGTCATGGTGTCACGCTCGTCGCCGAACTGTATGGCCAGCCAGAAGCCCCGTTCGCAAGGAGGGATCAAATGCTAAAGTTCTTTAACCGCTCAACAGTGCATCGTGCTTTCGTCCTAGGAGTACTATTGGCAACAATTGCGCTCGCGCCCGTCGCAAACGCCGAATACCCAGAAAAGCCCATCCGGTTTCTTGTCGGCTTTTCAGCCGGTGGCGGCACGGACTCCATTGCCCGCTCGGTTGCCAGCTATATCCACGAAGAGCTCGGCATGCCGGGAGTCGTCATCAACAAGACTGGTGCTGGTAGCATGGTCGCCGTGAAGTTCTTCCAAAGCCAAAAGCCTGACGGTTACACTTTGTTTGTTCAGTCTGGAGCATCTGGATTAATCGGCTATCTGCGCGGGAAGTCGGCGATGAATCCTTTTTCGGACATGAAGCTTGTGGGAGTCCTTGGCACACTGAAACCGGCTTTATGTGTTCCCATGAATAGCCCATTCAAATCAGCCAACGACGTTATTGCCGCAGCAACGAAATCGCCTGGCAAACTCCTGTGGGGGCATTCGGGGCGGGGCAGTACGATGAATGCCGCAGGCCTGCTTTTCATTCAGGCCAACAATCTTGATGTCAAAGATGTTCCGACAAAAGGCGGTTCAAAGGCGCGCGGCTTGGTTGTTAGCGAGCAAGTCGATTTTGGTTTTCTTGGCGCCCACTTGTTAACCGGGTTTGACTCTAAGATTCGCTGCCTCGGTCTATCCACAGACGTGCGCGACGGCGTCATGGCTGACATTCCGACTTTCAAGGAACTCGGCATCCCTTACGGTGAGGTGACCACGCCCATAATGGTCCTAGCCCACAAAGACTTGAATGACGCCGTATACGACAAATTGGTAGCGGCGACCGCAGGTCTCGCAAAGAACAAGGGATTTATTAAATTTGCGAAAAACGCGGGGCTCGGCGTTCGCTACATGCCGCCCAAGGAAGGCATGGATTACTACCGGCAACTTTGTCACAACATTAAACCCATCATTGATGCGTCGTTCAAATCCGACAATCTCCAGAGCTGTCCTTGACTCAATGCAACCGGCGCCCCAACGAGGGGCGCCGGTTGGTAGCTTGGAGCCGAAATCCATGAACGACGCACAAGCAACCAATCCACGATCCGAACTAGCCGTCGGAATCGTGATTGTTTTCATCGGAATTTTTTTTCTAATTTCAGCCGCCGATATTCCATCGAATAGCGGTGACGCCTTTGGCGCCCGATCGTTGCCACGCGCGATTTCGGTTCTGCTCATCACCTTGGGAACGCTGTGGGCTGCCCTGTCGTTGCGGAAAATCCGACGGTCCGGGAGTGGATCGAAGCCGAATTCGCGCAACCGCTTTTTGTTGACCCGGATCGTTCCGCTGTTGTTGCTGAGCTTTTTATACGGCTTTTTGTTCGATTGGTTCGGCTACTTGGTTGCGACATTCGCAATCATGGGGCCAGTCCTGTTCATCTACGGAACCCGGTCCGCCCCGAAGCTCTTGGCGGTGGCCGCATCGGCCACCGCCGTTTATTACCTTCTCTTCATCAAGGTGATGGGGGTGTTCGACGCCGGTGGTTCAGTGATCAACTTCAACGAACTGCTTGGTCTCTAGAGGTGCCGGAATGGATATAATCGTCGGGTTCCAAACTTTGTTTGCCAATCCATCGGCGCTTATCTTTGTGTTTCTGGGCGCTTTCGTTGGTATCGTGGTCGGCGCCCTGCCGGGCCTCACTGCGTCGGCGGCGATCGCCATGCTGGTGCCAGTCACGTTTTATCTGGACCCTCTTTCCGCACTCGCCTTCCTTTACGTGATTGGCAAGGCCGGACGTTTCGGTGGATCCATCGCCGCCATCCTTTTTAACACGCCAGGCACGGCATCTTCTGCGGCGACTATGCAGGATGGCTACCCCATGACCCAACAGGGCAAGTCTGGGAAGGCGCTCAAGGCCGCAACCATAGCTTCCGTGTTCGGGGATTTTTCAGGCGAGTTGGTGCTGATCTTCGGCGCCTCCATCATTGCGGTTTACACCGAGCATATGGGGCCGCCGGAATATTTTGCCGTCTATGTCATGGCCTTCGTGGTGATTGGTAGCGTAATCGGCAAGTCGATCATCAAGGGGCTGATTAGCACACTGCTCGGCATCCTGTGTGGGACCGTCGGCCAGGATCCGATCACTGGTGATACTCGTTTTGGCTTTGGTACACTGGAACTGGAAAGCGGCCTGTCGCTCGTGCCCTTGTTGATCGGCGTGTTCGTGCTTTCCGAGGTTTTGGTCCAGGCAGAGCAGGACACGCGCTGGTCGCATGCCGACCGGCAGGAACCGGCCAGTGCCGATCCAACGAACGATTATATGACATTGCAGGAAATCAAGACCTGCCTTCCGGTCATGTTCCGTTCCACGTTGGTCGGCACATTCGTCGGGTTGATGCCTGGGCTGGGCTCGGCGGTTGCTTGCTTCATTGCCTATAGCGAGGAAAAACGCCGGTCAAAAAATCCGGAACGCTGGGGTACCGGTATCGTCGAAGGTGTCGTCGCGCCCGAATCGTCCAATAATGCCGTTTCCGGTCCATCGATGATCCCGCTTCTTACTCTTGGTATTCCCGGAAGCACTATTGCCGCTATTCTGACGGGTGTTTTTCTGATTCATGGCATCATTGTCGGACCGACAATTTTCACAAGCTCACGCGATCTCGTGTTCGGGCTGTTCGCCGCTGGGTTGATCGGCATCGCGATGTACGGATTGATGGGCTATTTCGGCAGCCCGATCATCGGCCGCGTCATCAGCCGCGTGCCCGCAAGGCTTATCTACCCCTTTGTCTTTCTGACGGCGTTCATCGCTGCCTATTCATCTTCATCGAGTACGTTCGACATTCTGTTGATGAGCTTTTTCGGACTTTTCGGCTACGCCATGCGGCGTTTCGATTTCAGTGCGGCGGCCTTCATAATCGCATTCGTTCTGACCAAGGGTGCCGAGGAAGCCCTGCGCCAGTCCCTGATCATGTCGGAAAGTGGTGGTGACATATTCCTTGAGCGCCCGGTTGCCCTCACGTTCATTGCCATTGGCTTGCTGGTGATGATCGGGCGCGCCGTTTCCATGGCGCGCCAGAGAAATAGCGCTGACATCGTAACCACCGATGATGAGTAATTTCGCCGTCCGCAAGGAAACGCCCACCGGATACCGCCGTTGGTCTTGTGTGTTCAACACCTCACGACCTTTTGCCAATGAACTCGTCATGCAACACGAAATGATGCGTAAGGAGCCTTTATCATGCCGGACACTGGATTGAATACAGAATTGGAGGAAGGGGCCTCGATCATTGACTCAGACCTCGTAGGCGAAGGCTGGGCACCCGTTCAACCAGGCTCCGATCCCGTCCTTTACGGACATGTGGACATTTCGCCGAAAGGCGCGTTCGAGGCCCGTAGCCTACAGACCTTCACCCTTGTTTATACCGTTGGCCGGTTCGGCCTCGATGATAGCGGTGCCATTCGTATTGTGTTTCGTGCCATGGGCGATGCCGGCAGGTTGCAGACCAATGACCCAACGGCCGAGAATTATGTCACCGCAAAAGCCAGCAATGGGGCGACGCTAAGCGTCGAGTATGTGCGGCGCGGCGTATCAGCGCGACCGCGCTGGAAGTCTCTGACCATTGGCGTTTCCGGTGGGTATCTCAGCGAGGGAGACACGATTACCGTCGTGTTCGGCGACACCAGCCATGGGTCTCCCGGCATGCGCATGCAAACTTTTGTTGAGGAAGGCTTCGAATTCAAAGTCCTCGCCGATGTTTGCGCCGTCGGCCATTTTACGCCAATCCCCAATACACCGGCGATCTCCATCGTCCCCGGCGAACCCGTGGTTTGGCGCGCGGTGCTGAGCAGCCTGCGCCGTCCTGGCGAGAGCTTTATCTTTGGGCTGAAGGCCGAAGACAAATGGGGGAACCCGACCGAACGGGCGCACGGAGCATTTATTTTCGAAACAACGGTTCCCGTTAACAATCTGCCGGATCGGTTCGATTATCCGCGTGGCGAGCGCGCCGTCACTTTTGAATGTCTAAGTGTCGACGCTCCCGGAGAATTGCGGATCACCGTGCGCGACGAAGTCTCCGGCGAGGTCGTCGCCCGCTCCCATCCAATGATCATTCGCGAAGGCCAATACGGCGGCTATTGGGGTGATTTGCATGGTCAAAGTGGCGAATCGATCGGTATCGGGACATCGCGATCCTATTTCGAGTTCGCTCGCAACCGCGCCTTTCTTGACGTAACCAGTCATCAGGCCAACGACTTGCAGATCAACAATGCTTTTTGGGCCTTTCTGAACAAGTTGACCGCCTATCACCATCAGGACGGTCGCTTTGTCACCTTTCCCGGTTATGAGTGGTCCGGAAATACCGCCGTCGGCGGAGACCGAAATGTTTTCTTCCGTACCGAAGGTCGGCCTATTCGGCGCTCGTCGCATGCGTTGTTGCCCGAACGCCACGACCTGGACAGCGACGCGCCGAATGCCAACCTCCTTTTCGAAGCCATGGCAGACGAAGACTGCGTGATCTATGCGCATGTGGGCGGACGGTACGCGGACATATCCTATGCCCATGACCCCAAACTGGAAACGGCCATGGAGATTCACTCCGCGTGGGGAACCTTTGAATGGTTATTGACCGATGGATTCAAGCTCGGTCATCGCAGCGGGGTGGTTTGCAACAGCGACGGCCACAAGGGGCGCCCGGGAGCCAGTTACCCCGGCGCATCCATGTTTGGCGCCTATGGCGGGCTCACATGCTTCTATGCGGAAGAACTGACCCGCGACGGCATTTTCGCATGCCTCCGCAAACGGCACCATTACGGCACCACGGGAACCCGAATGCATCTTGATGTTCGGGGAACATTCCCGACTGCCGGCCAATTGTTCGATCGTGACCCAAAGGCCTTTTCCGATGCAACCGCGCAGGAGGTCCGCGACGTGATGATGGGCGACATCGTGCAGACCGATGACGCATCCATGATGTTGCGGGTCGAGGTGGCAACCCACTCACCTATCGAACGGGTCGAGATACGGAATGGTTTCGATACCCTGCACACCGAACGCGGATACAATGAAACCGATCTTGGTAACCGTATTCGCGTCATCTGGAGCGGTGCCGAATACCGGGGCCGTGGCCGTGAGACCAATTGGAAAGGAAAAGCGCAATTCAACGGTGCGACGATCAATCGAATCGCCAAGATCAATGCATTCAATCACGAACGCCTGCTCGAACAACAGGGCTCCGATACGGTTGTTTTTGACGCGATCACGACCGGAAACTTCGGAGGCTTCGATGCCTGGATCACGCCGAGGAAAGAACCGGGTGATTTGATCGTCACCACCAACCTGGGGACATTGGCGTCCCCCATGAAGGAAATCGGCCTGGAAGACGAGATCCTTGAAGCGGGCGGCCTGGAGCGGAAGCTGCGCGTATTCAGATTGCCCGACGAAAATACGACCTACAACCTGACCATTGAGCACGAAGTTTCACTAAAGCCAACTGGCGACAACCCGATTTGGGTGTGCGTCACCACGGAGGATGGGTTCCAGGCGTGGAGTAGCCCGATTTATGCTTTTGCTTAGGAAAACTGAGATTCGAGCAAATACGGTTGCTCTGTTTATGCTGAAGATGAAATTGCGATGATACACAGGTCACCACTGGTGACTGTTTGGCGGACAAGCTAGGTAGAGTGGCCAGTCTCACTTGCGAACGAAAATATCTTCAGTTGAACATCGGACAACAGGATGCGGCCACTGAACGGCAAGTAGCATCGTGATTATTTCGATAATTCTAAAAATTACGAAATTGATGCCTAATTCGCCAAACCGCCTGCTATAAAAATTCGCTTTCCACCTAGATATCCACCCATTTCTCAAGGCAATTCGGAATGCCCAATCAACGAAATGTTTTCGACGGTCCAAACGCGATCCGGGATTTTCTCGATCCCGGCAAGCTGCCGCCGCTGCCGCTGGTGGAACTGCCCGCCAGCCTCAACCCTTATGCCGGCGATCGCGTGCGGGTGTTCGCAAAGCTAATGAACCTGCTGCCGCTCGCCAACGTCAAGGCGGTGCCGGCCTACAACATGATCCGAGAGAAGTTCAGGCGGGGGGAACTCGCGGGCGTTAAGCGGCTGATCGAGAATTCGTCCGGCAACACCGTATCGTCGCTGGCTATCGTCGCCCGGCACTTCGGGGTGGAGAATACGAGCTCATACGTGCCGGCGGAGATTTCCTGGAACAAGGTGCAGATGCTGCGGTTTTACGGCATCACCCCGATCGTCAACCAGGAACCGGAGACCCCCACCGAAAACGACCCCGCCAGCGGTGTTTCCAAGGCGCGCAAGGACGGTGAGCGGTCCGACACCTTGAACCCCGGCCAGTACGAGAACCCCGACAATCCCGGCGCGCACGAAAAATGGACCGGCCCGCAGATTTGGGCCCAGACCGACGGCAAGATCAGCCTGTTCTGTGCCGCGCTCGGCACCACCGGCACCCTGATCGGCACCTCGACCTTTCTGAAAAGCCAGAACCCGGAGATCCCGGTGGTCGGGGTCATGCGCGCGCCGGACAACTATGTGCCCGGCGCGCGCACGGAGAAACTGCTCAACCTCGTGGGCTACGATTGGCAAAGCCATCTGGATCATGTCGAACGGGTCGAAACCGAAGTCTCCTACCGCCTCAGCATGATGATGAGCCGCCTCGGCCTTCTGGTCGGGCCGACATCGGGGATGGCGCTGGCCGGCGCCCTGCAGCATCTGGACAAGCTGCAGGCGGCGGGCGGGTTCGATGCGGTCCGCAACGCCGACGGCGAGGTGCTTTGCGTCTTTCCCTGCCCGGACGGGCCGTTCCCCTATCTGGACGAATATCCAAAGTATGTCGATGCGTCGGAATTTCCGGATATCGAGAACGAAGACCTGCTCTTGAACAAACCTTGAGAGATCTCATGTCCCGTAAACTCGCCGCCGAATTTCTCGGAACCCTGTTTCTGCTCGCCGTCGTCGTCGGCTCCGGCATCATGGCCGAACGCCTGGCGGACGGGAACGACGCCGTGGCGCTGTTGGGCAATACCATCGCCACCGGCGCCATCCTGGCGGTGCTGATCACGATCTTCGGGCCGATCTCGGGCGCGCATTTCAATCCGGCCGTAACCCTGGCCTTCGCCATCCGCCGCGACATCACGCTCGGTCATTCCGCGCTTTACGTCGCGGTGCAGGTGGCGGGCGGCCTGTGCGGGACGCTGATCGCGCACCTGATGTTCGATAACCCCTTGTATGACCCTTCCATGCATGCGCGCACCGGGCTCGGGCAATGGACGGGCGAATTCGTCGCCACTTTCGGTCTCGTCGCCACCATCCTCGGCTGCCTGAAAGCGCGGCCGGACGCGGTGCCTTACGCCGTCGGCCTGTTCATCACCGCCGGCTACTGGTTCACCTCCTCGACCTCGTTCGCCAACCCGGCCGTCACCATCGCGCGCGGAATGACCGATACCTTCTCCGGCATCGATCCGGCCAACGTGCCGGCCTTCATCGCCATGCAGCTCATCGCCGCCGTCGCCGCGACGCTGAGCTTCGGCTGGCTGCTGCGCGAGCGGCCGTTTCGCGATCCGGCGGCCGATGCGCCATGAACGGCAATCCTTTCGATGAGGAGATCGACCGCCGACAGGTTCCGGCGCTGAAGGTCCACCCCATGGTCTTGGGTGACGGCGGCGATGAGCTGTTCGCCGCCGGGGTCGCGGACATGGATTTCAAGGCGCCGGCGCCGGTGCTGGCGGCAATGCAACGCAGGCTCGATCACGGCGTCTTCGGTTACGAAGCGGTGCCGGATGGCTTGATCCCGGCGCTCGCGGCCTGGTTCGAACAGCGCCACGGATGGCCGATCGATACGGTCCAGGTTCTGCGCGCGCCGAACGTCCTCAATGCACTGGCCATCGCCGCATCGCTGTTCACCGACGAGGGCGACGGCGTCATCGTGCAGCCGCCGGTGTTCTTCGATTTTTTCGTCGTCCTGGAAGAAAACCATCGCCGCGTCGTCCGCAATCCGCTGATCCTGGAGGCCGGGCGCTACCGCATGGACTTCGGCGACCTGGAGGAAAAGGCCGCCGATCCGCGCAACCGGATGATCTATCTATGCAATCCGCACAATCCGGTCGGCCGGGTATGGAGCGCCGACGACCTCCGCCGGCTGGGGGAGATTTGCGCGCGGCACGGCGTGCTGGTGGTCTCCGACGAAATCCATGCCGATCTGGCCTTCGCCGGCCATGCCTATACACCGTTCGCCTCGCTCGGGCCGGACCATGCGGCGAACAGCATCATCTGCCTGTCGCCGGCGAAGAGCTTCAACCTGGCGTCCTGCGCGTCGGCCTTCACGGTCATCGCCGACGACGCGCGGCGCGCCGCTTTTCAGGTCGAGAACAGCCGGCTCACGGTCAACAAGAACAACGCCTTCGCCAGCGCCGCCATGCAGGCCGCCTTCGAAGCCGGCGGTCCCTGGCTGGATGAGGCGCTCGCCTACATCGCGGGCAACCTGGATCTGCTGCGCGGGCGGCTGCAAAAGACGACCAAGGTGGACCTCATCGAGCCAGAGGGAACCTTCTTGGCCTGGCTGGATTTCCGGGCCTTGGGCCTGGAGCCCGCCGAGCTGACGGCGTTCCTCAGGAACAAAGCTGGCTGGGCGACAACCCGCGGCGAAGCCTTCGGCGAGGAGGGGCGTGGCTTCACCCGGCTCAACATCGCCTGCCCGCGCGCCCGGGTCGATGCCGCGCTGGAGCGGCTGCTTGCGGCCCTGGAGGCCTAAACGTTAAAGCATGAAGCGGTTCCCGCTCGCTTCCCCCCAAGCTTCCATGAAGGCGGCAAGGCGCGGGCCATTAATCATTTCCGGTGAGCCCCAGACAACCGAAAAATGACGGCATAGTTTCTTCTCCCAGACAAAGGAGGAGAACCATGCAACTTTTTATGAAATCCCATCCAACCCCGCATGTGCCCTGGAACAAGGGCAAACTGATTGGCCAGAAACCGCCATTGCGGCCCAAACATGTTTGAGCCATCCGAACGCAACTGCAGTTGGCAAAACGTCAGCGCGATTTGGCTCAGTTCAACCTGGCGATCGATAGCAAATTGAGGGGTTGCGACGTTGTCACCCTGAAAGTCGAGGACATCGCCCCGCACGGATATGCCATCGAACGGGCAACCGTTCGCCAAAGAAAAACCGGTCGACCGGTTAAATTCGAAATCACCGAACACACACGGCAATCTGTCGACGACTATTTGAGAACCCAGGACAAGAAACCCGGCGATTTCCTGTTCACCGGACGTCGCGGGCCGGACAAGAGCCTGACGACCCGGCAATATGCCCGGCTGGTTTCTCAGTGGGTGGCCAGCATCGGATTGGATTCGTCACTCTTTGGCACCCATTCCCTGCGGCGTACGAAAGCGACCCTGATTTACCGACGGACCGGTAACCTGCGCGCCGTACAATTGCTCCTTGGGCATACGAAGATCGAGAGTGCGGTCAGATATCTTGGCGTCGACGTCGATGACGCATTGGACATTGCTGAACAGGTTGACGTCTGAAGCCGGAGGCGGAGCAGAAGAGCTCCGCCTTCTTCCCGCATTTCTGCAACGGGTCATCAGCACGCATTCCAGCCGGTAAATCATTAGGTCCGGTGTTGAGGTTTGAGCGGTCGTCGGATCGCGAGGTTTCGACGGCAGACAAAAACACTACCGCTTCGCCATCAGGACCGGTCAAAATTAGATGACGCTGAGAAGGACCGCCCATAGCCAAAAGGGGTCATTCATTGTGCTGGCGGAAAATGTCAGCGAACTGAACAGGAACTGGGCATCAAGGTTTTAGCATACGATAGACCGGAGGTGACCCGATGGAGACAGGAAAATAGACAATTGGTCTCGATGGCATGAAGCCATCAAAACCCCTTGCCAAACCTCAATGAAAGATAGCGCCAATCTCCATGGTGTCAGGAGACATTGACACCCAGGTCGTAGACGAGCTGGCCTCCATAATATGCCGTGACGACGACGATCGCGACAGCGCAGATTTCCATCACCGGGACCAAGGTTCGGATAAAACCTCGCGTCTCAATATCGCGCGCCCACAGGAAGGCACGAATCGCGCCCCATATAACGAGAATTATGGCCACGGCTTCACCGAGACCTTCATGGATTTCCGCGACCGGACTGTGGAACCCTTTCGCCTCTGCGAATTCCAGGGCCATGTCGCCGAACGTAAACGCTAGAACAGCCGACACCGCGGCGGCGACAGCCAGGATCGTGGAAGCATTTCCAAAACAGGAGCGATTCGTCAATGCGGCGCCGCGGAACAAGCCAAACGTGTCCGCTGCCGCCAGCAAGGTCACCAGGACGATAGGAAAATGTACGACGAGGGGGTGGATATGTTGAACGGGAATCATTGTATGTCCTTCTCGGATTGAATTAGGAGCCTTTGGGCTCGTCCTTTCCATGATCAATTGGCTCCGCAACCTGACGCGAAGCTGAATGGCCGGTTGACGGCATGACGTCCGACAATTCTCAGGGATCAGACGAGGTTCAGTTCCGCGCAAGGTTGGCATGGCTGTTTCCCGATGCAGTCTGGAACTCATAAGCGAGCGGAATCTGAACATGCACAAACGAACCCTCCTGCCCCTGGCCCTGTTGTTCACCGTCATGGGAACGTCGTTGCCGGCGGACGCCATGACCGCACCGGCCGAACAGACCCTCGATTTCACCGTCATGCGTGACGGCGAGGAAATCGGTTCGCATACGATGACGCTTCGACGTGCCGGAGATACCGTCAATGTGGCCATCGACACCGATGTCGCCGTCTACCTTGCTTTCCTCCGGGTGTACCATTTCACGCATCATGGTATCGAGACTTGGCGCGGCGACCGTCTCGTGAGCCTGAAGTCAAAGACCGATGATGACGGCACGGACCATGTCCTGGATGTGCGCATGGCCGACCAAAAGCTCGTCGGTGAAGCGGATGGAAAGGCGATCGCCAAGCCGGCCGATATACTGCCGGCTAGCCTCTGGAACGCAGCCATCGTCTCGAAGCCGGCAACGACGGTGCTGAATACACTCGATGGCTCAAGCATGGCGATCCGGGTTACCGATGCAGGTCCGCAAACCGTCGCCGGACCGAACGGTCCCGTCACGGCTCATCATTTCATCTTGAAGGGTGATCTCGAACGCGAGCTCTGGTTTGACGCCGAAGGGTCGCTCGTCAAAGTCCAGTTCAACGGCAAGGACGGGACGCCGGTCGAGTACATGCGGCGCTAAAAAGGATGCATGAAAAAGCCGTCCTCAAGTGCAACAGCAGCCCATTAAAATCAAACGCAAGGGACTTTGACCAACATATGAACGTCCAGATCATCGATGCCGGGCACCCGCTGCGCGGCCAAGCGGAAAATCACGTCCGCCAGGTGTTCCGCGAGCATTACGGCGCTACCGTCCGCAATTTTCCGCCCCTCCTGGTGGCGCTTCTCGACGATCAGGAGCGCCCAACCTGCGTCGCTGGTGTCCGGTTCGAGCCCGGCGATTGGTTCTCGGGCTGCTATTTCGACGCGCCGCTGCATGAGGTTCTGTCGGCATCACTCGGCCGAGATGTCGCCGAGGATTCCCTGTTGGAAGTCACCGGGCTGGCAAGCACGCGCTTCGGCGCCTCGTTTCACCTCCTGCAGCATATCGTCAACATGGGCCGAGATCAGGGAAAGCAATGGGGGGTGTTCACCGCGACCGCCGGACTTCGCCGGATCATCAAGGCGTCGTGCCTGCCGATGCTCGATCTGGGTCCCGCGGAATCCAGGTGGGTGGCCAATCCCAAGGACTGGGGCAGCTACTACGATGCTCGACCGCGGATATGTGCCATGCCCGACAGCATTGCGGAACCCTTGACTTTTTTCGCTGAAGCCCTGGCGATCCGGGGCCGCAAGCGCCAGCCCCGGGTGGTGGCCGGGTATGCCTGATATCCTGGAAGACTTGGCGCGCGCAACCGCCGAAGCGCCCGATGCCCCAGCCTTTGCCGACGATTATGGAATGGTGAGCTATGCAACGCTCGCCAGGCGCGCGTCCGGTTTTGCGGCTGGGCTTGAAGGCGGCCCGGTCGGCATCCTGGCACCAAACGGCATAGATTGGGTCGTCGCCGATCTGGCGGTCAAGCTTGCCGGCGGCACGAGTGTGCCCATTCCAGGCTTCTTCAGCCCCGAACAGATTGCTCATATCGTCGCCGATGCCGGCGTCACGCGCATTCTGGCGAGCCCCGCTGCAATGCCGCTTGTCGCCGGTCGCGGTATTGCCGTGGGCCCCATTGGCGGTATCGAGGAGGCGCCCTATCACGCCCCAACGTCTGCGGATTGGAAACAGATCATCTATACTTCCGGCACCACCGGTCGCCCAAAGGGGGTCAGGCTTGCCGCCGGCCAACTTAGCGCCAGCACCGATGCGCTTATCGACGCCGCGGCGGTGCGCTCCTCCGATCACTACCTCTCCGTATTGCCTTTCGCGCTTCTACTGGAACAGGTCTGCGGCATTCACGTTCCGCTGCGCACGCGTTCACTGGTTCGGATTGCGGCTGCTGTCGCACCGGCGGCCCAGCAAGGCAACTTCGAGATGCTCGCCGCGGCAGCCGCAAAGCACAGGCCGACGGTGATGGTTCTGGTTCCAGAGTGGCTCAAAGGCTGGATCCGGGCACTTGAGCGGAGTGGCGACCCCGCGCCCGAATCGCTTCGGTTCGTCGCCGTGGGGGGCGCCCGCGTGGCGCCGGCACTGGCGGACGCCGGCTGGTCGCGCGGCATTCCAGTGCACGAGGGTTACGGGCTCTCCGAATGCTGTTCGGTGGTTGCCGTCAACCGTCCGGGCGAACGCCGAGCCGGCACGGTTGGGCGGCCGCTTATTGGACTCGACATCAGTATCGACGAAGGCGAAATCGTCGTGCGCGGCTCGACGGTTACGGACGGCTACCTGCATGGTAAAGACGTTGCGGACACTTGGCGCACGGGCGACAACGGATCTCTCGACGAAGACGGTTATCTCTGCGTCTACGGACGGCGCGACGATATCCTGGTAACCGGGCAAGGCCGCAACATCGATCCGGCCTGGATCGAAAGCATGATCCTCGCCGACCCGCTAATTGCGCAATGCGCGCTCATCGATGCCGGTGACGAGGTGCTGACGGCGGTCATCAATCCCGGGGACCAGGGGCACGCATGGTTCGACGCCGCCGGGCCCGAAGCCGTCAGTGAACGCATCGCCGGGTTATGTAGCGAGGCGCCGGCCTATGCGCGGCCTGGGCAGATACTGCTTATCAGCGACGCCGAGATCATCGCCAACGGCCTCGCCCGGCAGCCCGCAGGGCTCGACCGGCGCAGGCTCACCGACTATTTCGCCGAATTTGTTGATCCAGACTGCAAACAGGAGAAAACCGCGTGAGCTTTTTCGAACGACTGCAATCCGAAACGCTTGATGAACGGCACACATTTACCGAAATCCCGGTGATCCGGCGCGCGGTGTGTGAAGGTGTGTCGCGTGATCTGTACCTGGCGTTTCTTGCCCAAGCCTATCATCACGTCAAACATACGTGCAGCCTGTTGGCGCTCGCGGCTTCGCGTTGCGGTGATGTCGACCGCGCGTACCAGATGGCGTTGTTCGAATATATCGATGAGGAAAAGGGGCACGAACAGTGGATCCTCGATGACATCGCTGCCATGGGCGGCCAACGTGACGCCGTGGCTGCCAGCGAACCGGACATCCCCTGCCGGGTGATGGTCGGGTATGCCTATTACGCGATCGAGCGGATCAGCCCCTATTGTCTACTCGGCATGGTGTACGTGCTCGAAGGCATGTCGATATTGCTGGCGCGGGACGCGGCAGCGTCCATCGCCCGGTCTCTTGAAGCGGGTCCAGGCACGGGCGGTTTCAGCTATCTCAACTCCCATGGCGCCCTGGATGAAAAGCATATGGAGTTCTTCGCCCGTCTTGTCGACGGCATCAATGATCCGGTCGCTCAGGATGCCATCCTATCGACCGCGATCGTCATGTATCGGCTCTACGGCGATATTTTCCGCGGCCTCTCCCACATCTGAGCACAGGAGACAGCAATGGAACTGAATGGAAAAGTCGCGCTGATCACCGGCGCCGGGTCCGGAATCGGCCGGGCCCTGGCGCAGGAAGCGGCAAGTCGCGGCCTACGTCTCATGATTGCCGGGCGCCGGCAGGAAACGCTCGACGAAACGCTGGCGCTGCTGCCAGCCGGCACCGACGCCGTCGCGGTCCCAGCCGACATCAACGACGATTGCGCCCGTGCCGAATTGAAAACGGTCGTCGCGGCGCGATTTGGGAGGCTCAATCTGTTGGTCAACAATGCCGGCGTGCAGACGTTCGGGGCATTCGCAGATATGGACCCCGGCCAGATCCGGGCCATGGTCGAAACCAACCTGTTGGCACCGATGTGCCTGACGCAGTCGATGCTTAGCCTGTTGCGCGCCGGCACGCCGGCTCGAATCGTCAATATCGGCTCCATGTTCGGAGACATCGCATTTCCTTGGTTCGCTGGCTATTCAGCGACGAAATTCGGCATGCGGGGCTTTTCCGACGCGCTCCGACGCGAACTTCTCGAAGAAGGCATTGGGGTCACCTATGCGGCGCCGCGCGCAACGCGGACACCGGCGCAATCCCGTTCCGAGCATCTCGAGAAACCTATGAAAATGGTCGTCGACGAACCCGGAGCGGTGGCCCGGCGGATCCTCGACGCCGTCGCTCATGATGCTGCGCGCGTGTATCCGCGGGGTATGGAAAGGCTGTTCGTGCTGCTGCAACAAGTCGCACCGGGGCTGATTGACAAATCCCTGGCCAAGCAGGTTCAGGCGGTTCGTGCCATTTCCCAAAAGCCGGCCGATGCGGCACACCAGCCGCCCACCCACGGTGAGAAAACCGGCCCTTAGGCGGGCCCCAATTCGACGCGGACCTCGAAGCCGTCTTCACGCCCGGTCGCCGGCGAGCGGAGCTCCAGCCCGACCCCGGCGCTTTCCGAGATCGCGGAGGCAATGGCGAGCCCCAGGCCGCTTCCCGCTGAGGTCGTACTGCCGCGCTGAAACCGTTTTGTGAGTTCGCTGATGTCTTTAGCGTTCATCCGGGCGGCCTGATTGACGACCCTAATCTCGCCGTCAGTGGGCACCAATATGTCCACCAGCGAGCCAGCCGGGCTGTGTTTGAGTGCATTTTCAATCAAATTGCGCATCAAGATACCAAAGGCATCGGCGTCGAGCCTAGACGTAAGTGTATGTTTGCCGAAGTCGGCGAACCGAATGCGGCCGCGGTGATCCGAAATGGCATTAAACTCATCGACGATAAACGTCAGAACCGGGCCGAGATCAGCCTTGGTTTCGGATAGAAGCCCGCCACCCTCGGCGCGCGCCAACTGCATCAGTTTTTCGGAGATTGACGTCAATGCATGCAGCGATGATTCGACTTGTCCCGCCCGGTCTTTCATTTCCCCGTCCGGTAAGTTTGCAATCAAGCGCTGGGTCTGCGCCAATGCGCCTGCAATTGGGGTGCGCAACTCGTGCGCGCTGTTCGCGGTGAAATTTCGCTCCGCCTCCAGACTGAAACGCAACCGCTGCATCAACAGATTGACGGCATCGGCAATTGGCCCGATTTCATCGGGAAGGCCTTCGTCGCTGACTGCGGAAAGGTCGCCGGCGCCGCGTGCCTCAATCTCAGACGTCAATGACAATACTGGGCGCAATCCACGGCGGACCATCCACCAGACAACGAACAGACTAATCGGCAGAAACAAGACCAGTGGCAAGGCGAGATACAGCGTCGATTCCATTGCCGCTTCACGTCGGCGTTCCAACGGTTCGGCAACCTCAATGAAGATTGAGCCGCTGATTGCCGCACTGCCATATATGCGGTGGGAGGGAGTATCACTGAAGCCAAGCACGGGACGTGCCGGGAAATGTGACGGCTCTGCGTCGTGAGACCGCAGCAGAATGTTGCCCATTCCGTCACGCACCAGATAGGTCAGATACTCCTCCCCTTCGCGCAATGGCGAAATGCGACGATCGCTCACCGCATCATCGCTGTTGAGGATGTCGGTTGCCGCCAACGAAAGCAGCCGTTGGGCAATCTCGACCATGGCGCCATCAAAGGCTTCGTCGAGTTCATGGCGCACGACCAGACCGGAAACCACGACACCGCCGATCCACAGCAGCGTCAGCACCGCCGCCAGGCCCAACGCTAGCCGCCGGCGGAGGCTATAGCGGGCTGTCACGACCGCACCAGCCGATAGCCAAGTCCCCGCACAGTATCAATCACGCCGGGGCCGAGTTTCTTTCTGAGCCGGCTGACATGAACCTCGATGGTGTTGCTGTCATACTCGGCTTCGAGATTGTAGACGTGTTCCTCCAACTGTGCCTTTGACAGAATGTTGGACGGGCGCCGCAGCAGCGCCTCGAATAGGCGCCATTCGCGCGCCGTCAGGTCAATCGGCACCTGATCGCGCAACACCATCTTGGCGGCCAAGTCGATTTCCAGTTCGCCGAGCTTAAATAACGGATTGGGATCACCGGCGTAACGCCTTGCTACCGCTGCGATCCGCGCACGCAGTTCCGCCAGGTCGAAAGGTTTGACCAAATAGTCGTCGGCGCCGGCGTTAAGACCTTCGATCCGCTCTGAGATTTGGTCTCGTGCCGTTAGGATGATCACCGCGCAGTGGTCGCCGGCACGGCGGCGCTGACGCAGGAAGTCCAGCCCCTTGCCGTCGGGAAGCATGAGGTCGAGCAAGATCAGGTCGTAGGCGGTCCCAAGGACACAAACCTCGGCATCGCCAAGGAGCGTCATCCAGTCGACCGCATGGCCCTCAGCGCCGATCTCTTCCTGGATCGCGCTGCCAAGGGTTTGGTCGTCTTCGATCAAGAGAATTCTCATGATTTCACCTGAGGTTCAAACCGCCATGATCGGTAGCTGCTCCAACTGACCCGAACCTGAAGTCAATTGTCCGCGAACTTCAGTGCAACGCAAGGTTCAGGATTGAAAAACGCTGAGCTGAATAAGGTTCGTTTGGGGAGGAACAGGGAATGAGGCGACTTCTCGCCGTCTTCATGCTGGGAACGGGATTGGGCGCGGCAGCGCCATCGTTTGCAATGGAGGCGTGTGACGTGCCGATGGAAAAATGGCAACCGCGTGAAATCCTTCTGCAACGGTTGATCACATTAGGCTGGCATGTACGTCACATCCGAACCAATGCAGGATGTTACGAAGTCCTGACGGGCGACGTTAAGAAAAATGAACACCCAGCTTTCTTCAACCCGCAAACGCTGAAGCAGGTCGAGATAAAGAAGCCCAATGAACAATAGGGGCGAACGCATATCGAACGTTAAATGTCCCAGCGTGATAAGGGATCAATAATGACCACTCTTGGCACGTCCCAGTTGTGGGAGCCTGACGCGTCAAATGTCGGGAGACCGTTCCGTAAGCGGACACACCGACGCAGGGGACCGAATAGCCGGTTTGGGTCAAACTCGGAAGTCTGCAGCCTGTCGGCATTCCGCCTTCTTCACCTCCCAATACAGACATTCACGCGGCGGGCTTACCGTTCAATTCCATAATTGACCTGGAATTCCAATCCGTTACAGTTACTTAGCCCCCATCGAAGGTGATGTAACTCCTGATGATCGATGCGCCCAGGCGCCGCTTTGTCCCCTACTACAGGGTCTCCACGGACCGGCAGGGACGCTCGGGGTTAGGGCTGGAAGCTCAGCAAAGGGCTGTATCCGAATTTCTCGCCTCCGAACCCGGCGAGGTCGTATCCGAGTTCACGGAGGTGGAGAGCGGACGCAGGGCGGACAGGCCCGAGCTAGAGCGAGCAATGAACGTATGCAAGGTCCACCGCGCAATCCTGCTTGTCGCAAAACTCGACCGCCTCGCCCGCAACGCCCACTTCCTCCTCGGTCTCAAGGAAGCCGGTATCGAGTTCATATGCTGCGACATGCCAGCAGCCAATAGGCTCACCGTCGGTATCATGGCCATGGTGGCGGAAGAAGAGGCGGCGATGATCTCCCGGCGTACCAAGGCCGCCCTTGCCGCAGCCAAGGCGCGTGGAGTCCGTCTAGGGACGCCGGGGAACCTATCCCCTATGGCACGCCAAAAGGGCACTGAGCAGGCCACTGTGGCGCGCAGGGAAGCGGCTCAGCAATATGCAGCCCTATTGGCCCCCACCATCGATGAGATTTGCGCCCAAGACATCACGACATTGCACGGAATCGCCAATGCCTTGAACGAGCGCGGGGTGCCAACTCGGCGCGGCGGTCGATGGCGTGGCGAGCAGGTGTCGCGGGTTCTGGCGCGGCGGTAGCGCTAGGTAGCGATTTCCTACCCCTTAAATCAGAAAAGCAGATGGTTTGGCACGCGAACTCCATGGACCCGCCGCTTGCCGTCAGCCCTGCCGACGTAAAACCCCAACCCTTCAAGCTGGCGTACAAGTTTTGTGGAAGATGGAACACCGTTGATGCCATTGCTTCTGGCCCAGGATGTCATTGCCGTCCGCAAGTCCCTTATGAAGATGCGGGCATCGTCCTCAAGCTCGCAAACATCGTTAAGGAATTGGATTAGTGGATTGGAATGACCGATGAACTCACGTAGCGCATCGTCGCAATCCTCAGGATCGAGGAATTCACCTCTTTGACGTAACCGCTGGAGGCCTTCCAAAGCGCGGTTCAGAACACCGGGGAGTTCATCCTTCCATATCCTCGGGAACAAGGTCGGGTCTGCTTCGTCAGCGTCGAACACTTTATTAAAAGGAATGACTTTGGCACGGCGCACCAACCCTCCCGATACATCGCGCGTTTGCGGATAGTGGTTGCCGGCCATGACGGGAAGCGCCAAGCATCTAAAGTTGAACTTCTCGCGCCCATAGGCGTGACGTGCGGTCATCTCCTTGGCCTCGGATATCTTCTTCAGCAAGCCGTCGGCCAACACCACATGCTCAGGGAGATCGTCATCGATGAACAAAACCTTCCCCGCGAGAGAGGCAATGTTGAATCTGTCTCTCTGAAAGGAGGCGATTTGATCGTTGATGACGGCGTCTTTCCCTACCAACTTCTGGATCGTCTGGAGCAGCTTTGACTTACCGTTGCTTCCGTGCCCGATCATCATAAAGAAGCAGGCAATGTCACGGACCGGCTGGATGGCGTATCCGACGAACTCGTTCCAGTGACGAACCAGATCGTCAGGGTCCTCTGCCTCACTGAAAATCGTTAGCAGAGCTTTGTCATATGTGGGGCAGGATGCTTCTTCATCGTAATTTATCGGCAAGCAGTAGGTCAGCCGGCTTTCCGGGGTATGGGGCTTAATCGATACACTGCCGCCCTCTTCGATCCATAGTTCCCCGTTCAAGCAGTTGATGACCGGCCTGGGCTCGTCAGCAAAGCCCATGACGTCCTCATCCGTTCCCATGAGATCATCGAGGCATCGTTTTGCGGCGTTGACGAGGCCCGAGATTGATGCGCCTTCGTACAAATGCCGGACCTTGTTCGCCTCCTTCAGCAACAGCTTCCTCAGGTTAGCCGTGGTCGTTCGCTTCCAGTGCGTTTCCTCGTAGACCCAGTAGGAGCCATCGGGACCGCACAACAGATAGCGGCCCTCGTTGAAGTGCTCCGCACGAAGCGTCCTTGCCACCTCCAGGGCAAGATCATTAGGAATTAGGCCAAGTTCCTGGATGATCCCTTCTAGGGTTCGCCTCAAAGGGTTTTTCCCCGTGCCGGTCTTCTTGGACACCAGGCTGATAATGTTGTCAGTTTCCAGCGGGTTCATATCACTCACAGCGATAGCCTTGAGCACCTCTATGGTGTCGTCGGGCCCGCTGGCCTTGGTCAGGCAGTCCGCCATATCTCGAACGTCTTCAAATGATTTGGCATCATGGGCGCTGCCATCGTTTGAGTTCGAGTTCTTGTCTTTGTCGGTTTCATCTTCAAACATCGTCGTGCCTCCTCGGCAACTAGGGTTGGTGCCGGAGCAGCGAGTCACGAGATGTAGACATGAAAAAAGGGCAGGTCCGGTTTCCCGTAACTCTGCCCTCCTTGGCATGTGGCCACCATATGGCGGCGACCAGGAGGGACTCTGCATAGAATAGGTGCCGGAGTCAAATCGCGTCATCCGCGTCTTTGCTCCGAAGTAAGTTCCCCGCGTCGGTATTCGCAGGATGAAACTGGAACAACGATATGGTACAAAAACAGAGGATTTCAGCGGTTCTACGCTTGAGAATCGGGAGAATTCCGGCAATCTAAGAAATGGCGTAGTTTCCCTGTCTCTCCGCCAATTTTTCAATGAACTAGCCGGAAGCAACAAAGGCAGTACAAACTGCCTTTAAGCTGGTCTGCAAATATTCTGCAAACGCCTCACATTTTATGGTGGGCGTAAAGGTTGCAATTTCGCGTTTGTTGACGCCACCGAATTTTTGACATCTGCCAGATACCATAATCCGAACTTCCACTCGCTTCGTCACTGCGCGGTCGACGACATCATCGAGATACGCCGTTTTGTAATGACATACGGAGTTGAGTATAAGACGACATAGTCTGAGGACCAGCCAACCAGAGAAGTACCATGCCAGGTGTTTGGAATGTTAGAGAGTACTTTGACCTGTCCGCTGAAGAATATGACAGGCGTAGCTCAACTTCGCTCTGGAACTGGCAGAGGCGCCGGGAACTCAAGGCCGTGGACGAACTCCTCGGCCATGTAGAGGGACTGGAGGTTCTGGACCTTGGTTGCGGCGTAGGCTTCTACACACGGCATTGCCTTAGGCAAGGGGCGGATCGGGTCATGGCGGTGGATTTTTCACCGAGCATGGTGGAACAATTGCCGAAAGAACGGGTCGATGGTGTTGTCGCAGATGCTTCCGAATTCTCTGCGGGCAAGACTTTTCCCAAGATCGTATGTGCGGGCCTCATTGAATTCGTTGCCGATCCGATAGGCGTTTTGACCAACGCCCGAAAAATGGCCGCGCCAACCGGCACAATGGTTTGCCTCGTTCCACCGGATAACCTCGCCGGACGGCTATATCGGCTCTATCACCGGCGTCATGGAATCGCTATCAGCTTGTTTTCCCGTCAGGCGTTCGAGCGGTCGGCCCATGAAGCTGGCTGGGAAATTGGCAAAAGTGAGTTTGTTTTCCCCTATTCGATGGCCTACCAGCTACACGTGGCAAAAGCTCTATGAAGATATTGTTTTTTACTAGTGGCTTAGGGCTGGGCAATTCAACTCGATGTCACGCTGTCATAGAGCGGCTTCATACCGCTGGCGCGCGCGTCGAGGTGGTAACCTCGGGAAACGGGCTTTGGTATTTCTCCGACAAACCCGAAGTTTCCGACATTCACGAGGTAAAGTCTTTAGCCTACGGCTCAAAAGATGGAGCCATCAGCATAGCCCGCACCTTCTCTTCCGTGGGTGAAATGCTGTCCATTTTTCGTAGCAACGCACGCCTCCTGGGAAGTTTGTTAGACCGCATAAGTCCCGATGTCGTTGTAACGGACTCAGATTACAACTTCGTCCCGATCAAGCGCCGGAACATTCCCATGGCGGCCTTGAACAATGCCGATGTCGTTTGGCATTCCTATTTCAACTTTGAGAATAGGCCGAGTTCTATCCGCCCGCAGTTCTACGGCGTTGAAATGCTGGACTATTGGTTCCACAAGATCGTTCCGGATTTGGTAGTGAGTCCCAGCCTCGATCCCGACATCAAGCAAGATGGAGGAAACATCGTACGGGTCGGGCCGATCGTCAGAGAAGGATATGAGGCGACCGTGAGAAATGGGCCGGCCCAGCGCGCCGTCGTCATGCTGAGCGGCTCGGTTTTCGGCACGCCTGTGAATTTCGATCGCACCCAATACCCCGTCGCCATCGACGTCATCGGGCGCGAGGCGCCTGAGGGATGGAGCGGCGGCCCGGACGTGACGTTCCACGGAAAGATCATGGACACCTACCCGCTTCTCAAACAGGCCGATGTCGTGGTCGTCAACGGGGGGTTCAGCGCCGTCAGCGAAATGTTCTGGATGAAAAAGCCTTTGGTGGTGGTCCCGGTTCCGAACCATGCCGAACAGTGGGTCAACGCGAAAACAATTGAACATTTGCGTGTCGGCATGATAGCGACGCAATCCAATTATCAGGACGTGATGCTCGAAGCGATCGCCAGGCTCGACGGGTTCAGGGCCGCCTACGAGGCCTTGCCCCAAGCGCAGGATGGGGCGAAACAAGCCGCCGTTGCGATCGCCAGGCTGGCCAAGCAAAGGAGGCCTTGATGGCCGTCATCAAGCAGTTTTCCAAGTATGGCGGCGCTGCGCTCGGGTCGGCCATCACGGACTACGCCGTTTTCTCCGTCCTCTTCTTTTACGGCCTCGGCGCCGTTCCGTCGCAAATGGTGGCCCGCATATCCGGCGGGATCTTTTCGTTCGTCACCAACAAATACTGGAGTTTCGAGGCCAAAAAGCTGAGTAGTGTGAAAACCGAAGGGCGGCGGTTCCTCATCCTCTACCTATTCAGTTATGCTCTGGCCTTGGGCATTTTCTACGCTCTCAACGAGCTGGCCGGCATGCCGGCCTACCCGGCGAAGATCATCGCCGATATCTCGTGTTTCGTCGTTAATTTCGTGGTGATGCGCAGTTACGTTTTCGGCGGCGGCCAAGGCTTGAGCTCGGCATTCACCCGGTCACGCTAAGGCCTGGGAAATCGTCCGAGCGCAAGGCGCTTATCCGCGAGCATGGCGGGAAACCGATCGCTCAGGAAAAACTCCAGTTCCCGTTCCCGCTGGTCCGTCAGGCTGTCCAGCCCGACCAGTTCCCGATCCACCCGGCCGGGATGGCACATGAGCAGCGAATTGGGCTTCATGTTCCAGGTAAACCGCTCGAAGAGCGTTTCATAGGGCGTTCTTCCGGAAAAATCATAAACCCCGCTGAAGCCGGCGTTGGTGTGGAAACCCCGGCCGCGCGCCAGCTTGGCGAAAGCCCTGCCGGGAAAACCGATCAATGCTGCCTTGCCGACGGCCACGCCCCGGCGCCACAAGGTCGGCAGGTCCTCCCAACAGCACCGCAAGGCGGGCTTTTCGCCGGGAAATTTTTCCCCCAGCACGTCCAGGACGATATCTCGAACCCCAGGCAGGTGATGGACGTGATGATGCCCATCGACAAACTCGGGTGCTTTGTCGAAATGCCGGGTAAAGGCTTCCAGTTGCAGACCGATCTCCTTGCGCAGGGCTTCGGCGGGCAAGCGCCCCATGTAAGCCCGGCGCGTCAATGCGCCAATAGAGGGAAACCGGCCAATTTCCGGGGATAGGGCCGGCAAATCCGTGAGCACGAGATGGACGCCCAGGTCAACGGTTTCCCTATAGGCCCGCAGGTCTTGCGCCATTTCCGACATACCCGGCCGGTTCATCATGCTTCCGACCGCACTGAGCCGCCCCTTATGGACGGCCTCCAAAATTCCCTGGCTGACGCCAGGGCTCAATCCGTAATCATCGGCGCAGAGGATAAACTCGAGGGCCCCCGGCTTATCCATCAACCGGCAGCTTCTTCGAGAGGAAGGGAACTTACCAAAGCGCCGAAGCTAAGTTTCGGGTTGCGGTAAACATGGAAGCCTTCCGGATGATAGGGAGCCGCCAGGGCCTTCATCCCCTCGGCGGTGTAATAGCGCGGAATGTAGGCCCCGGTCCGCCACCCGTAGGAAAGATAGACATAAAGGCGGTGCAGGATCTGTGAAACGGCTATCCGCTTTTCGGAAATCGCATGCAGGTAATCGGCGGAGCCCGCCACCTCGTAGACATGGGCCAGCGCCGCGTCGTCCAGCCAGTCCAAAAGGCCCAGGGAAAAGACAATATCGGTTTTCAGAGGCGGCAGGCTCTCAACCGGGCAGACTTCGAAGGTCAGGTTGGGGCCATACCCCCTTTCGTCCGCAAGGGCCCGGGCGTTGGCGACGGCTTTCTCTGAAATGTCGTAGCCGTGATAACTGCTGGCACCCATCTCCAATAGATCGGACGCGATGAGTCCGGACCCGCACCCCAGTTCCACCACCGCCTTTCCGCCGACAAAAGGGCGCAAAAGCTCTTTGGTAACGAAAAGACGGAACCTCAGGGAATCGCTAGCTCGATCGGCGAGGCGCTCAAGCAGGGAGGATGCTTTTTTCGACTGGCCGTAGCGCCCGCTCTCCCAATCCAGAATCTTGTCTTCCCAAAATTGTTTGGGGTCCGTCGAGCCCGACATCTTGATGCTCTCCCGTTGACAGCGGCGGATGTATATCATGATCACCGTCGAAGGGGAATGTGCCTTGCCCCGCCCTCAACCTCTCCTTTATGACAGTGCCTGAAATGTGAACTTGGAACGGCGTTTCATGGCGGTTGAGCAAAGACAAGGGTCGGGACAGGGGCGCATGCGGCCCATATATGCCCTTTTGTGCGCCCCCATTGCGCTCGGCATTCTGATCCGGTTCGCTTTTCCCGACGCCTTTACATATTCCATCTGGTCCGATCGCGACCTGCTGCGCGCGGCACAGATTTGGGACTGGTTCCCGACCGTGGGCGCTGAAATAAACGGCGCATTCTACGCCCGTGTTCCCGGCGGGTTTTACTATTATCTCCTGGCGCTTTTCCAGGCGATCTCCGAGGACCCGACCCTGATCTACGTCCTCTTGTCGGGCGCCGTGACCGCGGGATTCATTGCCGTCTATTTGACGGCTCGGTTGATGTTCGGCCCGCTGGCCGGCTTGGCCGCAACCGGGGCCTATGCGCTCTCCCCCGGTGTCCTCTCGTCGGCCAGCCAGATATGGAACCCGGCACTCACCCTGCCGCTAACGGCTCTGATTTATCTCCTTCTGGCACGGGTCCTGAGGGGACATTCATGGAGTCTGCCCGTCCTCTTCGCGCTGTTGGTCGCCACAATACAAGTGCACATGTCGAACCTGGCCCTGCTCGCGGCGGTGCTGGTCGTGTTGGCGGTCATGCCAAACGGGACGCGGCTCAAACACTGGGCGGCAGCGGCCATCGCCGCTCTTGCGGTGATGGCCCCCTACATTGCCGCGGAAGCGGCCAATGGATGGATCAACACCAAACTGATCTTGGGCGGATACGACGGAAAGCTCTACAGCGCGCCCAGCTTCGGCGCCTTTTTCAAGACGCTCATGCAAATCAGCGGCGGCGGCATCCCCGATAGCCGGGGCGCATCAAACCGGGTCCTGTCCCTGTTCGCCGGACTGCTTCTTCTCGGCGTGGCTTGGAGAATCGGGATTGCCTTGTACCGCTGCGGCATCGGCTGGGCCCCGCGCGCCTGGCGCCAGCGGCTGAAGGGGTTGAACCAGAAGGAAAGGGCGGTCCTCAGCCTGTTCATCGTGCTGGTGGTTTGCGGCGCGCTCCTGACGATCAACCGCAATGCTTCGGTCTATGTGCGCTACATCCTGTTTCTCATACCCGCGGTCGCCCTGCTGATCGGCGCCTTTTTGGAGGAGCTTCTGGTGCGCCTCGGGAACAATCAAAGCCTTGCCATTCCCGTGGCGGCGCTGTTCGCGTCGATGTTCTGCCTCCAAGGGTACATCGACGCCACGCGGAAGATCGCCCAGCCCAATCCGGTCGCCCCATTGGAAGCACTTTTGGACGGGCTGAGAAATCAGACCGGCTTGGGTGATGAGGGTTTGCGCGAAAAGGTTCTCGTTGTCGGAGATGCCGGAAAGTTTGTGTTCCCGAAAGCGGGATACCTCATCCACATCAGCTCCGCCCCTGCCCGAAACGGCGCCTACGACGGATGCATTCTATCCGTGGCCGGGAACGACGGGCCGGCGGCGGCATCGAAAGCCGCAGCGGCATTTGGTCAATATGGGATTCCGGCGCCGCGATTGAAGCTTCTCTTTCGGACGGACGCATGGCACGTCTTCGGCTACGCCGCAAATGACGGAAACTGCCTGGCCAGCCTAATCAGCGCTTACGACCAGACCCCTCGGGAGCGCATCGTGCACGAAGTCTGTAAGATGGGAGCGGCGGACGGTCTGGTGTTCTCCGACACCGGCGGAGAGAACGGCGTCCTTCGGTTTATTGTCCGCCACACCTTCTCGCCGAGACGGATCTGTTTGGGGCTCGACTTAAGGGTATCCGAGGGAAGCATCACCCCGAGCCTGTTTTCCCCGCATATGAAAGGATATACGGGCTATCCGATCAGCGCCTATCACCTTTCCAGCATCAAGCTGAGGTTCGAAAGCGGAGATCGTGGATTGCGGGAAGTGGATATCGTTGACACGCCATTGGGCGGTCAGGAGAATATCCGAACCCTGCCTTGGGTCGGCCGTGGCATCCCGGTCGAAAAGGGAACGGCTCATCTGTCCATGGTTGTCCGTCTGTCACCGCAAAATGCAAAACAGGGCGCTCCGGAAGAATTCGAGGCCGTCCTGATGGAGAACTTCCCAATGACGCCGAACGCTCGACCGTGAAACAGGTGACCTTCGCCCGCTGGGTCTTCGCTTGGCTTGCGGCCATGGTCGGGGTGGTGCTTTGCCTTATTTACCTCTGGCAAGAGCGATACTTTTTGAGGTTTCTCCCCATCCCACTCAAGAGTATGGGTCTCTTGTATGACCAAGCGGGTTATCTGCCGGTGCACACCCCCTTGGCGCCCAGGGGAAAGTTCGATTTCCCCGAATACGATTTGACGACCGAACAGGGATTGCGTGACGCGCTGAACCGGCTGCAGCTGGAAAGCCCTTTTCTCCACGAAACCTCCCCGCACATGAACTACAAAGACATCACTTTCAATTCCTGGCTGGAGCAGATGAAGGCGACGACGTTTTACTGCACCGACGCCTCGATGCTGTTCATGCTTACCGCCTGGGACCAGGGCTTGATGGCCCGTCAATGGCAATTGCTCACAAAGGGCTGGCAGCCGGGCCAGGGACATTCCATCGTCGAGTTCTTCAATCCGAAAACGGGCCGGTGGCTGGTCGTCGACCCGCAACACGCCGGGATCATCCGCGATCGGTCCGGCAATGCCTTGGACATGAAATCCATATTGGAAAAATACGAGAGCACTTTCGACCGGGACATCACTGTCGATTACGGACCGTACGATGACGTCATGAAAGCGCGTGGGCGCGGCCCGACAACGGAAGACTATTTTTTCAAGGGCAAGGGATTGTCTTATCCCGTGCTCACACTCCGCGCGCCCACTTGGTACGCGACGGCCGTCACGAACGACTTGATCATTGGCTATCCCGTTTTCACGGACTTCACGTCCCACAAGCACGACGTTTTCACCACCAAGATCGTCTTCCTGTTGTTGCTCCTGTTGTCCGCCGCATTGGCGGTGATCAGCGCCAATGTTATCAAGACTGCGATCGACAGAAGGCGGTCGAAACATGCCCAACTGGGATAAACGGTACCGTGAAACCCCCGCGCGCCTGTTCGGCGCCGAGCCGAGCCAATACCTGCGCCAGGTGATGGCCCGGAGCGACGTCGCTCCGACGACGGCGCTGATGCTCGGCGACGGCGACGGGCGCAACGGCACTTGGCTGGCGGGACTGGGCGTCTCGGTAACGGCGGTGGATATCTCCGCCGTGGCGACCGAGCAGGCGCTGGCGCACGACCTCGCCGCCGGGGTCGAGGTCACGCGCATCGTCGCCGACCTGGCCGACTGGTCGGCACCGGCGGGAACGGCCTTCGACGCCGTCTTCATGCTCTATCTGCAATGCGAGGCACGGGTACGGCTGGATGCCCTGGCGCGCGGCGCCGCGGCGCTGGCGCCGGGCGGGCTGTTCGTGGCGGAAGGGTTTTCGCGCGCCGGCGCCACGGCTGACGGCCTCGGCCCCAAGGACCCGGACCACCTCTACGACCTAGCGACACTCTCGGATGCGTTGGCGGGTTTCCGGCGGCTCGAGGCTTTCGACGGCGTCGCCTGGCTGGACGAGGGCGCGCGCCATCAGGGCGCGGCCCGGGTGGTGCGGCTGTTGGCACGAAAAGCAGCCGCTTGAGCGCACGCAACGGGAATGTCGCAATTCGGCAACGCGGGTGAAACAGAGGCGGCGGATAGTCTTTGCGCCGCACCGTCCGCCAGGATCGGCCGCGATTGTCCCAACACTGCTGACGCCCCAAGGAGCCGCTGCACCATGGCCACCCCGACCATCCCCACCCCCGATACCGACCTCACCTTCGAAGAGATGGACGAGATCAACAATCCGCGCACCGAGCCGACCGATTTCGAGCGCCTGTCCGCGAACGCGCTGTCGCGCCGCGCCTTCATCGGCAATTCCGTCGCCTTCGGGCTCGGCGCCTTCGTCCTCGGCGCCGCCGGCCCCGGCCATGCCGCCACCAGCCGCTTGGGCTTCAAAGCGGTGGCCGCCAACGCGCTCGATACCATCACCGTGCCGGAGGGCTACGGCTGGCACATCGTCACCCGATGGGGCGAGCCCATGTGGAGCGACGCCGCCGACTTCGACCCCGAAACCCGCGGCACCGGCGCCAGCCAGGAACGCGCCTTCGGCGACAACAACGACGGCATGGCGCTGTTCGTCGACGGCGACCGCCACATCTTGGCGGTCAACAACGAGTACACCAACCGGTCCATCATGTACGACAACCGCGCGTCGAAACTGCCGGAAGGTGCCGACGACGTGCGCAAGGGAAAGGCCGCGCACGGTATTTCCGTGGTCGAGATCGCCGAACAGAACGGGCAGTGGTCGATCGTCGTCGATTCGACCTACAACCGCCGCATCACCGCCGACACGCCGATGAATATCACCGGCCCGGCGCGCGGCCATGAATTGTTGAAGACCGCCGCCGACCCGAGCGGCACCACGTCGCTGGGCACCTGGAACAACTGCGGCAACGGCCGCACGCCCTGGGGCACCTACCTGACCTGCGAGGAGAACTTCAACGGCTACTTCTCGTCCTCCGACCCGGACTACAAACCGGGCGCGGAGTTGAAGCGCTACGGCGTCGGCAACAAGGACGCCGGCTACGCCTGGGCCACCGCCGACGAACGTTTCGACATCTCCAAGCATCCGAACGAGCCAAACCGCGCCGGTTACATCGTCGAGATCGATCCCCTGGACCCGACCTCGACGCCCGACAAGCGCACCGCCATGGGCCGCTTCAAGCACGAGAACGTGGAGGTGGTCGTCGCAAATGACGGCCATGTGGTCGCCTACATGGGCGACGACGAGCGCGGCGAGTTCATCTACAAGTTCGTCTCCGCCGGCAAGTACGCCGAGGGCGGCGACAACCGCGGCCTGCTCGAGGACGGCCGGCTGTTCGTCGCCAAGTTCCATGACGGCGGCAAGGGCGAGTGGCTGGAACTGACGCCGGCCTCCACCGGCATGGCCTCGCAGGCGGAAATCTGCGTCCATACCCGCATCGCCGCTTCCGCCGTCGGCGCCACCACCATGGACCGGCCGGAATGGATTGCAGCCAATCCCAACAAGCCGGAAATCTACTGCACGCTGACCAACAACAAGAACCGCGGCAAAAAGCCGAATGCCGGCGGCGACGCCACGCCGGTCGGCGGGCCGAACCCGCGCAAGGGCAACAGCTACGGCCAGATCGTGCGTTGGGCGCCTGAAGGGGGCGACCATGCGGCCACCGGATTTTCCTGGGACCTGTTCGTGCTCGCCGGCAACCCGACGGTGCACACGGACGCCTATGCCGGCTCCAAGAACGTCACCGCCGACAACATGTTCAACAGCCCCGACGGCCTCGCCTTCGACGCCAACGGCATGCTGTGGATCGAGACCGACGGCAACTATTCCAACAAGGGCGATTTCGCCGGCATGGGCAACAACCAGATGCTGGTCGGCGATCCGGAAACCGGCGAGATCCGCCGCTTCCTGGTCGGGCCGAAGGAATGCGAGATCACCGGCATCACCTGGTCGCCGGACCGCAAGACCCTGTTCGTCGGCGTCCAGCACCCGGGCGAACGGGGCAACAGCCATTACCCGGCGGGCGGCGGCTCGGTGCCGCGCTCGACGGTCGTCGCCATCACCCGAGACGACGGCGGCCTCATCGGCTGACGTCGCCTGTCCCCTCCCCCCCTGGCGGAGGGCCCCCTCCGGGGAGGCTTCGGGGAGGCTTCGGCCTCCCCGCTTTTTTTCGCACCTTGGCCATTCAGCCGCCTTCCAGTTCCTCGCGCAGCATTTCGAGGCGCAGCCACTCCTCCTCCGCCGCCGCCAGTTCGCGCGCCGCCGCGTCGAGGCGAGCCGAGACGCTGTGGAACGCGTCGGCGTCGCGGCGAAACAGGTCGGGGTCGGCGAGGCGGTCCTGCAATGCCGCCACCTCGGTCTCCAGTTCGGCGATGGTGCCGGGAAGGGTTTTCAGCGCGTGCTGGTCCTTGAACGTAAGCTTGCCGGCCGACGCCGGGCGCGGTTTTCCGGCGGCTTTCGTTGCCGCCTTTGGTTTGGAATCGGGCTTGGAAGTGGTTTCCGGCGCCTCGGCGTGGCGGCGTTGCGCCAGCATGTCGGCGTGGCCGCCGGCATATTCCAGCCAGCGCCCGTCGCCCTCGAAATGAATCACCGAAGTCACCACCCGGTCGAGGAAATCGCGGTCGTGGCTGACCAGCAGGACGGTGCCGTCGAACTCGGCCAGCATTTCCTGCAACAGATCGAGGGTCTCGAGATCGAGATCGTTGGTCGGCTCGTCCAGCACCAGCAGGTTGGCCGGGCGTGTAAGCGCGCGGGCCAGCATCAGCCGGCCGCGTTCGCCGCCCGAAAGCGCCGAGACCGGCGTGCCCGCCTGCTCCGGCGCGAACAGGAAATCCTTCATGTAGCCGATGACGTGGCGTTGCTGGCCGGCGACGGTGACGCTATCGCCGCTGCCGCCGGTGAGCGAATCCCGAAGCGAAACGTCGGGTGCCAGCGATTCCCGCGATTGCTCCAGCGTCGCCATCTGCAGGTTGGTGCCCAGCGTCACCCGTCCGCTATCGGGTTCGAGCACGCCGGTCAGCATGTTGACCAGCGTCGTCTTGCCCGCACCGTTGGGTCCGATGATGCCGATCCGCTCGCCACGCAGGATGCGGGTTGAAAAGTCGCGCACCACGGCGCGCTCGCCGAAACTCTTGGCAATGCCCTCGGCCTCGATCACGCGCTTGCCGGACGCCTCGGTGTCGCCGGTGGTGATGTTCACCTGGCCGGGGCGTTGGCGCTGCTCGGCGCGCTGGCGGCGCAGGTCCCGAAGCGCGCGAAGCCGCCCCATGTTGCGCTTGCGCCGGGCGGTGACGCCCCGGTTCAGCCAATGGGTCTCGCGCACGATCTTGCGGTCGAGCTTGTGGCGTTCCAGTTCCTCGGCCTCGATGGTCTCGTCGCGCCAAGCCTCGAAGGCGCCGAATCCCTTGTCCAGCCGCCGCGTGCGGCCCTGGTCGAGCCACACCACCGCCTGCGACAGGGCTTCCAGGAAGCGCCGGTCGTGGCTGATCAGCACCAGTGCCGAAGCGCTTTGGCGGAGCGTCCTCTCCAGCCATTCGATGGCCGGCAGGTCCAGGTGGTTGGTGGGCTCGTCGAGCAGCAGGATATCCGGTTCCGGCGCCAGCGCGCGGGCCAGCGCGGCGCGGCGCTTCTCGCCGCCGGAAAGCCGGGCCGGGTCCTCGTCGCCGGTGAGGCCCAGATGTTCGAGGAAGTACTGCACCCGGTGCGGATCGTCGCCGGGCCCGAGGCCCGCTTCGGCGTAGGCATGGACGCTGGCGAAACCCGTGAGGTCGGGCTCCTGCGGCAGGTAACGGAGCGTGATGCCGGGCTGCTCGAAACGCTCGCCGCTGTCGGCCTCGACCAGGCCGGCGGCGATTTTCAAAAGCGTCGATTTGCCCGATCCGTTGCGCCCCACAAGGCAAAGCCGCTCGCCGCCATGCACGGAAAGCTCGGCGCCCTCGAACAGCGGCTCACCGCCGAAACCGAGGCCGAGGTTCGACAGCGTCAAAAGCGGCGGTGGTGCCATTTCTTCCGGGCGTCAGTCTTCGGAGACGTGCGCCGCCAGCACCGCCAGGTTGACCATGTCGGAAACCGTGGAGCCCATGGGGACGATCTGCGCCGGCTTGTCGAAACCGACAATGATCGGGCCCAGAACCGTGCAGTCGCCCATCTGCGCCAGCAACTGGGTGCCGATTTGCGAGCTGTGCAGCCCCGGCATCACCAGCACGTTGGCGGATCCGGTCAGGCGGCAGAACGGGTAATTGCGGCGCACCGACGGGCTCAACGCCACCTCGACGGTCATCTCGCCGTCGTATTCGAAGTCCACGTGGCGCTCATCCAGCACCCGAACCGCGTCACGAACCGGTTCGATGCGCTGCATGTTGGGGTGACCGAAATTGCCGTACGAAATCAGCGCCACGCGCGGATCATGGCCGAGGCGCCGCGCCACTTGCGCCGCCTGCTGGGCGATGTCGGCCATTTCCTCGGCTTCCAGGGCCTCGCGCACGGCGGTATCGGCGATGAAGATGGTCTGGCCGCCGCGGATCACCATCGACAGGCCGAACAGGCGCGCGCCCGGTGTCGGGTCGTAGACCCGGCCGATCTGCTCCAGCGCGCGGTGATAGTTGCGGGTCAGCCCGGTGACCAGCACGTCGGCATCGCCGGCATCGACCATCAGGGCGCCAAACACGTTTCGATCGCGCTTGACCATGCGCACGCAGTCCCGCTCCAGGTAACCCTTGCGCTGCAGCCGCTCGTAAAGCCGCTGGGTATAGGCCTCCATGTGTTCGGTTTTGCGGGAGTTGGTGATCTCGATGCCGGCGTCCTCGGGCAGGCCGAGGTTGTCCATGGCCTCGCGCACCCGTTCCTCGCGGCCGATCAGAATGGCTTTTCCATAACCCGCCTGCTGGTAGGCGTTGGCGGCGCGGATGCTTTTTTCCTCCTCGCCCTCGGCGAAGACGATGCGTTTCGGGTTGGCGCGCACGGCTTCGAAGATTTCGTGCAGGATGCCCACCGTCGGGCTCAACCGCGCCGACAGCTCGGCCTCGTAGGCGTCCATGTCGATGATCGGCCGGCGCGCCACGCCGGAATCCATCGCCGCCTGCGCCACCGCCTTGGGAACGGCGGTGATCAGGCGCGGATCGAAGGGCGCCGGGATCAGGTATTCGGGACCGTACCGCAGATGCGAGCCCGAATAGGCGGCATTGACCTCGTCCGGCACGTCCTCGCGCGCCAGTTCCGCCAAGGCATGGGCGGCGGCGATCTTCATCTCTTCGTTGATGGTCGAGGCGCGCACGTCGAGGGCGCCGCGGAAGATGTAGGGGAACCCGAGCACGTTGTTGATCTGGTTCGGGTAGTCCGAGCGCCCGGTGGCGATGATCGCGTCGGGACGCACGGCGCGCGCGTCCTCGGGCGTGATTTCCGGGTCCGGGTTGGCCATGGCGAAGATCAAGGGCTTATCGGCCATGGACTTGACCATGTCCTGGGTCACGGCGCCGCCGACGGAAAGGCCGACGAAGCAGTCCGCGCCTTCCAGCGCCTCGCCGAGCGTACGCGCCTTGGTGGTCGAGGCGTAGGCCGACTTCCACTGGTTCATGCCTTCCTTGCGGCCCTCGTAGATGACGCCCTTGGAATCGCACATGACGATGTTCTTGCGGGGCATGCCCATGTTGACAAACAGTCCCGCGCAGGCGATCGACGCGGCGCCGGCGCCGTTGATGACCATGGTGGTCTTGCCGATATCGCGCCCGGTGATCTGCAGCGCGTTGATCAGCCCGGCGGCGGTGATGATGGCGGTGCCGTGCTGGTCGTCGTGGAACACGGGGATGTCCATTTCCTCGCGCAGGCGCTGCTCGATGACGAAGCATTCCGGCGCCTTGATGTCTTCCAGGTTGACGCCGCCGAAGCTCGGCCCGAACAGTTTCACCGCCTGGACGATCTCGTCCACGTCCTCGGAATGGAGCTCGATGTTGATGCCGTCGACATCGGCGAAGCGCTTGAACAGTACCGACTTGCCTTCCATCACCGGCTTGGCGCCCAGCGCGCCGATATTGCCGAGGCCGAGCACCGCCGTGCCGTTGGAAACCACCGCCACCAGGTTGCCGATGGCCGTGTACTCGTAGACCAGATCGGGATCGCGGTAGATCTCCATGCAGGGCGCCGCCACGCCGGGGGAATAGGCCAGCGTCAGGTCGCGCTGGGTGGTCAGCGGCTTGGTGGCGTGGATTTCCACCTTGCCGGCCGGTTTTGCCGCATGCATGCGCAACGCGTCTTGTTCCATCATTTGATCGCCGGTGTCAGTCATGGTCTCGATTCCCAGGTCTCTTCAGTCTTGAAAAATTCTCGTTCAACCGTTGGCCGGTTGTGAATGGACATTGTCGGCGTCTTCGGAAATCAGGATTTCCGTCGCCTTGTTCTCCGCCTCCGCGTCGTCGACGCGGACCCACAGGATGATGCTGCCGGCATCGACGGCCCGAGCGAAATCTTCGGTGTCCGGTGTCGACGATACTTCTTCCAGCAGTTCCTTGAGCGCCACACCGCCGACCGCGGCGCCGATAATGCCGGCAATGGCCACCGCCGTCGGGCCGCCGGCAAGCAGGATCATGCCGGACGCCACGAGCGGCCCCTCATACTTGACCTCGCCGACCAGCGCGGTCAGCGCGTCACGCCAGGACTTGCCTTCCTCGCCGGCGACGGAGAGCGAATCGTGCGAGCTCAGCACGCTCAGGTTTTCCGGCGGAATGCCTGCCTTGTTCAGCGCGTCGACGGCCTGCTCGAAGGCGGAACGGGTTTTCAAGACGCCGACCACTTCGCGGGCCGGCGAGATCTCACTGCCAGACATGTCGTCTCCCAGGGTTCGCTGTCTTTAAGTATTGGCCCGGTCCTTCCCCTTCTTTCTAAGGGCAACCGGGCCTGTTAAGTTACTTTTGCCGATGCAATCCAAAGAGTAAAGCGCCATTGCCGCAAACCGCCGCCAAGCCCGCTGATCCCCCGGCCCACCCCAAATCCGACGCCGTCACGCCAATGATGGTGCAGTATCTGGGGTTGAAGGCAGACTACGACGATTGCCTGCTTTTCTACCGCATGGGCGACTTCTACGAACTGTTTTTCGACGACGCCGTCAAGGCGGCCGGAGCGCTCGATATCGCGCTGACCAAGCGCGGCAAGCACCTGGGCGAAGACATCCCCATGTGCGGCGTGCCGGTGCACAGCCACGAGACCTATCTGAACCGGCTGATCCGCAAGGGCTACCGGGTCGCCGTCTGCGAACAGACGGAAGATCCCGCCGAAGCCAAGAAGCGCGGTTCCAAGTCCGTCGTCCGGCGCGACGTGGTCAGGGTGGTGACGCCCGGCACGCTGACGGAGGACACGCTGCTGGACGCGCGACGGCACAATTACCTGGCCGCCGTGGCGCGCGCCCAGAAGGAACTCGGCTTCGCCTGGGTCGACGTTTCCACCGGCGCCTTCACCGTGCAGCCGCTTATGCCCGCCGACCTGGACGCGGCGCTGGCGCGGCTGGAACCGGGCGAAGTGCTGGTCCCCGACAGCCTGCTTTCGGCCGGCGAATTGGCGGACGCGCTCCAGGGCGTGGCCGACCGCCTGACACCGCAGCCCGCCGCACGCTTCGATTCGACCAACGGCCGAAAACGCCTGGAGCGGCTGTTCGGCGTGGCGACGTTGGACGCCTTCGGCAATTTCGGCCGCGCCGAACTGGCCGCCGCCGGCGCGCTGGTCGACTACATCGAGCTCACCCAGAAGGGAAAGCTGCCGCGCCTCAATGCGCCCGAACGCATGACCCAGGGCGCCGTCATGGGCATCGATGCCGCCACCCGGCGCAACCTGGAACTGACCCGCACGCTTTCAGGCGACGTGCAGGGCAGCCTGCTGGCGGTCATGGACCGCACCGTCACCGGCCCGGGCGCGCGCCTGTTGGCGACGCGGCTTTCCGAGCCGTTGACCGACCCGGCCGCGATCACCGCGCGCCTCGATGCCGTCGGCGGGCTGGTCGACGACGAGGCGCTCAGGGGCGATCTCCGCGATGCGCTGTCCAAGTGTCCGGACATGGCGCGCGCGCTGTCGCGCCTGTCGCTGGGGCGCGGCGGCCCGCGCGATCTCGCCGCCGTCCGGGATGGGCTCGGGCGCGCGCACCAGGCCCGCGACCGGCTCGCGGATGCCCAAAGCAAGGGCTCGCTCGGCGCCTTTCCGGCACGCCTGGCGGAAACCGCCGAGCGGCTCGGCGAGCACGGCATGCTGATCGAAAGGCTGGGCGCGGCACTCTCCGACGAATTGCCGATGAATGCACGCGACGGCGGCTTCATCCGGCGCGGTTTCGCGCCGGAACTCGACGAGATGGTGGCGCTCCGCGACGAGAGCCGCAAACTAATCGCCGGGCTGCAGGCGGATTACGTCGCCGATACCGGGCTGCAGGGCCTGAAGATCAAGCACAACAACGTGCTCGGCTATTTCATCGAGGTGCCGGCGCGTCAGGCGGAAAAAATGCCGGGCGGCATCGGCGGCGGGCCGGGTGCCGAAAGCCCCTACATTCACCGCCAGACCATGGCCAACGCGGTGCGCTTCACCACCGTCGAGCTGAGCGAACTGGAAAGCCGCATCGCCAAGGCCGCCGACAGCGCACTCGCCTTGGAACTGGAGCTGTTCGAGGCGCTGATCGGCGAAGTCGATGCGCAGGCCGCCGCCATCGCCGACGCCGCGGCCGCGCTGGCAGAGATCGACGTCGCCGCCGGCCTGGCGGAGCTGGCGGTCTCCAGGCGCTACGTGCGCCCGAGTGTCGACGACAGCCGTGCCTTCCACATCGAAGGCGGCCGCCACCCGGTGGTCGAGGCGGCGCTGGAGAAAAGCGGCGGAGCGTTCGTCGCCAACGACTGCCGTTTCGCCGATCCGGACGAGGGTGCGGGCAAGGATTCGGGCGAGGACGACCCCGGCCGGCTGTGGCTGCTGACCGGCCCCAACATGGCCGGCAAGAGCACCTTCCTGCGCCAGAACGCGCTGATCGCGGTGATGGCGCAAATGGGCTCCTTCGTTCCGGCGGAGAGCGCGCGGATCGGCATCGTGGACCGGTTGTTTTCGCGCGTCGGCGCCGCCGACGACCTGGCGCGCGGACGCTCCACCTTCATGGTCGAGATGGTCGAGACCGCCACCATCCTCAACCAGGCGGGCGAGCGCGCGCTGGTGATCCTCGACGAGATCGGCCGCGGCACCGCCACCTACGACGGCCTATCCATCGCCTGGGCGGTGGTCGAGTTCCTGCACGAGACCAACCGGTGCCGCTCGCTGTTCGCCACCCACTACCACGAGCTGACGGCACTGGCCGGGACGCTGGAACGGCTCCGCTGCCACTCCATGCGAGTCAAGGAATGGAAAGGCGAGGTGGTGTTCCTGCACGAGGTCGCGGCCGGCGCCGCCGACCGCTCCTACGGCATCCACGTGGGCAAGCTGGCGGGCCTGCCGGACGCCGTCGTGAGGCGCGCCGAGGCGGTCTTGAAAACGCTGGAAGCCGGCGAAACCGGCTCCGGCCTCACCGACCTGGCCGCCGACCTGCCGCTGTTCCAGGCCGCCCCCGCCGCCAAACCCGCACCGGCGCCGACCAAGGGCCCGAGCCAGGTGGAAATGGCCGTCGGCGCCGTCACGCCGGACGAGATGACACCCAAGGAAGCACTGGAGTTTCTCTATTCGCTGAAACGTCTCGCGGCCGAGGACGGCGAAAGCTGAAATTCAGAAGGGCCGGTCGCCGGCGATGGTGACGCGGTAGCCGTGACGCAGCGCCGGGTGGTAATCCCAGACCGAGCGGTGCTGGGCGGAGCGGTTGTCCCAGAACGCCACCGAGTTCGGCCGCCAGCGGAAACGGCACTGGAATTCCGGCGTGGCGATGGCATCGAACAGCACGCCCAGGATGCCGTCGCTTTCGCGGCCGCTCAGCCCCTCGATGCGGGTGGTGAAGTTCTCGTTGACGAACAGCCCCTTCCTGCCGGTCACCGGATGGGTGCGGACGATGGGATGCAGCGATTCCGGATAGACGTCGACGCCGTCGCGCATGGCGCCCTTGGCGCCGAAACGGTCGCGGTGCACGCGGGCCGATTCATGCCAGGCCTTCAAATCGCCGATCAGCGCCTTGATCGGCCCGGAGAGCGCATCGTAGGCCGCATAGGTGCTGGCGAACAGCGTGTCGCCGCCGACGTCGGGCACCGTCTGCATGTGCAGGATGGACCCCATCGGCGGCTCTTCGTCGCATGAGACGTCGGAATGCCATTTCATGCCGGCCACCACCTTGGAGGTCTCGTCGGCATGGATGGTGATCACTTCCGGGTGGCCGGGCGCGGTCTCGGCGGAAGGATGGATATGCAGATCGCCGAAGTGCCGCCCGAAGGCCATGTGCTCTTCCAGCGTCATCTCCTGGTCGCGGAAGAACAGGACCTGATGCGCCATCAGCGCGTCGTGCAACTCCTGGCAGGTGCGGTTGCCGAGCGGCTTCGAAATATCGACACCGGAAATCTCGGCACCGATTTTCGGGCTCACCGGCTCGACCTGGATGGTTTCGTATGTCATTTGCGCACGCCCCTCCCCGGCTGGACGGCCAGAGTCTAGTTCACCTGGCGCCGGCCGATCAACCGCCGCGCTCGCCCCATGCACGACGCACCTTTCGCCCATGGCGGCCAATCATTATATAAGTGTATTGGTCACCACCCGTCCGGAGCCCGTTCACGATGGCCGCCGTCGCCAAGCCCCGCCAGATCATCGACCGCAAGGCGCTGAAAAGCCGCCTGGACGAGCTGGTGTCGTGGTCCGGCTACACGCCGAAATCGCAAGGCCAGGTGCTGGAAATCTTCAAGGACGCGCACCAGGCCGGCTGGGACGAAATCCGCCGCCGCTTCGAGGCCGGCGAGTCCGACGGCCCTGAAACGACCCGCGCCATGGCTTACCTGATCGACCAGATCGTGCGCACGCTCTACGAGTTCGCCACCGTCACCGTCTATCCGGCCGCCAACCCGACCAAGGGCGAGCAAATGTCGCTGCTGGCCACCGGCGGCTACGGGCGCGGCGAGATGGCGCCCTATTCCGACATCGACCTGATGTTCCTGCTGCCCTACAAGCTCACCCCCCATTCCGAACAGGTGGTGGAATTCATCCTCTACATGCTCTGGGATCTCAAGCTCAAGGTCGGGCACGCCACGCGCTCTGTCGACGAGGCGGTGAAGCTGGCCAAGGACGACCTGACCATCCGCACCAGCCTTTTGGAGGCGCGCTGGCTTTCCGGCAACCAGCGCCTGGCCAACACCTTCAAGCGCCGCTTTCGCGAAGACGTGGTGGAGGGCACCGGGCCGGCCTTCGTCGAATCGAAACTGGCCGAGCGCGACGAGCGCCACGCCCGCATGGGGGATACCCGCTATGTGCTGGAGCCGAACCTGAAGGAAGGCAAGGGCGGCTTGCGCGACCTGCAGACCCTGTTCTGGATCGCCAAGTACCTGTACCAGGCCGACAGCGTCGTCGACCTGAAGGCCGCCGGCGTGCTCAACGCCGCCGATGTGCGCACCTTCGCCAAGGCCGAGCATTTCCTATGGACGGTGCGCTGCCACCTGCATTACCTGGCCGGCCGGCCGGAAGAGCGCCTGACCTTCGACGTGCAGGAGGAATTGGGCAAGCGCATGGGCTACAAGGACCATGCCGGCACGCGCGGCGTCGAGCGCTTCATGAAGCACTACTTCCTGACCGCCAAGGACGTCGGCGACCTGACCCGCATCCTCTGCGCGGTGCTGGAGGAACAGCAGAAGAAACGCGGCGCCTCGACCTGGTTCTCGGGTCTCGGCTTCGGCAAGAAGGAAGCCGACGGGTTCAAGGTCGAGGCCGGCCGCATCGCCCTTTCGGAAGGCTCGCGCGAACTGAAGGAAGACCCGGTCAAGATCCTCAAGCTGTTCCATGCGGCCCAGTACCATGAGCTCGACATCCATCCGCGCGTGCTGCGCTCGGTGAAGAACAACCTGAGCCTCATCGATTACGATTTCCGCCACGATGCGGAAGCCAACCGCCTGTTCCTGGAAATCCTCACCGGCCCGGACCCGGAGAAGACGCTGATGCGGCTCAACGAGGCCGGCGTGTTCGGGCGCTTCATCCCCGACTTCGGCCGCGTCGTGGCGCAGATGCAATACGACATGTACCACGTCTATACCGTCGACGAGCACACCATCCGCGCCATTGGATTGGTGGCCGGGATCGAGACCGGGCGCCTCACCGACGACCATCCGGTCGCCTGCCAGGTAATCGAACAGGTGCAGTCGCGAGCCGTCCTGTACGTGGCGGTGCTGTTGCACGACATCGCCAAGGGCCGCGGCGGCGACCATTCGGTGATCGGCGCCGAGATCGCCCTCAAGCTCTGCCCGCGGCTCGGCCTCAACGAATGGGAGACCGAGACCGTCGCCTGGCTGGTGCGTTGGCACCTGTTGATGAGCCACGTCGGCTTCAAACGCGACCTGGACGACCCCAAGGCGATCAACGATTTCGCCGAGCAGGTGCAATCGCCGGAGCGGCTCCGGCTGCTGCTGATCCTCACCGTCGTCGATATCCGCGCCGTCGGCCCCGGTGTGTGGAACGGCTGGAAGGCGGGGCTGCTGCGCGAGCTCTATTGGCGCACCCAGGAAGTGCTGAGTGGCAACGCGCCGGAAGTGCGGCGCCAAGAACGGGTCGAGGCGATCAAACGCGAACTCCTGGCACGGCTCAAGGGCTGGCCGGAAGCCGATGCCAAGGCGCACCTGGAACTCGGCCACGGCGGCTATTGGCTCGGCACCGACGCCGATACGCTCTATCACCATGCCGAGTTGATCCAGGCCGCACGCCAGGCGGGCGAGGCCTTCCGCATTGAGACGCGCGAGCTCGCCGACCGGGGCGTCACCGAACTGACCGTCTACGCGCCGGACCACCCGGGCCTGTTCGCCGCCATCGCCGGCGCCATGGCGCTTTCCAACGCCAACATCGTCGACGCCAAGATTCACACCCTCACCGACGGCATGGCGCTCGATACCTTCGCCATCCAGGACAGCGGCACCGGCGGCTTCGATACCGCCACCGACGTGCCGCGCCTGAAACGCCGCATCGCCGACGCCATCCAGGGCAAGACCCGGCCCGAACGCACCCTGGCCGAACGCGCGCCGAGCGCCATTTCCAAGCGCACGCAGGTGTTCAAGGTGCCGCCGCGCGCCATCATCGACAACCACGTTTCCAACACCCACACGGTGATCGAGATCAACGGCCGTGACCGGCCGGGCCTGCTGCGCGACGTCACCGCCGTGATCAGCGGCGACGGCCTGCAGATTTCCAGCGCCCTGGTCTCCACCTACGGCGAACGGGTGGTCGACGTGTTCTACGTAAAGGACGTGTTCGGCATGAAGATCGACCGCGAGGAACGCATCGAAGCGCTGCGCGCCAAGCTGCTCGACGCCATCGCCAGCGACGGCCCCGAACCGGAACCGGAGCGCGAGCCCGCCACTGAGAAAATGAAAGCTGCGGAGTAGCGCCATGACGACACCCCCACCCGAAACTTTCGACGCCGAAGCTATCGCCGAAATGATCGCCGAATGGTCTGCGGTGGAAAGCCCGAGCTTCGACGCCGCCGCCGTCAACCGGATGATGGACCTGGCGGAACGCGACCTGAAAGCCTTCGGCGCCGGCATCGAACGCATCGCCGTCGGCCCCGACACCGGCGACGTGTTGAAAGCGCGGATGCCTTGGGGTGGGGACGATGGCGCCCCAGGCATCCTGGTGCTCGGGCATTTGGATACCGTGCACCTGGCCGGCACCACGGCGGGAGAGCTGCCGATCCGCCGCGACGGCGACCGGCTCTACGGCCCCGGCGTGCTCGACATGAAGGGCGGGCTGGTGCTGGCGATCCACGCGCTCAAGGCGGCCATCGCCGAGCGCGGCGAGCTGAACCTGCCGGTCACCTTCCTGATTATCCCCGACGAGGAAATCGGCAGCCCCATGACCCGCGCCATCATCGAGCGCGAGGCCAAGGCGAACAAGGTGGTGCTGGTGCCGGAACCCGGCCGTCACCACGCCTTCGTCACCGGCCGCCACGCGGTGCTGCGCTACAAACTGCATCTCTACGGCAAGCCCGCCCACGCGGGGCGCCCCGGCGGTACCGGGCGCAGCGCCATCAGCGCCATGGCGCGGTTGATCCAGGAGGTGGAGGGTTACTCCGACCACGAACGCGAGATCTCATTCCGGGTCGGCACCGTCGGGGGCGGCACCTTCGTCAACGTGGTCGCCACCGAATGCCATGCCGAGGTGCTCTGCGTGGCGCCCAGCGACGAGGCCTTCGCCGATGTGCAGCGGCGCATGGCGGCGCTCACATCGCCGGACCCGGACGTGCGGCTCGAGGTCGAAACCGGCCCGGTGCGGCCGCTGTTCCAAGCCGACGAAGGGACCCGCGAGCTTTACGGCGTCGCCGAGCGCATCGCCCGCGAGGTTGGGCTTGAGCTGGGCATGGGCCAATTCGGCGGCGGCTCCGACGGCAACTTCACCGGCGCGCTCGGCATCCCGACCCTCGACGGCCTGGGACCGACGGGCGACGGCGTCCACACCAAACAGGAATACATCGAGGTCTCCTCGCTGGTGCCGCGCGCGCGGCTGCTGGCCGGCTTGTTGACGGCGCTCGCGGACCGCAACCGCTAGCGACACCGCCAACCCCGTCCTTGGGGTCTTTCCGCCTTGAGACTGGGTGGTATAGTTCCGCCCGGACAAACGACTTCGAGGGGGCGGCGATTGATGGACATGTTCGATCTGAGCGGCAAGGTGGCGGTGATCACCGGCGGCACCAAGGGCATCGGCCGCGCCGCCGCCTTCGCCATGGCGCGGGCCGGCGCCAAGGTGGTGGTCTCGAGCCGCAAGCAAGACGCCTGCGACGAGACCGCCAAGGCCATCAAGGCCGAGGGCCATGAGGCCGTCGGCATCCCCTGCAACATCTCCAGCGTCGACGATCTGAAAGCGCTGGTTTCACGCAGCCTCGACAGCTTCGGCAAGATCGACATCCTGGTCTGCAACGCCGCCGTCAATCCCTACATGGGCCCGCTTCTGGATATCGACGACGAGGCCTACGACAAGACCCTCGAGGCCAACGTGAAGAACGTGCTGCGGCTCTGTGGGCTGGTGATTCCGGGCATGGCCGAACGCGAGGACGGCGCCATCGTCATCGTTTCCTCCATCGCCGCCACCAAGGGCTCGCTGGGCCTGGGCGCCTATGCCATCACCAAGGCCGCCGACGTGCAGATCGCGCGCAACCTGGCGGTCGAATGGGGACGCAAGAACATCCGCGTCAACTGCCTGCTGCCGGGCCTGGTGAAGACCGACATGGCGCGCGCGCTATGGCAGGACCCGAAGCGCCACGAACGCGCGCTGGCGGGCTATCCGCTGGGGCGGCTGGGCGAGCCCGAGGACATCGCCGGCGCCATCCTGTTCCTGGCCTCGCCCGCCGCCAGTTGGATCACCGGCCAGGCGATTCCCGTCGACGGCGGCGCCACCATCGCCGGCGGCGGCTACAGCTAAGACCGAACGGAAGGACGAAGACAATGGACCTGACCCCCACGCCACGCGGCGAAGAACTGAAAGCCCGCGTGCAAGCGTTCATGGACGAACACGTTTACCCGAACGAGGCCGTTTACTACGACCAGCTAGAGGCGGCCGAGACCCGCTGGTCGATCCCGCCGATTCTGGAGGAATTGAAGGAGAAGGCACGGGCGGAGGGGCTCTGGAACCTGTTCTTGCCGGAAAGCGACTTGGGCGCCGGGCTCACCAATCTCGAATACGCGCCGATCTGCGAGGTCATGGGCCGGGTGCACTGGGCGCCGGAGGTGTTCAACTGCTCCGCCCCCGATACCGGCAACATGGAAACCCTGGAACGCTACGGCACGCCGGAACAGAAGGAACGCTGGCTGCTGCCTTTGCTGGACGGGAAAATCCGTTCCGCCTTCGCCATGACCGAGCCCCGCGTGGCGTCGTCGGACGCCACCAACATCGAGACCTCCATCGTCCGCGACGGCGACGACTATGTCATCAACGGTCTCAAATGGTGGACGTCGGGGATCGGCGATCCGCACTGCGAGATCATGATCGTCATGGGCAAGACCGACCCGGCGGCGCCCAAGTACACCCAGCAGTCGATGATCCTGGTGCCGAGGGACACCCCCGGCGTCAAGGTGCTTCGGATGCTCAACGTCATGGGCTTCGACGACGCGCCGCACGGCCACGGCGAGGTGCTGTTCGAGGATGTCCGCGTGCCGGCGGCGAACATGCTGTTGGGCGAGGGCCGGGGCTTCGAAATCGCGCAGGGGCGGCTCGGCCCCGGGCGCATCCACCACTGCATGCGCATCATCGGCGTCGCCGAGCGCGCGCTGGAGATGATGTGCAAGCGCGCCACCGAACGCGCGCCTTTCGGCAAGGCGCTGGCCGACCAGGGTGTGACGCACGAGCGCATCGCCGAGAGCCGTATCGAGATCGAGATGTGCCGGCTGTTGACGCTCAAGGCCGCCTACATGATGGACACCGTCGGCAACAAGGAAGCCCGCCAGGAGATCGCCATGATCAAGGTCGCGGCACCCAACATGGCGCTTGGCGTCATCGACCGGGCCATGCAACTGCACGGCGGCGGCGCCATGAGCCAGGAGTTCATGCTGTCCTACATGTGGGCGCGGATGCGCGCGCTCCGTTTCGCCGACGGCCCCGACGAGGTGCACCGCCAGCAGATCGCGCGCCTCGAACTCAGGCGCCAGGTCGGCTGGCCGCCCAGGAAGTGAAGTCCGGGGAAGAACCCGGATCAGCCTCAAGCCAAGCGCCGTACATCCTTCGGCTGCGGCCTACGGCCGCGCTCAGGATGAGGCCTGAAACCTGCAACCCCCCATCCTGAGCGGCTCGCGCAAGCAAGCCTGTCGAAGGATGGGCGAGCGACGAGCTGGCATTTTACGGCCACCTAGTCCGTGTAGATATTGATGTACTTGAGGCAAATGACGCGCAGGCAGGACGCCAGGTTCTTGTCGTTGGCGACGATGCACTGGTCGTGAATGAGCTCGATCAATTCGGGCAGGGTAATGTCGCGGTTGTCGGCCATGAACTCCAAGACGTTCCAAAACGCGCGCTCCAGACGGATCGTCGTGGAATGGCCGTGAATCCGGAAGCCGCGCTTTTGCGGCCGGAATTCCTCGATCTGCTCGGTGCTGCATGCGTTGAGCATGTGATCGAGCATGTCCTTGTTTTCGATATAGATCGACATGCGTACGGGAACCTCCCACCCGGACTCCGATTGTAAACAACACAAGAAAGTTGGCAATAAATACCACCACAGGCTCGTCATGAGTTATACTATGGGCCCGTGATGTCGGTGGTATCGGGAGGACCTCAGACCTTGGCGGAATTCTTCAAAAAAACGCTCGACCCGGTGATCGCGCTCTCCGCGATCGCGGGTGCTCGACATCTTTCTTTCCTGGTCGTCGGCGCCTGGACCGTCGGTGGCGGCGAGACGATGATGACCGGCCTGGCGGCGGAACTGATCCTGGGCGAGGAGGCGGTGGCCCGCATTCCGTTCTGGTCTTTGGTGTTCCAGCCGGACGCCGGATACTGGAAGATCTATATCTCGCTCGGCATGTTGTTCGGCGCCGCCGTCGGCGCCATCGCGTCGAAGGAGTTTTACCTGCGCCTGCCCAGGCGGTTGTCGGAATGGGTGCTGATCACGCTGGGCGGCCTGCTGATGGGCTTCGGCATTCGCCTCGCGTTCGTCTGTAACGTCTCCACCTTCTTCGGGCTGACGCCGGAGATGAACCTGGGCGGCTATCTTTCCATCAGCGGCATCATCGCCGGCGCCTGGGTCGGCTCGATGATCTACAAGAAAATCCTGGAGGGCTGAGGCATGGATTCCGTCGTCGGCGAATGCCTGGTCGCTTTCATCTTCGGCTCCGTGGTCGGCCTCCTGGTGCAGCGCTCGCGGTTCTGCAACACGGCTGCGCTGCGTGACGCCATCCTGTTCAAGACCTTTAGAAACACCAAGGCGCTTCTGGTGGCGATGATGATCCTGACCATCGGGTTCACCGGATTCCTGACCGTCGGCGAGGGCAATCCCATGCACTTCGATGTCGGCCTCAACCAGGTGGTGGGGCTGTTCCTGTTCGGGGTCGGCATGGTGCTGGCCGGCGCGTGCACGGTGTCGACCTGGGTGAAGACCGGCGAGGGCAACGTCGGCGCGCTGTGGGCGCTTTTGTTCACCTTCATCGGCATGTTCCTGTTCTCGCTCCTATGGACGGTCAACTTCTGGCCGCCGGCGGCGTCGAGCATGACCGGCGAACCGAACCTGGAAGCGCTGCAGCTCGGCTATTCCAACGCCGCCACCCTGCAGGAGAAATACGGCATTCCGGCCATCGTCTTCGGCATCCTCCAGACCCTGGTGCTGGCCGCCATCTACAAGGCCATCCGCCGCAAGGAAGAAGCCCAGCACGCGCGGCATGAAGCGACGATGCAGGCGAAGGAAGGCTCCACCCCGTCCGCGGGCCCCCAATCGGTGGCCGCGGACTGAACCAACGAGAACCATCTGACGAGGATAAAAACCATGGGACTGTTCGGATTTGGAAAGAAGGAAGCGGACGGACCGGTCACGCCGGCCGGCGAGGTAACGCTCAGCGACGGTGAAACCTACACGGTCGCCAAGATCGTCGATTGCATCGGCGATTCCTGCCCGCGTCCGCAACTGATGACCAAGAAGGCGCTGAAGGAAGCGATGTCGGGCGACGTCATCGAGGTGAAGGTCGACAACCCGTCGTCGGTGGAAGCGATTCCGCCCCTGATGGACGAACTGGACGCGGCGCACCTGGAAACGGTGAAGGCGGAGCGCTGTTGGGAAATCTATGTGCGCAAGGACTGAGACCGGCCCTGACCGAAAAACGAGGAGAAACCGTTGTTTCTTGACCTGATCATGAAAGCCTTCGCCGGGCTGGTGAGCGTGCTCAGCATCGCCGTGCTGGTCTACGTCTACGCGGTACCCATCGACAGCATGAAGCGGACCCGCGACGGCGCCCCCTATTTCGCACCCCAGGTGGTCAATCCGGAAACCGGCGACGGTATCGATCTCGGCAAGCTGATCCGCCATTACCGGGGAGATTGAAGCATGGATCTGGAAACCATCGTTCACCTGATCATGTTCTTCGTCGCCTTCGGCGCCATGTTCACCGCATTCCTCAAGGAATAGGGAGCCCAAACCATGGACCGTTCGAGCCTCGTCTTCTGCGTCCTTGCGCTGGTCGGCACGCTGGCGCTTTCAGCGTTGCTGTACCCCTTCACCACCGTCAGTCCCGAGACCCTCGCGGCATGGCGCACGCCAGCCGAAGCCGAAACCCTGCCGGACGTGGATCTCGGTGATTTCGGCACCGTCAGCGTGTTGGAACTGATCGAGTACTATATCGAAAACCCGCCGCCGCCGCCCGCCGCCGGTGCCCAGCCGGAACGGCAAGTCCGGTTCCAAGGCTGCTGAACCATGCGTGCATCGCGGCCCCAGTCCCTAACGATTGCCGGCACTCTGGCCGGTCTGGTGGCCTGTGCCATGATGCACGGAGCCGCGGGCGCCGCCGATCTTGAATACGTGCGCGACCCGGCCGGCGCCATCCAAGCCGGACAAACCATCGTCGACGCGCGCCCGCCCGAGGAATGCGAGGCCAAGAGCCTTGCCGGCGCGCGTTGTCTCGCCGCCGTCGACTTCCTGGGTCCGCACCACCGGCTTGCCGCCTTCACCGATATCGCCTGGCTGTTGGGAACCGCCGGGCTTTCGGGCAGCGAAACCCTGCTGGTCATCGGCGACGACGCCACCGAGCGCGATTTCGTCGCCGGCCTGCTCCATGCCATGGGACAGAAGCAGGTGCGGGTGTTGACCGAGCCGGCGACGCGTCTCTTCTCCGCCGGCACCCTCGCCACCGCGCCCGGCACGGCGCGCGGCATGACCCGCGAAACCGTCTATACCGCGCCGGCGCGTGAAGCCGCCGTCGCCTACGCCGACGGGATCGGCGCCCGCATCCTGCTCGACGGGAGGAGCGAGGACGAGTACTGGGGCCTTCGCGTGCGCGGCCAGCGCGGTGGCCACCTGCCCGGCGCCGACCACCTGCCGGCGACACGACTGCGCGCCGCGCTGGCGCGCGGCGAACGCCCGGGCCCGGGGCCCGACAAGGGCGCCGTGGCGGTCTACGGCCATGATGCCTACGAAGGTTTCGCCTATCTGACGCTGGTCCGCGCCGGGCTGGGGCTGGATGCCGCCGTCTATCCCGGCGGCTGGACCGATTGGGCCGCCGGATCGCGGCCCGCCGAAGCACTCACCCACCCCGACCGCGCGCCCGCGGAAACGACGGGACCGGCGATCGCCAGCGGCGAGTGGAGCACGCCGGGAATCGCCGCCAGCATCTTCGTGGCGGGAATTATTTTGGGCATTGGCTTTTTCATTGGCCGTGGGAGGGCTGCTTGATGGACGTGATGATTTTGGTTTCGACGCGGGACAGCGGCCCTTTGGTCAAAGGGCTGATGGCGGCACTCGGGCGAACCGGCGCGTCCTGGGGCTGTTTCTTCACCAACGACGGCGTCGCACTGGCCGGCGATTCCGAGGTCGTGGCGCTGCTGGGTGCAAGCCAATGGGCCAATGTTTGCGAGCATTCTTGGGACAAATTCGGCGATGGGCCCTGCCCGGTGGAACTGGGCAGCCAGACGCAGAACTCGATGATGATGGGCGACGCCGCACGCGTCGTCAGCCTGTAGGGGCAACGGTAATGGCCGAACGCGATATCCTGGTCCTGGCGCGGCGCGATCACACGGAAGCCATGCGCGTGGCTTCGGGGCTGACCATCTTCGACCATCGGGTGCGGCTGGTGTTTCTCACCGGGCCGGTGGCCGAGACCCCCGAAAACCTGGAACAGATCGAGCTCCTGGAGATGTCCGAGATCGTGCCGGAAACCACCGTGACGGAGATGGGCGACGATCTCTACCTGCTCGACGCCTCCGGCCTGGCCGACGCCATCGAAGCCAGCGACCTGGTCATCAACCTTTAGGCGGGAAGAAACGGAACATGCATTACCTGATCCTGGATACCGGCCTGTTCCCCGACCGCGAGACGGTCTCGGCGGCGTTGGCAAATCTGCAAACGGATGACGGCGTGAAACGCATCGACGTCTCGGAACTCGGCTCGGACAATGCCGCCTGGGACGAGGCGGTCCGCTCGCTTCTGGAGGCAGACAAGGTGATCACGCTTTGACGACGAAGACGAAGAAAACCTGGCAACCGAAAAACATGGGAGGAGTAGATACCATGAGACGACTTTTCGCAGCGGCCCTCGCCGTAATGATGATAACACTCACCGGCGTCGCCAACGCGGCCACGCCCCTGGTCGATGTCGACTGGGTGCTGGCCAACAAGGAAAAACCCGGCGTCGTGATCCTCGACGTGCGCGGCCAGCTCGGCGGCGCGTCCAAGACCGACTTTCTGCGTGCCCACATTCCGGGCGCGGTCTACACCGACTACCTGAAGGACGGCTGGCGCGCCAAGGACAAGAGCGGCACCGTCGGCCAGTTGGCGCCGGTGGACAAGCTCGAGAAACTGATCGGCTCGCTCGGGATCGGCAATGACGACCACGTGGTGCTGGTGCCGGTCGGCGGCAAGGCCCTCGACATGGGAACCGCGACCCGCATCTATTGGACCCTCAAGGTGCTCGGCCACGACAACGTGTCGATCCTCAATGGCGGCATGAACGCCTACACCAAGAAGGTCGACGAAAAAACCAAGAAACCCGTGAACCCGCTGGCCAAGGGTGCGTCCAAGCCGACGCCCAAGGTCTTCAAGGCGAATTTGCAGAAAGACATGCTGATCACCAAGGCCGACGTGAAGATGGTCATGGACGGTGGCGGCGTGCTGGTCGACAACCGCCCGCACAACCAGTTCCTGGGCATCAACAAGCACGGTAAGTCGAAGCGCGCCGGCACCATTCCGGGCGCCAAGAACCTGCCGGAAAACTGGATGACCGACAACGGCGGCGGCGCTTTCCGTGACAAGGCCACCTTGGCCAAGCTCTACGACCTGGCCGGCGTGCCGACGTCTGGCAAACAGGTGAGCTTCTGCAACTCCGGCCACTGGGCATCGCTGGGGTGGTTCGCTTCGCATGAGATCCTCGGCAACAAGGACGCGAAGATGTACGACGGCTCAATGATCGAATGGTCGGGCGACAAGACCCTGCCGATCCAATCGGCGCTGCCCAACTGACGGCCGAGACGGCTCCCATGCGGCGCCGTTTCAACGTGATCCTGGCCGCGCTCCTGGTTTTTGCCGGGGGCGCGGTCGTTTCTTTCGGCTCGGCCACGGCCGCCGACGGCGCAAGGCGGCTGGCGGCCGACATCCTGGTCGCCGCCGGCGACGCTGGGCGGCTCGCCCGGCCGGGCATCCAGGACCTGCACCGGCGCGGTCTGCGAGAACGCATCGCCGGCACGCTGGCGGTGCTTCCGCTTTCCTTGAAACAAGCCGGCGGCCGCTCCCAAGGCCGGATCGAAGACGCCCGCGCCGCGCTGGCGGCCGGCGACGCGGTCCGGCTTTCCGGCGTTCTGGCGGGCCTGACGGCAGCCTACCCGTTTTCGGTCCGGGGCCTGCTCCCCGCCGACGGCCGCCCCGCCGCCGTTGCCGGCGCCAAGGCGCTGCACGAACGGCTCTGCGCCGGCTGCCATGACGCGCCCGACCTGGAGGTCGATCGGCCGGCTTGGAACCTGAGCGCCCTGGCACGGTCCATGCCGCCTGGTGAATTCGCCGCGCGCATGGTGGTCGGCGTCAAGGGCGAACGGTTGATGGCCATGGACAACCCGCTTACCGACGCCGAGATCTCGGCATTGATCGGTTATTATCTCGCGGCGCCGCCATCCCAGTAGGGTTCCGGGCCGAAGGCGTCGGCCAGGTAGTCGACGAAGGCGCGCACCTTGGCCGACAGGTGCCGGCTCGGCGGCCAGACGGCATGAATGCCGAACTCGGGCATGGGAAAATCCGTAAGCGCATGTTCGAGCCCTTGCCCGGCACGCCCGGCGTCGCAGAAAAACGTCGGGCAGATGTAGACGCCCAAGCCGGCGATGGCGGCGGCCAACAGCAGATCGCCGTTATTGGCGGTCAACGGCCCCTTGGTGGCGACGTCGACGGGCCCGTCCGCGCCCTGGAAGCGCCAGACGTCCTGGCCGCGGCGCAATGAATAGCTCAGGCAGGTGTGGCCCGTCAGGTCCTCGGGCCGCGCCGGCTTGCCGTGCCGGGCCCAGTAGTCCGCACTGGCGACGACGGTCATGCGGCAGGGGGCGAGTTTCTTGGCGACCAGGGTCGAATCGGCCAACTCGCCGATGCGGATGGCGACGTCGAAGCCCTCGTCGACCAGGTCGACGCGGCGGTCGTTCAAATCGATGTCCACCTCGACCTCGGGATAGCGGGCCATGAAACCCGGCAGCGCCCTGGCCACGTGGCGGACACCGAAGGACATGGGCGCGCTGACCCGGAGCCGGCCCACCGGTTCGGCGTGCAACCGCGTGACGGCGAGTTCCGCCTCCTCCGCTTCCTCCATGATCCGCCGGCAACGCTCGTAGTAGGCTTGGCCGACCTCGGTCAGGCGCATGCGCCGCGTGGTGCGATGCAGGAGCTTCGCTTGCAGGCGCGCCTCCAGACGCTGAATCTGCTTGGTGACGGTGGATTTCGACAACCCGAGCGCGCGCGCGGCGGCGGTGAAGCCGCCCAAACGCGCCACCTCGGCAAACACCTGAATGCCCGCAAGATCGGTCATGGGTGTGATTATTGTTTATTTTTAGAAACAATTAAATTCTTTTTTGGCTAATTGTTGTTTTTTCTGAGCCGGCATAGGTTGTCCTCAACAAATCAACCCTCAAGACAAGGACATCCACCATGCCAAACATTCTCGCCGTCACCTCCAGCCCCAATGGGGAAAACTCGGTCACCAACGCGCTGGTCGAGCGCTTCGTCTCGCGCCTCACCGCCGCCGATCCCGGTGCCGCCGTCACGCGGCGCGACGTCGGCGCGGCGCCGCTGCCGCACCTCGACGCGGAAACCATCGGCGCCATCTACACCCCCGAAGAGGCCCGCAACGAACGCCAGCGCGAGTTGCTTTCCCAATCCGACGCCGTGTTGGATGAGCTGGAGGCCGCGGACATCGTCGTCATCGGCGCGCCCATGCACAACTTCATGATCCCGTCCGGGCTCAAGACCTGGATCGACCACGCGGCGCGCGTCGGGCGCAGTTTCCGCTACACCGAAGCCGGTCCCGAGGGGCTGCTCACGGGCAAGAAGGTCTTCGTCCTGACCGGGCGCGGCGGCAACTATGCCGAAGGCAGCCCGGCCCAGGCCATGGACCACCAAGCGCCCTACCTGAAGACCGTGCTCGGGTTCTTAGGATTGACCGACGTCACCTTCATTCACGCCCACGGCGTCGCCATGGGCCGCGACGGCATCGAGGCCGCCGAGATCGAAATCGACGCCCACCTGCCGGCCCTCCAGGCCGCCTGATCGGAGAGAAACCATGATCGATATCGTCACCCATGAGGACATCGGCAGCTTCCGGAACGGCTGGCTCGATGCCCATCATCACTTCTCCTTCGCCGACTATCACGATCCGAAACGCATGGGGCTCGGCAAGCTCCGGGTCTGGAACGACGACACCATCCAGCCGCATCAGGGCTTCGAGCCGCACCCGCACCGGGACATGGAGATCATCACCTATGTGCGCAAGGGCGCGATCACGCACGAAGACAGCCTCGGCAACCGGGGCCGGACGGAGGCCGGCGACGTGCAGGTCATGAGCGCCGGCACCGGCATCGTGCATTCGGAAATGAACCTCGAAGACCAGCCGACGGAGCTGTTCCAGATCTGGATTCACACCGACGCGCCCGGTCACCTGCCGCGCTGGGACGCGCGCCAATTCCCGAAAGAGCCTGTCAGCGGCGCGCTCGCGGTGCTGGCGTCGGGCCGCGCCGGCGACACGGGCGCGCTGACGATCCACCAGGACGCGGCGGTGCTGGGCGGGCGCATCCGGCCCGGTGACAGCGTGGCGCACGCCATCGCGTCGGGCCGCGGCGCCTACCTGGTGGTCTCCGAAGGCGAAGTGAGCGTCAACGGCGAGACCGTGCCGGCCCGCGCCGGCGCGGCGGTCACCGGCATCGAGGCAATCACCATTACCGCGCTGGGCGATATCGAGGCCGAGGTGGTCCTGGTGGATACGCCGCTTTAGGCGGCGGCGACCGCCTCGATTTCCACCACCCAGTCGGGATGGGCGAGGGCGCTGATGACCATCATCGTCGAGGCGCAGATGTAACCATCGAGCATCTCGTCGCGGATTTGACGGTACATGGGCACCAGTTCGGCATCGGTCAGCAGCACCGTTACCTTGACCAGGTTGTCGCGCCCCATCCCGGCCCCCTCCAAGATGCTCAGGATATTGCGCCAGCACTGGCGCATCTGCGCCTCGGCGTCACCGACGAACCGGCCCTCGGCGTCGAGGCCGATCTGGCCGGAGATATGCAGCCAGCGCGCCGCCCCCTCGACCGCCACGGCCTGGCAGTAATTGGAAGCCGGCTGCGGCGCGGCGGCGGGATTCAGTTTCTCGAGCATCATGTTCCTCCTTGTGGATGGGGCAAGTATAGCCGGCCCGGCAATTCCTGCCGAGAGGCAGCAATTGGGCCTGAAAACGAACGCGCCGGGAAGCTTAAACTATTGAAAAATCACGATTTTAAAATTGGCACGGCACATGCGTATGAACTTGCATCCTGGCCGGGTCCGCGAACGTCGGCACCGGCGACAAAAAAAGGAACGGGAAAATGAAAGCGTTATCCATCGCCGCCTCGGGCATGCTGGCTCAACAGCACCGCTCCGAGGTCGTGGCCAACAACCTGGCCAACATGAACACGTCCGGCTACCAGCGCCGCCGCACGGAGTTCAACGACCTGATCTACCGCCATATCCCGCGCCGGCCGAAGGTCGGTTCCGCGCCCAGCGAGAACATCCCCGCCGGCGTCCATTCCGGCCTCGGCGTCAACGTCGGCGCCGTCTACCGGGTGCACGAGCAGGGTTCGTTGAAGCAGACCGGCAACAACTTCGACCTGGCGATCCAGGGCGAAGGCTACTTCCAGGTGCAGTTGCCGAACGGCGACACCGCCTATACCCGCGACGGTACCTTCCAGTTGAACGAGGCCGGCCAGATCGTCACCCATGACGGCTTCGCCCTGCAGCCGGGCATCGCCGTTCCCGCCAACGCCACCGAGGTCACCGTCAATGCGTCGGGCGAAGTGCTGGTCACGGCGAGCGACGGCACCACGACCAACGCCGGCACGCTGCTGTTGGCGATCTTCGCCAACCCGGGCGGGCTCAGCGCCGTCGGCAACAACATGTTCATCGCCACCGACGCATCCGGCGCCGCCGGCGCCGCGGTGCCGGGAGCCAACGGCGCCGGCACGGTGCTGCAGGGCTTCGTCGAATCTTCCAACGTCAATCCCATCGAGGAGGTTTCCGCCCTGATCCGCGCCAGCCGCGCCTACGAAATGAATTCCAAGGTCATGTCGGCCGCCGACCAGATGATGGCGACGCGCCGCAACTAGTTTGGATCTCCTGCCTCTTGTTCTTAAGGGTCTCTCCTTGACTTCGCCGGGCTCCCACCAGGGCCCGGCGATTTTTATGCAGAGGGGATTACTGGCTGCCGCGCCGGGCCAGGTTCTGGATCTCGCCCAGGGTGACCCCGCCGTCGCCGTCGACGTCCATCAGCCTGAACCGCTCCGCGCCCTTGGCCTCGAACTCGGCCAGCGAAATGCGCGCGTCGGCGTTGGCGTCGTACCAATCGAACCATTTCAGCCAGTCGGCGCTGTCGCCGATCTCGGTGCGGCTCAGATACCCATCGCCGTCCGTGTCGGTGCGGCGGAAGCGCTCGAACCGGGCGGTGTGCATCTCGGCGAGGGTGATGGTTCCGGACGCGTCCGCATCCAGCGCCGTGAACCAGCCGGGCGCCTGGGCCCGCGCTCCCGTTGCGATGAAGAGGACGGCGAGGGCGGCAAGGGCGGCGCGGATCATGGCGTGAGTTCCGTTCTTGTTGGACGGTCGGCTTGAGCGGGATTATGCGCCATTTCTTCCAGAAACGCTAAGCCCTACCGTAGCCGGTTTCGGTGGTCTAAAATCGAGATTCGATCAACCTGCGGGAGGCCCGCCATGCCCTTTGTCCATCGCGATGAGAACGGTACCGTACAGGCCGTTTACGAGGAATACCTGGAAGGCACGGAGGAGGTCGATCACAACGATCCCGACCTGAGGGAATTCATCATGCGCAATATTCCGCAGGTCGGCAGCATCCTCGAAGACGAGTGGGTGCTCTCCGATTTGGCCCTGGCCCGCGTGCTCGAGGATTTGATCGAAATCCTCATGGACAAGAAGGTCATCATGTTCACCGACTTCCCCGAAGGCGCGCAACAGAAACTGCGCGAACGCCGGGGCTTGCGCAAGGAGCTCTCCTACGTCGAAGACCTGTTCGTCTCGGATGACGACGACGACTACGGCGACGGCGAGGGGGGCCTGCTTTAGCCGCTCCTAGACTCCCAACGCGTCAGCGATGCCGTCGATGCCGTCGGTGATGATATCCCAGTCCGACTCGGCCTCGAAATCCTTCTTCTGGTCGGCGCCGTATTCGTAGGGCCGGTTGACGTAGGCCGTGCGCATGCCGTGCGAGCGCGCCGCCTCCAGGTCGTCGTTGTGCGCGGCGCACATCATCACCTCGCCCGGCTCCAGCCCCAAGAGCGCGATGGCGCCGAGATAGACTTTCGGGTCGCGCTTGAAGGCCTTGAAGGTATCCGACGAGAAAACGAAATCCCAAGGGATGCCGGCGCGCTTGGCCATGGCGGTCAGCAAAATCAGGCTGCCGTTGGACAAGGGCGAAATCATGAATTTGGTTTTCAACCGCAACAGGCCCGGCACGCTGTCGGGCCAGGGATCGAGCCGGTGCCAGGCAAGATTGAAATCCGCCCGCTCGGCCTCGTCGAATTTGTCGGCGACGCCGAACGTTTCCAGGATTTCATCCAGGCGCTCGCGGTGGATGACGTCGATTGTCGTCCAGGGCCGTTCGCCGGAGATGACCGGCGCCATGCCCGGCCGGTAGCCGGCCCGCCAGGCGCGCGCGAAGGCTTCCCAGTCGACGCCCTCGATGCCCTTGGCTTTCGCCCGCCGCTCGCCCATGCGGGCGACGGAGCCCCGCCAATCGACCACCGTGCCGAAGGTGTCGAACAGCAATACCTTGACCTTTTCCACGCCCATGTCGCCTCCCCGTCTTCCGATCTATTGTCGCAATGGCGCATTCAGTGCTTACATACCGGTCATGAGACCGCGCGCCATCCTGTTCGCGAGTTTGCTGGGCTTGGCCATGGCGATCAAGCCCGCCTGCGCGGAACGCGTCGATTTACAGTTGGTGCTGGCGGTCGATATCTCCGGCAGCGTCGATTCCGAGGAAGCCAAGCTGCAACGCGACGGCTACGTGCAGGCGCTGACCCACCCGGCCGTGCTGGCCGCCATCCAGAGCGGCCCGTTGAAACGCATCGGCGTCACCTATGTGGAGTGGGCCGGCGACCACTACCAGGAAATCCTCGCCGACTGGGCGGTGATCGACGGCGCCGAAAGCGCCGAGGCCTTTGCGGCGCGCATCGCCCGTCAACCCATCGACACCGCGCAATGGACCTCGATCAGCGCTGTCATGCGCTTCGGCATGGACATGTTCGAGCTCAGCCCGTTCCAGGGCTCGCGCCGGGTCATCGATATTTCCGGCGACGGCGCCAACAACAACGGCGAGACCATCCTGCCGGCGCGCGAACGTGCACTGGCCAAGGGCATCGTCATCAACGGATTGCCGATCGTCAACGGCCGCTCCAGCCGCTACGGCATGCCGCAGATTCCGAACCTGGACGGATACTACCGCGATTGCGTCATCGGCGGGCCGGGCTCGTTCCTGATCGTCGCCAACGGCTTCACCGATTTCGCCCGCGCCATCCGCCGCAAGATGATCCTGGAGATCGCCGGCATCACCCCGCCAGCCGCACCGGTGCACGCACCGCTTCTGCAACTGGCCCAGTTCCAACCGAAGAAGAAGCGCGATTGCCTGGACGGCGAACGCTGGCTACGCCAGCATTTCGAGGAACCCTGAGCCATGGCCGCGGCAAGCGATCCTTCCCCGGTACCGGGGCTGACGCCCTGGAACGACCTGGATAAAGCCCGGCAGTTGCAACTGCGCGAGGATTACGGACGGTACCTGGACTCCCTGCCGCCGACCTGCGATCTGGACACCAAGACCGAGCGCTTCCGCGCCTGGCTGGCGGAACGCGGCGTCGTGTTCTAAGGCTCGGCAATTCCGGCCGCTTCGAATTCGGCCCGGCCCTCGTCGCAGCCATCGGTAAAGCTGGCAACGGTAACAGGATCGTCCCGATCGGGAAAATGGTAGACCGCATTGACGCAGAATGGGCCGGCACCCGAATGCCCGATGGCGCGCCCGACGCCGGCCATGGCGCCACTCATCAGCCCGAGGCCATAACCGCAGTCCGTCCATGGGCGGCCGTCGATGGCGCCGCCGAGAGGGTGCCGCTCGGTCATCTGCGCAAGGGTATCGGATTTCAGCAGCCGCCCTTGAAACAGGCCGCGCAGCAGATGCGCCGCGTCCTTTGCTGTTCCCATCAGGCAGCCGGGATAGACCCACCCTGGGTGATATCGGGCGGCAGCAGGCCAACGAACGCGCGCGAACTGTGCCCGCGTCGTCGCATACTCGACGCTCTCCAACCCCAATGGCACGGTGACCAATTCCCGAACGAGGTCGGCGAACGACTGACCCGACATAGACTCGATCCACTCGCGCGCCAGCATGTAGCCGACATTGGAATAGACCCAGCCCTGCCCCGGCGGAAACAGAACGCCGTTCTCCATGGCCCGGCCGAACAGCGTGTCACGCGGCCATGGCTCTTCGTCGGCCGCAACCGCCCGGTGGTAATCCTCGATCCCGCCGTAATCCGGCAGCCCGGCGGTATGGTTCAGCAGTTGGCGCAGCGAATAGTCCTCGCCGTCGAGCGGGCTGTCGAGATCGACCTGGCCGAGCTCCGAGAGTTTCAGCGCGCAAATGGCGATCACTGTCTTGGTGAAACTCCAATAGGGAAACAGCAAGGACGGATCCCCGCGCTGGCCCTCGACCCCGCTGTCGGTGATCCACCAGGAATGCACGGGAATGCACGGGGGGGCCGGCGGTTCAGGCGCCATCCAAAAGCCCGCAAGCGACGTCCGCCAGTTGCCGGCAGCGCTCCTTGCGCTTCATCCCTTCCGGCGAGGCAGCGTTGCCCTTGAGCGCGCGGAAGTAGACCCCCTGGGTGATGGCGGCCAGGCGGAACAGCGACAGCACCAGATAGAAGGTCCAGTCCGCATCGAGATCGCGCGCCGAGCGTTCGGCATAGGCGGCGACATAGTCGGCCTCGGTCGGAATGCCGGCCGTCTCGGCGCCCAGGTGCACCAGCGTGCCGCGCGCCGGGTCCTCCATGTGATAGGGCAGGCAGTTGTAGGCGAGATCGGACAAGGGATCGCCCAGCGTCGAAAGCTCCCAATCGACGATCGCCAGGACACGCGGCTCCGTCGCGTGAAAGATCATGTTTTCCAAGCGGAAATCGCCGTGCACCACGGTGGTGACGTCGCTCGCCGGAACGTTCTCCGCCAGCCATTGCATGAGGCGCTCCATGGTCGCCAGTTCGTCGGTCTTCGACGCCACATACTGTTCCGACCAGCGCTTGATCTGGCGCCCGACGTAGCCGCCGATGCGGCCGAAATCGGCCAAGCCCGCCGCCTCGATATCGACGCCATGCAGGCGCGCCAGGGTCTCGTTCATGGCGTCGTAGATGGCGGCGCGTTCGGCCGCGTCCATGCCGGGCAGGCGCAAATCGCGGAACACCCGGCCATCGGCAAAACCCATGATGTAGAAAGCCTGGCCGATAACGCTTTCGTCCTCGCACAAGAGCACCGGTTCCGCCACCGGCAGGCCGACACGCCGCATGGCGCTGATCGCCTTGAACTCGCGCTCGACCGCGTGCGCCGAGGGCAAAAGTTTGCCGGGGGGTTTCTTTCTCAGCACATAGCGCCGGCCCACCCCGTCGGCGAGGACGAAGGTCGGGTTGGACATGCCGCCCTGGCACTGGCTGATCTCCAGCGGGGCGCGAAATCCCGGCACCTGGCGGGCCATCAGGGCCTCCAGGTTGTCGAGCGGAAAGCGGTGCGCCGCCATGACCGGCGCGGTCTCGGACGTTGCCGTCGTGGGGCTTTTGATCTGTGAGGCTTGCGTCGACATGGCCGCCATTGAACCGGCAAACGCCGGTTCGGGCAACCTCCCTGGCCGCCCCTCGGGCACGGGTGAAAAATGCCGCATGTGGGGTTTTGCTTTCTCCGCGCTTGGGTCTTAAAGTCGCCCGGCCATGATGCCCATCGAACACTTTTTCCGCGCCGCCAACCTTTGGCCGGACCGCATCGCCGTCGAAGCCGACATGGGCTTGGGCGAGCCCCTCTACCGTCTCACCTACGGCGAGCTGGCGCGCCGCACCAATGCGCTGGCCGCCGCTTTCCAGGGCATCGACCCCGAGCCCGGCAGCCGCGTCGGCATCTGCGCCTACAATTCCGTCGAGCACCTGGTCGCCTGGCTCGCCACCTTCGCCGCCGGCAAGACCTGGGTGCCGTTGAACCCACGCAACGGCAAGGACGAGCTCAACCGCATCGAGGGCGTCACCGAGCCCTCCATCGTCGTCATCGACGGCGACTGCCTGGACAAGGTCGACCCGCAGGCCGCCACCACGGTGCTGGGAAAGCCGGTCGGTTCCGGCTTCGACGGGCCGGGGCTTTGGGACCTGATCGACCTGCACGACGGCGAGGCGCCGGTGCGCCATGAGCGCAGCCCCGAAGACCTGCAGGCGATCAAGTTCACCGGCGGGTCGTCGGGCGTGCCCAAGGGCGTCATGCAGACCTACCGGGTGTGGAATACATGCATCGCCTCGATGCTGAGCAGTTTCGAATTCGATGCCGACGATCGCCACCTGATCGCCGCGCCCATGACCCACGGCGCCAATACGCTGATCATGCCGATTTTGGCCAAGGGCGGCACGCAGCTGTTCATGGGGCCGAAATCCGGTCCGGTGGCGATCATGGATGCCATCGAGAGACTGCGCGCCACCGCCATGTTCGTGCCGCCGACCGTGATCTACATGATGATGGCGGACGACAGCATCCAAAGCCGCGACTTCTCGTCGCTGCGGCATTTCATCGTCGGCGGCGCCGCCATGCGCCCGGACGCGGTGGCCAAGGCGATGCCGGTGTTCAACAACGCCGTCGAGACCTGCTTCGGCCAGACGGAAGCGCCGCAGATCGCCATCTGCATGCGTGCCGCCGATTGGCAAGACCCGGCCAACCAGGCCTCGACGGGACTGGCGACGGCGCTGACGCGCGTCGGCGTCATGAACCCGTCAGGCCACCTGATGGCGGCGGGCGAGATGGGCGAGATCGTGCTCAAGGGCGATCTGGTGATGAAGGGCTACTACAAGATGCCCGACAAGACCGCCGAGACCATCATCGACGGCTGGCTGCACACCGGCGACGTCGGCTACATCGACGAGCGCGGCTACGTCTTCATCAAGGACCGCATCCGCGACGTGGTGGTCACCGGCGGCTTCAACGTCTACCCCGCCGACGTGGAGGCGGTGCTGGGCCGGCATCCGGCGGTGAAGGAATGCGTGGTCTTCGGCCTGCCCGACGAGAAATGGGGCGAGGCCGTCAATGCCGCCGTCGAGATCCACGCCGGCGCCGACGCCAGCGAGGAGGAGATCATCGCCTTCGTCAAGGAACGGCTCGATTCGGTCAAGGCGCCGAAGCGCGTGCACCTGGTGGCGGAATTGCCGCGCAGCCCCGTCGGCAAGGTGCTCAGGCGCGAAGCCAAGGAACTGTTCAAGGAACACTGACGCCATGGCCAAGACGCCGGAAACCAAGCTCTCCACCCATACCCTGACCAAGCTCTACGTGCGCGACATGGACCTGGTCGAGGACATGATGGGCAAGATGACCTTCACCGACGCCATGTTCTACCACGTCATGGGCACGCGGCCGTCGCCGGGCCAGACCGCGGTGCTGGACGCGGTGCTGGTGACGCTGATGGAACACGGGCTGACGCCCAGCGCCATCGCCGCGCGGATGACCTATCTGTCGGCCCCCGAAGCGCTGCAGTCGGCGGTCTCGGCCGGACTTCTCAGCGTCGCCAGCCAGTTCGTCGGCACCATGGAGAACTGCGCCCAAATCCTGGAACGTCTGGTCGCCGATCCGGACGGCGTCGAGGCCGCCGCCCGGCGCGAGGTCGCCGAGGCCCGCGCCGAGAAACGCCACATGCCGGGCTTCGGCCATCACCTGCACAGACCCGACGATCCGCGCTCGCCGAAACTGTTCGAGATCGCCCGCGCGCAGGCAGACGTGGATGGCCGCTACATCGACGCCATCCAGACGCTGAACGCCGCCATCGACGAAGCCTACGGCAAGCACCTGACCATCAACGCCACCGGCGCCACGGCGGCGGTGATGCTGGAAATCGGCGTGCCGGCCAGGATCATGCGCGGCTTCGCCGTCATCTCGCGCGCCGCCGGGCTGGTGGCACATGTCATGGAAGAGCAGGACACCCCCACCGGCCGCCACATCTGGGAGGTGGTGGAGGAAGCCATCCCCTATACCGGCAAGGCCGATACCGGCAACGACTGAAGAGGAGCCCGCAGATGTTCTGGAACACCGCCGAGCCGCACGGCCTGCCGCACAGCCCGTTCAAGAGCTGCATCATCCCGCGCCCCATCGGCTGGATTTCGACGCTCGCCGCCGACGGCACGCCGAACCTGGCCCCCTATTCGTTCTTCAACGGCGTCGCCGACGACCCGCCGATGGTGATGTTCGCGTCGGGCGGCAAGGGCGCGGATTCGGACTTCAAGGATTCGGTCTCCAACGCCGAGGCCACCGGCGAGTTCGTCTGTGTCATGGTCGGCCACGCCATGCTCGATGCCATGAACGCATCGAGCGCCGGCGTCGCGCCGGACGTGAACGAGTTCGAACTGGCCGGACTGGAAACGGCGCCGGCGGACCTGGTCGCTGCACCGCGCGTCAAGGGCGCGGCCATCCACCTGGAATGCAAGTACTACGACACCATCCGGCTCCCGGACGGCAGCGACGGGCGCACCAACCGGGTCTGCATCGGAAGCGTGGTCGGCGTGCACATCGACGACGCGGTGCTCAAGGACGGCATCGTCGACGTGGCGGCGTTCCGGCCCGTGGCGCGGCTCGGCTACATGGATTACACTACCGTCGACAATATTTTCACCCTTCTGCGCCCCGGCCAGAAGGGCTAGGGGCCAACGGCCAAACAACCAAAGGGGACACCCGCATGAAACACTTGAAAACTTTCGTCTTCGCCATCGGTCTTCTCACCTTCGCCGTGGCGCCGCTCACCGCCTGCTCGCCAGAAGTGGGCTCCAAGGAATGGTGCGAGGACATGAAAGAAAAGCCGAAAGGCGACTGGTCCACCAACGAAGCCGCCGACTTCGCCAAGCACTGCGTGCTCTAAAGCGCATTCCGAGCAACGAAATGAGAGGCCCCCTGCCCCGGCGGGGGGCTTTTCTATTCGGCCATGCCGGTACGGAACGATGCGATCTCTTCCGCCAGGTCCTGGCATTCGCCGTCGTCGAGATCGAAGCGCACGGCGAAATCGTCGCCGGCGTGGCGCACCACCTGGCCGCCGAGGTAGCTGAGCTCGTCGATTTCCATGTCGATGTAGCGGCCGACCTCGGGCGGGCCGTCCATGGTTTCCAGCTCGGACCCCATTTCCAGCATGGCGCCGCTGCCCGAGACGTCCTTGACGCGGCCCTGGCGGCGGCGCTCGCCGTCGAATACGGTGACGCCGGCGCGCATATCGCGCCGCTCGTAACGCCGGTTTTCGGTCTTGTCGCCGAACAGGGGCTGGAAATCGTCCTTGCTCATGATCGCCAAAGTATAGCGAAAAAGCGTCCCGCGCCCAACAATCGACGCTACGTCAAGGTGCGCAACAAGCCGAGCATCAGCTTGGCACGCTCCGCCAGTGACGAGAAATAGATGAACTCGTCGTAGCTGTGCGCGCCGTGGCCGTCGGCGCCGAGCCCGTCCAGGGTCGGGATGCCGAGCGCGCCGGTGAAATTGCCGTCCGAGCCGCCGCCGGTCTTCAGGTCCTGGAGATCGAAGCCGATCTCGGCGGCGATGCCCCTGGCGTGCTGGAAAAGCTGCTCGATGCCGTCGAACTTGTCGTAGGGCGGGCGGTCGACGCCGCCCTCGACCTCGAGCGTGCAGTCGGGATCGAAGGGCTGCAAATCGGCGAAGAAATCCAGGATCTTCTGCTGCGCCGCCTCGTTGGGGACGCGGAGGTCCACCGTCACCTCGCACTCGTGCGGGACGACGTTGGTCATGGTGCCCCCGGTGATGGTGCCGACGGAGCAGGTGGTCTGGGCGTCGTAGTCGGTCAGTTCCTCCATGCGCAGGATTTGCCGCGCCATCTCGGTGATGGCGTTGCGCCCGTCCATGTGGCGTGACCCCGCGTGCGCCGGCCGCCCGGTGACCTTCAGCCTATACTGCAGCCGGCCGTTGCGCGCGGTGACGATCTTGCCGCCTTCGCGCGCTGGCTCGGTGACCAGCACGTATTTGTTCTTCTTCGCCGCCTCGACGATCATGTCGCGCGAGGTGGGGCTGCCGACCTCCTCTTCCGGGATGTACATGAAGGTGACGGGCAGCGGCGTCTCCTCGCCGGATCGGATGATATGGCGCATGGCGTAAAAGGCGACGTAGGCGCCGGCCTTCATGTCGTAGATGCCGGGACCGTAGACCTTGTCGCCCTCGCGCCGGATCGGGTTGCGGCCCTCCTTGGTGCCGATGGGGTGCACGGTGTCCAGGTGGCTCAAGACCAGGATGCCCGGCTCGTCGCCGCCCCCATCGCCGCCCCCATCGCCACCCCAGGGAGTCTTGGCCGTCAGGATATCGCCGAAGCCGTCGCAGCCGGGCGTGCGCGCGACCGTGAGGCCGAGCACCGCAAGCCCCTCTTCCACGTGATCGACCATGCGGTTGACGGCGTCGCCGTCATAGCTGGGGCTTTCGATCTCGACCCAGCGCAGCACGCCTTCGAGAATTTCGTCGCCGTCGATGACGGGCGCGTTGGCGGCATCGTTGTTCATGAGGGTCGTCGTCCTATTCGCTGGTCGTTCGGGGCTTGGGCAGCAGGAAATGCACGTCGGCGGTGGCCACCGGATCGTCCCAGCCCTTCTGCCAGGCGCGCACCCGCACGTTGGCGACGCGCGCGCCCTGGCGCACGATGGCGCCCGACGCGATGACGTCGGTGGGCGCCACCGGGCGCAGGTAGTTGGCCGAGATATTGACGATCTTCGGCAACCGGTTGCGCTCCACATGATGCAGCAGGTGCATGAAGGCGGTGTGCTCCATCAGCGCGCCGATCAGCCCGCCGTGGAAGATGTTGGCGGTGTAGTTGCCGATATGATCGTCGCGGTACGGCAGCCGCGCCAGCAACTGGCCGTCTTCCCAATAGGCCTGGAAGCCGGTGAAGCGCGCGTAGGGGATGAGGTCGATGACCTCGGTCAGGCGCTCCTCGGCGCGCAGCTTGGCGATGTCGTCGGCGAGGCTCATGGTTGCTTGCCCCCGGTATCCATGCCGATGCCGACGGGCTTCAGCATGTAGGTGGCGACGAAACTGGCGACCGGGTCGTCCGGATTGCCGTCCTCATAGGCCGTGCCGCGCGAAAAGGCGATGTTGGGGGTGATCCGGAAACAATGAGACGAGCCGATCAGATCCAGCTTCGGGAGCGCCGGGCGCAGGTAATCGATGCGGAGATCCAGCGTTGCCACCGCGGTGCCGGCCGGTACCCGCGCCAGCACCGCCAAGGCACCGGTGGAATCCAGCAGCGTCGTGACGATGCCGCCATGCAGCGCGCCGGTGTCGGGATTGCCGACGAAGCGCGCATCGTAGGCGATCTTCATGACCGCCTTTTCGGCGTCGGCGGAGACCGATTTGAGCCCGATCGCCCGGTGGTGCGGCGAGGTGGCGTAGAAATGCAGCACCGCCTCCATGTCCGGTTTCAGCTCGGGGGGAAACGGCGATTGAACCTTGTCCGTCATGGGTCCGTCATGGCCTCTGACTTGTGGTTTCGTTGCGTCGGGCGGCCCTCTATATATATGTGGAGGAGACACGTAATGACAGAATTATCACCGCCCGGCACCGACGGCCTGAACGGCTACGGGTTCCGCATCGCCAGCGTGAATGACATTCCTCGGATCGTCGAATTGTTGCTCGATGATCCTCTCGGCGTCCTTCGCCAGGCGCCGGCGGACGACCCGCGATACGAGGCTGCGTTCCGGCAGGTCGAGGCCGACCCCAACAACGAGCTCATCGTCGCCGAACGCGACGGCGAAGTCGTCGGCTGCCTGCAGCTCACCCTGATCCCGGGCCTGACGCGCTCCGGCGCCACCCGCGCCCAGGTCGAGGGCGTGCGCGTCGCGGCAAGCGAGCGCGGCCGGGGGCTCGGCTCGGTGATGATGAAATTTACCGAAGAGCGCGCCCTCGCCAAGGGCGCCGAGCTGATACAGCTGACCACGGATAACACCCGCGACGCGGCGCACCGGTTTTACGAGCGCCTCGGCTATACGCACACGCACATCGGCATGAAGAAAGCGCTGGCGTGATGCAAATCGAAACCCAACCCGGCGTCATGGGCGCCATCGCCACCGGCATCGACCTTTCCGGCCCCGTCGGCGCGGAAGAGGCGGCGCGGCTGAAGCAGGCGCTTTTGGACCACCACCTGCTCTGCATCCGCGGCCAGCAGCTGGAACCGGACAGCTACATCAAGGCCGCCAGGCTGTTCGGCGAGACCCAGAAGCAACTGCTCGACGATTACCAGTTGGACGGAAGCAACGAGGTCTCGGTGATCTCCAACTACAACCAGTTGGGCGGCTCGAAGCCGCACGTGCGCGCCACGCACTGGCACACGGACGATTCCTATTTCGCCAGGCCGGCGCGGGTCACCATGCTTTTGGCCAAGGCGCTGCCCAGCAGCGGCGGCGGCACCGGCTTCATCGACACCATGCGGGTGCTCGATGAGATGCCGGCGGAGTTGCGCGCGCGGATCGAGGGCCGGCGCGCCGTGCACAAGTACCTGAGCCGCCGCAACGTCGCCAAGGTGGCAGAGCGCACGCCCGAGCAAGAGGCCATGACTCCCGACGTCTCGCATCCGCTGATCCGCACGTTGCCCGAAACCGGCCGCCAGGCGCTCTACATCAATCCCAACCGCATCGACCATATCGAGGGCATGAGCGACGAAGACAGCGACGAGCTGTTGGACCGGCTCTACGCCCATGCCTTCCAAGAGAAGTTCCAGCACCGCCACGACTGGCAGCCGGGCGACCTGGTGATGTGGGACAACGCCTGCACCATGCACCGCGCCGGCACCGACTTCGAGCTCACCGAACTGCGGGAGTTCCACCGGATACTGTTGCAGGGCGACGTGCCGGCTTAAGGGGGATTGCGCCCCGGGGGATTTTCCCCGACTCTCGGTACCGGGAGGGGAGGCCCAGCCGGTGTCCGGCAACGATTCACATCCAACGACGCTGATCGCCGACCCCGAGTTCCGCGCGCTGGGGAGCATGACCATCCTGCTCGCCGTGGCGCGCTGGCTGGAGTTCCTGGCCGTCGGCATCTTCGCGCTCGACGCCACCGGGTCGGCTTTCCTGGTGGCGCTTTTAGCGCTGCTCCGGTTCTTTCCGCTGGCGCTGTTCGGCGTGTTCCTGGGCGCGCTCGGCGACATGGCCGATTCCCGGCGCCTGATCTCCATCGCCATCGCCGCCATGGCCGTGATTTCGCTGGCGCTCGCCGGGCTGTTCGTCGCCGGCGGCGCCCAGTATTGGCACGTTGCCGGCGTCACCCTCCTGGCCGGCACCTTCTGGGCCGCCGACATGTCGTTGCGGCGCAAGCTGGTCGGCGACATCGCCGGCCCCGATCGGCTCGGCGCCGCCATGGCCTTCGACAACGCCGTCAACAACGGCGCGCGGCTGGTCGGACCGGTGATCGGCGGCGCCCTCTACCAATGGGCCGGCGGCACCGGCGTATTCTTGGCGACCGGAGCCCTCTATCTGGCGGCCTTCGGCTTTTCGATGATGCTGAAGCGCGCGCCGCAAGCGGCGGCACCCGATTCCTGGTTCATGCGGCCGATCCTCAATGCCTGGCAGGCGTTCCGCTACGCTATCGGCGACCGCGAGGTGCTGTCGATCCTGGCGGTCACCATCGCCTTCAACATCTGGGGCTTTCCCATGTTTTCCATGGTGCCGGTGATCGGCAAGGCGGAGCTCGGCCTTTCGGCCTCGACGGTCGGCGTCATTTCCGCCTTCCAGGGCGGGGCCGGGTTCGTGGGCGCCCTGGTGATCGCCCGCCTGGCCAAGCCCGGCGCCTACCGGGCGATCTATTTCTATTCCGTTTGCGGCGTCGTCGGCTCGGTGCTGGCCATGGGACTGTTTCCGGGGGTGGCGATGCTCGGCTTCGGCGTCGCGGCGGCGGGGCTGGCCGGCAGCGGCTTCGGCTCCATGCAGGGGACGCTGATCTACCGTGCCGCGCCGGCCGACATGCGCGGCCGGCTGCTCGGGCTGGTGACCATCTCCATCGGCACCGGGCTCATCGGGTTCGCCAACATCGGCGCCATGGCGGAGCGCTTCGGGGCGTCCAACGCGCTCTGGATCGTCGGCCTCGAGGGCGCGGTGGCGATGGCGCTGATCGGGCTAACGTGGCGCGGGCTGCACAAGTGATCGACGACGGTTGAGACCATGAAGCTGCGCGACCTCCTGTCCAATTCCGCGACCGACAGCCCGCCCTTGTCGGCGTCGCTCTTGGTGAGCGCGCTGTTCTTGCTCGGACTGCAGGATGCGCTGGTCAAGTTCGCCTCCTCGGAGCTCTCGCTCTGGCAGTTCCAGTTCTTTCGCTCGGCGTTCAACCTGCTTTTGCTGGTGGGGTTCATCCGCCTGGTGCTGCGAAACCGCTTGCCGCGCCCGAAGCGGTTGTGGGCGGTGACCGTGCGCAGCCTCTTGCTCTGCACCGCCATGGGGTTCTTCTTTTCCGGCGTGCCGGTTTTGTCGCTGGCCCAGATCGCGGCGGGGCTTTACGTGTTTCCGCTGTTCGTCGCGGTGCTGTCGCATTTCGTGCTGGGCGAAAAGGTCGGCCCGCGCCGCGCCATCGCCATCGTCGTCGGCTTTTGCGGGACCCTGCTGATCTTGCGGCCCGGCACCGACGCCTTTACGCCGGTCGGACTGTTACCGGTGATCGCGGGGTTTTTCTACGCCTGCACCATCATGGCGACGCGCAAACTCTGCCGCGAGGAGGAACCCGCCATCCTGGCGTCCGGGGTAGCGGTGGCGCTGACTGTCGTCGGCGCCATCGGCATGGCCGTCTTCACCGGCGGCAGCGGCGGCGATCTAGCCAGGGCCTGGCCCTACGTCTTCACCGGCTGGCACTGGGTCGATGCCTGGGTCTACGGCGTCATCGTCATCTGTTCGGTGCTCAACCTGACCGCCAACGTCAGTATCGCCAAGGCCTACCAGAGCGCCGAGGCCAGTTGGCTGGCACCCTTCGATTTTTCCTACATGATCTGGGCGACGGTCTGGGGCTACGTCATCTGGCGCGACCTGCCGGACGGCCTGATGTTCACCGGCATGGCGCTGATCGCCGCCTCCGGCGCCTTCGTCGCTTTCCGTTACCAGCAGACGAAGGAAGAAAGCTGAGTGCTCAGCGCGCGGTTGTCACTGCCGTACCATATAAAGCTTTTCCACGCGGGCCTTAGTTTTTGATAAAGCAAAAGAAATCTCACCGTCGAATTGTGACAGGCGAAAAATTTGAAGGCCCAAATCCGCTAAGTTTTACGCCCGGCTTCGTCTCTTTGTACTTGTTTGCAAGAGAAACAATACCCGAATCGAATTTCGGACCATACATGAACCTTTCAGCATGGATCGCCCGGGCTCTATTTGCCTGTTTCACACCTTCTGCCGGAAGCATCATCTTTCTATCCAAATCTGAAGACCAACAGGCAAGTAAACATGCTTTCGGAGATAGTGGAAACGTAACTTCAACGTTTTTGTCTAAGAATCCACCCGCTTCGATATGATCTGCGAATCTTTTTGGAGTTGCCCGAACAAGCGGATTGTCGCTTGAAATAAAGTACCTCCCTTCCGGCGCAATCATGGTCGTCCAATTCATTTTGAAAAGGATTGGTACTAAGTCGTCATGAAAAGAAAGTGCCCGTAAGGTCCATTCTCGATGGATGGAAACCTCAAACTGATCAGGATTTCGCATACCCTCTCTAACGGCAGCCTTCTCCTTTTGTGTTAGCTCGCCGTGCTCTTCTTCATACCTTGTCATTGCAGACTGAAACGCCCCATCGTGAATCGCGGTTGCATATAGTTTGACGTTCAAAAACGCTGCATGTAGCTCTGCTATTGTGCGTCGAAAAGCATTCGTTCTTACAAACATCATTGCCAGAAAACTTGCGAGATTGGCCCTTTCTTGGCCTGCCACCAACTCACCAAGAATGAGTTTATGAAATGAGTTGGCGGCTTTCGTTTCAATATGTCCTAGATATTCTTCCAAATCCGAGATTCGCTCCCCGGATTCGAGCGTCACACTGTATAGGTGCGTCTCCTTCGCGGTATTTTCGGGAGCCGAATGCCAAACCTTCCCATTCTCCATGTCATATGACCAAACATGGCCGGCAGGCTCTTCACCTGCGAATTTTGCGAGATAAAATCTCGAAATCTGATGATGCCCTTTGGGTTTCGGAGTTTTTGAAGCCAAGAAATCTTCTCGTGCGCTCAGCGCGCGCCGAACATGATGCGGCGCACGAAGGCGCGGTTGTCCGATTTGGTGTCGTCGCTGTCGGCGCTGAGCAGGATGTGGGCGGCACGCACCGGCGGGTGGCCGAAGATGCGTTCGTGGTCGGCGGCGACGTCGACCCGCTCGGCCAGCCACACGCCCGGCTCGGCGCTGGCGTTCCGGCCGACGATCATGGCGTTGGCGGAGCCGAAGAACGGGCTTTCCACCACCTGGCCGGGCTCGCCGAAGCCGCCCCAGACATACGAGATGACACGCCCCGGCGCGTCGGCGCCGCGCGCCAGTTCGACCATCGGCCGCATCAGGTTCTCGGCGAAGCTCGAGGTATCGGGGTCGTAGGGGAAGGTGACGTAGAGCGCCACCGCGCGGTCGTCCTGGCCCTTGGTAGTAAGGTCGGTGGCGGCGACTGGACGCTCAACCTTCCATTCCCAATGCAGGATCGGCATCGCCTTCAGATCGACCGAGACCTCCCGGCCGATCATGGAGACGCTCTGCATGGTGGCGATCTCGACGCAGTCGGCGCCGCAACTGGCGTAATGGTTCGGCGTCTTGCCGTCGAAGGTGATCTCCTCCCAGCCGCGCCGCTCCAGGTCGGCGGGCAGGCGCCCGGCGCCAACGGCGAGCGTCGCCGCGGCCAGCAAGGCGGCGGCGAATGTGAGGGTCGGGATCGAACGGCGGCGCATGGCCCGCGGCCTCCTTCGGTTTCGCCGAAGCCTAACCGAAAGCGGTCGTTATTCCAACGGCGCCGAGGCCGGCGTTCAGGCGTCGCCGGAACCGGTGCCGATCTCGTGCAAGCGTTCCTGCAGCGCCAACCGGTCGAGCGAGGCGAGCGGCAGGTTGCAGAAGATGGAGATGCGGTTGTAGAGCATGCGATGGGTTTCGGCGAAGGCAACGCCGATTTCCGCGTCGGTGCCGGTGACGGCGGCCGGATCGGGCACGCCCCAGTGCGCCGACATGGGCTGGCCCGGCCAGATCGGGCAGACCTCGCCGGCGGCGTTGTCGCAGACGGTGAAGACGAAATCCATCACCGGCGCGCCGGGCTCGGCGAACTCGTCCCAGTTCTTGGAGCGCAGCCCCTCGGTCGGATAGTTCATCTTTGAAAGCATGGTCAGCGCATGCGGGTTGACCTGGCCGGCCGGGTGGCTGCCGGCGCTGAAGCCCTTGAAGCGGCCCATGCCGACGCGGTTGACGATGCTCTCGGCGATGATGCTGCGCGCCGAATTGCCGGTGCACAGGAACAGCACGTTGTAGGTGTGGTTTTCGGTCTTGTCGCTCATCTGGCGTTTCCCATCCTCGATCTTGAAACCGGGCAGCAGCGTTTCCGGCCGCTCCCCGGTGCAGCGTTCGAACAGGAACCCGATCATCCTGCCGACCGCCCCCAGGTCCACCCGGTAGATCACCGTCCGGTGGCGTCGTTCGCAGGTCGCCAAACCGGCGGCCCGGAGTTCGTTCAGGTGGTGGCTGAGCAGCGAGGGCTGGATACCCAGGCATACGGCGATTTCACCCGCCGTGACCCCTCTGTCGCCCGCTTCAATCAGCATCAGGAACGCGTCCATCCGCGTGCCTGCGCCGAGTGCCGCCAAAGCCTTGACCGCCTGATCCTTATTCACGTTTTAAAAATATTTGAAATGAAAAATTCGCACAAGCCGATTCCAGCTGTGTCATGAAAAATTAATATAGGAATTTATTGACTTTTATAAGAATAATGATATAGTCGCGTCGTGGCATGGCCAGGGCGCCGTGCGGGCAGGCTATTGTACATGGTGAATCAGGAAAGGGCCGGGGCCGATGTCAGGTTGGAGCCGGCCGGGACGGAGGTGTGGAGACCACGGGAGACGCGCGCCGGCCAACCGGACCATCCCCGGCGCGCCGCAAGGGGGATCAAATTGGGTTCGTTCCTGAGATTTTTTTGAAAAATCAAAAAAATCAATGGCTTCCAACCCGCGTTTTTTGCGCGGTCAGTCCAATTTACGCCGGCACATATCCATGAAATGGGCGTAGACCTTCTCCGCCGCGGCCTCGTCGTAGACATCGCGGAGCGGAAAGCAGAAGCCGTGTTCGGTGCCGGGGTGGACTTCCAGCTTATAGTCGACGCCATGCGCGTCCAACTCCGCCTTCAGGGCCGGGATGACGTAGGACGGCACGGTGGAATCCGTCTCGGCGAAACCGTAATAGATCTCGCCGGTGATGCTGCGCACCTTGAGATGCGGCGTGTCGTCCTTGGCGGTGACGATGCCGACGCCGTAGAGCGACGCCGAAGCGGCGAAGGTCTCGGGGAACTCCGCCGCCGCGGTGGTGACGATACGCCCGCTCATGCAGTAGCCGATGCAGGCCTTGGGCCCCGGTTTCACCTGGTCGAGCCCGGCCATGTAGTCGAGCAGCACGCGGGTATCGTCCATGACCATGGCGTTGGAAAGTTCCTTCATGATCGCCTGCCAGACGATGCGCGAATATGGGTTGCGGCGGGGAAAGCGGATGGTGCCGAAGCGGTAGAAGAGATCCGGCAAGATCACGTAATAGCCCTCGGCGGCCATGCGCCGGGCCATGTCGTGGAGCTCTTCCCTGATCGCCGGCGCGTCCATGTAGAAGACGATGGCCGGAAACGGGCCTCCCTCTTCTGGCCAACAGGTGAAGGTCGGCATCGGGCCGTCGGGCGTTTCGAGATCGACCAGGAGTTCGTTCATGCTGTCAAACCCTCAGCGCCATGCCGTCGCGGCCGGGGTCGGCGCCGCCGTCCCAGCCGCCCGGCGTCAGGCGGATCGCGTGCACGCCGGCGAAGTGATAACTCAGGTAGGTGCGCCGGGTCGGGTAGCCCATCTCCTGCAGCTCGCGCTCCACCGAGCGCAGGATGCGGTTGGAGACGTCGATGGTGTCGGACGTGGTGCAGAAGCGCGGCGCGGAGACCGCCTGTTGCGCGTCCATGCCGAAATCGACCGCATTGAGGATGGCTTGCAGGACGCCCATGGTGATGAAGGTGCCGCCCGGCGCGCCGACGACGAAGTAAGGTTCGTCACCGTCGAACAGCATGGTCGGGCACATGGCGGTGAAGCGCGACTTGCCGGGCGCCAGCGAATCGGCATGGCCGGGCCTGGGATCGAAGACGCCCATGCAGCCGTTGTACATGAAGCCGAGCCCGTCGGAGACGACGCCCGACGGCATCCCCAGCGAATGGGTCATGGAGACGCAGTTGCCGTGCTCGTCGACCACCGAGACCTGGGTGGTGTCCTTCGATTCCTTGGCATTGGGGCCGAGGCGCGGCACGTGGGTCTTCTCGCCCGACTTGATGCGCTTGGCCATGTCCCTGGCGTAGTCCTTGGAGATCAGGCGCTGCAACGGCACGTCGACGAAATTCGGGTCGCCCACGTGATTGTCCTTGTCCACGGTGGCGATCTTCATGGCCTCGGAAACGGTGGCGATGTACTCGGCCGAGCCGTGGCCCATGGACTTCAAGTCGAAGTTCTCGAGGATGTTGAGCATCTCCAAGATCATCACCCCGCCGCCGGGCGGCGGATTGGTGGCGACCTTGTAGCCCCGGTAGGTGCCCCAGATCGGCTGGTTCTCGGTAGGATGCGCATCGGCCAGGTCGGCCATGGAGATCAGGCCGCCGTTGGCTTCCATGTCGGCGACGATGTCGCGCGCGATGGAACCGCTGTAGAAGTCGTCGACGCCGTTCTTTTGGATGCGCCGGTAGGTCTCGGCCATGTCGGGATTGCGGAGGATCTCCCCCGCCGCCCGAAGCGTGCCGTCCCCCTTGAAGTAGATCTTCCGCGACCCCTCGCAGCAGTTGAACTTCTCGATCTGCGGCACGCGGCCAGCGCCTTCCTTGACGTTCCAGAAGTAGGCCACATGCGGGCGCACCATGAAGCCTTCTTCCGCGTACTGGATGGCCGGTTCCAGCAGCTCGGCCATCGACATGGTGCCGAAGCGCTCGAGCGCGGTGGCATAGGCGCGCAAGCTCATGGGCGTGGTGATCGACTGGTAGCCCATTTCGTTGACCCGGCCCTTGAGGATGAAGCCGAAACCGTCCTCGGCCTCATGCTCGATCAGGTCTTCCCACATGTCGGGGGTCACCGACAGGGGCGCGCGGCCGTGGAAGTCCAAGAGCATGTGCTGGCCGGCTTGCGGCAGATAGAGGTGCATGGAGCCGAAGCCGGCGATGCCGCACATCTGCGGATCGACGGCGGTCTGCACAAGCGCGCAGGCGATGGCCGCGTCGACGGCATTGCCGCCGGCCTTCAGGGCCTCGGCGCCGGCCTCGACGGCTTCCGGTTGCGGCGCGCTGACGATGCCGTGAGTCATGGTTTCCCCCGTTTCGAAGATGGTGGCGAAAGTCGAATGTCAGTGTTTGTAGGTCGGGTCCTCGACATCGAGCAGGCGCCTGAGCGCCGCCCAGGCGGCTTCGTTGGCGGTCTGGTTGTCGCCCAGGCGGTCGAACTGCTGCGCTGTCTTCTCGCACACCTCTTCCGGCGGCAGCGACAGATTGCCGCCGGCCTGGGCCGCGATCTGCACCTCGCAGGCGCGCTGCAGGTAGCGCATCTGCTGGTAGGCCTCGCCGACCGTGCGCCCGGCGGTCAGGAGCCCGTGGTTGCGCAGGATCATCGCCTTGTGGGTGCCAAGGTCGGCGACCAGGCGCTCACGCTCGTCCAGGTCGGTGGCGATGCCTTCGTAGTCGTGGTAGGCGAGGCGCTTGTAGAAACGCATGGAGGTCTGGGCCAGCGGCAGCAGCCCGTCCGCCTGCGCCGATACCGCCATGCCGGCGACGGTATGGGTATGCATGACGCAGCGCGCGTCGTGGCGCGCCATATGGACGGCGGAATGGATGGTGAAACCGGCATCGATGATGTCCGCGTCGGCGCCCATGGAACCGCCGTCGACGATGTTGCCCTCGACGTCGACCTTGACCAGGCTCGAGGCGTCGATCTCATGGAACATGCGGCCGTAGGGGTTGAGCAGGAAGTGGTTCTCGTCGCCGGGCACGCGGGCGGAATTGTGGGTGAAGATACCGTCGTCCCAGCCGTTGCGGTAGACCAGCCGGTAGCAGGCCGCCAGGTCTTCGCGCAGCGCCCATTCGGCGGCACTGACGCGGGATTTCACGTCACTTCGCGGGGTGGTCCCGTCCATGCTTGTTCTCCTTCGCTTGAAGCGCCCGAAGATTGTGCCCCTGGTGCTTCGGCAAGGCAAGTTGGGCATATCATCAAATGCCGCCTATATTTTAACCCAACCGAGGAGCTTCCGTTGACCGCATCCGACACCTTTAGAAAAGCGCTCGACGACCACCGGGCCGGCCGGCTCGACCGGGCCGCGGCCGGTTACGCGGCGATCCTGGCGGCCGATCCCGACCACCTGCAGGCGGCCACCAACCTCGCCGTGCTCCACTACGACCAGGGCCGCCACGCCGACGCCGTGCCGCTGTTGGAGACCGCGCTGCGTCTCAACCCGGACCTGGCGGAGGCGCGCTACATCCTGGCGCTCTCGCTGATGCGCACCGGCCAAACTGAGGCCGCGCGCGAGCAGTTCGCCCGCGCCGCCACGGAAGCACCGGAAGACGCCCGGCCGCGCACCGGCCTGGCGGCGCTGGCGCTGGCCGCCGGCGACTTCCGGGGGGCGCTGGATCATGCCGAGCGAGCGCTCGCCCTGGACGGTGCCGACGCCGACGCCCGAAACCTCAAGGGCGCGGCGCTGAAGGAGATGGGCGACTTCACCGCCGCCCGCGCCCAATTCGAGCGCGCCCTCGAACTCGACCCGGACCACGCCGAGGCGCGGGCCAACCGGGGGGCGCTCCGATTGCTCCTGGGCGAGATGCCGGCGGCCTGGGACGACTATGCCTGGCGCTGGCGCGGGACGGGACGCCAACCACCCGGGGCGGAATTGAACCTGCCCCTTTGGGCGGGAGGCGACCTCGCCGGCGGACGGTTGCTGTTGATCGGCGAGCAGGGGTTCGGCGACACCCTCCTGTGCCTCCGCTACTTGCCGGTGCTGGCGGCGAAAGGAATCCGGGCCGCTGTCCGCTGCCGGCCGGAACTGAAGCGCCTGGTCGCGGGCATGGGAGGTGTCGAAACGGTCTGGACGGCCGCCGAGGCCGCGCCCGGTGGCGAGGCCTTCCTGCCGATGATGGATCTGCCCGGCGTGTTCGCCACCTCGGCGGAGACCGTGCCGGGCGCGCATGGCTACCTGGCGGCGGAGCCGGCGCCGGGGCTCGCAGGCGACGGGGTGCCCGCCGTCGGCCTGGTCTGGGCGGGCAGCCCGACGCACGAGAACGATGCCCGGCGCTCGCTGCCGCTGGACGTGCTCGGCCCGGTTTTCGACCTGCCGGATCTCACCCTGTTCAGCCTGCAGGTGGGCCCGCGCCGGGGCGATCTCGCCGGGCCCGGCATCGCCGGGCGGATCACCGACCTGGCAGAGCGCCTGGACGACTTCGCCGACACCGCCGCCGCCGTCGCGGCGCTCGACCTGGTGATTACCGCCGACACCGCCGTCGCCCATCTGGCCGGCGCGCTCGGCCGCCCGGCCTGGGTGATGCTGCCCTTCGTGCCCGACTGGCGCTGGGGCCTGAAGCGGGCCGACACGCCCTGGTACGCGAGCCTCCGGCTCTACCGCCAGCCGGCCGGCGGCGACTGGGCCTCGGTGGTGCAATCGATCGTTCACGACCTCGGGAGCTTGAAAAGAATGGGTGACAGGTCCGCCGGGAACGGGCCATGATAGGGCGCGTGATGAGCGAAACTTATACCATCGATCCCACCCTGCACCCGGACCCGGGCTCCTGCGCCTTCGATTTGAACGCGGCGCTTTCGTCCGTGGTGTCCGTGCATACCAAGGTGCCGGACAACGCCTACACCGTGCAGGCGCTCGGCGACGAGCGCGCCGGCCATGGCGTCGTCATTTCCGATACCGGCCTGGTGGTGACCATCGGCTACCTGATCGTCGAGGCCGAACAGATCTGGATGACCGACCACACCGGCCAGGTGGTTCCCGGTCACGTCGTCGGCTACGACCAGGAGACCGGTTTCGGCCTGGTGCAGGCGCTGGGGCGGTTGAACGCGCCGGCGATGCCGCTCGGCTCGGCCCGCGACCTGCACGTCGGCGATCCGGTGATTTTGGCCGGCCATGGCGGCACCAAGGGCGCCGTCAGCGCGGTCATCGCCGACAAGCGCGAGTTCGCCGGCTATTGGGAATACCTGCTGGACGAGGCGCTGTTCACCGAGCCGCCGCACCCGTTTTGGGGCGGCGCGGCGCTGATCGATACCGACGGCCGGCTCTGCGGAATCGGCTCGCTGTTCGTGCAGAAGAACCCGGGCGAGCTCGATTCCTTCGACGGCAACATGATCGTCCCCATCGACATCCTGGTGCCGATCCTCGACGACCTGCAGCGATTCGGCGCCGCGCAGCATCCGCCGCGCCCGTGGATCGGCGCGCTTTCGGCCGAGGCGGACGACCGGGTGATCATCGTCAACACCTGGGACGGCGGCCCCGCCGACGAAGCCGGCATCGAGGCCGGCGACATGGTGGTCGGCGTCGGCGGCGAGCCGGTGGCCTCGCTGGCGCAGTTCTACCGCCGCATGTGGGCGCTCGGCGCCGCCGGGGTGGACGTGCCGCTGAACATCGTGCGCGATGGCCGGCTGGCGGAAGTCAGCATCACCTCCGCCGACCGCTCCGCCTTCTATCTGGCGCCCAAGCTGCATTGACGGCCGCGCCCGAACGCCTCCCTCTGGCCGGCGCCGAGGCCGATCACTATCGGGCCGCCTTTCCCTCCGGCGAAGCCGACCTCCTGTTCGCGCTGCTGCGCCGCGAGCTGGATTGGCGGGAAGCGACGATCCGGCTCTTCGGCCGCGCCGTCACCCAGCCGCGCCACAGCGCCTGGTACGGGGACGCGCCCTATACCTACTCGAACCTGACCTGGCCGGCGCGGCCCTGGCCCGCATCGATACTGGCGATCAAGGCGCGGGTCGAGGCGCTGGCAGGGCAGTCGTTCAACGGCGTGCTCGCCAATCTCTACCGCGACGGACGCGACTCCATGGGCTGGCACGCCGACGACGAGCCGGAACTGGGCTCCGATCCGGTGGTCGCCTCGGTGGTGTTCGGCACCGCCCGGCGCTTCCTGTTCAAGCGCAAGGACGACGCGCATCGGAAGCTGGAAGTGGCGCTCGGCCACGGCGATCTCCTAATCATGGGGCCCGGCACCCAACGCCACTGGCTGCACGCGGTCCCCAAGACCGCCAAGCCCGTCGGTGAGCGCATCAACCTCACCTTCCGCCTGATCACCGGCAGTTGATTTTCCCCACGCGGAAAATGATGCATGATGAACACCGAACCGAGATGAAAGAAGCCATGCCATGTCTGAACCCGTCATCCTGGAATTGTTCTCCGATTACGTCTGCCCCTGGTGCTACCTGGGGGACAACCGGGTGAAGAAACTGGCCCAGGCCTTCGACATCGAAATCCGCCGCGTGCATTTCCCGCTGCACCCGGAAACCCCCGCCGAAGGCCGCACCCTGGAAGAGCTGTTCCGTTGCGGGCCCGAGGAGGTCGCCGCCAAAAACCGGAACATGCAGGGCCTGATGGCGGCGGAAGGGCTTCCCTATGGGCCGCGCAGCCATACCTACAACAGCCGCCTCGCCCAGGAGGTCGGCACCTGGGCCGAGACCCAACCCGGCGGTTCGGCGATCCACGACAAATTCTTCGAAGCCTACTTCGTCGACAACCGCAACATCGGCGATACCGACGTGATTGTGGATATTGTCCGCGCGGCCGACCTGGACGAGAACGAGGCTCGCGCCGTGATCGAGGAGCGCCGCTACAAGGACGCGGTCGATGCCGATTGGGCGAAGTCGGGGCAGTACGGCGTCACCGGCGTCCCCACCTTCGTCGCCGGCGGCCACGGGCTGGTCGGCGCCCAACCCTACGAGACCCTGGAGCAGTTCATGCTTTCCCTCGGCGCGCAGAGGCGCGATCAGGCGGCGGACTGACCCCGGTTATTTCCGCCAATAAGGCGCGGTTTCGACGAAGGCTTGCCAGTCGGTGATGAGCTGCGGTTCGATATCGCGGAGTGCGCGCGCGTTCCAACCACGCACCTCGCCGACCGCCAGACGCACCTCCTCATCGACCGGGCCCTGTGCCGGGTCGATCAGCTCACCGGTCAGCCGTAGCGCCATGACCACGTCGTTCAAATGCCCGAAATTGTCCTGCAGGTGCCTCAACGCCGCACCGAAGGCTTCCGTTTCCGACACCGAGTGGACGCCGCGCAGGAAATCCACCGCATAGCGCAGTTGTTTGATCCGGATGCGCACCTGGTGCCGTGCCGCCATGTCGAGGCCGGCCATGCCGTCGCCGGCCTTCAACAGCTTCTTGTAGGGCCGGTTCAGGATACGGCGTGCCGCCTTGCCGAGCGGCGTCGCCAGCGGGTTTTTGCCGGGGCCGCGCGTGGCCGGGTCGGGCCGCCAGCTTTGCAACGCCGCGAAGGCGGTGAGCCTGAGCATAACCTGGGCGTAGCGCGCGCCGCCCAGCATGGTGCGCACGCTCTTGTAGGCATCGGCCCGTTTGCGCCGGCCCTCGCGCTCAAGCGCCGCGACGGCGCCCGCGTCGATGCCGTGCGCCGCCATGGAGACCAGGGTCTCGTCCAGGAAGACATCCCAATCGCGCGCCGGCCCCAGTTGGCTGCCCATCCACTTCAGGTCGGCCGCCAACCAATCCAGTTGCAGCGGATCGATATAGCGTTTGAAGGTCTTCAACGCCGAGCGCAGCTTGCGGATCGAGACCCGCATCTGGTGCACGCCCTCGGGGTCGGTGCCGTCCAGGCAGGCCTGCTCGTTGGCGGTGATGTTGCCGATGCAGGCGGAAAAAATCCTGGCCAGGGCGCCGTCCACCGTAAGATCGCCGGCCATTTGGAATTTGGCGAGCTTGCTCGGGCCGGGCTCGGTGCCGGCAAGCAACCGGTAGCCCCGCTCGGCCTTGGTGGTGGACGAGACCGGCATCGGGCAGGCGGCGATGAACGCCGCCGCCAGTTGAAAGAAAGGCTGGGCGCGGCCTTGGCCCAGTTCCAGTTCGACCTCGCTCAGGCCCTCGGTGCGTCCGCCGGCGCTGACCGTGCCCTGGTCGAGAACCGCCTCGGCGACCAATGTCGGCCCCAGCGGGTCCTCGCGGCGAACGACCTTGCTTTGGCGCTCGACGGCGACGTCGATGATCGGCTCCAGGTCGGCGGCCTTGACGCCGCCGAGCGCATCCAGGGCCTCCGCCGGCAGGCGCGAGAAATCCGGCTCGATGCCGTCGATCCGGCATTCCCATTCCCAGCGGTCCATGATGCCGCCACCGCCGCCGGCCGCCGTTTTGACCGTCTGCACCGATTTGCCGTCCGATTGGCGGACCCGCAGGCTGACGCCTCTCGATCCGAGACGCCGTGACGCGGTATCGAAATACCGGCTGCGCAAATGCGAGACGGTCCATTGGCCTTCCGGATCGATGGCGTCGAAGGCGCTTTTGGCACAAGCGAGAGCATCGGGCCCAGCCCGGAACTTGAGCTCGTATTCCCGGTTGTCGCCGGCCACGCTCAGTCTCCCGCCCGCAGGGGAGCGAAATCGTGCGCGCGTGCCGGGGCTGCCAGGGTCGAAAGCCGAAAACCGTTCATGGTGCCGTTGGTTCCCAGGTTGCGACGGGGATTATGCGCGCTCAGGGCGCGGCGATCAATCGAGGTCCAGGGGATAGACCGGCCGGCGCACGTGCCGGTAGTCGAGTTCGCGGTAGTTGCGGCTGGTTAGTCCGCCGCCACCGTCGACGACCAACACCTCGGCGGCGATGGGCTGGAAGGCGGCGCGGAAATGATGCGCCGACTTGACCGCGATGAAACTCTTCAACAGCGGGTCGATGCGTGCGTGACGCAGGAACATCTGGTCGTAGACCTGGAATTTCCGTGACGCGACGACCACGTCGATGCCGTCGATGGTGACCACGGCGGTGGTGCCCATTTCTACCTTCAGTCCGGCGGTCATCGGGCCTTCCAGGCGGAACTGCCCGTTAGTAACCGCCTTGACGGTACCGCGCACGGCAAGCGGCTCACCATAGGCGGGATCGGTCTTGCCACCCAATTCCAGGTGCACGATGGCACCGAGGCCGTTGTCGCGGCAGATCATCGCCGACACCGGGTCGTAGATGGTGGCGAACGCGGCGTTGGCCAGGTTGGCGTCGAGCATCCCCTTCAAAAGCCGTGTCGCATCGCCGTACCCGCCACCCCCCGGATTGTCGGCGAAATCCGCCAGGACGACCGGCTTGCCGGCCGGCTTATGGGCCCTGGCGCGGGTCATGGCCTCTTCGATGGAGAGCGTCTGAATGGTGATGATGTGGCGTTTGTCCCAGATTTCCTGCACCAGCTTTTCAGCCAAGACACCATGTTCCGGGTTGGGACCGTCGCCAACGATCAGCGCGCTCGGACCGGTGTCGTGGGTGTCGGCCCAGGGAAAGCCGGCGCAGACGCCGGCGGCGAGCACGTCCGGACGGACCAATAAGCGCTCGCAACTGCCCAGCACCTGGGTCATGGGGCCGTCGACGGTAGTGCGGCCGTGATCGGCACCGTCGAGCATGGCGCCGCGCCGCACGATGGTCGCCGGCTTGATCCCGCCGGCCAAGGTTCGCTTCACCAGCCCGGCCGCCTGGGTGGCGACCTCGTACTGATCGATATGCGGATAGGTGCGGTAGGGGATCAGGATATCGGCCAGCGCCGCCATGCGGTCGGTGACGTTGGCGTGCAGATCCAGCGTCGCGGCGATGGGAACGGCGGTGCCGATGCGCGCGCGGATGAGCGCCAGCAATTCGCCCTCGCCGTCCTCGGTGTGTTCGCAGGCCATGGCGCCGTGCAGGCAAAGCAGCAGTGCGTCGAACGGTCCGTCGCTCTCCAGGCATTCGAGGATGCGATCGCGGACGAAGTCGAAGACGTCGCGGGTCACCGGGCCGGACGGCATGGCGTTGGCGTGCACGGGCGTGCGCACCTCCCAGCCCTCGGCGGCACCGAAATCCAGGTAGGCGGCGATCTCGGTGCGGGTGCCCTTGAGGGCTGCGGCGACGCCATCGCCGACCAGCAGCTCACGCTCCCGGTAAGCCGTCATGTCCGCCGGGCGGCGGCAAAAGGTGTTGGTTTCGTGCTTGAAGCCGGCGACGAGGACGCGGGTCACGGCGGGCGCCCTACCAGGGCCGTTCCTGGTTGGTCGACCAGGGATCGTCGTCCAGCGGCCAGACCGGCCGCGCCGCGCGCTCCAGCGGCAGGCGCTTGATGTTGTGATCGACGACGCCGGGCGTTGAGACGTAGATGACGGTGTCGGAGACGGCGGCGTAGTTGGAATAGAAGTGCTGCATGGACTTGACCACCAGGATCTTTTTCGACGCGTAGTCGATGCCGGCGTTGGCGAAGAAGCTCGGGTGGAAATTCTGGGTGCGAACGGCATGGACCACGTATTCGATGCCGTCGGCTTCCAACGCCACGGTGGCGCCCATGGGCCGGGTGGAACCGCTGAGCCCTTCGGCGAACATGTCGTCGAAGATACCCTTGACGGTCACCTGGAGATCGAGCGGCTCGCCCGACCAGGGTCCGGCCTTGCCGCCGAGCCGAAGCCCCAATTTGGCGCCGACGCCGGCGCCCCGGCAGATATCGACGGCGATGGGGTCCCAGATACCGCCGACGGCCGCATTGGTGACGCCGCGCTCGATCAGCGCGCGGGCAATGAAAGTTGAATCGCCGGCCGCCCCGCCGCCCGGGTTGTCGGCGATGTCGCCGAACACCACCGGGCGCGTCGACGACGCTAGCGCCCGGTCGATAGCCGCATCCAGTTCCGTCACCTTGGGCACCACGTCCGAGCGCATGGACCAGAGCTTGCGGCCCAATTCCTTGGCCAGCTTGTCGCCGTGATCCTTGGCATCGTCGGTGACCACCACCATGCGCGCGCCCACGTGCGGAATGTTGGCCCAGGGAAAGCCGTGGCCCAGCGACACGGAGAGCACCCCGTCCTTGCCCTCCAGCGCTTGCATGCCGTCGACGAAGGACCGCATGGGTTCGCGCGTGGTGTGGAACAGGTCGATCATGCGGCAATCGAAACTGGAGATCACCGGTTTGATCTCGCCCGCGAGCGTGCCTTCCATGAGGGCCCAGAGTTCCTCGGCGCGCTCGGCGAAATCGATGTGCGGGTACTCCTTGAAGATGACGACGGCGTCGGTTGCGTCGAGGAAGCGCCGCGTCATGTGGCAATGCAGGTCGAGTTCGCAACCGATGAACACCTCCGGCCCCACCAGGGTCCGGATATGATGCACGAGGTCGTCCTGGCAGTCGTCGTAGCCGTCGGCGACCATGGCGCCGTGCAGCGACAGCATGACGGCATCCACCGGCAGCGCCGCCTTCAGATCGGCGAGAATTTCATCGCGGTAGCCCTCGTAGGTGCGCTTCACCACCAGGCCTGACGGCGTGGCGAAGGCGCAGAGGCTTTCGATGGTCTCCCAGCCTTTCGCGTCGGCATGTCCGCGCCAGATCTTCAACGGCACGCCGAACATGTTGGCGGCGTCCGGGTGGGCGCCGCCGCGGATCAGGTAGGTGTCCTCGAAAGCCTTGGTGTCGGTGGGCAACGGCGCCCAGGTATGGGTCTCGGTGCCCAGGCAGGCGGTGAACAGGCGCATGGTTCAGCTTTCCTTGAAAGCGTGCAGGTCGGGAACCGGCCGCGCCGTTTCCGGGTTCTGGGCGAGGACGCGTTCCAGCGCGTGGGCCACGGCGAGCACGAAACGGTCGGATCCGTTGGGACCGCTGATCTGGATGCCGAACGGCATGCCGAGATGGTCGACGCCACAGGGCAGCGAACAGACCGCCGGCGTCGCCATGGTCAGCGCGTAGCAGGGTGCGAGCCAGCGCATGTAGGTGGGCATCTTCTCGCCGTCGATCTCGTCCATGTAGAGCTGGTCGTGTGGAAACGGCGAGATGCCGTTGGTCGGCGAGATCAGCACGTCGAACTCGCGCATCAGTTCCAGGTAGTTGCGGTAATAGCGCGTCTGCTCGGCGTTGGCCCAGGCGACGTCGGCGGCGGAATAGCCAAGGCCGCGTTCGGTGTTGTCGATGACGTTGGGACCGAGGAGCTCGCGCTGCGTCTCCAGGCGCTTCCTGTGCTGGGCGACGAAATTGGTGGCGCGGATGATCTCGAAGGCTTCGTGCAGGTTCTCGTCGTAGTCCGGATCGCGGTCCTCGGTGGCGGCGAAGCCGTGAGCGAAGCTCGCCAGGCGCTCGCGAAACACCTTGCGGATGGCACCCGCCACCGGCGCGACGCCCAGGTCCTCGGAGACCGCGACCTTGAGGACCGAGAGATCGATATCCGGGAGCGGGTCGAGGAGTGCGGGATCGAAGCCGCGCGAGAACGGGTCACGCGCGTCCGAATCGGCCATGATGCCAAGCAATAGCGAGGCGTCGGCGACGGAGCGCGCCATCGGCCCCAGCACCGAATAGGGATTAAGCCCGACGGAGCGGGTCTCGTTCGGCACGATTCCGGGCGACGGCCGGAAGCCGACCACGCCGCAAAAACCGGCCGGAATGCGCAGGCTGCCGCCGTAATCGGACCCGGACGCCAGCGGCACCATGCCGGTGGCCAATGCCACCGCCGAGCCGCCCGACGAGCCGCCGCAGGTGAGCTTCGGATCGAACGGGTTGCCGGTGGCGCCGTAGACACGGTTGGTGGTGTTGGCGCCGGCGCCGAATTCCGGCGTGTTGGTCTTGGCGAAGACGATACCGCCGGCGTAGCGGATTTCCGAGACCGAGCGCTGGTCCTCGTCGGGCACGTTGTCCTTGTAGAGAAGCGAGCCCCAGGTGGTGGTCAGGCCGGCGGTGACTTCCAAATCCTTGATCGCCACCGGCAGGCCGTGCAACGGCCCCAGTTCGGCGCCGGCCATGACATCGCGCTCCGCCTGTTTGGCCTCGATCATCGCACGCTCGAAATCCCAGGCGACGATGGCGTTGACGGAGCCGTTGACGGCCTCGATGCGGGCGATGCAGCTCTCCAGCAGCTCCACCGGCGAGATTTCCTTGGCGCCGATGCGCCGCCGGGCATCGATGGCACTGAGATCGCAGAGCTCGGTCATGGCTTTTCCCCTCCCCAGGACGTGGTTCAGCCGCGCGCCGGCGTGCCGGCCTCGCCCAGGTCCCAGTATATCCCCGCCATGATGCCTAGGGCCTCGCGGAACTGCGGCAACAGGATGTGCTCGTTGGGGGCATGCTGGGAGCAAGCCGAATAGGAATGCGGCACCCAAATGGTCGGCAAGCCGAGGATGTCGCGGAACAGGTCGTTACAAATTGACCCGCCGAGGCTTGGAAGTACCGCCGGTGCCGTTCCAGCGGTCTTGGCGATGGATTCCGCCGCCCAGGCCACCCAGGGATCGTCCGGCGGCGTTGCCGCGGCGGCGAAGTCGTGATCGTTCTCCGGCGGTGGCGGTTCAATGGCGACCATGTCGAAGCCGTGTGCGTCCAGGTGCTTTCTGAGCGCCGGGATGAAATTGTCGGAATCGGAACCGGCGACGAACCGGATGTGACAATTTGCCCGCGCCCTGGGCGGCACGGCGTTGACCGGCCGGTCCGGGTTCCCGGTCTTGAAGGCCAGCACCTCGAAGCTGTTCCAGGCATAAAGTTGTTCAGCCGGCGTGAGGCCAGGCTCGCCCCAGTCGAGGTCGATATCGGGCGCATCGTCGCCGCCCGAGACGGTGATCCCGGCGAGCGCCTGTCGCACGGAGTTGCTGATCGGCGGCGGCAGCCATTCCTTGACCAGGATGCGTCCCTCGCGCGATATGATGGTGGCAAGCGCATGCGACAATATGACGCCGGGATTGGATAAAAGCCCGCCCCAGTTACCGGAATGATGTCCGCCCTCGCGCAGGTCGACCACCAGATCGAAAGCCTTGACGCCACGCGCGCCGAGAAAGATCGTCGGCCGGCCGGGTTCCACCCGGGGGCCGTCGGAGGCGATGAACACGTCGGCGGCGAAGGCTTCCATGTTGTTCTCGATGATACCGCCGAGGCCGGGCGAGCCGTTCTCCTCGCCCATCTCCACCATGAACTTGGAATTGAACCCGAGCCGCCCGCGGGTCTTCAGAACGCTCGCCAATCCGGCCATGTTGACGGTGTGCTGGCCCTTGTTGTCGGCGGTGCCGCGCCCGTAGAGCCGCTCGCCACGCTGCGCCACGACCCAGGGATCGAGGCCCTCGTACCACTGGTCGGCGAGACCACGGATGACATCGCCATGGCCGTAACCGAGCACAGTCGGCAAGTGCTCATCCTCCATGCGGGTGGCCAGCAGCACCGGTCCCTTGCCGGCGACGGGATTGTCGAAGACCTGGCATTCGTGGCCCATGGCCTCGAAAGCGGGGATCATCTCCTCGTCCAGGTAGCGCCTGAGCGCCGGCTGGCTGTCGTCCTTTTGGCTTTCCGACGGCACCGCGACCCGCCGCCCGAGATCGGCGACGAAACCGCCGTCGTCGAAATAGGCGTGCGCCGCCGCCACTGCATCGGCGCGGCTCATGCGGCGCTCTCCGCCTTGCCGTCATATAGATGGCATTCCACATGACCGCCATCCATGGGCAGCGGTGTCGGCGCCAGCTTCGAGCAGCGGTCCATGACCTTGGCACAGCGCGGATGGAAGGTGCAGCCGGACGGCGGCTCCACCGGGTTCGGATAAGCGGCTCCAAGTTGGGTGTCGGGCACGCCCATGTTGGGATCGGGGGTGAGCACCGATTCCAACAGCGCCTCCGTGTAGGGATGGCGCGGCTTGGTAAACAGAGTCTCGGTGTCGGCCTCCTCGACGATGCGGCCGAGATACATGACCGCGACGCGGGTCGCCATGTGCTCGACCACCGCCAGGTTGTGGCTGATGATGACGTAGGTGAGGTTGAGCTCGCTGCGCAGGTCCTGCAACAGGTTGAGGATCTGCGATTGCACGGAGACGTCGAGCGCCGACGTCGGTTCGTCGCAAATCACCACCTGCGGGCGGTTGATCAACGCCCGCGCGATGGCGACACGCTGGCGCTGGCCGCCGGAGAGCTGGCTCGGGTAGTTCTGGAACACACGCGCGGGCAGCCCGACCAGTTCCATGATCTCCTCGGCGCGGCGGCGCCAGGTCTCGGGATTGGGATCGCCCTGCACCTTGAGCGGCAAGGTGATGATCGAGCCGATCGACTTCCTCGGGTTCAGGGACGAATAAGGGTCCTGGAAGATGGGCTGCAGCAAGCCGGCGATTTCCAATCGGCCGAGCTGGCTCACCGGTTTGCCCTGGATGTCGATGGTCCCGGCACTCGGAATCTCGAGGCCCAGCAGGATCTTGGCCAGGGTCGTCTTGCCGCAACCGGATTCACCGACCAGCGCCATCACGTCGCCGCGCTCGATCTTCAGATCGACGCCGTTGACCGCGTGCAGCGGGCGCTTGCCCTGGAACATGCCGGCGGAAATCATGAAGGTCTTGGTGACGCCTTTTGCGTCGATCATGGTTTCGCTCATGCCGGCACCATGGCGTTCAGGTTGGCCGCGCATTGCTCGGGCGTGAGCACGCAGCGGTAAAGATGGTCCTCTTCGCCGCGCCGGCCCAACGCCACGTCGCTGGCGCTGCAGCCGGGCTGTGCATGGACGCAGCGCTCGGCGAAGCGGCAGCCCCTGAGATCGCCGACCAGCGACGGCACGATCCCCGGGATCGAACCCAGGTGCTGGCCGCGCCGGGTCTTGCCCGGGATCGGAATGCACTCCAGCAGGCCCTGGGTGTAGGGATGGCTGGGGTTTTCGAACACCGCCTTGGCGGTGCCCTGTTCGACGATCTGGCCGGCGTACATCACCGCCACCCGGTCGGCGACGCGCGCGACGACGCCGAGATCATGGGTGATCAAGATCAGCCCCATTTCGAATTCCTTCTGCAGCTCGGCCAAGAGCAACAGGATCTGCGCCTGGATGGTGACGTCCAGCGCCGTCGTCGGCTCATCGGCGATGATCAGGTCGGGGCCGCACATCAACGTCATGGCGATCATCACGCGCTGGCGCAGGCCGCCGGAAAGCTGATGCGGATACTGGCGAAGGCGCGAACGCGCGGCGGTGATGCCGACTTTCTCCAGCAGGTAGACGGCGCGGTCGCGGGCTTCCTCGCGGCTGACCTTGCGGTGGCGCAGCATCGCCTCTTCCATCTGGTTGCCGATGGTGTAGGCCGGATTCAGCGACGTCATCGGCTCTTGGAAGATCATGCCCATGCGGTCGCCGCGAATGTCGGACATGCGGCGTTCGCCGATGTCGAGGATATTGGCGCCATCGAGCTCCATCTTGGCCGCCTTGCGCGTCGCCTTCTTCGGCAACAGGTCCATCAGCGCCAGCGACGTCAGCGACTTGCCGCAGCCCGACTCGCCGACGATGCAGAGCGATTCGCCGCGGTTGACGTGGAAGCTGGTCCCCTGCACGGCGTGCAGGATGCCGCCCGGCACCGGGATGTCGACGGTCAGGTTTTCCACTTCGAGAATGCGCTCACTCACCCGCCTACCCCCTGCCTCAGTTTCGATTTTCCGGCGCGGTCACATCGCGGATGCCGTCGCCGAGCAAGTTGATGCAAAGCACCATGGCAAACAGCGCCGCGCCCGGAATGCCGATGACCCAGGCCTTGAAGAACATCATGCCCTTGCCTTCCGAGATCATCAGGCCCCAGCTCGGCGTCGGCGGCTGCACACCGAGGCCAAGGAACGACAGGGCCGCTTCCAGCAGCACCGCGTGCGCTACTTCCAGCGTGGCAACGACGATCAGCGAGTTGACGATATTGGGCATGATCTCGGTCAGCACGATGCGCGCGGTCGAACAGCCGAGCGCGCGCGCGGCGGCGACGTAGTCCATGTTGCGCACCTGCTGCGTGGCGGAGCGCATGACCACGGCGAAACGGTCCCAGATCAACAGCCCCAACACCCAGATGACGATCCACATGGAGCTGCCGACCAACGCCACCACCGCCAGCGCAACCAGGATCGCCGGCATGGCGAGGCGCGTGGTGATGATGAAGGTAATGACCATGTCGACGCGGCCGCCGAAGTAACCGGCCGCGACGCCGAGCGCGGTGCCGAGGATGCCGGAAATCAACATCGCCGCGAACCCGATCAGCAATGACACGCGGGCACCGTAGATGATGCGGCTGAGATAGTCGCGGCCCTGGCCGTCGGTGCCGAGGATATGCTCCCAGGTGCCGTTGGCGTGCCAGATGGGGTCGATGTACTTTTTCGCCAGGTCGAAGGCGTAGGGGTCGTGCGGCGCCAACCAGGGCGAGAAAAGCGCCATCACCAGGATAACCAGCAAGACGCCGCCACCGATGGTCATACCGGCGTGGCCGAAGGCGCGCTTCAACAGGAGCGATGTTGGCGACGGCTCCAGAATCTGTTCCGCGCTCGGCAATTTTTCCGCTTTCGTCATATCGTTCATGGCGCGCCCCCTAGTGCACCCGGATGCGCGGATCGAGAAAGGCATTGAGCATGTCGGCCAGGAAGGTCAGCACGATGTAGAAGCTGGCCACGGTGAGCACGATAGCCTGCATGACCTCGAAATCGGACCGCTGGATCGACTGCCAGGCAAGATTGCCCAGCCCATTGAGCGAGAAAATGGTCTCGATGACGATGGAACCGCCGAGCATGAAGCCGAGCTGCACCGCCGACAGCGACACCACGGGGATGATGGCGTTCCTGAGCGCGTGCTTGAACAGCACCACCCGCGGTCGGAGCCCCTTGGCCCGCGCCGTGCGGATATAGTCGGACGACAGTACGTCCATCATGCCGGCGCGGGTCAGGCGCATGATCGCCGGCGTCGCGTAATAGCCGAGCGCCACCGACGGCATGATGAAATTCAGCCACGACCCCGAACCCGATATGGGCAGCATCCGGAGCCACACACCGAAAACGATGATCAGCACCAGCGCAAAGAAGAAACTGGGCAAAGCCTGCCCCACCACGGCGATGGTGAGCGCTGTTCGATCGATGATGGTGTTGGGATACATGGCCGCCAACACGCCCAAGGGTATCGATAGAATGAGTGCGAAACTGAGCGCGCAAAGGCCAAGGATCAGGGTCGTCGGCGCGCGTTCGAAAATGATTTCGGAAACCGGCGTCTTGAGATAGACGGACACGCCGAAGTCCCCCTTCAGCGCCTTCACCAGCCAGGCGGAGTATTGCGTCAGCAGCGGCTGATCGAAGCCGTAATGCTTGCGTACGTATTCGATGTCTTCTTCCGTCGCGCCTTCGCCGGCCAACGCCGCGGCCGGATCGCCGGAGAGCCGCAACAATGTAAAGGCCACCACCGAAACCGTCAGGGCGACCAACAGGGCGACGCCGAATCTCTTTAATGTGTAGCGGAGCATGAAATGTCCCGGAAAGACGATACGCCGGCCCAGGGCTGGTCCCGGGCCGGCGCATGTTCAGTTTGACAACATTACTTCCACTTCGCCGTGAAGAACCGCGGAATTTCGTCCGCCGTCGGGGTGAAGTCGAGGTCATGCGTGAAGGAGTAATACTTGGAGTACGAGAACATCGGCAGCCAGCAGAGCTTCTTGGCGACCGTCGTCAGCGCCTGCTTGTAGGCCGCCTTGCGAACTTCCGGATCCGTGTTGGTATCGCCCTTCTTAAGCGCATCAATGACGCTCTGGTCACGACAATAGTCGTCACGCCCGCCGTTGAAGAAGTGCGACGCAATGGCCGAGACGTCGTTCACCGAGTACGATCCCCAGGTCATGTTGTGGAAAGCAGCGGTGCCATCCCAGGCAAAGCCGCGCAGCGCCTTGTACTGCATGTACTTGAGGTTGGTCTTAATGCCGACCTTGCCGAGGTAGCCCATGATCGCTTCGGTCACCGGACGCTGGCGATAGGCGTAGATGTCGGTGGAGAAGCCGTTCGGATAGCCGGCTTCGGCCAGCAGCTTTTTGGCCATGGCCGGGTCGTAGTTGTACTTCGGCACATCCGAGGTGCAGCCGAACTGGCTCGGGTAGCAGGCCGAGTGAACGACTTTGGCAGCACCGCCGACCAGGTTCTTGACGATCGCTTCACGGTCGATGGCGTGCGCCACGGCCTTGCGAACCTTGTCGTTCAGCCACGGGTTGTCCTTGCCCTTGCCGGAACGGCCGGCGACGTCCATGGCCAGGTAGTTGACGCGCATGGTCGGCGCGCTGACCACGTTGGCGATACCGATCAGCTTGAGTTGGTCGGCCTTGTCCTTGGGCACGTCCCAGATCCAGTCGAGGCTGCCGGACAGCAGTTCGGCGATCTGCGCTTCCGGATCGGAAACGGTGCGGAACACGATCTTGCCGATGGACGGCTGGCCCTTGGGCGAGCCCTTCCAGTAGTCGGCGTTCTTTTCGAGCTCAATGCGCTCACCGGGGACGACCTTGGTCATCTTGTACGGGCCGGTGCCGATCGGCGCCACGGTGCCATAGTCGGGCTTACCCTTGGCGTCCTTCTTTGCAGTCGCCCAGATGTCCTTGGGGAAGATCGCCATCGGGCCGGAAACGTATTCCAACGCCGCCGGGAAGGTGTTCTTCAGGTACACCCGCACCGTGTTGGGGCCGGTCTTCTCCGCGTGGTCGATCCAACTGACGTTGCGCTTGGTCAGCACGCCGCTGTCGGGTTTCGACACCAGGTTGTAGGTGGCGACCACGTCGTCGGCGGTAAACGGCTGGCCGTTGTGGAATTTGACCCCATCGCGGATCTTGAATTCCAGCGTCTTGTTGTCGACCCACTTGTAGGAGGTCGCCAGCAGAGGCTTGTACTCGAAGGTCTTGGTGTCGCGATAGAGCAGGTTATCCCAGGTATGGCGTGTCAGGATCACCGTTTCACGGACGTTGTTGAAGTAAGGCAGCGCCACGTCCACATCCCGGGTCGTCGACCAGTTCAGCGTGTCGTCGGCCTTGCCGGCCAACGCCGCGTTGCTGGTCAACGCCGTGGCGGCAAGCGCGGCGGCGATCATTAATTTGGTTTTCATGGAATGGGTTCCCTCCACTGATCGGTTATCGACTGTTCAGTCTTTGGCATTCCCGGGCCGGACCCGATGCCGGTTCCTGTTTCTCATGCCGCCGTCACACCCATGTCCGCAAATGCGAAAACACCTGGACCCCAGCGGGCTCCTTCATGGTGGCAACAACAACAATAGGTGCGGAAAACTTTAACCCCCTTGTCGAAACAGACAAACGACAAACTGCCATTGTATTATAATATGATACAGAATATCATATTTTAACCATGCTAGCTATGTGTGATTACATCGTCAAGGTAGCGCACCGATGAACAAGCAAGATACGCTGTTCGTCGGTTCGCTGGAAAAGGGCCTACGCGTGCTCGATGCCTTCCGGCGCCATCCGGAAAGTCTGGGCATCACCGAGATCGCGCGCGCGACCGGCCTCGACAAAAGCGCTGCGCAGCGCTTCACCACCACGCTCCACCGGCTCGGGTATCTGGAGAGGGATCCGCAGACGCGGCGCTACAGCCCGGCGCTCAGGCTGATGGACTTCTCCTACGCCTACCTGCGCCACGACCGGCTGGCGGAAATCGCCGTGGCGCGGTTGATCGAGGCCAGCAAGGCGTTCGGCTCGACCGCCAACCTGTGCCGCCTGGAAGGCACCGACATCATCTACACCGTGCGTATCCCGCACGAGAACGCCACCTATCCGGCGACGATACCGGGCCGGCGCATGCCGGCGTTCTGTACGTCCGGCGGCATGGCGATCCTGGCACACCGCCCGGCGGCAGACGCGGAAGCCGTGATTGCCGGCGCCGAGCGCCGAGCGCTGACCGAACACACCATCACCGAGCCCGACGGCATTCGCGACCGCATCGCCCAAGTGCGCGAACTGGGCTACGCCATCGGCGTCAGCCAGTCCTGGCCCAACGAGATCAGCATCGCCGCGCCGGTGGTCGACGACCGGGGGCTCGGCATCGCCGCCGTGCAATTTCCCGTTTACATGCCGCGTTGGACGGCCGAAGAGGCCGTCGACAAGATCGCGCCCCTGGCCATGGACACGGCGCGTGCCATCTCCGGCTCGTTGCATCGCGGCTCCTGATCCTCTCGGCCCCAGCACAGGAACCTCTCTATGACCCGCAAACCCCGCGTCCTCACCGGCCTGTTCGGCCACGAGACCAATACCTTCAGCCGGCTCGAGACCGGGCTCCAACATTTCGACGGCTACCTCCTGGCCTATGGCGACGACATCCCCGCAGCCGTCGAGGGCAGTGTCATCGAGCCCGCCGGCACCGAACAGGCGGCGGCGGAGCTCGGCTGGGAGCTGGTCCGCTCGGTCGTTGCCTGGACGACACCTTCGGGCCGCGTCGGGCGCGACGCCTGGGACGCCTGCGCCGGGCATCTGCTCAAGGCGGCGGCCGAACACGGACCTTTCGACGGCGTGTTGTTTTCCATGCATGGCGCCATGGCGACGGTGGATCACGACGACGCGGAGGGCGAACTGCTGACGCGCCTCAGGGACGTCATCGGCCCGGACGTGCCGGTTGCCATCACGCTCGACCTGCACGCCAACGTCACCGACGCCATGGCGCGGCACGCCGACATCATTTCCGCCTACCGGACCTATCCGCACATCGATCAGATCGACACCGTCAAACGCGCCGCCGCCGTGCTCGACCGGGCCATGGCCGGCGAAGTGCGGCCGGTATCGCATCTCGCCCGGCGCGACCTGTTGACCGGCCTCGACAGCGGCCGAACCACCACCGACAACCCGATGACCGAACTGCTGGCGCGCGCCGACGCGCTCGAGGCCGGCGGCGATGGCGTGCTTCTGGTCAGCGTCCAGGCCGGCTTCTGCCCGGCCGACCTGGACCAGGCGGGGCCGACAGTGGTGGTCTGCGGTGACGGCCGCGATCCGCGTTTTCAGGCCATCGCCGAGGATTTCATGGACCACGCCTGGCAAACCCGGCATTTCGATTCCAACGAATACCTGGACGCCGCCGGCGCCATGGCACGGCTCGAGAGCCTGCCCCCAGGCAACGGCCCGGTGGTGATCGCCGATGCTTCCGACAACCCGGGATCCGGCGCTTACGGCGATTCCACTTTCCTGCTGGCCGCCATGATCGAGGCCGGCCTTGAGAACGCCGCCTTCGCCACCATCTGCGATCCGGAAGCCGCCGCAGAGCTGACGGCCGCCGGCGAGGGCACCGACGTTTCGGTGGCGCTGGGCGGCAAGATCGATCCGGCTTACGGCCCGCCGCTCGAGGTCAGCGGCACCGTCGCCAGGGTCACCGACGGCAGCTACCTGGCGCTCGGGCCGCGCTGGGGCGGCACCGTCCAGCACTTGGGCCCGACGGCGGTCCTGCGCGTCGGCGGCATCGACGTCATCGTCGCGTCCAAGCGGGTTCAGTGCACGGAGCTCGAAACCCTCACCCACGCCGGCATCGACCCCCGCGCCAAGGACGTGGTGGCGGTGAAGTCGATCCATCATTTCCGCGCCGCCTACGCGCCCATCGCCCGCCAAGTGCTGATCTGCGATACCGGCGCCCTCGCCACCAAGGATCTGGGCCGGCTGCCCTACAAGAACCTGCGCCGGCCGATCTTTCCCCTGGACATGGATTGAACCCGGCCATGCCCGCGTCCCCCGGCGCCGCCCTCGGCCGATTGCTGGAGTTTGCCGGCATCGATCCGGCGCGCGCCGGCGAGGTTGCCGTTTCCGGCGCCGACCCGGTGCTGGCGACGGGTTACATGATGGGCACGGCCGGTGCGGCGGCGCTCGGTGCGGCGGGGCTGGCGGCGGCCGATCTCTGGCGTATCCGGGGCGGCGAAGCCCAAAAGGTCGCCATCGACTGCCGGCTCGGCGCGGCGGCGCTGTCGACGACGCGTTATCTGCAAATCCCCGAGCGCCCCGGCGGCATGTTCGGAAACCGGCTTTCGGGCTTCCACCGAACGCGGGACGGCGGCTGGGTTCAGTTGCATTGCGAGTTCCCGCATTTTCGCGACGGCGTGCGCGCGCTGCTCGGCATCGGCGCCGACGACGACAAGGCCCCCGCCGCCATCGCCGGATGGGACGCCGCGGACCTGGAAGACGCTCTGGCGGCGCGCGGGCTTCCGGCCTTCATGCTGCGCGACCTCGCGGCCTGGGCGGCGCATCCGCAAGGCGCGGCCGTCGCCGCGCTGCCGCCCCTCGAAATTATCAAGATCGGCGAGGCGCCGCCCGAGCCGCTGCCGCCGGGGGCGTGGCCCTTGTCGGACGTGCGGGTCCTCGACCTGACCCGCGTCATCGCCGGGCCGATGACCGGCCGCACCCTGGCCGAGCACGGCGCCGACGTGCTGCGCATCTCATCACCGAAGCTGCCGTACCTGGAAAACCTGGTGATCGAATCGGGGCCTGGCAAACGCAACGCCGAGGCCGATCTGGATACACACGAAGGTCAGGCCACGCTGGAACGCCTGGTCGCCGGTGCCGACGTGTTTTCGCAATCCTACCGGCCGTGTGCGCTGGCGGCGCGCGGTTTCGGGCCCGAAGCGGTGGCCGAGCGCCGACCCGGCATCGTCTATGTCTCGCTGTCCGCCTGGGGCCACGCCGGGCCCTGGGCCGAACGCCGCGGCTACGACAGCCTGGTACAATGCGCCACGGGCATCGCCCACGAACAGGGCCGCGACGCCGGCCGCGACGGACCCATGCACCTGCCCGGCCAGGCGCTCGACTATCTGTCCGGCTATCTCGGCGCTTTCGGCGCCATGGTGGCGCTCCGGCGACGCGCCGAGGAAGGCGGTAGCTGGCTGGTGCGCCTGTCGCTGGCACAGACGGCAGATTGGCTGAAGTCCCTCGGTCGTGTCGGATATGACGGCGGCCTCGAACTCACGCCGGCCGACTTATCCGAATACCTGGTGCACTCGGAAACGCACTGGGGAAAGGTGACGCAACTGGGGCCAACCCTCGCCATGTCGAAGACCCCGCCCCGCTGGACCTGGCCGGCGAGGCCGCTGGGTGTCGACACGGCCACCTGGGCGCCACCGGCGGCATGACTGTGCCCGGCAGCCCGAAGCTGGCGCGCGCGCTCGAAGGCGCCTTCTGGATGATGCTCTCCTGCGCGGCGCTGTCCGCATTGGCGGCGATCATCCGCCACCTCACGTTCCAGATGGACCCGATGATGGTGCTGTTCTTGCGCATGGTGATCGCGCAAGCAATCCTGACCGCCTGGGTGGTGCGCAACGGCACCGGCATCCTGTACACGCGGCGCATCAAACTGCACGCGCTGCGTGCGGTCTTCACCTGCGGCGCCATGGTTTCGTCGTTTTACGCCTGGTCGATGGTGGCGCTCGCCGACGTCACGGCGCTCAGCTTCCTGGCGCCGATCTTCGCCACCGCCGGCGCGGCGCTGGTCCTGGGCGAGAGCGTCGGCGCGCGACGCTGGGGGGCGACCTTCCTTGGCTTCGTCGGCGCCATGATCATCCTCAGGCCCGGCATGACGGTGCTGGACACCGGCCATTGGCTGGCCCTGGTGTTCGCCGTCTGCATGGCCTGCACGACACTGGTGGCGAAGCGGCTGACCAGCACCGAGCACCCGTTCGTGGTGGTCTACTACGTCGGTCTGTTCATCACCCCGGTGACCTTTTTCCTGGCGCTGCCGGTGTGGCAGTGGCCAAACGGGATACAGTGGCTGTGGCTGGTGGCGCTCGGCCTTGCCGGCGTCGCCGGGCACCTGAGCTTCATCAAGGCGCTGAGCGTCGCCGACGCCTCCGCCGTGCTGCCTTTCGATTTCATGCGCCTGCCGTTCTCGGCGCTGCTCGGTTGGCTTGCATTCGGTGAAGTGTCGGACGCCTGGACCTGGGCCGGCGCGGCGGTGATCTTTTCCTCGACATTTTATATCTCGCGCCGCGAGGCGCTGCGCCGGGGCGCCGGCGATGCTGTCTAGGCCACGACCTTTTTTCGGCTTTCTCGGTAGGTAATGTAGAGGGTGGATGCGAAAACGATGCCGCCGCCGATCCAGGTCCAGAGATCGGGAAACTCACCGAACCAGAGATAGCCGATCACCGACGCCCAGATCAGGCGGGTGAAATCGATCGGCATGATCGCCGTGGTCTCGGCGTCGCGCACCGCCGTGGTCATGCACATCTGCGCCGCCAGGGTCAGAAGCCCGATGGAGACCAGCATCGCCAACTGGTAGAGGTCGGGCCAGCTCCAGAAATAGATCGCCGGGCCGAGCGCCAGCGCGGTGAAGGTGATCGAGGAATAGAACACGATGGTGGTCGGCGAATCCGTCCGCGACAGCACCTTTACCGTCAACAGCGCCGCCGCCCAGGTAACCGAGGCGAAGATCGCCGTCACCGCGCCCAGGCTGATGGCCTGAGCGCCGGGCCTCAGGATCACCAGGGTGCCGACGATGCCGATGGCGATGGCGATGGCGCGCCGCAGGCCGACGCGCTCACCCAGGAACAGCACCGCCCCGATGGAAGCGAAGATCACCACCGTGAAGCTCAAGGCGGTGGCGTCGCCGACCGGAATCAGCGACAGGGTATAGAACCAGGCCAGCATGGAGAGCCCGCCGAACAGGCCGCGCAGCAGCGTCAGGCCCGGCCGCGTCGTGCGCCACCAGATCTCGCCGGTGCGGCTGGCTTGGCGGAGCAGCATCGGCACCACCACGAACAGCGGCACCACGGTGCGGAACAGCGCAATTTCCATGGAATGGATTTCGCTGCTCAGACCCCGGACGATGGTGTGCGACACCGAGACCAGGCAGGCGAACAGCGCCATCAGCAACATGCCGCGGACGTTGGATGGAAGCCGGCCCCATCGATTGCCGGAAGGGGAAGCGCCGAGGGCGCCGGAAGGCGGGTGGGACATGCGCCCATCATAGGACAATGCCCGGGCCGTGCCAGCCCCCGCGCGCGCCAATCTTGCCCGCAGCGACGGCTGATCCCATAATCCCGCCATGACGTCGAGACCGCTCATACCGCTTTGGCTCGCGCTGGCCGCCGCCGTCCTGATGGCGCTGCCCGGTTGCTCGACCAATCCGGCCACCGGCGAGCAGAGCTTCACCGCCTTCATGTCACCGGCGGACGAAGCCCGCGTCGGCGCCGAGGAGGACGAGAAAATCCGCAAGGACCTGGGCGGCACCTACGCGGCGCCCAGCCTGGAATCCTATGTCCGCGAAATCGGCACCCGGCTCGCCGCTGTTTCGGAATTGCCCAATCTGCCTTGGCACTTCACTGTCCTGAACGACCATCAGGTCAACGCCTTCGCCTTACCGGGCGGCTACGTCTATATCACCCGCGGGCTGCTGGCCATCGCCGACAACGAGGCCGAGATGGCGAGCGTGCTGGCGCACGAGATCGGCCACGTCACGGCGCGCCATGCGGCGCAGCGCTATTCCACCGCCATGGCGACGAACCTGGGACTGACCGGCATCAGCATTCTGGGCAGCGTCTTCGGCGTGCCATCCGGCGTTGGGCAGATCCTTTCGTCCGGCGCCCAGGTGGCCATGCAACAGTATTCGCAGGGCCAGGAACTGGAGGCCGATATGCTGGGCATCCGCTACATGACCCGCGCCGGCTACGACCCGAATGCCTCGACCGCCTTCTTCCGTAAGCTAAGCGCGCACTCGGACCTGGAAGCGCGCCAGAAGGGAAAGGATGGCGTTACCCACAACATCATGTCCACCCACCCGCGCACCGAGGACCGCATCAAGCAGGCCATGGGCCTGGCCAAGGCCAAGACCGTCGCCAACCCGATCGTCGGTCGCGATGTCTATCTCAAGCAGATCGACGGCATGGTGTTCGGCGACGATCCGTCGCAGGGCGTACGCAAGGGCCGCACCTTCACCCATCCGGAACTGAAGATCACCTTCACCGTGCCGCCGGGGTTCGTGCTGGTGAATTCGCCGAAGCAGGTGGCGGCCTACGGGCCGGAACGCTCGGTCATCACCTTCGACATGGCCAATCCCAAGGACGCCCAGCGCACCCGCGAACTGACGCAATACCTGGCGGGCGTTTGGGGACGCAACCTGGGCCTGCAGGGGATCGAACGGCTGCGGATCAACGACATGGAGGCCGCCACCGGCCACGCGCGGGTCTCGGGATCGGGCGGCACGCGCGATGTCCGGCTATTGGTGATCCGTGGCGGGCGCGAGCACATCTACCGCTTCGCCTTCATCATGACGCCGTCGGAAATGCAGCGCCTGAACGTCGAACTCAGGCGCACCACCTACAGCTTTCGCCGCCTCGGCGACACGGAAGCGGCGGCGATCCAGCCGCTCAGGATTCGGGTGCGCCCGGCACGCGCCGGCGAAACGGCCGCGGCGCTGGCGGACCGCTATCCGTTCGAACGGTTCCACCGTGAATGGTTCCGGTTGCTGAACGGCCTGGAGATCGGCGAGAACCCGGTCCCCGGCCAGTCGATTAAGATGGTGGTGGAGTAAGGCGGCGCCGGCTCAAGCGGCCTGCAACACCTTTTCCAGCTTTTCCGTGGCGGCTTCCACGTCGGTCTTCTCGACCGCGGCCAGTTCGCTGGCCAGCCGATCGCGCGCCGCTTCGTAAATCTGGCGTTCGGAAAAGGACTGGTCCGGCTGGCCGACATTGCGGTGCAGATCGCGCACCACCTCGGCGATGGACACCGGATCGCCGGAATTGATTTTGGCTTCGTATTCCTGCGCGCGGCGGCTCCACATGGTGCGCTTGACGCGCGCCCGGCCCTTCAGCGTGGTCATGGCATCTTCCATGATCTTCTTGGACGACAGCTTGCGCAGCCCGGAGGTCGGCGCCTTGTCCAGCGGCACGCGCAACGTCATCCGGTCACGGTCAAAAGTGATGATCACCAGGTCCAGCTTGTGACCGGCGATTTCTTGCTTTTCCACGCCGATGACCTTGCCGACGCCATGCGTCGGGTAGACAACGAAATCACCGGTTTTGTACGTCGGGGCCTTAGCCATATTCGCACTCGTCTCCAATCAACAAAAATGCCCGCCGCGTCGCTTGGCGGCCGGCCGGTCCTGTCGGACAACTGTCTCAGTCGGACAACGCAATACCGGCTGTGCCCGCACAACCGGTATTTTGGGTAGCATACCATGAAAATCCGGCAAAAAAAAGACCGCCGGACAGTCCCGTCCCGCACGCCCCCGAGGGCGCTCGGAGCGCGGCCTAATCGCCGGCGCCGGGGTTGGAACTGAGCAGCTCTTTCTTGTTCGGCTTGTCTTTCCATTCTTCCGCGTCGGCCGGCTCCTCGCCCTTGCGGGTGATATTGGGCCATTCGGCGGAAAACTTGGTATTGATCTCCAGCCATTCCTCGATGCCGGGCTCGGTATCGGGCAGGATCGCCTCGGCCGGGCATTCGGGTTCGCAGACACCGCAATCGATGCATTCGTCCGGATGGATGACGAGCATGTTTTCGCCTTCGTAGAAGCAGTCCACGGGACAGACTTCGACGCAATCCTGAAATTTACATTTGATGCAGTTCTCTACGACGATATAGGTCATCTTGCTCTCCGGTCGTTTGGCATCTCAGGTTTCATTCTCGGTCGGCGCCCGGCCGCTCCGGGATGCTTTCCCTCGGTAGCCGGTTTACGCCGCTCACGGCTCAATGTCCAGCCGTTGCAACGCGATTTTGCGGGCCAGGCCGACCTCCTTGTCGGGAACATACAAAAGCCCGGCCACCCGGCGTACCAGGTTGGCCTCGTAGTCGTGCACGACACCGTCGGCGTAGACCACCTGCCACAGCATTTCCATCAGCTCCAGGCGCTGTTCGTGATCGAGGCCGTCCTTAAGCACGCGGGTAACGCCGTAGAGCTCGACGGCAGCGTCGACGGCGCGCTCACCTTCCTCGATCAGCGCCCCCACCTGGTCCGCCGGCAGCTCGAAGCGTTCGCCCAGAAGGCGCGCGATGGTGCCGCGCTCGGCGGCATCAAAATCGCCGTCGAGAACGGCCGCCTCGATCAGCAGCGCCGCGGCAGCGGCGGGAATCCCGTCGTCGGCTGGTGCCGGCGGATCGTCGGAAAACAACAGGGCCTTGATCTTGTCGATCATGGCGGCTGCGTATCACAGCCGCCGAACTCCCGCAACCCTTGGCGGATTGCGGGTATGGCCTTGCGCATGGGGACCATCTTCCCTACCTGTTGGCCATGCCGACCGCACCTCTCGACGACCGCCTACATTTTCCCGCCACGTCGCGCAACGCAGACCCGATCCTGGAAATTCTGCGGGGCGTGTTGCCGGAACGCGGCATCGTGCTGGAGGTGGCTTCGGGCTCGGGCCAGCACGTGGCGCATTTCGCCACCCGGTTTCCGGACCTCACGTGGCAACCCACCGATCTCGACCCCGCGCACCGGCGGTCCATCGCCGCCTGGACGCGGGAGCTTGAGAACGTCCTTGAACCCAAGGCGCTCGATGCCACGGGCACCGACTGGCCGCTCGACGCCGCCGACGCGATCATCTGCGCCAACATGATCCACATCGCGCCCTGGAGCGCCGGCCTCGGCCTGTTGGCGGGGGCGGGACGGATACTCTCCACCGGCGGCGTACTTTTTCTTTATGGCCCGTTCAGTGTCGGCGGCGCCCACACGGCCGAGAGCAACGCCCGCTTCGATGCCGGGCTCAGGGCGCAGGACCCGGCATGGGGGGTGCGCGACCTGGACAAGGTCGCCGCCGCCGCCGATGCGCACGGCCTCACCCTGGAACAGACGATCGCCATGCCGGCCAATAACCTGTCGGTGATCTTCCGCAAAACCGCCTAGGCGCGAGCCAGGTAGTTTTCGATCAGCGCGCCGGCGTCGAGATCGCCCGGCGCCTCGCCGGCGGCGCTTTCCGCGCCCTTGATCGCCGCCAGATAATTCTGGGCGGTCTTGCGCCAGGTATAGGTCTCCTCGACCCGGCGGATGGCCCTGGCCGAGAGCTCGCCGTGGCGCGCCAGGCCATCCAGCAGCCCCCGGGCGATATCGTCGACCGAGAACGGATCGACCAGCACGCCGGAGCCGTCGGCGAAAATCTCGGTCGGGCCGCCATGGTTGGTGGCCACCGGCGCCAACCCGCAGGCGGCGGCCTCGATCGGCGCCAGGCCGAAAGGCTCGTAAAACGACGTCAGCGCGAACACCGATCCGAGCCGGGCGAAATACCGATAGGTGGCGGCCAGCGCCGCCTGCGAGGGAATATTGAGAACATGCACGCGCTCGCGCATGCCGGCCGCATCGATGACCGCGAGAATTTCCCTGAGCACGATCTGCTCGGCCTCGCCCAGGTTTTCGATGTCGCGGTCGGGATCGTCGATGCCGCGCAGACAGAGCGCCAGGCGCGCCTGGGCGCGCAACGCCTCGGACGCGGCGAAGGCGCTGACCACGCCGACGATGTTCTTCTTCTCGTCGAGGCGGCTCGAGACCACCACCGCCGGCTGACTTTCGCCGGCGAACCGGGCGTCCAAGGCTGCCCGCACATCGGCGTCTTCGGTGCTTTCGTCGGTGGAAAAGACGCGACCGTTGACGCCGGGCGGCACGACGGAGAAGCGGCTGTCATCGCCGGCATCGATGGCGCCCCGGTAAAGCGGATGGGCGTACTGTTCTTGCTGTTCCTGGCCGGTGGAAACGATGACCCGGGCGGCGCCGGCCATGCTCATGCGTTCGGCGGCAATGCGCCGGGAGAACATGAAACGGTCCTCCATCTCGGGCCAGTTTTCCTTCGTGGTACCGAGCTTGTCGAGCTTCTGGGCGCCCAGCGAATGGCCGGTGAAGGTGAAGCCGAGACCGGCCCTGGCCCGCGCCAGCACCCCGCAATAACCGCCGTCGGCGTAGTGCCCGGTGGCGAAATCCGGCAATGCTTCGCCGTAGAAGGCGAGCATGGTGTCGACAAATTCCTCCATGTGCGGCCACAGGCGCTCCTTCTCCAGGAACTCCGGCCCGCCGCAGGAAAAGCGCAGGATGCGCAGGCGCCCTTCATAGCCCGGATAGGTCTCCTCTTCGGCGGCGAACTCCGGCCAGGCCGGGTCCTGGATGCGCCGCGTGACGATATCCACGCGGTGCCCCAGATCGGCCATGGCCTGAGCCACTTCCTTGACGTAGACCAACTGGCCGCCGAAATCCGGATGCTCGGTGAGATAGGAATCGACGGGATCGAAATTACCCTGAGGGTTCAAGAAAAGTACGTGCATGTCCTGGCGATCGATCAAGGGGGGATCAGAAAACGACGGCGACGGAATAGTCGGGATTGATGACGATGCCGGCGCGGGTGCGGTGGGCGGAAATGATCTCGTGCTCGATCTTCAGCACCTCGTCGATAAACGGGTCGAGCTCCGCCGCGGCGCGCGCGCGTTTCTCACGATGCGCCCGGGTCTGCTCGAAATCGCGGGCGATGAAAACGTGCATGTCGGCATTGTCCAGGAGCGACGTGTAGGTGCCCTCGGCGATCACCACACGGGCGTCGCCGAAACTCAAAACCTCCTCGCCGATACTGTCCGATTCATAGTCGACCAGCGGCTTGTCGATGCCGGGCTCGCCGTCCAGGAAGGCCCGGAGATGCAAATCCAGAAGACCCAGATGGACCTCGCCTGGACCGACCCAGGAAATGTCCTGGCGGCGGTGCAGGTCGTTGGATTTCGGCGGATAGACGAAATAGTCGTCCTGTTGCAGGATGACGCTTCCAATGCCCTGTTCGGCCAAGCCGTCGGCGATGGCCACCGCCGTCTCGGACTTGCCGCTGCCGGATTCGCCGGCGACGGTGAGGGCGCACCTGCCGCCCCGTTCCGAAATCACCGGCAGCAGCACCGGTACGATCTGAGCCGCTGCCCGGCGATGGTGTTCCTCGACGACGATGCTATCGCCTCGCATGCTGAGTCTCCTTTTCCGGCTCAGCGTCCCCATCCCCACCATAACAAAGCCCACCGGCAAGAAAATTATTTTGTTTCATCCGTGTACCTATTCCAGTATTCAGGAAATACCTATCCCTTGTGGGAAAACCGGATTATCGGGGCATATTTGGCATATGCTCCCGGCGAGAGGGTATCGGGACGGATGGATTACGATCGTGCCTGGTCGCATTTGAATGCGCATCTGCGGACCATGACAGATAGCGCCGGCGGATTGAGCGAGGCCTTTGCTGAATTGGAAGCGCACCAGCGCGACATCGGCTTTATCAAGGATGACCTAAAATCCGTCGAGCGTTTCGTGTTCCGGAATCCGGATGACCCGGCCGTGACCTTTCGGGTTCAGTACAACCCCAAGCGCGCGCTCCGCTTCGGCGGCCATGGCGTGCAGACACCGCCGGACGACGTGGAAAACGTCAACGACGGCTGCTTCCTGTGCCGCGAGAACATCCGTTGGCAGCAGCAGAACGCCCAGGTCGGGTTCGAGATCAACGTCACCGGCGATGCCTACAACGCCTGGATGAACCCGTTTCCGCTGCTGTCCAACCATGTGGTAATCGCCGCCGCCAAACATATCGGCCAGGCCTGGGACATGGCCGGCGACGGCAGCGAGGTGGTCACCCTGACACGCCTCTTGGGCGACCTCTGCGATATCGCCGAGCGCCTGCCTGGCCACGTGGGCTTTTACAACGGCGTCGATGCCGGCGCCTCGATACCCAGCCACCTGCATTTCCAATTCTTCAAGCGTCCGGCGAAGCATCCGGTGTTCCCGCTCGAGCAGCACCATTTCACCCAGCCCCGGCCGGACGGCGTGCCGCAGTTCGCCACCGACTACCCGGTGCCGGTGGCGCTGTGGCGCGGCGACGTCGCCGGCGTTGTCGAAGACGCCACGCGCTGGGTCGGCGACTGGGCCCGGCGCAACCGCCACCGGATCGAGCACCTGTCCTGCAACTTCATCGCCGCCGGGCAATTGCTGGATGGCGGTGTGACGCTCTACTTCATCCCGCGCGAGCGCGGCCAAGCACGCTGGAGCGATCCCGCTGGCAGCGTCGGCAGCTTGGTCGGCGGGCTCGAAGTGCTGGGCGAGTTCGTGTTTTCAAGCGAGCGCGAGCGCGCCATGTTGGACAGCGGCGAGATCGACTTCGCATTCCTCAATGCCGCGCTCGCGGGTGTCGCGACGCCGTTTTTCGAAGACTAGCCCCGGCTCAGTCGTCGGCCGGAAACGCTCGGCATGGATTGGTGGCCATGACGCCGGGGATGTAATTGTCGCCCTGTCCCAACTGCCTGCGGTTGACCACCGCGATGCCGCTTTCGGTAACGTGGTAGCGCTGCGCGTCACGAGCCGGGTCCTCGCCAATCACGGTGCCTTGCGGAATCTGACACTGGTTGTCGAGGATTACGTTCTTCAGCCTGGAACCGGCGCCGACCTCGCAGCCGGGCAGCGCCAACACGCCTTCCAGTTGGCAGCCGGTGTGCACCTTCACGTTGGAAAACAAGACTGAGTTGCGAAGCAGCGATTCGGTCACCATGCAGCCGCCGCTGACCATCGAATCCTCGATGCTGTGCAGATCGCCGCCGTCGAGAAACAGTGCCGGCGGCAATTGCGGCTGGTAGGTCAAGGTCGGCCAAGTCGGGTCGTAGAGATCGAGCGGCGAATCGGGCGACAGCAATTCCATGTTGGCCTGGTAGTAGGCGTCAATGGTACCAACGTCGCGCCAGTACGGGGCCCGCCCCTCGTTCGGATTGGCGAAGCGGTGCGCCTGCAGCCGGTCGCCGCGCGCCAGCGCGCCTGGGATCACGTCCTTGCCGAAGTCGTGGCTCGATTCCTTCGCCTTGGCGTCGACGTTGAGGCACCTGCTCAGGTACTCGACCGACGCGATGTAGATGCCCATGGAAGCCAATGCCTTGTCGGGATTACCGGGCATCGTCTTCGGCGCCTTCGGCTTTTCCTCGAACCCGACGATGGCGCCGGAGCCGTCGACCTCCATGACCCCGAACTGGCCGGCGGCGTCCTCGACCGGAACGGCATTGCAGGCGACCGTGAAGTCGGCATCGGCGCGGGCGTGCTCGGCCAACATCTCACCGTAGTCCATGTTGTAGATGTGATCGCCGGCCAAGATCAGCACGTTCTCGACGCCGTAGCCCTGGATAATGTCCAACGACTGGTAGACCGCGTCGGCGGTGCCCCGAAACCAGGATTCGCCGTCGGTCCATTGTTGCGCGGGCACGATATCGAGGAATTCGCCGCGCTCGTTGTTCATGTTCGACCAGCCGCGCATCAGGTGCTGGATCAGGGAATGCGACTTGTATTGCGTGAGCACGCAGACCTTGCGGATCGACGAGTGCAGGCAGTTGGAAAGCGTGAAGTCGATGATGCGGAATTTGCCGCCGAACGGCACGGCGGGCTTGGTGCGCCAATCGGTCAGGGGGCCCAGTCGCTCGCCACGCCCGCCAGCAAGAACAAGGGCCAAGGTATTGTTGGTGAGACGGCTAACGAAACGGGCAGCAGTCGGCTGGATCATGTCATCCTCCTAGCTCCGGCATGCATGGCCCCCCTGTTGGCCCGCGCGACGGGCGCCATTGTAGCGCCTGGCGGTTGGTTGTCGAGGGGCGGTGAGCCGGAATTGGAGGGAATGTCCCGGTCGTGTGTGGAAATCAGATCGGGCGCGGGCGCGGGTCCGCATCCTGGGCCATCAGCGCGAAGTTTTCCGCGCCGGTACCGAGACGGCGCCAGCGGCGCTCTTCGGATTCCGCCTGAATGAAGGCGCCGGACTGGTCGGCATGGAGGCCGACGGTCTGTTCGACCGTCAGGGTGTCGACCACAAGCCACTTGCGGTCCCGGTTGTCGTATCGGACGACATATCTCATTGTTTTCGCTCCTATATGTATCACCTCACATATAGGAGCGAAATTGTTGCAAAACCGTGAATCGCCGGTGACGATTTCGTGAGTGGTCCGCCCGCTCCGGCGCTTTAGATGGTGCCGTCGGGCTGCAAGCCGGCGGCCTGGATGCCGGCGACGGCACAGGCCTCGTCTTGCTCGGAGGTGTCGCCGGAGATGCCGACGGCGCCGATCACCGCATTGGTTTCCGGGTCGCGCACCAGCACGCCGCCAGGCACCGGCACGCAGCGCCCGGACGCGGCGCCGTTGAGCGCGCTCAGGAACTTGATGTCGCGGGCGTCGAGCTTGCCCGACGGCAACCCGGTGCCGAGCGATATCCAGGCCTTGCCGGTGGCCACCTCGACACGGACGATGCCGGCGCCGTCCTGGCGGTTGAGGGCGAGGTAATGGCCGCCGGCATCGAGCACGACGACGGTCAACGGCAGCAGGCCGAGTTCGCCGGCCTTGGCGAGCGCTGCCTGGACGATGGTGTTGGCCTGATTGAGGGTGAGTTTCGACATTCTTGTTTCTCCGTGTTTACAATTCTTCCTGACCGAGCAGCCGATCGAGCTGGCGGCGGTCGCGTTTGGTCGGGCGCCCGGCGCCGGGCTCGCGCGCAAGCGGCGCGGACGCCGGTGCGTCGGACGCGGTGGCGGCGGGCATCGGCGGCGACAGGTCCTCATAGAGCGCCTGCGCCTCCGGGGCCGGGCCACGGCGCGTCCCCAGCGCCACGACCTTGATCACCCGCACCTGCCGGCCACGGGCGAAGGTCAGAACCTGACCCGGACGGACGGCGAAGTGCGCCTTCTTAACAATGGTACCGTCGACCCGCAACTTTCCTGCCTGGCAAAACTGCGTTGCCTGGGAGCGGCTCTTGAAGAATCGGGCGAACCACAGCCACTTGTCGAGCCTCAGTCCCGCCGCGTCGTTCATTTGGAGCCGGAACCGCCAAGGTCGAGTTCGAGCAGCTTGGCGAAGGGCGAATTCGGATCCGGCGCGCGTTCGCGTTTCGGGCGCACAACCTTGTCGGCAGCCTTTTTCGGCCGCCTCGTGCCTGGTGCCGGCTTGCCGCTCCCCTTGCCGCCTCCCTTGCCATCGGCGGCCTGGGGCTTGGTCGGACGCGGCTGGCCGGTACGTCCGGCCTGGCGACGCTTCGGCCGGTAGGTGACGGTCTCGCCCGAGGCATCGCGCTGGTAGCCGAGGCGCTTCAGAACCTCGGCCAGCCCCTCGGCGTTACAGCCGATCAGGTTCATCAGTTGCACCGGCTCGGGGAACGGCCCCTTGGCGGCAAGTTCCCAGGCGTCGGCGGCGACGCGCTCGAGAATTTCGAGCCGCACCGCAAGCGGGCCGAGATAGCGGTAGCCGATGGCCTCGAGAAACGCCGCCGGCGCACCGCGCCCGGTCGCGACCGAGGCGCGCCCGTCGGCCGGCAGTGCCAGCGGCAGCGAGCGGCCGTTGGCGAGTGCCCACAAGAGCCCGCGCAGCGCCACCGGATAGGACTTCAACAATGCCGGCGTATAGATCGATTCGCGCCCGATGCGCACGCCGATGGCACGCAGCGCCCGGCGGCTTTCCTTATCGAGGGCCTGAACCTCATCGCGGACCAGGGCGCGCGGCATCGAACCCAGATGCTCTGTCAGGCGGAAATGCAGTCCGCGCGCGGCACCGCCCGGCAATGCCGCCGGGTCGGCGAACAGCGGCGCCAGGGTTTCCACCAGATGATCGCTCAGCCAACGCTCGAGCCGGGCGCGGATGCGCATCTCCTGTTCGGCGTCGAGAAGCTCGCTCTTGAACAACGCAAGGCCGGGCCGCAAGAGCTCGCGGCCGGGCGCCAGCCGCGCGACGGGCGTGTCGCGCCAGAGGATATCCGGCACGTCCGACGTACGCGGATCGGCGATACGAAAGGCATCGTCCTGCCCCTCGGCCAGCGCCGTCACTCGGCGCTGGATTTCGTCGCGCAGCGCCAGGCCGGCGGCGCGCTCGATGGATTTCTTGGCCGCACCCTCGGCGTCGCCCTCGCCGTAGTCGGGGGTGAAACGGAACCCGGACAACCGGCCGACCACGTGGCCCTCGACCAGAACCTCGCCATCGGCGCGGACGGCGCCCAGCAGTTCCGCGTCCTCTTTCAGCCTGCGCACCAGATGCGCGGTGCGCTTGTCGACGAATCTTTGGATCAGCCGTTCGTGCAGTACGTCGGAAAGCTTGTCCTCGATGTCGCGGGTGCGCTCGCGCCAGTGCGCGGGATCGGAGACCCAGTCGGCGTGGTAGGCGACGTAGGTCCAGATACGGATGCCGGCGATACGCTGGGTCAGGGTCTCGATGTCGCCGCCGGTGCGGTCCAGCCGGTCGATCTGCTGGGCCAGCCAGTCGGTCGGCAGGCGGCCCTCGTCCGAACGCAGGTGGCCGTAAATCTCGGCCAGGAGTCGGGCATGGGCATCACTCGCCACCTTGCGGAAATCGGGAATACGGCACACCTCCCACAAGAGCCGGACGGCCTCCGGATTGCTGGCCAAGGCGGCGATGTCGGGGTCGGCGGCAAGCTGCGCCAGTGACGCCTCGTCGTCGGCCGGCCGCGCACGCACCAGTTGCGCGCGCACCGGCGCCTCCGCCAGCGACCGGCGGAGCGAATCGAGGTTGCGGAATTCGAGCCGCGCGTTGCGCCAATGAATCTTTTCCAGGGGCGGAAAATCGTGCTCCTCGATACGCCTGACAGCGTCTTCGTCGAGACCGGCGAGACCGGCGGTGGTGCCGAAGCTGCCATCGTTCATGTGGCGCCCGGCACGGCCGGCAATCTGCGCCAGTTCGGCGGCACTGAGCGCGCGATGCTGACGGCCGTCGAACTTGCGCACGCTGGCGAAGGCGACATGGTCGACGTCCATGTTGAGACCCATGCCAATGGCATCGGTGGCAACCAGAAAATCGACCTCGCCGGATTGGTAGAGCTCCACCTGGGCATTGCGGGTGCGTGGGCTCAAGGCGCCCATGATGACCGCCGCGCCGCCGCGCTGGCGGCGGATCAGTTCGGCCATGGCGTAGACGTCGCTGGCGGTGAAGGCGACAACGGCGGTGCGCCTGGGCAGCCTCGCCATCTTGCGCGGCCCCGCGTAGGAGAGCGTCGACATGCGCGGCCGCTCGATAAACTCGGCCTCGGGCACCAGTTCGCGCAGCAGCGGCTTGATGGTGTCGGCGCCCATGAACATGGTCTCGAAGCGGCCGCGGGCGTTCAGCATGCGGTCTGTGAAGACGTGGCCGCGATCGGCATCCGCGCACATCTGCACCTCGTCCAAGCCGACGAAAGCAACCGCGCGCGTCGTCGGCATGGCTTCGGTGGTACACAGGAAATAACGCGCGCCCGGCGGCACGATTTTTTCTTCACCGGTAATCAGCGCCACCTGGCCCTCGCCCTTGATGGTGACGGCGCGGTCGTAGTTCTCGCGCGCCAGCAGGCGAAGCGGAAAGCCGATCATGCCGGTCTCGTGCGACAGCATGCGGTCCATGGCGAAGTGAGTCTTGCCGGTGTTGGTGGCACCCAGGACGGCGATGGTGCGGGGTGCCGAAGTGTCGTTCCGAGTGTCGATCTGCATGGGGTCAGCATTGCCCGCGCGGCGCTTCGAGGCAAGGGGCGAATAAATCATTTTGATATCGTTATGTTCTGTTTATGTTCCGTCCTCGCTTTCGAATGACCCGGCCCCGGTATCCGCGTAGCTTGAGACTCGGTCCTTCAGTAGGGGCCAGGATTTGGCAGGGAGACGAAGATGACCAGACGCGGTCGTGAGAGCAACAGCAGCAAGGACCTGGAAACCGTCCGGCAGCTCGTCGCCGAATTCATGAACGTGCCTGGCTCCCTCCCATCGAACTCCCAGGAGCAAGACGGTGCGACGCCACCCCTCGTCGACGGGGCACCCCGCCTCGAAGACGCCGCCGCAACCGTCGAGCTCCTGGGAGACATCGCCATGGTCTCGTGGGCCGAAGTGGTGCATGGCCAGATGGCGACGCAGGTGGTGGTCAACCGCCTGACGCTGCTGCGCCGCGCCGGGCGCTGGATCGTGATGCCGACGATTTTGCACTGATGGACCGCCGCCGCGTCATTTCGCCGCGGCCGCCGCCTTGCCCGATTTCCCAGACACCCAGCGTTTGAACTTGTCGTTCTCGAATTCGCAGATACCCCACTTGCCGGCGCTGTCTCGGCAGGTGCCGGTACCGTGGCGTTTGCCGTCGGCAAACATGCCTTCGTAGCGGCTGCCGTCGGGGAAGGTCATGACGCCGACACCCTGGCGAATGCCGTTCAGGTAGGTGCCGTCATAGACGATACCGTCGTTACCGATCCAGATACCTCGGCCGTGCTGCTGGTCGGCGCGCCATTCGCCCTGGTAGCGCCCCTCGGTCGTGAGCAAAACGCCCTGGCCCTCGATCCGGCCCTTCGCGAACTCGCCTTCGTAGACGTCGCCGGACGCGTAGGTCAGCTTGCCCTGGCCGTGCGCCTCACCGTCCTTGAACTGGCCGGTGTAGACATCGCCCTCGGCGGTGCGCGACACGCCCTGGCCCTGGGGAATGCCATTGACGAATTCGCCTTCGTAGCTGTTGCCCTGGCCGTCGGCGCGCAGGCCCTTGCCATGCATGACGCCGGCAAAGAAATCGCCGACGTAGCGCCCGCCGGCGGCAAGCTCCAGCACGCCGACGCCGTGGAAACGCCCACCTTGCCACTGACCTTCGTACTTGTCGCCGTTGGCAAAGGACTGAACGCCGTCGCCGTTGCGCTTGTCGTCTGCGAAGCCGCCCTCGTAGCGGCCGCCGTCGGCAAGCCCCCAGACGCCCAGGCCCTGGCGCTTGCCGCCCCACCAGTCGCCTTCATAGCGCTCACCCTTGGCCCCTTCCCAGGTCCCCTTGCCATGGCGTTGGCCGCCACGCCACTGGCCCTTGTAGATCTCGGCGCCCTTGGACCAGATGCCCTCTCCCTCCTGCAGGCCGGCTTTCCATTCGCCTTCGTAGCGCTCGCCCGAGGCTTGGACAAAACGGCCCTGGCCGTCTGGCTTGCCATCCTTCAACTCGCCTACGTACTTGTCGCCATTGTTCCAGGTGATGGCGCCGTAACCGGTCTGGCGGCCGGCGCGGAAGGCGCCGATGTAGGTGCGCCCGTCCTCCTTGTAGACGCCGCGACCGTGCCACAGCCCCTCGACGAAGTCGCCCTCGTAAGTGGCGCCCTTGCGATTGCTCCAGGTGCCTTTGCCATGCGGCGTGCCGTCGACCACGTCACCCTCGTATTGGTCGCCGTTGGGCCATTCGATCAAACCCTTGCCGGTCGGTTTTCCCTGCAGGAACTGCCCGGCGTAGGTGCGCGTGCTATCCGAATAGACGCCGCGGCCATGCCAGACGCCGTCGACGAAATCGCCTTCGTAGGCATAGCCGTCGGCGCTTTTCCACTTTCCCTTTCCGTGCTGCACGCCGGCCCGCCACTCGCCGTCATAGACATCGCCGCGGGTCGAGGTGAAGACGCCCTTGCCTTGGTTCTTACCGGCTTTCCATTCACCCTCGTAGCGGTCGCCGGCGGCACCGACCCAGGTGCCGCGCCCGTCGGGCAATCCGTCGACCCACCCGCCGTCGTAGATGTCACCGTCCAGGTTTCGCCAGGTGCCGGGCCCATGCCGGCGGCCCTTGCGCCACTGCCCGTCGTATCGGGTGCCGTCGGTGGCGACCAGGGTGCCGTTGCCGTGCCGAAGGCCGCCCTCGATGGCGCCTTCGTAGCGGTCGCCTTGCAGCTTGCCGCGGTAGAACTGCAACACGCCCGGCCCCGATGCCTTGCCGCCATCGCAAGGACCGAGCCACGTGACGCCGTCGTGCGCCGGCTCGCCCCAGTCCCAGACCTGACAGCCGGTGTTCGGGTCCCTCAGCCAATCGGCGACGGCGCCACCCGGCAGCAACACCACCAGCATCGCCGCCGCCAGCGACGCGATGAAGACGAATGAGTTGAGAACCGAGGTCTGCGGCGCCACGTGGCAATTCCTCCGCGAATCGGGCCATTCTATCACATGGAAAGGGTTTGCAAGTTGCGCTAAATTCCGCCGTGCACGAGCAAAGAGGGCCCGCCCGCCATGCAAATCCGCGAAGATGACCTCTCCGGACCGGAGATCGCCCGACTGCTCGAACGCCATCTGGCCCACATGGCCGAACACACGCCGCCGGAGAGCATTTACGCACTTGACCTCGATGCGCTGCGCGCGCCCGACATTACATTCTGGTCGGGCTGGGCGGCCGGCGATCTGGTCGGCTGCGTGGCGCTTCGCGAACTGACGCCGGACCATGGCGAGATCAAATCCATGCACGCCGTCCGCGAGCGGCGCGGCGAGGGAATCGGCAAGCAGTTCGTCGCCTTCGTCATCATTGAGGCCAGACGGCGCGGCTATGCGCGGCTCAGCCTGGAGACCGGCTCCATGGCGGGATTCGAACCAGCCCGTCGGCTGTATGGCGGCTTCGGCTTCGAGCCCTGCGGCCCTTTCGGCGAATACACCTTCGACGCCAACAGCGTCTACATGACCCTCACGCTCTGATCGGGCGTCCTGCCATGGCCGCGCGGGAATTGAATTGGCCGCGCCCGCGTGCCAGCATCCGGGCATGGACCTGACCCCACCGTCTGCGCCGCCCCGGAGCGATCATGCGTGAGCTGGTTTCGAACCTGCGCGGCGACCTCTCGGGGGGCCTGTCTTCCGCCATCGTCGCGCTGCCGGTGGCGATCTCGTGCGGCGTCATCGCCTTCGCGCCCATGGGCCGGGAATTTGCCGCTTACGGCGCACTGGCGGGACTGAACACGGCGATCTTCGTCACTCTGGTGGCGGCGCTGCTGGGCGGAAGCCCGCTGCAGATTTCCGGGCCCAAAAGCTCGCTGGCCGTGATCCTGGCGGCGGTCATGGCCGGCCTCCTGAACGATCCGCTGATGCCCGAAGATCCTGGGGCGCGCTCGTCGCTAGCCATCGTTCTGACCTTTCTCTGCGTGGTCATGGCGGGTGGTTTCCAAATGCTTTTCGGGCTGGTGCGGCTCGGCAACCTGATCAAGTTCATTCCCTATCCGGTGACCGCCGGTTTCATGAACGGCCTCGCAGTGATCATCGTCATCTCGCAGGTACGGCTGTTCGTCACGCCACACAATTTCGACTGGGAAACGTTGCTCTACGACGACGTGCAATTACGCGCCAAGGCGATCGTGATCATGCTCGCCACGGTCGGCGCCATGTGGCTAGCACGGCTTTGGCTGCGCCGCGGCGGTGACGCCATCGCCGCGGTGATCGTCGGCACCGCCGCCTACTACGGCCTGGCGGAATGGGTCGGCCCCACTGACCTGGGCGGCGTCATCGGCCCCATCGTCCAGAACACTCCCTATCCGCGGCAGCTCGAAAATTTCGCCGAGGCGCTCAAGGACCCCAACATTGATCTCCTGGCCGTCACCCTGGTGGCCCCGGCGCTGGTCATCGCGCTGCTGAGTTCCATCGAATCGCTGCTCAGTGCCACTGCCATGGACAATTTTCGCGAACGGCGCCACAACGCCAACCGCGAGCTCGCGGCACAGGGGGCCGCCAGCATCGTCGCCGGGCTGTTCGGCGGACTCGCCGGCGGCGGCTCGGCGGCACGCAGCGTCGCCAACTATGACGCCGGTGGCCGCAGCCGCCTCGCCAGCCTCGTCAATGCCGGCTTTTTCCTGGCCGTGGTCACCGTCGCCGGCGACTTGGTGGCGCGCATTCCGCTGGCCGTGACGGCAGGCATCCTGTTCGTTTACGCGTTCCGCATGATCGACGGCTGGAGCCGGCAGTTGGTCAACAAGATGGGCCGCATCAAGGGCCTGAAAGAGCGCAGCGACGTCAGCCTCAACCTTTTGGTGGTGGGGCTGGTGATGGTCCTCACCGTCACCACCGAGCTGGTCATCGCCATCGCCGTGGGCTTCGCCGTGGCGTCGTTCCAATTCATCGTGCGCGCCGGTCATGCGCCGGTTCACCGGCTGTTGAACGCCGCCCAGGTGCGTTCCAAGAACGCCCGCCCATTGGCGGAGATGGACCAATTGCGCGAACTGGGCCGCGCCATCGCCATCGTCGAGGCCCGGGGCGCGGTCTTCTTCGGCTCCGCCGAGCGCCTGGCGGAACGTCTGGAGGCCCTTGCCGCCGAGGCCGACTGGATCATCCTCGATCTGCGCCGGGTGACCGAGATCGACGCCACCGGCGCCCATATCATCCAGCGCTTCGACCGCTTCCTGCAGCGCCAGGAGAAGACTCTGCTGCTCAGCCACCTGGCGGAAGGCAGGCCGATTACCGGCTTCCTGCGCGACATGGAGGTCATCACCCCTGACATGGAACCGCGCCTGTTCGCCGACCTCGACATGGCGCTCGCCGCCGCCGAGGATCAGCTTCTGGCCCGGCACGGATCCGCCGCGCAGCCGGACGACGAGCTGGCACTCGCCGACATGGAGGTGTTGGCCGGGCTCGACGCTTTACAACTGGAAACCCTTGCGGCCGCCATGACGCGCGAGGTGCACGGCCCCGGCACGCGGATTTTCGAGGAATCCGCCCCCGGCTACGCCATGTATTTCCTTGCCGCCGGGCGTGTCGACGTGATGGCGCGCCTTGAGAACGGCGGCCGCGAGGTGCGCGTCGCCGGCATGGGCCCGGGAGTCGTCTTCGGCGAAATGGCGTTGCTCGGCGAGATTCCACGCTCCGCCAGTATCGACGCGGCCAGCCAGGTCACCAGCTATAAGCTGGCGCGCGGCGATTTCGATCGCCTGACCACGGAGCGCCCGGACCTGATCATCAGGCTTTTGCTCAACCTCGGCCGGCAGTCCGCGCATCGACTGGAAATGACCTCGGCGGAAGTTCGCGCTCTGGCCGAATGAGTACCCGCGTGGTTGACATACGAAGGGCGATCAAGGCATTACATTTCCTGTACGTTTCGAATTAAGGCCCGCGATAGCGGGACAAGGGCGGGAAATGCGGAAAGCACGGCATGAAGCTGACACCTAAAATCAGCTTGACGATCCTCGTGATCCTGGCGTTCGCCATCTCCGTGACGGCGCTTCTGAACTATTATAAGTACCAGTCGACCTTGCGCGAACTGGTGCAGTCGCGCTTTTTCGTCGTCGGGCTGGACCTGAAAAACGCCGTCGAGGGGAGTGTCAGCCTCGGTATTCCTTTGTCGCAGACTGAAAACATCCAGGAACTGCTCGGCCGGGTGAAGGCCAGCGACGAGCAGATTCTCTCGGCCGAGGTGTTCGGCATTGCCGGCGCCAATGGAATTCGGCTGTTCAGCACCGATCCGGCGAACATCGGCGAAGCGGCGCCCACCAGTTGGGTGACGTCGGCGGAAAAGCACGACGCCGAGTCCTGGCGTTTCGACGAGGGCGCCGCCTTCGGTGTCGGCTTGCCGGTCATCAATAACTTCAATAAGCCCATCGGCGGTATCGTGCTGCGCTATTCCCGCGCCTACCAGCAGGGCAAGATCGACGCCATGTTCGATGCACTGGGCCGGTCCGCCTTGGTGGTTTTCGCCATCGCCTGTCTGCTCGCTTTCATCGGCGTCTATGTGTTCTTCCGGCCGATCAGCTCGACATTCACGCGCATGACCGCGTCGTTGAATTCGCTGGTTTCCGACGAAGCGCCGACGCTCACCGAAGAAAACGCAGTAACGCCCGAGGAAAAACACTATGCCGAGTTCCAGTCCAAGACCAACAAGGTCCTGGAGGTCCTGCGCGAAGCCAGGCGCGAAGGCCTGATCGAGGCGAGGGACTAGGACATGGCCGACAACACTGCCACACCCTTCGTCGGACCTATCCGCGCGCGGCTTTTCGGCCTCACCATCGTGCTGCTGCTGGCATCGCTGATTGCGGTCTCCCTCGACGCGCTTAACCGCTTCGAAGCGGACCTGGTGCCGGAAATGGACAAGAAGGCGGTGGCCGTCGGCCAGTCGCTGACCAATGACATCCAGCGCGCGCTCGACTACGGCATTCCGCTCGACAAGCTGGTCGGCGTCAACGAGTTCTTCAACCTCACCAAGGACAGCCACGTCGAGATCAAGTACCTGTCGGTCACCGACCCGGCCGGCAAGGTGCTGTTCAGCGTCGGCGATGCACCGGGCGGGATGGCCGATTTTCTCCGCGATGCCATGCAGCCGGGCCGCTCCGGCGTGGTCGGGCAGCTTCTGGTCACCAGCCTGTTACTGCAGGCCAGCGGCGGCGGCGAGCCAATGGGCGCTCTGCACGTGGGCGTCGACCAGAAGTTCGTGCAGAAGAAACTGGAAGACATCATCTTCGACGTGATGATCGTGCTGCTGGTGGCGCTGCTGATTACGTTCGAGTTGCTTTTGTTCCTGATGACCACCAACATCTCGCGGCCGATCGAATCGGTCCACCGGCTGATGAGCAAGGTCGAGGTCGGCGACTTCCGCCAGACCCTGGAGCACGACTCGCGCGACGAAGTCGGCCGCTTCGTCAATACGCTGAACGGCATCATCCTGGAAGTGAACGCCCACTACCGCAACATGGAGGAGAAGGTCAACCAGGCGCTGGAAGACACCAGCGAGGCCGCCCAACAACTGCGCAAGAAATTGAGCGCCCACTTCTTCCAACTGCACGACCGCGTGCACTTCGCCAAGGACGCCCGGCCCGAGGAGGTACGCGAGAAATCGTTGGTCGACGTGCGCACGCCGATGTTCATCTTCATCTTCGCCGAGGAGCTTTCGCGCTCGTTCTTCCCGCTCTACGTTAGCGACCTTTATCGTCCGGTTCCGGGCCTCACCGAGGACATGGTCATCGGCCTGCCGATTTCGCTGTTCATGCTGTTTGTCGCCATCGGCACGCCCTTCGCCGGCATCTGGACCGACCGTTTCGGCAGCCGAAACATCTTCCTCGCCGGCGCCATCCTGGCGATTGCCGGCTTCGTCGGCACCGGTCTGGCGCCCGATCTCTATCACCTGTTGCTATGGCGTTCGCTAACCGCCATCGCCTATGCGCTGATCACCATGTCCTGCCAGGGCTATATCGTCGCCATGACCACCAAGGATAACCGTGCCCAGGGTATGGCCGTGTTCATTGGCGCGATCATGGTCGCCGCCATCTGCGGCACCTCGATCGGCGGCGTGCTGGCCGACCGCTTGGGCTTTCGCGTCACCTTCTTCATGTCGGCGGCGCTCTCCATCATCGCCGCGGTGTTCGTCTACAATACCTTCCAGCGCCGCCAGGCCGAGAGCACCCAGGCTCCACCGAAGCTGCGGCTGGTGTATTTCCTGCAGCTTCTCGGTAACCTCCGTTTCGCGGCGTTGATGCTGTTCGGCGCCATTCCGGCGAAGATCATCCTCACCGGATTCCTGTTCTACCTGACGCCGCTGTACCTCAACCAGCTCGGAAATTCCCAATCCGAGATCGGCCGCGGCATGATGGTCTATTTTATCGTCATGGTGTTCGGCACGCCGATCTTCGCCCGCCTGGCCGACACCTTCGGGCTTCGTTTCCTGCCGGTGCTCGTCGGCGGCCTGCTGGCCGGCGGCGGCGGCATGTTGATGTTCCTCTGGGACGACACGCTGGGAGTGATTTTCGGCGTCGGGCTGTTGGGCGCTGGGCACGCGCTGTCGACCGCGCCGCTGATTTCGATGGTGCCGTCGGTTTGCGCGCGCGAGGTCGAGGCCATGGGCCAAACAACCGTGCTCGGCGTATTCCGTATCCTTGAGCGCGTCGGCAGCGTCGCCGGGCCGTTCCTGACCGCCTTTCTGGTGGCAACGCTGGGTTCGGCCCATGCCATCGCCGCGCTGGGCGCCCTGGTGTTGGCCTCCACGGTGCTGCTCGGACTGTTTTTCCTGTTTGCAGGCACGAAACCGGCGGAGGCGGCCGCATGAGCATCGTGAAACGACTAGTCGCCATTCTTCTGCTTGCGTTTACCGTCAACGCCGCCGATGCGCGCGCCGACGAGACCGTGGTCTCCGGCGACCCAAACGCGGCCAAGCGTTTCAAGGTCTACCTGGTCACCTGGCGCGGATGCGAATTCGCCTGCAAGGGCTTCATCGCATACTTCAAGACTCAGCGCATCGACGCCGACATCATCCACCGCGACGCCGGGCGCGACAAAACCAAGATGCCGGGTTTCGTCGCCGAGGCAAAGAATATGAAGGTCGACCTGGTGGTGACCTGGGGCACGACGACGGCACTCAGCATTCTCGGCACCTACCAATCCGCCGATCCGGCGAAGCATATCACCGAGATCCCGGCCATGTTCATGATCGTGTCGCAACCGGTGGGCGTCAGCCTGGTGAAGGATTTCGGCGCCACCGGGCGCAACATCACCGGCACCATCTACCTGGTGCCGGAAGAGACGCAGTTGAAGCTGGCGCGGTCCTACCGGCCGTTCAAGAAGATGGCGGTGATCTACAACCCGGCGGAAAAAAACTCCGTGCTGTCGGTGCAGAACCTGAAAGCAATCGCCGATAAGGAGGGCTGGGCGCTCCTCGACCGGCCGGTACCGACGGGGACCGATGGCAAGCCCGACACCACGGCACTGCCGGCGCTGGTTGCGGAACTGGCAGCGGAGAAACCGGAATGGTTCTACCAGGGCCCGGATTCGTTCCTCAACGTCAACCGCGACCTATTCACGTCGGAGGCGGTGAAGAACGGCATTCCCGTTTTCGCCGCCGGCGAAAACCCGGTGCGCACCTCAAACGCACTGCTCGGCGTCGTCAACCGCTACTATAATGTCGGTCAGTTCACCGGCGCGCGCGCCGAACAGGTGCTGCTGAAAGGCATCAAGCCCGGCGATATGCCGATCGACAGCCCGAGCCGCTTTTCCGTCATCATCAACATGAAAACGGCAAAAAATCTTCAATTGTATCCCCCCTTGAATTTGTTAAAGTTCTCCGACGTCATTTCGGAAACGCCTTGAAAACGGGCGGCCTCTCGGGCCGCCCCTAATCATAATAATTCGACGGGGCGGGGGAGAGATCGACTTGCACGACGATTGGACAGCCGACGCGTCCCACAATATCGACATTCGCCTGGCCGAACCGGGCGACGTGCCGCGATTGATGCACCTCTACGCGCAACTGATTCCCGACGTGCGGCCGTCCCATGACGCCGTCGAGCGGGCCCTGGCGCGGATTTCCGCCGATTCCGATCGTTCGGTAATCGTCGTCGCCGAGCTTGAGGGCGAGGTGGTCGGTACCTGTCAGTTGATCGTCTACGACAACCTGATCCGTTCGCCGCAACGCAAGGCAGTGATCGATTCCGTGGTCGTCGACGAACCCGTGCGCAATCACCGGATCGGAAAGATGATGATCCGCTGGTCCCTGGAGGAGCTGAAAAGCCGCGGCTGCGCCATTATCTACGTGTCCAGCGCGTCGATCCGCGACGTAGCGCCGCGATTGTACAGGTCGTCCGGCTTCGAGACCTTCGGCACTGCCTTTTTCGTCAATTGCGCCGCCGATGCGGCGGTTCCCGACCTGGCGGACGGGGATTGACCCGGACCCGCCTTTTGCCCTTAACTTGCGGGCCCGACGACAGGAAATCGAAAGCCATGCGCCGATTCCAGCTTGCTTCCATGAAACGTCCCGTCCTCGCCGCCCTGGCCGTATTTGGACTGGCGTCGTGCAGCGCCGTCGATCCCAACGAAGCGGCGGAAAATGCGGTCGTCTCCGGCGGTGCCTGCGTTATGTGCGATCTCCGCTACAAGAGCTTCGACGGCCGCAATCTCGACAATATCGACCTGCGCGGCGCCTATCTGTTCAATACCAACCTGGAGCGCACATCGATGATCGGCGCCAATCTGGAAAGCGCCCAGATGGTGCTGACAGACATGGAGCGCACCGACCTGACCGGCGCTAACATGGCCAAGGCCAACCTGCAACGCGCGATCATGTACGGCGCCACGCTCAGAAACGCCGATCTCACCGTCGCCAACCTGGAGGAAGCCAACCTGGAGGCCACGGAGCTGACCGGCGCCATCCTGACCACCGCCAAGCTCGACCGCGCCATTCTCACCGATGCCTTCGCCAACAACGCCGACATGCGCAGCGTCGAGCTGTTGGGCGCCAACCTAGTCAACGCCAACCTGCGCGGCACCAACCTGCAGGGCGCCAACATGGCCGGCGCCGATCTCTCCGGCGCCAACCTGACGATGACCAATCTGAGCAGCGTCAACCTGCGCGGCGCCGATCTCTCCGGCGCGACGCTCAGCTACGCCAATCTCCGCGGCGCCGACCTGACCGGCGCCAAGCTGATCGATGCCAAGATCACCGGCGCCAACCTGAAACAGGCGCACTTCAACGGCGCCGACCTGACCGGCGCTTCGATCTCCAGCGTGGTCCAGTTCCAGACCGACTACTGCGGCGCCAAGATGCCGACCGGCATCGCCGGGGAATGCCTGAAGAAATAGGCTCACGGACCGGCTGGTCCGGGCACCGCACTACATCACCGCGCCGATCTGCCAGGGAATGAACTCGTTGTCGCCGAAACCGAGCTTTTCGGACTTCGACCGCTCGCCGCTCGCCACCGCCAGCATCTTCGCGAAGATTTCCCCGCCCATCTCCTGAACCGACATTTCTCCGTCGGCGATGGCACCGCAGTTGATGTCCATGTCGTCGGTCATGCGCGCGTACATTTCCGAATTGGTGGCGAGCTTGATCGACGGCGCGGGTTTACAGCCGTAGACCGATCCGCGCCCAGTGGTGAAGGTGACGATATTCGCGCCCGACGCCACCTCGCCGGTGATCGACACCGGATCGAAACCGGGACTGTCCATGAACACGAGCCCCCGCGCCGTCACCGGTTCCGCATAGCGGTAGACGCCGTTCAGATTGGTGGTGCCGCCCTTGGCGGCGGCGCCGAGCGACTTCTCCAGGATCGTGGTCAGGCCGCCAGCCTTGTTGCCGGGGGACGGATTGTTGTCCATGGAGCCGCCGTTGCGCGCCGTATAATCCTCCCACCAGCGGATACGCTCGACCAGGCGTTCGCCGATCTCGGGGCTGGCGGCGCGGCGGGTCAGGAGATGCTCGGCCCCATATATCTCGGGCGTTTCCGCCAAGATCGCGGTGCCGCCCTCCGCCACCAGGATATCCACCGCCGCACCCATGGCAGGGTTGGCGGTGATACCTGAATAGGCATCCGAGCCGCCGCATTGCAGGGCGACCGTAAGTTCGCTCGCCGGCACCGCCTGGCGCGTCGTGGTTTTGGCGGCGACGATCATGTCGGCGATGCGGGCGACGCCCTCCTCCACCGTCTTACGGGTGCCGCCGGTGTCCTGGATGGTCATGGCGTGAAAGCCGCCATCGCCGTCGGGCCAGTTCTCCGCCATCAGCGCCGGAATTTGCGCCACCTCGCAGCCGAGCCCGACCAGCAGCACGCCGGCAAAGTTGGGGTGGCGCGCAAACCCGGCCAGCGTACGCTGCAGATTGCCGAAGCCGTCGCCGGTCGAGGCCATGCCGCAACCCGTCGAATGGCCGAACACCGAAACGCCGTCGATTTCGGGATGCTCGGCCAGCAGGCCCGAACGCTCGACCGCCTGCGCGATCTGGCGCGCCACCGTCGCCGAACAATTGACCGACGTCAGCACGCCAATGTAGTTGCGCGTGCCCACGCGCCCGCCGGCACGCACGTAGCCTTCGAAAGTACGCCGCGCGCGCTCCGCCACCAGCGGCGTGTCGCGGCAATCGCTGCAATGGGCGTAATCGCGCTCGAAGGCCTCGAACGCCAGGTTGTGGGTATGGACATGCTCGCCGGGCACGATGTCTCGCGACGCGAACCCGATGATCTGGTTGAACTTACGCGCCGGCTCGCCCTCGGCGATGGCCCGTGTTGCGACCTTGTGGCCGCGCGGCACCGGCCCGCCGGTGGCGACCCCCTCGCCGGGAAGGGTTTCGCCGGCAGCCAGATCGGCGCGCGCCACGACCACGTTGTCGGCGGCGTTCAGGCGAATGCTTCGCGGTTTGTCGTCACTCATCGGATCTCTCCGTCGTCCTCACGCCTTGGTGATGATTTTTCTTCGCCCGGCATCGCCGTTCCGGTCTATGATCGGCGCCAAGCCGGCAAAAGCCAAGGCTGGCGACAGGTCTTTATCGACACGACAGGGGGTCCGCATGTCCGAGAAGTTCCACCTCATCAGTTCCGTTACCTGTCCGTGGGTACAGCGCGCCGTCATCGTGCTGCGCGCCAAGGGCGTCGATTTCGATGTCACCTACGTGAACCTGCAGGACAAGCCCGACTGGTTTCTGGAAATTTCGCCGCACGGCAAGGTGCCGGTGCTGAAAGTCGGCGACGTGGCGCTGTTCGAATCCAATGCCATCTCGGAATACCTGGAAGAAGTGTTCGAGCCGCATCTGCACCCGGCCGACCCGGTGCGGCGCGCCCAGAACCGCGCCTGGACCGATTTCCTGCCCACCTTTGCCTGGGGGCCGGGCCTCAACAACGTCACTTTCTGCACCTCCAAAGACGCGCTGGCCGACGCATTGGAAACCGCGCGCAAGCATCTGAAGCGGCTGGAGGACGCCATCGGCCGGGAGCGCGAGAACGACGGCCCCTACTTCAATGGCGACGAGCTATGCATGGTGGACGCCGCCTACGGCCCCTTCTTTCAGCGTTTCTTCATTTGCGAAAAGGCGCTCGGGACCGGCCTCCTGGATGCGTTCCCCAAGGTCAAGGCCTGGGCCGAAGCGCTGATGCGGAACGATGCCGTCACCGGATCCGTGCCGGATGAATTCCCGGAAGCCTTCGACAAGAACCTGGAACGGCGCGGCGCCTATGCCTGGGAGATGATGCAGGGCCGCCAGGCGGCGGAGTAGACGCTAGGCACTCTTGCCCCGGGCGTGGAAGACGAAACCCAGCACGTTCATCAGAAGCTGCGCCGCCAGGAAGGCGGTCGCACCCGTCGGGTCGTAGTCCGGCGCCACCTCGACCAGATCGATGCCGACCACGTCGCCCTTCGCCGCCACGCCTTGCAGGATTTCCAACACTTCGTAATAGAGAAACCCGCCGTGGCTCGGCGTGCCGGTGCCGGGCGCGATGGAGGGATCGAAGCCGTCGATGTCGATGGTGAAGTAATAGCGCACACCGCCGGGAATGCGTGCCAGCACGCCCTCGGTGCCGAGCCGGCGCACGTCGCGCACCGAAAGGATGTCCGAGCCCGCCGCCCGCGCCGCTTTGTAATCGGCGCGGTTGGACGACGAGACGTTGCGGATGCCGAGCTGCGTGAATCCCGTCACGTGCGCCATTTCCGACGCGCGCCGAAGCGGATTGCCGTGGCCGTAGCGAACGCCATGGCGCTCGTCGACGAAATCCAGGTGCGCGTCGATATGGATGATGTGCACCGGCGGCTCGCCGTCGAACGCGCGGATGCAGGGGATGTGCACGCTGTGATCACCACCCAGCACCACCGGCAACGCTTTTGCCGCCAGGATCTTGCGCACGCCGAGTTCGATGTTTTCGTGGCTCTTGATCGTGTCCGTATGGATGATATCGGCGTCGCCGATGTCGACGATCGAGACCTGGTCGGCCGGCAGGTAGGTGACGTCGTCCTCGAAGTCGTAGGCTCCGCCGTGTCCGAAGGAGAAAAGCGTTGAAGCCTCGCGGATCGAGCGTGGCCCGAAACGCGCGCCGGCCCGATACTGCGTTCCCATGTCGAAGGGCGCGCCCAGGACCGCGACATCGGCCGCAATGGCGTCCCAGTCCAGCACTGGCGGCTGTTTGGCGAAGGTGCAATGCCCGACGAACGGCAGGTTCAGCCGGCCTTTGTCGTAGGTATTCTCAGACATGCCCGATCCTTACCACCAGCAATGCCGCGACGAAACCGGCGTTCACCAGGTTGGCAATGATGTAGAGATAGAGCGCTTTGTGCATATCCTTGATCTCGACCCGCGCGCGGCCGTCGCCGATCCACGGATCGTCCACCACATGGCCGGTGTAGCGGCGCGGGCCCGCCAGCGCCAGCCCGAGCGCACCGGCCATCGGCGCCTCCGCCCAACCGGCGTTGGGCGAGCGGTGCTTTCCGGCATCGCGCATCATCACCTTCAGCGCTTGCGCCGGATTGGCGGTCGGCGTGAACACCGCCGCGATGGTGATGAACAGCCCCGCCAGGCGCGCCGGAATCAGGTTCAGGACATCGTCGAGGCGCGCTGCCGCCATGCCGAAATATCGATAGCGCGCGTTGTTGTGACCGATCATCGAATCCATGGTGTTCACCGCCTTGTAGACGGCGAGGCCCGGAAAACCGAACAGCACGTACCAGAACACCGGCGCGACGACTCCGTCGGCAAAGTTTTCGGCGAGGCTCTCGACCCCGGCACGCGCCACGCCGTGCGCGTCCAGTTGCGCCGGGTCACGCCCGACGATATGGCTCACGGCGTCGCGCCCGGCCTCGACGCTTTCGGAAAGGCCGCGCGCCACTGCATGCACATGATCGTAGAGCCCGCGCCCGGCCAGCAGCGTCACCACCAGGAACAGTTCCAGCGGCCAGCCCCAGGGGCTGGTGAGCGTCAGCCAGGCGACGCCGAGACCGATGGCGCCGGTCAACGCGACAACGAACACCACCACCAAGGCACCCCGGATCAGCCGGTCGACGTTAGGGCGTTTGTCGCGGTTCAGCTTGCGATCCAGCGCTCCGACCAAGCCGCCGATCCAGACCACCGGATGCTTGATATAGCGGAACAGTCCCTGCGGATCGCCCACGTAGGCATCGACGACCAGCGCCAGCAACAGCAGCACCAGCGGATCGAGGCCGGCCGGCGCGCCGGCGGGGTTACCGAGGGGTCCGAAAGTGAACATCGCCGGAGAATGCAGGGCGCCCCAGGCGAACGTCAAGACTGGACGTCACGACGGCGTGTCCATCGTCACTCACCTTTGGTTAATAAAAGGTGGTGTATCTTGGGGCCGCTTTTGGGGTACCTATAGGCATGGAACTCAAGGACGCTGGACAGGCGCTGATGGAGGCGTTGCGGCAGTTTTTCGCCGTCATGCCGACCTGGATGATGGTGACGGGCGTCGCCGTCGTGGCCATTGGCGTCGGCGTCATCGTCGGATTCGCCTTGAGCCGGCGCGGCCGCGCGCCGGCGACGAAAACCCAGGATTCCAGCCCGCCGATACCCGTCCGAAAGGCGCTGCCGCCGCCGGAAAACCCCGCTGTCGTCGCCTACCGGGAGTTTCTGGAAGCGCGCGAGGTCTCGGCCAACGAACTCGATACCAAGGTGCGCGAGTTCGCGTCGGCGCTCAAGGACATGCGCCAGAACCTGCGCGACCTGATGCCCGGCGACCCGGAGCGCGACGGCGACGCGGAGGCGGCGCGCGAAGCCCTCGAGGCCGGCAAGTTCGAAGATGCCGTGAAGTATCTGGTGGTTCTCGGCGAAAGCGAAGGCCAAGACGGGGTCCACGCCCGCGACGCGGCCGCCAAGCACCTGATGGCGGCGGCACTTGCGAAATCGGTGGCCGGCGACCTGATGATGGCGCAGATGGACCCCAAGGCCGCCGCCCGGCAATTCGCCGAAGCCGTGGAGCTCTTGCCCGACGCGCACGAGGAACTGCTCGCCGAGGTCCTGAACAAGCACGGCACCGCCGCCTATCAGGCGGGCGAGCCGGTGGCGGCGATCCAGTCGTTCGAGCACTCGCTGGATCTGCTGCAGCGCCGACTGGGCAAGAACCACCCGGACGTGGCCGCGGCGCTCAACAACCTCGCACTGCTTTATTATTCGCGCGGCGACTACGGCCGCGCCGAGCCTTTGTACCAGCGCTCCCTCAAGATCGATGAACAGACCCTCGGCGAGGACCACCCCGGCGTCGCCACCGATCTCAACAACCTGGCGCTCCTCTACAAGAAGCAGGGCAACCTGGAAGCGGCCGAACCGCTGCTCAAGCGCGCCCTGGAGATCAAGGAAAAGAACTTCGATCCCGGTCATCCGAGCCTGGTGACGGGGCTGCGCAACTACGCCTCCGTGCTCAAGGGGCTGGGTCGCGAGGAAGAGGCGGAGACCTACGCCCGGCGCGCCACCACGCTCCCGCCCGCCCGCCGCGCCGCGGAATAGCCCCATCTCACTTCCGAATGGGGTTTCGGCCCCCTTCCGCATTAATAACCCTTTTCCCCAAGAGCGAAGACTGTATAGTCGCCGAACCGATCCGGACCCCGGACCCCGGAGGCCATGACCAGGGACAGGGCGGCGGATGCCCCGAAGCGGGGCATTCCCTCGTAAACGCTCGAAGGCAAGGACCAAGCGCATGACGGACAAACCCGCCGTAATGATTTGCGGCCACGGCTCGCGGGACGACGCGGCCATCGATGAATTCAACTCCCTCGCCGTTCACCTGCGAAACCGGCTTCCCGACCTGGACGTGGAATCGGGCTTCCTGGAGTTCGCCAAGCCGATCATCCGCACCGGCCTCGACAAGCTGGCTGAACGCGGAGCCAAGAAGATCGTCTGCCTGCCCGGCATGCTGTTCGCCGCCGGACACGTGAAGAACGACCTTCCGTCCGAGATCAACAACTTCGGCGCCGAGAACCCCGATATCGAGATGATCTTCGGGCGCGAGTTGGCGATCGATTCGAAGCTTCTGGCCGCCGCGCGCGACCGCATCGAAGAGGCGCTCACCGAAGCCGGCGATCACATCGCGCGCGAGGACACCCTGTTGATGGTGGTCGGGCGTGGCACCAACGATTCGGACGCCAACTCCAACGTCTCCAAGGTGGCGCGCATGCTGTGGGAAGGCATGGGCTTCGGCTGGGCCGAGGTCAGCTATTCCGGCGTTGCCTATCCGCTGGTCAACGAGGGTCTCGAGCGTGCCATAAAGCTCGGCTACAAGCGCATCGTGGTATTCCCCTATTTCATGTTCACCGGCATCCTGGTGCGGCGCATCTACACCTGGGCCGACGAGGCGCAGGCCGCCAACCCAGTCGTGGAAATCGTCAAGGCGAGCTACCTCAACGACCACGCGCAGTTGATCGACTGCTTCGTCGACCGCCTGGAAGAGGCGCTCGAGGGCTCAAATGCCATGAATTGCCTGCTCTGCAAGTACCGCGAACAGATCATCGGCTACGAGCACGACCAGGGCGCGGCGCAGGTCGGCCACCATCACCATGTGGTCGGTGCCGGCACCGACGGCCACGGCGCCGCCGACCACGGCGTGCACCACGGCCATCATCACCACCATGATCATGGACATGGCCACCATCATCACCACGGCGCCGATCACGACCACAAGCACGAAGACTGACCGGCGGCGGGCAATGTTCGACTACCTCCGCGATCCGGATGCGATCTACCGGCAATCATTCGCCATGCTGCGCGATGCTTGCGATTTTTCGCACGTCCCCGAAAGCCTGGTCCCCATGGCCGAACGGGTCGTGCACGCCTGCGGCCAGCCGGACATCGTCCCGAACCTCGCCTGGGGCGGCGACGCGCCGGCAGCGGGACATGCCGCCATCCGGGCCGGGAGGCCCATTTACGTAGACGCGGAAATGGTCGGTGCCGGGATCATGAAAGCGCGACTTCCCGCCAACAACGAAGTCCGCTGCACCCTCAACGACCCGGCGACGCCCACCCTGGCAAAAGAGCGCTCCACCACGCGCTCGGCGGCGGCGGTGGAGCTTTGGCTGAATGACCTGAAGGGCGCCGTCGCGGTCTTCGGCAACGCGCCGACGGCACTGTTCCGGCTGCTGGAACTGCTGGCCGAGGGCGCGCCGAAACCGGCCCTGATCCTGGGTTTTCCCGTCGGTTTCGTCGGCGCCGCCGAGAGCAAGGATGCGCTGATCGAGCACGCCGGCGACGTGCCTTTTGTGACGCTGAGGGGCCGGCTCGGCGGCAGCGCCATGGCGGCGGCGGCGGTCAACGCGCTGTTGCTGGAAACACCCAAATGAGCGGCGGCAAGGCACACTGGCTGACCATCGTCGGCATCGGCGAGGATGGTCTCGCCGGTCTCGGTCGGGAAGCGCGCGACGCCATCGACGCGGCCGAAGTATTGATCGGCGGGGAACGGCACCTGGAAAAGGTTTCCGGCCACGCCGCCCTGAAGGTCGGCTGGGGCAAGGATTTCGAAGCCGGCGTCGAGGCCATTCGCGACTTCGAGGGCAAGCGTGTCGTCGTGCTGGCATCAGGCGATCCGATGAATTTCGGCGCCGGCTCGGTCCTGGCACGCAAGTTCGGCATCGAAGCGATGACCATTATCCCCGCCCCCGGCGCCTTCTCGCTCGCCGCCGCGCGCATGGGTTGGTCGGTCCCTGACGTGAATTGCGTCACCGTGCACGGTCGTCCGCTGGAGGTCGTAAACCTTTATCTGCGCCCGGGCGCGCGGCTCCTGGTCCTCACCTGGGACGGCACCACGCCGGCCAAACTGGCGGCGCTGCTGGCGGGCAAGGGCTTCGGCGAGAGCCGCATGACCGTCCTGGAACACCTCGGCGGCGAGGGCGAGAACCGCATCGACGGCATCGCTGCCGGCTGGACCCACCCCGAGACCGCGGCGCTGAACACCGTCGCGGTGGAATGCGTCGCCGGGCCGGACGCGGTTTTCTGGTCGCGCGCGCCGGGTCTCCCGGAGGCGGCTTTCCGGCACGACAACATGGTCACCAAACGCGAGGTCCGCGCCGCCACTATCGCCGCGCTGGCGCCGCTCGCGGGCGAGACTCTCTGGGACGTGGGTGCCGGTTCGGGCACCGTCGCCATCGAATGGCTGCGCCTGGAACCGATGGCCAAGGCCGTCGCCATCGAGCGCGACGCCAATAGGCTTTCTTTCATTCGCGCCAACGCCGCCGAATTGGGCGTGCCGGGGCTCAAGGTGGTCGAAGGCGAAGCGCCGGCGGCGCTGGCGGCCATCGAGGGCGCGCCCGATGCCGTCTTCGTCGGTGGCGGCGTTTCCAACGCGGACGTCCTCGACGCCTGTTGGCAACGGTTGAGGAGCGGCGGCCGGCTGGTGGCCAATGCGGTGACGCTGAATGCGCAACATGCCCTGATCCATTTCCGCGATGCGCACGGCGGCGAGATGACGCGGCTATCGGTCGCGCGTGAAGACAAGGTCGGGCGGCTCGCGGGCTTCCGGCCGATGATGGAGGTTTGGCAATTGCGGACGGAAAAACCATGAGCGGAATCCTTTACGGGCTCGGCGTCGGGCCGGGCGATCCTGAATTGATTACCCTGAAGGCGCTGCGCGTCATCGAGGCCGCGCCGGTCATCGCCTATCCGGCGCCGGACCAGGGCGACAGCCTGGCGCGCGCCATCGCCGAACCGCACATCCCCGCCGGAAAGACCGAGATCGCCGTCCGAACGCCGATGGTGCCGGGCAACTTTCCGGCACACGACGTCTACGACCGCTATGCCGAGGAGATCGGCGCGCATCTGGAAGCCGGGCGTGACGTCGCCGTTTTGTGCGAGGGCGATCCGTTCCTCTACGGATCCTTCATGTACCTGTTTGCGCGCCTGGCCGGCGATTTCGAGACACGGGTGGTGCCCGGTGTCTCGTCTCTCGGCGCCTGCGCGGCTGCGGCGGGTGTGCCGCTGGTCTCCAGGAACGAAGTGCTGACCATCCTGCCCGGGCCGCTGCCCGAGGACGAGCTGGAAGCACGCATCAAGGCCTCCGCCGCCGTGGCGGTGATGAAGGTCGGCCGGCACCTGGACAAGGTGCGTCGGGTGGTCGAGCGCCTGGGGCTTTCCGCGAACGCTCATTACGTCGAACACGCCTCCATGGCCGACCAGCGCACGCTGCCGCTGGCTGAACTGGACAAGGCCAAGGCGCCTTATTTTTCCATGATCCTGATCCGCGCCGACGCGGGCGAGGCAGGCGAATGAGCTCGGTTGCGATTGTTGTCCTTACCCAGGACGGGCTCGAACTGGCGCGCCGCTTGCCGCTTGCCGGCGCCGAAGTTCACGGCCTGGCGGCCCGCGTCACCGGCGCCGACTTCGCCTTCGCCGACACCATGGAACACCTGCGTTCGTTGTTTTCCGAAGGCCGGCCCATCGTCGGCGTTTGTGCCGCCGGCATCCTGATCCGCGCCCTGGCGCCGTTGCTTGCCGACAAGCGAGGGGAACCGCCGGTGCTTGCGCTGGCTCAAGACGGCAGCGCCGTGGTACCGCTATTGGGCGGGCACCGGGGCGCCAACCGGCTGGCGGCGGCCATTTCCGATGCCCTCGGCGTGCCGGCAGCCGTCACCACTGCTGGCGACCTTTCGCTGGGAGTGGCGCTGGACGATCCGCCCGCCGGCTGGACCGTCGCCAACCCCGAGGCCGCCAAGCCGGTGGCCGCCGCGCTGCTGACCGGCGCGCCCGTCGGTCTCCGGGTCGAGAGCGGCGACGCCGGATGGCTCGCCGAAAGCGGGCTTTCCTTCGCGGAAAGCGCTCAGCCGACCATTGCCGTCACTCACAAGGCAGAGGTCGGCAGTGCTGACCAACTGGTCCTGCACCCGCCGGTACTGGCGCTCGGGCTCGGTTGTGAGCGCGGCTGCGATTCGGCCGAGGTGATCGCACTGGCGGAAGCGACGCTAGCGGAAGCCGGACTGGCCGAGGGCGCCATAGCCTGCGTCGTTTCCGTCGATTTGAAAGCCGACGAGGCCGCCATACATGCCGCCGCCAGACGTTTCGGCGTTCCGGCACGGTTTTTCACTGCCGCTGAACTGGAAGCCGAGACGCCACGTTTGCAAAACTCATCCGACGTCGTCTTCGCCGAGGTCGGCTGCCACGGCGTCGCCGAGGGCGCGGCGCTGGCCGCCGCCGGACCCGAGGGCGAGCTCCTCGTGGCGAAACACAAATCCCGCCGCGCCACCTGCGCCCTCGGGCTCGCAGCCTCCGGAATCGCGCCGAAACAGGTTGGCCGTAAACGGGGCCGGCTGACGGTCGTCGGCATCGGTCCCGGCGCTGCTGCCTGGCGCACCCCCGCCGTCACCCGCGCGCTCGCCGGCGCCGACGAGGTCGTCGGCTACGGTCTCTATCTCGACTTGATTGCCGACGTCATTCGCGGCAAGCCGCGCCACGATTCGCAGCTTGCTCAGGAAGAGGCGCGGGTGCGGATCGCGCTCGAGCGCGCCGCCGAGGGCAATCACGTGGCGCTGGTCAGTTCCGGTGACGCCGGCATCTACGCACTGGCGACGCTGGTGTTCGAGCTCCTCGACAGGGAAGACCGGACCGATTGGAACCGTCTCGACATCCGTGTCGAACCGGGCGTTTCCGCCATCCAGGCCGCCGCCGCGCGCATGGGCGCGCCCATCGGCCACGATTTCTGCACGGTGTCGCTTTCGGATCTCCTCACCCCGTGGGAGGTGATCGAGAATCGCCTGGAAGCGGCCGCGTCGGGAGATTTCATCGTCGCGCTCTACAATCCGGTTTCCAAGCGCCGGCGCCATCAACTGGTCGCCGCGCGGGACGCCATGCTGCGCCACCGGCCGGCGGAAACGCCGGTGATCCTGGGCCGCAACCTGGGCCGGGACGGCGAGACCCTGGACGTCATCCGCCTGGACGAGCTCGACCCCGACCGGGTCGACATGCTGACCCTGGTGCTGATCGGCAACAGCCAGACCCGACACATTCGGCGCGGCACCCGCGCCTGGGTCTACACGCCCCGCGGTTACGCGGCTAAGATGGCCGGCGGGGATGAGCAAGGGGGCGAATAGGGAGACCATGCAGATGTTACGATTGATGCTACGACCTACCGTTCTGGGAGCCGCGCTGATGCTGGCCCTGCCGGCCTGGGCGCAAACGCCGCCGCCGCCGCGCACCGTCACCGGCGCGCCGGGCACGCTGGAAACCGTCGGCCAGGCGCTGTTCGATGCGGCTGAAAAGGCGATCATCGAAAAGTTCTTCGGCCGCAGCGCCACCACCGTCGACACCAATTCCGACAAAGACAGCGACGCGGACCGGGGCGGCAAAGGAAACAAGAACAAGGGAAACAAGAGCAAGGGCAAGAAGAAGGGCCTGCCCCCGGGCCTCGCCAAAAAGACGTCGCTGCCGCCCGGCCTGCAAAGACAACTGGAGCGCAACGGACGGCTGCCACCGGGCTTGGCGAAACGCGACCTGCCGGCGGATTTGCAAAGTCAGTTGCCGCCCGCCAAGGACGGCACCGAGCGGGTGATTGCCGGTGCCGACGTGGTGCTGATCCACGAGGCGACGGGCGTGGTGCTGGATATCCTACGCGATGTGGTGACGCGGTGAGCGGCGGAGGCTGGCGAGCGTGACCGTCCACTTCATCGGCGCCGGTCCCGGCGCGCCCGACCTGATCACCGTTCGCGGCCTCAACCTGATCCGCGAGGCGCCGGTGATCCTCTATGCGGGATCACTGGTGCCGGAAGCGGTGCTGGCGGAAGCGCGCGCCGACGCCCGCGTCATCGATACCGCGCCCTTGGACCTCGACGCCATCATCGCCGAAATCGAGGCTGCCGACGCCGAAGGCCAGGACGTCGCCCGCGTGCACTCGGGCGATCCGTCGCTCTATGGCGCCATCGCCGAACAGATGCGGCGCCTGGATGCGCTCTCCATCGACTACGACGTAACGCCCGGCGTCTCGGCCTACGCCGCCGCCGCGGCGTCGATGAAGAAGGAACTGACGCTCGCCGGCGTCAGCCAGACCATCATCCTGACACGGACGGCGGTACGCTCATCCGGAATGCCGGCGGGCGAGGACCTGGAAACGCTGGGCAAGAGCGGTGCGACGTTGGCCATTCATCTCTCGGTCAACAACCTGGCCAAGGTGGTGCGCGAACTCGCCCCCTACTACGGCGAAGACTGCCCGGTGGCCGTCGCTTACCGGGTCGGCTGGCCGGACGAGATGATTGTCGAGGGCCGGCTTTCCGACATCCGCGACAAGGTCAAGGCCACCGGCATCACCCGCACGGCGCTGATCCTGGTCGGCCGGGTTCTGGCGCCGGAAGACTTCGACGACTCGCGCCTCTACGCCGCCGATCACCACCACGTGCTGCGGCCCAAGAGCTAAAGCCGGGCCGCGAGCCAACCGAGCGCCGCCTCGACGTCCGCCGCCCGCTCGCCGGGTTCCGGCGGCGGCGGCGCCACACCGATCACCGGCAAGCCCAATTGGTTGGCGGCGATGATCTTTGCCGGCAATGCACCACCGGATACCTTGGTGACGACCGCGTCGATGCGATGGTCCGTCATCAGCGCGCGTTCGGTCTCCAGCGCATACGGCGGGCGCCCAGTCGTGACCTCGTAGGACGACAGCGGCAAGGGAGCCGGCGGCGGATCGATCAGCCGCACCAGGAACCACACCCCGGCAGCGGCGGAAAAGGCCTCGACGGTCTGCTTGCCGGTGGTGAGGAAGGCGCGCGCGGCAACCTCGCCCACCTTTGCCGCCGCCGCCTCCAGGTCCGAAACTGGAAACCATATCGTCTCGGCCGGCAAATCCCAGGCCGGCCGCACCAGTTGCAGGCGCGCCACGCCTGCGGCGTCGCAGGCGGCACGCGCGTTGGCGGATATCACCTGGGCAAAGGGATGGGTGGCATCGACGACAGTGTCGATGGCCTCCGCCCGCAGATAATCGCAGAGGCCCTCGGCACCGCCGAAGCCGCCGACGCGGGCGCGCCCCGGCAGGTCCGGGCGGCGGCCGGTGCGCCCGGCCCAGGACGTGATGACCTCGATCTCTTGGGAAAGCGCATCGGCGGCGACGGCCAATGCGCGCGCCTCCGCCGTGCCGCCGAGGATCAGAAGACGCGCCATCTCAGGCGTCGGCCCGGCCGGCGAGCTCACCCTTGCGGGTGAACACCAGAACCTCCACCGCCGTTCCCCCCGCCAGCACCGCCATCGCCGCGCCGCGCGCCCTGGCGGCGACGGCGTCGGCGAGTTCGATGCCGGCGGCGTCGGCGATCTCCAGCGCCTGCATGGCGGTATTTGCGGCAGCGATGGCGCCAGCCGTGGCCGCATCGGCGCCGGCGCGCCGCGCGGTCTCGGCCAGATCCACCATATCGACGCGGGAGCGCGACGAATGCAGATCCATGTGCCCCTGTGCCAGCTTGCTCAACTTTCCGAAGCCGCCGGCCAGCGTCAGATGTGCCACCGGGTGGCGGCGCAGGTATTTGAGCAGGCCGCCGGCAAAATCGCCCATGTCGATCAGGGCCTGCTCGGAAAGCCCGTACATGGCCTTGACGGCGGCTTCCGAGGTGGAGCCGGTGGCGGCGGCGATATGGGCGATGCCGGTGGCGCGCGCCACATCGATACCGCGATGAATGGAATGGATCCAGGACGCGCAGGAATAAGGCACGACGATTCCCGTGGTACCGAGAACGGAAAGCCCCCCCTTGATACCGAGGCGGCCATTCATGGTCTTCAGGGCCAGCGTCTCGCCGCCGGGGATGGAGATGGTGACGTCGAGATCGAGCGCCCGGCCCGCTGCCAGCGCCGTCAGGTTGTCGGTGAGCATGCGGCGCGGACCCGGATTGATGGCGGGCTCGCCCACGTCCAGCGGCAAACCCGGCAGCGTGACGGTGCCGACTCCTTCGCCGGCGAGGAAACGGAGGCCCTGGCCCGCTTGGCCGCGAGCGACGCGGACCACCACCTCGGCACCGTGGGTAACGTCTGGATCGTCGCCGGCGTCTTTGATGACGCCGGCCTCGGCCCAGCCGTCGCCAAGGGACTTGCGCGCGAGATCGAAAACCGGCGCCTCGCCGCCGGGCAGCCGAATGCCGACCGGGTCGGGAAAGGCGCCATTTTCCAGGGCGCCATAGGCCGCTGCGGCCGCCGCCGTGGCGCAAGCCCCGGTGGTCCAGCCTTTTCTGAGCGTTCCCTCTGGTTTACGACCGTCCATGGCGGTAATGTAGCCCCCTGGCAGGACAAAGACGAGTACGGCAAATGGCCGAGACCGAACCCGACAAGAAATCCGAATCGGAAGGCAAGACAGCCGAGAAACCGGCCGATCCGCCGCCGGCCAAATCGTCGCCGACGAAGGGGATTCGCGGTTGGCTGTTGTTGCTCGCGGTCGTCGTTGGCGCCGGACTGCTGATTTTTGCCAGCGGCAAGCACCTCCAGAACCTGGGCCAAGTCGGTGAGAAGCTGGTGGAAGCGACGAAATCCGCTGGCAGCCCGACCATCGGCGGGCCGTTTACGCTGACCGACATGAACGGGCGGGCGGTCACCGAGAAAACCTACGCCGGCACCTACATGCTGGTCTATTTCGGTTACACCTACTGCCCGGATGTCTGCCCCACCGGCCTGACGGAGATGTCCAACACCCTGGACCAATTGGGCGATCTGGCGGACAAGATCCAGCCGATCTTCATTTCCGTCGATCCCGACCGCGACACGCCGGAGCAGTTGAAGGAGTACACCGCCTACTTTCATCCGCGCCTCATCGGGCTGACCGGCACGCACGAGCAGGTGGCGGCGGCAGCCAAGGCCTACCGGGTCTATTACGCCAAGGTGGAGAGCAAGGATAGCGACGCCGACCCCGACGACTACACCGTCGACCATAGCGCCGTCACCTACCTGATGGACCCGAAGGGCGTCTTCGTGCAGCACTTCTCGCACGGCACCAGCGCCGAGAACATGGCCAAGCGGATTCGGGAGATCCTCAACCCTTGAGGGGACTGATCGTCGCCGCGCCCGCGTCCGGAAGCGGCAAGACCCTGGTGACGCTCGGCCTGTTGCGGCACCTGGCCAAGGCCGGCCGCAAGGTGATTTCCGCCAAGGTCGGACCCGACTACATCGATCCCGCCTTCCACGCCCACGCGTCTGGCCGCGCCTGCGTCAACCTGGACGGATGGGCCATGCGCGCCGCCACCTTCGATGGATTGCTTGGCGCGCTCAACGCCGACGGTGAGATTGCCGTCTGCGAGGGGGTCATGGGGCTGTTCGACGGCGCGCGGGTGCCACCGGGAGGGCCTTCAGGCTCCACCGCGGACGTGGCCCGCGCCACCGGCTGGCCGGTGATTCTGGTCATTGACGCACAAGCCCAGGCCGCCTCGGCGGCCGCGGTGGCGCGAGGCTTCGCCACGCATGAACCCGGCATCGATATCGCGGGCGTGGTCTTCAACCGCATCGGCGGCGCGGCACACCAGGCGATCCTCATGGACGCCATGGCAGCGGCGCTACCGCAAATTCCGGTCCTCGGCTGCCTGCCGCGTGGCGCCGCCCTGCAATTGCCGTCGCGGCACCTGGGATTGGTGCAAGCGCTGGAACATCCGGATCTGGAAGCCTTTGTCGAAAGCGCAGCGGCGTTGGTCGGCGAGCACCTGGATATCGCTCGTTTGCTCGAGCTGATGCGCCCCATTGCCGGCGCCGGCGCGGCAAAAGCGGCACCCGCGCTGCCGCCCCTGGGACAGCGCATCGCCGTCGCCCGGGACGCCGCCTTCGCTTTCGCCTACCCGCACCTGCTCAAGGGCTGGCAAGATGCCGGCGCCGAGATCATGCCGTTCTCGCCCCTCGCCGATGGGGCCCCGGACACGGGTGCCGACGCCGTCTACCTGCCGGGCGGCTACCCGGAACTGCATGCCGGACGCCTCGCCGCCAATTCGAAATTCCTGGAAGGACTTCGGGGCGCCGCCGCCAGCGATACGGCAATCTTCGGCGAATGCGGCGGCTACATGGTGCTGGGCCGTTCCCTGATCGACGCTGATGGCGAAGCCCACGCCATGGCCGGTCTGCTGGGGCTCGAGACCTCTTTCGCCGAACCGAAGTTGACGCTCGGCTACCGCCAGGCGGCGACGCTGGTGGCAGGGCCGCTTGGAGATTTGGGCGCGCGCTTCCGGGGTCACGAATTTCACTATGCCCGGGTGACGGCGGAAGAGGCCGGCCAGGCGTTGTTCAACATCGCCGACGCGGCGGGGCGCGATCTCGGGCAGGCAGGACTTGCGGCGGGGTCGGTGGCCGGGTCGTTCATCCACCTAATCGACCGCGCCGAGGGCTGAGGCACGCTCGGGCATTGCCTCGGGACGGCGGACGGAGTACCTCTATTTCATGTTTGGATTCGCCCGCAAGAAAGCGCCCGAAGCCGAGCCGTTTTGGAAACGGAAACCCCTGGCCGAGATGACCAAGGCCGAGTGGGAATCGCTCTGTGACGGTTGCGGGCGCTGCTGTTTGAACAAGCTGGAAGATGCCGACACCGGCCGCGTCTACCACACCGACGTGGTCTGCCGGCTGTTGGACGATCAAACCTGCCGATGCGTCAGCTATGAGGAGCGCAAACGCTTCGTGCCCGAGTGCCAGATCCTGACGCCGCAGAACCTGCAACGCTATCCCTGGCTGCCTTCGACCTGCGCCTACCGGCTGCTTTCCGAGGGCAAGGCGTTGCGCTGGTGGCATCCGCTGGTGTCAGGCGATCCGGAAACCGTGCACGAAGCCGGCATCTCGGTGCGCGGCCGGGTCGTGTCGGAACGCGACACCGACGATTTGGAAAACCACGTGGTCAGTTGGCCAGAGTAAATTCGAGAAGAGATTAGGGAGACCTACCGTGAGCCTGAAAAACGATCGATTCACCGGCGTGCTACCCGCCGCCCTGACGCCGCTGAAGGCGGACCTAACCCCCGACGACGCCTTGATGGCGCGTCATTGCCACTGGCTGTTGGCCAACGGCGCTAGCGGGTTGGCCATCCTCGGCACCACCGGCGAGGCCAACTCCTTTTCGCTGAAGGAACGTATCCGCATCATCGAGAGCCTGGTGGAGGCCGGCGTTCCGGCCGAAAAGCTGCTGCCGGGCACCGGTAGCTGCGCGCTCACCGATGCGGTGGAATTGACCAAGGTGGCGGTCGGCGCCGGCGCCGGCGGCGTTCTGATGCTACCGCCGTTCTACTACAAGAATCCCAGCGACGAAGGGCTCTACGCCTTCTTTTCGGAAGTGATCCAGCGGGTTGGAGATCCGCGCCTGAAAATCTACCTCTATCATTTCCCGCAAATGTCGGCGACGCCGATCACCTACAACCTGATCGAAATGCTGCTGAAGGATTATCCCGACGCGGTCGCGGGAATGAAGGATTCGTCCGGCGTCATCGACAACATGACCGGCGCGGCCGAGAAGTTCCCGGGTTTCCACGTCTTGAGCGGCGCCGACGACCTGATGCTGCCACTGTTGCAGAAAGGCGGCGCCGGTGCCATCACCGCTTGCGCCAACGTCTGCTCCGCGCCGCTGGCGGCCGTGCACGACGGCTTCCGGGCAGGCAACGACATCTCGGCCCTGCACGATCAGGTCTCCGCGATCCGCAAGACCATCGCCGGCTTCCCGCTGTCGGCGGCCCTGAAGCACCTGATGGCGCGTCACAGCGGCGACGACAACTGGCTGCGCGTGCGCCCGCCGCTGACGATGCTCTCGGACCAACAACAGCGCGAGCTGTTCGACGCTTTCGACGCCATCGGCCACCAATTGCCGGCGGCGGCCTGACCGGGCACGGGCTTCGGGCCATCGGCGGGCGGGACCACCACCTGGACATCGCCGGGCGCACCGTACCGGTGCGGCTTCGGCGCAACGCCAGCGCCCGGCGGCTAATCCTGCGGACGGAAGCCCGTCCCGACGGCGCCGCCGGGGTCGTGGTGACCCTACCCAAGGGCGTGCCCGAGGCGGAAGCCCTTGCCTGGGCCGGCACCCAGCAACGCTGGATCGAACGCCACCTGGACAAGCTTCCGGACCGCATTCCCTTCACGGAGGGCGCGACGATTCCGTTCCGCGGCGTCGACCATGTTATCCGCCACCGACCGGACGCGCGCCGCGGGGTCTGGGTCACCGATGGCGAGATATGCGTCAGCGGCCGTCCCGAACACGTGGCGCGCCGCGTCGCCGATTGGCTCAGGCGCCAGGCGCGCGCGGTAATTGCCGAGCGGGTAGCGGAAACGGCGGCCCGCATCGACGCCTCCTATGGCCGCATCGCCATCCGCGACACCAAGAGCCGTTGGGGCTCCTGCGCGGCGGGCGGCAATCTGAATTTCTCCTGGCGCCTGGTGCTGACGCCGGATTTCGTCTTCGACTACGTGGTTGCGCACGAAGTCGCCCATCTGAAGGAGCACAACCACGGACCGGGGTTTTGGCGCTTGGTCGACCAACTGACACCGGAAACCGAACGTGCACGGGCATGGCTCAACAGTTTCGGGGCCGGCCTACATCGTTTCGGTTAAATAGAAAAGTATGTTATAAATCTACCTATGAGAGATTCGCAGCCCATGCTACCGCTGGACCCGCCGTCATTGGTTCCCATTGACCAGGTCAATGACGACGATTTTCAGCGTTTTATCGACTACTGGACCAGCCTGAAAGGCGATCGTTTCGCGCCGTCCTGGCGGGAGTTCGACCTGAGCGCCCTGCCGCCAGCGATGGTCCCGCATATTGTCGTGGTCGACGTGATCGGGCCCCCGACCGACATCCTGGTGCGCTTTTGGGGAACCGCGCACGTGCGCCGCAAGGGTGTCGAAAAGACCGGAAAACTGATCACGGAAAACCCAACCCAGCGCGACGAGGAAGCGAAGCGGGAGTATCTGTGGGTCGTCGCCAACCGCCGGCCGATCGCGTCGCGCAGCATGGTCGACCTGCATGAAGACCAAAAGCGACTGCCGTTCGAACAGCGCCTGGTACGTTTGCCGCTTTCGTCGGACGGCGAGACCGTCGACCATGTGGTTTCCCTGGCCTACTGGGAATTGAAATGAGCTGCGCACGCCTGGCTGTGTTCGGTGCGCTCCTCACCGCCGCCTGCGCCCCACAGCCGACGGCGAACACCAACCATTGGATCGCCAGCCACCGATATGCCTGTAACGACGGTACGCGTCTCACAATCAACTGGGGCCGCGACGAGGCGGAAGCGGTGTTCGGCGATCGCCGCTGGCGGCTCCGGCGTGCGGTCTCGGGCTCCGGAGCGCGCTATGCGGATGCCGACAAGGAAGTGTGGGAACACCAGGGCGCGGTGCGCGTGACGGCGGGCGCGACTGCCCGCACCTGCACCCTCGCCGGCCGGTAGTCACGGCCGGCGATTTGACCTTCCAGCCCCTGGAACCCTGATGATCGGCGTAAGTGAGACCGACAAGGAGGCCGGCATGAATCGAAACGGATGGAAGAGATGGTTGGCCGCACTGACACTAGCAACAGTGCTGCCGGGGGCGTTTGGCGCCTGGGCGTCCAGCGGACTGGACCCAAGCCGGATCAAGCTTCCCGAAATGACGCCGCAACTGAACTTGGGCAAGATGCTCTACGACGCCAAATGCGCCACCTGTCATGGCGCCAATGCCGCCGGCACCGACAAGGGACCGACCTTCCTGCACCGGGTTTACCATCCGGGCCATCATGGCGACGGCGCCTTCTTCCTGGCGCCGAAACGCGGTGCGCGCGCGCACCACTGGCCCTTCGGCGACATGCCGCCGGTGGAAGGCATCACCGATCCGCAGATCGAGAAAATCCTCCACTACGTCCGCACCCTGCAGAAGACCAACGGCATCTTCTGACCATGCATCACCGGAGATACAGCCGGGCGCGGAGCGCGCGCCTCATGCTGGCGCTTGCCTTGGTGCTTGGCTTTGTGCTTGCCCTGGCCCCCATGGTGCGGGGAGCGGCTCCGCTCGACGCCGATACGGTCCACGACGCCGCTCGGGCCATCCGCGCCGAAAAGAATTAGCGGCGCATCGGCATCGCCGCGCTACACCGTCGGCACGCCGCACTTCATCTCGACGACGACGCGGCGGTTGCTCGGGTTGTTGGTGCCGTCCAGGGTATGCACCTTGAGCCGGCGCTCGCCCCAACCGCGCACGGTACCAACGGGAAAGCCGAGCTTCTCCAGCCTGTCGGCGATGTATTCGGCGCGCTTTTGCGACAGCCGCAGGTTGCTCTCGTCGTTGCCGAGGGTGTCGGCGAAACCCGAGACGTTAACCTTGCAGCTTGAATCGGTGATCCGGTCGCGCAAGCCGGGCACGATCTTGGCGAGCTGCGAATCGGGCCGGGGGCCGTGCGCGGAACCGAGCGGGAAGTAAATGGTCTTGGCCAGCGGCCCGAACATCACCGGCGCCTTCATGGCGTCGGGGATGGGCGCCTTGGCTTGGACCTTCCGCGGCATATCGGCGAGCTTGTCCAGCCGCTCGACGATCAGGCTCTGCTTCTCGCTGATGGCGGCAACGGCATCTTTCAGTTCCGTCACGGCGCTCATCATTTCCGCGCCGGCGCCACCTACCATGCCCTGGGCGCCGGCGCCCGCCTTGCCAAGGCCGCTGGCGATTTCCTGGTTCATGGTCTTGATCTCGGCGATGGCCGCGTCCTTGGCGGCGCGAATCTCATCGATGGTGCCGGACTTCAGCTCGATGATGACGGCCTGGGTCTGGCTGTTCTGCGCCTGGATTTCCTTGCGCAGGTGATCCCACCCGTAATAACCCGCGGCGAGCAGGCCGCCGAGCACGAGAAACCCGGTCAGGGCGGTGATCATCGCGGGATTGGTTCGTTCACTCATGTTCCGAACTCCATTGCCGAATACCATTGAAGCCATGATGGATTCATGTGGTCCGGCTCCGAGACTCACGCAAGTTCCTTAAGATTTGGTTGGCGAATCCAGGTTCAATTTTCGCTCCGCTTTTTCCGCAGCACAGGTAAAATCTCCGGAAAGGTTACCGGGTCAAGGTGCGAGGGAAGGAACAGACATGCGTTTTCGGACCTATTCGATATTGCTGGGATGGCTGGCGCTTTTCGTTTCGAACGGGGCCCTGTCCCAGTCACACTCACACGGCGGGGCCGGGCACGCGCATGACAAGGCGCTAATGCTGCCCGCCGGGCCGTCGGCACCGAGCGTCAGCGCCAGCATCGCCAAGGATCCGGTCGGCGGCTGGAATCTGCATGTGACGGCAACGAACTTCCGCTTCGCCCCCGAACACGCGAGCGGTGAACATGTGGCGGGCGAGGGACACGGGCACATCTACGTCAACGGCAAAAAGATCGCGCGGCTCTATGGTGCCTGGTTCCATATCGGATCGCTGCCGACCGGCGGCGCCGACATCCGCATCAGCCTGAACGCCAACGACCACCGGGAAATCATGGTCGGCGGCAAGGCCGTGGAGGCACGGCTCACCGTGCCTGGATCATGAACCGGTGAACCCTGCCGCTAAATCCGGGGGTCCGCCGCTAGGTCGAGTTGCCGCGCCGCCTGGCGGGCAAAACGCAGCAACTGATGGCGGCGACGGTTGGCGTTGAGCGGTTGCTCGACGGCGGCGCGGTGAAGGGCGGCGCCGAACCCATCGGCGACCAAGACGCCATGCACTGGCGGCAGGAGGTCGAGCGGAAACGCCGCGTCAACGGCGAAATAGAAGAAATCCGCATGCGCCAGGTAGTCCGCCCATTTGCCGTCGGCGCGGAAATCGGCGACCGACGACTTGACCTCGACGACGGTGAACCGGCCCGCCGCATCCAGCCCCGCCACATCGCAACGGCGCTTGTTGGCGAGCTTGAACTCCCGCAGCGGCGTGATCCCCGCCGACGCCAGGAAGCGGCAAACGCCCCGGGTCAACGCTTCGGTGATTTCCGGCCGGGCGGCGTCGGATGGAACGAATCGAGCTTTTCTGTTCATCTTATGTTCTTATCGCGACCCGCCTTCGGGGTCAATGGCGCACCGCCGGCAGTTTGACACGGATCAATGTGTGCCGCCGCGCCGCGCCCTAGAGTGTCGCGTTTTCCTGATGTCAGCGGGGGATAGCATGGCAAAGAATCCGGCGGCGACGCCGAAATACATCGATCCGGGCTGCGCCTACTGTCCGCCCAGCGTGCAGGCCTGCCGCGCCGGCGAGAGCGCCGAGCGCGGTCCGGGATTTTGCCCGTCCAAGATCGCGCAAGGCGAGATCGACGGCGCCTGGGAAATCTACCAGGACCCGAAAATCAAGAAGATCGCGCAGGAATCGGCACGCGTCGAGGCCGAGGGCTACTGCCAATGGACCCGAGTCGAGGAAGTGGTGCAGTTCGCCAAGAAGATGGGCTACACCAAGATCGGCATCGCCACCTGCATCAGCTTCGTCGAATTGGCCAACACGCTATCGCAGATTCTGGAAAGCCACGGCTTCGAGGTCGCCTCGGCGGCTTGCAAGCACGGCTCCGTCGCCAAGGAGGAACTCGGGCTCCGCGACGACGAGAAGATCCGCCCCGGCGGACACGAATCCATGTGCAACCCGATCTCGCAGGCGGAGCTCTTGAACAGCCGCGGCTGCGAGTTCAACGTGGTGCTCGGGCTCTGCATCGGCCACGACAGCCTGTTCTTCAAACATTCGGATGGGCTCTGTTCGACGCTGGTGGCCAAGGACCGAGTGCTGGCGCACAACCCGATCGGCGCCCTGCAACTGGCCGACAGCTACTATTCCAAGGTCTGGGGGCCGGAGCGGCCGGAGAAGAGGCCGAAACTGCCGCGCGAGGGCCGCAAATAGCCATGCGCCAGGCGCTCGGCGAACTCAACGTGGCGACGCCGGGCCAGGGGCTGGTGGAGATCACCGCCGAGGTTGGAGGCTGGGTCGCCGACCGGGGAATTCGGGACGGCCTGTTGACCGTCTTCTGCCGCCACACGTCGGCATCGCTGACCATCCAGGAGAACGCCGATCCGGACGTGCAGCGCGACCTCAACACCTTCTTCAAGCGCCTGGTGGCGGAGGACCCGAGCCTCTACATCCACACCATCGAGGGCCCGGATGACATGCCGGCGCATATCCGCAGCGCGCTCACCGACGTGTCCCTATCGGTCCCGGTCGTCGGCGGGCGCATGGCGCTCGGGACCTGGCAGGGAATCTACCTGTTCGAACACCGCCGCCGGCCGCACGCGCGCAAGCTGGCGCTGCAATTGATGGGCGACTAGGGTACGCCGGTATCAGTCCTGGTTCTGATAGAGATGCACGTCGCGCTGTGGGAAGGGAATCGAGATTCCCTCGGCATCGAAGCGCTGCTTCACCGCCTTCAGCATGTGGAATCTCAAATTCCAGTATTCGCCCGCGTCGCACCATAGCCGGGTGATGATGTTGACCGAACTGTCGCCCAGTTCGCCGACCACGATCACCGGTTCCGGGTCCTTGTGCACGCGCTCGTCCTCGGCGGCCAACGCGGCGATGATGCTCATGGCCTTGTCGATGTCGTCATCGTAGCCAATGCCGAAGACGAAGTCGCAGCGGCGCGTTGTGTTGTAGCTGAAGTTCTTGATCGATGAACCCCAGAGCGCCGAATTCGGCACGATGATCTCGACGTTGTCGGGCGTGTTCATATGGGTGACGAACAGTCCGATGCTCTTCACCGTACCGGCCTGGCCGCCGCCCTCGATGAAATTTCCGACGCTGAACGGCCGGAAGAACAGCAGCATGACGCCGGCGGCGACGTTGGAAAGGGTGCCTTGCAACGCCAGGCCGATCGCCAAACTGGTGGCGCCGAGAATGGCGATGAAACTGGTGGTTTCCACGCCGAAGCGATCGAGCACCGCCAGCACCGTGATAATCAGCACGATATAGCGGACCGTGTTGCTGAGGAACACCGTCAACGTGTCGTCGACATGCTTGGTCCTCTTGAACGCCTTAGTGCTCCACGCCTTGGCTCGGCCGGCGAACCACCAGCCGATGATCAGAATGGCGATGGCGCCGACCACATCGAGGCCATAAGCGGTGACCATTTCGATCACCAACTGCACGGTTTCCTGAACCTGCTGATCGACATTTTGCATGACAAAGCCCTTCCGTACTTTTCGAGATTTCTCCTTTCATAAGGCGGTTTCCCAGGCGCGTCCATGCTCTTGTGGGAGAGTACCATGCACCGCCCGAAGGCCGCTGGAGATCGCCCCTTGACCTCGGGCGCGGGGGGTGCGAAGCCTCTGGGCCATGAACGGAACATCGACACCGGCCGCCGTCGGCGGCATCGACGAACTGCGCCGGCTGCTGCAAGAGCTGCCCGGTCCCGACGGAACCGCCACCGGCGCCGCGCGGGCGCGCGAGCCGCAACTGACCAAGCCGCCCGGTTCGCTCGGCCGGCTGGAAGCTATCGCCGAATGGCTGGCGACCTGGCAGGGCCGGCATCCGCCGACGCTCGATTCCGTACAAGTGCGTGTTTTCGCCGGAAACCACGGCGTCGTCGCCAAGGGGGTCTCGGCCTACCCGGCGGAAGTGACGGCGCAGATGGTGGGGAATTTCCAGGCCGGCGGCGCCGCGGTGAACCAGCTTTGCCGGGCCGCCGGGGCGACTCTCGACGTGGTGGCGCTGGAACTCGAGCGGCCGACCGCCGACTTCACCGAAGCACCCGCCATGACCGAGGGCGAATTTATCATCGCCTTCAATGCCGGCATGGCCAGCGTGCCCGACGGCTGCGACCTTCTTGGCGTCGGTGAAATGGGCATCGGCAACACCACGTCGGCCGCCGCCATCTGCCATGCGCTGTTCGGCGGCGCGGCCGGCGACTGGACGGGGCCCGGCACCGGCGTCGCGGGCGCGGCGCTCGACGCCAAGGCCCAGGTCGTGGCCGACGCGGTCGTGCGGCATGCCGCCGCTCGCTCCGACGGGCTCGAGGTGCTGCGCCGGTTGGGCGGGCGCGAACTTGCGGCCATGGCCGGCGCCATCACCGCTGCGCGGCTAAAGCGCGTGCCGGTCCTGCTCGATGGTTATGTGGCCACGGCCGCGGCGGCGGCGCTGCAGGCGGTTTCCACCGATGCCCTCGACCATGCGCTGGCGGCGCATGTTTCCGCCGAACCGGCGCACCGGGGCCTGCTGGAGCGGCTGGGCAAGACGGCGCTGCTGGAATTCTCCATGCGCCTTGGCGAGGCCTCGGGCGCGGCGCTGGCGATCCCGCTGGTGCGCGCGGCACTCGCCTGCCACGCGGGAATGGCAACCTTTGCCGAGGCCGGCGTCACCGACAAGGATTGAGCGGACGGCCTAGCTGCGTTCGATGCGGCGCTTCAGGCGCAGCAGTTCGCGGCGGCGGCTGTCCTCGGCGATGAGGCTTTCGACGTAGCGTCCCTGGAACAGCGTGATGCCGATGGACTTGCCGAAGTCGATAGCCTCGCGGTTGTCGCAGCGGGTTAGGATCAACCGGCCTTCGCCCTCGTCGCGGGTCAGGTTGGCGAGCATCTCGTGCACCTCGTCGCCGCCGTCGACCAGTTCCGGATTCCACACCAGCTTTGTCAGATCGATGCCGAGGCGCTTCCTATTGATGAGCTGGATCGAGTCCAGCGCCATGCCGTCGAGGCACACCCGGTAGCCCTTGTCCTGCACGAATTCCCGCGCGAACAGGTAGGACGACAGGTTGGAGAAGATGTCTTCCTTCTGCAGCTCGATGATCATCTGTCCGCGGCGGGACGCCGCGATGTTATCGTCGAAAATCTGGAAATCCTTGGAAAGGATGGTAGCGACGTTGACGTTGAAACTGATTTCGCCGGAAATCGAGGCGCCGTCGGTCTTGGTCAGCATCGACAGCATGCGCCGATCCAGGGTCTCGGTCAGGTGCTGGAAAAGCCAGCGGTTGGCGACCAGGTTGACGCCCGGAAGCAGCGTTTCGCGCAAATCCTTGATGGAGATGAACAGCTCCGAGAAATGCTGCTCAGGCACCATCTTGGCGTCCACCGCGCAGATGAATTGTCGGCGCACCAGGTTGGACAGGTCGGCACGCTCCAGCGCCGTCTCCACCCGGGCCAGAACCTCCGGCGTCAACGGCTCGCCCTGCTGCTGCTTGGCCCGGAGCGCGGCACGAGCGTCCATGCGCGAGCGCACGGCGGTCTGGCGCTTTTCCTCGGCGTCGGCATAGGACTGTGCCATCTTGAGGATGCTTTCGTAGTCCCTGTCGGCGTCGTGCCAACTGGCGAACGGAAGCGGCTGTTTATCCTCCTCGGCGACCAGTGGGTCATCGTCGAACAGGAAACGGATTTTCTGGACGATGGTCTCCACCTGCGGCTGCGCTTCGCCCTTGTAGACGAAAAACAAGTCGGCGTTCTTGAGGATGAACAACTGCCCCGTCATATCGCCGATCAGCGGTTCGAAATTGCCGGCCGCGGTGCGGATGTGCTGATCGCGCCGATTGAACGGCCTGAGCCCGGACAGATGCAGATGCACGACCTTGCGCCCGACCTTGTGCTTCTCCAGCCGCCGCACGTAGTCGAGCAGCAGGTTTTCCTGCGAGGGTAACCGCTTTTTGCCGTCGCCGGAATCGGCCATGCTGCGCTCTCCCCTGTCCCGCCGGCCGGCCTAGCTGGCCACTTTCTTCGTCGCCGGCTGGCGGCCGCGGCCGATGACCTGCACCAGCTTATCGATGAAGAAACCCTGGAACCGGCTGACCCCGAGGCCCAAGCCCCATTTCACCGCCTTTTCCGAATCGACTCGGCCCAGGATCATCGAATCCTTGCCGGCCGCGGCGATGACCTCGCGCATCTCCTCAATCCGCCGGTCCTCTTCATCACCGGTGAATTCCGGCCCCCAGGCGATCTTGATGAAATCCGACTTCAGCCCGGCCGGCTCGAAATAACTCAGCGACAGAGGATTGAGACCGTCGACCACCACCCGGTAGCCCCGCTCCTGCAGGGAATCGCGGGCGTAGGAGTAGCTCTTTAGGTCGGCGAAAATATCAATGATCTGAAACTCCACCACGACCTTATGGGCGTTCGACCCGACGGCACGGTGGAGGTTCTGAAAATCGCGCGACAGCACCGTGGAAACGTTCAGGTTGATGCTGAGCGGATCCTGCAGCTCGTCGAATTCTTCCTCCACCAACACCGCCAACAGCCGCCGGTCCAGGGTTTCGGTCAGGTACTGGAACAGCCACGGGCTGGCGAACAGGTTGATGTCCGGCGCCACGCGCTCGCGCACCTCGGCCATGGAGATGAACAGCTCGTAGAAGATCAGCTCGCCGCCGCCACCGGTGCGCACCTGCAGGCAGGCCTGACGCTTGATCATGTCGGCGACGCGCATGCCGGCCAGTTTCTGGTTGATCTCGGCCAGGTTGCCGGGACGCAGCGGGTCGCCGAGCTGCTTTTCCTGGTCGCGCTGCTGCGCCTGTTCCTTCAGCTTCTGCTCGGCCTCAACCGCAAGCTCGGTAATGACGCCGAAAAAATCGGCGAAATCCTCGCGGTTGGAGAGGTCGTACCAGGTGGAGAATCGGTCCTCGAAGGAATCTTCGTCCATTTCGGTGAGCGGGTCTTCGCTGAACAGACCGCGCACCTTTTCCATGATCGAATCGACGTCGTCCACCGGCACTTCGCGGCAAATCAGCACCAGGTCCTTGTTGGTCAACCCGAACAGTGTCGCGTCGGCGCTGTCGATCAGGGTATCGAAGGTGCGCGCGGCGATGTCGATAAAATGCGGCTGCTTATGATTGGGCCGGAGCGCCGAAAGGTGCGCATGCACGGCGAAGTATCCGATGGCGTTGTTCTGGATTCGGTTCAGCCGGTCCAGCAACAACGATTCTTCGGTCGTGTCGGCGTCGCCGCCGCCCATGCTCGTCGTGGCTACACCCCATTCAGCCATGCCCGTCTATCCATGCTCCGGCGTTGTTGGCAGGTCTCGCAAGATGCCACGAAAATAGGGGCCGAACCATTAAAATCCCCTTACACTTAAGCCCGCCGGCCCCGTTTGCCGCTGGCTTCAGCGCTTCGGCAGGGGTCATAATGGTGCCATGGCCGGCTCATTCGAAACCCCGGCGGGAACCCGCGTTTACGCCATCGGCGACATCCATGGCAGGCTCGACCTGCTGCGCGAAATCCGTGGCCTGGTCGGCGACGACCTGGCCCGAAGCCCGCCGGCGCGCGCCGTCGTGGTCTATCTCGGCGATTATGTGGACCGGGGGCCGGCATCCAAGGACGTAATCGAGACCCTGATCGCGGAGCCCATCGTCGGCGCCAGTTCGGTGCACCTGAAGGGCAACCACGAGGATTTGCTGCTGCGCTTCCACGATTCCGGCGATCTCGGCGAGACCTGGCTGATGAACGGCGGCGGCGCAACGCTAGCAAGCTACGGGGTCGAGGCCGCCGACGACCCCTTCCAGGCGCTATGGTGCCTTGACGAGCTTCGGGATGCGTTGCGCGCCAAGCTGCCGGCGCACCATCTGGCCTTCCTGCGCGGTCTCGACCTGGAGCACCGTGAGGGCGGCTACCTGTTCGTGCATGCCGGCGTTCGTCCGGGCATCGCACTCGCGGCGCAGACGGCGGAAGACCGGATCTGGATTCGCGACGAGTTTCTCGCCAGCGAGGCCGATTTCGGCGTTTTCGTGGTGCACGGCCACACGCCCCGCCCGTCGCCGGTGGTTAAGGCCAACCGCATCGGTATCGATACCATGGCCTACCGTTCGGGCACGCTCACCTGCCTGGTGCTCGACGGCACCGAGCGACGCTTCATAGCCACCTGATTGCGTTGAACGGAAACGGGGCGGGTGCTAGGTTCCGGGCAACATGCATACACGTAAACGCATCTTGGTGACGGGAGGGGCCGGTTTTATCGGCTCGCACCTTTGCGCGCGCCTGGTCGCGGACGGTAATGACGTTCTTTGTGTCGATAACTTTTTCACCGGCAACAAGGACAACATCATCGGGCTGCTCGACGATCCGCATTTTGAGCTGATGCGTCACGACGTGACGTTTCCGCTCTATGTCGAGGTGGACGAGATCTATAACTTGGCCTGCCCGGCCTCGCCCGTGCACTATCAGCACGATCCGGTGCAGACCACCAAGACCAGCGTGCATGGCGCCATCAACATGCTGGGACTGGCAAAGCGCACCGGTGCACGCATCTTCCAGGCGTCCACCAGTGAGGTTTACGGCGACCCCGAGGTGCATCCGCAGCCGGAGAGCTACAAGGGTAACGTCAATCCTATTGGTCCGCGGTCGTGCTACGATGAAGGCAAACGTTGCGCCGAGACCTTGTTTTTCGACTACCGCCGTCAGCACGCGCTCGGCATCAAGGTTGCGCGCATTTTCAATACTTACGGGCCGAACATGCATCCGAACGACGGACGGGTGGTATCCAACTTCATCGTGCAGGCGCTGCGGGGTGAGGACATTACCGTTTACGGCGACGGCCAGCAGACGCGATCATTCTGCTATATCGACGACTTGGTGGAGGGCTTCATCCGGCTGATGGAATCGGCCGATGACGTAACCGGCCCGGTCAACCTCGGCAACCCGGGCGAATTCACCATCAAACAACTGGCCGAACTGGTGATCGAACAGACCGGTGCCAAGTCGAACTTGATCTACAAGCCGCTGCCGGAAGACGACCCCATGCAGCGCTGTCCCGATATCAGCTTGGCAAAGCAGGCGCTCGGCTGGCAGCCGACAGTGCCGCTGGCCGATGGCCTGGAAAAGACCATCGCCTATTTCCGGGCGATGGTCTGATCCCGTCCGCTCAGGCGGCGAAATCCGCCGCCAACGCGTCGCGCACGGCGCCCGCGACGATCACCGCATGGGCGTATTTCGGGTGCTCGATACCGACCATCACCCGGACATCGGGATCGCGGAACTTGGCGATTTGTTCCGGCGTGAACGGGAAGTGCAGGAACTGCACACTCGACGCCTTGCCGTCCGCCGACGTGCGGTCGACGTCGGCTTCCGGCACGGCCTTGACCGTTTCGCCGCCGAGGTCGATGAACACCGTTTCCTCGACCCCGCCGAGACCATCCAGGAATTTGGCGCGGATGTCCGGATTGTCGATTTCGAACATCAGTGTCGCCACCAACTCGCTGCCATTGGGGATCAGTGGGTTGTAGGCGCGCAGCTCGTCTTCGATCTGCTCGTCGCCGCCCTTTTCGATGTAGAGCATCTCGTGCACCTGGTGCCACATGGTCTCGTAGCTCTCGAAATAGAAGGTGGCGTGCGGGCCGCAATGCAGCCGGCGGTTCTTTTTGGTTTCGGTCATCGCCGCGCGGCGTTCCTTGCGGATCGCCGCATAGGCGTCGATGTCCATGATGTCTTCACGGCTGATTTCGGTCTTCAGCATGTCTCGGTCTCCTTCAGTCCTCTATCGGGCTTAAAGGCCGTAGGCCTTGGCCAGAAGCTCCACCGGGTGCTGGGCGTCGGTGACCGTGGGCGCCGCGCCCTCGGCCAGGCCTTCCATGCCCTGCAAGATGTGCTCGCGCGCCAATGGGCACTCGGACACCACGTGGCCCGGACCTTCGTTGCCTTCCATGGCCTTCAGGGCCTGGCGGGCGACCGGTTTACCGACCTTCAGCGCCACTTCGAAGTTGTCCTTCATCACCCCCCACGAGCCGCCGTGACCGGAGCAGCGCTCGATCACATTGACTTCCGTATCGGGAACGGCGCGCAGCATCTCGGCGCCTTTCTGGCCCATGTTCTGGGCGCGCGAATGACACGAGATATGGATGGTCACCTTGCCGAGTGGCGAGAGGCCGTCTGCCAGGCCTTCTTTCTTGGCGATGTCGACCATGTATTCGGTGATATCGAAGGTGGCGTCCGCCAGGCGCTTGACGTTCTCGTTGTCCGGCACGATCAACGGCCATTCGAATTTCAGCATCAAGGCGCAGCTCGGCACCGGCGCGATCACATCGTAGCCCTTGTCGATCCAGGCAACCATCTCGGCGGCGGCCTTCTCAGCCTTGGCGGCGACGCTTTCGAGATCGCCGTGTTCCAGTTGCGGCATGCCGCAACAGGTGGGATAGGCGACCTCGGTGTCGACGCCGTTCTTGGCCAGCACGGCGCGCGCCGCATGGCCGATGGCGGCGTTGTTGTATTCGGCGAAACAGGTGGCGTAGATCACCGCCTTGCGGCCGGCGGCCGGCGCGCTTTCGTTGCGTGCCGGCGGATTGGCGGCGCTGGCCACCGTGAACCGGGTGCCCTCGAACTTCGGCAGTTCGGCATCGCGATGGACGCCGAGCACGCCTTCCATGATCGGCCGGGTGAGACCGTTGGAACGCTTCGACGCCCAGTTGGCGACACCGGAGAAGCCGCAGCCGAGCTTGCCGTTCTTGTCGGTCTCGGTGAGCCGCCGCTCGGTGCCGGAAATCTCACCCTTTTTCAGTTGCATGGCGCGGTAGCGCACCATCAGGTGCGGGAAGTCCAGGTTGAATTCGTGCGGCGGCACGTAGGGGCATTTGGTCAGGAAGCACATGTCGCACAGCGTGCACGCATCGACGATGGGCTTGAAGTCGGCGCTGTCGACTGTGTCGAGCTCACCGGATTCGGATTCGTCGACCAGGTCGAACAGGCGCGGAAAGCTGTCACACAGGTTGAAGCAGCGGCGGCACCCGTGGCAGATGTCGAAGACGCGGCGAACCTCTTCGTCGATCTTGGCTTCATCGAGAAAATCCGGGTCTTTCCAGTCGATCGGGTGACGCACCGGGGCGTCCAGGCTTCCTTCCCTCATGCTCGTGATCCTCGTCCAGAAAACTGAATAATGAAGGCTTGATGAAAAACAAAGGGGAGCCGGAGCCCCCCTTCGCGGTTTTTGTCCCCGAAGGGCCGGCGTGGACTCAGTCCATGCCGTCCAGGGCTTTTTGGAAACGTCCGGCGTGGGACTTTTCCGCCTTGGCGAGGGTTTCGAACCAATCGGCGATTTCGTCGAAGCCTTCGTCGCGGGCGGTTTTGGCCATGCCCGGGTACATGTCGGTGTACTCGTGGGTTTCGCCGGCGATGGCGGCCTTCAGGTTGTCGTCGGTGCCGCCGATGGCGAGGCCGGTGGCCGGGTCGCCGGTTTCTTCGAGGAATTCGAGGTGGCCGTGGGCGTGGCCGGTTTCACCTTCGGCGGTGGAACGGAACACGGCGGCGACGTCGTTGTAGCCCTCGATGTCGGCCTTCTGCGCGAAGTACAGGTAACGGCGGTTGGCCTGCGATTCGCCAGAGAAAGCGTCCTTCAGGTTCTGTTCGGTTTGGCTGCCTTTCAAGCTCATATCGATACTCCCTTCGATCTGTTGGTTGGTGACTGTTGGCTGTGGATGTTGTCGGCCCTGCGCAATGCGGACCGTTGAATTCTGCCTCGGCTATGTTCCGGTGTTGTGACCAATATGCGGCGGTTGCGTGGGCAGGTCAAGATTTTTTTAATGTTTCTAAAAAGAAACCTATCTTGCTGATAATAGTTATTATTATCCCGAAACTCGCACCACCACATCGACCCTGCGGACGGTCTGACCGGCAGGCGCCTGAGGCAATCTGGAAACCACCACTTCGTCACCCGGAATGTCTTCCAGGTGGCCGGATTCCTCATGGAAAAAGTGATGGTGGTCGTCGACGTTGGTGTCGAAATAGCAGCGATGCGAATCGACCACGATCTCACGCAACAGGCCAGCGTCGGTAAATTGGTGCAACGTGTTGTAAACCGTCGCCAGCGATACGCGGATGGTGTTCTCCAGCGCCTCGCCGTGCAGGCTCTCGGCGGTGACGTGCCGATCGCAGCCGTCAAACAGCAGCTTGGCGAGCGCGATGCGCTGGCGCGTGGGGCGCAGACCGGCATTTCGCAATCGGTCGATCACCTGACTATAGGGTCTGTTTTCCATTTTTTCTCCCTACCCCCGGGTCCGTCTTTGGCGGGGGTAATCATCCTGATCATATGGCTTTCGAATTCAGGATTTGAAGCAGAATCACAATTCCACAATATTTCTATGGACAATAAAGTGCGCCGCTGGGGGCGTCAACGTGTTTTTTTAGAATTTCTCCAAAAAAGGCCGGCGCGCCGATCAGCCGCCGTTGCCGCTTCCGCCGCCGAAACTCTTCGGCATGCCGACCGCATGGTAGCCGCTGTCAACGTGGTGCACCTCTCCGGTGACGCTGCGCGACAGGTCCGACAGCAGATACAGCGCGGCGCCGCCGATGTCCTCTTGGCAGAGCGTGCGTTCTAGCGGCGCCGATTCCTGGCTGCGCTTCAGAATCTCGCGCGCACCGCCGATGGCGCTGCCGGCCAGCGTGCGCATGGGCCCGGCGGAGATGGCGTTGACTCGAATATTCTGCGGGCCGAGATCAATCGCCAGGTAGCGCACACTTGCCTCCAGCGCCGCCTTGGCAACGCCCATGACGTTGTAGTTGGGCATGACGCGCTCGGCACCGAGGAAGCTCAGGCTGATTAGGCTGCCGCCGGCGGGCATCATCGCCTGGGCGCGCTGGGCGATGGCGGTCAAGGAATAGCACGACACGTCGAGAGTGCGCAGGAAGTTATCGCGGCTGGTATCCACATAGCGGCCCTTGAGCTCCTCCTTGTCGGAGTAGGCAATGGCATGAACGACGAAATCCAGCGACGGCCATTGCCCGGCGAGACCGCTGAAAACGCCTTCGATGCTTTCCGTGCTTTCCACATCGCAGGGCATGACCAGGCTGGAACCGAGTGAATCGGCCAGCGGTTTGACCCGGCGTTCCAGCGCTTCGCCCTGGTAGGTGAAGGCGAGCTCGGCGCCGTGCTGCGACAGCGCCCGGGCGATACCCCAGGCGATGGAATTGCGGTTCGCCACGCCCATGATCAGGCCGCGGCGGCCGGCCATCAATGCGCCCGGTGCCGGCGAATCCCAATCGTCTTGCTGGGCGTCGGCGCTGCCGGGGTTGATCTGCGGTGCCTCGGATTCCATGCGTCTCTCCCGGATGCCGTTCAGGCGTCCAGGCGACGGAACGCCAGTGAGGCGTTGGTGCCGCCGAACCCGAAGCTGTTGGAAAGAACGCAGTTCAATCCCGCGTCATCGACCCGCTCAGTGACGATGTTGGCGTCGCCGGCGTCCGGGTCGAGGTTTTCGACGTTGGCCGACGCGGCAACGAAATCGTTGTTGAGCATGATCAGCGAGTAGATCGCCTCGTGCGCACCGGTGGCGCCCTGGGAATGCCCGGTCAGCGACTTGGTCGACGAGACCATCGGCCGGTGCGCGCCGAACACTTCCTTGATCGAGTTGATTTCCACCATGTCGCCGACCGGCGTCGAGGTGCCGTGTGCGTTGATGTAGTCGACGGCGGTGTTGCCGAGACCCTGCATGGCCATGCGCATGCAGCGCATGCCGCCCTCGCCCGACGGGGCCACCATGTCGACGCCGTCCGAGGTGGCGCCGTAGCCGGCAACCTCGGCGTAGATCTTGGCGCCGCGTGCCTTGGCGCGCTCGTATTCCTCGAGCACCACCACGCCCGCCCCACCGGCGATGACAAAGCCGTCACGATCGGTGTCGAACGGCCGCGATGCCCGTTCGGGGGTATCGTTGAACTTGGAACTCAAGGCGCCCATGGCGTCGAACAGCACGCTCAATGTCCAGTCGACCTCCTCGCCGCCGCCGGCGAAGACCACGTCCTGCTTGCCCCACTGGATCAGTTCGGTGCCGTTGCCGATGCAGTGCGCGCTGGTGGCGCAGGCGGACGAGATCGAATAACTGAGGCCCCGCATCTTGAAGGCCGTGGACAAATTGGCGGAATTGGTCGAGCACATGGATTTCGGCACCGCGTAAGGGCCGATGCGCTTGGCGCCGCGCTCGCGCGCCGTGTCGGCGGCGCCGACCAGTGCCGATGTCGAAGGCCCGCCCGAGCCCATCACCAGGCCGGTGCGCTCGTCAGTGATGTCGGCCTCCGAAAGGCCGGCGTCGGCGATGGCTTCGCTCATGGCGACGTAATTATAGGCCGCGCCATCACCCATGAAGCGCCTGAGCTTGCGGTCGATCATGTCGTCCATGTCGATCTGGGGCTTGCCGTGCACGTGCGACCGGAAGCCGCGTTCCGCGTATTCCTCACAGAATGTGATACCGGAGCGGCCGGCACGCAGGCTGTCGGTCACTTCCGCGACGTTGTTGCCGATGGGCGAAACGATCCCCATGCCGGTGACTACGACCCGTCTCATGAATGCCTCGCTTGTTCAGTCCTCGCTGGTGAAGAGCGTCACACGCAGGCCTTCGGCCTCGTAGGCGAGCTCTCCATCCACTTCCATGGTTCCATTGGCGATGCCGAGCGTAATCTGCCGGTTCATCACCCGCTTGATGTCGATCTTGTAGGTCACCAGTCTGGCCTCCGGCTGCACCTGGCCGGTGAACTTGACGCCGCCGACGCCGAGCGCGCGGCCGCGCCCGGGCGCGCCGGTCCAACCCAGATAGAACCCGACCAACTGCCACAATGCGTCCAGCCCCAGGCAGCCCGGCATTACCGGATCGCCCTGGAAGTGGCAGTCGAAAAACCAAAGATCGGGTTTGATGTCGAATTCCGCTGTCACGTGGCCCTTGCCGAAGGCCCCGCCGGTGTCGCCGATGGAGGTGATGCGATCGAACATCAGCATCGGGGGCAGCGGCAATTGGGCGTTGCCCGGCCCGAACAATTCACCCCGCCCACAGGCGAGAAGATCCTCCCGGCTATAACTGTTTTTTTGTTCCGCCAAACCGTTCGCCTTTCCCTTCAAACGCTTGGTGTCCGTGCGGCTTCGCCAGCATGGCCATTTATAACCCAGCGTCCCGCCGGATAACATAGCCGTCTTGAAAAAAACGGCGGCGCCAATAGGCGCCGCCGATATATATTTCGGTCGTCGGTTCCGCTCTTGACACCGTCCGCCGGTCAGGCGCCGTCGCGCTTGCCCTTCGACTTCACCTGGTCGGAGATGTCATCGCCGGTCTCCTGGTCGACCACGCGCATGGACAGCTTCACCTTGCCGCGGTCGTCGATACCGATGAGCTTGACCTTGACCTCGTCGCCTTCGTTGACCACGTCGGTCACCTTGCCGACGCGCTCGGGCTTCAGTTCGGAGATATGGACCAGGCCGTCACGGTTGCCCATGAAGTTCACGAAAGCGCCGAAATCCACGACCTTCACCACCTTGCCGGTGTAGATCTTGTCGACAACCGGCTCCTCGGTCAGCCCCTCGATCCACTCGATGGCGGCGCGCATGGCGCTTTCGTCGACGGCGGCAACCTTGACCGTGCCGTCGTCGTCGATGTCGATCTTGGCGCCGGTGGTCTCGCAGATTTCACGGATCATCTTGCCGCCAGGGCCGATGACGTCACGGATCTTGTCCTTGTTGATGGTGATGGTCTCGATCCGGGGCGCGTGCGCGCTGACCCCTTCGCGGGATTGGGTGATCCCCTTCGCCATCTCGTCCAGGATATGCAACCGGCCATCACGGGCCTGGTCCAGGGCGACACGCATGATCTCCTCGGTGATCGAGGTGATCTTGATGTCCATCTGCAACGACGTGATGCCGTCAGCGCTGCCGGCGACCTTGAAGTCCATGTCGCCGAGGTGGTCTTCGTCACCGAGGATGTCGGAGAGCACCGCGAACCCGTCGTCTTCCTTGATCAGGCCCATCGCGATACCCGCCACCGGCTTGGCCAGCGGCACGCCCGCGTCCATCATCGCCAGCGAGGCGCCGCAGACCGACGCCATCGACGAGGAACCGTTGGATTCGGTGATTTCCGAAACCACGCGCACGGTGTAGGGGAAGTCCAGCTTCGACGGCATCAGCGGATGCACGGCACGCCAGGCCAACTTGCCGTGGCCGATCTCGCGCCGGCCGGTGAAGCCGACACGGCCGGCTTCGCCAACCGAATAGGGCGGGAAGTTGTAGTGCAGCATGAAGTGCTGGCGAAAGTCTTCAGCCAGCCCGTCGATGATCTGCTCGTCCTGGCCGGTGCCCAACGTCGCCGTCACCAGCGCCTGGGTCTCGCCGCGGGTGAACAGGGCCGATCCGTGCGTGCGCGGCAGAATGCCGACCTCCACCGCGATGGGGCGAACATCCGACGTGGTGCGGCCGTCGATACGCTGTTTGGTATCGAGGATGCCGCGGCGCACGATATCTTGCTCGACCGCCTTGAAGATGTCGCCGAGCACCGCGCCGACCAAATCCTGGTCCACGCTTTCGTCGGCCTCGAGGGCCTCGGTCACCTTCGCCTTGACTGCCGACACCTTGTCCTGGCGGGTCAGTTTGACGGTCTCCGTATAGGCTTCGCGCAAGCCCGCTTCCGCCAGCTCGCGTACTTTGGCGGCCAGCTCGTCCTTGCCTTCCGGCGCGGAGGGCAGTTCCATCGGTTCCTTGGCGCAGGCCTTGGCCAGCTCGATGATCGCGTCGATCACCGGCTGGAAAGCCTTGTGACCGAAGGCGACGGCACCGAGCATGACTTCCTCGGAAAGCTCGGAAGCTTCCGATTCGACCATCAGCACGCCGTCGCGGGTACCGGCCACGACCAAGTCGAGCGCGGTGTTCGGCATCTCGTCGAGTTGCGGGTTGAGCACATACTCGCCGTCGATGTAGCCGACGCGGGCGCCGCCAATGGGGCCCAGGAAGGGCAGGCCGGAGATGGTCAGCGCGGCGGACGCGCCGATCATGGCCGGAATGTCGGGATCATTTTCGAGATCGTGCGACAGAACCGTCAGGATCACCTGGGTCTCGTTCTTGAAGCCCTTGACGAACAGCGGGCGGATCGGACGGTCGATGAGTCGCGAGGTGAGGGTCTCTTTCTCGCTCGGTCGCGCCTCGCGCTTGAAAAAGCCGCCGGGGATTTTACCGGCGGCGTAGGCGCGCTCCTGGTAGTGGACGCTGAGCGGAAAGAAGTCGAGGCCCGGTCGCGGAGCCTTTTCGCCGACCACGGTGCACAGCACCGAAGTGTCGCCATAGGTAACGATCACGGCGCCGTCGGCCTGACGGGCGACCTTGCCCGTCTCCAGGACGAGCGTACGCCCGCCCCATTCGATTTCCTTGCGATATTCTTGAAACATACGTTTATCTTCCTCTCGTACAGGGCCGCGGCATCGTTTGATGTTTCATGATGCGAACGACCATAAAGCGGCACGCGGCCTCCGCGTTCCGCTGGGGAATCCCGAACCGTTCGAAACTCCCCGGGGCCGGCGCTGTGCCTCGAGCGGCGCGCCGGCCGGCAAGATCAGCGCCGCAGGCCCAATCGCTTGATCAGGTCTTCGTAGCGGCTCGTGTTCTTGCGCTTCACATAGTCAAGAAGGCGGCGGCGCTGGCCGACCATCATCAGCAGGCCGCGACGGGAGTGAAAATCCTTCTTGTGGGTCTTTAGATGCTCGGTCAGGTTGGTGATGCGTTCGGTGAGGATCGCAACCTGGACTTCCGGCGAACCGGTGTCTCCATCCGATTGAGCGTACTCTTTCACAAGCTCTTGCTTGCGTTCAGGCGTAATCGACATCGTGATCTCCTTCAGGTCTCGTAGTTCATGACACGCACCGGACGGATTTCTCCGCCGGCGATCTTGGCCAACGCCACCAGCTTGCCCTCGGCCATGGCAACGACTGTGTCGCCCTGGCTGATGTCCTTGAAGGGGGACCGGCTGGCCACGGGCAGGACGGCGACGCCCTGTCCATGTCGGAGCTGGTTGGCCTCTTGCCGGGTCAGGGCCAGTGCCGGGATGTCGTCCAGCACGGTCTCGACGGGCAGCAAGATGTCCGAAGCGGCGGCACTATGCCCGAGCGCCTCCAGTTTATCCAGCGAAATCGCGCTGTTCTCATGAAAGCCGGCGACGGCGGTGCGGCGCAGTTCCGAGACGTGCCCGACGGTGCCGAGCGCGCGTGCCAGGTCGCGTGCCAGGGAGCGCACATAGACGCCTTTTCCCGACGCCACGGAAAACACCGCATGGTCGGCGTCGGGGATATCGTCGAGGCACAATGCGCGCACATGCACTTGCCGGGGCGCCAGTTCCACCGCCTCGTCGCGGCGCGCCAGATCATAGGCACGCCGGCCCTTGACCTTTATCGCCGAGTACGCCGGCGGCACTTGTTCGATATCGCCGGTGAATTGGCCGAGCGCCGCTTCGATGGCATCCCGGCCGGGGCGCACGGGGCTTTCCTCGATTATCTCGCCCTCTGCGTCGTCGGTGGCCGTGGCGATGCCCCAGCGCACGCCGAAGCGGTAGGTCTTGAGCCCGTCCATGGCATAGGAAACGGTCTTCGTCGCCTCGCCCAGTGCCACCGGCAACACGCCGGTGGCAAGCGGATCAAGGGTGCCGCCATGGCCGGCCTTGGCCGCGCCGATGGCTCGGCGCACGCGGTTCACCACGTCGGAGGATGTGAGCCCCACCGGCTTGTCGATATTGAGCCAACCATGGATGGGAAGTCCCTTGCGCTTACGCGCCATCGTCTTGTCCGGAATCCGGCGTCTCTTCTTGGGCCAGGTCGCGCATCACGTCCGGTCGGTGCAATAGGGCGTCGATATGCCCGGCATTGTCGAACGAGGTATCGGCCGCAAAGCTGAGGCGCGGCGTATATCGAAGCCGCACTTTCTCAGCAACGCGGTGACGCAGGAACGGCGCCGCGCGGGAAAGCCCGGCAAGCGCCTCGTCGATGGCGCCGCCGCCGCCCAAGGGAACGACGTATGCGGTCGCGTTCTTGAGGTCGGGCGACACCGAGACTTCGGTAACGGTCAACGGCTGGGCGGCCACGGCCGGGTCGTGCACCTCGCCGCGTTCGAGCAGCCAGGCAAGCACGTGGCGAATCTCTTCGCCGACCCTAAGCTGGCGCTGGCTGGGCGCTTTCGCGTGGCCCTTGCTCATTCGAGGCTCCTAATGGAAACGGCGCGGATCAGAGCTCGCGCGCCACTTCCTCCACGTCGAAGCATTCGATGATGTCGCCGACCTGGATATCCTGGTAATTGGCGAAGGCCATGCCGCACTCGGTGCCGGACGTCACTTCCTTGACGTCGTCCTTGAAGCGCTTGAGCTGGCTCAACTCGCCCTGATGGATAACCACGTCGTCGCGGATCAGGCGCACGGCGGAGCCGCGTTTCACCTGGCCCTCGGTGACCAGGCAGCCGGCAACCTTGCCGACCTTGGAAACGGCGAACACCTCCTTGACCTCGGCGTAACCGAGGAAGGTCTCGCGCACTTCCGGCGCCAACATGCCCGACAGCATCTTCTTCATGTCGTCAGTGAGATTGTAGATGATCGAGTAGTAGCGAATGTCGACACCGTCGCGCTTGGCCAAGTCACGGGCCTGCGGGTTGGCGCGCACATTGAAGGCGACGATCGGCGCGCCCGACGCACGCGCCAGGGTGACGTCCGATTCGTTGATGCCGCCGACCGCCGCGTGCAGGATCTGCACGCGCACCTCGTCGGTGGAAAGATTGCCCAGCGCCGAGGAGATCGCCTCCATGGAGCCGTGCACGTCGGCCTTGAGCACGATCGGCAGGCTCTGTGCCTCGCCTTCCTTGATCCTCTCGAACATCTGCTCGAGCGTGCCGCGCCCCGCCAGGGCGGAGGCGGAGGCGTCGCGCTTGCGCCGGGACCGGAATTCGCAGATCTCGCGCGCCCTGCCTTCGCTGTCGACGACGACCACTTCATCGCCCGCTTCCGGCGTGCCGTTCAAGCCCAGCACCTCGACCGGCATCGACGGGCCGGCATTGTCCATCTGCTCGCCATGGGCATCGACCATGGCGCGGACCCGGCCCCATTCGGACCCGGCGACGAAGATGTCGCCGACACGCAACGTGCCTCGCTGCACCAGCACGGTGGAGACCGAGCCGCGGCCCTGTTCCATCTTGGACTCGACCACCACACCTTCCGCCGGGCGATCCGGATTGGCCCGCAGGTCGAGAAGTTCCGATTGCAGCAAGATCGCCTCGGCGAGCTTGTCCAGGTTGGTCTTCTTCAGCGCCGAGACCTCGATGGATAGCACGTCGCCGCCCATTTCCTCGACCTGGAGATCGTGCTGCAGGAGTTCCGTGCGCACGCGGCCAGCGTCGGCGTCGGGCTTGTCCATCTTGTTGATGGCGACGATGATCGGCACCGCGGCCGCCTTGGCGTGGTGAATGGCCTCAATGGTTTGCGGCATGATGCCGTCGTCGGCGGCGACGCAGAGCACCACGATATCGGTCACCTGGGCACCGCGGGCACGCATTTCGGTAAACGCCGCGTGGCCCGGTGTGTCGATGAACGAAATCTTGTCGCCGGTGGAGAGCTGCACCTGATAGGCGCCGATGTGTTGGGTAATGCCGCCGGCCTCGCCGCTGGCCACATCCGTGGCGCGCAGCGCGTCCAGCAGCGACGTCTTGCCGTGGTCCACATGGCCCATGACCGTAACCACCGGCGCACGGGGCTGCAGGTTTTCCTCGTCGTCCTCACCGCCGCCGAGACCGTCCTCGACGTCCGCTTCGGAGACGCGCTTGATCTTGTGGCCGAATTCCTCGACCACCAGCTCGGCGATGTCGGCATCGATGGTCTGAGTGGCGGTAACCATCACATCCATGCCCATCAACGTCTTGATCACGTCGGCGGCGCGTTCGGCCATGCGGTTGGCCAGCTCCTGCACGGTGATCGCCTCAGGAACCACGACCTCGCGAATGACCCGTTGGCCCTCGGTGCGCATTTCCTGGCTCTTCTGGCGCTCGCGCTCCAGCTTGCGGCGGTAGCGCGCGACAGAGGCCTGGCGCTCTTCGCGTTCTTCCAGGGCTTCCGAAATTGTCAGCTTGCCGGAACGGCGGCGCGCATCGCCGCCCTTGCGCGGGCTGGGGCTCGGACGCTTCTCGCCGCGTACGGTCTTCTTGCCACGCGCGCGGCTGTCGTCGGCGCTCTCGTCCTCGGCGCGATCGGTGCGTGCACGGGCCTCGCGCGGCTTCGCCGTTTCGGTGGGCGGCAAATCGGCCACGGCCGGGTCCACAGCCGGTTCCTGGACCACCTGTTCTTCGGCAGTGCGTTCGACTTCCGCGCGGGCCTGCTGTTCCTGCTCGGCCTCTTCCGCCTCACGGCGCTTTTCGCGCATTTCCGCTTCGCGTTCGGCCTGGGCTCGGCGCTCGGCCTCGAAACGCTCAGCTTCGGCACGCGCCCGGTCGCGGGCGGCGCGTTCTTCTTCAGTCAGGTTGGCGGCCGGAACCTCTTCGGCCAGCGGCGACGGCGGAGCCTCCTGAACGGCCGGGGCCTCTGCCAGCGCGTCCGGCAATTCGGCTTCCGCCTTCGCCTTGGCACCGCCCTTGACCTCGGACATCTTGCCGCCGGAATCGAGCGCGAAGGTCCGCTTGGTGCGGCGCTCCACCTGCACCATCTTGGAGCGACCGTGCGAGAAATTCTGGCGCACCTGGCCGCTCTCGACGGTCTTATTCAGCTCCAGCTTGCCCGGCTTGGCCAGGCTCAGCTTGCTTTTCTTGCTCTCTTCCGTGGTATCAGTCATCGATTACCGTTCCAGTTTCCGGCCCTGAATTCTTTAGCGGGCCACCTTCGTTTCTTCGTTCACCCAAAAGCTCGTCGTCTCAAACCGCCGCATCGCCAGCACGCATGCCGCCGAGCCGCACCATGTCGCGCTCGAGGCCGTCGCACAGGCCCCCCGCCGAAACCAACGCGTGAACCACGCGCTCGCGGCCGAAGGCGAAGCCCAATTCCGCCGCGCCGAGCCCGCTGTAAACGGGTCTCTCACCAGCCAGGCGCCTGAGCTTTTCACGGCCGCCGGCGGCGCCGTCAAAGGCCGCCAGCAGAATTCCACGCGGCGACCCCGGCAGCCGGCGGCTGACTTCGTCGAAGCCCGCGACCGCCTGTCCGGCACGGCGCGCCAATTCAAGCCAGCGCTGGCAGCGCTTGACCAGAAGCTCCGTCAGCCGGGCCGGCAGCTCGGTGTCGACCTCGACCCGGCAGCGTGCTCGCTTGGCAAACAGGTTCTTGGCGCACGCCGTATGTACCATATGACGCTCGGCACTCAACCATAATCCCCGTCCTGGCAGTTTCTCCTCCAGGTCGGGGACCGGCCGATCGTCCGGGCCGATGACGAATCGGACCATGGATTCCTTCGGCCGGCGGCGGCCGGACGCAATGCAGGTGCGAAGGCCGTCGGCGCTTTCCGCCGCCGCGTCATCGTCCTGCAAGATTGCCGGTTCCGCCGTCATGTCCCGTGCCTCTTTCCGTTACGCCCCGGCGCCTTCCGGCGCCGTTTCGGTTTCGGCCTCGGCTTCCGTTTCGTCATTCGCCTCGGCCGGTTCCTCGTCTTCGAACCAGTGTGCGCGAGCCGCCATGATCACGGCGTTGGCCACCTCGTCACTGGGTGTGTCGGTCTCGAACAGCTCCTGCAACTCGTCGGCGGCCAGGTCGGCCAGGTCGTCGCGGGATTTGATGCCGTTCTCGCCAAGCACCACCAGCATCGACGGCGTCACGCCCTCGACCTCGGCCAGCTCGTCCTCGACGCCTAACTCGACGCGGCGCTGGTTCAGTTCGGCGTCGCGCTGCTCAAGGTAGTTCCGCGCCCGGGCGCGTAATTCCTCGGCCACGTCTTCGTCGAAACCTTCGATCATCAACAGATCGTCGATGGGCACGAAGGCCACTTCCTCGACCGACGAGAAACCTTCGGTAACCAGCAGATGCGCGATCACGTCGTCGACGTCGAGCGCATCGACGAACATCTTCGAACGCTGCTGGAACTCCAACTGGCGGCGCTCCGACTCCTCGGCCTCCGTCAGGATGTCGATGTCCCAGCCGGAAAGCTGCGAGGCGAGGCGCACGTTCTGGCCGCGCCGGCCGATGGCCAACGACAACTGATCGTCGGGCACCACCACCTCGATCTTGTTCTTTTCCTCGTCGAGCACGACCTTGGCCACTTCCGCCGGCGCCAGCCCGTTGACGATGAACGATGCCGCATCCGGCGACCATTGGATGATGTCGATCTTCTCGCCCTGCAGTTCGCCGACCACGGCCTGCACGCGCGAACCGCGCATGCCGATACAGGGACCGACTGGATCGAGGCTGGAATCATGCGACAGCACGGCGATCTTGGCGCGCGAGCCCGGGTCGCGGGCGACGGCCTTGATCTCGATGATGCCGTCGTAGATCTCCGGCACTTCCTGGGCGAACAGCTTGGCCATGAACTGCGGGTGGGTGCGGCTCAGGAAAATCTGCGGGCCACGGGTTTCCTCGCGTACGTCCATGATGTAGGCGCGCACCCGGTCGCCGTTGTTGAAGTGCTCGCGCGGGATGCATTCGTCACGGCGCAACAGCGCCTCGGCGCGGCCGAGATCGACGATGACGTTGCCGTATTCGATGCGCTTCACCAAGCCGTTGACGATCTCGCCGATGCGGTCCTTGTATTCGTCGTACTGACGGGTGCGCTCGGCCTCGCGCACCTTCTGCACGATCACCTGTTTGGCGGTCTGGGCGGCGATGCGGCCAAAATCGATGGGCGGCAGCGGATCGACCAGGAACTCGCCCACCTGGGCGTCTTCCTTGACCCGCTGGGCACCGATCAGGTCCATCTGGATGATTTCGTTCTCGATGTCCTCCGGCGTCGCCACCACCTCGGTGTAGCGGGCCAGCGAAATGGCGCCGCTGGTGCGGTCGATGTGGGCGCGGATGTCGTGCTCGAGCCCGTACTTCGAGCGCCCGGCCTTCTGGATCGCCTGTTCCATGGCTTCCAGCACCTCGTCGCGCTCGATACCCTTGTCGCGGGCAACCGTTTCCGCCACTTGCAGCAGTTCCGGCCGCGCATGCAGGGCCTCGGTATTCATCGCAGCTTCGTTCATTTCTAGTTCCGTCCTTCAGCTTGCGCCAACAGTTCGTCGGTCATGATCAGTTTCGCCCGGTGGATGTCGGGGAAGGGGAAGGCCCGTTCCTCGCCGTCCACGTTCATCAATACATTGTCCCCGTCGACGCCGATGAGCCGGCCGGCGAACCGTTTCTGGCCGTCGATGGTGTCGTTCAACTCGATCTTCGCCTCGAAACCCTGAAAGCGCTCGAAATGATTGAGGCGCACCAGTGGCCGGTCGAGACCCGGCGACGACACCTCCAGCGTATAGGCATCCGTAATCGGGTCTTCCACGTCCAGCAGTGCCGATACGGCGCGGCTGATCTTCGCACAGTCGTCGACGGTCATTTCGCGCTCGTCCACGGGCTCGGCCATGATCTGCAGCCGCGGATTGTGGCCGCCCGACAGCATCACCCGGACAAGCTCGAAGCCGAGGTCCAGGACCGTCGGCTCAATGATTTCCTCTACGCGTTCCGTGACGTTCACGGGTCTCTCTCCGGCTCCAGGCTCCGTCCGCGTTCGGGAAAACAAAAAGGCGGGCGAAACGCCCACCTCATCAAATCCCAGTTCGATTGCGGAGTTAACGAGTGCATCACCGAAGTGACGCGCGCTTCATATAGCCAGTTTTCCCATGGGTTTCAACCTTTTCCGCTCTCGCCCCGGGGCCGGCGGCGAAGCTCCAGGAAGACCGGCTCAAGACCGCGCTTCCGTGCTTTCAACTGGTAGCGTGTCGGTTGCCAGCCGGCCGGCGGGGTGCGCCAGTCGGCGGCGCCGCGCGCCGTCCACTCGAAGGCCGGTTCCGCTAGCATGTGGGCCAGCGACCAAACGGCGAAATCGTGCTGGTCGGAGGCGAACAGGAGCCGCCCGCCGTCGGCGAGCAATCGGGCGAATTCGCGCAAGTTTCCCGGCACCGTGATGCGCCGGCGGTGATGGCGGCTCTTGGGCCAAGGGTCGGGAAACAGGATATAGAGTTCGGCCAGCATGGCGTCCGGCAGGTGCGGCAGCAAAAGCCGGACGTCATCGTCGAATATGCGGACGTTCCCAAGGCCGGCGTCCTCGATGCGCGTCAGCATGGTGGCAACGCCGTTGACGAAGGGTTCGCAGCCGATGAAGCCGCTTTCGGAATGGCGGGCGGCCGCCGCCGCCAGGTGCTCGCCGGTGCCGAAGCCGATCTCCATGCGAATATCGGCGGGCGGGCGGGCGAACAGCGCCGCGGGATCGAGGGCCGCGCCTTCAGGCGGCAGCGGCACGCGCAGTTGGGGAAGGCGTTCGTCGATCAGCTGCTGGCGGGCGGCGCGGAGCTTGCGGCCGTGGCGTCGCCCATACCAGCGCGGATCGGTATCTTCGCTCAAGCGGCGCCGAAAGCCGACTTCAACGGGTCGACCAGGTCGGTGCGCTCCCACGAGAAGCCGCCGTCGGCCTCGGGCGCGCGGCCGAAGTGACCGTAGGCGGAGGTGCGGGCGTAGATCGGCCTGTTCAACTCCAGGTGCTCGCGGATGCCGCGCGGCGACAGATCGACCAATTCCTGTAGCACGTTGGAAAGCTTGGTTTCCTCGACCTTGCCGGTGCCTTGGGTATCTATATAGACGCTGAGCGGCTTGGAAACGCCGATGGCATAGGCGACCTGGATGACACAGCGTTCGGCCAGGCCTGCGGCGACCACGTTCTTGGCCAGGTAGCGCGCCGCGTAGGTGGCGGAGCGGTCGACCTTGCTCGGGTCCTTTCCGGAGAACGCACCGCCGCCGTGCGGCGCGGCACCGCCATAGGTGTCGACGATGATCTTGCGGCCGGTGAGGCCCGCGTCGCCATCGGGGCCGCCGATGACGAAGCGCCCGGTCGGGTTGACATAGAACTCGGCCTCGTCGCACATCCAGCCGTCGGGCAAGACGTTGATCACGTGCGGACGCACGATCTCGCGTATCTCTTCTTGGCTCAGATCCTCGGCGTGCTGGGTGGACACCACCACCGAAGTCGCCTTCACCGGCTTGCCGTTTTCATACAAGAGCGTCACCTGACTCTTGGAATCCGGGCCGAGGCCGGGCTCGGCGCCCGAGTGCCGGGCTTCGGCGAGCGAGTGCAGGATGGCGTGCGAGAAATGGATCGGCGCCGGCATGAGCTCTTTGGTTTCGGTGCAAGCGTAGCCGAACATAATGCCTTGGTCGCCGGCGCCCTCGTCCTTGTTGCCCGCCGCGTCGACGCCCTGGGCGATATCGGCGGACTGGGCATGCAGGTAGACTTGGACGTCGGCGTTCTTCCAGTGGAAGCCGTCCTGCTCATAGCCGATGTCCTTGACGCAGGCGCGCGCGATTTCCTCGATCTCGGCGGCGTCGACCTTGCCGTCGACGACCATCGGCGCCACGCAGCGGCCCTCGCCGCCGATGACGATGCGGTTGGTGGTGCAGAAGGTTTCGCAGCCGAGACGCGAATTGATCGGGTCAGCGGTCAGAAAACGATCGAGAATGGCATCGGAAATGCGGTCGCAGACCTTGTCCGGATGGCCTTCGGAAACGGATTCGCTGGTGAAAAGATAACTCGCCTGGCTCAAGGTGCTGTCCTCCGCGGAATAATATCAGTCGCGAACGGATGGAATAACGCCGGGCGGTTCGGAAATACCAACTTAGCGCCCATTGTTTTACGTGGTGGCAAGCGGCCGAAATCCGTCCACGCTGCCGCCAACGGGCGGCAGGGCGCCTTTGTTGCAGCCTTTGTCCCGGGCGTCAAGGCCTTGCCGAGGGTCCCCGCGGCTGGCGGCCGAGCAGTGCCGCGCCGGCGATCGTTGCCAGCGCCAGCAACCAGGCGAAAAGCGGGCCGAAGCGGGCGTAGGCAGTCGGCGCCAGCGCCGCCGGCAGGCCCGAATCGAGCACCCCGGCCGTTGCCAGCGCCAGCTCACCGCGCACCCGCCCGTAGGCATCGACCACGGCGCTGATGCCGGTGTTGGCGGCGCGCACCAGCGGCAACCCCTGCTCGACGGCCCGCAGGCGCGCGGCGGCCAGGTGCTGGTGCGGGCCCGACGTGACCCCGAACCACGCGTCGTTGGTCAGATTCAAAAGCCAGCCCGGCCGGCCACCGCCGGCGCCGTCGTGGCCGGGCACCTCGTCGGGAAAAATGACCTCGTAGCAGATCAGCACCGAGGCCGGCGGCAGGCCCGGCAGGTCGATGATCCGGGGCCCCTCGCCGAATGCGAAATCGAGCCGGCCCTCGGTCAGCTTGGAGAACTTGAGGATGCTGCGGAACGGCACGTATTCGCCGAACGGCACCAGGTGCTGCTTGTCATAGGTGGCGACGATCTCGCCGTCGGCATTGAGTGCGTGCGCACTGTTCCAAAGGCGCCGCGTCGCGCCGGGCCGGCCGTCTGCTCGCGGCGCGCCGGCGATCAGCAGCCCGCCTTCGGGCACGCCGCCGCCCAGCACCCTTTGCAGCGGCGGGTCGCCGGCCAGGTTGAACGGCACCGAGGTCTCGGCCCAGATCACGTGCGTCGGCGCCGCGCCCACCACGGCCGGCTGGCGCGACATTTCAAGCTGGCGCTGCACGTGGCCGGTGCGCAATTCGGGCTTCCACTTCAAGTGCTGCGCGATGTTGGGCTGCACCAGGCGCAGGCGCACGCCTTCGACATCGGGCGACCGGGCGTCCTGCAGCCGCCAGGCCCCGGCCAGCGCCATCACCGCAATCAGCCCGAGACCGCCAAAGGCCAGCGCCAGGTCGCGGACCCGGCGCCCTTCCGCCAACTGCGCCGGCAATGCGGCGGCGGCGACGGAGACCAGCCCGAGCCCCCAGGCGCCGATCCAGGCGGCGGGCTGCATCATGGCGTCTATATCCGACCAGGCGGTGGCGATGAGGTTCCAGGGAAACCCGGTAAACACCCAGCCCCGCAACCATTCGCCGACCATCCACAGCGCGGCGAATAGCAATGCCCGGGCCCAGGCGCGGAGCCGCAATCGATGGCCCGCCACTTGGGCGGCACCGAGCGCGGCGGCGGGATAGATCGCCATGCCGGCGGCCAATCCGAGCACCGCCGGCGCCGCCAGGAAACCGTAGAGCTGTGCGTCGACGAAAAATGCGCTGCCCACCCAATAGAGGCCCACGGCGAAATGACCGAGCCCGAACCACCAACCGGCGGCGAGCGCGCCTCGGACGCGAGCGCCGGCGACCAGCCACAAAAGCCCGGTGAAGGCCGGCACTAGCGCCGCCACCAGGCCAACGGGCGGCAACGCCGTCGCGGCCAGTGCACCGAGTAGCGCCGCCACCATCCAGCGCCGCCACCCGGCGAGCGCGCCCAGACGCGCCGCCCAGGTTCCGGGCCATGTGGCGGATCCGGAATTCATGCGGCGGTCCTCCGATCAGCGATTACGATTCGGCCTGGATTCTGCGCTCGGTCCGCACCCGGAGCCGGCGCACCCGGCGCGGGTCGGCCTCCAGCACCTCGAACTCGACACCGGAAGGATGCGGCACCAGTTCGCCGCGGATCGGCACCCGACCGGCGAGCGAAAAGACCAGCCCGCCAAGGGTGTCGATATTTTCGCGCTCGTCCGCGCTGACGAAGGCGCCGATGGTTTCCTCCAGGCTCTCGATATAGACCCGGGCATCGGCGGTGAAGACGCCCTTGCCGGTCGGCAGCAGGGTCGGCTCTTCGCCCTGGTCATGCTCGTCCTCGATTTCGCCGACGATCTCCTCGACCAGATCCTCAATGGTGACCAGGCCGTCGACGCCGCCGAACTCGTCCACCACCAGCGCCATGTGGGCGCGCTTCACCCGCATCTCCAAAAGCAGTTCCAGTACCTGCATGGACGGCGCCACGAACAGCACCTTCCGCAGGATCTTCTCGGGCGAGAAGTCCTCGTCGGCGCCGCGCCAGGCAAGCATATCCTTGGCGTGAATGAACCCGACAGCATGGTCGAGGGTGTCGCGATAAACCGGCAGGCGCGAGTGGCCCTCTCCGGTGACAAGGTCGATGGCGTTGGACAGGCTGGCGCCGCACTCGACGGCGACGATATCGGCGCGCGGCACCATGACGTCGTGGATGGTGCGACCGCGAAGCTCCAGAATGTTGGCCAGCAAAAGCCGCTCATCGGCGTTGATCGGCGCGTCGGTGTCGCCGCGCTCCTCGATGATCTCTTCCAGGGTTTCACGGACGCTGGCCTCGCCGTTCTTCGCCCGGCGCATCGAACGCAGCCAACCGCGCAGGGTCTCCGACAGGCCGGTGGGTTCGGAGGTTCCGTTGCGCGCCGGTTGCGAGCTGGCCTGATCGTTCATGGCTGTCCGCTCATGGCCGGGGATCGGTGCCGGTGCCATCGGCACCGTAGGGATCGGCAATACCAAGACCCGCCAAAAGGGTCGTCTCCAAACGCTCCATGATCTCCGCGTCTCGTGCCTCGACGTGATCGTACCCTAGCAGATGTAGCATACCATGAACGACGAGGTGACGGAAATGATCGGCAGGCGGTTTGCCCTGCCGCTCCGCTTCTTCGGCGACCACTCCCTGGGCGAGCACGATATCGCCGAGCAGCACCGGCGCGCCCGGCGGATGGCCGTCGAGTTCCTCCGGCGAGACCCCCGGAAACGACAGCACGTTGGTGGCGCCCTCGCGCCCCCGGTAGTCGCCGTTTAGCGCCGCCACCTCTCCGTCGTCGGCGAGGCGCAGGGAAACCTCGACGGGGAAGTGCCGCAACCGCTCCGGCCAGGTACCCTCGGCGCCGGACCATGCGGCCAGCGCCGCGGCGCGGGCCAGCGCCTCCGCCTTGGGCAGGAAATCGTGCCAAGCCGGCGCGGTCACGTCGATATCGATTTCGGGTTGCGGGCCCCGCCCCGCTGGGTCAGCAGTCGTCGCCAATTCCGTCATCGTCTTCCAGGGTCTGGTCGGTTTGATAGCGCTCGCCCGTCCGGCGACGACTGTCCATGCGGTCGTAGGCATTGACGATGCGCCCGACCAGCGGATGGCGCACCACGTCTGTTTCGTTGAAGGTGATGAACCGAAGACCGTCGACATGGCCCAGCACTTCCTTGGCGTCGCGCAGACCCGAGCGCACGCCGCGCGGCAGGTCGACCTGTGACAGATCGCCGGTGATGACCATGCTCGAATTCTCGCCCAGGCGGGTCAAAAACATTTTCATCTGCACGGCGGTGGTGTTCTGCGCCTCGTCGAGGATGACGAAGGCGTTAGCCAACGTGCGCCCCCGCATAAAGGCCAGCGGCGCCACCTCGATCTCGCCTGATTCCAGCCGCTTCACCACCTGCGGGCCGGGCAGCATGTCGTATAACGCGTCATAGAGCGGGCGCAAGTAGGGATCCACCTTCTCGCGCATGTCGCCGGGCAGGAATCCTAGCTGCTCGCCCGCTTCCACCGCCGGGCGGGAAAGGATGATGCGGTCGACGTCGCCCGAGACCAGCCGCTCCACCGCCTTGGCCACCGCCAGGTAGGTCTTGCCGGTCCCGGCCGGGCCGATGCCGAACACCAGTTCGGCCTCGTCGATGGCCCTCAGGTAGACCGCCTGGTTGGGGGTGCGCGGCGTGATGACGCGGCCACGGGTGTGCACCGTCAGCGAGTCCGGGGCGCCCATGCCGCCGGGCTCGCTGGCCATCCGCAGCGCCGCATCGACCTCGGCCAGGTCGACCGCGAGGCCGCCCTGCAGACGCGCATAGAGATGGTCGAGCGTCGAACAGGCGTCGCTGACGGCGTCCCTGGGCCCGGTGATGGTCAGCTCGTTTCCGCGCGCCAGGAGCTGCACACCGAGCGCCTGCTCGATGCGCGCCAGATGCGCATGGTGCGCTCCGAAAAGCTCGATGGCGAGGCCGTTGTCTTGGAACACCCGTTCCGCCGATTGGGAACGCACGCGATTGCCCTTTGCGCCGTTCGGCCGGGATGGCCTTTTCGCCGAGGCGCGGCTCATGCCAATGCCCTCCGCGCGCCGGCGCCATCCATGGGCAGCCGGCCGGACAGGCTGTTGGGATGCGCAGCCTCGATATCGAGCTCGACGATCTTGCCCATCAGTTCAGCCTCCGCCGTCGCGTGCACCGCCTGCATGTAGGGACTGCGCCCGACCAGTTGACTGGGATGGCGGCCCGGCGCTTCGAACAGAACCGCCATGCGGGTGCCGACGGCACGCGCGTTGAAGCGTGCCTGGCAGGTGCTCAATTTTTCCTGCAAGACCCGCAGGCGCTCGGACCGGACGGCTTCCGGGACCTGGTTCGGCATTGCCGCCGCCGGGGTGCCGGGCCGGGGACTGTACTTGAATGAAAAGGCGCCGATGAAGCCGATTTCGTCGACCATATCCAGGGTGGCCTGAAAATCGGCGTCGGTCTCGCCGGGAAAGCCGACGATGAAATCGGAACTAAGCGCCAGGTCCGGGCGCGCCTCGAACAGGCGCGCCGCGAGCCGCCGATAGTCGTCTGCGCCGTGGCGGCGGTTCATGGCCTGCAGGATGCGGTCGGAGCCGGACTGCAGCGGCAGATGCAGGTAAGGCATCAGCGCCGGCACGTCGCGGTGGGCGGCGATCAGGTCGTCGTCGACCTCTGCCGGATAGGAAGTGGTATAGCGGATGCGCTCCAGGCCCTCGACCCCTGCCAGTTCGGCGACCAGCCGCCCCAGGCTCCACTCGCCGCCATCCGGCGAAGCGCCGTGATAGGCATTGACGTTCTGGCCGAGCAGCGTGATCTCCTTGACACCGCCCGCGGCCAGATTGCGCGCATCGGCAAGCACGGCGTCCGTCGGGCGCGAGGTCTCGGCGCCCCGGGTGTAGGGAACGACACAGAAGGTGCAGAACTTGTCACAGCCCTCCTGCACGGTGAGGAAGGCGGAATAGCGGCCGCGCGCTTCCGGCTTCGGCAGAAAATCGAATTTCGATTCGGCCGGAAAATCGGTGTCCAGCACCGCGCCCTGTTCACGGTGCACGCGGGCAACCATTTCCGGCAGCTTGTGATAGGCCTGCGGCCCGAACACCATGTCCACGTAAGGCGCGCGGCGGAGAATTTCGTCGCCTTCGGCTTGCGCGACGCAGCCGGCCACCGCCAAAACCATGGCGCCGCCTTGCGATCGGGCGGCCTTGATCCGGCGCAGCCGGCCGAGATCGGAATAGACCTTTTCCGCCGCCTTCTCGCGGATGTGGCAGGTATTGAGGATGACCAGATCGGCCGCGTCGGGCGTGTCCACGGCTTCGTAGCCGATGGGCGCCAGCAAGTCCGCCATGCGCTCGGCGTCATAGACGTTCATCTGACAGCCGTATGACTTGATATGAAGTTTCTTGGTCAAGGGAGGTTGCTACCGGGTCCGCGCGGATTCCCGCCGTTCTCGCCGCAAACTAGCACCGGGGGGGCGGCTGTCAAGATTCGTCCGCGCCGTCGTCCGGCGCGTCGGCGGCGACGCCGTAGAGTTCGAGGCGATGGCCCACCAGGCGCATGCCGTGTTCGCGCGCGATGGCTTCCTGCAGGGCCTCGATTTCCGAGTTCTGAAACTCGATCACGGCACCGGTCTTGACGTCGATCAGGTGGTCGTGGTGCTCGTCGGTGACCTCTTCGTAGCGTGAGCGGCCGTCACCGAAATCGTGACGGTCGAGGATTCCCGCCTCCTCCCACAGCCGCACCGTGCGGTAGACGGTGGCGATGGAAATCCGGGAATCGATCTCGCTGGCGCGACGGTGCACTTCCTCGACGTCGGGATGGTCCTCGGAATCGGACAGCACCTGCGCGATGACACGGCGTTGTTCGGTCATCTTCATGTTGTTGGCGATGCAAAGCTGCTCGATTCGCGTTTCCGGCATGAGGCTTCCCACGGGTCCGTCTTTTACGTTGCCCTCAATATAGGCGACATGGCCGACAATTGAAGCCAAAACATACCCGGCGGGCCACCGCTCGCCGCGTCGCGGCAAAGGCCGCGATCACTTGGCACGGCCACGCGGCTTGGTGCCGAGGCCGATCTTCTTGGCCAGGTTGGAGCGGTGCTTGGCATAGTTGGGCGCCACCATGGGATAATCGGCGGGCAGGCCCCAGCGCTCGCGGTAGTCTTCCGGTGTCATGTTGTAAGCGGTCTTCAGGTGACGCTTGAGCATCTTCAGCTTCTTGCCGTCCTCGAGACAGACGATGTAATCGGGGAACACCGATTTCTTCACGGCCACCGCCGGCTTGGGCCGCTCCTGGGCGGGCTGGGCGTCGCCGAGACCCGACAGCGTCTTATAGACGTCCTGAATCAGGCGCGGCAGGTCCTCGGGCGCGACGGTGTTGTTGCCGGCATGGGCGGCGACGATCTCCGTGGTGAATTCCAGGAGCTCACTGATATTCGGTTGTTCCGACATAATCTGGTAGGCCTTTCAATCGTCCCGGCGACCCGAGCTCGGCGCATCGGGTACTGAACAGGGAAAACACTTGCTGAAACGAATTCTGGTTATATATGAAGACCCAAGATACGATCAAGTAAGTAACCAAATATTCAAGCTGAAAATGAACGCAAAAACCGACGCCGATTATTTTTTGGACATCACCGACCAGGTCTGTCCGCTGACCTTCGTCAGGACCAAGCTGCTTTTGGAAAAGATGGCGCCGGGCGAGACCGCCGAGGTGCGTCTCAAGGGTTCCGAGCCCCTGGGCAACGTGCCCCGCAACGTCCAGGATCACGGCCACGAGGTGGTGTCGCTGGAACCCGAGGCGGACGAGGCCGAAGACGGCATTCATCGCCTGGTCATCCGCAAGAACTAGATCGGCGCCTTAGCGGCGCAAACGGCCGCCATCCTTCGGCTTCACCGCGTCCGGCGGCCGCAGGTAGAGCGGTACCGGACGGGGCGGCGTTTCGCCCGGTGTCCAGCGCGCCGCCGCCAGGGCGGCGACGATGGCCGCGTCGGGGCGCAGCGCGTCGGTCGGCTCGGCCGTCCAACCGTCCGCGCCCAGCAGATCGAGAACGGCTTCCTGCGCATCGCCGCACAGCCGGCAGGGGCCGGGCTTCTGTCCGGCGCGGCGCAGCAGCGCCACCACGGCATCCGGCGGGATCGCTTCCGGCCCGGCCAGCGTCTCGCCGGTGGCCGAGAAAATCTCCGCATAGACATCGCCGCGCTTGGAATCGAGCACCGCGACGACGGGCGACTCGCGCTCCCCATCCCGACAGGCGGCGGCCAATACCTCGGTGGTGCGCAGCCCCAAGGTGCCGACACCGGCGGCCAGCGCCAGGGCCCGCGCCGCGGCCAGGCCGAGCCTGAGGCCGGTAAAGGCGCCGGGGCCGACGGTGGTCGCCACCAGGTCGAGGGCGCGCGGATCCTCGCCGGCCTCCGCCATGACCGCCTCGATCATGGGTATCAGTTGTTCCGCATGGCCGCGATGCATCAGCTCGAAGTGCCGGGCGATGACCGCGCCGTCACGCCACAGCGCCGCCGAACAGGCGGCGGTGGACGTGTCGAGGGCAAGAATGCAAACCATGGTGAAGCCTCGCAAGCCGGTGTCAGAATGCCCGGGGCTGGGGATCCCGTACTGCCGTTAATATCTGAAAGTCCTGGATATGTTGAGCAAAACGGCGGCTCGGGGTACAAGGTAAACGGGTCATCGGTACGGGAAAATAAACATGACTTCAATCAAAAGACCGGAACGCAATCCATTTTCGCCCCTTCGCGCCGCCATTCTGGCGCTGGCCGGCTGGGCGGCGCTGGCGCCGGCGGCAGCCGCCGCCTCATCGGCGGTGGTCATCATGTACCACCGCTTCGGGGAAAACGACTACCCCTCCACCAACGTGCGCCTGGAACAGCTCGACGCCCATATCGCGGAACTGACGTCGGGCGCCTATCACGTGCTGCCGGTGCCGGAGATTGTGCGGCGCATCGCCGCCGGCGACAACCTGCCCGATCGCACGGTCGGCATCACCATCGACGACGCCTACCGCTCTGTCTTCACCGAGGCCTGGCCCCGGTTCAAGGCCGCCGGCCTGCCGGTCACCGTTTTCGCATCGACCGCGCATCTGGACGGCAGCGCCGGCCAGCACATGACCTGGGATCAGTTGCGCGAAATGCGCGACGGCGGGGCCAGCGTCGGCCATCACACGGTGTCGCATCTGCACATGCCGAATGCCGGTGCCGAGCGCATCGGAAAGGAAATCGACGGCGCCAACGAACGCTTCCAGACGGAACTGGGCCTCAAGCCCGGCATCTTCGCCTATCCCTACGGCGAGGCCAGCCTGAAGGTGATGGACCAGGTGAAGGCGGCCGGTTTCGTCGCCGCCTTCGGCCAGCATTCAGGCGTCATCGGCAACACGGCCGGGCGCTACTACCTGCCGCGCTTCGCCATGAACGAGAAGTACGGCAGCCTGGAGCGACTGCGCCTGGCCGCCAACGCACTGCCGCTGCCGGTCACCGACGTCACTCCGCCCGACCCGATGATCGACGCGATGCCGGGCCCGGACAATCCGCCGGCCATGGGATTCACCATCAGCCGCGACGTCGGCTCGCTCAGCCAGTTGGCCTGTTTTCTTTCGCATGCGGGACGGGGAAAGCTGGAGCGGCTTGGGCCGTCGAGGATCGAGTTGCGCATCGACCAGCCGTTTCCAAAGGGGCGCACCCGGCTCAACTGCACGCTGCCCGGCCCGGACGGCCGTTGGCGCTGGTTCGGCCGGCAATACTACCGGCCGTGAACCGCATTTAAATGGCGGAGGCCACCCGACCGGCCTGGCTGCCGGCACTCAGGCGTGCCGCATCCAGGCGGTTGAGCTTGTTGACGGTCATGATCGAACGCAGGGTTTTGACGTACTTGGGACCGCGTTCGGAATAACGGGTCAGGGTCTCCACCAGCTTGCGGCCGCTAAGTTCGGCGCCTTCGTGGCGCATGTCGCGGCGCAGGGCGCGGAATTCCTTGTAGGCGCGGTGGGTGTTCAGGTTGCGCGCGTAGGCGCGGACCGAATGCAGTAGGCTCTTGAATACCTTGACCCGGTGGGTTTTGCCCTCGTCGCGCTCGTTCGGCACCAGGCCGTCGGCCCCGGAGAAGGTCCACTCACCGAAGATGGCGTTGCCCTGGCGCGAGAAGCGCGACGTGCCCCAGCCGCTTTCCTCCGCCGCCTGTGCCAGCGCCATGGACGGCGGCACGATGTCGACGCGTTGCAACAGCGCCTTGATATTGCCGCGCTTCACCTTGTAGCGCTCGGCCAGCACGATCAGCCACAATCGGTCGACGGCGGCGAGCTTGCGGCCTTTCTTGGTTTCCGTATGCAGGCGCCAGAGCCGCTGGCGGTCGGCGAGAATCTCGTTGTTGACCTGCAAGACCAGCGGCAGCACGGAGCGGAAGAAGATCTCCTTGCGCTTCGGCGCCTGGCGCACCTCCGACAGGTCCTTCGGCAGGCTGGCCAGGAATACGCGCGGCACCGGCTGCGCGCCTTCGCGCACGGCGTCCAGGTCGTAACCGATGCGTTGGAAGGTATCGTCGAGCGCCTTGGCGGTATGCAGGCTGGACGCGCTGGCGCCCTGGCCGCGCGGCTTCACGTCGATGCCGCCGACGATCGATTCGGCCGCGGTCCCCGGCGCGTTGATGCGGATCAAGCCGGCCGGCAGCGCCGGCCCCGCGGCGGTGTCGAAGCCGTCGAGCTCGCCACCGTTGGCGTCGTTGGGATTTTCCAATACGGCCAGCGGCCGTTGCGTATGGGGGACGGGCGGATCGAAGACCGCCAATCCGACCATTCCCAAGACCAGCCCAGCAGCGGCCACGGGAATGGCCCGTTCAAAACGTCCTACCATGATACGTACTCTGGCTCTCTACCCACTTCAAAGTCCCACAAGTAACTACGCTCCAATAGCGGTTCCAACCGCACGCGAGCGCGTCATCCATCCCTGGGAATTTTCGGTTCTCGTTCCGTCCCTCAAACTTGTTGAACGAACCAGAGCCTTGGCCGGCAATCGCCGTTTCGGCGTTATTGTCGTGTCGTTATTATGGCGCGCGTATAGCAAATCCCCAAGCGCGATTCCAGCCTCAATTGGGCATAGAACCAATGGCCGGTGGGGATAAGTCGCCTATTCGACGGCGCGGACTTCCTGCACTTCCGGCACGTAATAGCGCAGCATGTTCTCGATGCCGTGCTTCAGCGTCATGGTCGACGACGGGCACCCCGCGCAAGCGCCCTGCATGTGCAGGTAGACGACGCCGTCCTCGAAACCCTTGTAGATGATGTCGCCGCCGTCCTGGGCCACGGCCGGGCGCACGCGGGTATCGATCAGTTCCTTGATCTGGACGACGAGGGCGTCGTCCTCGGCGCCGGCGGGCGCGTCGGCGGCGTCCTCGGCCTCGATCACCGGGCGGCCGGACTGGAAATGCTCCATGATAGCGCCCAGGATCAGGGGCTTCATCACGTCCCATTCCTTGGTAGGCGCCTTCGAGACGGTAATGAAATCGGACCCCAGGAACACGCCCAGAACGCCCTCGGTGGCGAACAGCGCCAACGCCAGCGGCGAGTTCGCGGCCTCTTCCGCGTCGGCGAAATTGGCGGTGCCGCGGGTCATCACCGCGCACCCGGGCAGGAACTTCAAGGTCGCCGGGTTCGGCGTGCCTTCCGTTTGAATGAACATGGCCTTGCTTCGCTCCTTTGGCAGCTTATGGACCCTAGATGGGGCGGCGACGGGACTGAGTCAATGCCGGCGTCTCAAGGATGCAGGAAGCCGACGGTATCCTGCACTTCCTTGAGGATCGGCTCGGCCAGGGCACGGGCGCGTTCGGCGCCGCGCCGCAAGACCGCGTCGACGGCGGCATGATCGTCCATCAGGCGGCGCACCTCGGCCTGGATCGGGCCTAGCTTCTCGACCGCGAGCTCCGCCAATGCGGGCTTGAAGGTGCCGAAGCCCTGGCCGCCGTATTCGGCCAGCACGCCCGCCACATCGGTCTCCGCCAGTGCCGCGTAGATGCCGACCAGGTTGGCCGCTTCCGGGCGGTCCTTCAGGCCTTCGGCCTCGCTCGGCAGCGCGTCGGGATCGGTCTTGGCCTTCTTAATCTTGCGGCCGATGGCGTCGGCGTCGTCGGTCATGTTGATGCGCGAAAGATCCGAGGGATCGGACTTGCTCATCTTGGACGCGCCGTCCTTGAGGCTCATGACCCGCGTCGCGGTGCCGAAGATCAACGGCTCGACGATGGGAAAGAGCTCTTTCTTGTAGTCGTGGTTGAACTTGGCGGCGATGTCGCGAGCCAGTTCCAGGTGCTGCTTTTGGTCCTCGCCGACGGGCACGTGGGTGCCCTTGTAGACCAGGATGTCGGCGGCCATCAGGTTCGGATAGGCGTAGAGCCCGACCGACGCGCGCTCCTTGTCCTTGCCGGCCTTCTCCTTGAACTGGGTCATGCGGTCGAGCCAGCCGAGCCGCGCCACGCAGTTGAAGATCCAGGCCAGTTCCGCATGGCCCGACACCTGGCTCTGGTTGAAGATGACATTGCGCTCGGGATCGACGCCGGCGGCGATCATCGCCGCCGCCACTTCGCGGGTGTTGTTGCGAAGATCGGCCGGGTCCTGCCAGACCGTGATGGCATGCATGTCGACGACGCAGAACAGGCAGTCCTCGAACTCGTCCTGCAGGTGCACCCAGTTGCGGATAGCACCCAGGTAGTTGCCGAGATGCAGGTTGCCGGTCGGCTGAACGCCGGAGAAGATACGTTTCATCGCCATAAAATCCTTAATCCGGCGGCTGTTATGGCGGCTCCGCCAGTAGCGGTCAAGACGCCGCGCGCCGGAGCCCCCGGAGGTCGCGCCAATGCGCCGCGCCGGTGATTTGCGCCAGGATACCGAACAGCGCCAGGCCACCCGCCACCAGTACCGCCAGCGCCACCGCCCGTGCCGCCTCGCCGCCCGCCAGGCCGGGCGCCAGCAGCAATCCCCCGCCGTAGAGCGCCGCCGCCATCAGCGCGCTCGCGAGCACGATGCGCGGCCAGCGCCTCGACAGCCGGTCGTCGAGACCGAGCTGGCCCCGGCGCCTGAGCGTCAGCGCCAGCAGGCCGGCATTCATCCAGGCCGAGATCGCCGCCGCCGCGGCGATACCCACGTGCCCCCAGACCTGCATGAGGCCCAAGTTGAGTACGATATTGGCGATCATCGCGGCGGCGGCGATTTTTACCGGCGTCTTGGTGTCCTCGCGTGCGAAGAAGCCGGGCGTCAGCACCCGAATCAGCACATAGGCCGGAAGACCGGTCGAATAGGCCATCAACGCCCAGGCGGTGGCCTGGGTGTCGGCGGCGCCGAACTGGCCGCGCTGGAACAGGACCGCAATGATCGGCTCGGCGATGACGAACAGCGCCGCGGCCGCCGGCAGCGTCAACAAGAGCGCGAACTCGAGCCCCCGGTTCTGGCTCGCGCTGGCAGCCGCCTCGTCGCCGGCCGAGAGCTGCCGGGAAAGGGCCGGCAACAGCGCCGTCCCCACCGCGACGCCGACGACGCCCAAAGGCAACTGCGTCACCCGGTCGGCATAATAAAGAAACGACACCGCGCCGTCCGAAACCAGCGAGGCCAGGATGGTGCCGATCAAGAGGTTGATCTGGTAGAGGCTGGCACCGAACACCACGGGCAGGATGCGCTTACCGAGCAGACGGATTTCCGGCGTCAAACGCGGCCGGCGCCAGCCGACCGGCAGCCCCTCGCGCCGGCAATGGTAGGCGAGCCAGGCAAACTGCACGGCGCCGGCGGCGAAGACGCCCCACGAGAGCACATGCCCGGCGGTTTCCTCGCCGTCGCCGAAAACCAGCATGGCGGCGATCAGGGTGAGGTTCAATAGCACCGGTGCGGCGGCGGCGGCGGCGAACTTGCCGAGCGAGTTCAGGACGCCGGACTGCAAGGACACCAGTGAGATGAACAAGAGATAGGGGAAGGCGATGCGCGAAAGCTCCGTCGCCAGCGCCATCTTGCCCGGCACCGCATCGAAACCCGGCGCCAGCACCCACATGGCCCAGGGCATGGCGACCTCCATGGCGGCGACGAACACCACCAGCGCCAGCGCCAATACCGAAAAGGCACCGTCGGCGAAAGCCTTGGCGGCGGCGCGGCCGTCCTTTTCCAACTGGCCGGCGAACAGCGGCACAAAGGCGGCGGCAAAGGCGCCCTCGGCGAACAGGCGGCGGAACAGATTGGGAAAGCGGAAGGCGACGAAGAAACAGTCGGCCACCGCGCCAGCGCCCAGCACCGAGGCGATCAGGATATCGCGCACGAAACCGAAGACGCGGCTCATCATCGTGTAGCCGCCGACGGTGGTGATAGCCTTGAGCAAGTTCATGCGGTTTCCGGCCCGTCCTTGCTGTCATCGTCGCGCCCGGGCCGTTCCCGGGCGAGCACGTCCTTGCGCTGCGCCGCCAGCCGCGACGACGGCCGGACCAAGTCCGGCCACGACGGCGAGCGGCCCTGGAAATGCCAGAGGTGAGCAATGCGCAGTTTCATGTCCGCACGAAAGCTAGCCCTGAAAGCCTCAATAAAGTCTGAATGTGGCGGCGCCAGGGCGACGCCAAGGGGACAATTGACGGGCTTCAGCCGCGCGCGCGATCCCAGCGGTCGCGCAGCCGATAATAGCCGCCGACGATGGGCAGGAACCAGGGGTCGCCGGAATAGAACGGCACCGGCACATCGGCATGGTCGATGGCGGCGAAGCCGCTGTCGGTCTTGCCGCCGTCCAGAATCCGCCGGGCCACCCGGTGGCCGAGATAGGTCATCATCGCCACGCCCGAGCCGTTGCAGCCGGCGCAATAATGCATGCCCTTCTCGAAGCCGATATGCGGCAGCGAATCCATGGTCATGGCGACGAAGCCGGACCAGGAATGGGTGATCCTGGCTTCCTTCAATTGCGGCCAGCGGGTCGTCATCATACCGTGCAGGATGGCGGCACTGGTCTCCGCCGGCACGTCGTGAAAGCGCGCGCGGCCGCCGAACATGACGCGCCTGTCGCCGGGCAAAAGCCGGTAATAGCAGGTAATCCGTGCGCTCTCAGAGATCGTGCGGCCGTTCGGGATCAGTTCGCGCGCCAGGTCTTCCGGCAGTTCCTCGGTGACGATGATCTGGCTGGAGATCGGCACCAGCTTGCGCCGGAGCTTCGGCGTCAGCTCGCCGGTGTAGCCGTTCGTCGCGACGATCACCTGTTCGGCGCGGCAGGTTCCTTGCGCCGTTTCCACCCGGAAATTCCCTTCGCTGCCCGAGACGCGCGAAACTTCGCATTCGGCGGAGAAGCGCACGCCGGCCTTGTGGCAGAGTTCCAACAGACCCTTGTAGTAGAGCGCCGGGTGCAGTTTGCCGGCGCGCTCGATGGTGAAGCCGCCGTGGTAATAGTCGCTGCCGATCTCTTCGCGCTGGCGTTCCTTCGGCACCGCCTTGGCGCCGAGGCCGACGACGCGGTTCAGCATCTCCACCTTCTTCACCAGTTCCGGGAACTGGCTGGGCGCGTTGGCACCCAGGAACCGTCCGCGCTTCTCCAGGTGGCACTCGATGCCCTCCTTCTCGATCAGCCCGACCAGGAATTCGAAAGCAGCCAGGCTTTCGCCCAACAGCGCTTCGGCCTGGCTTTTCTGCCCGGGTCCGCCGGCAAGCCCCTTGCCCAAATTGACCCCGGCACTGACGCCGCCGCCCGAGCGCGAACTGGCGGCACCGCCCAACAACCCCGCGTCCACCACCTGCACGTCGCGCCCGGCGCGGCGGAGCTCCAGCGCCGCCGACAGGCCGGCATAGCCGCTGCCGATGATCAAAATTTCCGCCTTGTCCGGCAGGTCTTCCGAATAGCGGGTCGACGGCCTCGCCGCCTCCCACCAGAAGGGCTCGGGCTTGTAGTCGGGATGAAAAAAGGCGGGGTCGAGAGTCATGATCGAAGCCTCGATGAGAGATTGCCCGTGGCGCCACAGCTATCTCTTCCGTCGCCCCTGCGAAGGCGGGGGCCCATGGAACAGCCGGGCTCGAAGGGATGGGTCCCCGCCTTCGCGGGGACGACGAAAATAGACATCTACCCCAGCGCCTCCAATTGTGCCCGGTACAGCGCCGCCGACGGCGCGCCAAAGCAGCAGAAAATGACGTGCTCGACGGACTTGGCGGTTTGCATGAACTTCGTCACCGTGGCGACGGCGATCTCGGCGGCGCGCTCGGGGGGAAAGCGGTAGACGCCTGTCGAGATGGCGGGAAAGGCGATGGATTTGAGGCCCTCGGCCTCGGCGATTTCCAGCGAGCGCCGGTAGCAGCTCGCCAGCAACGCCGCCTCGTCCGCACCGCCGCCCTGCCAGATCGGGCCGACGGTGTGAATCACGTGCCGGGCCCTGAGACGATAACCCTTGGTGATCTTGGCCTCGCCGGTAGGGCAGCCGCCCAGCGTCTTGCACTCGGCCAACAGCTCAGGGCCGGCGGCGTCATGAATGGCGCCGTCGACACCGCCGCCGCCGCGCAAGCTTTCGTTGGCGGCGTTGACGATGGCGTCCACGTCGAGCGTGGTGATGTCGGCTTCGATGACTTCCAGCGGGTTCGGCATGGCGCGAATGATATCACGCCGGCGCGGGCCGAAAAGAGCCTAGCCGTTGGGGTCGATGCCGTGGGCGCCCTGCGGCGTTTTGGCGTCCTCGGCGACCTTCTCCTGGTCGCGCTCCATGGCCTGACGGATCAGGTCCATGGCCTCTTCCGCCTCGCCCCAGCGCTGCACCTTGACCCACTTGTTCTTTTCCAGGTCCTTGTAGTGCTCGAAGAAGTGCTGGATCTGCTCAAGCTGGATGGGGCGGATGTCGCGGTAGGAACCGACATCGCCATAGTAGGGGTGCAGGTCGTCCACCGGCACGCAGAGGATTTTCTCGTCGATGCCGGCCTCGTCCTCCATCACCAGGACGCCGATCGGCCGCGAACGGATGATGACCCCCGGAATCACCGGGATCTGGCCGAGCACCGCGGCATCGGCCGGGTCGCCGTCTTCCGACAACGTGTGCGGGATGAAGCCATAGTTGCAGGGGTAGTACATGGCCGTGTGCAGGAAGCGGTCCACGTACATGGCGCCCGACTTCTTGTCCAATTCGTACTTCACGGGGTTGCCGCCCAGCGGAATCTCGATGATGACGTTGACGTCATAGGGCGGGTTGTCGCCGGCCGGAATCTGGTTGATATCCATGGCTCGAACTCCTTGTCCTGTTGCCTTCCCCCGCAACCGCGAGGGTTTTAATCGCTCGCCGCGGCGTTGGCTAGTCGCTTTTCCGCCCGCGCGCTCCGCATCAGCCAGGCCAACACCAGAAGCCCCGGCACGGCGGCGATGGTGGTGATGATGAAAAAGCTGACCCAATCGACCCGCTCCGCCAGCCAGCCCGCGCCCGACGACATGACGGTGCGCGAAAAAGCCATCAGCGACGTCAGCAGCGCATATTGCGTCGCCGTATAGGCCGAGTGGCAGAGGCTGGAGAGATAAGCGACGAATGCGGTGGTGCCCATGCCGGTGGTGATGTTCTCGACCGCGATGGTGACCGTCAGCCAGGCGAGGTCGTGGCCGGCCCAGGCTTGCACGACGAAAACCAGATTGGATGCCGCCATCAAGACGCCGCAGATCATCAGCCCGGTCAGAATGCCGGTGCGCGCCAGCACCAGGCCGCCCAGGAAGCCGCCCGCGATAATGGCGTTGAAGCCGAAGATCTTGGCGATCTCGGCGATCTCGGTCTTGGTGAAGCCGATCTCCAGGAAGAACGGGATTTTCATGATCGACAGCACCGCGTCGCCGAACTTGTACAAGAGCACGAACAGAACGATGGCGATCCAGCCCGGCCGGGTGACGAAATCGCGGAACGGGCCGACGACCGCGTCCTTGAGCCAGGCGCCCAGTTCGTGCACCGGCTTGGGCGCGTCGGTTTCGGGTTCCGGGTTCATCAGGATGGCGACGATGCCGATCACCACCAGCGCCGCCATGCCGACGTAAACCCAGGACCAGGGGAACATGTCGGCCAAGATCAGCCCCGCCGCGCCGGAGCCCACCTGACCCAGGCGCCAGCCGAAGGTGGCGGTCGCCGCGCCGGCGGCAAGCTGGTCTTCCGTGAGCACCTCGACCCGGTAGGCATCGACGACGATGTCCTGGCTGGCGGACGCGAAGGTGACGACGAGCGCGAAGGCCGCTGTCCACCAAAGGTCCGTCGCCGGATCGGTGAGGCCCAACCCCAGCACCGCGGCCAGCAACAGCACCTGAGTCACCAGCGCCCAGCCGCGTCGTCGCCCGAACAGCCTGGTCATCACCGGCAGCGGCAGGTGATCCATCAACGGCGCCCAGATGAACTTGAGTGAATAGGGCAGGCTGACCAGCGCGAAGAGGCCGATGGCCGTCTTGCTCGCACCCGATTCAGCCAGCCAGGCCGTCAGCGGTTCGGCGACGACGCCGAACGGCAGGCCGGACGAAAAGCCAAGAAACAGAAATGCCAGCACGCGCGGCTGGGTATAGACCGCCGCCGATTGGGCCCAGGTCTTCATGCCTCGCTTTTCGGGTCCGGCTGGGTCGGGTTCAGCAATTCCTCACAGGCCCCTTGCACTTGCTCCATGGTGACGGCGGCGACGCAGGGGAACGAATCCTTCTCGTCCTCGCGTTTGTGGCAGCGCCAGAAACAATGATAGCACTCCATGCGCCGATAGACGAAGCGCGCGGTCTCGGGCCGCACCCCTTCCGGATAGGGCACGAAACAGCCGAAGTGCCCGCCGCCGACGATGACCACGCTGGGCGCGCCCAGGCCAATAGCCACGTGCGCGGGACCGGTGTCGTTGGAAACGACGAGCGCCGCCGAATTCATCAGGTCGAACATCTGCGGCAAGGTGGTCTTGCCGGTCAGGTCGATAACGTCGTCCGAGGCCGGAATGGCGGCGGCCTTTTCGTCGGCCTTGCCGATGAAGACGGCGCGCATCCCCTTCCCCGTCAACCAACGGCTGAGCTCGATATACTGCGCCAGCGGCCAGCGCCGGCCGAATTCGTTGGAGCCGGGATTGAGCACCGCGTAGGGCTTGTCGGTCGGCACCGGCGGCGACTTTTCGCGCCAGTTCAGTCGCGGCGCACGCGGCGCCGGGGGCTTGCCGGTGAAGTGCGCGGTGAAGGCGGCGTGGCGCTCAATCTCGTGGCGGGGATAGGGGCCGGTGTCGATAACGTCGGAGACCTGGCTCAGGTACCAGGCATATTCTGACCGCGTCGGGCCGTTGATGTAAGGCAGTGACATGATGGTGCGGGGCGCGCCGGCGACGCGGGCCAGGCTGTCGGCCATCAAGGCGCGGCGGAAATAGGCGTCACAGACCGTCACCGCCACGTTCAGGCGCCGCACCCGGGCGTTGATCCAGATGCGGTACAGAAGCCGGCGCGCGTACTTGTGCTCGTCGATAGCCATCAGGTGATAACCCTCGAACAGCGGGTCGGCGACGCTCACCCAGCTCTTGCAGCCGAGGATGAAGATCTGCGCCTTCGGGACGTCGAAGGCCTCGGCGTAGTCATCCAGGCTGTTGCGGAACAGCACCATGTCGCCGATGCCGTCCATGCGGATGACCAGTACGCCCTTGCGCGCGCGGGTGAGCGAACGCATCCGCTGCAGCGCGTCGGTCCAGCGAAACAGCCACCAGCGCCGGCGCATCCCCGCCGGCAACAGCCGCCAAAAGGCGCCGGCCTCAACGGTGGTGGGGGTTGCCGGTTGCAAGGGTTCCGGTTCGGGCGCCAAGCGCCTACCCCGCTTCGGCCCGGCGCTGGGCGCGCTTGCGTTCGTGCGGATCGAGATGCTGTTTCCTGAGCCGGATATGCTCGGGCGTCACCTCGACGCGCTCGTCGTCCTGGATATAGGCGATGGCCTGCTCCAGCGACATGCGCCGGGGGGGCGTGAGGCGGATGGTCTCGTCGGTGCCCGAAGCACGGATGTTGGTGAGCTGCTTCGACTTCATCGGATTCACTTCCAGGTCGTTGCCACGGCTGTGTTCGCCGATGATCATACCCTCATAGACCTGCACCCCGGAACCGATAAACAGCGGCCCGCGCCCCTCAAGGCCCGCCAATCCATAGGCGACGCTCTTGCCCGCCGCATTGGAAATCAGGACGCCGTTGCGCCGCCCCGGAATGGGGCCCATGTGCGGGCCGTAGCCGTTGAAGACACGGCTCATGATGCCGGTGCCGCGGGTCTCGGTCAGGAATTCGCCGTGATAGCCGATGAGGCCGCGGGCCGGCGCGATGAAGGTCAAGCGCACCTTGCCGCCGCCGGAAGGCCGCATCTCGGTCATCTTGCCCTTTCGCAAGCTCAGGGCCTCGACGACGATGCCGGAGAACTCCTCGTCGACGTCGACCATCACCTCTTCCATGGGTTCCTCGCGCTCACCCGTTTCCGGGTTGTCGCGCATCAGCACGCGCGGGCGCGAGATCGAAAGCTCGAAACCCTCGCGGCGCATCTGCTCGATCAAGACGCCCAACTGCAGCTCGCCCCGGCCGGCGACCTCGAAGGCGTCCTTTTCTTCGGTTTCGGTGATGCGGATGGCGACGTTGCCCTCGGCTTCGCGCATCAGCCGGTCGCGGATCACCCTGGATGTCACCTTGGAGCCGTCCTGGCCGGCCAGGGGCGAATCGTTGATGGCGAAGGTCATGGCCAGCGTCGGCGGATCGACCGGGTCGGCACCGAGGGCCACGGTCACGGCGGGATCGCAGAGCGTATCGGCCACGGTCGCTTCCGAGAAACCGGCGACGGCGACGATGTCGCCCGCCCGCGCCTCGTCGATGGGTTCGCGCTTCAGGCCCCGGAAACCGAGTACCTTGGTGATGCGGGTTTGCTCGATGCGCTTGCCGTCGCGGTCCAGCGCCTGCACCGTCATGTTGGGCGTGACGGCGCCGGTGGCGATGCGGCCCGTCAGCACGCGGCCCAGGAAGTTATCCGCTTCCAGCGTGGTCACCAGCATGGAGAAGGGCGCGTCGGGCTCGGCCTTGGGCGCCGGCACGTGCTCGATGACCTTCTCAAAGATAATGTCCATGTCGTCGCCGGTTTTCTCCGGCTCGGCGCTGGCCCAGCCTTCCTTGGCCGAGGCGAAGATGGTCGGAAAGTCGAGCTGTTCGTCGTTGGCCTCCAGCGCCGCGAACAGGTCGAACACCTCGTCCTGCACCTCGAAGGCGCGGGCTTCGGGCTTGTCCACCTTGTTGACGACGACGATCGGCTTGAGGCCCAGCTTCAGCGCCTTGGCGGTGACGAACTTGGTCTGCGGCATGGGGCCCTCGGCGGCGTCCACCAACAGCAGCACGCCGTCGACCATGCCGAGGATACGCTCCACCTCGCCGCCGAAGTCGGCGTGGCCGGGCGTATCGACGATGTTGATGCGCATCCCCTTCCAATCCACCGAGGTGCACTTGGCCAGGATGGTGATGCCGCGCTCGCGTTCGAGCTCGCCCGAATCCATGGCGCGTTCGGCCACCTGCTGGTTGTCGCGGAAGGTGCCGCTTTGCTTCAATAGCACGTCAACCAGCGTCGTCTTTCCGTGGTCGACGTGGGCGATGATGGCGATGTTGCGGAGTTCCATGCGTCAGGCCGCTCCCAGCTTGGCGGCGACCAGATCCTTCAGGGGACGGTCGGGGCGCGCGCCCATGTGTTGAATGACTTCCGCCGCGGCGACGTTGCCGATATGCGCCGAGCGAGCCAGGTCGTCGCCTTGCGTCAGGCCGTAAAGGAAACCCGCCGCATAGGCGTCGCCGGCACCCGTGGTATCGACCAGGCGCTCGACCGGGTCGGCGTCGACCACGTGGACCTCGTCACCGGAAAGCACCACCGAACCCTTGCCGCCTCGGGTCAGCGCCACCACCTCGCAATGGCCCTTGACCGCCTGCAGGGCGGCGTCGAATTCGTCGACCTCGTAGAGCGAGACGATTTCTTCCTCGTTGGCGAACAGGATGTCCACATGGCCGGAGACCAGGTCGAGGAAATCGGCCCGGTGACGATCGACGCAGAACGGGTCCGACAGGCTCAGCGATACCCTGCGTCCGGCCTTGTGCGCCACGTCGGCGGCCTTGAGAAAGGCTTCCTTCGCCGCCGGCGGATCCCAAAGATAGCCCTCCAGGTAGGTAATAGCGCTGGCCGCCACCTGGTCCTCGTCGATGTCGTCGGGACCGAGTTCGACGCAAACGCCGAGATAGGTCTGCATGGTGCGCTCGGCATCGGGCGAGACGAGAACGAGACTGGTCGCCGTCGGCGTGCCGCCGGCCGGCGCGGCGGGCGTATCGAAGGTGACGCCCATGGCGTGGATGTCGTGGCGGAAGACCTGGCCCAACTGGTCGTCGCAGACCTTGCCGATGAAAGCGGCGCGCCCACCCAACGACGCCAGGCCGGCGATGGTGTTGGCCGCCGAACCGCCGGAGCATTCCACCGCCGGGCCGACCTTGGAATAAAGCTCGCCGGCGCGGGCCGAATCGACCAAAGCCATGGCGCCCTTCTCGAGCCCTTCATTGCTGAGGAAATCGTCCTCGGCGTGGGCGAGAATATCGACGATGGCATTGCCAATGCCGAGAACATCGAAACGGGTGTCGGTCATGACGCGGAAACTCCTGAGAACCAACCGGGGAATCAAGGTGTGTGGGGCCCGGAAAGGCGCGCAGTATAGCGAGCGCCATCGGGGCGGCAAGGGATAGCGCAGGGCGACCGCGACAGAACCCCTTGGCCGCCGCGAAAAAGGGTATAATGAACCGATTCGCGCGGCCGGAACAAAGCGGCGGCACTGGGAAAAGCGGGCGCTCGCCTTCCTCCGGGCGACGGATATGAGTGCGCCAAAAATGTGTTGATTTGTCATGGCTTTACGGGCATTCATTGAGGCGCGGCGTGAGCCATGCAGCCGCTTCAACATGAACTTTAAGAAACTAGCTTAACGAATTGATCTAAAATGTTTTCTGCTCTTATCAAAGGTATCCGGCAACTGAGCGACCCGAAGACGCAGAAAGTCGTCTGGATGGGCATCGGCGCGGCGCTGTTGACCTTCGCCGTCATGTGGGCGGTGATCGGCGAGGTGCTGGCCAAGACGGCGATTTTCGAGACGCCGTGGCTCGAAGGCATCGCCGATCTGCTCGGCGGCGCCATCACGCTGGTGCTCACCTGGCTGCTGTTCCCGAGCGTCATTTCCGCCGTGATCGGGCTAATGCTGGAGCGCATCGCCCAGGCCGTCGAGGCGCGCCACTACCCGAACCTGCCGGCCGCCAATGATCCGCCCCTGACCGAGGCCTTGATCGGCGCGGCGAAGTTCCTGGGCGTGATGATCGTCCTCAACCTGATGCTGTTGCCGTTCCTGTTCTTCGGGCCGCTGTTTCCCATCGTCTTCTACGGCGTCAACGGCTACCTGCTGGGGCGCGAATTTTTCGAGCTCGTCTCGCACCGGCGGCTGGCCCCGGCGGACGCGCGGACGCTCAGGAAGCAACGCCAAAGCGCCATCATCGGCATCGGCGTCGTCTTTGCCTTTTTAATGACATTGCCCATCATCAACCTGCTGACCCCGGTCGTCGCCACCGCCACCATGCTGCACCTGTTCGAGGCATGGCGCGGCGAAGCGGGCACGGCCCTCGCCACGACTTAAGGGACAATTGGAAAGGAAATCCTCCATGTTCGGCAAGAAGAAGTCCGACGGCTCCCCCGAAGACAAGACCGAATCCGGCGCCCCCGCCATGCCCGCGGCCGACAGCGGCGACGACAAGGACCCGGGCACCGCGCCGCCGCTGAAACCGTTTTCGCGCAAGGGATCGCACGCGCCGGCGAAACCGCCGACGGCAACCAGCTACCAGCCGGAAATCCCGCGCCGCGTCGCCGATATCCCCGGTCCCGGCGCGCGCCGCATGGACCGCCCGATGGTGGGTTCGTTGTCGTCGGACGGCGATTCCAAGCGCCTCGTCGTCGGCCGCGACATCGCGCTGAAGGGCGAGATCACCGCCTGCGACAAGCTGGTGGTGGAAGGCGTGGTCGAGGTGACCCTTTCCAACGCGCGCGCCATCGAGGTATCGCCGAGCGGCCACTTCACCGGCAACGCCGACGTCGCCGAGGCCGATATCTCGGGGCGCTACGACGGCGAGCTGATCGCCCGCGAACGCCTGATCGTGCGCGCCGGCGGCCACGTCAAGGGCAAGGTCCGCTACGGGCGCATCGTCATCGAGTCCGGCGGCGAGGTCTCGGGCGACATGCAGACCCTGGAATCCGGCGACGACTGAGCCGGTTCCGCCCATGACGTTCATCCGATCCTGGCCGGTTCCGGCCCTGCTGGTCGCCGCCCTGCTGGCCGGCTGCACCGGCGGGGACGCGCCCCCGCCGGCGACGCACGACGCGCCGCAAAGCGCAGAGGACGTGCCCCGGCCGGCCGAGATCGCCGCAATTCCGCCGCTTGAGGAAGAACGCGGCAGCATCGTCGCTCCCGCTCCCAAGGCGGCGCCGGAAACGCCCATACCGGCGATCGAGACCTTGCGCGGCCTGGAAGCCGGAAAGGTGACCCTGATGCTCGGAGAGCCGCAGTTTCAAAGGATCGATTCGCCCGCGGAACTATGGCAATACCGCCTGGGCGGGTGCGTTTTGGACCTGTTTTTCTACCCCTCGTCGTCCGGCGAGATGGCCGTCGACCACCTGGAAACCCGCCATTTCGACAACAGCACCAGTGACCCGCAGGGCTGTTTCACGCAATTGGTGCGCGCGGTGCGGCACACCGGATAGGCCCGGGAAAGCGCCCGTCAGACGTCCGGCTGGACCGCCGTCTTTCCCTTAAAGCGGCAGAGATCGATCACCGGGCAGGCCGGACAGTCGGGCTTGCGCGCCTTGCAGATATAGCGACCGAGCAAGATCAGCCAGTGGTGCGCGTGCAGCATGTATTTCTCGGGCGTCACCTTGAGCAGCTTCTTTTCCACGACGAGCGGCGTCTTGCCCGGCGCCAGGCCGGTGCGGTTTCCGATGCGGAAGATATGGGTGTCGACGGCGATGGTATGCGCGCCGAAGGCGATGTTGCGAACCACGTTGGCGGTCTTGCGCCCGACACCGGGAAGTGCTTCCAGCGCCGCTTGGTCGTCCGGTACCACGCCGCCGTGGCGCTCGATCAAAAGCCGGCTCAAGGCCATGACGTTCTTCGCCTTGTTGTTGAAGAGCCCGATGGTCTTGATGTGGTCCTTCAACTTGGCCTCGCCCAGCGCGACCATCTTTTCCGGCGTATCGGCGAGCTTGAACAATTTCTCGGTGGCGCGGTTGACGCCGACATCGGTGGCCTGCGCCGACAGCGTCACCGCCACCAACAGGGTATAGGGGTTGGTGTAATTGAGCTCGCCCTTGGGCTCGGGGTTGGCGGCCTCGAGGCGCGCATAGAAGGTTTCGATGTCGGCTTTCTTCATGCCCGCATGCTCCGGGACGTCGCCGGCCGGGGCAAGTTTTTTTGTGGCGGCGGGGATTTGAAGCGTTAAAATCCGCGCCATGAGCCTGCCCCTGCCGCAGCCCGCCGAGAATACGGACCCACGCGACGCGGTGGTGTTCAGCGCCGAGCTCCGGCCCAATTCATCGGCGACCAAGCGCGCCATCAAATGGCTGGCGATCGCCATCGCCTGCGTCATGGTGCCGGTGGCGCTGACCTTCGGGCTGGTCGGCGCCTGGCCGGTGTTCGGGTTCATGGGGCTCGAACTGGTGGCGCTGGTGGCGCTGTTGCATTTCAATCATCGCCGCTCGGGCGTGGTCGAGCGCATCGCCGTCACCGAACGCCAGTTGCACCTGGAACGGGTCAACCACTGGGGACGGCGCGAGGCCTGGTCGTTCCCGCGCCATTGGGCGCGCGTCGCCCTGATCGGCGCCGACGCGCCGAACTCACGGCTCGAGGTCCGGAGCCACGGCCACTCGGTGCCGCTGGGCAGCTTCCTCACGGCATCGGAGCGCCGCGAAGTGGCGGACGCGCTCGGCCGCTTTCTGAAAGGACTCTGCGCGCCGGTCTATAAGGCCGGGTTTTAGGCGGGGTTCTAGGACAAGCCCAGCACATCGCGCATGCTGTAGAGACCGGCGGGTTTTCCCTCCGTCCAAAGCGCGGCGGTGACCGCGCCGTGGGCGAAGATGCCCCGGTCGGCGGCCTTGTGGCTGATCTCGATGCGTTCGCCGGGGCCGGCGAAAATCACCGTGTGCTCGCCGACCACGTCGCCGCCCCTGAGCGTCGCATAGCCGATGGCGCCGTCGGGGCGCGCGCCGGTCTCGCCCTCGCGGCTCATGACGGCGGCGGCATTGTGGTCGACGCCGCGCCCCTTGGCCGCGGCCTTGCCGAGCATCAGGGCGGTGCCGGACGGCGCGTCGATCTTGTGCTTGTGGTGCATCTCCAGGACCTCGATGTCGAAGGCCGGGCCGAGTGCCGCCGCCACCTGTTCGGCGAGGCCGACAAGCAGGTTGACGCCGAGGCTCATGTTTCCGGCATGGACGATGGCGATCTTTTCGGCGGCGCGGCCGATTTCGCGCATCTGCGCGTCGCTGAGCCCGGTGGTGCCGATGACCATGGCGGTGCCCGCCTCGGCCGCCAGCGCCGCGTGCTTCACCGTCGCGGCGGGGATGGTGAAATCGATGACTAGGTCGACGGCGGCGAACATGGCGGCCGCGTCGTCGGTCACGGCGATGCCCGAGCGCTTGGCGCTGGCGATCTCGCCCAGGTCGGCGCCGATGAAGTCGCTGCCGGGCGCCTCGGTGCCGCCGGCCAGGTCCGCGCCTGCCGTCTCACCGATCACCTTGCCCAGCATTCGGCCCATGCGGCCGGCGCATCCGACGATACCGATTTTCATGGCGATCCACCCTCCGCAATTCCGGGCTCTGTCATACTTGAGCGGACCCGCGCTGGCAACTTGAACCGGCTCGTCCTTGCCGCCATGATTGGGCGCCACGGCAGGGAGCGGCAAGCCTATGGGACGCAGGATCCTACTCATCACCACCGACCAGCAACGCTTCGAGGCGCTGGGATGCAATGGCGGCGCCTTCGCCGCCACGCCGCATATTGATGCGCTGGCGGCGGGCGGGCTGAATTACGCGCAGGCCCGCAACCAATCCACCGTCTGCATGCCGGCGCGTTCCACCATCCTGACAGGGCAATCGATCCGCCGCCACGGCGTGACGTCGAACGGCATTCCACTTCCCGACGACGCGCCGGCGCTGAGCCATCTCTTGAGGGCCAAGGGCTTCAAGACGGCATTGATCGGCAAGGCGCACCTGGAACCGCACGCCGCCACCGACTTCTTCGAGAACCTGGCCGCCAACCGGGGCGACACCGGCCCGCACCGGGGCTTCGACCGCATGGAGCTTGCCGGCCATTCGGGCCGCATCGCGCGCTCCACCTTTCACTACGCCAAGTGGCTGAATGAAACCCACCCGGGCGAGGTTGAGGGCTTTCACGAATACGCCTTCCAGGGCGCGCCGTCTGCGCGCGACGGCGGCGATACAGATGCGCCGCAGGTGGCGCACAACCCAATCCCGAAAGAGCTCTACCATACGCACTGGACGGCCGAGCGCACCATCGCCTGGCTGAGCGAACTGGATGACGCCGACGACTGGTTCTGCTGGATGAGCTTCCCCGACCCGCATCACCCCTGGGACCCGCCCATGGAGGCGGCCGTTAAATTCGATTGGCGCGACCTGCCGTTGCCGGCAGGCTATCCCGGCAGCCCGGAGAAATGCCTCGACGTGCTGGAATCGAAGCCCCGGCACTGGCGCGAATGGTACCTGGGCGAGAAGCGTTTCGCCTTCGAGGTGCCGCCCGCCTTCGTGCCGGCGAAGCTTTCCGCTGATGCCATCCGCGAGGTCAACGCCAAGGTGCACGCCGAGAACGAGCTGATCGACGAGGCCGTGGGGCTGGTCATGGATCACCTGGCCGGCCGCGGCTGGGACCAGGAAACGGACATCTTCTACACCACCGACCACGGTGAGTTCCAAGGCGACTTCGGCATGTTGTTCAAGGGGCCGTATCATGTGGAGGGGCTGATGCGGGTGCCGCTGATCTGGCGCCCGGCGGCATCGGCCGGGCTTGCGCCGGCGACGCTGTCGCAGCCGGTCGGCCATGTGGACATCGCGCCGACCATCGCCGCCCTCGCCGGCGAGGCGCCGGAATGGATGCAGGGCGCGCCGCTGCCGACCGACAGTCAAACGGCCGGCCGGTCCGGCACCACCACGGAATGGATCGACGAGTGGGACGGGAACGCGGTGACGCTCCGCACCTTCGTCGAGGGTGGACGTTACGTGATCACAGAATACGGCGCCACCAACGTCTATGACGGATCCGAAGGCGAGCTTTACGATCTCGCCGAGGACCCGCGCCAATGGCGCAACCTCTGGGATGACCCGGCCCGCACCGGGCTCAAGTCGGACCTTCTGGTGGCGCTGCGCGACAGCCTGCCGGAAGGGCGCGAAACACCTTTGGAAAAAATCGCTTCGGTGTAATATGGAGCCGCCATGTTTTTGAAACTTCTCAACCAAGACCAGCGCGAAGCACTGTTCGTGCTGGCACAGCAGATGATCGTCGCCGACGGCATCGTCGCCGAACAGGAAATGAACTACCTGGACCGGTTGTTCTGGGAATCCAGCGGCTACGGCCAGGCGCCGGTCTCCGACCTGGATCGAGACGTCGACCTCGGCGTCTTCTCCGATGTCAACGCGCAGTTGATTGTCGGCGCCGAGTTGTTGATCATCGCCGTGGTCGACGGCGAGTACCATCCCGCCGAGGCCGCCTTCGCCAACAAGGTCATCGAACGGTTCGGCCTGACGCGCGAGCAGCACGAGGAGCTCTGCCGCATCGCCGAACAGGCCGCTGCCGCGCTCGGCGCCATGCAGGGCCTGTTGGACCCGGACCGTTGATCCGAACCACAGCGGTGTAAGCTTACGCGATGTTCATGCAGCTTCTCGACAAGGACGAACGGGCCACGTTTTTCGATCTGGCGCAGCAGATGATCGTCGCCGACGGCATCGTCGCCGAACAAGAGATGGCCTACCTGGACCGGCTCTACTGGGAGACCAACGGCCTCGGCCAGGCACCCATTGCCGACGTGCACCGGGAGGTCGACCTGACCGTGTTCGCCTCCGAACGCTCGCGCCTGGTGGTCGGCGCCGAACTGCTGATCATCGCCGTGGTCGACGGCGAGTATCACCCCGCCGAGGCCGAGTTCGCCAACCGCATCATCCACGATCTCGGCATTACGCTGGAGCAGCACGAGACCCTTTGCCGGGTCGCCGAAAATGCCGCCAACGCCCTGGTGACGATGCGCAACCTGATTACCTGAGGCGCCGCGGCCCGAATTTTTGCTGCACTTTATGCTGCGGTATGAAGTGCAGCAAAATGTGCATTATCAATTGGTTAGAGTGAGGGCCCCGCGCCTATTCCTTGAGGTCTTCCCAAAGCTCCTTGACCTTGGAGAAGAAACCGTGCGCCTCGGGGCTGTGGGTGTCTTCACCGCCTTCCTGGGCGAATTCCTGCAGCAATTCCTTCTGCCGCTTGGTCAGGTTCTGGGGCGTTTCCACGTTCGCCTGGACGAACATATCGCCGCGGGATTTCGAGCGCAGCACGCTCATGCCCTTGCCCTTTAGGCGGAACTGGTGGCCGGTCGGCGTGCCGGCGGGAATGGAGAGGCGCGCGATGGTACCGTCGACGGTCGGCACCTCGACGGTGCCGCCGAGCGCCGCGCGGGTCATGGGGATCGGCACCCGGCAGTAGATGTCGGCGCCGTCGCGCTGGAAGAAGCGGTGCGGCCTCAGGTGCAGGAAGATATAGAGATCGCCCGGCTGGGCGCCGCGCAGGCCGGCCTCGCCCTCGCCGGAGAGGCGGATGCGGGTGCCGTCCTCGACGCCGGCGGGGATGTTGACGCTGAGTGTCTTTTCCTTGTGCACGCGCCCGGCGCCACCGCAGTTGCTGCAGGGGTCCTTGATCACCTCGCCGGTGCCCTGGCAGTTGGGGCAGGTCCGCTCGACGGTGAAGAAACCGGACTGCGAGCGCACCCGGCCGTGGCCACCGCAGGTCGGGCAGGCGCTGGGCCCGGAGCCCGAGGCCGCGCCGGAACCGGAGCAGACGTCGCAGGCGACGGAGGTCGGCACGCGGATCTCGGACTGCTTGCCCTTGAACGCGTCTTCCAGTTCGATTTCCATGTTGAAGCGCAGGTCCGCGCCCTTGCCCGGCTGCGGGCCGCCGCCGCGCCGGCCGCCGAAATCGCCGAACATCTCGTCGAAGATGTCAGCGAAGCCCGATGCGAAACCGCCGCCGAAGCCGGCCCCGCCGGGGCCGCCCGGGCCGCCCTGCTCGAAGGCGGCGTGGCCGAAGCGGTCGTAGGCGGCGCGCTTGTCCTCGTCCTTGAGGACCTCGTAGGCCTCGTTGACGTCCTTGAAATTCTGCTCGGCGTCCTTGTCACCCGGGTTGCGGTCCGGATGGTATTTCATGGCGAGCTTGCGGTAGGCCTTTTTGATTGCGTCGCCGTCCGCGTCGCGCCCGACACCCAGGGTCTCGTAGAAATCCGTTTTCGCCATGTCGTGAACCCCCGAAATTCAGCCGTGGCCGAAGATGCGAACGGAACGGGCGGCGGTCCCCTTTTCACCGCCGCCCGTCAATTCCGTCAGTCGCCCTTCTTCTTGTCGGCGTCGGGATCGACTTCCTCGAAATCGGCATCGACAACGTTGTCGTCATCGGCCGCTTCCGCCTCGGCGTGGGCGCCCATGTCGGGACCCATGCCCTCGGCGGCGCCTTCCGCCTGGGCCGCCTTGTACATGGCCTCGCCGAGCTTCATGGAAGCCTGGGTCAATGCCTCGGTCTTGGCGGCGATGTCATCCATGTCGTCGCCCTCGAGCGCTTCCTTCAATTCGGCGACGCCATCCTCGATGGCCTTCTTGTCGTCTTCGGGGACCTTGTCGCCGAATTCCTTCAGGTTCTTCTCGGTGGCATGGATCATGGAATCGGCGTTGTTGCGCACTTCCACGCCCTCGCGCCGCTTCTTGTCCTCCTCGGCGTGCTGTTCCGCCTCCTGCACCATGCGCTCGATGTCTTCGTCGGCTAGGCCGCCCGAGGCCTGGATGCGGATCTGCTGCTCCTTGCCGGTGGCCTTGTCCTTGGCGCTTACGTTAACGATGCCGTTGGCGTCGATGTCGAAGGTGACCTCAATCTGCGGCAGACCGCGCTGTGCCGGCGGAATCCCGACCAGGTCGAACTGGCCGAGGATCTTGTTGTCGGCGGCCATTTCTCGCTCGCCCTGGAAGACGCGGATGGTGACCGCGGTCTGGTTGTCCTCGGCGGTGGAGAACACCTGGGATTTGCGCGTCGGGATGGTGGTGTTGCGGTCGATGAGGCGCGTGAACACGCCGCCCAGCGTCTCGATGCCGAGCGACAGCGGCGTCACGTCGAGGAGCAGCACGTCCTTGACGTCGCCCTTCAAGACGCCGCCCTGGATGGCGGCGCCGATGGCAACCACCTCGTCCGGGTTGACGCCCTTGTGCGGCTCGCGCCCGAAGAACGACTTCACCGTTTCCTGCACCTTGGGCATGCGGGTCATGCCACCGACCAAGATCACCTCGTCGATCTCGGAGGCCTTGAGGCCGGCGTCCTTGAGCGCCTGCTTGCAGGGCGCCACGGTGCGTTCGATCAGGTCGTCCACCAGGGCTTCCAGCTTGGAGCGAGACAGCTTGATGTTCAGGTGCTTCGGTCCCGACTGGTCGGCGGTGATGAACGGCAGGTTGACCTCGGTCTGGGCCGTCGAGGAAAGCTCGATCTTGGCCTTTTCCGCCGCTTCCTTGAGGCGCTGCAGGGCCAGGCGGTCCTGGCGCAGGTCGATGGTGTTTTCCTTTTTGAACTCGTCCGCCAAGTAGTCGACGATGCGCTTGTCGAAGTCCTCGCCGCCGAGGAAGGTGTCGCCGTTGGTGGACTTCACCTCGAACACGCCGTCGCCGATCTCGAGCACGGAGACGTCGAAGGTGCCGCCGCCCAGGTCGTAGACGGCGATGACGCCCGAGTTCTTTTTCTCGAGGCCGTAGGCGAGCGCCGCGGCGGTCGGTTCGTTGATAATGCGCAGCACTTCCAGGCCGGCGATCTTGCCGGCGTCCTTGGTGGCCTGACGCTGGGAATCGTTGAAATAGGCGGGCACCGTGATCACCGCCTGGGTGACGCTTTCACCGAGATAGCTTTCGGCGGTCTCCTTCATCTTCTGCAAGATGAAGGCGGAAACCTGGCTGGGGCTGTACTTCTGGCCCTCGGCTTCGACCCAGGCGTCGCCGTTGTCGCCCTTGACGATCTGGTAGGGCACCAGCTTCTTGTCTTCCTTGGTGACCGGATCGTCGTAGCGCCGCCCGATCAGGCGCTTGATGGCGAAAAGCGTGTTTTCCGGGTTGGTCACCGCCTGGCGCTTCGCCGGCTGGCCGACGAGGCGTTCACCGCCCTCGGCGAAGGCGACCATGGAAGGCGTAGTGCGCGCGCCTTCCGCGTTTTCAACGACCTTGGCGTCCCGGCCGTCCATGATGGCGATACAGGAGTTGGTGGTGCCGAGATCGATACCAATGACTTTGCTCATTTCATCCTCGTACTTCTGCGGCAATTTCTTCGCAGCCCGATCAGGCGCTGCCGGAAATCCCTAGTGATGGTCTTGCGGGGGAAGCCGAAGTCGGCGACTTTTCCCGCGCTTATATAGGCTTAGGCCCCGGCGCGCGCAATGCTTTACGGGCGCGTCCGGCTCCTGAAACTAAAGCTTCTCGTCGACCTGCCCGCCGGTCCCGCCGGCGCTGCCGGGTTCGCCGGACTGCTCGTAGGCCTGGCGGCCGTCCTTGACCGCCGGGCCATCGCCGGACGTGTCACCCGCTTCGTCGCCGGTACCCGGCGCCGGCTTGGCCTCGGGCTTCGGCCCGCCCTTGGTGACGCCGACCTTGGCGGCGCGGAGCGTGCGTCCATGCAGGGTGTAGCCGTCTTCCAGTACCTGGGTGACGGTGCCCGCCGGCTGGGCCGGATCGGGAATTTCGAACATCGCCTCGTGCAGCATCGGGTCGAAGCGCTGGCCCATGGCCTCGATCGGCTTGAGCCCGGCGCGCTCGAAAGCGCTCAACAGTTCCTTGGCCACCATCTCGACACCGATGGCGAGATTTTCCAGGTTGGCATCCTGGGCGCGGGCATCGGCGTCGATGGCGGCCAGCGCGCGGCCCATGTTGTCCGACACCCGGAGCAGGTCCTCGGCGAAGCTTTTGATGGCGTACTTGGACGCGTCTTCCTTGTCGCGCTGGGCGCGGCGGCGCACGTTCTCCGTCTCGGCCAGTGCCCGCAACAGCTTGTCGTTGAGGTCCGCCGTCTCCGCCTCCAACTCGGCGACGCGCGACGCGAGGTCGGCCCCCGGCTGTGCCGACTCAACCCCGGGCGCGGCCGGCTCGGCCCCCGGCGCCGGCGGCGCTTCCGCCGCCGCAGCGGCCTCGGAAGTGTCGAGCACGGGCTCCGGCGCGGTTTCCGAAGGCGCGAAGGTCGGCTCGTCGGCGCCGGCTTGCGGGTCCGGTTCCTTGTTGTCAGTGCCTTCGGGCATGGGTTCGGATGTCATGACTGCAACTGTCTCCATTCACGTGTTTCTGTCAGCCGAGCATGCGGCCAATGAGTTTGGCGGTGTAATCGACCATCGGAATGATGCGCGCGTAGTTCATGCGCGACGGGCCAATGACGCCGATGGCGCCGACCACCTGTTCGGACGAGTTCTGGAACGAATCGGTAACCATGGAAACGCCGGCCAGGTTGAACAACTGGTTGTCGGCGCCGATGAAGATCTGCACGCCCTCCGCCGCGTCGGTGAGCGACAGCAGCTTCAGCATCTCCTGCTTGGTCTCAAGCGTGGTGAACAGGTTGCGGATGCGCTCCAGGTCGGTGAGCGCGTTGACGTCCTCCAGCAGGTGCGCCTGGCCGCGCACGATCAGCGAACCCGCCGCGGCCCCGTCGGCGGCACCGCCCGCCCAGGTGGCGAGGCCGCTCTCGACCACGCGCTGGGTCAGGGTGTCGAGTTCGGCCCGGTTCTGGTCGAGCTCCGACATGATCTCGTCATAGGCTTCCGCCACCGTGCGCCCGACCAGGCGCGCACTGAGAAAATTGGACGCCTGCACCATGGCCGACGGCGACAACTGTTCCGGCGTCTGGATGATGCGGTTCTCGACGATGCCGTTTTCCGTCACCAGCACCACCAGCGCTCGGCCCGGGCTCAGCGACACGAACTCGATGTGCTTCAACGGGCTTTCCGTCTTCGGCGCCAGCACCAGGCTGGCGCAGCCGGTGAGGCCCGAGAGCGCCTCCGTCGCCTGTTCCAGCAGCCCTTCCAGGCTGGTCGACGATCCGGCGAACTGGCCCTTGATGTCGTCGCGCTCGCGGCTGGTAAGGTTGCCGACCTCCAAGAGGCCGTTGACGAACATCCTGAGCCCGGCGTCGGTCGGCAGTCGGCCGGCCGAGGTATGGGGCGCATACAACAGCCCGGCCTCCTCCAAATCCGCCATGACGTTGCGCACCGTCGCCGGCGACAGCTTCTGGCCGAGCTTGCGCGAGATCGAGCGCGAGCCCACCGGCTCGCCGGTCTCCACGTAGGAATCGACGATCAGCTTGAAGATTTCCCGTGAACGCTGGTTCAGTTCGGTAATCATCGGGTGTCCGCTTTTCTGGTGAGTCCGCCAGAATGTAGTTTTGTCGACTCCTAGCGTCAACGTATCCCGGCATTCATTGTCACCGCGCTTGGCGAGGCTTGTACCCGGCGCGGCGGCACGTTAGCTTGCCGGCGCAATCGAACCGGCAACGGATAAAGGGGACGACATGCGGCCTTCAGGGCGAAAACCCGAGCAACTGCGCGAGATCATTCTCGAGCCCGACGTCTCCAAGCACGCCGAGGGGTCCTGCCTGGCCCGGTTCGGCGATACCCATGTGCTGTGCACCGCCTCCGTCGAGCAGCGCGTGCCGCCATGGATGCGCGATACCGGGCGCGGCTGGGTGACGGCGGAATACGGCATGCTGCCGCGCTCCACCAACACCCGTACCGACCGCGAGGCGGCGCGCGGCAAGCAATCGGGCCGCACCCAGGAAATCCAGCGCCTGATCGGCCGCTCGCTGCGCGCGGTCACCGACCTGGAAGCCATGGGCGAGTTGCAGGTGAAACTGGACTGCGACGTCATCCAGGCCGACGGCGGCACCCGCACCGCCGCCATCACCGGCAGCTATGTGGCCCTGCACCGCGCCTTCGAGCGCTGCCGACAATTAGGCATTCTTAAGAGCATTCCGTTGATCGATCAGGTGGCGGCCATCTCTTGCGGCCTCTATAAGGGCATTGCAGTGAGCGATCTGGACTATGCCGAGGACTCCAATGCCGAGGCCGATGCTAACTTTGTTCTCACCGGAAAGGGCGGAATTGTTGAGATTCAGGGCACTGCCGAGGCCGATCCTTTCAGTGAAGCACAATTCCTTGATCTTCTCAAGCTGGCGCAGGCCGGGGTCGCGGAACTGGCCGAAGCTCAGCGCAAGGCCCTCGGACAAGATTAACGGGCTGATCCCATGGCGCGGCATTTCACCGACGGCAAACTGGTCATCGCCAGCCACAACCCCGGCAAGGTGCGCGAGATCGATGATCTGCTGCGCCCTTTCGGCGCCGAGGTGATTTCCGCCGGCGATCTCGGGCTTCCGGAACCCATCGAAGACGGCGAAACCTTCATCGCCAACGCCGAAATCAAGGCCCGCGCCGCCGCCGAAGCCGCCGGATTGCCGGCGCTGGCCGACGATTCCGGCCTTGTCGTTCCGGCGCTGGACGGCCAACCGGGCATCTATTCGGCCCGCTGGGCCGGGCCGGACAAGGATTTCGGCCTCGCCATGCGCACCGTCTGGGAGAAATTGCAAAATAGCGGCGCCGCCGGCCCGGAACAGCAAGCGCCGGCCGCCTATTTCGCCTGTGCGCTGTCACTCTGCTGGCCGGCCACCGCGGCCGAGGCGGCGCACCTGGAGACCTTCGAGGGTCAAGTGCACGGCCACCTGGTCTGGCCGCCGCGCGGCGAGAGAGGTTTCGGTTACGATCCGATGTTTGTCCCGCAAGGCTTCGGCATCACCTTCGGCGAGCTCGAACCCGCCGCCAAACATGCCATCAGCCACCGTGCCGACGCCTTCAACAAGCTGGTGGCGGCCTGTTTCGAGGCCGGCTGATGACCGCGGAACCGCTGGCGCTCTACGTCCACTGGCCGTTCTGCCAGTCCAAGTGCCCGTACTGCGATTTCAACAGCCATGTGGCCGAAGCTATCGACCAGAGCCGCTGGCGCGACGCGCTGGTGTCGGAGCTCGCCCATTACGGCGCCGAAATGCCGGCCCGGCCGCTGACCAGCATCTTTTTCGGCGGCGGCACGCCATCGCTGATGGACCCCGCGACGGTGGCGGCACTGATCGAGGCCGCCCGCCGCCATTGGGATTTTTCCGCCGATCTCGAGATCACCTTGGAGGCCAACCCGTCCTCGGCGGAGCGCGAACGGTTCCGCGATTTCCAAGGCGCCGGCGTCAACCGCCTGTCGCTCGGCGTGCAGTCGCTCGACGACGCGGCGCTCGAGTTTCTGGGCCGGCGCCACGGCGCGGCGGAAGCGCGCCGCGCCATCGAGGATGCCAACGCGGTTTTCGCGCGCACGTCGTTCGACCTGATCTACGGCCTGCCGGACCAGGACCCCGCCACCTGGCGGGCGGAATTGGCGGCGGCGGCGGAGCTAGCGGGGGAGCACCTTTCCGTCTACCAACTGACCATCGAGCCCGGCACGGCGTTTTTCCGCGACCGCGTCCGGGCGGCGGAAGACGAGGTGGCCGTCGATCTGTTCCAGATCACGCGGGCGTTCCTGGCGGAACAGGGCCTTGCCGCTTATGAAGTCTCCAACCACGCCCGGCCCGGCGCCGAAAGCCGCCACAACCTGACCTACTGGCGGGGCGGCGATTATGTCGGCATCGGCCCCGGCGCGCACGGACGGCTGACCGGGCCGGCGGGCTTCATCGCCACCCACCAGATTCACGACCCGGCACGCTGGCTGGACGCCGTCGACGCTCAGGGTCACGGCACCGCCAAGCGCCGCAGGCTCGGGCCCGCAGAGCGTGCCGAGGAAATGGTGATGACCGGGCTGCGGCTCACCGAAGGTCTCGACCTCGATCGCCTGGAAGCGCTGTCGGGGCTCACGTGGGACCGGGTGCTCGACGTTCAACGGGTCGAGCAATGCCTGTCGGGCGGCCTCTTGGCGCGCCGGGACCGCCGGCTGGCGGCGACGGTTGATGGGCTGCTCAGGCTGAACGCCATGATCGCGGCGCTCCTGGCGCCGGACCTGGATGAAGGCTGAGCCCTTTAGTTGATGACGGCCTGGAATGTGGTGGGTGCCGACTGGATGACCCGGGCGTCGCGCTGGCGAAGCTGCATCACCGCGAGGCCGCGTTCGGTGACGCCGCTCGAAAGGAAACGGAAGATCCCGTCACGGCCCTCGAAACCGCTGACCGACGTCAGCGTCGCCTCGGAGAAGTCCGGGCCGTCCTGCTGGCGCGCCAGCACGGCGGCGAGCGCCGTCGCGTCATAGGCGAGGGTCGCGAGACGCGGCGGCGTGTCGCCATAAGCGTCGCGGTAGAGCTGTTCGAAGCCGCGCCGCTTGGCCGGATCGGGCGCCGCGTACCAGCCGCCCGCCAGCGCCGGTTCGGCGCCCAGCCCCGGCACGTCCCATTGCCCGGTGCCGAGCATCCGCACCTTGGCCGGGTCGACGTCGTAGAACGGCAGCAGCGCCGCCACCGACTGCAGACGTTTGCCGCCATCGGCAATCAGCAGCGCCTCGAACGGCAGATCGCCGATGGTCTGCAGCGTTTCCAGCCGCTTCAGGGCCTGGCGCGAGACCTCGTCGTCGAGCTTTTCCAGCTCGGCGCGTTGTTCGAGCAGCGCCTGGCGGCGGTTGTCGTAGTCGGCGAGCACCCGCACCACGTCGGTGAAGTCGTCGGCGGCGGGGTCGTAGAAGCGGGCTTCCACCACCTGGGCGCCGAGCGATCGCGTCACGTCGCGCAGCGTCTCGAACACCGTCGCGCCGTAAACGTTGTCCGGCGCCAAGGCGCCGAAGCGGGTGATGCCCTGCTGGATGGCGTAGGAAACCACGCGGCGCACCTGGTCCTCGGGCAGGAATCCCATGGTATAGACGCCGCCGCCGCCGACCCGGCGGTCGGAGGAAAAGGCGATGACGGGCACGTGCGCGGCGCGGGCCGCGGGCGCCGCCGCCTGCACGGAGCCGGCCAGCAGTGGGCCCAGGATGACCTGCACGCCATCGCCGATGGCGGTCTGCGCGGCGGCCTGGGCGCCGGTGGGCGTGCCGCGGGTATCGATGGGCAGCAGTTCCAGCCGGCGGTCGGCGAAATCGAACATGGCCAGTTGCGCGGCATTGAGCAGCGCCTTGCCGATGGCGGCGTTGCGCCCGCTCAAGGGCAGGAGCAGGCCGACACGCACTGTGTCGGTGGTCGCCGGCGGTGGCACCAGCGGCCGCATCGGCTGTGGCTCGGCCGAAGGCGCGCGGTTCAGGAGCGCCGCCAGCGACGGCAGGTCCGGGCTCGGCACCGCCGCGCCGGGTGCCGGCTGGCCGGCGGGCTGGCCTGCCGGAAACGTGCCGGGCGGTTGCGCCTGGAACACCTGGGCGCCGGAGGAGACCCCCGCCGTGCCCGCGGCCGCGTTGCCCGGTGGCACCGGGGCCTGGCTGGTCTGGGGTCCGAGCAGGGGCGGGCGCTGATGCGAGGGCGGCGTCGCCTGGGTGCCAGCGGTGGCCGGGGTCCTTTGCGCTTGCAAGCCGCCGCCCGGTCCGATTTGCTGGCAGCCGGCCAGCGCGAGCATCAATGCCGCACCGAACGCCAACGCCTTGGCCGGGACCGGCATCCATTTCCGGGTGGAGAGCAAACGTGTCATCGGAAGAACGGTATCCCTCTGCTGATGGGCCCACGCCCGACGAGCCCCCCACTCGATCGGCTGGAGAGCCTAGCGTCAGGCGTCGGCGGAGTAAACCGCGAGCCGCCGATGTCACCGGGCTTGTCTTGGTGGCGACACCCATTGGCAACACCGGCGACATTTCCGAGCGCGCGCTGGACGTCCTTGCCGCCGCCGACACAGTCGCCTGCGAGGACTCGCGCGTCACCGGCAAGCTGCTGCATCTTCTGGGTATCGATGCGACGCTGCTCCCCTATCACGAACACAATGCCGCCAAACAGCGGCCGAGGCTGATTGAACGGCTGCAACGTGGCGAAACCGTGGCATTGGTCTCCGACGCCGGCATGCCGGCGGTCTCGGATCCCGGCTACAAGCTGGTCGCCGCCTGCATCGAGGCCAGTATCGCGCTGACCTGCGTGCCGGGACCTTCATCGGTGACGACGGCGTTGGCGCTTTCGGGGCTGCCGACCGACCGTTTCTTCTTTCAGGGGTTCCTGCCGTCGAAATCCAATGCGCGGCGAAACGCGCTGGCCGAGATCGGCGCCATCCCCAGCACGCTTGTGGTGATGGAATCGGCCAAGCGCCTGGCCGCCATGCTGGATGACGCGGCGCGGGTGCTGGGCGACCGCCACGCGGCGGTGGCGCGCGAGCTGACCAAGCGCTTCGAGGAAGTGCGGCGCGGCACCTTGGCCGAGCTCGCCCGGCATTACGCCGAAGCCGGTGCGCCGAAGGGCGAGATCACGGTGGTGATCGGCCCGCCCGGCGAGACGGCGCGGATGGGCTCGAACGAGATCGACGCGCTGTTGCGCCGGGAACTGGAAACCACCAGCTTGCGCGACGCGGCGGCGGCGGTCGCGGCGGCGAGCGGCTGGCCGAAGCGCGAGGTCTACCGGCGCGCGCTGGAGATTTCCGCCGAGACCGCCGCTGAGCCGGGCCGTGAGGCAACATGAGCCGCCGGCCCCGCCGCGCCGCCTGGCGGTTCGGCCTCGATGCCGAGGCGATGGCCGCCTGGCGGCTCCGGCTCAAGGGTTACCGCATCCTGGCCAGGCGGTTCCGCTGCCCACAGGGCGAGATCGACCTAGTGGCGCGGCGCGGGCGCACGCTCGCTTTCGTCGAGGTCAAGGCGCGGGCGCGTGACGCCGACGCCGAACTGATCACGTCACGCCAGCGCCGCCGCATCGAACGCGCCGCAAGCGTCTTCCTGCAGCGCCATCCGGCGCTCGCGACGCTGGAGCTGCGCTTCGACGCGGTGCGGGTCGAGGGCACTGGCCGGTTCCACCATTTGCCCGGTGCGTGGCGCGCCGGCGATTGAAGGTTCGCCGCGGTTATCGACGAATTTTTGGGGAACTACCCCTTTGTGCCCCTGGCCGAAGGCTTTACAATAAAGCGATTCGTGCGCATCTCAGCAGTCTCAGTGCATTGGATTCAGGAGATTGTCTTCATGTTCCGCTCCGCCTTCCGGGGGATTTTCTTGGCTTCTTTGATCGCTGGATCGGCGGCCGCGCTCAGCGGCTGCGCCGGTGCGGTCCTGGGTGCCGGCGCGGCGGCGGGGGTCGCGGCCTTCGAAGAGCGTCCGTTTCGCACCATCGCCACCGACACCAAGATTGCCACGCAGTTGCGGGTCGCGCTGTTGGAGGAAAGCGAGCGCCATTTCGCCAAGGTCGGCATCGAGGTGTTCGAGGGCCGCGTGCTGCTGACCGGTATCGTCGATTCGGAAAAGATGCGCGCCGACGCCGTGCGCCTCGCCTGGAAGACGGAAAACGTCAAGGAAGTGCTGAACGAGGTCTTCGTCGGCACCGGCTCGCTGATGGACACGGCCAAGGATTCCTGGATCACCGCGCAGCTGACGGCCAAGATGGCGGTCGACAAGGACGTGCTCGCCATCAATTACGCGGTCGAGACCGTCGGCGCCACCGTCTACCTGATGGGCATCGCCCAGAGCCAGTCGGAGCTGGACCGGGTCATCGCCCATGCGCGCGAAGTGAGTTATGTGCGCAAGGTGATCAGCCACGTGCGGGTCAAGAAAGCCGGGACCGCCTCGTGAGCGACGGCGGTGCCGTGCTGGACGCGCTCGGCGCCATCGGCCACGCCGATGACGGGGACATCGATCTCGCCGGCGCCGCGTTGCTGCTGGCGCGCGCCGCCCGGCCGGACCGCTCGGCGGAACCTTACCGCCGCCATCTGGAACAGCTCGAGGGAGAGGTCGCCGACTACGCCGGGCGCGACCAGGGCCTGGCGCGCCAGCACGAAGCATTGGCACAGGTGATCGCCCGGCGCCATGGCTACGCCGGCACCCAGCGCGCCTTCTCGACGCTGGATGGCGCCGACCTGATGCGGGTCATCGATCGCCGTTCGGGGCTGCCGGTGACGCTCGGTATTCTCTATATCGATACGGCGCGCAAGCTCGGCTGGACCGCATCGGGCATCGATTTTCCGGGCCGGTTCCTGGTTCGCCTCGAGGCGGATGGCGAGCGCCGCATCATCGACCCGTTCGAGATGGGCGAGGCGGTCGACGCCGTGGGCTTGCGCAAAAGGCTGAAGGAGATCGCCGGCAGCGACGTGGAACTGAAACCCGCCTACTACCGCGCGCTTTCGGCGCGCGAGGTGCTGGTCCGGCTGCAGGCCAACATCCGCGTGCGGCTGGTCGCCGAACAGCGCTGGGCGGAAGCCGCCGAAGTGGTCGAGCGCATGCTTCTGGTGGCGCCCGACAACCCGGCGCTGTGGCGCGAACAGGGCGTCCTGCAGGCGCGCATGGACCGGGTTTCGGCAGCCATCGCGTCGTTGGAGGAATCGCTCCGCCGCGGCGGCCCGGATCCCGAGCGCTACGAAACCTCGGCGCTGATCCAGGAACTGCGCCAACGGCTTTCCTGATTTTTTTCTCCCGAACCCGCAAGCGGATTTCCAGCCATGACCCTTAAAGTCGCCATCCAGATGGACCACGTCGCCAGCATTGATATTTCGGGCGATTCGACATTCGTGCTCGGCCTCGAGGCGCAGAAGCGCGGCTACGAGCTACTGCACTACGAGCCCGGCCGCCTCGCCATGAAGGACGGCCGCATCATCGCATCCGCCGAACCGATGCAGCTCCGGCGCGAGCCGGGCAACCATTTCACGCTGGGCGAGCCGCGCATGCTCGACCTCGCCGACATGGACGTCGTCTTGATGCGCCAGGACCCGCCCTTCGACATGGCCTACATCACCGCAACGCACATGCTCGAGCATATCCATCCCGGCACCCTGGTGGTCAACGACCCGCGCGAGGTCCGGAATGCGCCGGAGAAACTGTTCGTGACGCGGTTTCCCGAATTCATGCCGCCGACCCTGATCGCGTCGGACCGGGCCCAGATTCTCGCCTTCCGCGCCGAGCACAAGGACATCATCATCAAGCCCTTGTACGGCAACGGCGGCGCCGGCGTCTTTCACGTGATGCCGGGCGACGAAAACCTGAATGCGCTCCTGGAAATGTTCTCCGAAAACTACCGCGAGCCGATCATCGTGCAGAAGTACCTGCCCGCGGTGCGCGAAGGCGACAAGCGCATCATCCTCATCGACGGCGAGCCCGCCGGGGCCACCAACCGTGTCCCGGCCGAAGGCGAGGCGCGCTCCAACATGCACGTCGGCGGCCGGCCGGTGAAGACGCAGCTCACGGAACGCGAACTGGCGATCTGCGAAGCCATCGGGCCGGAACTGAAATCGCGCGGCCTGATTTTCGTCGGCATCGACGTCATCGGCGGCATGATGACCGAAATCAACGTCACCTCGCCGACCGGCATCCAGGAGATCAACCGATTCAACGACGTTTTCCTGGAGGCCGATATCTGGGACGCCATCGAGGCCAAGCTGCCCTGATCGCATCCCGGCCGATTGCACGTTTTAGTCGCTAGAACGGAAAAACTTACGCGCTAAACTTCGGCAAGATTGCTGGAGGTTTTCATGGTCGCGCATATTTCCACCGTCGCCTTCGAGGGCGTTTCCGTGGTCGACATCGATGTCCAGGTGCAGGCCGCGCCCGGCCTGCCGGCCTTCACCATCGTCGGGCTGCCGGACAAGGCCGTCGGCGAAAGCCGCGAGCGGGTGCGCGCGGCACTGCACGCGCTGGGGCTTGCCCTGCCGCCGAAACGCATCACCGTCAACTTGGCGCCGGCGGATCTGCTGAAGGAAGGCGGGCACTACGACCTGCCGATCGCGCTCGGGCTTTTGGCCGTCATCGGCGTGGTGCCGGCGGAAGAGGTGGCGCGCTTCATCGCCATGGGCGAACTGGCGTTGGACGGCTCGCTGGCGCCGGTGGCCGGCGTGCTGCCCGCCGCCATTCATGCCTCGGCCACCGAACGCGGCCTGATCTGCCCGGCCCGGCAGGGACCGGAAGCGGCCTGGGCCGGCCAAGGCGCGAGCGAGGTCGAGGTGCTGGCCGCCGCCAGCCTCTTGCAGGTCATCAACCATTTCAAGGGGACTCAGGTACTGGCGCCGCCGGTGAAGCCGGCACTGGATCGCCGCCACGCGACGGCTGGCCCGGCCCTCGACCTCGCCGACGTCAAGGGCCAGGAGAGCGCCAAACGGGCACTGGAAATCGCCGCCGCCGGCGGTCACAACCTCTTGATGTCGGGCCCGCCGGGAGCGGGGAAATCGATGCTGGCGGCACGCCTCGCCGACCTGCTGCCGCCCTTGGCGCCGGCCGAGATCCTCGAAGTCAGCATGATCCAGAGCCTCGCCGGCATGCTCGCCGGCGGCCAACTCACCGACCGCCGGCCGTTCCGCGACCCGCACCATTCGGCCTCCATGGCGGCGCTGGTAGGCGGCGGGCACCGGGTCAAGCCGGGCGAGATTTCGCTCGCCCACCTCGGCGTGCTGTTTCTGGACGAGCTGCCGGAATTCGACCGCCGCGCGCTGGAGGCGCTACGCCAGCCGCTGGAGACCGGCCGCGTCTCGGTGGCCCGGGTCAATGCGCATGTCACCTATCCCGCCCGGGTGCAGCTGATCGCGGCCATGAACCCGTGCCGTTGCGGATACCTGGGCGATCCGGCGCGGGCCTGCGTGCGCGCGCCCAAATGCGCCGAGGGCTACCAGGGCCGGCTGTCCGGCCCGTTGTTGGACCGCTTCGACCTGCATATCGAGGTGCCTCCGGTACCGCCGGTGGACTTGGGGCTGGCGCCGCCGGGCGAAAGCTCCGCCGCGGTGGCCGCGCGCGTCGCCGAGGCGCGGCGGCGCCAACAGGTGCGGCTGCAGGCCCTGGCATCAAACGCCGGCATGTCTCCTGTGCGCGATAACGCCTCGCTGCCCGACGCGCAACTGTCGGAAGTGGCCGAGCCCGACGCCGAGGGCCGGCGGCTTCTGGTCGAGGCCTGCCAGCGTTTCGGTGTCTCGGCCAGGGGCTATCATCGGGTGCTCCGGGTGGCGCGCTCGATCGCCGATCTCGCCGGCGCCGACACCGTGGCGCGCCCCCACATCGCAGAGGCGCTCGCCTACCGGCGCCTGGCGCCTGGGCGCGGCGGGACGGGAAGCGGGGCCCGGCTGCAAGCCGTCGGTTGAAACCCGCTCAGCTTCTCAGGAAGAAATCCGCCGCTTCCACGTCGGTCATGTTGACGCCGATGATATCGGCGATCTGGTAGGAGTTGGCGTTGCTCATGTTGGACGCGTCGTCGGTGTAGTAAAGCCCGGCGCCGTCGGTGCCGGCATTCGCGCCGAACACCACGATGGCCGGGCCGGCATCGCCGCCGGAGGCATCGAAAGCGGCGTCGCTCAAGCTGCCGCCGACCACCTCGAAATAGGTGTCGCCGTCGGTGAGCGTGCCCGCCGCGCCAAAACCGAAATCGGCGTTCGAGAGCCCGAACGTGTCGCCGTCGGCGGCGCTGTAATCGTTGACGGTATCGGTGCCCAGCGCCGTCGCGTGCGCCAGCGCATCGGCGCCGGTGGCGCCGGCGAAACGGAACTCGTCAGCGCCGTCGCCGCCCTCGAGGGTGTCGTCGCCCTCGCCGCCGATGACGATGTCGTCGCCGGCATAGCCGAACAGGTTGTCGGCCCCGGCCCGGCCGTAAAGGATATCGGCGCCGGCATTTCCCTCGAGCCGGTCGGCGTCGGCGCCGCCGTCGAGGGTGTCGTCGCCGTCACCGCCGTAAAGGCTATCGGCGCCGGCCTCGCCGTAGAGGATGTCGTTGCCGCCGCCGCCCCACAGGCTGTCGGCGCCGTCACCGCCCCAAAGCGCGTCATCGCCGAAACCCGCGGTACCGAGATCGAAGCCGAACTCCGCGGCAAGGGAGGTGCCGCTGGCGGGAATGTCGCCATGCATCCGGTCGTCGCCGGCGCCGCCCCATAGACTGTCCGCGCCGGCACCGCCCGACATGACGTCGGCGCCGCCGGTGGCGCTGAAGCTGGGCGAGGTCAGCGGATTGCCCGCGTCATGGCTGGCGCTCAGGTAATTGGCCGGCGTATCGCCGTAGAGATAGTCGTCGTCGGCGAGCCCGCCGACGACGTCCTCGCCGCTGGAGCCGACCAGGAAATCGGCGGCGGCGCTGCCGCGAAGCTCGTTGACCGACGAGCCCACGGCGGTTGCCGTGGTCACGTCGCGCCGGGTCGTATCCGTAGCCGTCGTCAACCGGCGCTCGAAATCCAAGAGCGTCGTGTCGTCGGTGAAGTGGGGCCCGAAATCGAAACCGACGCCGAAGGCCGGATCGAGCGTGTCGGTATCCACCGCGAAACCGTCCGCCGGCAGCGTTGAGCCGATCCGGACATCGAAAACCGAATCGGATGCGCGCGGCCCGCCGGCGGCCGGCGTTTCCCGCGCCGCCGGGCGGGCGGCGAGCTCGAGGCCGCTATCGAGCGCGGCGAGGGCGGCCGCCGGTTCCGCGAATGGTCGCGGCGGCGGGTTCAGGAAGGCGTCGCCCTCGGGCGCGGTCCAGGCCGGTTCCGCCGTGGCTTCGGCGGCGGCGATGGCGGCCGACAGCGCTTCTTCCACGTCGGCGCCTTCTACCATTGCCAGGTCGAAGGCATCCAGCGCCGCCAATTCGCCGCTCGCCAGTTCGATATGCGGGAGCTGGCTCAAGGCGGCGCGCAGCTGGTCGTCCATGGCCGACTCGTCGTAACTGCTGTCGGCGTTCAACAACAACGGATCGTCGACGCCCAACAACGCGTGCAGCGCACGGCCCGAGCGCACCATTTCCGGTGTCCAGTCAGCGTCGGGACGGCCGGCGCCGGCCCGGATCCGGGCCGTTTCCAGGGCCTGGTTGAGCGCCGCCTGGGTGCCCAATCGGGCAAAGGCCGCATCGGCGGCGGCGCCGACGGGGTCGAAATCGATTTCCGCCGCAGGGGGCCGGGACGGGGGCGGGTCCAGGTCGATCCTGGCAATGCCCGGCGTTTCCTCGGATCCGGCGGCTGGGGCCCGGGGCGGAGAGAACGTCAGATCGCGCGAATCGAGAGGCATGCGCCGCTCCCGGCCTTTCATTTGTTTATCGAAACAAAGGGCTCGTAGGGTCGATTCTAAAGCGCGTTTGGTTAACCGGCAATGAAAGTCCGTTTAAGCCTGGGAAAACAAAGAATTAGGGATGAGCGCAATTAAGCGCAATCGATATTTTCTATGCAAATAAGCGAATCGGATTAATCACGGGGCTTGCGGATCATGCCGCCCAGGTCGCGGCCGGCAAAAACATGGACGTGGAAATGCGGCACCTCTTGGTGTGCGTCGCGACCGTGGTTGGCGAGAAACCGGTAGCCGTCGGGCGCCGCGCCGGCCTCGCGGGCGACCGTGCCGACGGCGCGGAAGAACCCGGCGATCTCGCCCTCGGACGCCTTGGCGGTGAAATCGTCCATGGAAACATAAGCGCCCTTCGGGATTACCAGCACATGGGTCGGGGCCTGCGGCGCGATGTCGCGGAAGGCCAGCGCCCAATCGTCCTCGTAGACCTTGTCGCAGGGGATTTCGCCCCTGAGGATCTTGGCGAATACGTTCTGGTCGTCGTAGCTCATGCGTCTCTCCGTCGTTCGTCGCGCGATGGACCGGCTCAGCGTTTGGCGCGCGAGCGCTTTTCTTCGATGCCGGAAATGCCGAACCGGCGCCGCAGCTCCTTCCAGACATCGTTCGGCTTCACGCCGGCGTCGGCCCACAGCACCAACAGGTGATAAAGCAGGTCGGCGCTTTCCGAAACCAGCGCGCGGCGGTCCTCGGCGAGGCTGGCGATCACCACCTCCACCGCTTCCTCGCCGGTCTTCTTGGCGATATGGCCGCGGCCCTTGGCATAGAGCCGTGCGGTATAGGAGCTGTCGGGGTCGGACCGGCGCCGGCGCAGCAGCGTCGTGTAGAGTTGGTCGAGGGTATGACGCGGCGGGCGCTCGGCCTTGGTCGGTTTCGCGGTTTTGGTGGGCTTGGCCATCAGGACGGCTCCGGGGTTGGTGGCTCGGCCGGCCGGATGGGAACACCGGCGTTCGCCATGTAGGCCTTGGTCTCGCCGATGGTGAAGGTGCCGAAGTGGAAGATCGATGCCGCAAGCACCGCCGAAGCATGGCCATCGATGATGCCATCGACCATGTGTTGCAGGGTGCCGACGCCGCCGGACGCAATGACCGGAATGGGCACTGCGTCAGCGACGGCGCGGGTGAGGGGAATGTTGAACCCCATTTTGGTGCCGTCGCGGTCCATGGAGGTCAGCAGAATCTCGCCCGCGCCCAGTTCCGCCATGCGTCGCGCCCATTCCACCGCGTCGATACCGGTAGGCCGGCGTCCGCCGTGGGTGAAGATCTCGAACCTGTCGCCGGCCACGGATTTGGCGTCGATCGCGACGACGATGCACTGGCTGCCGAACTTCTCCGCGGCCTCGCGGACGAATTCGGGATTGTGCACGGCGGCGGTGTTGATGGAGACCTTGTCGGCGCCGGCGAGCAGGAGCTTGCGCACATCCTCGTTGGCACGCACGCCGCCGCCGACGGTCAAGGGCATGAAGCATTGTTCGGCGGTGCGCCCGACCACGTCGTAGATGGTGTCGCGGTTCTCGTGGCTGGCGGTGATATCGAGGAAGCAGAGCTCGTCGGCGCCGGCCTTGTCGTAGACCCGCGCCTGCTCCACCGGATCGCCGGCGTCGACCAGGTCGACGAAGTTGACCCCCTTCACCACCCGGCCTTGGTCGACATCGAGACAGGGAATGACTCGCGCCTTCAGCATCACGCCGCCTCCGCCAGCGCCGCCACGGCTTCAGCGACATCGATGCGCCCGTCGTAGATGGCGCGGCCGGAGATGACGCCCTCCAGCTTGGCACCCGACGCGACGACGCGCGCGAGATCGTCCATGGAGGACACCCCGCCCGACAGGATCAGCGGCGTCGAGACCGCGTCCGCCAATTCACGGGTGGCGTCCAGGTTGGGGCCCTGCATGGCGCCGTCGCGACCGATATCGGTGTGGATGATCGCCGCCGCGCCGGCGTCCTCGAAACGCTTGGCCATTTCCAACGCGGTGATTTCGGCGGTCTCGGCCCAGCCCTCGACGGCGACGAACCCGTCGCGCGCGTCGATGCCGAGCGCGACGCGGCCGGGATGGCGCCGGCAGGCCTCGCGCACCAGGCCCGGGTCGCGCACCGCGACGGTGCCGAGGATGACCCGCGCCACGCCCTTCTCCAGCCACGCATCGATGGTCGCCATGTCGCGAATACCACCGCCCAATTGCAGCGGAATCCCAACCGCCGCCAAAATACCATCCACGGCCGCGCCGTTCACCGGCTGGCCCGCGAAAGCACCATTTAAATCAACTATATGCAGCCATTTGCTACCATGTTGCTCGAAGCGTTTGGCCTGGGCAGCGGGGTCGTCGTTGAACACCGTCGCCTTGTCCATCTCGCCGTGCAGCAGGCGCACGCACTGTCCGTCCTTCAGATCTATGGCCGGAAAGAAGATCATCTCGTAACCGATTCGTACTCTTGAGCATGCCGCATCAGGGCGCCCACTTGATGAAATTATTGATGAGTTTCAAGCCGGTAGACTGGCTTTTCTCGGGGTGGAACTGGGTGCCGACGATGTTGTCGCGGCCCACTGCGGCGGTCACCTCGCCGCCATAATCGACACTCGCCAGCACCTCCGGGGGCTTGGCGCAGCGCATGGCGTAGGAGTGCACGAAGTAGGCATGGGCATTTTCCGCGAGGCCCTGCAGCACCGGGTGTGGCGAGGCCGGAAGTATTAATTGATTCCAACCCATATGGGGAATCTTTAAAGTTTTGTCTGAGGGTTGAATGGCGGCCACCTCGCCCTCGATCCAGCCGAAGCCGGCGGTCTCGCCGTGTTCGAGGCCGCGCGTCGCCATCAACTGCATGCCGACGCAGATGCCGAGGATCGGCCGGCCCTTTTCGATGACGGCGGTGATGATCGCATCGACCATGCCGTCCAGGGCCTCGAGACCCGATTTGCAATCGGCGAAAGCGCCGACGCCCGGCAGCACAACCCGGTCGGCGGCGGCGACCGCATCGGGGTCGGCGGTAACGACCACCCGCGCGCCGGTACCGGCCTCGGCGGCGACACGCTCGAACGCCTTGGCCGCGGAACGCAGGTTGCCGGACCCGTAATCGACGATGGCGATGGTCATGCGTCCTCCACCAGGCCCGGATTGGCCTGCATGAATTTCAACAGCGCCGCGTCCTCATCGGCGGCGCAGACGGCGCCGGCCTCGGTGAAGCCCCGCCGCTCGAGGCCAGCACGCTTGAGATCGTTGGCCAGCACCGCCAGCACGCCGGCGGCGGAAAGCCCGAGCAAGGTTCCGGTCGCCTCGTCGGCGCCGATGGATTTGGCGAAAGCCGCGATCAATATCGAGGCCGCGGCGACAGCCAATGCCGGAACCCACAACCGGTGCCACAAGGCCCAGGGCACGGTGAAGACCAGCGCCGGCCAATTGATCCCTTCCTTGACCAACTGGATGTCGTTCTCCAGGTCCAGGCCCTGGCGGCGGAGGTGAACGGTATAGACCCGCATGGCGGTCCCGCTCCAGGATTTGGCTACAAGGAACCGCCGAGCGTGCCCTTGGTGGACGGCACCTCGTCGGCCTTGCGCGGGTCGATCTCGATGGCTTCGCGCAGCGCGCGGGCCAGGGCCTTGTAGCAGGTCTCGACGATATGATGGTTGTTGATGCCGTAGAAATTCTCTACGTGCAGCGTGATTCCGGCAGCCTGTGCGAAGGCCTGGAACCATTCCTTAAACAGTTCCGTGTCCATTTCGCCCAAGCGGTCCTGGGTGAATTCCACCCGCCAGATCAGGTACGGCCGGTTGGAGATATCGAGGGCGACGCGCGTGCAGGTTTCGTCCATGGGGATGGTGGCCGAGCCGTAGCGGCGGATGCCGCGGCGCGCGCCCAGCGCCTCGGCCACGGCCTCGCCGATCGCGATGCCGGAGTCCTCGGTGGTGTGGTGGGCGTCGATGTGCAGGTCCCCCTTGGCGCTTACGTCCAGGTCGATGAGGCTGTGGCGCGACAGTTGCTCCAGCATGTGGTCGAGAAAACCGATGCCGGTGCTGACGTTGTATTCGCCCGTGCCGTCGAGATCGACGCTGACGGCGATCTCCGTTTCCTTGGTGCGGCGTTCAACCTTTCCGGTCCGCATGGCGCACTCCTTGGTTTCGCTTTCGGGTTGGCGCGAAGGGGGCTTCGCGGCGCACCTTTTAACAGGAACGTCGCCGCTTCGCCAGCCCTCTGTCACCACCCGGCGCCATGCGCGCGGACCGGATTCCGGCGGGGTTGCGGGTGGGCCTTCCCAAACCGATATCCTAGGCTATAGTCGCGCTTCCCCGCGTGCGTTTCGGAGACCGGCATGAGCGAACAGAACCAAGCGACACCGCAATGGCATGGCACGACGATTCTTTCGGTACGGAAGGGCGACAAAGTCGTGGTCGCCGGTGACGGCCAAGTGAGCCTCGGCGACACCGTGGTCAAGGGCTCCGCCAAGAAGGTGCGCCGGCTCGCCGGCGGCAGCGTCATCGCCGGGTTCGCCGGCGCCACCGCCGACGCCTTTACGTTGTTCGAGCGCCTGGAAGCGAAGCTCGAGCAGTATCCCGGCCAGCTCACCCGCTCCTGCGTCGAGCTTGCCAAGGACTGGCGCACGGATCGCTATCTGCGGCGCCTGGAAGCGATGATGGCGGTGGCCGACAAGGAGGTTTCGCTGGTGCTGACCGGCAACGGCGACGTCCTGGAACCCGACGACGGCGTCATCGGCATCGGGTCCGGTGGCAACTATGCGCTGGCCGCGGCACGCGCGCTCGTCGACCAGGACGGAATGGACGCCGAACAGATCGCGCGCAAGGCCATGGCCATCGCCGGAGAGATCTGCATCTACACCAACAACAATGTCACCATCGAGACCATCGACCTGTCATGACCAGCTTCACCCCCCGAGAAATCGTATCCGAGCTCGACCGCTACATCGTCGGCCAGGACAACGCCAAGCGCGCCGTCGCCATCGCGCTCCGCAACCGCTGGCGGCGCCAGCAGCTCGACGACAACATGCGCGAAGAGGTGATGCCGAAGAACATCCTGATGATCGGCCCGACCGGCGTCGGCAAGACGGAAATTGCGCGCCGCCTGGCGAAACTCGCCCAGGCGCCCTTCATCAAGATCGAGGCGACCAAGTTCACCGAGGTCGGTTACGTCGGGCGCGACGTCGAGCAGATCATCCGCGACCTGGTGGAAAGCGCCATCCACATGACCCGCGAGAAGCAGCGCAAGTCGGTGCAGGCCAAGGCCGAGATGCAGGCGGAGCAGCGCGTCATCGATGCGCTGGTCGGTGACAGCGCGTCGAAGGAGACACGCGAGCGTTTCCGCATCATGCTGCGCGCCGGCGAGCTGGACGACCGCGAGATCGAGGTCGAGGTTTCGGATGGCGGCGGCGGCGGCATGCCAACCTTCGACATTCCCGGCATGCCGGGCGCGCAGATGGGAATGGTCAATCTCGGCGACATGCTGGGCAAGGCCTTCGGCCAGCCGACCAAGAAGCGCAAGATGAGCGTCGCCGACTCGCACAAGGTGCTGCTTATCGACGAAAGCGACAAACTCCTGGACGAAGAGGCGGTGCAGCGCGACGCCATATCGGCGGTGGAAAACAACGGCATCGTTTTCCTCGACGAAGTCGACAAGATCACCGCGCGCTCCGAACGCATGGGCGCCGACGTCAGCCGCGAGGGCGTGCAGCGCGACCTGCTGCCGCTGATCGAGGGCACCACGGTGGCGACCAAGCACGGCCCGGTGAAGACCGACCATATCCTGTTCATCGCATCCGGCGCCTTCCACGTCGCCAAGCCGTCCGACATGCTGCCCGAACTGCAGGGCCGGCTGCCGATCCGGGTCGAGCTCAACGCGCTGACGCGCGAGGATTTCGTGCGCATTCTGACCGAGCCCGAGGCCAGCCTGATCAAGCAATACAAGGCGCTGATCGGGGTTGAGGAAGTGGCCGTGGAGTTCACTGACGATGCTGTCGGCGCCATCGCCGACCTCGCCGCCGAGATCAACCAGGGCGTCGAGAACATCGGTGCCCGGCGCCTGCATACGGTGATGGAGAAACTGATGGAGGACATCAGCTTCACCGCCTCCGAACGCGCCGGTGAAAGCCTGATCGTCGACGCCGAACTGGTGCGGACCACCGTCGCCGAGCTGGCCGAGAACGCCGACGTCAGGAAATTCATTCTGTAGGCAAATTATCTCGAAATTTCAAAGAATTGCGGCGCGTTTCTCAGTCCATACCGGAGCCATCGAAGAATCCTGAGGTTTTGGATGAAGAACAGGCGCTAAAGGCTTAATGCGTCGGGCCTTTCAGGGGCGCATGGCGGCCCTCGATCTCGGCCAGGATCCAGTCCAGGGTTTCTTCATCCAAAGTGTCAATGCGTTCCGCCAGCAGGTTGGCCAGTTGCGTGGCCTTCGGGCTCAGCCCGGCGGTATCGACGGTGACCCGTGGATGCGACAGTTCGGCCAAGCGCTTCAGCTCCTCGGCGTCGTCCCACATGAGCTCGAAATAGCCGCAGATCTGCTGCACCAGGCCCGAGCCCGGGCGGCCCCGGTGGCCGTGCTCGAGCGCCGAGAAATAGGCCGACGAGACGCCCAGGTCCTCGGCCATCTGTTTCAGGGTGATGCCGCGCGCCTCCCTGAGTTCGCGCACCTTTTTGCCGAACGGGGTCATTTGCGCCGCCGCATGACGATATAGAGCGCGCCCTCGCCGCCGTCGCGTGGCGCGGCATGGTCGAAGGCATGCACCCAATGGCGCATCGGCGCCTCGTTCAGCCAGCGCGGCACGGCACGGCGCAGGACGCCGACCTCGCCGTCGGCGCGAAGCCCCTTGCCGGTGACCACCAAAACGGTCTTCTTGCCCGCCGTGTAGGCGCGCTCCAGAAACCGCTCCAACGTCTGATGCGCCGCTGTTTGGGTCAGGCCGTGCAGGTCCAGGCGCGCCTCGATATCGACTTGCCCGCGCCGTAAGCGCTGCTGCGTGCGTTTATCGAGGCCGGGCGCCCGTCCGTGGAGAAGCTCATTCGATTGCGCATGATGAATCGGAGCGATGTCGACCTGCTGCTGGCGCTGGGGCTGGGGCTGGGGCTGGGGCTGGGGCTGGGGCTGGGGCTTTTCGGCCAAGCTCTCGTTTAAGGTCTCAGAAGTAAGTTTATTTTGTCGTTTGGTCAGGGGTTTGACATCGGCCATGGCGCGGTGCCACAAATCAAGGTCTAATGATTGACCTTGTTTGCGTCGCTGTTGATTCGAATCCGTGCCGAGCTTACGTGTCATCGTCCACCACGACAATGTGCAGACGCTGCGGGCCGTGCGCGCCCAGCAACAGGGTCTGTTCGATATCGGCGGTGCGCGACGGCCCCGTGACCCAGTTGACAGCGCGCGGCAATTGGGTTTTGCCGCCGTTTTCGCCGCCTTCGGCGCGGATCCGGGCCCAGACCTGCTCATAGCTGCCGGCGAGATCATCGGCGCGGAGCACGGCGATATGGGTGGGGGGCAGGAAATTCACCGTCGTCGGGTTGTCGGGACCGGACAGGAACACCAGGGTGCCGGTCTCGGCGACGCCGGCGAAGGCGCGGCTGAGGCCCACCGTATCGGCGCCGACCGCAATGCCGACGGCGCGCTCAAGCATCGGCTGCGTTTCCCAGGGCGCGTTTTCCAGCGACGGCGCCACGCGCACGGTCTTCGGCAGGTTGTGGCCGGCGAGATAATCGGCAACGGCCGCCGGCAGCTCGGTCAGCGAGGCGATGCGCTGGAGGGTCGCATCGACCTTACCGGCCTCCTCGGCGAATTGGCTGAATTTCTCTTCCGCGCTCTTGTCGGCGCCGCGCTCCGGGATAATCCCGGCTGAGCGCGCGGCGAGGCGGGCTTCGGCACTATCGGTGGGCCGCCGGTCGCGGCCGAGGCCCCGCTTCAAGCGCCCGAGGATCTGGTCGCGCGCCGTCATCCGCGCCGCCTCAGCCGCTCGCCGCTGGCGTCGCCGCGTGGTCCCTTGTGCCACTGCTGGATGAAGGTATCGCCCTCGGGCGCCGCCAGGTCGCGGGTGTTGGTCCATCCGGAAGCCAGCGGAAGCCGCCGAAAACGTCCGCGGCCGCGCCCCATGGCGCCCATAAGCGCCACGCCCCAGCCCATGAGCCGCCGGTAGGCCCAGGGCCGGCGCGCGAGAAAGGCCCAGGCCTTGAGCGCCCAGCGTCCCGCCGTGCCGGTGCCTTGGCGTTCGAACTGCCGGGCACGCCACGCGCGCAGCATGCGCGGCAACGGAATGCGCATGGGACAGACGGATTCGCAACGCCCGCAGAGCGTCGAGGCGTTGGGCAGGTGACCGGCCTCGTCAATGCCGATCAGGCCCGGAATCAGCACCGCGCCCATGGGGCCGGAATAGACCCAGCCGTAGGCATGGCCGCCGACGGTGCCGTAGACCGGACAATGGTTCAGGCAGGCGCCGCAGCGGATGCAGCGCAGCATCTCCTGGAACTCGGAGCCGAGCAGCTCACTGCGGCCGTTGTCGAGCAGCACCACGTGGTATTCGTCCGGCCCGTCGAGATCGCCCTCGCGCCGCGGGCCGGTGCAGAACGTCGTATAGACCGACATTTCCTGGCCCGTCGCCGAGCGCGCCAGCACGCGCAGAATGGCGGTGGCGTCTTCCAGCGTCGGCACGATCTTTTCGAGGCTGGCAATGACGATATGCACGCGCGGCAGCGAATAGGTGAGGTCGGCGTTGCCCTCGTTGGTAACCAGCACGTTGGAGCCGGTCTCGGCGATCAGCATGTTGGCGCCGGTGAGGCCGACGTCGGCGGCGATGAACTTCTCGCGCAGCTGCGTGCGCGCCTCGGTCAACAGTTTCTCCGGGTCGTCGAGCAGCCGGTCGGCGGGGAGGTCCTTGTGCTTCTCGCGGAAGGTCTCCTCGACCTGGCCCATGGACAGGTGGATCGCCGGCGCGATGATATGGCTGGGCGGCTCGTGCCGAAGCTGGATGATGTATTCGCCGAGGTCCGTCTCGATAGGCTCAACGTCATGATCTTCTAGGAAATCGTTGATGGCGATCTCTTCTCCGATCATTGATTTGCTCTTAGTGACCGTTTTTGCGCCGGCCTTGCGGCAAATCTCCAGGATGGTCTGGCGCGCGGCCTCGGCGTCGGTCGCCCAGTGCACCTGCCCGCCCTGTTCGGTAACCCTTTCCTCGAAACGTTCGAGATAGAAATCCAGGTTTTCCAGGACATGGTCCTTGATCTCGCGCGCCTGGTCGCGAAGGCGCTCGAACTCGGGCAACCGCGCCGCCGCCTGTCGGCGCTTCAGGGGAAAGCCGTGGCCCAGGCGCTTGAGCGCGTCCTGCAGTTGCGGATCGCGCCGGGCCTCGAAGGCGTTCTCCCTGAAATCGCGGGTCGTGGATTCCATCGCGCCGCCCTCACTCGCGCCTGGCTGGGTCCGGCGCCGGATCGCCGCCGGGTTCCCCAATGGGCGGCAGATCGTCCATGCCCGCCAGCACCTCGGCGGCGTGGCGCGCCTCGATGGCGATACCGCGGCGCTGCAGCCGCCCGGCGATGTTCATCAGGCAACCGAGATCGCCGCCGAGCACCATCTCCGCCCCGGTTTCGACCAGGTCGTCGACCTTGACGTCGACCATGCCGGTGGAGATGTCCTCGTACTTAATACAAAACAGCCCGCCGAAGCCGCAGCAGCGCTCCGCCTCTTCACCCTCGACGATCTCCAGCCCGTCGACACCGGCAAGCAGCCGGCGGGGCTCGGCCTTGACGCCGAGCTCGCGCAAGCCGGCGCAGGAATCGTGGTAGCTGGCCTTTCCGGGCCAGGACACATCGGCCGGACCGAGCGGCACGACGTCGGCCAGAAACGACAGCAGTTCGAACACCTTGGCGGCGAAGACCTCGGCGCGCGGGCCCCACTCGGCGTCGTCCTTGAACATTTCCGGATAATGCACCTTGAGCATGCCGGCGCAGGAGCCGGACGGCGCGACGACATAGTCGAAACCCTCGAAGGCCTCGATGGTCGCCTTGGCGATGGCCAAGGTGTCGGCCATGTCACCGGAATTATAGGCGGGCTGGCCGCAGCAGGTCTGGCTTTCCGGCACCGCGATATCGCAGCCGGCGCGCGCCAGCAACTCGGCCGCGGCGAAGCCGACACCGGGCCGCATCAGATCCACCAGGCAGGTCACGAACAAGCCGACGCATGGGCGACCGGCGGCTGTTGTTTCCAGGGGCTTTTCGGGAGGTGCGTTCATGGCGACAGAATGGCGCGTCTTCGGAAGCTTGACAACCTTGCGCGTCGGTCAGCGGCCATCGGTTTTCGGCGCCAGCGATTTTGGCAGCAACAGGTAATACCGGCCATCCTGCTTCATCAACCCGGCCTTGTCGCCGGCGGCGGCGCCGTGCCCCCAGAACAGGTCGCCCCGGACCGCACCCTTGATGGCGCTGCCGGTATCCTGGGCGATGACGACGCGGCGCAGCGGGCGCAGCGGCTTGGTGCCGGGATCGGTGGTCTCCAGCCAGAGCGGAATGCCGAGCGGAATGAAACGCCGGTCGACGGCGAGGCTGCGGCCGGGCGTCAGCACCGTGCCCTCGGCGCCGATGGGGCCGGCGGTGGTCAGCACCTTGAAGAAAATGAAGGAGCGGTTCTTTTGCATCACCGCTTGCGCGGCGACGGGGTTGTTGATCATCCAATAGCGGATTGCCGGCATGGTCACGTCTTCGAGACGCATGACGCCGGCGGCAACCAGCTCGCGCCCGACCGCAGTATAGGGCCGGCCGTTGCGTCCGGCGTAGCCGAGTCGCACATGGGTGCCGTCCGGCAGCACCACCCGGCCCGAACCCTGGATATGCAGGAAGAAGGCGTCGATAGCGTCATCGACCCAGAGGATCTCGAGCTGTTGGCCGGTAAGGGCGCCTTGCTCGATCTCGGCGCGGTCGTAATAGGGAACGTAGCGCCCGCCGTCGAACCGGCCGGCGATCTGCTCGCCCCGCCACTTGTCGTCGAAGTCGCCGAGATCGGCGCCGATGATGTCCTTGGGACGGGAATAGATGGGGATACGATAGGTGCCGTCGGGCTTGAACGAGCCGTTCAGTTGCGGCTCGTAGTAGCCGGTGAATAATCCGGTCTCCTCGCCCAGGTCGCTGGCGAGATAGGCCTGGAAACGGCTTTCGAAGAAGTAGCGCGCATCGGTATCGTTGCCCTTGCGCACCCGCGCCGCGTCGTCGCAGATCGGCAGCCAATCACCGACCCGGCCCATTTCGGCCTCCTCGCCGAGCGCCTGGTCGGCCGGCCGCTGGCGCAGCTTTTCACAGGATTTGAGGAACGGCGCCAGGGCGGCGGCGTGACTGTCAGCCTTCCAGCCCGGCACTTGCTCGAAGGTGACGGGCCTGAAGCTGAGAGCCGGATCGCGGCTTGGCGGCGGCCCCGATAGCGGCTGGTTCAGCAGCGTCTCGAGCTCGCCGCAAGCACCCAGAAACAGCACCGACAAAAGCGCGCCGGCACGGCAGAACGCGGAGAAGCTCCGCCACGAGGGAAGCGGTCGCGGGCTTGGGTCAGTCAAGGCTGCGGGTGGCGACCAGGAGCCAGTTGGGATCGTTAGTGCGGGTGTCGCGCGCAAAGGTCCAGAAATCGATTACGTCGGCGACCTCGTTGGGGTTGCCCGATGCAATCTGGCCCTCGGCGTCCCGTACCACGTTGACCTGTTCGCTGATGAATTTCACCGTCACCATGGCAACGTCGCCGTCCATCTCGGCTTCGACGATATCCGCCTTGCGGATACCGACCAGGGTATCTTCCATGGTCTGGCCTGCCGCTTCGCGTTCGTCGATAGCCCGGACGAAATTGCTCAGCACTTCCGGGCTCAGGAGGTTGCCCAGGGTCTGGCGGTCGCCGGTGGCGTAGGCGCCGAGTACCATTTCGAAGGCAACGCGCGCGCCGACCAAAAAGTCTTCCGAGTTGAACGACGGATCGACAACCCGAATCTCGGTGATGCCGGCGGCAAGCCGGGCATCGCCGCCGGCCATGGCGGCAACGGTCTCTGCTTCGTGCTGGAAGGCCGCATCGTGGTCGCGGTCCGGCAGCTGCACGACGTTGTCGTTTTGCTCCGGCCCTTGAGCGTCGCCGGCGGCGTCGCCGGGTTCGGCCGGACGGAACGGATCGCGGTATTTGCCCTCGTGCCCGTCGCGGCGACCTAAGACGTTGCGCAGACGCAAGATCAGGAACGCCGCGATCATGGCGAACAGAATGATGTCGATGAACTGAAAGCCGTTGCCCATGCAAGCCTATCCGGTCAACCCGCCATGCCGCCAAGGGCGCGGTCGGAACGGCCTCTTCGTCCGTTCACGGAACACACCCGAACGCGGCTGGACTGGCGGGGCCCGGCCAACGTCCCTATAAAAGGTAGATAAGCCGTTCTCACTCAAAGGGCAAGCATGGCGCTCCTGATTCTTCTGGTCCTGATCGGCACCCCGGTGCTGGAAATCGCCGTCTTCATCGAGGTCGGAGACCGCATCGGTCTGTGGCCGACGCTGGCCGGCATCGTCTTAACGGCGGTGATCGGCATGGCGGTGATCCGCGCCCAGGGCCTGGCGGTACTGGCCCGCGCCCAGGAAAACCTGCGTGCCGAACGTTTTCCGGCGCTGGAAATCTTCGATGGCGTTTGCCTGCTGTTGGCCGGCGCCATGCTGATCACGCCGGGCTTCGTCACCGACAGCTTCGGATTCCTGTTGCTGATCGTGCCGCTTCGGCGCCTGGCCGGCCGGCTCGCCTGGCGCTACGCGGAGGCGCGCGGCTTCACCGTTGCTGCCGCGAGTGGTGCGAGCGGTCCGAGCGGCGGACCCGCGGCCGACACCACCATCATCGACGTCGATTACGAAGACGTGACGGGCACACCCGGCGCCCGGCCCGACGACAAGGCGGGGAAGAAGCGCATCGAAGATCAAACGGTTGTCCGTACCGACGATCCGTGATAGCTCACGCTTCAGGATTTACAGGAGACCCGAGCCATGGCCGAAGACACCGGCATCACCGCCGAAACCCCCGCCGAAGCCCCCGATGGCGGCACGCCGCCGATCGTCATCAACGCGCAGTACACCAAGGACCTGTCGTTCGAGGCGCCGACCGCGCCGGGTATCTTTTCGATGATGCAACAGACCCCGCCGGACGTACAGATCGGCGTCAACGTTTCGGGTTCGGAGTTCGAACAGGGCCTCTATGAAGTGGTCCTCGATTTAAGCGCGCGCTGCACCGTCGGCGAAGATGTCGCCTTCATCATCGAGCTCGAATACGCCGGCCTCTTTACCCTCAACGTCGAGGAAGAAGTCAAATCGGCGGTGTTGTTGATCGAATGCCCGAGGCTGCTGTTCCCGTTCGCGCGCAACATCCTCGCCGACGTCTCGCGCGACGGCGGCTTCCCGCCGGTGATGCTGGGTCCCATCGACTTCTCGATCCTGTACCAACAGCAGCTCGAAAAACAGGCGGCGGAACAGGGCGGCGAAGCGTAAGGATCAGGCGCCACCATCGGGCAATCGCGTCAACCGTTGCGGTAGGTGTAGCTGTATCCGTTGAGGGCCGGCGCACCGCCGAGATGGGCGTAAAGAACCTTGGAGCCGTCCGGGAAAAAGCCCTTCTTCACGAGATCGATCATTCCCTGCATCGATTTTCCTTCATACACCGGATCAGTGATCATGGCTTCGGTCCGCGCGGCGAAGCGGATCGCTTCATTGGTCTCGTTGCTGGGCACGCCATAAGCGGGATAGGCATAATCCGGATTGATGACGATTTCATCGTCACGGACCTCTCGTTCAAGCTCAACGAGGTCAGCCGTGTTGGTAACGATTTCCCGAACTTGTGCCCAGGTTTGCTCCGGCGTCCCCGAGCCATCGATACCGATCACGCGATCGGCCCGATCGTCAGCGGCGAACCCGACGATCATTCCTGCCTGTGTCGAGCCCGTCACCACGCAAACAACAATATAGTCGAACTTGAGCCCGAGATCCGCCTCCTGCGCACGAACCTCCTCGGCAAACCCGACATAACCGAGACCGCCGAGCTTGTGTACGGACGCACCGGCAGGAATCGGATAGGGCTTTCCGCCTTCCTCCTCCACCTCCCTGATGGCGTCTTCCCAGCTCTTGCGGATACCGATGTCAAAGCCGTCCTCGGTGACACGGCTGTCCGCACCCATCAGCCGGGTGAGCAGGATGTTGCCGACCCGGTCGTAAACCGCGTCTTCATGAGGCACCCAGCTCTCCTGGACGAGCCGGCATTTGAGCCCGAGCTTGGCGGCAACGGCAGCGACCATGCGCGTGTGGTTTGACTGTACGCCGCCAATGGAAACCAGCGTGTCGGCATTGGAGGCGATCACGTCAGGGACGATGTACTCCAACTTGCGAAGCTTGTTGCCGCCCATGGCGAGGCCGGAATTACAGTCGTCGCGTTTGGCGTAAATCTCGACCTTGTTCCCCAGCGCCTCGGTCATGCGGGGGAGGTATTCAATGGGCGTCGGCCCGAAGGTCAGCGGGTAGCGTTCGAATTTTTCGAGGTTCATGGCAGGCACCGTTTCCAATGGCTGAAATCGGTGCCAAATTAGCAAAATCGGCTTGAAAGGTGTTTCCTAATATAGTGCCGATATTTCAAAAAAATGGACAATAAGAGAAAAATTAATAAGGTATGTTCCGTAAATAAACTTCATAACGGAATAATCTTTCATGTCGCTTGAGATAGATCGCGTCGATCGCCGCATCCTTGGCCACCTCCAGGAAAATGGGCGCCTCACGAATGCGGAATTGGCGGAAAAGGTGCATGTCAGTCCGGCAACCTGCCACCGCAGAACCCAAAGGTTGTTTGAAGACGGTTATATCGAGGCCGTGCGCGCCCACGTCGCCCCCCAGAAGGTCGAGCGCGGCGCCTTGGTCATGGTCGGCGTCGTGCTGGACCGTTCAACGCCGGAGAGCTTTGCTGCGTTCGAAGCAGCCATCAAGAAGCTGAGTTTCGTCCTCGATTGCCATTTGGTCGCGGGTGATTTTGACTATTTCCTCAAAATCCGCGTCCGCGACATCGCCGATTTCAATCGATTGCATGGCGAAAAACTGATTGCGCTGCCGGGCGTCCGACAGACCCGGACCTTCTTCGTCATGAAAGAAGTCACCGACAACGCGCCTTTGGATTTCTAAGAAGCCGGATCGGAAATTAAGGGGCGCCGCCGGCGCGCGTGAACTTGCCCTTGCAGGCACGAAATGGCGGCGAGACTTCAGGCCTGCCAAACGGGCTCCGAGAGCTTTTCCATGAACGCCTGGTGTTCGGCCAGTTCCTCGGGCGAGGCGGCGTGCGGGCGAGGCTCGCGGCGCGGGCGCGGCTGGGCGGTGGCTGCCGCTTCGCTTTTTGCCGTCTCACTATCCAGTTCCAGGCCCGTCTGGCGGCCGCCGATCAGTTCCAGGTAGACGTCGGCCAAGAGGCGCGCGTCCAGGAGCGCGCCGTGCAGCTCACGGTTTGAATTATCGATCTGGAAGCGCCGGCAGAGCGCATCCAGGTTGGCGGGTGAGCCCGGGAATTTCTGGCGCGCCATGCGCACGGTATCGATCGCCCGGCCCATTTCCAATTCCGGCTTACCGCAGGCCTTCAGTTCGGCATTGAGAAAGCCCATGTCGAAATCGGCGTTGTGGATGACCAGCGGGTCGTCGCCGATGAATTCTAGGAACGCCTCGGCGATTTCGACGAATTTCGGCTTGTCGGAAAGAAACTCCGCCGACAGCCCGTGCACCTTGAAGGCCTCTTCCGGCATCTCACGCTCGGGGTCGACATAGACCCAGAAGGTATTGGCCGTGGCAACATGGTTGACCAATTCGACACAACCGATTTCCACCACCCGGTGGCCGGATTTGGGGTCGAGGCCGGTGGTTTCCGTATCCAGAACGATTTCGCGCAAGGCGTTGATCCTATCCTTCAAATACGCCCAGGGTCTAGCTGATCCATGATGACGGGTTTCGCCGGACGGTCGGCCGTGCGGGAAAGGGTGGCCAATGCCTGCCGCGCCAGTGCCGGGTATCTTCGAGGATTTTAACCACGCCGCGCAAATTCTCAACCCGCCCGAGGCCCGTCTGCACGATAAAATCCGCGCGCCGGCGCTTTTCCGCGTCCGGCATCTGCTTGGCGAGGATGGCCTCGAACTTTTCCGCCGTCATGCCGGGCCGCATCAGCACCCGGGCGCGCTGCACGAAGGCCGGCGCGGTGACGCATACCACCGCATCGCAATGCGCATCGCCACCGGTTTCGAACAACAGCGGCACGTCGAGCACCACGACCTGCGCGCCGGCGCGGGACGCGCGGGCGAGGAAGCGCTGTTTGTCGGTCTGCACGCGGGGATGCAGGATTTTCTCCAGCCGCCGGAGTGCCGGCCTGTCGTCGAACACCAGCGCACCCAGGATCTGACGGTCGACCCGGCCCCCGTGCACGGCTTGCGGAAAGGCCTCGGCGATCGCCGCCACCGCATCGCCGCCCTCGGCCATCAGCGCGTGCACGGCGGCATCGGCGTCGTGCACGGGCACGCCCAGGCTTTTGAAGTTGGCCGCGGCGGTCGATTTCCCCATGCCGATGGAACCGGTCAGGCCGAGAATGATCATCTGTTCAGTCCGTCCCCAATGCCGGCCGGGAGGGCGCCTCGGCGCGGCAATCGTTCGTCGTCGATCATTGCATGTTGGCGCAGGAAATCCAAAAGCGCCAGCAACGGCAGGCCGAGAATGGTGAAGAAATCGCCCTCCACCGCCTCGAACAATTGCGCGCCGCGCCCTTCCAGTTGGTAGGCGCCGACGGAGGCGAGCGCATCGGCGCCGACGGCATCGAGATAGGCTTGAATGAACGGCTCGCCGAGCGGCCGCACGGTCATCGATGCGACATCGACGCGCCGCCACAGCCTCTCGCCGGCGCGCATCGCCACCGCTGCCGTTACCAGGCGATGTGTCTTGGCGCTGAATTGCCGGAGATGATCGGCCGCCTGTTCGCGGCTTTCGGGCTTATCGAACCAGCGGCCGTCCAGTTCCAGCATCTGGTCGGCGCCGATAACCAGGGCGTCGGGCTCGCGGGCGCTGATCTCTCCGGCTTTTGCCTGCGCTAAGATCAATGCGGTTTCCTTAATATCACGATTCTCGGTCCGGCAGCGGGCCTTGAGGGCGTCTTCGTCGACGCTGGCGGAAACCGCACGGAAATCGAGCCCGGCATTTTCCAGCAGGCGCCGGCGTACCGTGCTTCCGGACGCCAGGATCAACGGCGCCGGCATGGCTCAGGCGTCCAGGTCTTCGCGGCGCTGGTAGAGCTGGATGATCTGCGCCGCCGTTTCCTCGATCGATTTGCGGCTGACGTTGATCACCGGCCAGTTGTGCTTGGTATAGAGCCGCCGCGCCTCGCTGATTTCCTTCGACACCGCTTCGAGATCGACGTAGTCGGTGTTTTCGTCCTGGTCCAACAGTTTCAGCCGCTGGCGGCGGATTTCCACCAGCCGCTTCGGGTCCTTGTTGAGCCCGACGACCAACGGCCGTTCCACGTGGAACAATTGCTCGGGGATCGGGCAGCCGGGCACGATCGGCACGTTGGCGGCCTTGATGCCGCGGTTGGCGAGATAGATGCAGGTCGGCGTCTTCGAGGTCCGCGAGACGCCGAGCAAGATCACGTCGGCCTCGTCCAGGTCCCAGGTGGACTGGCCGTCGTCGTGGCTGAGCGCGAATTGCAGCGCCTCGATTCGCGAAAAATATTCCGCGTCCATGACATGCTGATGGCCGGGCCGGGCGCGGACCTCGGCGCCGAGATATTTGCCCAAGGCGGCGATCACCGGATCGAGCACGGGAATGCAGGGCACCTGGAAGCGCGCACAGGCTTCCTCGAGCTGCCGGCACATCTCCGGCTCCACCAGGGTATAGAGCACGAAACCGCCCTGGATTTCGATCACGTCGATGACATCGCGCAGGCGGTCGGAATTGCGTACCATCGACCAGAATACTTCCTCCATGTGCACGTCGTCGAACTGCGCGATGCAGGCACGCCCGACATGAAGTAGCGTCTCGCCGGTGGAGTCGGATATCAGGTGCAGTTTCAAATCGCGCATGCTGTGGGCAATCCCTGGAAAACGGTGTCGCCGAACGGGGATAAATCATCTTTTCACCGAATACAAAGATTCCTTCCCTGTCATTCACGAAACCGCGCGCGACTTCTCCCGCCGGGAAAATATTTTTCCCCGCCTGTGTTCAATCGCGATAGCGGCCCGATATTTGAATTTATACACGTTATTCATGGGACCGGCTTGCACCACCGTTTCATCGGTTCCGTGCCGGTTTGTTTCGGGTTATTAACGCACTTGTAGATTTTTCCACGGATTTATCCCGGGATGGCGCGAATGTGAGTGAAAACCGGACTATCCTGTTGGCAATGAAACAATCCGCAGGATTCACCGCACAACTACAACAACTACCTTTTTCTTAAATAGATTAATTGTATTGTAGTGTGTCGGGTCCGCCCGGGATAAAAACCGGAAGTCAGAGACCACAAGCCAGGGACGATCATGACCAAACGAATGCTCAGCGCGCTGAAGGGCGAGGTCACCGACCGGCCGCCGTTCTGGCTGATGCGCCAGGCCGGGCGCTACCTGCCGGAATACCGCGAGATCCGCGCCACGGCGCCGAACTTCCTGGATTTCTGTTACACGCCGGAAAAGGCCCTGGAAGTCACCCTGCAGCCGTTGCGGCGCTATCACATGGACGCGGCCATCCTGTTCTCGGATATCCTGGTGATTCCCGATGCGCTCGGCCAAAAGGTCGCCTTCCGCCAGGGCGAGGGCCCGGTGTTGGAGGCCATCACCGACGAGGCCGGTCTGGAACAACTCTCCGTCGACGGCGTCGAGGCGCATCTGGAACCGGTGTTCGAGGCGCTCCGGCGGATTTCCGGCGCGCTCGACGGCGAAACCGCGCTGATCGGTTTCGCCGGTGCGCCCTGGACGGTAGCGCTCTACATGGTCGAGGGCCGCGGCGGCACCGAGGGCCCGACCATTCGCACCTGGGCGGCGGCGGCGCCGGTTAGCTTCCAGAAGCTGATCGATCTCCTGGTCGAGGCCACCACCCGCTACCTAGTGCGCCAGGTCTCGGAAGGGGCGGAGGTGCTGCAACTGTTCGAAAGCTGGGCCGGGCTTTTGGGCGAGGATCAATTCCAGCGCTGGGTGATCGAGCCCAACCGGCGTATCGTCGAAGGCGTTCGGGCCGTACATCCCGATGTGCCGATCATCGGTTTTCCCCGGAACGCCGGCGTGCTCTATCGGGATTTCGCCCGAGAGACCGGCGTCGACGCGGTCGGGCTCGACCATACCGTGCCGCTTTCCTGGGCGGCGGAGACGCTGCAGCCGATTTGCGCCGTGCAGGGCAACCTCGACAACCACCTGTTGCTCACCGGCGGAGACGCGATGGAAAGCGCAGTGACGAAAATCCTTGAAACGCTTGGCCGGGGTCCGTTCATCTTCAACCTGGGCCACGGTGTATTGCCGCCGACGCCGCCGGAAAACGTCGGGCGCGTCGCCGAGATGGTCCGCGGCTGGAAACGGAGCTGAGGATTTTGGCATGAGCCGTACCGCGGTGGTTCTGTTCAACCTGGGCGGACCGGACGGACCGGACGCCGTCAGGCCGTTCCTGTTCAACCTGTTCAACGACCCGGCCATCATCGGGCTGCCGAACCCGTTTCGTTGGTTGTTGGCGAAATTCATTTCCGCGCGCCGCGCGCCGGTGGCGCGTGAGATCTATGCCCATATCGGCGGCAAGTCGCCGCTGCTGGAACTGACCCGCGCACAGGCCGACGCGTTGCAAAGCGCGCTCGCCGATGCGGGTGAGATCGAGGTTTTCGTCTGCATGCGCTACTGGCATCCGATGAGCGCCGAGACGGCCCGCGCGGTGAAGGATTTCGCGCCCGACCGGGTGGTCCTTTTGCCACTCTATCCGCAGTATTCGACAACCACCTCGGCGTCGTCGCTGAAGGATTGGCAGCGGGCCGCGGCGGCCGTAGGACTGAACGCGCCCAGCCAGGCCGTCTGCTGCTATCCGACCGAGACCGGCTGGATCGCGGCGCAGGCGAAACTGGTCAAGGACGCGCTCGGCGGCGATCCGCGCGCGCGGGTGCTGTTCTCGGCGCATGGGCTGCCGAAGAAGGTGGTCGACGCCGGCGATCCCTACCAGTGGCAAGTGGAACGAACGGCGGGCGCGGTCATCGACAAGCTTGCCGATGAAGGAACCGCCGTCGCCGATTGGTGCGTCTGCTACCAGAGCCGCGTCGGGCCGCTGGAATGGATCGGACCTTCCACCGAGGCGGAACTGGAGCGCGCGGCGGTGGATGGCGTTCCGGTGATCGTCGTTCCCATCGCCTTCGTTTCCGAACATTCCGAGACCTTGGTGGAACTCGATATCGAATACCGCGAGGAAGCCGGGAAGCTGGGCGTGCCCGGTTATACCCGGGTGCCGGCGGTGGGCACAGAGCCCGATTTCATCGAAGGCCTGGCCGGCCTGGTGCGGACCCGGCTTGCGGCCGGGGCAGAAATCTCTTGCGGTCTCGGCGACGGCGCGCGAATTTGTCCGGCGACGCATGCCCGTTGTCCCTTGGAACACCGCTAGCGGAAAGGCGCCATGTTCGAACTCTCCGGCACCGCCTATCTCTGGATCAAGGCCCTGCACGCGATTTCCATCATCGCCTGGATGGCGGGGCTCCTGTACCTGCCGAGACTGTTCGTCTACCACTGCGCCGCGCAGCCCGGTTCGGACAAGTCGGAAACCTTCAAGGTCATGGAACGCAGGCTCCTGAAGGCGATTATGAACCCGGCGATGATCGCGTCGTGGCTGTTCGGCGCGGCACTGCTCTGGAACATGCGCGACGGACTGGCGGAAGTGGGCTGGATCCACGTCAAGCTGGTTTGTGTCGTCGCCATGACGGTGATGCACATGATGATGGGAAAATGGCGGCGCGAGTTTGCCGAGGACCGCAACACCCGCAGCCACAAGTTCTACCGCACCGCCAACGAAATCCCCACCTTCCTGATGATCGTCATCGTCATCATGGTGATCGTGCAGCCGTTCTGAGGCCACCGCTGCAAAACGGCAATTGACAGCCGCGCGCGGTTTCGCTAAGTGTTTCGCCCATCGACGCCTTTTCGGCACTTCTCCGAGACCCTTCACAGTATTTCCCTTCCCCCCCCCCGCCGGTATTCGCCCGGCATCCGAACTGGGTTTCATCCGAACCCAGGTTCCGAGCCGCAAAGGTTCATCTCTCCATGTCAACACCGGAACGCCCCATGAATCTCAAGGACCTGAAAGCCAAAACGCCGCCCGATCTTCTGGCCTATGCCGAGGAACTGGGTGTCGAGAACGCCTCGACGCTTCGCAAGCAGGACATGATGTTCGCCATTCTCAAGCACCTGGCCGACGACGACCAGGCGATCTACGGCGACGGCGTGCTCGAGGTCCTGCAGGACGGTTTCGGTTTTCTGCGCAGCCCCGACGCCAACTACCTGCCGGGCCCGGACGACATCTACGTCTCGCCCAGTCAGATCCGGCGTTTCAGCCTGCGCAGCGGCGACACGGTCGAGGGCCAGATTCGCGCGCCCAAGGAAGGCGAGCGTTACTTCGCGCTCTTGAAGATCAACCAGGTCAACTTCTCCGATCCCAACGACGTCAAGCATCGCATCAACTTCGACAACCTGACGCCGCTCTATCCCGAAGAGCGCCTGAAGATGGAAGTCGAGGACCCGACGATGAAGGACCCGACGCATCGGGTCATCGACCTCATCACCCCCATCGGCAAGGGCCAGCGCGGCCTGATCGTGGCGCCGCCGCGCACCGGCAAGACCGTGATGCTGCAGAACATCGCCCACTCGGTGGCGACCAACCACCCGGAATGCTACCTGATCGTGCTGCTCATCGACGAGCGCCCGGAGGAAGTCACCGACATGGCGCGCTCGGTCAAGGGCGAGGTGATCTCATCGACCTTCGACGAGCCGGCATCGCGCCACGTGCAGGTGACCGAGATGGTCATTGAAAAGGCCAAGCGCCTGGTCGAGCACAAGCGTGACGTGGTGATCTTGCTGGATTCCATCACCCGCCTGGCGCGCGCCTACAACACCGTGGTGCCCTCGAGCGGCAAGGTGCTGACCGGCGGCGTCGACGCCAACGCCCTGCAGCGCCCGAAGCGCTTCTTCGGTGCCGCGCGCAACATCGAGGAAGGCGGTTCGCTGACCATCATCGCCACCGCGCTGATCGACACCGGTTCGCGCATGGACGAGGTCATCTTCGAGGAATTCAAGGGCACCGGTAACTCGGAAGTCATCCTCGACCGCAAGCTCGCCGACAAGCGCACCTGGCCGACCATCGACATCACCAAGTCCGGCACCCGCAAGGAAGAGCTGTTGGTCGATGCGGGCACGCTTTCCAAGATGTGGGTGCTCCGGCGCATCCTCATGCCCATGGGCGTCACCGATGCCATGGACTTCCTCTTGGACAAGCTCAAGCACTCGAAGACCAATTCGGATTTCTTCGACAGCATGAACACCTGACGGCCGGGGCCGATTTCCTTTGTCGCCCCGCGAAGACGGGGATGACGATATGGCGGTTCCGGGATTGCAGGACACAGCGGATGAAAAAGGGGCGCCGAAAGGCGCCCCTTGCGGTTCGGTTCGAACTTTCGCTTACGGCAACAACACCGTGCAGCCGGTGGTCTTGCGCGCTTCCAGGTCGCGGTGCGCCTGTTCGGTGTCGGCGAGCGCGTAGGTCTGGTTGACGTCGATCTTGACGACGCCGTTGCCGACCACCTCCATCAGCGCGCCGGCCAGGTCTTCCAAAAGCGGCCGCGTCGCCGTGTGCGGCATCAGCGAGGGGCGGGTGAAAAACAGGCAGCCGCGCGACGCCAAGTCGCCGACCTCGACCGAGGAAACCGGGCCCGACGCGTTGCCGAAGCTGACCATGTAGCCGAACGGCCGGAGCGAATCCAACGATGCCTTGTAGGTCGCCTGGCCGACGCCGTCGTAGGAGACGGCAACGCCCTCGCCGCCGGTGATCTCACGCACCCGCGCGGCCACGTCCTCGCTATTGTAGAGGATGGTATGGGCGCAGCCGTGCGCACGCGCCAGTTCGGCTTTTTCCTCCGAGCCGACGCAGCCGATGACATTGGCGCCCAAGTGCGACGCCCACTGTGACAGGATCTGGCCGACGCCGCCGGCGGCCGCCATCAACAGAATGTTGTCGCCGGCCTTCACCGGATAGGTGCGGCGGATCAGGTAGCACGCCGTCATGCCCTTGAGCATCATCGCCGCCGCGGTCTGGTCGTCGATGCTGTCGGGCAGCTTCACCAGCTTCTCGGCCGGGATGATGCGGGCTTCGGCGTAACCGCCCATGGTGTTGCCGTAGGCGACCCGGTCGCCGGCCTTGAGCCCGGTGACGCCGTCGCCGACCGCCTCGACCACGGCGGCGGCCTCCATGCCGATCACCAGCGGCAGCTCGCCCAGGGGGTAGAGCCCGGTGCGGTGATAAACGTCGATGTAATTAAGTCCGCAGGCGGTCTGGCGGATACGCGCCTCGCCCGGGCCCGGATCGCCGATGTCGACGTCGTCCCAGGAGAGCTGCTCCGGCCCGCCGTGCTGATGAATGCGAATGGCTTTGGTCATGCTGGCCTCCCTGATTTCATTTGCCGCTATTTTGCGGAGGTCGGGCGCGGCGGGCAACCGGTTTCAGGGTGGGCGGTAGAGAAACTCTTGTGACGGCGACGCCTTAACCCGGATCATTCCGCCCGGACCCGGCGTTCGGTTATGGTAGGCGATCGCAATCATCGGCACGGACGGTTGATCCATGCGGGCAAAATTCAGAGGGCCCCGGCCCCGCTGGGCTTTCACGGCTTCATTGTTTGCCGGTGCCTTCGGCCTGGCGACGGTTGCCGGCGGCGGCGGTGTGCTGTTCTCGGACGGGGACTGGCGACGGATGATGGGCGATATTGTCGGCTTCGTCGTCTGGTTCAATTTTGTGATGGGGTTCGTCTACCTGGCGGGTGCCGTTGGCTTGGCACTCTGGCGTTCCTGGGTGGTGGGTCTGGCCTGGGCCATTGCGCTGAGCACGGGTGTCGTGGCGCTCGGTTTCATGGGGCATATCTGGATGGGCGGCGCCTTCGAATGGCGAACGGCCGGCGCACTCGCGTTTCGGATGCTGTTTTGGTTCGGTGTTGCGGTCGCCGCCGGAGGCAGCGTTTCGCGCCGCTGGCGTTCGGCGATGAGGCGCGGCTAGGCGGCCGGTGTTTCCTCCGGGGTTTCCGGTTTATAGAAAACCAACTGGTTTCGGCCACCCCGCTTGGCTTGATAAAGCGCGTCGTCGGCGGCGGACAAAACGTCGTCCAGTGTCGCCTTGTTTCTGGAACAGGCGCACCCGATGGAAATCGTCACCGGACCATGGGTGTCGGTCCACCCGTCGATTCTCAGGCTCTCGACACCGCTGCGGATCTTCTCGGCGACAAGTCCTACACCCTCGTGGGTCGTGCCGGCGAGGAGGATCGCGAACTCTTCGCCGCCGAGGCGGCCGACCAGGTCCACCGCGCGGATCGAGCTAGCCAGAAACCCGGCAATGGCGACCAGGACCTCGTCGCCCATGGCATGGCCGGCGGTGTCGTTGATCTGCTTGAAGTGATCGATGTCGATCATCAACACCCAGAGATCGGCCTGGCTGCGCCGCGAGCGCTCCATTTCCCGGTTGCCCACTTCGAAAAACTTTCGGCGGTTGGGTAGGCGCGTCAGGGGATCGTTCATGGCCGAGAACAGGAGCCGTTTTTCGGCGAGGCGGCGGCGATGGTCGGCCAATTCCTGGATGACGGCGCTGACGCAGATGAGGGCGGAGATAAACCAACTGGTGGTAACGACGAAAATCCCGGTCCAATCGAATTGCTGTTTTTCCGCCAGGTTCTTGACCATGAGAAATCCCATGGTGAAAGGCACCAGCAGACCCAGCGCGATCTGCAAACGCGCGATACGTCCGCCGATATAGGGACTGAGCAGGGCTTTCAGTGCGCCGCGATGCGCCGACATGGCCAAGACGGATAGGGACAGCAAGGCGCCGACCGTCGCGGTCAGCAACGACATTTGGCCGTAAAACCGATCCAGCCCGTAGGCGTACCCGGTGAACGACACCATCGGAATTCCCAAACCCAAAAACCCGAGCAGTTGCGAGGCGACCGGCCGGCGCAGGGCATTCAGTCCGAGCGCCGCGCCGATCAGGCACAGCATCAGCGCGGAGTTCGCGCCCATTGAATTGGACTTTCCCAATTCGAGATCGTGAAAAACGATTTCGTTGAACGGCGTGAGCGCCGGCGAGACCATTGTACCGAGGAGGACATCGCTCAGTTTCGACAAGGTCAACAGCATCGCCGCGAGGGCGAGGATGCGTTGCGGCCAGCCCTTCAAATGAACGCCGCCGACGCCCAAGCCGAGGCCGAGGATCAGGGCGCAGAGCGCCGTCAACGGGTTCGTCGCCGGGCCGCCGGCAATGGGACGGTAAAGCGGTTCGATATCTCCGACATAACCACCGACCAGGACCACGGCGCCGAATAGGGCGCAAAAAAGACCCAAGGGGCGCGATGTCGCCAGGGCGGCCTTTGACAACGCCCAGTCGCGATGGATGAAGGCATCATGGGCTCCGGCGCCGCCGGGACCCGCATGTTCGTCATCGGGAATTTGTGCGTCGAGCGACATGCGGCTCCGTGGGTCAGGGCTTGGCGTCCTGGCCAAGGTAGTTGGGTCTTTCCACCACGGACCTGATGAGCTCCGGGGCGGTATCGATCAATTTCTATTTCATTGGAATTAGTTAGTTAGGGGTAGTTTGTCATTGATATGCATCAAACCCACGGGGCCGCGAATGGCAGCCCGGCCCTCTTGGTTGTCGCTTCAAAGCCGCTTTTGCAGCTTTCTTCTCGGATGTCTGGGATGGGTTCCGGCGCCTCACAATAACTGCGCGCCTTCCAGCCGCAGGAGCTGCACCTTGGTCTCGACCCCGGCGCCGCCGGAATAGCCGGTCATCTGGCCGCCGGTGCCCATGACCCGGTGGCAGGGGATGATGATCGGGATCGGGTTCTTGCCGCAGGCCGTGCCCACCGCACGCGCTGAACTTGCCAGCGCGTCCGCGAGCTCCCCATAGGTGCGGGTCTCGCCGTAGGGGATGGCACACATGGCGTGCCAGACCTGTTGCTGGAAATCGCTGCCCGCCGGCGCCAGCGGCAGTTCGAAGCGCTGGCGCTTGCCGTCGAAATAGGCGTTCAACTGATCGCGGGCTTTTTCAAGGACCGGCGCGGCGGGCTTATCGGCGGCGGGCGCGCGGCCCCATTCTAGCACGCTCAGGTGATCGTTGACGCTGAACGCCGTCAGCGTGCCGACGGGCGAGGGAAAGGATAGCCAGGTGACGTTGGCGTTCATGGCGAGCCCCTTGCGATCCGGGGTGGCGCCTACATCTCCGAAAGGCGCGCCTTCAATTCCTCCGGATCGGTCAGCGGCAGTGTACAGGTTGTGCCGACGCAAATATAGGCCGTGGGCCGGCCGTCGTGCGCGGTCTTGCCGTGCGCCGGATGGTGATCGGGGAGCGCGCCGGCGTCCTCGACACGCAGCAAAACATGCGCCGGGGGCGCCGCCTTGAGGGCGTCCAGCACCAGGCCGTCCGGTAGCGCCCCCGGATCGCCGAGCGGCCCGGTGAGGACGATCTGCGCCGCCGCCTCGGCGGTCTCGAAACCCATCAGCATGGTAAGCTGATGCATCATGTGCTCGGTCTTCTCCGGCACCAGGGCCTGGAGTAGGGCATCCAGCCGCTCGCGGTAAGCGAGCTTTCCGGTAAGGTAATACAACCTTGCCAAATTCTCCGCCATGATGCCGTTGCCGGGCGGCGTGGCGTTGTCGTGCAGCGGCTTGGTGCGCATCAGGATATCGCGTGTATCGTCGGCGCTCATGAAATAGCCGCCGGCCTTCGGGTCCCAGTGATGCCTGTCGGCGACCGCGCACCAGGCCTCGGCCTGTTCCAGGTAGGCGGCCTCGCCGGTCACCTCGTTCAGGTGCAGCGCGGCACGGATCATGTTGGCATAGTCCTCGAGCAAGCCGGCATGTGCCGCGCGGCCGGCGCACCAACTGTGCAAAAGGCGCTCGCCGTCGGCCATGGCCGTAGTGACGAACCCATAGGCGGTCTGTGCTGCCGCCAGCCAGTCGGGCTTACCGAAGACGAGAGCGGCGCGGGCCAGGGCGGCAATCATCAGCCCGTTCCAGTCGGCCAGCACTTTGTCGTCGCGGCCGGGCCAGACCCGCTCGTCCCGTGCCGCCAAAAGCTTGGCGCGTGCCTCGGCCAGCCGGGCCTCGGTTTCGGCGTCGGCGAGGGAGAGTTCGTGCGAGCGGTTGAGGATCGTCTTGCCTTCCCAGTTGCCGCGCGCCGTCACATCGTAGGCGGTCTTGAACAGCGCCGCGTCCTCGCCCAGCAGCGCGTCGATCTCGGCTTCGTTCCAGACATAGAACCGGCCCTCCTCGCCCTCGCTGTCGGCGTCATAGGCACTGACGAAGGCGGGCGCGGCCGTGGGCTCGGCGATCATGTCCCTGAGCACCCATTCGACGGTTTCACGCACCCGGGTTTCGTAGAGATCCGACCGGGTCTCCAGCCAGACGTCCGACATCAATTCGACCAGCAGCGCATTGTCGTAGAGCATCTTCTCGAAGTGCGGCGCCAGCCATTCCTCGTCGGTGGAGTAGCGCGCGAAGCCGCCGCCGAGGTGATCGTAGATGCCGCCCTGGCAGATATTGTCGAGGGTCAGGGTCACCGCCTGGCGGTACATGGGCGAGCGGGTCCGGCGGTGCGCGCGCCATAGGTACTGGAACAGCGCGGGCTGCGGGAACTTGGGTGCGCCCCTGGTGCCGCCGGTATGCGAATCGACGACACGCAGCAGTGACGCCGCGGCGAGGTCCAGGCTCTCGCGGGTGAGCCGGCCGCCGCCTTGCGGTGTCGCCATCTGCGCGAGGCCGTCCTTGAGGGCACGGATGTTCGACGCGATCTGGTCTCTCTTCTCTGCGTAGGCGTCGGCGAGGGAGCGCAGCACATCGGGGAAGCCGGGCCGGCCGTAGCGCGGCGACGGCGGGAAATAGGTGCCGCCCCAGAACGGTTCACCGTCTGGCGTCAGGAACATGGTCAGCGGCCAGCCGCCCTGTTCGCCCATCATCTGCAATGCCGACTGGTAGAGCGCGTCCAGGTCCGGGCGCTCCTCGCGGTCGACCTTGATGTTGACGAACAGTTCGTTCATCAGTCCGGCGATAGCCGGGTCCTCGAAGCTTTCGTGCGCCATCACGTGGCACCAGTGGCAGGCGGCGTAACCGACTGACAGCAGGATTGGCTTGCCGCTGGCGCGGGCCTCGGCGAGGGCGGCGTCCGACCAGGACCACCAATGCACCGGGTTGTCGCGGTGCTGCAGCAGGTAGGGACTGGTCTCGTCGGCGAGGCGGTTGCGGGCATCGGTTGGGGGCATTGGGGGGACCGCCTTGGCAGTTGAACGGAACAGGTGAGAGGGCCGGAATTCAGCGCGCGTTGCGCGCGGGCGCGGGCTGGCTTAGTTTGAAGCAGGCGGAAGTGAAAACAACCCCAATTTGCGCCGGGGTAAACGACCCGGCCGCCATCGGTGAGTCATGCGGAGGTTACCATGAAAGTCACCATCAACATCGACTGTACGCCGGAAGAGGCGCGCGCCTTCTTCGGCCTGCCCGACGTCAAGCCCATGCAAGATGCGATGATGGCGGAAATCGAAAAAAGAATGCGCGCCAACATGGACGCGATGGACCCCGAGACCCTGTTTAAGACCTGGCTGCCGGTCGGCATGCAGGGTTGGGAACAGCTTCAGAAGGCCTTCTGGGGCCAGATGAACCAAGCCGCGTCCGGCGACAACGAAACCTGAACTGAACAATCGAGATTCTGATCAATGTCATCCAACGATACCGATCCACCGCTGTTCTATGACCGGCATGTGTTTTTCTGCGTCAACGAACGCCCCGAAGGCCATCCGCGCGGCTGCTGCAAGGCCAAGGAAGCGGAGAAATTGCGCAACTACATGAAGACCAAGGCCAAGGACGAGGGCTTGGAACGAGTCCGAATCAATTCCGCCGGCTGCCTGGACCGCTGCGAGCTGGGCCCGACCATGGTGATTTACCCAGAAGGGGTTTGGTACAGATGCGAATCGATGGCCGACGCGGATCGCATCCTGGAAGAGCACGTCAAGAAGGGCGGCCGGGTTAAAGACTTGATGTTGATGCCTGAAGATCAGTAACCACTAAATCTGGAATTCGGTACCAAATCGAATCGAATTGAGGCAGGGCCGATGCGAGAGCCCACCATCTATGCGCTGGCAAGCGGCCGGGGACGCGCAGGCATTGCCGTCATTCGGGTCTCGGGCCCGGCGGTGCGCGATGCGGCGGCGGCGCTGACCAGCGCCGACCTGCCGGTACGGCGCGCGGTCCGTGTCCGTTTCACCGATCCCGATAGCGGCGAATTGCTCGACCGGGGACTGGCGATCTTTTTTCCGGGCCCGGCCAGCTTCACCGGCGAGGATGTTCTCGAACTGCATGTGCACGGCGGATTGGCGGTGGTCGACGGCGTTCTGGCGGCGCTTTCCAGGCTCGATGGGTTGCGCCTCGCCGATCCTGGCGAGTTCACCCGGCGCGGCTTCGAGAACGGCAAGATCGACCTCACCGCGGCGGAGGGCGTCGCCGACCTGGTGGCGGCGGAAACCGCCGGGCAGCGGCGCCAGGCCCTGGCCCAGATGGGGGGCGCGCTGGCCGAATTCACCGAAGGCGCGCGCGCCCGGTTGGTGGCGGCGCTGGCGCATTGGGAAGCGGCCATCGATTTCTCCGACGAGGAACTGCCGGCCGACCTGGAAGCCCGCGTGGTTGCCGAGGCCGAGGCGCTGGCGGGGGAAATCTCGGGGCATCTCGCTGACGGGCATCGGGGCGAGCGATTGCGCCAAGGGGTCGACGTGGCCATCGTCGGCGCCCCCAACGCCGGGAAATCCAGCCTGTTGAACCGCCTGGCACGGCGCGATGCGGCGATTGTCTCGGAGACCGCGGGCACGACGCGCGATATCATCGAAGTGCATTTCGAGTTGGCCGGCTATCCCGTAATTCTCGCCGATACGGCGGGGCTTCGCGACACGGCGGGCGAGATCGAGGCCGAGGGCGTTCGCCGGGCGCTGGAGAGGGCGCGCTGGGCCGATCTCAGGATCGTGGTGCTGGATGGGTCGGAATGGCCCGAGGTGGCGGCGGAATCGCGGGACTGGATCGCCGACGGCAGCCTGGTCGCCGTCAACAAGACCGACGCCATGGATCGTGCGGCACCCGATCGGATCGGGGGCGTTCCGGCCATCGGCATTTCCGCCAAGACCGGCGACGGCATCGATAAGCTGCTGGCGGCGCTGGAAGGGGAGGTGGCGCGCATTTTCGCCGGTCAGGCCGCGCCCCTGGTGACCCGCGCGCGCCACCGCGAGGCGCTGGCGGAAACCCGCGCCGCGCTGGAGCGCTTCTTGGGCGCGGAAAACCGCTTGGCGGCGCCGGAATTGGCGGCGGAGGACCTGCGTTTGGCGGCGCGGTCGCTGGGACGGATCACCGGCCGTGTCGACGTGGAAGACCTGCTGGACGTGATTTTCGGCGATTTCTGCATCGGCAAATGAGGCATTGTTTCACGTGAAACATTGCCACCGGGCGGGCACGATTGTGGATATGTTTCACGTGAAACAATTTCCCGGTCCCCAGGTCAATTGACTTCGGCCAGGCCCGCTCCTACATTCCGCCGCATGCGCACTTACGACGTCATCGTCATCGGCGGCGGGCACGCGGGCTGCGAGGCGGCCGCGGCGGCGGCGCGCGCCGGCGCGCGGGCGCTTTTGTTGACTCACCGAATCGATACCATCGGCGCCATGTCCTGCAACCCGGCCATCGGCGGTCTGGCCAAGGGCCAGTTGGTGCGCGAGGTCGATGCCCTGGACGGCCTCATGGGCCGCGCCATTGACGCCGCCGGAATCCAGTTCCGCATCCTCAACCGCTCGAAGGGCCCGGCCGTGCAGGGCCCGCGCGCCCAGGCCGACCGCAAGCTCTACAAGAACGCCATCCAGGACCTGCTGGCGGCGCAGGAAAACCTGGAAATCGCCGCCGAGCCGGTCGATGACCTGATCCTCGGCGCGGACGGCCGGATTGGCGGCGTACGCACCCAGGCCGGCGACGACATCCGCGCCGGGACCGTGGTGGTCACCACCGGTACCTTCCTGCGCGGCCTGATCCACGTGGGCACGGCGCAGATTCCCGCCGGCCGCGTCGGCGAGTCGCCGGCGGTGGGCCTCGCCTATACGTTTAAGAAACTGGGCTTCCGCCTGGGCCGCCTCAAGACCGGGACGCCGCCCCGCTTGGACGGCCGCACCATCCGATGGGACGGTCTGGAGGCGCAGCCGGGGGACGACCCGCCGGTGCCGTTCTCCTACCTGACGGACCGGGTCACGGTGCCGCAGATCGCCTGCCACATCACCGGCACGACGCCCGAGACCCATGCCGTCATCCGCGACAATCTATCGCGCTCGGCTATGTATTCCGGCCAGATCGCCGGCACAGGGCCGCGCTATTGCCCATCGATCGAGGACAAGGTCGTTCGGTTCGGCGAACGCCAGCGCCATCAGATCTTCTTGGAACCCGAGGGCCTGGACGACCCGACCGTCTATCCCAACGGCATCTCCACGTCGCTGCCGAAGGACGTGCAGGAAACCATCCTGAAGACCATTCCGGGGCTGGAAGCGGCGCGCATCACCCAACCGGGCTACGCCATCGAATACGACTTCGTCGATCCGCGCGAGTTGCGCCCGACGCTGGAAACCCGGCGCGTGGCGGGGCTTTTCCTGGCCGGCCAGATCAACGGCACGACGGGCTACGAGGAGGCCGCGGCGCAAGGCCTGGTGGCCGGCGTCAACGCCGCCCGGGCCGCGGCGGGCGGCGCGCCGTTCACTCTCGACCGCGCCGACGCCTATATCGGCGTCCTGATCGACGACCTGATCACGCTGGGCACCGAGGAGCCCTATCGGATGTTCACCTCACGCGCCGAATACCGTCTCAGGCTGCGCGCCGACAACGCCGACCAACGGTTGACCGGAAAGGGCATCGATGCCGGGATCGTCGGCGCCGAGCGCCGGCGCGCCCACGCCGGGCGCATGGCGGCGCTGGATGCGGCGCGGCGGCGCTTGGAGGGGCTGGAGAAATCGCCCAACCAGCTGCAGGCGGCGGGCATCAAGATCAACCTCGATGGGGTCAAGCGAAGCGCCATGCAGGTGTTGGCCTATCCCGACGTGGATTTCGGCGCACTCAAGAGGGTGTGGCCGGAACTCGGTGACATGCCCGGCGCCATCGCCGAGCAGTTGGCGATCGAGGCCACCTATGCCGGCTATCTGGACCGCCAGGACGCCGATATCCGCGCGCTCCGCCGGGACGCCGGCCTGGCACTGCCGGACGACCTCGATTTCGATGCCATTCCGGGTTTGTCGGCCGAGATCCGCCAAAAGCTCCGCGACGCCCGGCCGGCCAACCTGGCGGCGGCGGCGCGAATCTCGGGCGTTACGCCGGCGGCGATCACCGTGCTGCTGGGCCATTTGAAGCGGCGCGAAGACATCTCAAGCCGCCTTTCCGCCTGACTCGCATAGCGGAAACCCTGATGCGTTTCGCAACCGAATCGAAGCCGCGCCCACCGGGCCCCTTGCCGCGCGCCGCGTTCCAGCAGGCGCTGGCGCTGGACGAGGCGGCGATGGAAAAATTCGACCGCTACCTTGAGGCGCTGCGGCACTGGCAGAAGTCCATCAACCTGGTCGGCCCGAACACGCTGGCGGACCCCTGGCGGCGGCATTTCCTCGATAGCGCGCAGCTTTTGGCGCATCTGCCGGACGGCACCGAAACCCTGGTCGACATCGGCAGCGGCGCCGGGTTCCCCGGCATGGTGCTGGCGACGCTGGCGGCACAATCGCCCGGCATGCAGACGCAGCTTATCGAGAGCGACCAGCGGAAATGTATTTTCATGAATGAAATCAAACGCTTATTGACCATCCCTGCGGTGATTCATAACGTCCGGGCGGAGGCTTATCCGGGGCCCAAGGGCGACGTGGTAACGGCCCGCGCCTGCGCGCCGCTGCAACGACTGCTGCCGTGGGCGTCGGCGGTGCTGCGGCCCGGTGGGCGCTGCCTGTTCCTGAAAGGCGAAAGCGTGCACGATGAATTGACGCTGGCCCTGAAAGACTGGACAATGCAGACCCGATTGCACCCGAGCCGGTCGGATCCCAGCGGTGCGATCCTAGAGGTGACCGATCTTGCCCCTGTCCATGAGTCCTGACCATCCCCTGCCGAGCGGACGCGGAACTCGCATCCTCGCCGTGGCCAATCAGAAAGGCGGCGTCGGCAAAACCACGACGGCGATCAACCTGGGCACGGCCCTGGCGGCGATCGACCAACAGGTGTTGATTGTTGATCTTGATCCGCAAGGCAATGCCAGCACGGGCCTGGGCATTGATTCGGATCAAAGAAAGATCAATTCCTACAGCTTATTGGTCGAAAATGTGCAGCTTTTGGACGTCATTCAGCCGACAGAGATCCCTGGGCTCGAAATTGTGCCGTCCGGGACGGACTTATACGGTGCAGAGATTGAGCTTGTCGATTTTGAGCGTAGAGAATACAGACTCAAGGATGCGCTTATCCAAGGAACCGGGGCATACGACTATATCCTGATCGATTGCCCGCCGGCGCTCGGGCTGCTCACCATCAATGCTCTGGTCGCCGCACAGGCCGTGCTGGTGCCGCTGCAATGCGAGTTCTATGCGCTGGAAGGCATCAGCCAACTGGTCAAAACCATCGACAAGGTGCGCTACAGCTTTAACGCCAATCTCGATATCCAGGGAATCGTGCTCACCATGTACGACCAGCGCAATAACTTGTCGGCCGACGTTGCCGCCGATGTGCGCGGCTATTTCGGCGACAAGGTCTACACGACCGTAATCCCCAGGAACGTCCGGGTATCCGAGGCGCCCTCGCACGGCGTGCCGGTCCTGGTTTACGACATGAACTGCGCCGGCGCGCAGGCCTACCTGGCCCTGGCCGGCGAAATCATCCACCGCGAACGGAAACTCAGCGCATGACGCAGGCGGGCAAATCGAAACGCAAGAACCTGGGCCGGGGACTCTCGGCGCTGCTCGGCGAGGCGAATCCAAAACCGGTCGCGGAATCGGCGCAAGATGGCCTGCACCGGCTCGCCATCGGCGACCTGCACCCCTGCCGCTACCAGCCGCGGCGGCGTTTTGCCGACGAGCAGATTCGCGAACTGGCCCAATCGGTCAGGGAAAAGGGCATCCTGCAGCCCCTGGTGGTGCGGCCCGACCCCGGGCAGCTCGGCAGCTACGAAATTATCTGCGGCGAGCGCCGCTGGCGCGCCGCGCAATTGGCGCAATTGCATGAGTTGCCGGCGGTGGTGCGCCAGTTCACCGACCAGGAAACCCTGGAAATCGCGCTGGTCGAAAACCTGCAGCGCGAGGACCTGACGCCCCTGGAAGAGGCCGAGGCCTACCAGCGCCTGAAGGACGAATTCGGCCACACCCAGGAAGCGCTCGCCGACGGCATCGGCAAAAGCCGCAGCCACGTGGCGAACATGTTGCGGCTCCTGGGACTGCCCGACGCGGTGAAGCGGATGCTCGGCGACGGGCGCCTGAGCGCCGGCCACGCCCGCGCGCTGCTGGCCGCGCCGGATCCGGCGGCATTGGCGGAGCTGGTGGTGGCCAGGGGCTTGAACGTGCGCGAGACCGAGGCGCTGGTCGCCAAGGGCGGCTCAAGCGCGAAGTCCGGCGGCACGCCCCGGCCCATGAAGGACGCGGACACTCTGGCGATGGAGCGCGACCTCACCACGCAGATCGGAATTCGCACGGAAATCACACCGACCAAGAAGGGCGGCACGGTGACGTTCCATTACCGCAGCGTTGACCAACTCGATGTCCTGATCCGCCGATTGACCGGGGATTATTGACCCTACGCCGCGGGGTTGCCCGATCGACATGACGACACCGCCCCTCGAAATCACCGCCAGCCAAGCGCGCCGCCTGGTGCTCGACCTGCAAGGGCTGGCGGAAAGCCCGCGCCGGCGGCTCGGAAGCGAGGGGCTTTTGGCACTGATCCGGAAACTCGGGTTCGTCCAGGTCGATTCCATCCAATGGGTCGAGCGCGCCCATCACATGATCCTGGCAAGCCGCTGGGATGGATACCGGCAAAAGGATCTCTTGCGCCTGATTGAATCCGACCGTGCGCTTTTCGAAAACTGGACCCACGACGCCTCTGTCATTCCGGTCGAGTTCTTTCCGGTCTGGAAGTGCCGTTTCGAGCGCGAGATGGCCCGCCTTTCCAAGCGTTGGGCCGACTGGCACGGAAACGATTATCGCGACGACCTCGACCACGTGCTGGCCTACGCGGCGGAAAACGGGCCCATCACCTCCCGGGAAATGTCCGACCAACGTGATCCGAGCGGCGCGGCGGGCGAGGGCGAGTGGTGGAACTGGAAGCCGTCGAAGACAGCCTTGGAATACCATTGGCGCACGGGCGGCCTTTGTATCTGCCACCGGCGCGGTTTCCAGAAAGCCTACGACCTGACCGAACGGGTCATCCCGGAAGCTTTCCGAGCGAATGGCGTCTCGCCCGACGCCTACATCGATTGGTCCTGCCGCGAGGCCTTGCGGCGTCTCGGTTTCGGCACGCCCGGAGAAATCGCCGGGTATTGGGGCAATATCACGGCAGCGGAAGCCAAGACCTGGTGCGAAACCCACATTGGCCACGACATTGTCGAGGTCCGGGTTCATGGCGATGGCCCGGCGCGCAAACTTTACGCCCCCGCCGACATCGAAACGCGCCTCGGCGAAATTCACCGGCCACCTGACCGCCTGCGCATCCTCAGCCCATTCGACCCCGTCATCCGCGACCGCAAACGCCTGAAGCACCTTTTCGGTTTCGACTACAGGATCGAAATCTTCGTCCCGGCGCCACAGCGAACATACGGCTATTACATTTTCCCCCTGTTGGAGGGGGAAAAGATGATCGGCCGCCTGGACATGAAGGCCGAACGCGCCGACGACGTGCTTTCGCTCAAGGCGCTCTGGCCCGAACCCGGCATCGAATTCGGCAAGGGTCGCCTGGACCGGTTGGACGGCGCGCTCGAGCGCGCGCGGAAGTTGGTCGGCCTGTCCGCCGTCCGGCGGCATGCCGGGTGGTTGCGGGAACCTTCCTAGCCGCCCAACTCACTGCCCGACTGCAACGGCAAAGTTTTTCTCTCGCCATCACCAGACGTCACGATTACATTTCCCTGAATATGAAAATGCCGCCACCGACAGGGAACGACCATGAAACCTTTAATCACCCGTTTGCCGGTCATCATTGGAATATACGCGGTTTCCATGATCGCCAGCCTTCCGGTCCAATCCGCCGACCTCATTAAGCCGACCCTGGCCGAGGACGGCCTTTATCATCAAGCCTGGTTCAAGGATTCGTTTCTCGATTTGCGGGACGATCTGACGGAAGCCGCCGAAGCGGGCAAGCGCCTGGTGATCTTTTTCGAGCAGGTCGGTTGCATCTATTGCAAGAAAATGCAGACCGAGGTGTTGGCCCAGAAGCACATCAACGATTACGTCCGTGAGAATTTCGATGTCGTGCAGCTCAACCTGTGGGGCAGCCGCGAAGTCACGGATTTCGACGGCAAGGCAATGACCGAAAAAGACCTGGCGAAACGCTGGAGCGTGATCTTCACGCCGACCATCGTGTTCCTGCCTGAAACCGCCCCCGGGGGCGACAAGACCGGCGGACAGCTGCAAGTCGCACGCATGCCGGGCGCATTCGAGGGCGGAACCTTCAAGGCCATGTTCGAGTGGGTGCGCCAGAAAGGCTATGATGGCGAGGAACACTTCCAGAAATACGTCATCCGCAAGATGAACGAACGCCGCCAGGCCCGATAACCGCAATCCAGGAGCGCCTCATGATCCTAAAAAACGTCGAAGCGCTTCTGGGCGCGCGTTCTTTCGTTAGCCTTACGCCCGAAACCACCGTCCGCGCCGCGAGCCGGGCGATGGCGCAGGCCTACGAGCGCGCTGCCTTGGTGACCGATGACGGGCGCGTCGCCGGCATCCTTTCCGAACGGGACATCGTCCACGACTGCCTCGCCCAGGGAATGGATCCCGATACCACGTCGGTGGCCGCGGTGATGACGGCCGATCCCATCACCATCGATGCCGCGGACACGGTGGCGCACGCCATCGAAAAAATGCTCGAGGGTGGATTCCATCATTTGCCGGTGCTGAAGGCCGGTGCTCCGATCGGCACCATTTACAGCGACGATATTCCCGAAGAATACCGATTGCTACTGGAGCATTTCCGCGAGTTACGTCAGCCGTAAATTTATGCGCGCTAGCGGCCCAGCCGCTGCGCCAATCCGCCGATGGACAGGGACATGCGTTGGCAAAGCGCCGTATCCGGCAGGCCCGTCGACTTGCACTCGATCTCCAGCGTGGTCAGCGCATCCAGGCACTTGCGAAGCTGGTCGGCCGGCCACATGGCGGCCTGGCGCCGGAACCGGTCCTTGTACATGAAGAACACGGGCGGGCGCAGTTTGCCGACCGCCTGGTCGGCGTTGCTGCCCTTATCCATCATCGAGCGAACCAGCAACAGCCGTTCCAGGTGCCCTTGCAGTCGGCGCACGAACTGCACCGGCACGATACCTTCGTCGAAGCCGGACGCCAGCATCCGGTCGGCGACATCGCGCCGGCCGTCGAACACGGCATAGACGATGTCGTCAAGGGTGCTCTGGGCGCCGTCGCCGACCGCCAGGCGAATAGCGTTTTCGTCGAGTTCGCCCCCTTCGCCGGCATAGAGGCAAACCTTCTCGATCTCCGACAGATTGGCCATGCGGTCGCGGCCCAGGCGCACGGCCAATGCCTCGACTGCCTTGCGGTCGGCGCGGATGCCCCAGTCGCGGAATTGTTTATCAATCAGCCCGGCGACGCTGCGTCCGTCATCGTCGTAACATCCGATGGCCGCGGCATTGCCGGCCTTCTCGAACAACTGCCGAAGCTTGGAGCGTGGCGGCAGGTCTCCGGCCTCGACGATCATCGGATTCGGCTCGACCTCGGAGGCCAACACATCGCCAAGCGGCCCGACCAATTTATCGCTGGCCTCGCTCACCCAGACGACCTTGGCGCCGCCCAGGAAGGATTGCTGGAACGCCTCGTCGGCGATGGCCGAAGGTTCGGATTTGACGCGCGCCTCGTCGATGGTGGCGACGGCGAACGGATCGTCATGGGCGTCGCCGGCCCAAGTCCGCAGCATAATTTTGGCCCGCTCGCGCACCAGGCCCAGGTTGGGTCCGTATAGCAATACCGCGCGCTGGTCCCGGCCCGGTTTGGCGATCCACTGATCCGCCTTGGCGCCGGAGAGCTTGACCATTTTAGCTCCGGACGCGGCGTTGCTGATCGAAAAAGACCCCGAGCCGGATCCGCATGTCCTCGCTCAGCTCCCGCACCCCTCGTTCCCGCGCGTTTTTCTCCGCGAGTAACGACGCGAATTCGGAATCGAGAATATTGTAACTGACGGTGACCTTGCTGGACGACGAAAAAACGGTTCCCCCGGTCCGCACATCCCGCAGCGCGAACGACGCCGATATCACCAGATTGCTGCGGGTGGCAAAGGCGTTTTTCTGTACCGCGAGGCCGGTTTTGGATTCCGAAAGCTGTGTTTCCAACCGATACACCGGCACCCGGCGATCTCCGCTCGCATGCAACCGGCGGATCAATTCGTTGCGGAGGAGTTGTCCCTCGCGGTCGTCGATGGTCGCGATTTCGATGAGCAGGAAATCGTCTCTCGAACTCCCCGTGGCGTGATTGCCGTAAAGCGGTCTAAAGCCGCAGCCCCCGACGCTCGCCGCCAGGGTGACGGTGAGCAGGGCGAAACCGAGACTCCGGTTAAACCACGACATTGACGATCCTGTTGGGCACGACGATGACTTTTTTCGGCGCCTTGCCGGCCATCGCGGCAACGACGTTTTCCACTTGCAGCGCCTGCGATTCGGCTTCGTCCTGGGGGCAGTCCTTGGTCAGGTCGATGGTGCCGCGCAGCTTGCCGTTGACCTGCACGGCGACGGTGACGGTTTCCTCGACCAAGTACTTGGCGTCGGCCTCCGGCCAGGGCTGATCGGCGACTAGCCCATCGAATCCGAGATGATGCCACATCTCTTCGGACAGGTGCGGCATCATCGGCGAGACCAGGCAGACCAGCGCGGCGAGGATTTCCCTGCGTTCGGCGTCGGAAAGATTTACCAGGTCCTGCTCCAGGCTATTGGTGAGCTCGCGGACCCGCGCCACCGCCTTGTTGAAATGGAATTTATCCAGATCGCCGGTGACGCCGGCGACGGTCTTGTGCAAGGCGGCGCGCAGCGGTTCCGCATCGGCGGCGTCGGCCGGTTCCGGTTCCGACACCGCCGTATCGGCCAGGCGCCAGAGCCGGTTGACGTAGCGCCAGGCACCCTCGATACCGGCTTCGGTCCAGTCCAGGTCGCGGTCGGGCGGGCTGTCGGAAAGCATGAACAGCCTGGCCGTGTCGGCGCCGTAGGTGGCGATGATCTCCTCGGGATCGACGACGTTGCGCTTCGACTTGCTCATTTTCTCGGAGCGGCCCTTGGTCACCGGCGCGCCCGTCGACTTGTGCACCAGTTTACCGTCGTCGGTCTCGGCGACGTCGTTCGGGAACATCCACTTGCCGGCATCGTCGCGGTAGGTGGCGTGGCAGACCATGCCCTGCGTCAGCAGCCCGGCGAACGGCTCCTTGATGTCGAGATAGCCGCAGACTTTCAGCGCTCGGGTGAAGAAACGCGAATAGAGCAGGTGCAGCACCGCGTGCTCGATGCCGCCGATGTACTGGTCCACCGGCAACCAATAGCCGGCGGCCTCGCGGGTAAAGCCGATGTCTTCGACGTGCGGCGAGGCGAAGCGGGCGAAGTACCAGGACGATTCGAAAAAGGTGTCGAAGGTATCGGTCTCGCGCTCGGCCGGCTTGCCGCAATGGGGGCAGGTGGTGTGCTTCCAGGTCGGATGCGCATCCAGCGGATTGCCGGCGACGGAGAGGTCCACGTCTTCCGGGAGCGCGACGGGCAGGTCGGCGATCGGCACCGGCTGCACGCCGCAATCCGTGCAATGGATCACCGGGATCGGGCAGCCCCAATAGCGCTGGCGCGACACACCCCAGTCGCGCAGCCGGTAATTGATGGCGCGCTCGCCCTGGCCCATGTCGACCAGCTTGTCGATGACCGTGGTGATGCCCGTCGCCACGTCGAGACCGTCGAGAAAACCGGAGTTCACCAGCTTACCGTCGCCCACGTAGGCCTCGGTGCCGATCTCGAAGGCCGCGAGATCGGTGTCCGGCGGGCAGACCACCGGCACCACGCGCAGGTCGTACTTGCGGGCGAAATCCAGGTCGCGCTGGTCATGTGCCGGGCAGCCGAAGATGGCGCCGGTGCCGTATTCCATGAGCACGAAGTTGGCGACGTAGACCGGCAGTTCCAGGTCGTTCAGGAACGGGTGGCCGACGCGGAGCCCGGTGTCGAAGCCCTTCTTCTCGGCGCGTTCCAATTCCGCCTCGCTGGTGCCCATGCGGTTGCATTCGGCAACGAACGCGGCGAGAGCGGGGTTGGCTGCGGCCAGTGCCTGGGTCATCGGATGGTTGGCTGCGAGCGCGCAGAACGATGCGCCGTAGAGCGTATCGGGCCGTGTCGTGTAGACCTCGAGCTGTTCACCGTCCTTGCCCGATCCCTGGCCGAGAACCGGGAATCGCACATAGGCGCCTTCCGAGCGGCCGATCCAGTTCTCCTGCATGATCCGGACCTTGTCCGGCCAGCGTTCCAGTTCCGCGAGGTCGTCCTTCAGCTCCTCGGCGAAGTGGGTGATCTTCAAGAACCATTGCGCCAGCTTGCGCTTTTCCACCGGCGCGCCGGTGCGCCAGCCTTTGCCGTCGATGACCTGCTCGTTGGCCAGCACGGTATTGTCCACCGGATCCCAGTTGACCCAGGATTCCTTGCGGTAGACCAGGTCGTTCTCCAGGAACTCCAGGAACATGCGCTGTTCGTGCTTATAGTATTCCGGCTCGCAGGTGGAGATTTCCCGCGACCAATCATAGGAGAGCCCCATGGTCTTGAGCTGTTCGCGCATGGTGGCGATGTTCTCGCGCGTCCATTTGGCGGGATGGGTGTCGTTCTCGATGGCGGCGTTCTCGGCCGGCAGGCCGAAGGCGTCCCAGCCCATCGGGTGCAGCACGTTGAAACCCTTGGCCCGCTTGTAGCGTGCCACCATGTCGCCGAGCGTGTAGTTGCGCACGTGACCCATGTGGATGCGCCCCGAGGGATAGGGAAACATCTCAAGCACGTAGTATTTCGGCTTCGACGGATCCTCGGCGACCTCGAAGGTGCGGTTCTCGGCCCAGGCCCGCTGCCATTTCTGTTCGGTGGTTTTCTGGTTGTATCGTGTCATTTCGGCTCGAAAGGTCGGTTGCTGTGCTGCAAGTCTCGGGCGCGGAGGCGGCGCTCAGCCGCCCTTTTCCTGGAGAAGCGACGCGTTGCGGAGCTGCCGCGCGCGGGTCAGGATGGAGTCCTCGATCTTGGTCTTGGTCGCTTCCGGCACGCTGGCGTCCTGCCACTGGCCGGCGCGGTTCAGCACCTGGCGGAACACTGCCACGCGGATGCCGTCGGCGCGCAACTGACGGCCGAGGATATAGACGTTCAGCTTGAAGCGCTCGTTCGGGGCCTCGGCGTTGGCGTGCCAGTCGGTGATGATGACGCCGCCGAAGGGATCGGCGGAATTGACCGGCATGAACGAGATGGTATCGAGCGACGCGCGCCACAGAAAGCTGTTGACGCCGATGTCGCCACCGGTTGGCTGCCCCTCGTCGTCGCCGAACAGGCTCATGCCGCCGTCGCCCCAGATGGTCTTGCGCTTGGAGAGATCGGCACCCGGAATCCGGCCCGGATCATTTTCCGCGCCCTCGTTGGGATCGCCCGGCGTGATCGAGTCGCAGGCCATGAGCCCGACCGACAGCGCCATCAGCGCCGCCATCAAAAGGAATTTCATTTTGCCGCCAACCATTCGTGCGTACCATCCGCTTCGGTTCGAAGGTGGCGTACTATATCCGATTCCACGGATTCGCCAAGCCGCGAGCGCCCGCTCAAGCGCTTGTTCGTGCATCCTAATCGGCGAGGAAAAAACCGATTCCGGCGATACCCGCAGCGCCCGACCCACCGAGCCGGCGAAGGCTCGCCGTGTTCACCCCGCCGAGCGCGAAAACCGCGATCGGCGCGAGGCCCGCCAGTGCGGCGAACCGAAGCGCGCCCAGCGCCGGCACATCCGGATGGCTGGCGGTCGGGAATACCGGCGACAGCAGTGCCGCATCGGCGCCGGCGCCGGCGGCGCGGAGCAATGCCCCGGCCCCGTGTGCCGACGCGGTGACGACCCAACCTGGCCGAAGCCGCACCGATTTCGTTTCCGGACGGCGGCGGAGCTGCGCTTCCGAGAGATGCACGCCGTCGGCGCCGACGGCCAGCGCCAGGCGCGCGTCGCCGGCGATCAACACCCGGCGCCCGGCCCGGTGCGCCGCCGGCACCCAGTGCCGGGCGGCGGCGGCCAGGCGCCCTGGATTTCGCTCACGCAAGATCAGCGCGCCGCCGGCGGGCAGGCCGCGGAGCAGCCGTGCCGGATCCGGCGCGCGCTCCGCGTCGGTCATGGCGATGGCGCGTGGCAGCGCCGCGGCGGAAATCGCCGCCGGGCCCAGGAGCAAATTGAGGCTCCGTTCCAGGTCTGCTAGGCTCGGCGCCAACGCATCTCCTTTCGTCGAGTCGATATCATGCCATCCACGCTTCCCGATGTCGGGGAAAACCTCCGGACCGTCAAGTCCACCATCGCCGACGCAGCCCGGGAAGCCGGGCGTGATCCGGCGGCCGTCAACCTGGTCGCCGTCTCCAAAACCCATCCGGCCGAGCATATCCGCCCGGCGCTGGAGGCCGGCCATCGGCTGTTCGGCGAGAACCGGGTGCAGGAGGCGGACGAAAAATGGCCCGGCCTGCGCGCCGACTTCCCGGATCTCCGCCTGCACTTGATTGGGCCCTTGCAGACCAACAAGGTGAAGCGCGCGGTGCAATTGTTCGACGCGGTGGAAACCGTCGACCGGCCGAAGCTGGCGCGCCACCTTGCGCGCGAAATGGACGCGCAGGGAAAATCCCTCGATTGCTTCATCCAGGTCAACACCGGCGAAGAGCCGCAGAAGGCAGGCGTGTTGCCGGCCGATGCCGATGGCTTCATCCGGCTGTGCCGCGATGAGCTCGGGCTGCCCGTCGCCGGCCTGATGTGCATCCCGCCGGTGGGGGACGAGCCGGGCTTGCATTTTGCGCTGTTGGCAGAAATGGCGAAACGCGCCGGGCTGAGCGCCTTGAGCATGGGCATGAGCGCTGATTTCGCCACGGCGGTGAAATTCGGCGCCACCCACGTGCGCGTCGGCACCGCGATTTTCGGTTCGCGCCCGCCGCTCAATCAGGAGAATGGATGACGATCGCCGTTTCCGGCCCGCAGTCTTCCAACACCAATAGCAGGTCATCGAGCGAAAGCGCCACGCAGCCCTCGGTGGGCGCGCGGTCGGGGCGCGCCACGTGCATGAAAACGGCGCTGCCCGCGCCCTTGACGACGGGATCGTCGTTATGGCCGAGCTGCACGATGACGTCGTAGACCGCGTCGCCCCGCCAAAGTTCCTCGTGGCCGGCCGGATAGGGCAGCGCCACGGGCCGGTTGTAGGCGGCGTCGGTTGGGTCGTCGCACCAGCCGTCGCTGGGCGCCAGCGCCACCACCGGCAGCTTCGAGGCCGGTGCCGCGAGCCGGTCCGGCCGGTAAAAGACGCGGCGCAGGAGAAAGCGGCCGATGGGCGTGGCGCCATCGCCCTCGCGTTTGTCGGCCCGCACGCCGCCCTTGCCCAGCACGCAGGCGAAATCGCGCCCCCGCCAGCGAAGCGTCGACGGCGGGAAGACATCGATATCCATTTAGTTGACGGCGCTCGGCCTGGAAACACCCGGAGCCGTTTCCGGCGCGGCGTCGAGGGCCATCTGCTGGCGGTGGTAGCGGGTCAGGGATTCGAGCATGCTGGCGGCGAACCAGCCGCCGCCCGGCGCTGCCGCGCCGATGCCGTCGTCCAGGGATGCGCGTTCAAGCGATGGATTGGCATCGGGCGCCTTGCCGTAGGCCGCCGCCGCCGCCGCCCAGAGGGTCGTGTCGGCGGGTTGAGCGCCGGCGGTCTGGCGGGGAACGTCGGGCGCGCCGGTTTCGGCCGGCCCGGTCGAGGCGACAGGGGATTGCGGCTTGGCGCCGGCAATGGCGCGGTTGTTGGCGAGGGCCTGGCGGTAGGCCAGCTCCGAGCGTGCCCAGGCGCTGACCGGATCGTCTGCCGCGGCCACGAAAGCCGGCGCCGCGTCGGTGCCGGCGGCGACCGGCTCGCCGGCGACCACCGCGACCTCGTGCGGATTGGCGGGCTCGGCGGCCGATGTTTCGGCGGCCGCCGTTTGCAACCCGGAGCCCTTATCGCGCAAAAGCGCCATCACGTGGTCGCCCATATCCTTTCCCGATGCCGTCTCCAGCACCACGTTGGCGCCGGAAACGGCGGCACCGATGGGCCCGAAGAACAGCGTCGAGCCGGCGATGCGCGGCAGCGCGCCGATCTCGTCGCCGGTGAACTCGCGATAGAGGGTGCCGATCAGCGGAATATGCTGCAGCGGGTTGATGACGTCGATCAGGTCGAGAAAGCCGAAACCATCTTCGCCGAATGGCTTGAAACCGCCGGAGCCGCCGCTATTGGTGCGTTCGGGTTCGCTGAGCGCCTGTTCGGTGGCCGTGGCCGGGGTGGCGGCGCGGGCCGGGGCCGGCAGGTTTCCGGTCACGGACTGCCGTTGCCAGGGCAGGACGGCGCTTTCTGTGGCTAGCATGATGTTTTCCCGTTCGATTCTTTAACTTTGCCATGAACAAAGCAAGCCCCGTGCCACAAACGAGACCTTGTTTATCAATGGCTTAGAGAGAGCTTTTCGGGAAAAAACCAATCCTGCCCGGCAACATTTGCCCAAGCCACCGGACCGGCGCTACATCAAGTGCCCGCCGCGCGTGGCCTTGGTCTTGAGATAATGCTCGTTGTGCCTGTTGGACGGGAAGGCATGCGCCACGCGTTCGGAGACGCCGACGCCGCAGGCGATCAGCGCATCGACCTTGGTCGGGTTGTTGGTCATCAGCCGCACCTGATTGAAGCCCAAATGGCGCAGCATTTGCGCCGCGGGCAGGTAGATGCGTTCGTCGGCGTCGAAGCCGAGCTGCTCGTTGGCCTCCAGGGTATCCAGGCCCTGGTCCTGCAGCTCGTAGGCGCGGAGCTTGTTGACGAGGCCAATGCCGCGCCCTTCCTGCGCCAGGTACAGAAGCACGCCGGCACCGGCCGAGGCGATTTCGCGGATGGCGCCGCGCAATTGGTCGCCGCAATCGCAGCGCAGGCTGCCCAGCAAATCGCCGGTGAAACATTCGGAATGGATGCGCGCCAGCACCGGGGCCGCGGCGTCCGGATGGCCGATGACGATGGCCAGGTGTTCGAGCCCGCCGTCGCGCGGACGGAAGGCGATGACCCGCGCGTCCTCGGCATCGGCAAGCGGTACGGCAGCCTCGGATACGCGCCGGAGCGTGCGCGCGGCGGTCTTTTCGTATTGGAAGACGTCGCCGGAATCGATCAGCATCAGGTCGTGCCGCGCCGCCCAGCGGGCCAGGTCCTCGGCGTCGTCGACGGTGATCGGCGCGCTGAGTGCGGCCGGCAACAGGCGCGACAGCTTGGCCAGCGCCACGGCGGCGCTTTCGGAATTGTAGGTGGCGGTCTCGTGGCTTTCGAACGTGAGCGCGCCGGCGTCGAATTCGATCAGCGGATCGGCGATCTGGCCGACGATCTCGGCGCTCAGTTCCGGCTCGGTGGTCAGCGTGATGATGCGCCCGGTGGGCTGCGCGATGCCGAGCCCGCGCGCGCGCCGGGCGGTGATGGTGAGTGTCGCCGGCGCGCCGGCGGTGGCGGCCAGGCCGGCGAGCGCTTCCGGCGTCACCCCTTCGGCGGCCAGCACCAGCGCGGCGGAGCCGTTGTTGCCGCGGACCACCACGAAGCGCCCGCGGCGCAGTTCCGAAATGGCGCGGTCGACGGCCAGCAAAGACATCGCCTCGCGGCTGGCGGGGATTTCAAAAACATCGGCGGTGGACCGGACCATCGGGGGACGCCTATTCACGCGGCTTCACAAAGTTTTCGGCGAGGCTGACAAGCCAGGGTGGTGTGTTACGGAAAAGCACAATATATTGCAACCATCACCGGCACCCGTTCGTAGGGATATGCTAGCACTTGATTGCGGATTAGCGAGAAAAACATGACTGGTGGCAGACAGATTCTGATCGTCGACGACGACCCGACGCTCCTTGAAATGCTTTCCGAACAGCTTGAGCTGCACGAGGAGTTCGCCTCCATCGGCGTCGCCTCGGGCGCCGATGCATTGGAGCGCGCCAAGCAGGAATATTTCGACGTCATCATCCTCGACGTCGGCCTGCCCGACATGGACGGCCGCGAGGTCTGCAAGCTGATGCGCCGTGGGGGCGTGCGCTCGCCGATCATCATGCTCACGGGCGCGGACACCGATGCCGATACGATCCTCGGGCTGGAAGCCGGCGCCAACGACTACGTCACCAAGCCGTTCAAGCTGGGCGTGCTGTTGGCGCGCATCCGCGCCCACATCCGCCAGCACGAGCGCTCCGACGACGCCATGTTCACCATCGGCCCCTACACCTTCCAGCCGGCTAACAAAATGCTCGTCGACCCGGACGCCAACAAGAAGATCCGCCTCACCGACAAGGAAACCGCGATCCTCAAGTATCTCTACCGCGCCGGCGACCGCACGGTCGGGCGCGAGGTTCTGTTGGACGAGGTCTGGGGCTACAACGCCAACGTCACCACCCACACCCTGGAAACCCACGTCTATCGCCTGCGCCAAAAGATCGAACCCGATCCCTCGAACGCGCAGATTTTGGTGACGGAACCCGGCGGCTATCGGTTGGTGCCGTAGGGGGCCATTTCCCCACAACTCTCCGATCGTCGCCCCCGCGAAGGCGTGGGCCTATTGATGGTGCCGGGGCAAGCCGGAAAGGGCCGGCGGCGTCCCTTAAATCTTTCTCGGATCAATCTCCAAAATCACCGGCACGTGGTCCGATGGCGGGTCCCAGTCGCGCGCGTCCCTGAGCGCCGTCATGGATGTCAGCGCCGGGGACAGGTCGGGGGTGACCCAGATGTGATCCAGGCGCCGGCCCTTGTCGGCGGCTTCCCAATCGACGGCGCGGTAGCTCCACCAGGTGTAGAGGTGTTCGTCCTCTTTCAGGAAGTGGCGGATGGCGTCGTGCCACTCACCGGCGCGCTGCAATGCCATCAAGTGGCGGATTTCGATCTCGGTGTGGGTGACGATGTTCTTCAGCCGCTCGTGCGACCAGACGTCCGACGCCAAGGGCGCGACGTTGAAGTCGCCGGCCAGCAATCGGGGCGCGGCACCGCCCGGGCGGTCCACAGGGCCGCGCGCCGACCACCAGTGCGTTTGCTCGGTGATGAATTCGAGCTTGTGGGCGAACTTGAGGTTCTTCAAGGGGTCGGGTTTGTCGCCGCCGGCGGGGATGTAGAGAGAATGCACTTCCAGCGGCACTTTAGAGCCGAGATCGGCGCTGGCGTAGATATGGCGCGCATCGGCGCGGCCGCACCACGCCGGCCGCTCGATATCGGCGAGCGGGACTTTCGACAAGATGGCGACGCCGTTGTAGGCCTTCTGGCCGCTGATCGCCTGGTGCGGATAGCCCATGGCGGCGATGTCTTCGGCGGGGAACAGTTCGTCCACCACCTTGGTTTCCTGCAAGCAGACGATATCGGGCGCCGCCTCCTCGGCCAGCGCCCTCAGCCCGTCCAGGCGCCGGCGGATGGAATTGACGTTCCAGGTGGCGATTTTGACGGTCATGCCGGCGCCGCCGTCCGGAAACGAATGGCGCCCGGCAAGGGGGGAGCCGGGCGCCAAGACTCCTCAAAGGAGCGAAGGATGGTGGGGGGACCATCCAGCAGGAACCCCGGGCCGAAGACCCGGGTGCCTCTGGGACTCAATATGTGATAGGGCCGCCCGGTTTCCACCCCGGCGGCCTCGGACGTGCTAAAAATTACGGCCAAGCCTGTCAGTTTTCCGTTTGCGCCGGATGCGGCATGTGATGTTCGAACAGGGCCCCATCCAGTTTGATGCCGAAGCGCGGCCCCAGCAAAGACACCGTGGTTTTCACGCCTTGCGCGTCGGTGACGGCCCATTTGCGGAGTTCCAGTGGCGCATCGGAGAAGATCAGGGTGAGCTGCCCTTCCAGCGGATCGTCGGCCTTGACCAGCGAGACGCGGATGATGCCGGGCGAGCGCATGAAGCCGGTAACCAGAATCTCGTCCGAGGTCAGCGACAGATTGTCGCGCAGGATCAGCTCCGCCGGTGTCAAGCTCAACAGCACCGCCGTGGTCTGGTCCATTTCCTTGTCGATGTAGATCAGGTTGGCGCCATCGGCGACGACGGTCACCAGCACCGGCGGATCGTACTCGATGCGCATGCGACCGGGCCGGTTGAGATAAATCTGCCCTTCCGAATATTCGCCCGTCGAGGTCACCTGCAGGAAACGCGCCTGCATGGTCTTGATGGAATTGAGGCTTTTCTCGATGCGCACGAGATCGGCGATGTCGTCGCGGGTGAGCTTCAGCGTACGCGCGATAACCGCTTGGCTCGGCGAGGCCCAGCAGGCGCAGAGCGTCAGCACCAAAAGGGCGCCGAGGAAGCCGGTCAAGCGGCGGCGGGAAAGCGATCCGGTCATGGCTAGGTTTTAGATAAGCCGCGCCCGGCGGTAAAGCAATGCGCCCGCGCCATCCGAACCCAAGGGCGCAGCGCGCATCCCTATTGCGGCGCTTGCAGCGGTAGTGTGAAGAACAGCGTCGTTCCCACTCCCGGCCGGCTCTCCACGCGGATCTCTCCGCCGCAGGTTTCGACAAGCTGTTTGCACATGGGGAGCCCCAGGCCGGTCCCGGTTTCGCCCTCGGTGCCGCGGGTGGACGTCTTTTGGTGCAGCGCGAAAATATCTTTGATTTGATCCGCCGTCATGCCGACGCCGGTGTCGCGGACCGCGATTTCCAAGAACGGCGCGGCCTCCTCGGCGGAGATATCGATCGAGCCGTTGGCGGGCGTGAATTTGATGCTGTTGGTGACCAGGTTTCGGACCACGCTCGCCACGGCATTGCGGTCCGCATAGACGGTCCTCGGCGCCAAATCGGTGTTCAGGGCGATGGATTTCTTTTCCGCGACCGGCCCCAACAGCCGCACGACTTCGTCCACGAGGGTCCGAATGTCGAAGACCTCGGGATGAACGCTGTGGTCATCGAGTTGGAGTTGCGCCCATTCCAGCAGGTTGTCCAAGAGCAGGTGAACCTGCGACGCGGTCTCATGCACCTTCTCCGCATAGTCGAGAAGTTTCTCGCGGCTCAAGCCGTCCTTGAGATGGTCCATCACCTCCGTCGTCGTGAGAATGGCGCCGAGCGGGCTTTTCAGGTCGTGGGCGATGATCGAGAAGAGTTTGTTTTTGACGTTGTTTTCGATCAGCAGGTCCTTTTGCGTTTCCTGCAATCTCCGGTTTGCACGATCCAGGTGATCGGTTCTCTCCTGGACCTTTTTCTCAAGCCCATCGGCGTAGGTTCGCAAGGTTTCATGGGCGTCCTGGAGCTCCTCGGTCGTTTTGCCGAGCTTTTTGTTCACGACGATCAAGTCGGCGGTTTTCCGCTCGACCTCCAACTGAAGCTTGCGTTCCTGGTCGCTGCGGCGCTGGCGCCGGATGGCCTCGATTTCCAGCTCGATGGTCTTGCGCGATTCGTAGATTTGAAATTCGATGTAGGCATCGTCCGGGTCGTAGGATATCGCTACCTCGTCCGCCCAACATGTGGTGTCGAAGGCGTGGCTGAAAATCCCGATGATTTTTCCCTGGATGAACGGGCAGCCCCAGCGTTCGTCTTCGCCGGCGTCCAACAACAGCTCCCAGGTGTTGGAAATGCGCACCCGGGCGAGCTTGTTGACGGGGTCGAAGTGCGGCAGCTCGAATGTCCCCCAGCCGGCGCCGGAAACGGCCTTTCCCCAGTTGAGAAAGCCTTGCGTGAATTCGTCGCCCAGGGTGGAGACCATGGCATGGAAATCTTCGTCGGTGCCCTGGCTGGCTGAATGGGCGACCATCAGCCGGAACAAATCCACCCCGACCTCCCTGGCGATCGGACGAAGCAGCGTCAGCAGTGACGGGTTGATCCAAAACAGCGTCGACGGCAGACCGAAGAACGTGAACGTTCCGCGCTCGGTGTCCCATTCGATCGGGACCTGATTGATATCAATCCGCGGGTTCGACATGGTTTCCGATGCTGACCTCAGCCCCCGCTTCCGTGATCGACACGCCGGTCGACGGCATGGGAAGCGTTTCGCCAAGCTCTGATAGTCCGCAAGCCTAGCAAAATTCGGCTTGCAGCGGAACGATTTCAATCAATGACGGATACTTTCCGCCCCGTCGCCGGCCGAAACCCGCCGGCCTCAGTGGCTGCCGACCAGGACCTCGCGGCGGCCGACGCGGTTGGCGGGGCTGACGACGCCCTCTTTCTCCATCTGCTCGATGATGCGCGCGGCGCGGTTGTAGCCGATCTGCAGGTGGCGCTGGATGAAGCTGGTCGACGCCTTGCCTTCCCTGGCCACCAGGGCCACGGCCTCGTCGTAGAGCGCGTCGGCGTCGGCGCCGCCGCCCGACCCGCCGAGGATCGGCTCGTCGTCGGTGGTCACTTCCTCGATATATTGCGGCTCGCCCTGCGCCTTCAGGTACTCGACGATGTGCTCGACCTCGCTGTCGGAGACGAACGGTCCGTGTACGCGGGTGATGCGCCCGCCGCCGGCCATATGGAGCATGTCGCCCTGGCCCAGGAGCTGTTCGGCGCCCTGCTCGCCGAGGATGGTGCGGCTGTCGATCTTGCTCGTCACCTGGAACGAGATGCGGGTCGGGAAGTTGGCCTTCACGGTGCCGGTGATAACGTCGACGGAGGGGCGTTGCGTCGCCATGATCAGGTGGATTCCGGCCGCGCGCGCCATCTGCGCCAGGCGCTGGATGGCGGCCTCCACGTCCTTGCCGGCGACCAGCATCAGGTCCGCCATCTCGTCGACGACGACGACGATGAATGGCAGCGGGTCGGTCGGCAACGGCTGCTCTTCGAACACCGGCTTGCCGTCTTCGTCGAAGCCGGTCTGCACGCGGCGCGTCAGTTCCTCGCCCTTCTTTACCGCCTCTTTCAGGCGCGCGTTGTAGCCGGAAATGTTTCTCACCCCCAACTGCGACATGGCGCGGTAGCGGTCCTCCATCTCGCGCACCGCCCACTTGAGCGCCACGACCGCCTTGGACGGATCGGTGACAACCGGGGTAAGCAGGTGCGGGATGCCCTCGTAGACGGAAAGCTCCAGCATCTTCGGGTCGATCATGATCAGCTTGCACTGGTTGGGATCGAGTGAATACAAGAGCGACAGGATCATGGTGTTCATGGCCACCGACTTGCCCGAACCCGTGGTGCCGGCGATCAACAGGTGCGGCATGCGCGCCAGGTCCGCGGTCACCGGTGCGCCGCCGATGTCCTTGCCGAGCGCCAGAGGCAGCGCCGCCTTGGATTTCTCGAAGTCCTGCGAGGCCAGAAGCTCGCGCAGGAGAACGATCTCGCGGTCGATGTTGGGAAGCTCGATGCCGATGACGTTGCGGCCCGGCACCACCGCGACGCGCACCGAAACCGCGCTCATGGAGCGCGCGATGTCGTCCGAAAGCCCGATGACCCGCGACGTCTTGGTGCCCGGCGCGGGTTCCAGCTCGTAAAGGGTCACCACTGGGCCGGGGCGGACCTTGACGATCTCGCCCTTGACGCCGAAGTCTTCCAGGACAGTGCCCAAAAATTTGGCATTCTGTTCCAACGTATCCTTGTTGTGGGCCTGTTTGGCGGCGCTTTGGTCGGGCGCCTCCAGCAGATCCAGCGGCGGCATGGCGTAGGCGTCGCCCGGTTCCAGCGCCAGCTTGCCCTGGCGCGATTGCGCCGCCTTACGCCCGGTCTTGGGTTTGGGCTTGCGGGGCTCGACCAGGCCGGAACGGCTGGAGGGCGCCTTATCGGGCGCGGAAACCGTTTCGTCGCCATCATCGATATCGTCGTCGTCCTTGCCGAGCGATACGCGAATGCGGAAACCGCCGCCGTCGTCTTCGTCTTCGGTCTCGTCTTCATCGTCCGCTTCCGCACGGCCGCGCCGGAGCGTCGGTTCGATGCCGGCGTGGCCGGGCAGCCAGTCGCGCCAGGCGGGGACCACGCCGAAGGCGGCGCGGCCCTTTCGCATCCCGGTGCCGAGCACGCCCCAGCCGATGCCGAGGCCGCGGGCCAGCGCGCGCCATTCACCCTGGCTGAGACCGACGCCGTAAACCCCGAGCGCGGCGGCCACCAGCACCATGGCGGTGGCGATGATCGGCGCCGCGACGCCGATATCGGCGGCCAGCAAGGCGGATTGCGCGCGGCTGAACACCAATTGTCCGGTAACGCCGCCCATGCCGGTGGCCAGCGGCCACTGGGCAAGAGACGGCAGCGCGCTCAGGCTGACCGCGGCGGCGATGCCGGCGAGCACCAGCGCCAGCGCGCGCCAATAGGCACTGGCGATAGGGCGCCGCGCCAACAGTCGCGTGCCCCAGACGCCGAACCCGATCAGCGGCACGTAGCCCGCCAGCCCGAACACCTGGATCAAGAGATCGGCGGTGATCGCGCCCCACGGGCCCAGCAGGTTGCCGACCGCCGCGTCCGAGGCGTTGTTGAGTGACGGATCGGAGGGCGCGTAGCTGAACAGCGCCAGCGCCGCCAAGAGTGCCGCGGCGGCGATGGCGAAGCCGGTCACCTGCATCAGTCCGCCCACGATGAACCGTTTGGCGCCGGCCGGCAGGATCGCCCGGGCGGCGCTGTCGCCGGCGTTCGCCGGCCCGAAGAATCTGAGAGCTTGAGCCATGCTCAAGTTCTACGGAAGAAGAATAAACAAGACCTTAATTCCGCCGCTTCCGACCGAGGATTCGGGCATGTGATCGGGGCATGTGTTCGGGACAAGAAAAAGGCCCGGAGGGGGAGGACCTCCGGGCCTATGGTCGTGAGGGGGCCGGGTGGCGGCGGTCGTCTTGGGGACGGTTGCGGCCGCTGCCACCCGGCAGGCGGCTTTAGAGCCGCTGGGAGCCGGTACCGAACTCCGGATAGGCTTCCATGCCGCACTCGGCGCGGTCGAGGCCCATGACCTCGTCCTCTTCGTCGGCGCGGATGCCCACGGTGTATTTCAAGACCAGCCAGACGACGGAGCTGACGACCACGACGAAGGCGCCGATGGCGACGATGCCGATGGCCTGGGTGACGATCGAGCCGGACCCGAAGATGCCGACACAGAGCGTGCCCCAGATGCCGGCGACCAGATGGGCCGAGATGGCGCCGACCACGTCGTCGATCTTGAGCTTGTCGATCAACGGCACCGCGAACACCACCAGCGCGCCGCCGACGCCGCCGACGATCAGAGCCATGAAGTGGTTCTGCAGGTCGGGACCGGCGGTGATCGACACCAGGCCGGCGATGGCACCGTTGAGGGCCAGGGTTACGTCGATCTTCTTGTACAGCAACTGGGCCAGGATCATGGCGATCACGCAGCCAGCGGCCGCGGCCAGGTTGGTGTTGATATAGACGATGCCGATGGCGGTGGCGTCCAGCGCACTGCCGAGAGCGAGCTGCGAGCCGCCGTTGAAGCCGAACCAGCCGAACCACAGGATGAAGGTGCCCAGCGTGGCGAGCGGGATGTTGGCACCCGGAATGGCGTTGATCTGGCCGTCGGGGCCGTACTTGCCCTTACGCGCGCCGAGGATCAGGGCGCCGGTCAAGGCCGCCCAGCCGCCGCAGGAGTGCACCAGGGTGGAACCGGCGAAATCGGAGAAACCCATTTCCGAGAGCCAGCCGCCGCCCCAGACCCAGCTCGCCTGGATCGGATAGATGATGGCGGTGAGCACGACCGTGAAGATCATGAACGGCCACACCTTGATACGCTCGGCCACGGTGCCCGACACGATCGACGCGGCGGTGGCGACGAACACCATCTGGAAGAACCAGTCGGAGCCGACCGAATAACCGCCCTCGATGACCTTGGCGACCATTTCCGGCGTTGCCTTGTCGGCGCCGGCACCGATCAGTGCCAGCTCGGCCTCGCCCGGGTTGTAGAGGAACGAGAAGGTGCCCATGTAGCCACCGTCAACGCCCACGTACATCAGGTTGTAGCCGACCAGGTAGAACATGATGCCGGCGACCGAATAGAGCGCGATGTTCTTGAGACAGATGGTGGCGGTGTTCTTGGACCGCACCAGGCCCGATTCCAGCATCGCGAAGCCGGCGGCCATCAGCATCACCAGGAAGCCATGGACCAGGAACGAAAACGTGTTGAACACATAGGCCGTTTCGGCGTCGACGGCGGCCTGGGCGTCACCCGGCATGAGCAGCCAGGCGGCCAAGGGCACCGCAGCGGCGATGGCACCAAAGGATTTATTGTTGAATTTCATGGTCAGGACTCCTCTTACAGGGCTTCGCCGTCGGTTTCGCCGGTGCGGATGCGCACGGCCTTGTCGACGGAGTAAACGAATACCTTGCCGTCGCCGATCTTTCCGGTTTGCGCGGATTTGGTGATGGCCTCGACGGCTTGGTCGACGACATCGTCGTTGACGGCGATTTCCACCTTCACTTTAGGCAGGAAATTCACCTCATACTCGGCGCCACGGTAGATTTCGGTCTGGCCTTTCTGGCGGCCAAATCCCTTAACCTCGGTGACGGTCATGCCTTCCACGCCGATCGGCAACAGGGCCTGGCGCACGTCTTCAAGCTTGAACGGCTTGATGATGGCCATGATCAATTTCATTGCGGGGCTCCTTCTCGGTTTTCATGGTCGCGCGAAAACGCGCGCAGCAGTAATGCTGCAATGCGATACTCAATCTTCGTGCCAGAATCGGGGAAAGGCTGAAAAATCGTTTTGAGTCAACAGTATAGAAAATTTCGAGCGGAAGAAGCGGCAGGCCTGTGTGTGACAAAAATGATGTTTTTTTAAACAAATTTATATTTATGAATAAATATTAGGCATATTTTTTAAACGAATTTCCTGGACTTGCCCGCCCTTGCGCCCCAGCCTAACGCCATGAGCGTAGCGCGCGACCCCGGCTCCGACATCACCGCCGACGTGTTGATTATCGGCGGCGGTTTCGTCGGCGCGACCCTGGCATTGGCGCTGGCCCCCACACCGCTCAGCGTTTGCCTGATCGACCGTGCCGACCCGGAAACGGCGCTCGACGCCACCTTCGACGGCCGTGCCTTCGCCATCTCGCAGAGCAATCAATTGCTGCTCGCCGGCACCGGGCTTTGGCCGCTGCTGGCCGGGACCTCTGCGCCGATCCTCGATATCCGCGTCTCGGACGGGCCGTCGCTGATGTTCCTGCATTACGACCACGCCGCCGTCGGCGACGCGCCCATGGGCTACATGGTCGAAAACCATCACCTGCGCGTGGCCCTTTATGAGCGCCTCAAGGCGCATCCGAACCTGATCCAGCTGGCGCCGGCAAGCGTCGCCAGCCTGGAGCGCGACCTCTCCGGCGTCCGCGCCGTGCTTGCCGACGGGCGGCGGGTGCGGGCGCGTCTCGCGGTCGGCGCCGATGGGCGCGGCTCGCAGACCCGGACAGATGCCGGCATCGGCTTGACGAGCTGGAGCTACGAACAGACCGGCATCGTCTGCACCGTCCGCCACGAGCTCAGCCACGATTACATCGCGCACGAACGCTTCCTGCCCGCCGGCCCCTTCGCCATCCTGCCCTTGATGGGCGAAACGCCGGGCACGGCCGACCGCTCGTCCATCGTCTGGACGGAACGGAGCGCGCTGGCGCCGGCGCTGATGGCGCTGGACGACGATGCCTTCGGCGCCGAACTGATGCGCCGTTTCGGTGATTTCATGGGCGGGGTCGAAGTGATCGGGCCGCGCTACGCTTATCCCCTGAGCTTGCAGTATGCGCGCGAGACCGTGGCGACCCGCCTGGTTTTGATCGGCGATGCCGCGCACGGCATGCACCCGATCGCCGGCCAGGGCCTGAACATGGGATTGCGCGACGTCGCCGCGCTGGCGGAAGTGCTGGCCGATGCGGCGCGCCTCGGCCTCGACGTCGGCGACGGTATGCAGTTGGAACGCTACGAACGCTGGCGGCGCTTCGACAACACCATGATGCTGGCCGCCACCGACGCGCTCAACCGGCTGTTCTCCAACGACGTCGCGCCGATCCGCCTGGCCCGCGACGCCGGCTTGGCAGCGGTCGACGCGATTCCGCCCCTGAAGCGCCTGTTCATGCGCCACGCCATGGGCACGGTCGGCGACTTGCCCCGGCTGCTGCGCGGCCAGCCGCTGTAGGCGCCCTGGCCCCTGCCACATGTCCCGCCGATGACGGAGACTCCCGCAAATCGTCACGCGCGGACGTGAACCCCGTATCCCTGACGTCGAACCGGCGGCACCGGTCGCGCGGCAGGATGTCCGGTTCGGCATCTAGAGCGGGCGAAGCCGGCGGGCCGCTGCGAGGTCGGCCACTAGCCGAGGCTGTTGAAAAACTCTGGATTCGACATTCGGCCCGAAATTTGTTGCTCGCTGAACTGTGTCGTGCATCTTGGATGCGAAGGGACCGGTTGAAGAATGCGAAACATCGCCCTGGAGCCACCAAGGCTGGCACAGATGCCTTTTAAGGCGACTTGTCTCTTGCAAAATCAAATCCGCCTAAATTCAGCGCTCATCTATTAGCGAGTTTTTCAACAGCCTCAGCCAGGTGCGGATGTCGTTGACTTCGCCCTGATCCCCGATTCACCATAAAGCATGACGAAGTATCTTATCTCCTTCCCCAGCGAAGCGATGGTGCTCGCGGACGAAGAATTTTCGATTGTTGCCGCCGCGGCACATGCGGTTATTGAGGAAGCCAAAGCGGCGGGCGTCTACGTGTTTGGTGGAGGGATCGAGGAGCAGGTCGATCCCGTGTTGGTCTCTGGCGACGGGACGGTCTCCTCCGAGATTTATCCAGATAGCCGAATCAAGGGCGGGTTCACAGTGCTGGAGGTGCCGACGCGCGAGGAAGCTGTGGAATGGGCGAGGAAGTTAGCCGTTGCCTGCCGTTGTTCACAAGAACTCCGCGAGTTCGGGTATGACCCGGCAAGCTAGAGCGGACTAAAGCGGTTGCTGGTGACGAGCTACGGCCGGGGCCATCCAAAAGACGGCAGTTGGCCAACCGCTCAAGTCATCTGATGATAGCGTAGCGACGAGCAACATGGGCTCGAATCGGAGAGTCCTGGCCTGCATTTCCGCCAAGGGTCATCAGCACCCATAACCTGTCCGCGCCAAGCTAGTCCGCACCTGGGGGCTGAGCGGTCATTGATTTGAGGGGACCCGATCCGGCTGGAATTGCGGTCTGCTCAACCTTCAGGACCGGACGGAAATCGCTATGGACGAATTGGTTTGGTCCTGGCCAAACCCGGAACGACAACATCACGGCCAAGCGGATCACGTCGGGAGAGGTTTTCAGATCACGGAAGGGTTCGGTGTTTGTCATCCGCCGGCGGTAGAGAGCCGTTAAGCCGGACTCAACGCCTTTGATCTGACAGTACCCATGGTTTCAACACGGAACCTGTTCGGCTACCATCGGGACCGAATTTGGGAGCCATCTGGGGAATATCAGGCAGCGTGGCTTCACCGGACGGTCGCGGTACATCGTCGAGAGGTTCGACAAGGGAAAGCTCGTGATGGAAGTGCTGACTATTTTTGCCGGCATCATCCTGGCGCAGGTTACGCCGGGACCGAACTTGATGGCGACTGCCGCCGTTTCCCTGGGCGCCGGCAGGGTGGCCGGCATTGCGGCAGCTTTGGGCATTGCCGTCGGCGTTCTTGGATGGTCAGTCGGCTTTGCATTCGGCATGGGAGCTTTCGTGGCTGCTTTTCCGGAGGCATTGGTTGCCTTGCGCCTGATTGGGGGCGGTTACTTTATTTATCTAGGGCTCATGGCTTTGCGCCGGTCATTTTCCGGTGCGCGGACAATGCCCTTGGCCGGTACCGCGCCTGTCAGCTATTGGGCGGCGTTTTGCCGAGGCCTTTTCGTGGTCATTACCAATCCGAAGGCGGCGCTGATGTGGTTGTCCGTCTCAATGTTCGTTGCATCGATTGGCTTTTCTCCCCCTGAGCTCGTGGCGATCGGTATGGGCGCGGCTTGTTCGGCAGCCGTTATCTACTCCGGCTACGCCATATTGTTCTCAACCCGTGTCGCCGTTAGCGGTTATGATCGGTTTTATAGATGGATTGAAGCTGCGAGCGGCTTCGCATTTGGTGCCATCGGCGGCAAACTGGCTGTCGAGGCCGTCCACGTGACCCATGACTGACCTACCGTTAACTGCCCGGCACTTCATGGACATCTTCCAAACATGTGTACTTCGCAACGGCCATGGCAAACCCGGTGCGAAAGATAAGCAGGACGAACACGACAAAGCCCGCGCATGACGAATGTGAAGGCCGGGCCGGTTATTCGGTGAAACCGGCGGCTAGGCGCACTTTGCCGGGGCTTTCACATTCGTGTCACGGATCGCGGCTGAGGCCGGCGTCTTCCATGGCTGCCAGGTAGTCCGACCACAATTCGTCCTGGTTCACGCCGTAGGTGTAGAGCGTGTCCCAGGTGTAGATACCGGTGTCGTGCAGGTCGTCGAACTTGATGCAGACGGCGTAGTTGCCGACCGGCGTCACGTCCATGATGCCCACGTGGCGGCGCCCGGCGACCAGTTTCTTTTGGCCGGGGCCGTGCCCCTGCACCTCCGCCGACGGGCTTTCGACGCGCAGGAATTCGGCCGGGTAGCGGAACTCGTGGCCGTCCTCGAACTCAACCTCGAGCGCCTTTTCGTCGCGCTTGACGCGGATCTCCACGGGCTTGTGGACTTGGCTGAAATTGGTGGTCATGGGCGGGGTTCCTTCAGGGGTTCGGGGTCTCAAGCATTCAGGGGCCGGGCTTCGTCCGGCAGCATGATCGGAATGCCGTCGCGGATCGGATAGGCGAGGCCCGCCTGCTTGGAAATCAGTTCCTGGTTGTCGCGGTCGTATTCGAGCGGTCCCTTGGTCATCGGGCAGACCAGGATCTCCAGAAGCTTGGGGTCGACGCTATGGCTGTTCATTTTTCGTGTCTCCTCGTGCCCACGGGGCTAACCGTGGCGGTATCCGCGGCGGCGTCAATGGCGCGGCGGATCGCCCGCCTCGCCCGACCCGCCGGTGTCCACCGCCGCCATTTCCAAGATCGCCACCAGCGAGCGCGCGCGCTCGGCCAGGTCCGGCGCTTCCAATAGCGCCTGCTTCTCCGCCGGCGTGAACGGGCAGGCCATGGCCATGGAGGCGACGAGCACGTGATCGGCGGTCTGTTCCAGCGCTTTCCAGTCGGCCTCGTAGCGGTTTTCGTCGAAATAGTGCCGGAGCGCGGTGTTCAGCGCCGCGCGCTGGTCGGGTGCCAGGGTCTCGGTCTCCAGGTCGTCCCGGTAGGGCCGATAGTCCGGGACCACGCGGCGGAACCCGTCCTTGAGCTCCAGCTCGCCTGCGACGTGGAATCGGCAGGCGCCCGATAGCGTAATCAGGTAGCGCCCGTCGGTGGTTTCGGAAAAAGTGGTGATACGCCCCAGACACCCGGTGGCGAACAGTGGATGGTCGTCGGCGACGGTCTGGTCCTTGGCGCGCAAGGGCTGCACCATGCCGAGCCAACGCCCGCCGGCCAGCGCCGCATCGGTCATCGCCAGGTAACGCGGTTCGAAGATGTTGAGCGGTAGCTGGCCGCCCGGCAGCAACAACGCCCCCGTCAGCGGGAAGACCGGAAGCTCACCTGGGAACGCGGCGATATCCATCGGCGCTCGCGGCGATCCGTCAGGAGAACAGGACCGACGACAACAGTCGACGTCCGCTGGCCGTCAGTTCATGCGTGGGCCCGAGCGCCTCGAAGACCTTCAGGAGCTGCTTGCGCGCCGCTTCGTCGTTCCAGTTTCGGTCGCGGCGGATGATCTCGATCAGCTCGTCGATGGCCTCTTCGTTGCGGTGCGCGCCGTAGAGCGCCACTGCGTAGTCGAGTCTCGCCTGGTGGTCCGCCGGCGCGGCGTCGACCTTCTGCTTGAGCTCGTCGAGATCGCCCGAATCCGCCGTCTGCTGTTCCAGCTCGAAGGCGGAAACCGCCGCCGCCACCTCGCTCTTGGCGAGCATGTCGGGCGGCAGCGCGGCGATGATCTCCGCCACGGTGTCGATATCGCCCATGGCCAGCGTGGCGCGCAAGACGCCTGCGATGGCAGCGTCGTTGCTCGGGTCCTCGGCTTGAATCTGGCGGTAAAGCGCCGCCGCGCCGGCCGCGTCACCGCCGTCCAGCAATGCCTGCGCTTCGTCGAGCGCGGCCTCCAGCGGCGGCTTGGCGCCGCCCAACAGGCGGTCGATGAAGGTCTTCAACTGGCTTTCCGGCAGCGCGCCGGAGAACGCATCGACGGGCCGCCCGTCCTTGAAGGCATAGACCATGGGGATCGACTGCACACGCAACTGGGCGGCGATCTCCTGGTTCTCGTCGACGTTGATCTTGACCAGCTTGACCAGCCCGCCGGCCTGGCGCACCAGCTTTTCCAGCATCGGTCCGAGCTGTTTGCACGGTCCGCACCAGGGCGCCCAGAAATCGACGATCACCGGCACCTGCTGCGAGGCCTCGATGACGTCGGCCATGAAGTTCTGCTGGTCCGAATCCTTGATCACGCCGCCGCCGCCGGCCATCGGCGCCGGTCCGCCGTCGCCGTCCAGGATGACCTGTGCCGGTGCGGCGGGGGCACCGGCCCCGGTATCGCCGGCCTCGGCCTGTTGTCCGCCTTGCGGCTGCATCGTCCCATCGGGGTTAAGTTTGAATTCCATGTCTAATCCTCGGGTGGTCACGGGATTTCCGTGTGTCTTAGATGGCGAGGACGATGTCCCCGCGCAAGTCAATTGTCGCTATCCTATAGTGTCGTGACGATCGGGTCATGTCCGCAGTGGGCCAGGAACCGGCGCAGCCCATCGGCGGAGATGCGCGTCGTCGCGGTGTTGACGAGCGGGTGGAAATTCAACGGCTCGCGGGCGAGCATTTCCTCGTCCAGAACCACCGTGACGGCGCCGGCCTCGTCGTTGATGACGGAAAAGGGCGTCACCGAACCGGGCTCGATACCGAGCTTCTCCGCGAGCGCGTCGGGCTTGCCGAAGGAGAGCGGCGCCGCGCCGATGGTCTTCCTCAGCGCTTTCAGGTCGATGTCGCGGTCCTCCAGCGCCACCACCAGCCAGAACCGGCCTTTCTTGTCCTTCAGGAACAGGTTCTTGGAATGCGCGCCCGGAAGCTCGCCGCGCAGCGCCTTGGCTTCCTCCACCGTGAAAACAGCGGGATGCTCGACCGTCTCGGTTTCGATGCCGAGGTCGCCCAAGCACTGCAAAAGATCGTCCGGCGTAGCGCTCATGGCGGCGGAGTCTAGCGGCCCCGCCCGGCACGGACAAGGCCGCCCGGCGGCCATTGCCGGGGCGGGAAAATCTCGGAAATTTCATCTTGCAATGAACCCGTCAATACGTATGATCGGCGCGCTTTGCATCGGATCGATGCAGGACGCGGGCGTAGCTCAGGGGTAGAGCGCAACCTTGCCAAGGTTGAAGTCGTGAGTTCGAATCTCATCGCCCGCTCCATTCTTTTCAGTGGGTTAGGGCAGCGGCTCTGACCCACATTTATTTTCAGCAAATATTCTGCAATGACCCTGCAGATTTCCCCGGCCAATCCATGCCTGCGTTCGGCATGTGTTGGCGGATGAATTCACTGCTCAATTTCCAGTGCCGGTGTTGGAGCGGACCATAGCAGACACCCGCTTTTTGGGCCGCCGCCGACCCAAAAAGAAGCCTCGAGAGGGTGAATGCTTCAGGCCTTTAACTGCCGGCGGCGATGGAACAGGTTGCGCAGGATTTCTTCGCCGCGCGATTCTTGCTTGCCGGTGATTAGGTTGGTAACGATTTTCGCGGCGCGCCACGGTCGGCGTATGAACATAGCGCCATAGAACATCGCCAGATAGGCAAAGCGCAGCCACACCAATTGCTTGTCGCTAAAGTGCCGATTGAATGACTTGGCGAATTGTAGATCGGAGAATGGGATCAGGCTGTTGAAGTAGGAATCGCTCATAGGCGGAATGTCGCCCGACTCGGCGAGCTTGTTGTATAGCTCGGAGCCCGGATAGGGGACGTAGGGTATGAAGGTGGAATCTTGCGCGCCCAGCCAGGCACATTTCATGCCGAATAGAAAGCTCTGCCACGTCTCAGCCGGCGTATCCTCGGGGAAGGCGAAGATCATATTGATCTTGACACTGATGCCGCGCGCGACGGCGTGACTTAAGGAATCCAGCAGCTTGTCGGGCGTCACCTTCTTCTTGATCCGCGCCAGGACTTCCACGGAACCACTCTCCGGCGCGTAATTCATGTTGCGACAACCTGAGCGCCATAGTTTGTCGAGCGCTTCCTCGTCCAGTGCCTCGCTACGCGTGCCGCTTGGCAACTGCCAGGTGAAACGCCGGCCGCTGGCAAGGATGAGGTCGCAAAACTCGATGATCCATGACTTCTTGACGATGGCCGTCAAATCGTAGAGATCGAAATTGGTGGCGCCGTACTTGTCCAGGTATTTCTCGATCTCGGCGAAAACCATGGCCGGCGAGCGCGCCACCCAGCGTGTCGTCCACATGAACGGGCTCGAACAGAACGTGCATTGGTAGGGGCAGCCGCGGGTAGCCAGCAACGGCATGCTGCGGCCCAGGTTGACGCCGTGGCCAAAGCCGCCGTCCAGATAGACTTCGATCGGCAAGCGGTCCCAGTCGGGATCGGGGATGGTGTCGATGTCGCGAATTCGTGGGCGACCAGGGTTGTCGATGACCTTTCCGTCCTTGCGCCACACAATGCCCTCGACCGCGAATGGCGAGGTGCCCGAGAAATATGCGCGGACGATTTCCAACAGACTCTGCTCACCCTCGCCTTTGACGCACATATCAAGCGCCGGGCAATCGGCGAGCACATAATCTGCGCAAGCGGTGATATGTTCACCACCGGCGATAATGAGAGCGTCCGGAAAGCGTTGCCGAATGGCCGTGAGAATGCGCTTATCAAGCGTCCAGGAGCACGAAAACATTGCCGAAAAGCCGATGATCTTAGCGTCCGGGTCGATTCGGTCGACGATCGCGTCAGCGTCAAGGCCTTGCGCCACGCCCACGGTGCCATCTATCGGCGTGAAGCGGTTGATATCCTCGCCGATGGCGTCGATGGCCTGCACGTCGTAACCCTCGGCGCCGAGCATGCCCGCCAGATAGGCGAGTGCCAACGGCGGCGTTGCCGACGTGCTGAGCGAGTATCGCGACAGCACCATGGGCGGACGGATCAGGACGATTTCGCTCAATGTCTATGTATTCCTATTGTTTTCCGGAATGCCGGCCCGCCTGACGGTCGACTGACCGACAGGCGTCCACCGCCGCTGATCCCATTTCGACGGAGTTTGCCATTTCGCGTGGTATTCCGAAAGGACAAGATGATAAATCTCGCGGTCCGGAACACCTTTCGCCCCGCCTTGGTGCCTTTCGAGATCGAGGGCTTGTGCGAAGGACCTTGCTTGCGCTAGCGAAACAGCGGGATAGCACCCAAGGAGAATACGCTCGGTTTTGTCTCTAATGTCGCGTCGGCAGGAAAGGGTTGTCGCCATTGGTCGAACATATACGGCCAACCCCCGTTATTTCTGTGCCCCAATGTCGGACGGCCCTTTTGCGGGCCGTTCAACGCCATTGAGATTTTTATTCGCCATATGGACGCCTGGGATTCCGCGGTCTTCCTGCCGTGATCGGCGGCGCTAGAGCCCGCAGGCGCTGAAGATCCGGTCCAGCGCCGGCTTGTCGATGCGGCCGGCACGGCGGTGATGGGTGGCGCAGAGCGCGCCGAACCGGATCGCCGCCGCCGTCACCGAAAAAGCCCGCCAACAGGCCGCGGGGAGACCGACGCGACCTGTTGGCGGCGCGCCATGGAGTGGCGCGGGCGCAACCATCATGTGATCAGGCATGGGTCGCGCCGATGATATCCGTCGGCTTGTGGGGCGCCGGCGCGCCGCGCAACGCGTGGCCTTCCTTGGCACGGGTCAGGGCTTTCAGCGCCTTGCGTTTGGCGCGGGCGACGCGGACGGCGACGAACAGCGCCGCGGCGCGCGCCATCTGGCGCATCACCTGGGCGCGCAGTTCGTGCGCGCGCTCGATGTGACGCTTCAGGTCCTGGTTGGAAATCACGCCGGTGAATTCCGGGATGGCGGTGGCAGTCGGGCTTTCGGTCTTTTTGTCGAGGCCGGTCATGGCGCTCTCCTTTGGAATGTCCATTTATCTTTTGTTTGCGCTGCAACACGATTTATGCTGCACTGCAAAAGTAGGGGGTGTTGAGTGATCGGACAATCGGGGGGTGACGCAAAGCCCTTATGTGATTTCGGCACAAACAGTCGAACGGATGACCACTCGTGAACCTCGCCAGCCAAATGATTCTTTTCGCCAATGTCGTCGATCACGGTAGCTTTTCAGCGACGGCGCGCGCACTCGGCCTGACCCCGTCGGCGGTCAGCCGCCAGATCGCGCATCTGGAAGACCATTTCGGCGTGCGGCTGTTGCAGCGCTCGACGCGCAAGGTGTCGCTCACCGATGAAGGCCGTTCGCTCTACGGCCACTGCGCCGGCATCGCCCGCGAGGTGTTCGAGGTCGAACAGCTGGCGCAGTCGCTCAGCGGCCACCCGAAGGGCACGCTGCGGATCGCCACCACCGTCGCCTTCGGCAAGGCGCAACTGCTGCCGGCACTGCCGGCCTTTCTGGACAGCTATCCCGACCTGCGGGTGACGGTGGAGCTTTCCGACCGTCCGGTGGATTTGACCGAATCGGGCCACGACGTGGCCATCCGATTCGCCGACCAGATCGAGGACGCCTCGCTGGTTGCCTGCAAGCTGGCTTCCAACGACCGCGTCGTCTGTGCCGCGCCCTCATATATAGAGCGGCACGGCGCGCCCCAAAGCCCCGTCGACCTGGCGGATCACAACTGCCTCAGGGTGTCGACCGTCGACAACTGGAACGAATGGCATTTCGGCGACGCCGCCGGCGACGTCGCCATCCACGCCAGCGGCAACTTCGAGGCCAACAGCGCCGACGGCGTCTATCACGCGGCGCTCGCCGGCATCGGCATCGCCCGGCTTTCCGCCTATCTAGTCAGCCCCGACCTGCAGGCCGGACGGCTGGTGGAGCTGATGCCCGATTTCGGCGACGAACGGACCGACATCTTTGCCGTCTATCCCGACCGTCACAACCTGTCGCCCAAGGTGCGTGCCTTCGTCGATCATCTGGTCCGGCACTTCCGCCCGGTGCCGCCGTGGGAGCGCCGAAAGCCGGTCCGACGGGACCATTGACCGGCCGCGGCGCCGATTGCCAAATCCTTGTCACGAATTATCCTTTTGAGCCCGGATTCGGTTTCGGTTAGCCTTCCTAGACCGGGGCATCAGTTCCGGTGACAAACAGGGAGGCGACGTCATGGCCGGGGATTCCGATAAGCTGAGGTCCAGTTTCGTTCAACAGGTGTGCCGCCAGAGCAAGAAGCGGCTCAAGGGCGCGCAGGCGAAGATCTTCGACGCCATGGCCGGGCACTATCTCGCCAACGTGCCGCCCGCCGACCTGGAGGACTACGGCGCCGCCAACCTGTCGTGCCTGATCGCCGGGCATCTGGATTTCGCCGCCAAGCGCCGCGCCGGCGCTGCCGTGGTGCGGGTGTTCAACCCGACGGAAGCGGAACACGGTTACCGATCCGGCCATACGGTGATCGAGATCGTCAACGACGACATGCCGTTCCTGGTCGATTCGGTCGTCGCCCAGGTCAACCAGCGCGGCATGACCGCGCACCTGATCATCCATCCCATCGTCAAGGCCATGCGCGACAAGTCGGGCAAGCTCACCGGCCTCGTGGAGGCTGGCCAGCCGGACCAGGGCGCGGTGGTCGAATCGTTTATGCACCTGGAGGTGACCGAGCTGGCCGAGAGCCGGCATGCGGATCTCAAGCGCGCCATCGAGCGCGTGCTCACCGATGTGCGGGCCGCGGTCGAGGACTGGCGCGCCATGCGCGAGCGCATGAGCGCCATCATTGAGGAACTGGTGGTCGAGCCCGCGGGCACCCCGCCCGAGGACGCCCGCGAGGTGCGCGAGTTCCTGCGCTGGATCCATGACAACCACTATACCTTCTTGGGGTCCCGCGAATACGACCTGAAGGGCAGCGGCAAGAACCTCGGCCTCTCGGCGCGCAAGGGCAGCGGCCTCGGCGTGCTGCGCGATCCCAAGACCACGGTGTTCAACTTGGAAAGCCAGAGCGCCAACCTGCCGCCCGACATGCGCGACTTCCTGACCAAGCCGTCGCTGCTATTGGTGACCAAGGGCGACCACCGTTCCACC